>Ga0182738_1000053_pt1 | contig 225357 bp, 165 predicted proteins | sample eDN5th30CBELigMG_FD_128876 | JGI IMG/M metagenome (GOLD analysis project Ga0182738, IMG submission 128876) | Enriched Miracle-Growth compost microbial communities from Emeryville, California, USA - eDNA 5th pass 30_C BE-Lig MG (version 2)... ...
ATTCGTGGCTTCGAGAAGGTTGAAAACGACTTTCGCATTGAGTTGCTGGCGTTGTTGTCCGAATCACAGAGACAGCGATTTCAGCAGATTGTTTGGCAAATGGAACCTGCACATTTTCTTTTAGAGGAACCGGAAGCAGGGAAAACGATGAACTTAACTGCCGAACAGCGGGTGCGCATTGAGAAGGCATTAGATGTTTATAAAGAGGGTGCCCGGAGTCTCACTAAAAATCATGTGCCTCGATCTGAGCATCAAGCTCAATTAGACCGCCTGGCAGACATTCGGGATGCTGCTGTTCTTGATGTGTTGACTGGCGATCAGAAGCTGGAATGGTTGCGCATCACCGGCCGTCCAGTTGAAGTGAGTTCGCTTCGCTTGAGCGCCTTGCGTACTCGAAAATCATCGGAGCATCCACCGAAATAGGTCAGGCCGTCGCTGCGAGGTTTCGTTCATCATGGCCCCAGAGGACTTTCCTCTCCCACAAACAAAACACCTCTGGCAAACAAACGGGCCAGACATTTCTGTCTGGCCCGAAACACGGTTGTTTTTCCGCAGGCTGCTGAGAGCGTCAGTCTTTTTTCTTGATCTCTTCCGCTTTTTTATCAGCGGCTTTTTCGATATTATCGGCAGCGGCCTTGCCTTCTTTCTTAATGGCCTCCGCTTTTTCTTTTCCCGCCTCTTCGATGGCGTCTGCTTTCTTCTCAGCGGATTCGGTCTTGGCTTCGCCGGTCATTGTTTTTCCAGCGGCGTTCCGTACGCTGTCCGCGTCATGTTTGGCAGCATTTTCGACACTTTCCGCAGCTTCATCGGAACGATTCTTGACTTCATCCGCGGCTTTCTTGCCTTCTTCCTTGACTTCGCTGGCCTGCCGGTCAGCGGGTGTTTGTTCACAGCCGGAGAACGCCATGACGGGCAGTCCGAGACAGGCGGCGACCAGCGTGTATTTCAGTGCTTTCATTGTTGTTTCCCTTTCACGATCTTTGAAGAGTCGAGCCGCCGGCTCCACACCCATAAAGTTTTGAGTGTGCAGCCTCTCCTGTTGCGAACAGGTCGTGACGGAGGCCGAAATGGCCTTGGAGTTCTTGGATGGACATCTCGCATCTCACCGGAGGGAGGGTCCATAAAAAACGAACATCCTCTCCGTCCGATTGTTTCACGTTCCCACATTCAGGCGAATGCCATACCAGTCTGAAATTCTCTGACAGATTTGCGGGAACCGCTCTCTGAAACGACTTTATCGTTGACGAATTATGGTCAATTTGCAACCAGAATGCCCGTTCAACGTCCATTTTTTTCTCTAAAACAAGTCCATGGAAATTGATGTTTTTTATGGTTTGTGAAGGAAGTCGCGTTAAGATGACGGAATTCTCTGATTTCTTTTGCAAGGAGATGCGTGATGATTCCCGAGTCTCTGAATCTGGATGATCGTCCGCTGAACCTGGAGCAGGATCAATCCATTCATGCCACGCGGCCAACTGTCTGCCAGTCGGAAATTTCCGATGAAGCCGTGAAAATGATTGACCTTCAGCGAATTCCCTTTAATGGTTGCGGTGGCGATCGGGAGTTGCATCAGGTCGATTTTCAGGCCTGGGTGGAGTGACCGGCCCCGAAGTTCCTGATGGCCTCGCCCTGCCGGATCGAACAGGCTTCGATTTTGTTGAGGACCATCTTTTCAGCGAGGGAACGTCAGCGGCGGTGACTGCCGTTTTGTGATGCCAATCGTTGGAATTGGTCTCTCCCGTTTGTCGGCGGAGGAAGGGTGGTCTACACTTTCGCTAGGGGATTCCCTGTCGCATCTGGGAGGTTCTCGAACTGAGGCCATGTGGGCCGCCGTCACCATTCCTGCGCTCCTGTATCCTGCGGGATTCCTTCGGACCAGCGAATCTGGAATGGCTGACCATTCCATCCACAAAGGTCAAATCCGGTTTTCAGATCGGCTGGTTGCGAAAGACTTGCCGATTTGTGCCGGTCACCGTCCTGGAAGGTGGATGAGAGCAAGTTGCTCTCGCCTGGGTCCGCGCAGCGGGCGTATGATTTTGATCAATGGCAGGTTTCCGCGTGGTGGAACGCAGCCAATGCAATTGTTAATGCGATCTTGTCGAGTTTTTTCAGGATGTCATGGCCAATCTCACCCAGCAGCAACTCAGCCAACTGGCAAAAACATTTGACGACCGAACACCGGACGAATTACTGCGCTGGGCCAGCCAGACATTCGGAGACCGGCTGGCGGCCCTTTCCGCCATGCAACTTTCCGGCAGTGTCGTCGCCCATATGATTTCGCGGCTGAAACTCGATATCCCGGTCCTGTTTGTGGATACCGGGGTCATGTTCCAGGAAACGCTGGAAACCCGGGATCGAATTGCCGCCAGCTACGGGGTGTCGGTTCGCACGCTGACTCCGGCGCTGACCATGGCGGAGCAAATTGACAAGTACGGTATTCTCTATTTAAGCGTGGAAGGGCAGAAAGAATGCTGCCACATGCGCAAAGTCGAGCCATTGCTGGCTGTGAAAGGCCAGTATGATGCCTTTATCGGCAGCCTGCGGCGGGCGGACGGAGGACGACGGGGAGACTGTCCGGTTCTGGCCCTCGATGTGGAAATGAACGCGGTACGGATCAATCCGATGGCAAATTTCACCGATGAACAAATGGAAGCCTATCTGGCGGAACATCCGGTGATTGTCAATCCGCTGCATTCACAGGGATATTCCACGATCGGTTGCAATCGTTGTACCACGCCGGTTTTGCCGGGAGAGCCGAAACGAGCCGGGCGATGGAGGCATCTGGGGCCCTGGTCCCAGTATTGCGGGATCAATCCCACGGATGTCGATGACGGTTCGTCCACGTTCATTGAATTATCGCAAGACCTGGTGGACCGGGTCCTGGGCCAGAAGACCGACTTCGTCATTTAGCAGCCTGTCGAAAAAAGCGAATCTCGGCCAGACAGAAATGTGTGGCCCATTCTTCTCGATCAATCCGCAGTGTCTGGGGCACAGACATTTCCGTCTGTGTGTTTTTCACCAGGCTGTCAGGTGTCGAGGAAGATTTGCCGGGATTTGCGTTCAGGGGCGGGGGTGAGCTTGTGTTCACATTTTTGCAGTTGATGTTTGGATCCTGATGCCGCATTTTCCCGTCCGGGAGAACGGTCCGGCCTTTTCAATTTCTGTTTCCATGCAAAAAACGATTCCATGATTCGTTTATTACTGGTTGAGGACTCTGTCACCCAGCGAGAGATTCTCCGACGTGTGATTGACGCCAGCGGCGAACTGGTGGTCGTGGCGGAAGCTCGGAACGGCCGGGAAGGGGTTGAGTCTGTTGCCCGTTATTGTCCGGATGTCGTGCTGATGGATATTCATATGCCGGACATGGACGGCGTGACAGCCACCCGGGAGATTATGCGGAAGACTCCCGTTCCGATTGTCATTGCCAGTGCCACGCTGAAACACGATGAAGTCGATCTTGGTCTGGCGGCACTGGAAGCAGGCGCGGTTTCGGTGATCGAAAAGCCGCAGGGGGCTGTTCTGTTGCATCTGGGGGACATGGCCCCGCAACTCTGCCGGGAACTGATCGGTGCATCGAAGGCCCGAGTTTTTTCCAGGGGAACGTCCATCTCGCGGGAACCCCGATCGCGCCCAGGACAATTGATCAGCGGGGCGGTCGATATCATCGGTATCTGTGCCTCGACCGGAGGTCCCCCCGTTCTGCTGCGAATCCTCAGTCAACTTCCCAAACCATTTCCACTGCCGGTCCTGCTGGTCCAGCACATCGCCTCGGGTTTTGTGCCCGGGTTTGCGAAGTGGCTTTCGGATCTTTCCGGCCAACGGGTCGAACAGGTTCAGCATCGTCAGAAACTTACTCCGGGGTTCTGGCTCTCCACGGGAAAAAATCATCTTTGCGTGAATCGAGATGGACGCTTTGAATTGATCCCATCACAATCGGATGAGATTCATTGTCCTTCGGGAAATGCCCTGTTCACGTCTCTGGCACAGAATTATGGTTCGCGGGCCATGGGAATTCTGCTGACGGGAATGGGGGATGACGGTGCCGATGGCCTGCGGCGGTTGCGGGAAGCTGGCGGAAAAACGATCGTTCAGGATGAAGAGACGAGTCTGATTTTTGGAATGCCAAGAGTTGCCGTCGAGCGCGGGGCAGCCCAATTGCAATTATCCCCGTCCGGAATTGTGGACGTCATCAATCAGGTGGTGAAGCATCCCCGCACGGCAAAATAATCTTCAATGTGTCCACAACGGTAAAAACCTGTTCCGGGAATACCGGTCCCATTGTCGTCGAACAAATGCGGTGTCATGAGTGAGATTCTGCTGATCGAAGACAGTCCCATCCAGGCACTGGCTTATCGCCGCTTGCTGGAGCAGGCAGGCCATCTTGTCCGCTGGGCGGACACGGCGGAAAAAGCCTATGCGGATTGCCGCGAAGCCTATCCCGACCTGGTGATTCTTGACCAGTACCTGGGGGATCGGGCCGGGCTGGACATTTGCCGGCGGCTGAAGAGTGATCCCGCTTTGCAGATCATTCCCATGCTGGTCCTGACCGGCAGCCACCGGGAACAGGACCATATTGCCGCGCTGGAAGCGGGCGCGGACCGGTTTTTGTGTAAAGACAATCCGACGGAAAATCTGCTGGCCACCGTCGATAGTCTGCTGAAATCGGGTGTCTCCATCGATCTGGAGGAAACGGATGAAGAAACCCGGACGCATCTGCTGCAAGGGGCTCGCCTGCTGGTGGTGGATGACAGCCAGACCGCCCTGGAGCATTTCAGCACCTTGTTGACCGAAGCGGGTTTTCAGGTGTCGACAGCCAGTTCCTGTGATGAAGGTCTGGAGCTGCTGCGGTCGGAATCCTTCCATGGAGTGCTGGTCGATCTGGTCATGCCGGTCCGGAACGGGTTCGAATTCTCACGCCTGGCCCGAACCTGGGCGGAACAGAATCAGAAGCTCCTGGGCCTGTTGATCCTTTCTGCCCAGGAAAATCGGCAGAATCTGATTTTGTCGCTGGAATCCGGAGCGGATGATTTTGTTTCCAAGCAGCAGGATCCCGAAGTCATTCTCGCCCATGTGAAGTCGCTCGTTCGCCGGATTCGAGTCATGCGTCATGCCCAGGCGGTGAGCCAGAAGGCCCATGCCCAGGAACTGGCCCTGCGTGAAGCAGAATGGAAACGACAGCAGGCGGAAGAGCGAGCCCGCGATGCCGAAGCCCAGGCCCGGCTCTATGAAGAACTGGAGAACGTTGCCGCGGAACTCAGCCAGTCCAAACGGGAACTCGAGATTGCCAAGGAATCCGCGGAGGCTGCCAGCAATGCCAAAAGTGAATTCCTGGCCAACATGAGCCATGAAATTCGCACTCCCATGAACGGAATCCTGGGAATGCTGGAAGTCTTGGGCAATTCGCAACTCTCCTGCCGTCAAACCGAATATGTGGAAATGGCCCAGCAATCGGCCCAGGCCCTTCTCCGGCTCCTGGATGACATTCTCGACTTTTCCAAAATCGAAGCGGGTAAACTCGACCTGGATCACGTGGAATTCGATCTGCAGGATTGTCTCCGCAAAACGCTCCGGATCATGGCCATCCAGGCGCACGAGAAACATCTGGAACTGGCCTGCCGGATTGCTCCCGGACTTCCGCAACGACTGATCGGCGATCCCGGACGGATCCGCCAGGTCCTGGTGAATCTGATCAGCAATGCCATCAAATTCACCAATGCGGGTGAAATTGTCATGAATGTCGAGCAGACTCCCCCTGAGGGAATCTCTCCTTCTTCCGGAGAGTCGGAGACGATTGAGTTGCATGTCTCCGTGCGAGACACGGGAATCGGCATTGCCCGGGAGCAGCAGGAACGGGTCTTTGCCGCGTTCGTGCAGGCGGATGCATCCACGACACGCCGTTTTGGCGGAACGGGCCTGGGCCTGTCCATTTCTTCCCGGCTGGTGACAATGATGGGAGGCCGGTTATGGCTGGAAAGCACGCTGGGGAAGGGGACAACATTTCATTTCACGATTCGTGTCGACTCCGTGCCGCTCTCCGGGCGTGAACGGGAATCGGTTCCCGAAGACATTTCCCGGTCGCGGGTTCTGATTGTCAGCGTGCAACCAACGCAACAATGGATTCTGTCCGAACTCATGGAGCAGCGGCACATCCGCAGCAGTATTGCTCCGGGGAAAGAGGCTGCGCTGGATCAGATCCGGGAAGCGCAGCGTTCCGATGATCCCTTTCAACTGGTGCTCATTGATCTGCATCACTGGGAAGACGTGCATGAAATCGCGTTGTCGGAACTGGCGGCATTTCAACGGGACGTGAATCTGCCGGTTGTGGTCCTGGCATCGCCGTTGTTGAATTTGCAGTTCGATCATCAGTCCTCCGACGGCCAGCTTCGCTTTTTGTTCAAGCCGGTGATCGGGCAGGAATTGCAGGCTGTCCTTCAGGAAACTCTGGCTGAAGAACGGGGACCACAGATGCGGACGGCGACAAAAACCGATGATTTCCCTCGTCCTCTCAAAATTCTGCTGGCGGAGGACAGTCGGATCAATCAACGGGTGGTCCTGGAATTTCTCAATCGCTGGGGGCACAAGGTGGATATCGTGAACAATGGTCAGGACGCGGTGAAGAAAGCCTGCCATCACAGTTTTGACCTGGTGCTGATGGATCTCCAGATGCCGCTCATGGGGGGCATTGAAGCCACCGGACGAATTCGAGAGTACGAACATTCACAGGGACAGGGAATGCGGCATGTTCCCATCATTGCCCTGACTGCGGAAGCCATGAAGGAAGATCGCCAACGGTGCCTGAAGGCGGGCATGGACGATTATCTTTCCAAACCGATCGACTCCAGCGAATTGAACGCCATTTTGAATCGCTGGGGGGAAATAACGGCAAAATCCGGGATCCCTTCCCTGGCGGATCCGGAATGAACAGACTGAGTTTGAAGACTGCCGAAGAATTTCAGCCCGGCAAACGTGATGGAGACTTCGGAGAGTGAAAATATTGATTTGCCGATGAAGCGGGAGAAGCTGGATCCCTTTCGATTAAGACTGAAAACCAGCCAGGTCGATGGTCGTCGGTTCTCCCAGAATCAACTGCCGCATCAACAGTGCGGTCCCGGGGGAATTCGACAGGCCCGCGCGAAAATGACCCGCAGCGATCAACAGATTGTCAATCTCAGCACTGCGCCCCAGCACCGGATGGCCCAGGTCGCATCCCGGTCGGAATCCGGACCATTGCTGTTCCAACGGAACATTCGTTAATGCGGGAATCCGTGAAATGGCGAACTCTCGCAACTGGGTGGTCGTTTCCGAAGTATTGCGTTTTTCAAAACCGATTCGTTCTTCCGTTGCTCCCACAAGAATTCGCCCATCGTCCCGGGGGACCAGATAACGGCTCCCCTGCTCGATGACATGCTGAAACAAAGGGGCTTCCGCGTGGAACAGCAGCATTTGCCCATGAACCGGTTCAATGGGCAAATGGATATTGAGAAGTGCCAGTAACCGGGCAGACCATGCTCCCGCCGCCACCACGTATTCCGCAGCTGAAAAACGGTTCCGCTCCGTGACAATGGCAGCAATCGTGTTGTTCCGCCCCCGTTCCCAGCGAACCACTTTTTCTTCCGGACGAAGTTCAACTCCCAGCTGAATACAGGCAGCCTGGAGCGCTTTCATGTGCCGGGGATTTCGAACCTGGGCCATATCCGGCAACCAGACTGCTGTTTCGGTGGCTGCGGAGAAGGCGGGTTCTCGCTCCTGGATCCGGCGAGTATCGAGAACCTCCGCGAAGATGTGACGTTCCTGCCAGGCAGCAGCGATTTCCGGGACGGATCGGCGATCCTCCAGAAGCAGTCCGCCACAACGGCGGTATCCGTTGGAAAGGCCGGTCTGTTGCCGGAGTACCGCACTGATTTCCGGCCAAAGCTGGGTACTGAGCACCGCCAGCTGATGCGTGGCAGGATGGAGCAGGTCTCCGGGGGGAATCATGCCGGCTCCTGCCCATGAGGCTTCGCGTCCGAATTGCGATTGCTCGAGCACACAGACTTTCAGGCCGGCGGATGCCAGTTCCCAGGCGATCGTCAGGCCGATCACCCCTCCCCCCCCCACAATCACATCGGACATTACCGGCTCTTCAACTTTCTCACGTATCCGCTGGCAATGGTGGCCGCGGAGGTTCCATAGGTCGATTGCAGGGCGGCACTCACCGTGGCTCCTCCGTTGAGTGCTTTGATGAAACTGGAAAACTTGGCGGGTCCGCCGGAAGCCATGAGGAACTTGACGAGCGTGTATCCGACCGGCGCAGCGGCTGCGGGAGAAAGGGCACCTTCGTTAAAGAGTTCTTCCGGACGGCTGAGTGAGGCGACGGACGGGAAGGCTTCTTTTTCCAGCGCATCCGACCGTTGCCGATCGGGGAGCATGAGATCAGCCATGGCCAGTCCAGCTCCCCGCACCAGCCATTCCGGCAAGGGCTTTCCGGATTTCTGCAAATAGGCTCCCGTGAGATGATCGATCAGGGCAACCTGCAATGGATCGTGTTTGTCGGAACTGCCGGCTGTCTCCTGGAGGACGACATAGGCATCTTCCTGTCCCGGGGTGATTTTAGAATGGCCGGTCACTCCCGAGGTTGTCCGCTGCCGTTCGATCACTTCATTGAATTCATTATAGCTGAATCCATCTTTGAGCACGAAAATCGCCAGGCGTCCGCGCCACGGCCGGGAGTCATTGTCGAAGGTTTTCTGTAACGTTTTCAGGGCCTCCTCCGCCCAATCCTTCACCTGGGCGAGCCGTTTTTCATCGACATTTCCCAGCAGGAGAAAATGTTCATCCATCAACGTGGGATGCGGATCGCTGGAGATTGCTTTTCGATACTGTTCTTCGGACCGTTCCTGACGAAGTTTTTGGAGATCGGCATCGGACAGGGTGGCCAGTCCCTGCTGGGCCATCTGCATGTCCGAAGGTCCCAGCGAGGCAATTTTCGCGCGGGGGTCGCTGCCGTCGTAAGTGTTTCCCTCTTTAAACCACTGGACGAGATCTTCGTAGTTCTTCCGGGTAATGCGGGCCTGTCCCTGTGGCATTCGGGGGAGTTCTTTCCCGCCGACGAGTCGGAACAGGCGGCTGTTTTCCATGTCTCCGGGAAGAATCACTTCGCCGCTGTCGCCTCCCTTCATGAGATCGAAAAACGATTCAAGGGAGAGCCCGCCGGAACGGCGGCGGGCGTTGTGGCAGTTCAGGCACAGATTGGTAAACCACGGAGCGATATCCCGTGAAAAGGAGACTGTTTCGCCCCCTTTCGGCTGGGGAATCTTGACGTTCTTGGCGTCTTCTTCGTAAATCAGATCGGCCAGAAGTTTGTCTTCGCTGGCACCGTCAAATTTGGCCCCTTGATTGATCCAGTTTGAGACAACTTCCTTCTGTTCAGCGGTCAATGCATCTCCATTCGGAGGCATGCGCCCCTTTCCTTCGGCCGCATTGACCCGGGCGATGATTAAACTCTGAAAGGAATTCTGGGGAATGAGAACGGGACCGCTTTTACCCCCTGCCCGCCAGCCCGCGAAACGATCCAGCCGCAAACCATTACGGGGATTGGTGGGACCGTGGCACTGGACGCACCGACTGACAATGATGGGGGCGACGTCTTTCATGAAGCTGACCGCTTCATCATCCTCCGAGGACATCCCTCCCGCTTTGACATAGGCTTTTATCTGCCGAGCCAGCGAGGCTGTGATCGGCCGCAAGGCGGGATCGGCGGGTGAAATTTTGGCGGAAGCCGCCAGTTCCCGGACCTTGGCTTCGACGTCGTCCAGAATTTTCTTGGCTTCATCAAGTTCTTTTTTGCGGATCAATGTCCCCGCCCGGGAGATCTCCCGGGAAAGCCCGCCCAGTTCCTTCCGTTGTTCCCGAGTGATCTGGGCGGAGGCTGACTGGCTGATCGTCGCCATTCCCAGCAATCCACAAATCAGCAGAATCATTTGGAGTCGCGACATCGATACCTCGATTTTCTGTCTGAAGCGATTCTCGTTCACAATCGGTTCGTTCGCAATCGGCCCAGCGTCAGACTGAGAGTACGCAGCAAATTCGCAGCTCAAACATGTTCGGCACATGTTCAGCCCAGTCAGGAAAGCAGGTTTCAGTATAAATGGAGCGGAGGACTGTCACCACCGATCCCCCGGGAAAAGCGCGGGGTGGAATTTCCCGTGTGGATTTCTCGCGGATTCGATATCTTCTTCAACGGAGAATTTTCATTCCTGAACCGTCCGTTGAAAAATCATGGTTGGTCACGGTTCAGCCGATGTGTGAATGGAGAATGATCCCCGTTCTGGATCGGTTTCGGCTCAGCAGGAGCTTCGCCCTCCCGGATTTCAACACACTGCCAACGTGGACAATCGAGTTCCGCACATTTCCGATCGGTCCGGAAGAATCCGCATGTCCTCCCTTTCCCTCTGGATCGCTCCCGCCCACACCCATGCTCATCTCGTGGGAATTTGCGGAGCGGGGATGAAGGCTCTGGCCGAATTTCTCGTCGACATTGGATATCACGTCAGCGGCTCCGATGGCGATCCCGATCCTGCCGCCGTGCAGTCTCTTTCCCGTCTGGGGGTGCACGTCCGGAAGGGACATTCCTCATCCCATCTTCAACCCCGCCCCAATCTGCTGATCTACAGTGCCGCTGTCCCCGCTGACAATCCAGAACGGGAAGCCGCCAGGCAATTACGGATTCCGCAATATTCCTATATCGAATCTCTCGCCAGCCTGACTCATTCCCGGGATGCCGTGGCAATTGCCGGGACCCACGGAAAAAGTACGACGACAGCCATGCTGGGGCAGATTCTCAAGACAGCGGGAACGGAATGTTCCCTGCTGTGCGGCGCGGAAAGCAAGGCATCCCGCCGCAGCGGCTGGGCCGGAACCGGGGAAGTTCTGGTTGTGGAGGCCTGTGAATTTCGCCGGCATTTCTGGGATCTGCATCCTCGAATCGGCTGCATTCTGGGAGTCGAACCCGATCACTTCGACTGCTATCCCTCCCTGGCGGATACGGAACGCGCCTATCATGAATTTGCCCGCCGCGTGCTGAAAAGCGAACAATCTTTCGCAGGTGTTCCGCCCACTGAATCCAAAACGGGAACGTTGATTCTCTCGAAAGACTGTCCTGCTGTCCGTCGGGTCGCGGAAGGACTTTCCGGACAGATTCGAACGTTTTCGCTGCACGATCCCGAAGCGGACTGGCGAGCGGTTCCAGACATTCGGTCTTCGGGACAAATCCATTTTCACATCGAACATCAAGGGACGATTTCGGAGTCAATTTTCATGCAGGTTCCCGGATTGCACAATGTGCGGAATGCCCTGGCGGCGGCAGCCTGTGCGGGAGAACTGGGAATGTCGTTACCGCAGATTGTCGCGGGATTACAGCAATTCGAAGGGCTCACGCGGCGGTTCGAGGTTCGCGGAGAATGGCGGGGGGCGGTGGTGGTGGATGATTACGCCCATCATCCCACCGAAATTCGGGCCACACTGGAAGCAGCCCGGCTGGTTTATCCGAAAAGAAAAATCATTTGCCTGTTTCAGCCGCATCAACTTTCCCGGACGTCTGTTCTGTTAACGGAATTTGCGGCAGCCCTGAGCCAGGCAGACAAAGCCTACCTGTTGCCGGTATACGCGGCCCGGGAACAGGCCGGAAAAGAGCAGGTTCGGCTCGTTGAGGAACTGGTCAAACGAATGACCATTCCGGCCAGACTGATATCGGCTCTTGACCAGGTTTGGGGAACTGTCCAGACTGACGCGGACAAGGATGCTGTATTTTTGACCCTGGGAGCGGGAAATCTGTCCCGCATTCATTATGACGAATTTGAACGAGTTGAGTGATCTGGTCCGCCTGAACGAACCCCTGGCCCCTCACGCCTGGCTGAAGGTCGGGGGACCGGCACAGATGTTTGCCGAACCCCGTTCGGTCGAAGAACTCGAACAACTGGTGAAACGCGCGGATCAGCAGGGAATTCCCATGCGGATGCTGGGAGCCGGCTCCAATCTGCTGATTCACGATGAAGGCGTCAGCGGGCTGGTCATCAAACTTTCCGACACCGCATTTCAACAGGTGCATGTCGAAGAGACGGTCGTTCGCGCGGGGGGGGCTGCCCTGCTTTCAAACGTTATTTCCGAATCGGTTTCGGCGGGACTGGCGGGGCTGGAAACACTCGTGGGCATTCCTGGAACCGTTGGCGGCGCCGTCAAAGGAAACGCGGGGGGACGGCATGGAGAAATTGGCGATTTCGTCAAATCCGTCGACGTGCTCACCAGCCGCGGAGAGCGGTTTACCCGAACCGGTGATGAACTTTCCTTTGAATATCGTTCCAGCGGAATCAACGAACTCGTGATTCTCAGCGTGGAATTCGAATTGAAACCGGGAGATGTCGAAGAAATCACCCGGAGGATGCGTCAACTCTGGATCACCAAAAAAGCCTCGCAACCATTTTCCTTCCAGTCGGCAGGCTGCATTTTTAAAAATCCCCGTGGGCTGAGTGCCGGCGCACTGATTGAACAATCCGGCCTGAAAGGAACCCGGATTGGCGGAGCGGAAGTGAGTGACCGCCATGCCAATTTCATCGTCACCCATCCCGAAGCGACCTCGACGGATGTCTTGAACCTGATCGATCTGATTCGCTCGCGGGTGCGGGAAAAGCAGGGTCTGGAACTCGAAAACGAAATCGTGATCTGGTGATCGCCTCCCGGTTCCCGCTCATCTCTCATCAGAATTCTTGCTCTTTGCTCGGCCTTTCCTCTCAGCGTCCTCGGCGTTCTCTGCGTTTCAAAAATCCCCCTTCGATGCTTGCTGTGCGTTCCCTTTTCTGAATTGCAGGCGTTCTTCAAGTCCGTAGGGTGCGGTCAAGGTCGGGACGGGAGATTCTCCATGCATGATGAATGTCCCTCAAAACGGGACCCCATCCCCCATATGACCGACCGCAGACCCACCGGGAGGAGTGGGGAAGTGAAGCGTCTGCGGAAGGTGGGTCAGCGGCCGTTCTGATTCCAATGAAACAAGCGCGTCTGATTTGCAGCAACCCTCCTCTTCCGGCCTCGACCGCACCCTACGGACTGGCCTGCCCTATGGCACTCTTCGATTCCAGGCTGTTTTCATTTTTGAAATGTCAGGATTGACAAATCCGTTTTCCGCTGCGCATGATAGATTGACCCATCACATCGATATCTTTCGTTCATCATTGTTGCAATTTGCACAATCGGTTTTGTTGTTGCTCTTCAAGTCTGTTTTCCATTTTTCGAATGACACGATCCCTCTTCTTAAGAAGGGGAAGCTGTTTTGCTTTTCTTTGAGATATTTCGAGGTAGTTTTGATTGTGTCACCCATTCCGGGAGGAATTGAATGATGCTTATTCATCTTTTTGCTGCGAAAAGAGGCGTCGGACGATCTATAATGTGCCGTTCTTCCCGCCATCGGGGATTCACGCTGATTGAACTGCTCGTGGTGATTGCCATCATCGCGGTGCTGATTGCGTTGCTGCTTCCCGCAGTCCAGCAGGCCCGCGAAGCAGCACGGCGAAGCCAGTGCAAGAATAACTTGAAACAGATCGGCCTGGCGATTCACAACTATGCCGATGTTCATTCCATTCTTCCTCCCGGAACAATTGCCCCGGGACGGGCCTATTGCGACCAACTCGGGACCCAGGGGGACAGTATCCGCAATCACACAATGCATGAACTGATTCTCCCCTTTCTGGAACAGTCCGCCATCTACAACAATATCGATTTCAATCGCCCTTCCGGGCCGGCACGGCACGCCACTGGCTGTACAGCAGGTTCGACAACAGCCACAGCCCAAAGTGCTCTGAACAAGCGGCTGGCCGTGTACCGGTGTCCTTCCGATCCATTTCCGGATTTCCGAAATACTCCCACAGGAACGGATACCACATATCTGCTTTTCAACGGCTATCGGACTTCCTATGGCCTGATCAGTCGCGGTACGGAACTTCTCGGACAATCTCTGACATTTAATTACGAGCAAGATACGAGTTCCCTGAAAGGAATCTTTGGCGACAATGGGTCGGGACGGATGCGCAACGCAACCGACGGCCTGTCCAATACCATCTTTCTGATCGAGTCCCCCTTTCAGAAAACCAGCACCAGCTACGGCCCTTACTGGAACCAGTATGTGCACACCAACTGGTTGTCCGCCACATATGGAATCAATCGTCCGCGGGCAGATGACACCGCGGTACCAAAACGGCCTTACGCATGGAGTGCGGGCAGCGTTCATGAAGGAGGAGCCCACACGTTGCTGGGAGATGGATCCGTCCGGTTTCTCAGCGAAAACATGAACAGTAATTTTCTTCCCGCACTGGTCAGTTGCGGAAACGGGGAAGTGCTCGGAGAGTTCTAGATCAGTTTGGTTATTGTTCGACCACGCTCGGTCTTGAATTCCCTGTCATTCATTAAGATCTCCGTGATACATCATTTGCAACTCCGCTCTCATCGCTGTTTCAAGACAAAGACTTTTCTGTCCAGCTGACGGAGACGCCTGGATCTTTCATGTGTCTCCTCTCGGCGCTGCAAACGTTCTGAACTCACACAACTTGCGAAGCTCTTGCACAGCGTGAATTACTTTGGCTGCGGTCGAAACGAACCGACCGCGCCAGAGAAATTTCTGTTGGTTCCCGCCAAATTGCTTCGAAACTTTATCGCTTCTTTTTGATTCCATGGATTATTCAATGAATTGCCGTTGTTGCCTGATGACGCTCATTTTTCCGCTGTTCTTTCTGTCCGGTTGCAGCACTCCTCCTTCGGATGCGCCTGCACTGGCCAGTGTCTCTGGAACAGTGATGCTGGACGGAGCGCCGCTGGCGGATGCCATGATCATTTTTGAACCGCAGGAGAATGGGGCCGCTTCCACGGGAGCAACGGACGCCCAGGGACATTATGCATTGATTTATTCCGCTTCAAAAAAGGGAGCCGTTCCGGGAGTGCATGTGGTGCGCATTTCCAAGTTGACTTCGGAAATGGGTGAAGAGATGCTTCCCGCAATGTACAACGTGCAGTCAACGCTTCAGGAAACCGTGAAGGCGGGTGATAATGAAATTGACTTCAAACTGGTCAGCAAACCTGCCCGCCGCTGAGGGGTGTGGTCAATAGCCCAGATTGGGAGCCAGCCAGCGTTCGATTTCCGCAACGCTGAGTCCGGATCGCTGGGCATAGTCTTCCACTTGGTCTTTCGTCACCCGGTCCACGCTGAAGTACCGGGACTGCGGATGGGCGAAGTACAGCCCGCTGACCGTGGCGGCCGGCCACATTGCCAGTGCTTCCGTGAGGATAATTCCCGTTTGCGGAGTGACATCCAGCAGCGAAAACAGCCGCCGTTTCGGAAGATGGTCGGGGCAGGCGGGATAGCCGAAGGCGGGGCGGATCCCCCGGTATTTTTCTGCGATCAGTTCTTCGTTATTCAGTTCATCAGCGGATTCATAACTCCAGACTTCCCGCCGGACATGGGCGTGCAGATACTCCGCGAAGGCTTCCGCCAGCCGGTCAGCCACCGCTTTGATCAGAATCGAATTGAATTCATCATGTTCCTGGCTGTAACCGGCCGCAAGTTCATCGCATCCAAACCCGGCGGAGACGGCAAACGCGCCAATGGAATCGAGCCGTCCGGACTCAAGCGGAGCGATGTAGTCCGTCAAGGAACGGAAATCCTTCTGGCCCACTCGTTCCCATTGTTGCCGCAGCATGGGAAACCGGGCGACTTCTTCTTTCCTTGATGCATCTTTCCAGACGATGATGTCTTCGCCAATGGAGTTGGCGGGCCAGAATCCATAGATTCCCTGAGCGGTCAGCTGATTGTCTCGAATCACCTTCGCGAGCAGAGCCTGGGCATCGTCGTAAAGTTTTTTTGCTTCCGGACCATATTTCGGATCTTCAAAGATCCGGGGAAACTTTCCTTTCAGTTCCCAGGTCATGAAGAACGGGGACCAGTCGATATACGGCACCAGTTTTTCCAGCGGAAAATGACTGAGTTTGACGGTTCCGTATTGTTTTGGAACCGGCAGGTCGACCGTGTCCCAGTCCGTGGCAAATCGCCGCTGACAGGCAGTGGCGAAGGAGACCAGATCCCGCTGCATCCGTGAGGCAAAACGTTCCCGTTCTTCCACTTGCCGGGCCTTGTTTTTCTCCACATAGGCCGGTTTCGTCTCGGGATCGAGCAGGGATTCCACTGCGGGAACCGCGAGCGAGGCATCAATCACATGCACCGTCGGCTCTTCGTAATTGGGAGCGATCTTCACCGCAGTGTGCCGGGAACTGGTCGTGGCTCCTCCAATCAAGAGCGGAAGTTTGAATTCCTGCCGTTGCATCTCCTTGGCAACATGAATCATCTCTTCCAGCGACGGGGTGATCAGTCCGGAGAGTCCGATCATGTCGGCATTCTGCTCCCGGGCGGTGGCCAGAATTTTTTCACAGGGGACCATCACTCCCAGGTCAATCACTTCGAAGTTGTTGCAGCGCAGGACAACGCCCACAATGTTCTTTCCGATGTCATGCACGTCCCCTTTCACGGTGGCCAGGACAATCGTTCCGCGCGTTGATTTGACCGCGACAGCGGTTTCTCCGGCAGCTTCCTTTTCGGCCTCCATGAACGGTTCGAGATAAGCGACCGATTTTTTCATGACACGGGCGGATTTCACCACCTGCGGCAGAAACATTTTCCCAGCCCCGAAGAGTTCTCCAACGACTTTCATGCCATCCATGAGCGGCCCCTGAATGACGTTGAGCGGACGGCCATATTTGATTCGGGCTTCTTCCGTGTCGGCGACGATGTGATCGTCAATCCCTTTCAGCAGGGCATGGGCCAGCCGTTCTTCAACGGTTCCTTTCCGCCAGGCCTGCTGTTCCTCGGAAGTTTCCCCCTGTCCCGACTTGGCCGCTGCACGGGCCTTGATCTCATCGGCATATGTCAGCAGGCGGTCCGTGGCGTCAGGACGGCGGTTGAGAAGCACGTCCTCAATGTAATCACGAAGTTCCGGCTCGACTTCGTCATACACTTCGAGTTGTCCGGCGTTCACAATCCCCATGTCCAGGCCGGCCCGAATGGCGTGGAACAGAAAGCAGGCATTCATCGCTTCGCGGACAATGTCATTCCCCCGAAACGAGAAAGAAACATTACTGACACCGCCCGAAGTCCGGGCGCCCGGACATTCCTGCTTGATCCGCCGCACGGCTTCGAAAAACTCGACCGCGTAGTTGTTGTGCTCTTCCATTCCGGTGGCGACGGTGAGAATATTCGGGTCGAAAATGATGTCTTCGGGTGGAAATCCCACTTTTTCAGTCAGCAACTGATACGCCCGTTTGCAGATGCGGATCTTGTCCTCCGCGAGAACCGCCTGGCCTTCTTCATCGAAAGCCATGACGACGACCGCGGCGCCATAGCTGCGAACAATCCGGGCCTGTTCGAGAAATTTGTCCTCTCCTTCCTTGAGGCTGATGGAATTGACGATCCCTTTCCCAGCCAGACATTGGAGCCCTGCTTCGAGAACGTCGAACCGGGAGCTGTCGACCATCACGGGAACACCGCTCACGTTCGGTTCATCGGCGAGCAGATTGACGAAATGGACCATTTCCGCCCGGCTGTCGAGCAGTCCTTCATCCATGTTGACATCGATGACGTTCGCCCCTCCCTCGACCTGGGAGACCGCGATTTGCAGGGCTTCCTCGTATTTCTTTTCCTTGATCAGCCGGGCGAATTTTCGCGAGCCGGTCACGTTTGTCCGTTCGCCGATCATCATGAAATTGGAATCGGGGCGGAGTTCAAACAGTTCCGCGCCGCTGTAGGTGCTGTTGCGCGGGTGTTGAACTCGTTTTCGAGCCGGGAGATCGGCGATAGCCTCGGCGGCTTTGCGAATGTATTCGGGGGTTGTTCCGCAACAGCCTCCAACGATATTCACCCAGCCCTGGGAAGCGAATTCGCGGAGGATTCCCGAAAACTCATCCGGATTCGAATCAAAGCCTCCCATGCCGTCGGGGAGTCCGGCATTGGGGTAGCAGCTGACATAACAGTTTGCCCAGTTGCTCACCTGTTCCACATAGGGCCGCATCTGGGCGGGACCGAGCGCGCAGTTCAGGCCAATGGCGAACAACGGGAAATGTTCCAGGGAGATCAGGAATGCTTCCAGCGTCTGCATGGTGAGCGTGCGCCCACCATTGAAGATCGTGCCGGAACAGATGACCGGGACGCTGGTATTCCGCTCTTGAAAGACCTGTTGAATGGCGAAGAGCGCCGCTTTCATGTTCAGGGTGTCGAACGATGTTTCCGGCAACAGCAGGTCGACGCCGCCATCCAGCATTCCCCGCACCTGTTCCGCATAGGCATTCGCCATCTGCTCGAAAGTCACGGGGCGGAATCCCGGCTTGTCGGCATTGTAGGAGAGCTGAAATTTCGTGGGGCCGATACTCCCCGCGACGAATCGGGGCTTGTCCGGATTCTTACGGGTGAATTCATCGCAGACCTGCCGGGCCAGTTCCACGCCCCGGACATTCATTTCATAAGCCCGGTCTTTCAGGTGGAATTCCTCGAGCATCAGCGACGTGGCGCCGAAAGTGTTGGTCTCGATGATATCGGAGCCAGCTTCCAGGTATTTGCGATGGATTTCCTGAATCATCGCCGGTTGGGTAAGAACGAGGATGTCGCTGGCGTTCAGCAGATCACAGGAGTGATTTTCAAACAGCTTCCCCCGGTAGTCTGCTTCGGTGGGATGGTACTGATGGATCATCGAGCCCATGGCTCCGTCCAGCAGCAGAATGCGTTCGGAAAGAATTTCGTGAAGCGTGTCCGCGGTCGAGTTCATCATCAAAAAAGTCGATCTGTGAGAGCCATCCAACAAGTGACTGCCAGGAAGGAAGACAGGGTGTCCGTTTCCGCTGGTCGAGCAGTGCTCCATTGTTCCGTTTCAACAAGAGCTCTTCGTTCGACGGTCACACTTTTTCAGTGAGTTGTCAGAGATTGGGGAGGAACGGAGGGAAACGGGTGCCTGGTTCCCAGGGGAAATTCCACCTGCAAGGAATGAAAACCGCTTCCATGAACGTTGCTACGTGTTTTTCACCTGTTTTGCAAGTCTTCGCTTCCGAAATAACGCCATCGTTCACGCGGAACCGGAAGATTCCCGTTTCCGGAGAGCTGCTTTCTCGCTAAAAAATCGGCATGAAGTTTGTTCTTCCGCGTTTTTTTACGAACCGGCTGGCCGATTGAATCCGGCGGGACGAGCCGCCTTCCCTTTGAAAAGCGGGACTGGCGACCATGTTTGAGTCGGACAAGAATGATTGCGTCCGTGGAGATGCTCGTTTAAGCTGCCCGAGTCCGGAACTCATCCTGATTCTTCAACGTTCCCGCATTCGTGACCCTGATTGCCGATCAATCTGAATTTCAACATCTGTGCGACCGGATCCGGAGCGCGGGGATGGTGGCATTCGATACGGAATTCGTCTCCGAATCGTATTTTCGGCCACGACTGTGCTTGTTGCAATTCGCCCTGCCCAGCGGGGAATGCTTTGGAGTGGATCCCTTCTCCGTTCGAGATCTGGCCGCGTGGTGGGAGATCATGACGGACCGGGAGACCACCATTATCGTCCATGGGGGCCGGGAAGAAATCCGATTTTGCCAATTCGCCACGAATATCCGGCCGCATTGTCTGGTAGACGTACAAATCGCGGAGGGGCTGCGTTCGCGGGGATTTCCCATCTCGCATACCAATCTGGTCACGCGCGTGCTGGATCGAACCATTCAGCATGGCAAGGAAACACGCACCGACTGGCTGCACCGTCCGCTGACCGACCGCCAGATCAATTATGCGCTCGAAGACGTCCGCCATCTCCCCGCTGTGTGGCAAACGCAGAAGGCATCACTGGAATCGACCGGTCGTCTCTCCTGGGCCACAGCGGAATTCGAACGATTCATCGATTATGTGCTGGCTGAGGAAGACCGCGATGGCTGGTTGCGACTGCCGGGATATGGCCGGCTGAACCGGCGGGAAATGGCTGTTGCCCGCTCTTTATATCAATGGCGGTCCACAGAAGCGGAACGTCTGGACAAGCCTCAGCGGCGTGTTCTCCGGGATGATCTGCTGATCGAACTGGCCCAGCGGCAGCCGAAAAATATCCGCGAGCTGAACATGACCCGCGACATGAATCGCCGGGATTATCAGCAACACGCGGAAACGTTCATTCAGATCATTCAGGATGCATTGCAACTTCCAGCCGATCAGCTTCCGCAAAAGCCCAGCGGTCCGGGACACCCCGCCCAGGACGAAGTGCTGGCCAAAATCCTGGGGCTGGCTTTGGCCAATCGTTGCCAGGAACTGGGACTTTCCATGACGCTGGTCGCCACGTCCTCGGACCTCAAAGATTTTGTCCGGTGGCATGTTTTTGAAAATCGCCAGACCGCAATCCCCCGTCTGATGCAAGGCTGGCGGGCGGAAGTCTGCGGGCAATTGCTGGCAGATGTGCTGGACGGCAAAGTGACATTGCGCGTCCAGAATCCAAAGTCGGAATATCCGCTGACCTTTGGACGGGAAACGAATCCCCTTTCGGAACTGGGGACTCCTCCCAAAGCGTAACGTCTTTTGTCATGAATGAAGTGGTTCGTGACGCTGCCCATCCTCGAACCGGAATCACGCTGGTTGCGGCAGGAACAAGCCGGTTTCGCCGCGGTCAATCCGACCGTGAACATAGATGTTATCTCCAAGTTGTTCAAGGTGAGGATTGAGCAGACTGGAATGCGGGGGGATTTGTTCTTTTCCGCGTCCTCCCATTGGGGTGGGAGCTTCCGTCCCACCCACAATTTTTGGAGCGAGGAAACAGTGCACTTCGTCGATCAATTGTTGATCGTGAAACGCTCCCAGTACTTGGCTCCCCCCTTCCAGCAGGAGGTTCGTCCAGCGTCGGGAATGCAGGTGCTGAAGGAGCTCCGGAAGATCGCACTTCATTTGTCCCGAAGAATCGGCCCGCACGTCGGATTGTTCCGCGGCACTGGAACCGCACCAGATTTCGACACCTGCTTTTTCCAGGGCGGACAGCCGGCCGGGATCCGCGCGGGATGTTGTGACAAGCAGAACAGGGGCCTGGTCGACAGTCCGGACGAGTTGTGAATCGCAGGGAAGCCGCGCCAGGGAATCGAGGATGACACGGGTTGCCGTTCGTGGACCAGCCGGGCGGGCGGTTAACAGGGGATCATCCGCGAGCGCGGTTCCGATGCCAACCAGGATGGCGTCCATCCGTCCGCGCAGTTCATGGCCGACTTTCCGGCATTGCGCATTGGAAATCCACTGTGAATGGCCGGTCCAGGAAGCAAGTTTTCCATCGAGCGTCATCGCCCATTTGGCATGAACATAGGGCCGTTGTTGCATTATGAAGGTGGTAAAGGGAGCAAGCAGATCGTTGGCCGCTTCCGTGCAGCATCCGGTTTCGACCTGAATGCCGGCGGCCATCAGGGCCTCGATTCCGCTGCCAGCGCCATGTGTCGCCGGATCGGGCATGGCGATCACGACTCGCCGGATTCCGGCGGCAATGACAGCCTGCGTGCAGGGGGGAGTTTTTCCGACATGATTGCAGGGGGCGAGGGTGACAAATAATGTCGCTCCCCGGGCTGCTTCTCCAGCATTCCGCAAGGCGTTCACTTCGGCATGTGGTCCGCCGAAGCGTTCATGAAAGCCTTCTCCCAGCAGATTTCGCTGGGAATCCACGATAACAGCGCCGACACAGGGATTGGGTTCGACATACCCCAATCCCCGCCGCGCCAGTTCCAGGGCGCGCTGCATCACAGCGGTCTCGTCTGAAAATGAACCGATTAATCGGGCAGCCACAATTTCTTTTCGCTGGTGGAAGACTGGGCGGTATCCGCGGACCAGGCAGCCCCCACTCCCGATCCCATGGTTTGCGGGGTGAGAATGGCCTGGCCCCATGGAGCTTCAATTTCCAGGATTCGAACAAATTCTTCCAGCCGGGCTCGGACCGCAGGCATCTTGGCGCCGTAATGATTCCAGAGTTCCAGCATGACTTCTTTGAACCGGGGATCGTCCGTGTCACTGGCCCGCAAGGAAAGTTCCCGCATTTTCCAGAGCATCAGTGCTTCAAATGGAGCATTGTGTGCCTTGAGGTACTCAAATCCCTTGTCCTGCCATTCAAAGGCTTTTTCCGTCTGCAATGACTGGCTGTAGACATCGACAAGAACCATGTAAGCCTGTTCCACGTTTTCAGGCTTCGATTTCACCAGCTCCGGACGGTTCTCCAGGAATTCGGTCAAGACCCGTTCAATCAGTCCGCGGTGTTTCACAACCAGGACCCGCTGCATGACGCGGTTGAACATTTCGTCAGACAGTCCGGAGAATTCAAGCCGTTTCAGTTGCGAGACGGAAAGGATATTCACGTCCATCTCTTCAGTGGGCGAAATGGGTGAAGGCTCGGGAAGTTGCAACTGTTTTCGCAATTGGGTCGTGTCGAGAATCGAGTTCCGGCGATCCATGAACGAATCGAACGCCCGCAGGGCAGCGGCGAGCGGCACCTTCAAGGATTCCTCTCCCACCGCCTCGAGAGGAGACTTGTTCTGGAGCGCGGACAAGGGAGTTTTCAACCAGGTCTGTTCGCTGCACTGGTCCGCGATCTCGCGGCGCAGGCGATTTCGAACGGCGCCAGGAGTTTTTGCCGGAAAAAATACCGATTCCGAGAGTGCCAGTTCTTCCGTGGAGTACCATGCCAGCACATCGGCATCAGGCCCCAGTTCGCTGGTCTTCTCCGCAGGAGTCGGTTTGGCGAGTTCACCCGCGGCCGCTTCAAAAATCCGTAATGATTCGGTCAGCCGATCTCCTTCGAGTGCATTGACGTGCGCCACGGCGGGAGTTTCATCTTCCTGCCGATCAAACAGGGTGATCTGTCCCATCGTGCGGGGGAGAGTGGCCAGGGTCAGATTCGGGAGTTCGCTGTCCGGGGGAATGGGACGGTCGAGAATTTCATAACCGGCGATGGCGTTGGCCTGGAGTGCTTCTTCCGATAACGTGATCCGGTTCAGGCGGTCTTCGTTGTCCAATCGGGTCAGAAGCCGGGCCATGGAATCGACTTCATACACGCGCGATCGGGCCGCAACCATGTTCTCCGGCAAACGTTGCTCCAGCAGCTGGGCCACAGTGTCGATGTCCACTGCCTGTTCGAAATCCGTATCGAGCGCCGCTGCCCGACGTAACGCCACGGTTGCCCGTTCTTCATCTCCATCCCAGGCGCGCATCAGGCCAATGGTATGCCAGAGTTGCGGAGAGTTGGCGTCCTGTTCGACAATCTGGTCCAGCAGGTCCGCCGCTTCAGCGTAACAGGCATGAACATAGAGCCTCTGTGCCTTTTTGAACTGGGCAGCCTGTTCGCTCGAGGGCTGATATTGTGGAAGAGGATGGGCACCGCGCAGCGGATAGGGGGTTGAGGATTCCGAATCCATTTCGAGCATGGCCACCAGGGTCTGCTGACGCTCTTCTTCCCGTTCCAGCCGCAGAACGACAGCCATATGCTGGCGGGCCGCCATGTCTTTTCCCGAAGCGAGAAAATAATCCACCAGTTTTCCAGCCAGAATCGCCACAATCTGGGGCTCGGCGGACATGCTTTTCAGAAACGCCCGGTGAATCACTTTTTTACATTGGGCAACCGGTTCCAGTTCCGTCATTGCCAGGGCAAGGAGGGCATTCGCCAGCGGCTGATCCGGATTTTTCCGGAGAAAAGCCACCAGCACGTCCCGGGCTTCTTCGTAGCGGTTGTCTCCCAGCAGGGCCATCGCCCGCTGATTGTTCAGCCAGGCATTGTCCTGATGATCTTTGAGAAGTTTTTCGATCAGCTGCAAAGCCATTCGCGGCTGATTGTTCTGTTGCAGGCGTTCGATTTTGCTCATTTCCGGAAGAATGGCCTGACAACAAAACTTGACCTTCTTGCCGCTTCCACAGGGACAAAGTGCGTAAGAATCCATGGATAAATCGTTTCTCTTTGAGCCGCCGACAACATCGCCCCGCCATGTCAAGAGGCAAGGAAGCATGTGCGGCTGATGGGGTGATCGGTTGAATGATGACTCTATGGAATGACCCCCGGCGCGGCCGGTTTCTTCCGACCGTAGCCCAAGTCATTCCTGCTGCACATGATCCTCGCCAGCTGCGAAAATTCAGAATGTTTGCAGTATGGAGGAAATGAACGTCCAGCCATATTCATTTCCGCGTCCATTATTCCGGGTGTCGATGGGATGTTGAGCCGCAATCGGAGACGGCACGCATCGCCCGGAAGTCCGCCCCAACCGATCGTGCCGCTGAATTTCTTATCAGGAAATGCCCGAATGATTCGGACATTCTGATCCAGTTTAAAGGAAGACGCCCCCAATTCACAACCACCCTTGCGGGGCTCCTCCCCCCAACGCATCCCACAAGGCGTTTCAAAAAGGAACATCTTTCAGGCAAACAGGTTATGCTGCTTCGCCGCCACAAAAACCATCCCCGGAGCCACACGGGCTTTGTCCAGGAGGACGAATTCACCAGTGGGCTGCATTGTGTGGTCCCTGGCCTTGAGGGAGGAAGACGTCCTGTGAAACCGGCTCAAAGGTCATCCGTATTGAATGTGTCTCCCTGACGGAGATCACCCGTCTCAAATCCTTTTTTGAACCAGCGAACCCGCTGAGCCGAGGAACCGTGGGTAAAGGACTCTTTCACAACGTATCCCTGCGATTTCTTCTGTAATGTGTCATCTCCAATGGCAGAGGCGGCGCGGAGTCCTTCGTCAATGTCTCCCGGATCCAGAATATGCCGTTCATCCTGAGCGTGATGAGCCCAGACCCCCGCCAGAAAATCGGCCTGAAGTTCCAGGCGAACGGAAAATTCATTCTCCGTCATCCGCCGACCAACCATTTCCCGCCGCTTGTCCATAATCCCTAACAAATCTTGAACGTGGTGGCCCACCTCGTGAGCAATCACATAGGCCCGCGCGAAATCGCCCGGGGCGCCAAAGCGCCGATCCAACTCTTCATAAAACGACAGATCGAGATAAACCTTCTGATCCGCGGGACAATAAAACGGGCCTGCCGCGGATGAAGCATTGCCGCATCCGGACTGGACCTGGTTGCGATACAGCACCATCGGCGTCGGGACGTATTCGCGTCCCATCTGCTGAAAGATTTTTGTCCAGACATCTTCGGTGTCAGCGAGAATCACGCTGGCGAAATCCGCCATGTGGTCCTCTTCGGGGTCAGGCTGCCGATTTGCCGCGGGCTGTTGAACCACCTGGGCCTGGTTCGCCAGAAAGAATCGCAGGACCTGGCCCAGATCGCCTCCGGAGACAAAATAGATGATCACCATCATCAGGAGGGTGCCCATTCCTCCCATGGCCACTCCCCGCGGCCCCATTGAACGCCGATCTTCGACATTGTCGCTCCGCCGTCCCGATTCCCATCGTACCATGATATGATGCCGCCTTGTTGATGCCCGTCTGCTCAAAAGAACGTTGCACAAAGACTGTTGGGACCGGTGTGCGGACTATTGAGGATCAATTGTGGGCCGCCCGGCAGACCCGCCTTGAGTCACTTTTTTCGTGCAAAGTCGCTCCCAGGGGAAAACTGCTGCTGCATTCTGTACAAGAGAGAATCCGATTTGCCAGTCTGATCCTCTCCTCAATTCCGTTTCTTCCCTGTTTTATCAGGGCAACGACGCTGGTCGATCCCCAGTCCGAAAATTTTTCCGGCCGAAAAACAGCAGCAAAGCCAATACAAGAACCCAGGAACCGTGAGCCCTCCCCGAAGACGAAACAATGCGATTTGCGGATGCCGGGCAACCTGGTTCGAAATTCCATTCTTTAAGAACTCCCGCCGGGCGGATGGGCTGTCTTGAATCGCCTGTTGGCGGGGGCCTAAACTCGACCCGCATCCGTACAGACAGACAGACAGCCCGCCGGCAGGTCAAGCGTTGGAATGACCGGATCGCCTTCTTTGACCCGGACAGGATTGCTCGGACGACGGATGTCCCGTCGAGGATGCCAATTGTTCTGACAATGAAGTGAAACTGCAATGACGGAACCCAACAGGCCCGCCGAGAATTCTCCGGACGATCTCCCACAGGTCTCCCGACCACTCAATCTCCCCAGCGATCTCCCCCCAGTGGCCCCACCCTCAGCGGGAATGATCGTTCAACTTTTCCTGGTTCCCGCCCTGATCGTCGCGGTCATTGTCGGGGTCTATGCCCTGTTCGGCCGGGTCGCTTCCCAGGAACTCGACTGGCGGCAACTCACCACCGATGTCCGCAGCGAAAACCCACATGTCCGGTGGCGGGGAGCCCTGGGCCTGGCCCAGATGCTGGATGCCGATGCCCAGCGGGGAGATCAAAGCCAACATCTCTCGGAACGGCCGGAAATCGCCGAAGCTCTCGCCAGCCTGTACAGCAGTCTCATCACCCGGAACTCTCTCAGCGAAGAAGAACTGAAACAGGTCGAATTTCTTTCAAAGGCGCTGGGCCGAATGAAAGTTCCCGAGATCATTGTTCCGGTCTTGCGATCCGGAATGGAGCCGGAACGGAATCATGACGTTCGCAAGCATTCCCTGATTGGCCTGGCAATGCTGGCGGGAACGCTGGGCAAAAACTCCACGCTTCAAAACAACTCGGAATTCATCCGACAACTGATTGACATTTCCCGGGAGAGTGACCCGCTCTTTCGACACCAGGCTGCATTTGATCTGGGACTGCTTCCCACTCCGGCAGCAATGGAACGGCTGGAAGTGCTGCTGGAAGATCCCGACCAGATGGTCCGGGCGAATGCCGCCATAGGGTTGGCTCGCAACAATCGGATGGAAGGGCTCCCCGTTTTTCACGAACTGCTTCAGGAAGCGGTGGAATGGAAGCTGAACCCTTCAGAAGTGAAAACGCCCGAAGAGGAAGCGACCTACTTCGAACGGATGCTGATGCTGCTTAATTCCATCAAGGCATTGACTCAATTACATCCTGAATTGTCCGCGGATGAGCGGGCCTCCATCGTCAAAGAACTGGACGCGGTGACACAATCGACCCGGGATGCCGTCCTACGGACTGACGCGCTGACGCTGATTCATACTCTGAAGGCTTCCGACACCCTCCGCTGAAGCGTCTCAGGCAACAGCAGGTGAATTCAAGCGGCTCATGACTGCTGTGCGGGCAAGTTGATGCCATTCCAGCCGTGAAACAAGTTGGCGTCCGACCTGGAAATCGATCACTGTTACCGAAGCGGCTGGACCCGACAGGAACGCCAGCGTGAGCCAGTGCAGAATTCCGGGGGTCAATAACCGGGAGCGAAATGTTCCTGGAAAGACCGATAATTGACTTTTCCACCGCAGCAGATTCGCTTCCATCTGCTCCGAATTGCTTCCGGTCAGCGGAATCAGCAGATGTCCCCGGGCTTTCAGGGAAGATCCCAGGTTGGCCAGACCAATCATCAGTTCCGGGCTGTATTCCCGAGCGGTAAAAATGGATGTTCCGCGAAAAAGAATGGCATCCTGCGAGTGAGGCTGCCAGGGAACAGTGGCGGCTGGTGAACCGATGGAGACGAATTCTCCCGCTCCGGCGGCATTGGCTTTTTCTTCCAGCCCAGCAACATTCCAGCCTTTTTGGCGAAGCGGAACGAGCCAACTGCCGTTGCCACAACCCACGTCAATCAAGGATCTTCCGGAGGAGAGACCGGCACTGCGGGCAATCAGATTCAATTGTCCCGGAGTCAGCTCCTGCCGGACCACGAAATCAGCCTCCATCGAAAACCCTCCCTGGTCTGCCTGATGGGAAAATTCAACTTGTGAATAAAATGCCGCCCTTCTTATTTCGAGTCCCAGCTCCGGAACAGATGATGGATTTCTTTCAAATTGACGCTCACCCCCGTGGGAGTTCCCAGACAGACCGAAAAGGGGAAATGGGGATTCTGGTGAAAATTGACAGCAATGGCAGCAAACAGATCCATTGAGGCAAAACAATAAGAAAGAATAGAAACGCCGAGTTCATGGAGGACGCTGAGAAATGAGAGGAGAGAAAACAGTCGCCTGCAGGTCATGTATCACATGATGTCCCATGTACGTCAGACGAGGCCTGACCTGTTCCACACCTCAGATTGGCAGGGTGCGGTCAAGGACGGGACGGGAGATTCTCCTGGCAGGATGAATGTCACTCAAAACGGAACTCCCTTCTCCCGTTTGACCGTCCGCAGCCCCACCACAAGTGAAGCGTCCCCTGAAGGTGGGTCAGCGGCCCGGTGAATTTCCAGGCGAGGCTGCAGTTCGGCAGAGCGTCTGACTTGCAGCAGCCCCCTTCTTCCGGGCCTCGACCACACCCTGCAAACTGCCTGCCCTACGTCACTATTCCATAATAGACAAAGTAATGTCAGGAAACGAGCATCCACAAGTAGGCACGGCAGATGTGTCGTTTGATGAAAGAATAAGAGTGGTGTTTATGGGGCCATTTAGATTCTCAAGAGGAACGGAACCATGCCATGATCTAGAATACTCGTCAGAAGCAGATGCGTCTTGCATAACGATCTCGAAATTCACATCCAGTGAGCCGTTAATGCATATGATGTCTACGGAGATAAAGGTGATTGCACATGGGCTCGGAGATAAGTTGGAATCCCAATGCCATGCTTTTTGTGCTGGTGGAATGGCCGTCGTTAATATCGCCTCTTCCGCAGGTGATGGTACATCTCCTGCATAGCAGTCCAGTCCCGCAAATACAATGTATAGCGTGTCGGAGATGTCTTTGCATATTTTGTAGTTGCAACAGTCATGTGGACCTGGATTATTAAGTGCAATTCTTTTCATTTGTTTGGTCTCCATTAGTAGCCACGGGTCATGCTTCGCATGACGATGAATAGCATGATTTTAAAATCATGATTCAGTCTCATGGTTGAAGATGGATTAGATAATAGCGGAGCCCACTGTCATCGCATGGTGTCTCATGTTTGTCAGGCGATGACTCTGACCCGCTGTTACTTTGAAAGAAGATTGCTTCATGGAAAGTTAATTATCAGTCAAGGGTGATGCAAGTCATGGTTTCATATGACGTCATATCTGTTGTCATGCATTCCCACGACACGAGGGCAGATTCCCGGCGGGCTGATGTTTCTCGTTCCCAACAGAAAAATATCAGACGGGAACGTGGGTGAAGTATTCTGGATGACTTCACTCAGGTGATCTTCCTGTCACGGGTCGCGTACCTGGTGTGAAATCGACAGCACCTGCATGGCCAGTTGCATCCGTCCCCGGGCTCCCGTCCGATACCGGATGCGGATTTTGTGCGTCTCTACTGTTGATTCGCTGATCCTCAGAACGAGGGCAATCTGTTTATCACTCAGGTCGCGCAGCATGAGTTCCGTAATCCGAGCCTGTTGCGAGGAGAGGCCCATCGTTTCGACGACTTTTCGCCAATGGGCTTCTTTTAGCGGAAATGGAGGAGCCGCAGCCAGGATCCGTGCGGCCAGTTCAGAATGTGGGGCCATTTCGCGCCTCGAAAACAGGGCGTCAAACCAGGGCCGCTCAGAGAACCTCCGGCAAGAGGCATAGAAAACGCACCCAGGCCGACGCCCCTTTCGCAAGGGGCGCGGCTGCAAGGCGCTGCTTTTCTATGAAAATTTTGCCGGTTTTCTCTGAAGCAGCATCTCGACGCGCACGCGTCAATTTCAATTGTGGCTGTCCAGTCTCCTGATCAGCGTGATACAGTATAAGGCAGCCAATCTCATCCGGCCAGAGCGGGATTGGATCGCCTGGTCTTTGTCCTTCTGATTCCGTATCGGAAAGAGAGTTTCGGCAAAGTGACCCGGTGAAAGGCCGCCCATGGAATGGCATCAGACCTGATTCGCCCGGACTTGATTCTCTGTGAAAATTCGCAAAAACGGAAATCCTCCCCTGATTTATGGAAAGAGAGCCTCCCGGACAGCGGCAATCCCCGCGAGAATTCAGTAGAACAGGTCGATAACACACATAGGCCCGGTCCAGAGAGCGATCCCGGGAATCTGAATGGAACCTTCCCGTTCTGGATCTGAAATATGGTCCTGATGGCAGCGTTCATCCCATTTGAAGTGCTTCAGCAGACAGGTCACAGAAATGAAAGTGTCGATTATCGGAGGGGGTGGACTTGTCGGGTCATGTGCTGCCTCCGCGTTGCAGTTTGGCCGGATTGTGCGGGAGATTGCGCTGGTTGATGTGAACCAGGAACTGGCTGAAGGCCAGGCTCTGGACCTGCTGCACGGGGCTTCGCTGATCGCTGATCAAAAATTCACTTCGGGAGGTTCCGAGGTACTGGCAGGATCTGATGTCATCTGTATTACTGCTGGACTGCGAAGAAAACCGGAGGAAAGCCGGCTTGATCTGATCAACAGGAATGTGGCCCTGTTCCGCAGCCTGCTGGGAGATGTGAAAAAAGTGGGTTACAAGAAAGAAACGATTGTTTTCGTCGTTTCGAATCCGGTGGACGTTCTCACCTATCTGGCGGTGCAGGAACTGGATCTGCCCCCACAACAGATTATCGGCCTGGGAACCGTTCTCGACACGACACGGCTCCGCAGCCTTCTGGCCCAGAAAGTGGATGTCCCTCCCAGCCAGGTGCAGGTCACGATCTTCGGAGAACATGGCGACAGCATGGTTCCCATCTGGTCACATGCTCAGATTGCCGGTCTGCCGATGGAAAAATACCCCGGAGTGACTCCGCCATTGCTCGCGGAAATTGAAAAACGAACACGGGGGTCCGGGGCGGAAGTCATCAAAAAGAAAACGGGGGCCGGGTTTGCGGTGGGGGCCTCCATTGCCGATGTCGTTCACTCCATTGCTCTGGATCAACGTCGAATTCTGCCGGTTTCGTCGCTGCAAAACGGGGCGTATGGGCTGCATGAAGTTTCCATCAGCGTTCCGACCGTCGTGGGCCGGGGGGGGGCACTCTCGCACGTTGAAGTGGAACTCTGGCCCAAAGAACTGGCCGCCCTCCAACGTTCCGGACAAGTTCTGCGAGAGACCATTGAGAAGGTCTTGAAAAGCTGAATGGACCTGAACTATCTGCTGATCTGGACGGTAGCAGCCGGATGCGGATTGTCGCTGCTTCAACTTCCATGGCGGGTGCGGAGTTTGCGCCCGGCCATGGTTCCGGGAGCAATTCTGCTCGTCCTGGCGATGGCGTTTGTACTTGTTCCGGATTACGCAGGAATCATCAGCGGGACATTCTTCGTTCTGTTCATGCTCGTTCCCGTCTGGGGACTCTCTGTGCTGAACGGATTGATCGTGAAAAAACGGTATCGTCTGGCGCAGCCGCTGGCCTGCGTCCTGGCATGGCTTCGTCCCAGTCCGGAAGCCCGCCGATTTTCGCGAATCATTCACGTCTTGCAACTCATACGGGACGGACAGAAAGATCGAGCCATTGGGCGATTGAAAAATATCGCTGACCATGAAGACTCATCCGATCGGATTGCACGTGTTCTGCTGACGCGCCTGACCGGAAACTGGCAGGAGTTTCTGGACTGGTCCAGCCTGCCGCGGAATCGAGGCCTTCTCTTCCAGGATCCGAATCTTCTGGACATGCGGTTACAGGCCCTGGGGGAAACTGGACGCCGCCAGGAACTCTGCCGTGAATATGTCCGGATTCCTGCTTCCAGCCTGCCGTTTTTCGGTTCCAGCCGGCAAATCATGCAGATGAAAGTCGCGGCGTTCTACGGGAACGAATCCCTTGTCAAGCAGTTTCAGCAGGGGCCGCTGGAGGAGTTTCCGGAAGATTTCAAACGTTTCTGGCGGGCCACTGCCCGACACGTTTCCGGAGCGGATGAACAGACGGTCCAGGAATTTCAGTCACTGGCAAAATTGCGGGATGCGGGAATTGCGTCGGCGGCCCAGCGCCGGCTGGAGACCCCGCTGCCCACGCTGACGGAAGTTCCCCTGACCCCGGAAGACGAAGAGTGTCTGCAGGATCTGTTACGCCATGCGGAACTCGATGTTCATGCGGAAAGAGGAATTTCTCGCGGACGTCGAGCCAGGGGAACGTGGTTTCTGGCTGCGGTCTTGTGTCTGGTCTTTTTGTTGGAACTTCCCGGCGGAAGCGAGAACTTTGAGAATCTCGAACGGATGGGGGCCATGCTGATTCCCGCTGCCGCTGGCGATGGTTCTCCATGGCGGATGGTGACGGCAGCGTTCCTTCATTTTGGTCCGCTCCACCTGATCATGAACGTACTGGGCCTGATTGTGCTGGGGCGAAGGATCGAAACGGAATGGGGAACCGCGCGGATGGTATGTACCTATCTGGTCGCGGCCGTCGGCTCCATCGGTCTGACGCCCTATTTTTTAAAGACCACTTCACTCTACGAACCAACCGTGCTGGTGGGGGCCTCCGGAGGAGTCATGGGACTGCTGGGAGGGTTGTTATTGCAGTCGCTGGTGCATCTGCTGCAAGGCCGCAACAGGCTCGCGGGACGCGAATTTCTCTCCCTGCTGGCCATCGTTCTGATGCAGCTGATATTCGACGCGAATACGCCCAATGTGAGTTCCGAAGCCCACCTGCTGGGGATGTCGATTGGAATTCTCTGCGGAGCAGCATGGAATCTGATCGGACTGATTCCACAGCGTCATCTTCTCCGAAAACCGGGCTGAAAGCACGGGACGGAAACAACGGACAAGAGGATGCTCGGAATTCCCATGATGCACCGGCGTCACGGTTGCAGACGTTATTTTCCGCCGGTAAAAAATTTGAATGGATGAAGCCCCGTTACTCCGAGAACTCTCCCGGTCTCCCCGTTCGCTGGCGGAGATCCGGCAGGCGCAGCATGACATTCAGCGGCAGGTGCTGGCACAATCCAGGGCCTTGGATGCGGCGAACTTCACACAATTCCATGTCAGCGATCTGTCGCGAATGTTTGCCCTTTACGATGACATTTTCTTTGCGGGCGCGTGCCGCCGGCAACTGGGAAAGACAAGCTTGTCCTTTCGCATTTCCCGCAGGATGACCTCGGCGGGAGGAAAAACCACGCGGCGTATTTTGCGAAACGCTCCTTATCACCGGTCTTACGAAATCACAATTTCTTCCACGCTCCTGTTTCAGACGTTTCATGATGTTGATCGGACCGTGACGGTGACGGGATTGACATGCCGAAGCCGATTGGAGGCGTTACAGCGGATCTTCGAGCATGAACTGGTCCATCTGATCGAAATGCTGGTCTGGGACAACTCCCATTGTTCGCAGCCCCGATTCCAGTCGATTGCCGGCAGCCGGTTCGGACACACGGAGCATCGGCATGAACTGGTGACTCCCCGGGAACGCGCCCAGGCGCGGTTTGGACTGAAACCTGGAAGCCGGGTCTGGTTTGAGATGGACGGCGTTCGCTATCTTGGCGTGATCAATCGCATCACGCGGAGGGCAACGGTGCTGGTGGAAGACCCGCGGGGAATTCGTTATTCGGATGGATGCTCCTACTTGAAGTTCTACGTTCCGTTCGAAATGCTGCATCCGGTTTCCTGAGCAAGATCAAGGATCCAGAAAATGACGAATTCCTGATTCAAAAATGACGGTCGAAAAATCCGGAAGACTCCGAAAAACAATTCGATCAAAACACGCTGTTGTGTTGACCTCTCTTTGCAATCCGGTCAATATCACGCTGTCCGGTGGTCGCAGCTCAAAACGTGTTGTTGGGCAACATCGCACATGAATTATCAGCAGGAAGTATTGCGAAGATGGCTGAAGGCACAATCAAGAAAATGACGGACAAGGGATTTGGATTTATCGACACGGGAAAAGGGAGCGATCTGTTTTTCCATTCGTCGAATCTGGAAGGGGTCCGTTTCGAACAGCTGCAGGAAGGACAACGGGTCACGTTTAACGAAGGCCGGGGTCCTAAAGGGCCCCGGGCGGAAAACGTCAAGTTGGCCTGACTCCTAGAAACCTGCTGGTGAACAGTTGTTGCTGGTTGCCGGTAGAATTTTGCCCTGACTTTTATCCACGTTTCTTTAAAAGCGTTCCGAGCGATCGTCATCTCCCGTCTGTGCCGTACCCGTCCGGATACTCTTCCCCTCGGCCATGCGAGACGATCCGGGTGAAGCACTTTGATCAACAGCCGGCATTTCTGCTGGCTGTTGATCTTTATCCACCGATAATTTGAGGAGCGTTTTTGTTTCCGGCCCGCTTTGTTTCGTTATCGGGCGAGCAATATTGTCTTGTCCTCAATATATCACGCGGCTCAGGAAAAGAACGTTCTGCTTTCGGGCCGATAATAGAGCCTTCATCCTGTTTCCGGAGTCCGTTTCCGTGTCCCTCGCCGATGACTTGTTGTCTGAACCTCTTCGCCTGGATCAGTTTCTCAAGCTTCGCGGCCTGGTCGGCACCGGCGGACAGGCCAAAATTTTGATTCAAGCGGGCGAAGTGAAAGTCAACGGGAACATCGAATTGCGGCGACGGCGAAAGCTGGGGGCTGGAGACGTGATTGAACTGGATGGGGAATCTTATTCCGTCGATGACATCCTGCCGGAAGAGTGAAGCAAACCGGGAAGTCAGACTGTGTTGCGTCACCGAAAAATGGTTTTCACCACTATGGGGACATAGCTCGCGTTTCATTGAATGACTGCTGATTCCCGCAGGACGGAATGTGAACGATGCGGAAGAGATTCGTTCAAAATGAATCGGGAGAGCGAAGTTCTCGTGAAGCCGGCATGAAGAGCAATCGTTCTATTCATCCAGCTTGGCAAGAAACTTTGGCTCTCCCGGTTTGACGTTGTTCCTGTCAGGAACGCTGCCGGATCTATTTCAGGAATTCCCCTGCTTCATCGAGGAACTCCGGATACAGCGTTCGCATGGTGCCGACGGCCTCCGCCAGCGGAACCGCTACAATATGCAGCCCTCGCAGGGCGACCATTTTTCCGAACTCTTTTTTAATCGCCAGCCGGGCAGCGTGGATTCCCAACCGGGTTCCCAGCACGCGGTCATAAGCACTGGGAGAACCTCCACGCTGCAAATGGCCGAGTGTGACATCTCGCGTTTCGATCCCGGTCTGTTTTTCGATGATCTTGGCGACCCGGGCGCCGATTCCTCCCAGTTTCACGTGGCCGAAGTCGTCCACTTCGGCATCCTTGGTGACGAGGTTCTGCCCTTTGAGTTGAGCCCCTTCACTGACCAGGACGATGCCATATTTCTTGCCTTCCGCCCGGCGCCGTTTGAGCCGTTCGCACAGTTCATCCAGGTCGCATTCTTCTTCCGGCACCAGAATGGCATCGGCGGCACAGGCAATCCCGGAGAAGCAGGTAATCCAGCCGGCGTGCCGGCCCATCACTTCCACCACCAGCACCCGCCGGTGCGATTCCGCCGTCGTTCGCAGACGGTCGACCGCTTCCATGACCGTATTCAGGCACGTATCGAATCCGAAGGTGAAGTCCGTGCTGCTCAAATCGTTATCGATCGTCTTCGGGCACCCGATCGTCGGCAGTTGATAATCCCGATACAGCTTGCTGGCCACGCCCAGCGTGTCATCCCCGCCAATGGCAATCAGTGCGTCGAGCTTCAGTTTATGGAAAGTCTCCACAACCTGTTTGACCTGGCTCTCGTCCTTATAAGGATTGGTCCGGGAAGATCCCAGAATTGTTCCCCCCAACGGGAGCGTCTCGTCCGTCTGCATCGGGTCAAGCGGCGTGAAGTTCCCTTCAATCGCGCCTCGCCAGCCTTCCAGCAGACCAATGGTTTCCCCCCCATGATTGGCAATTGTTCGAACGACCCCCCGGATGACTGCATTTAATCCCGGACAGTCTCCGCCACCCGTCAGACAGGCGACCTTCATTGTCTTGCTCCATTCTCAGTAATGATGTGCGGGCTTCCGCACAGAAAAAAGAAACGTCTTCCAGCAGGCTGGGGACATCCCGCCGACCGTCTATCCCGGTTCCGGAGAACCCGGCACGACCGGTTTGTTCCGGCCGCACTTCAAGAGATTCACGTTTTTCCAAAAGTCCTTGCACGCCGAGAGAATTCCGACCGTTCACAGTGCGGCAGCATTGCCGGGCAAAGTTGCTCAATCGCGGTATTCTTCCGGAATCGTAAAACGCCCTTCTATTGCATTCAAGTGCGCGGCGGCTTCCATGCTGCTTCACGAAAGAAACCCGAGAGAAATCTTTTCCGCTTTGAAATTTGCTCTCCGATTGGCTGATGGCTTTACAGATTCAGCGTCCGGCCATCAACCGCCAAGGCGGCCTCTTTGACCGATTCCGCCAATGTTGGATGGGCATGGCAGCAACGGGCAATGTCTTCGCTGCTGGCACCGAACTCAATGGCAGCGACGGCTTCCGCAATCAACTCTCCCGCCTGGGCGCCAATAATATGGACCCCCAGCACGCGGTCGGTCTCTTTGTGAGCCAGAATTTTGACCTTCCCGTCGGTATGGCCGCTGGCGCGGGCGCGGGCATTCGCGGCGAATGGAAACAATCCTTTCCGATAGGGCGTTCCGGCTTCTTTGAGTTGTTCTTCGGTCTTGCCGACCGTCCCGATTTCCGGATCGGTATAAACGACTGCGGGGATGGCGTTGTAATTGACGTGTCCGTATCCCGTGAAGAGCCGTTCGACGCAGGCGACTCCTTCTTCTTCCGCTTTATGGGCGAGCATGGCCCCGCCAATCACATCCCCAATCGCGTAGATCCCTTTGGCGGATGTCTGGTAGTGCTCGTCCACAGTGATGAATCCCCGCCGGTCGACATTCACTCCGACTTTGTCCAACCCCAGGCCACTTGTGTTCGGGATCCGGCCAACAGCCATCAACACCCGGTCACAGGGAACCGGGTCCGCCCCGTCGATCTGCACTTCACATCCGGAGTCTGATTTCTTGATTCCAGTCACTTTCGTACTCAGACGAAATTCGAGTCCCTGTTTGCGGAAGAGTTTCTGTGCTTCCGCGGCAATTTCCGTATCCATTCCGGGCAGGATTCGGTCGAGATATTCCAGGACCGTCACCTGTGAGCCCAGTCGGCGCCAGACGGTCCCCATTTCCAGGCCGATCACCCCGGCTCCGATCACGACCAGATGTTTGGGAATGGATTCGAATTTCAGAGCTTCCGTACTGCTGCCGATCAGGTTGCCGTCGAGTTCGATTCCGGGAAGCGTCGCGGGCTGGCTGCCGGTGGCGAGCAGAATGGTCTCAGTCGAGATGGTTTCGGCGTTTTCGCCTTCAACGACAACTTTTCCGACCCCTTCAATGCGGGCATGTCCCAGAAAACGTTTGATTTTATTTTTCTTCATAAGACCATCAACGCCGCCTGCCAGGGTGTCGACGACCTTGGTTTTATGAGTCATCATCGCGGGGAGGTCGATCTCGACGCCGCCCACTCGAATGCCCCGTTCCTTCAACTGATGCGACGCCTGTTCATACAGATGGCTGGTTTCCAGCAGCGCCTTGCTGGGAATACAGCCCACGCGCAGGCAAGTTCCTCCCAGTTGTTTTTCCTGTTCAATGATGGCGACCCGTTTGCCGAGCTGCGCTGCGCGAATCGCTGAAATATATCCTCCGGGGCCACCACCAATTACCACCAGGTCAAAGTCTGCCATTTCTGAATCGCTTCTGAGATTGAAACTGTTCGAATTGCCGGGAATTCATGTTGCGGGGAGTCCGGCCGCCCTCTTTATGAGAGTGTTTCCCCTTCATAAGGAGTTTGTGGTTCGGCCGCCAGAATCCTGGAATAAGATTCTTGTGATTCGGACAAGGAAGCAAAAGCGTTCCGGGCTTCATTTTTGATGACGGGACAGGAAAAAAGGGGATTGAGAACAGGGAATTGAGACAGGGATGAGTGGAAAACCACTTTTTCTCCGCATTCCGTGCTTCCTCACCCCTGGTGAGCGGCAGGGTTGAACCCCGCCGCTCTCACGAAGAGTCCTCCTCTCTTTCTACACTCCCAGAACGCCATCATCTTTCAGGAGTTTGTACTCCACCGCGTCCACCAGCGCCAGCCAGCTGGCTTCGATGATGTTGTCGCTGACACCGATCGTGCTCCAGACATCTTTCTCATCCGCACTTTCAATCACAACGCGCACGCTGGCCGCGGTCCCTCCCTTCGAACTGATGACCCGGACTTTGTAATCCAGCAGCCGCATTTCAGCGAGTCGCGGATAAAATCCAATCAGGGCTTTCCGCAAGGCCTGGTCGAGCGCATTGACCGGACCATCCCCTTCCGCCACTTCATGTCTGACCGGTCCTTCTCCATCAACGCGAAGCTTGACCGTCGCTTCGGTGGAAGGTTCCTGGTCTCCCGCGGTTTCCACATTCACACGATAGTGGATCCGCTCGAATTTCGGTTCATACAAGCCGGCCACTTTTCGGACCAGCAGATCGAACGAGGCTTCGGCCGCTTCGAACTGATAGCCGACATTTTCGAGTTCCTGCACCCGGGCCAGAATCGCGGCCATCAACTGGGGATCCTGATCCATTTTGAGCTTGGCTGTTTTGGCGACGATGTTGGACCGTCCGGACAACTCGCTGACGAGAATGCGGCGTTCGTTCCCGACAACTTCCGGAGCAATGTGCTCATAGCTGTGGGCGAAACGGTTCACCGCATGGACGTGCATTCCCCCTTTATGGGCAAAGGCACTGCGGCCCACAAAAGCCTGATTCGAGCGAAAATTCATATTCGCCAGCTCGTACACATACCGGGAGACTTCGGTCAGATGCTTCAGGCCGCTTCCATGCGTGAGGACGTCATAGCCCTGCATTTTCAAAGCGAGATTGGCAGCTACGCTGAGTAAATCGACGTTGCCGCACCGTTCCCCGATCCCATTGATGGTTCCCTGTACCTGCACAACTCCGGTTTCCACCGCTGTCAGCGAATTGGCGACAGCCAGGTCGCAGTCATTGTGGCAATGAACTCCCAGGGGCGTTTTCAGTTCTTTGCGTACAGCGGTGAGGATCTCCCGGATCCGGTCGGGCAGGCTCCCTCCGTTGGTGTCACAGGCCACGATCACTTCCGCCCCGCCTTCCTGGGCAGCCAGCAATGTTTGCAGGGCATACTCCGGATTCGCCAGATAGCCGTCGAAGAAATGTTCTCCATCATAAAAGACCCGTCGCCCTTCTGCTTTCAGAAAGGCGATTGAGTCCCGGATCATGGCCAGATTTTCTTCCAGGCTCACGCGAAGAACTTCAGTGACGTGCAGGTCTGATGTCTTGCCCACGATGGTGCAGACGGGGGTTTTCGCGTCCCGCAGGGCGATCATGCCCGGATCCTGTTCAGCAGCAACCCCCTTTCGCCGCGTCATTCCAAAAGCACAGACCTGGGCATGTTTCAGATCCAGGTCCCGGACCTGCTGAAAGTATTCCGTGTCCTTTTCATTGGACATCGGATATCCCCCTTCAATGAAATCGATTCCCAGTTCGTCCAGCTTTTTCGTAATCAGCAGCTTGTCCTGCAATGAAAAATTGACCCCTTCTCCCTGACTGCCGTCACGGAGCGTTGTGTCGTAAAGCTGAACATACATGGCAATGCTTCTTTTTGTTGGAGCCGAAAACGAAAAAACCCTCTCGGATCACGGCGAATCCGAGAGGGCGAAAGGTTATTGAGCCAGTCCATCCTCAGATCGCGCCGGGCGCACCGATAATAATTTCGCGAATTCGCGAAATTTGGATATCGGTCATCTGGAGGAGGGTCTTAATCAGCGTCTTCCTGAAGTTTTTAGGACGAAACTACAGTACGCCAACGCGACAGCTTCGTCAATCCGAGGATTTAAAATTCAGAAATACGGGCCAGAACCAGGCGATTCATGCCGAATTCCCAAAAACGTCACGTAAACCATCATATGATTGGATCGGTTATCGTTTTTTCCAGGCACCGTTTTGGGGAGCGCCGGGCTGGGCGTCCGGTCCGAAGTAACGCAGGCCCACGAAGGGTTCTGTTCCGTTGTTTTCGAACGTGACTCCATCGCTGGCACGTTTGTGCGTGACGAACACTTCATCTTCCGTCACCGCGCCAAACCGGATCATCGCTGGGCATTGCATGTCCAGCGAGCCGATTTTTCCACGTCCCTGAACGGTGATCCAGCTGAAGGCGGCTCCGTCTTTGATGGTGCATTTCGCGCCGGGTTCCAGCGTCAATTCTTTCGCGGTGAAACGCTGTTCGCCGTCCACCGTGCCATACACGATCCAGCGATCGACCCAGCCTTGCCCCTGTTCGGAGACGATCGGTTCCAGGTAGTTTGAATCCCGGAAATTCGGATCGACATTCTTTTCCCAGTCCAGGGCATTGACCAGGTATTCATTGTCGTTGTGATATTCTTCGGGAAAATCTTTGGTCAGCAGCGAACGTGGTACCATGCGGCCTTCAACCAGTGACTGATACATTCCGAAGACATCGCTGCCCCATTGGGGTTCATAGGTCAGCAGCGAGCCAGGAGCGTGCAGCACGCAGGGCGGAATCAGCCATCCGGTTCCCGGTTTCAGGCGATATGCTTTGGAGAGATCCACAATTCCATTGTCTCCCTCGTTCCACCGGTCCAGGCAGGCCACAACTTCTTCCTTGGTGACACCCGGTTCAAAGCCCATGAACGTGTAGGGGAAATGATTGCCGATGGCGTTCAGTTGCGGCGGAAAATAGTAAGATTCCGGTTTCCCCTGCTGGCCGACTTTAGCCGCCTGTTCATCATTCTGGTGCATGTGATGCGGGATCGGTCCCATGTTGTCGAAGAACTTGGAATAGACCGGCCACCGCTCGTATTTATTCCAGATGGCCTGGCCGATAATTTCGTCTTTCAGTTCGGCAATGGCATCCCGCAGCGTGCAGCGTTCCCCTTTGTGAATGATGTAGGAAAGACCTTCATCGGGGGCAGCGTTTTCATTGGCTGCGACCGTGGTTGAACCGAACCAGCGTTCATCGATCCCCCCCCGGTCCATGCCCAGCGCATAATAATCGGACGGATGCAGTTTCAGCCGCCGTCCCGGTTGCAGAAACGAGCGGGGGACCCACGTCGGTGTCAGCCGTAAAATCCCGTCATTGTCAGTTAACGCAGCGGAGGCAAGAGACTTGGCACTGGCCATAGAAAGAACCTTTGAACAGACTCGACCAAAAAATGAGAAGACGCCATGACGGCAATTCACAGCATTGCGTTTCGCGCGCATCAGCCGGTAAGGCTTCTGATTGTGGCGGGTCAACCGGAGATTTTCAAATCGAGCTCCGCTCTCTTTTCATTTCTTGAAAGAGAACGGAAAGCAATTTCTTGAGTGATCGTCCCATTCCGAACCGGAATGTCCCTGAATGCGAATGGGGGAGGACTTCCGATCGAGAGACTATGCCGGAGGCAACGGCTCTGGAGAAATCATGACCCGACGGCCGACAATTTGCAGGCGCCTCGCGGCAAATAACGCAATTGCTGCCGGATAGGCTTCGCATTCCTGTTCAAAGACACGGGCTGCCAGCCTGTCCGGAGTATCATGATCCAGCACGGGAACGGGATGCTGGGAAATAATCGGCCCATGGTCGTATTCGTTGTCGCAGAAATGCACAGTACAACCAGAAAGCCGGCATCCCCGGGCAATGACAGCTTCGTGAACATGATGCCCAAACATTCCTTTTCCGCTGAAGGCGGGAATCAGCGCGGGATGGATATTCATCACCCGCTGTTCAAAATCAGGGGGAATAAAAATTCTGGTCAGGAATCCTGCCAGAACGACCAGATGCACCTGCTGTTCCCGGCAGATCTGAAACAGGGCCTGGCTGTAGGTGGCGGTATCGGCAAAGAGTTTCCGTTCGAGCAGGCGTGTTTCCAGCCCCCGTTCCCGAGCCCGATCGGTTCCGCCGCAGGGACGGCTGGCGATGACCACGTTCACCGTGGCGGGAACATCGCCTTTCAGGATCCGATCCTGAATATTGACCAGCGTCGTTCCTCCCCCGGAAATCAAGATCGCCAGCCGTAATGGGCCATGAGGGGAAGGAGGGGCAGAATTTTCTGTCGGGCGGGATGAAGACATTTGAAAACAAGAGACGTCGAAGAAAACACCACGGATTTTATGAAGATTTTGAGCGAATCAACGCTGCATGAGCCGCGTTTTACCATGCGAGTCCCATTCATTCCTCACGTCAAACATGTGCTGCGTGGACTCAGGCCGGAGCAACTTCGCTTCAATTCTTCTGAGGATACATGGAATTCAATGTCCGCCGCCATTGATCCGGAATCAGTTCCGGTTCGCCGGTCACGGGGTCTCGGCGAAGGATGTCGATCATTTTCCAGCCGTTGTTTTCCGGCTGCCATCGTGCCTCCCACATCGTGGGCTGATAGCTGGAGCCACTGGCATAACGTAGCGTGGAATTAACACGAAAGACCGAAATCGCCCGTTCGTTGCGGGGGAGCATTTGCACCTGAATGTCCGAGATCCGCGTGTCCGGTCCCAGTTCCACCAGATTATAGGCGCTGGCAACCAGCAATTTCAGGTCGCGGGCGGAATCGGAAATGTACGAGAGTGTTTTCTCGAGATTCCGCTGTTGAAATGCAGTCACAATTTCCCGCACATCTTCCGTCACTTCTTCCCGGGGAGTGACGACCACCTGATCGTATTCCCAGGCTCCGATAGCCAATACCACTGGGATCAGTGCGATCAGCAGCAGCCAGCCCCGTTTCTGTCTGGACCAGGCAATCAGCAGTCCCACCGTAACAATGATGCAGGCAATGATAATGGGCCAGGGATTTTCGCTGGGGAGCATGGCATTTCCAATGACGAGTCCGCAGTCTGTTCATCCGAGGCTGCCGGGCACGGACTTTTCTCTATTTCACAACCAGTTCTTTCACCAGCGCCCGGGAGGCTTTGTAGGCATGGCGGATGGCAAACACCCGGGTCTCGATCTGCTGTTCGGTAAAGTACCGTCCCACCTCGCTGGGGGGGAGGCCGGCAAGAGAAATCGTCAACGGCAACAGATCCAGGAATTCTCGATACCGTCGCTGAATGTCGGTGGAAGAAGGGGCGTCTGACACGAAATCTCTCCTCGCGAAGGCGAAGAATCAGCATGGCATCAATTCATGCTGACCAGGACTGGAAAGGACGTTTGAACCAAACCCAGCATATTCGTTTCCCATCGGAACATCCACCGCGCCGCAAATCAGTCCGGCAAGCCTGCCATCGGGATCGAGAATGGCCTTTGGAAGCGGGAATGCCCCTGCTTTCGTTGAATCAATTCGCGAAACGCATCGCTCTCCGCGGGAAAGAGAATTTCTGTTTAGGGATCCAGCAACGATGTGACGGAATACGGTTTTGCTGGCGGGGATATTTCAACAGGAAGCCTGCGGACGTCTCCGTCATTTCTCCCGATAAGCCAAAATCGTTCCATTCCCTTTGTCTTTGGGAGTTGGTTACTGCGATAAAATCCGGTGCAGATGCGGCACCAGGTCGACATCGGAGACTTCTGTCTGTGTTCCGGTTTCCAGGTCTTTGACTGTCCACACGTTCCGTTCAAATTCCTGGGAACCCGCAATCACCGCGACCCGGAAATGTTTGCGATTCGCATATTGTAACTGCTTTTGCAGCTTACGCGGCATGGGGTAAAGCTCTGTTGCGATTCCGGATCTTCGCAGGGTTCGGCTCAGTCGCATATAGTCCCCCAGCCGGGCCTCGTCGAACATGGCGATCATGACCTGTCCGGATTGTGAGGCTGCGCTGATCAGTCCGAGTTCTTCCATGGCCGCCAGCAAACGGTCCAATCCCAGGCTGGCTCCCACTCCGGGAAGTTTTTCTTTGGTGAACAGCCCGGCGAGATTGTCATAGCGACCGCCGGAGCAGACACTGCCGATTCCGGGAAGGTCGGTCAGAAACGTTTCGTAGATCATGCCGGTGTAGTAGTCGAGCCCTCGGGCAATGGAAACATCCAGAGCGATGCGCTGTTCCGCAATGCCCGCCATTTGGCAGACATCAAAAAGTTCCCGCAGTTTGGTGACCCCTTCCAACCCGCGGATATTGCCATCCAGAATGGTTTCCACCTGGCTGAGAATCTCCGCCGGCGTTCCGGACAACGCAGCGAAATCGAGAACCTGATGGGCGACATCGACGCCGATTCCCACCGTTTGCGTCATTTCTTCGACGACTTTCCCCCGGCCGATTTTGGGGAGCTTGTCCAGAGCCCGGAGGACACGTGATGACCGTTCCAGCAATCCGAATTTCTCCAGCACGCCATTCAGCAACTGCCGGTGATTCACCCGAATCGTGAATTCGGAAAAGCCGAGGGCTTCCATCAGATCATGGATGACCAGCAGCGTTTCGATATCCGAGGCATTGGCTTCCGTGCCAATCGTGTCGAAATCACACTGCATGAATTCGCGGTAACGTCCCTTTTGTGGCTTCTCCGCTCGCCAGACAGTGCCGATGTGATACCGCTTGAACGGGGTTCCCAGCACACCGATATTTTGAGCAGCGAACCGGGCAAAGGGAACAGTCAGGTCGAACCGCATCGCCACATCGCGGTCTCCCTGATCGATGAAGCGAAACAGTTGCTTGTCCGATTCATCGCCCCCTTTGCCGAGCAAAATTTCCGCATACTCCAGCGCGGGAGTATCGATCGGCTGAAAGCCGTAGCTGCGATAGACCCGGCGGGCAATCTCCATGAGATGTTCGCGGGCCAGCATGGTCTCGGGAAGAAAATCCCGAAACCCTTTGAGTGTTTGTGGTTTGATCAGTTCTTGCGACACGGGATTTATTGAAAGGGTCAAGGGGAAAAAGGAAGGATGTCAGCGGACAGGGAACAGCAAATCACAAGGCTTGTTTTCTGACTTCCGCCCCTGGTCCTCTGTTCCCGGTCAGGCAATCACTGGCAGAGAAACCGTGCTGACAGCGACCGGTCGGGTGGAAAAACGATGCGGCTTCTCCGGGGGAAGCATGGCGAGTGCATATTCCCAGAGTTGTTCAGCTGTCTCGAAATACTTTTCATAAACGGCATCGTCATCATACTCGCAGTTGTCCGTGGAATAGCTGCGGCAGATATCCGGGCGGTCTTCATAAATGCCGCATAAATTGTCCGGCCGCAAGTGATTGCAATCAGCAAACACCATCAGGTACCAGACGGCATCTTCCACGAAAACCCCGACGCGGCCATGCAGCATGAACCACCGCAGATAGCTGAAATCCTGCCGTTTTTTGGGTGTATCGATGGGAAATGCAAAGTAGCGACAGCATTTGGCGGTACAGTAAGAACAAAGAACTTCCCCAGCCGGGAGATCTTCTTTGCGCATTTTGACCGTGATTGACATCTGTCCTCCAAGACGAATTTCGGGAATGCCGGTGGCGCATCCACTCTGTCCCGACAGGTTCCCGAGCAATGCCCGCAGGCTTGTTGACCTGCGGGCAACCAATTGCTCAACCCGTTTCATTCATGTTTCCAGCAACATGATGCAGTGTAATGCCTGTAATCCCCTTCCGTCGAGCGCAGGCCGACGCTCGCAAATTCACATGGCCCAGGCATCACCTGGCGAAACGGGACGTCATATTTTCTGGAGCGTCTTGCCGATATTTTTTGTCGATATATCGTCAGCGACATCGAAAGCAGAGCTGAATCATGACGAGACTTGAGAGAACCTGGCTGGGAATTGGCGAATTCTCTCCGAATTGACGCAGATGAATGGGTTGTGATGAAAAACAGGTTCATGGGGCAGAGCGAAAGAGACCGATATTCCCTCTGGAGCGACGCGCACATTGCGGTCGTTTCGCATTCAAAGTGGATGAAGTGCGGACTCTCTGTCGAAAAAGGCCATTGTGATGGATACTCTGGGGACAATCACTCCGCAAGCTGCCGGAATGGCGGAAGCGGAGCATCGGACCGAAGCCCTGGAACGTCTCCGGTATCTGGCGCATTCCGGAACCAGTGGCCTGATTTCCGGCTTGCCGGGAACGGGAAAAACACGTTGTCTGACGGAACTGGCTCGGCAACTTCGCCGTGAAGGAAAAGCGGTGGCCCAGATCAGCCTGGCGGGAGTGACGGGGACGGAATTCCCCTGGCTGCTCAGCCAGATCCTGGGTTCCGGACTTTCTTCTTCGAGCGATCCCATCGACTGCTGGCAATGGCTGCACGATTACTCTGCTGCCTGCCGAAGCTCACACCGCCAACTGGTCCTGCTGGTGGATCAGGTCGAATATGCTGACGAAAATGTCATCATTTCCTTGCGGCGGATGATGGATGGCTTTGAACGGAATTGTGCCTGGATTTTTGCCGCGAGGAATACTCTCTCTCCCGTCTGGAAGGCATTTCTTCATGAACAGGTCTGGTTACGTGTGGAATTACAGCCGTTGACAGGCCGGGAAGCTCGACAGGTTCTCTCTCGCGAGATGCTGCAACATGGCAGTCCGGCACGATTTACCGCGGAAGGAGGCGAAGCGGCCCAGCAAATTGCCCAGGGGCGAATCCGTCGGCTTCAACAACTCGCGGAACTGGCGGCGCTGGCGAGTTCCCTGGAGGGAGTCACCGAAATTGATGCGGAAATGGTTCAGGCCATGGCGGAAGAAGTGGTCTGAAGATGTCCGTGACAGTGAAAACGTAGCTGCTATCATATTCCACGTTCGAAAAACGTGATACTCTTTGCTCCCGGCCTCGTTGCCCCGCCTCTTTTCGGCCCGCAACGACTCTCCGGAATCGTCGAGTGCTCGATCGGTCCACGATTCGGCAGAAGGATGTCTGAATGAATTGTGCCGGGGAATTGGTCCCGGCTGGTCTGGTCGTTATCCCCTCTCTTCCTGAATGACTGTTTCCTTGAATTACTGATTGTCGAGTCGGAGTTTCCCACAGATGCCTATCGCCACGCCCAAACAATATGCTGCCATGCTGGATGCTGCCCAGAAAGGGGACTATGCCTATCCAGCCATCAATATTACATCGATCACGACCATTAACGGCGCGCTCAAAGCTTTTTCCGATATGAAATCGGACGGGATCATTCAGATTTCCACGGGGGGGGGCAAATTTGCGTCCGGATTGAATGTGGGAGATGCGGTTCTGGGGGCTATCGTGCTGGCGGAAGCTGCCCATCGGCTGGCGGAAAAACACAATGTGCTGATCGGCCTGCATACCGATCACTGTCCGCCCAAGGAAGTGGAGACGTTCCTGAAACCGCTGATCAAGGCGACCGCGGAACGCCGTGCCGCCGGCAAGGGAAATCTGTTCCAGTCACACATGCTGGACGCTTCCAATCTGCCGTTGGATGACAACATGAAGCTCTCGAAAGAGTTGCTGAAGTTGTGCGCGGAAAATGAGATCATTCTGGAAATCGAAGCGGGCGTTGTCGGCGGAGAAGAAGATGGGGCTGCTGGTGCGGAAATGGAGCATGTTCCGGATTCGAAGTTGTACACCACTCCGGAAGACATGCTGGCTGTTTATGAAGCCCTGAATGGCCTGGGACGCTACATGTTCGCAGCCACGTTTGGAAATGTGCATGGCCACTACAAGCCGGGATCTGTGAAACTTCGTCCGGACATTTTGAAGCAGGGACAGGACGCTGTCATCAAGAAATTTGGCAAGGACGCCGAGTTTGATCTCGTCTTCCACGGCGGATCGGGAACGCCCCGCCATGAACTGGAAGAGACGCTGGCTTATGGCGTTGTGAAAATGAATATCGACACCGACACGCAGTACGCCTTCACGCGGCCCGTGGCTGAGCACATGTTCCGCAACTTTGACGGCGTTTTGAAAGTGGATGGCGAAGTCGGCAACAAGAAAGCCTACGATCCCCGCGCCTATCTCAAGCTGGGTGAAGCGGGTGTTGCGAAGCGTCTCTCCGAAGCCTGCGAAGACTTGCATTCGTCCGGCAAGACGATTTTCGGAACGGTCTAGACCAGTTTGGTCATTGTTCGATCACACTCGGCCTTAAATTCCCTGTATTTCACCAGGATCGACGTGAGACACCATTTGCAACTCCGCTCTAGAGCAAGTTGCTCTGACCTGGGCTCGCGCAGCGCGCGTTTCGATTGACGAAATGCAACTCGTCGCGTGGCGGAACGCGGTCTATGCGGGAGTAATGCGTTCTAAACCGCGGAACGGTCTCAATACAGCGGAATGACTCTCGCACACATCAAAAAAGACCGCCGAAATACTCGGCGGTCTTTTTTGATGATGTGCCTGGACGATCCATCTCGAACGGGAGAATGGAGATTCGTTCAATGAGTTTGAACCGCCAGCGACTCGGATCCGGATGGGATCTGTCGGGCTGCTTCCGGAAGCGACATTCCTTTTTGGCCAATGGCCTGTTTCAGTTTTTCCAGAAGCGTTCCCTGCGTGTACTGCCCGCGAAGAGCAATGATTTCACTTCCTTTTCCGGGAGGGACAATAATTGTCAACGGAACGCTCTCCTGTCCAAACTCGCGGAGCCATTTCAAAATCTCCGCATTTTCATGGGTGAAGTCCGCCAGCAGCGGAACGAATCCGTGTTGTTCGATAAACTTGACGGTCTCGTCACGATCCAGGGCGATTTTCTCATTGATCTTGCAGATCACGCACCAGTTGGCGGTGAAATCAATCAGCATGGGACGTCCCTGCGTACGAAACTTGACGAGTTGCTCTTCCGAAAACTCCTGCCAGGGCATCTTCGAAAGCTGCATTTCGGCTGGTCCGCCTACTTTGAATTCCTGTAATAACCATAACCCGAACAGGAACACCGGTGTGGCCGCTCCCAGTGCGATCAGATGGGCACGCCACTTTTTCCAGGCGGGGTCATGATTCAGGGCCAGATTCTCATTCAACCAGACCAGCAGTCCCAGGGCCAGCAGCAGCACCAGCACCGGAACGCGCCAGGCCATGTCGATTGAGACCAGCAGCCAGATGACCGTTCCCATCAGAACGAACCCGGTGAACTGTTTGAACTTCACCATCCAGTCTCCCGGACGGGGGAGCCAGTTCACCAGCGACGGGAAGACTCCCGTCAAAAGAAATGGTGCTGCCATTCCCAGTCCCATCATGGCGAAAATTGAAAAGACAATGCCGACCGGTTGCGTCAATGTCCAGGTGAAGACGGGGGCGATGAACGGGCCAATGCAGGGTGTTCCCAGAACAGTCGCGAGAATGCCGGTATTGAACGCCCCGAGATAACCTTCCTGGTGGTGTCCTGCTGAGGGAATAATCCCCGGCACAGGCAGTTCAAAAACGCCAAACAGGCTCAGTCCCATGAGAAACACGACACAGGCCATCACGATCATGAATGTGGCATTCTGAAAGACCGAACTCAGCGAGTTTCCCAGTCCCCATGACAGGATCGCGAACATCATGAAGACAGACATCACCCCGGCGGTGTAGGCTAGATTCAGAGCCATGATCCGTCCCCGGCTTTCTCCAGCCTGTTGGACCAGGCTCAGGATTTTGATGGCGAGCACGGGAAGCACGCAGGGAAGGATGTTCATGATAAGTCCGGCGAAAAACGCTCCCACAAACGCTCCTGCGAAGGAGAGATCGCTTCCGGAGGATTTCATGCTGAAGGCCAGATCGTCTGCCTGGCCCCCACCGACGGCAGCAGACTTTCCGGTCCCGTCAACATAGGACTTCGTAATGGCCTGGGCATGGCTCACATCCTCCACCCGCTGGGACGCTCCCAGCGAAAAGGGAATTCCTAACGGGGCGCGGCATGACTTTCCGGTCTCGCAGATCTGATAACGGACTTGTCCGGTCAGTCCATAGGTTTCGCCGGTCACTTTGAATTTGCGTAGCCACGTCACCTGATGGGCATGAGCATGGGACCGCCATTCCACGCCATCGTCTTTGGTCACATGCAACTCGGGCTCGGGAACCGAGAGGAATTCGGAAATTGCTTCCAGTCGAGTCGGTTCCACCCGGATCGTTGTCGGGAGTTCCACCTGGTCTTCGCCCGCTTTTGTCAGTCCATAGGTGGTGAACTTGTCGTCCAGCGTCATGGTAATGGCGAGCGTGACCGTTTCGCCGACCGCCGCCCGGGCGGGGGTCAGTTCAAACTGCAACTTGACCGGGTCCGGTGTTTCTCCGCCCCGGCTTTTGCGCGTGGGCGTCATCTGATAACCGACGGGAAACGGGACGGTTACCGAGGTTTGTGTTGCGGTTGTGCTCAAGGACTCTGAACGTGGAAATTCTTCCCGGACGCTGGCGGTCTGTTCCCGTTTCAATCCTTTCGCGGAATAAGCCGCGTCAATGGAAGCGGATTGCGGAATGCAAGAATCTTTGTCGCAGACCAGGAAGTGGATCTTTCCGGTGAGACGGGCTTTGAGCGGGTCGGTTCCGCGCGGCAGGGCGAACCGCTTCGCGAAGATGACGGTTCCATAGAATTTTTCCATCTCCCGCTGGAAGACCTCATCGAAACTTTTGGTGGGCGGAGGATCGCTGGTGTATTCTTTCTCCAATTCGGACCAGCCCTGCGGAATCTCGACGACAACTTTTGTCGGTTTCGGAAGTTCCGGGCTCATGGAATATGTGTTTGCTCCGCGGGGAAGCACCAGCTTAATCTGCAACGTGAGAATGCCCGGCTGGTCTCCGGCGGCCAGGGCTGTTGTGACTTCTGTTTTTGGCTGCGCCTGAACCAACTGCAAGCGTTTGGAAAAGAGTCCAGCGGAGGCATCCTGTCCGAAACCGGTGTTCCACATGGCCAGCCAGGCCAGCATCAGCCCCATGGAGCCGAAGAGAGTTCGCATCATTCTTCCTTTGATTCAATTCGCAGCAATGAGAGCGGCACCCTGCCTGCGCATTCGAAGCCATGGATTATACCCCAACATTTCCCGCGGAGCGAGATGGATTCGCGGTCGATTCCCGGAGAGTGAGGGAACGGATTTTTCAACGTGATCATTTCTTCGGAAGTACGGGATTGGCCATTAGATACTGCTTTAAAGCGAGGGACATTTCCAGAGATGTCGCGGATGTTCGGGATGGATGAAATCCACAGCAAAAAATGTGTTTGAATGCACGATGTGGCTGGAATTCTGGTATTGCCTCGATTGAGTCAGCGGTGATAATACTACTGGAACTTTGAGCCTCATTTTTGAATCTTTCCCGAAGAGAGTGGTTGTCCGCTTCCGGATGTCAGGACCATCGGCATTCTCATGGAATGTTCTCCTGAACCCGTGAAAAGCAGAATTGATCCGGTTTGAATCGTTCCACAGAGGAATGTTGAAGGGAACAAAAACATTTCGTCCCTTCACTTCCCTGTCCACCATAAAAATGGCCTCACCGTCGGTCCGGGGAACTCCAGAAAGAGACCCGGCCGCCGCGCTCTGTCCGTTCCTTTGGCAATTCAGCAGCCAGCCATGGACGCCTTCCGTCCTCGCTTGCGACCTTTGATCTTCCTGCACTGCTGAGTGAAGCGTTGTCCGGGAAGAGTGTGTCGCTGATTCCGAGGTTCTTTCCGTCCATTGCTGGTTGCCTGATTGCTTCCCCCTGGAGGTACAAAGTCGTGACCACTGGACAAGCATTACTCTCACAGATTTCATCGCTTCAAAATACCGGTCGCTTCCGGCACGATCACTGGCAGGGATCGTTTGCGGACTACCTGGATCTCGTCAAACAGAATCCAGTTGTCGCGCGGACTTCCTACCAGCGGATTTACGACATGATCGTGAAGGAAGGAACATATCCGGTCGAGGGGATCAAAGATCAGATCCGTTATCGTTTCTTCGATGATCCGCACAACGACGGTGAAGATGCGATTTTTGGCCTGACTCACACGCTGACAGAACTGGTCAATGTTTTTCGCTCCGCTGCCCTGAAATATGGAACGGAACGCCGGGTGCTGCTCCTGCATGGTCCGGTCGGCAGTTCCAAATCGACGATCGCCCGTCTTCTGAAACGGGGGCTGGAAAGATATAGCCGGACCGATGAGGGAGCCTTATACACATTCGGCTGGAAAGAGGACGACGGAACGATTACCTGGGATCCGATGAACTGCGAGCCCCTCCTCCTGATTCCCAATTCCGCCCGAACGGAAATCGCCACGTTTCTGAATCAGGACCGTCCGCCTCATGAAGGCTACGAAATCGAAATTGAGGGACAGGTTTGTCCGTTGTCGCGCTGGTATTTTCAGGATCGGCTCACCCGGTTCGATGGCGACTGGACGAAGGTACTGGAAACGGTCGTCTGCAAGCGGGTGTTTCTCTCGGAACAGGACCGGGTCGGAATCGGCACGTTTCAGCCGAAAGACGAAAAGAACCAGGATTCCACGGAGCTGACCGGTGACATCAATTACCGGAAAATCGCGGAGTTCGGCACGGAATCCGATCCCCGGGCTTTCAACTTCGATGGTGAATTTAACGTTGCCAATCGCGGCATGATCGAGTTTATCGAAGTTCTTAAACTTGACGTTGCGTTTCTGTACGACCTGCTGGGAGCGTCGCAGGAACACAAGATCAAGCCGAAGAAGTTCGCCCAGACAGACATCGATACCGTCATTATCGGACACACGAACGAACCGGAATACAAGAAGTTGCAGTCCAATGAATTCATGGAAGCGCTCCGGGACCGGACGATCAAAATTGATGTTCCCTATGTCACCGTGCTGAATGAAGAAGTCAAGATCTACAACAAGAGCTATCACCCTAAACGGGTGCGGGGAAAACATATCGCCCCTCATACCGTGGAGGTCGCTGCCATGTGGGCGGTTCTCACCCGGCTGGAAACCCCCAAGCATCACGGCCTGACCCTGATGCAGAAAATGAAACTCTATAACGGTAAAACATTGCCGGGCTTCACCGCGGAAAACATCAAGCAATTGCACAAAGAGGCCCGGCACGAAGGTCTTGAAGGAATCTCTCCCCGCTACGTGCAGGACAAACTTTCCAATGCCCTCGTCGTCAACACGACAGCCACCAGCCTGAATCCGTTCATGGTCATGAATGAGCTGGAAGCTGGTCTCCGGCATCATTCTCTGATCGGCAGCGATGAACTCCGCGAACATTATCGCCAGCTCATTTCCATGGTGAAGGAGGAATACACGGATATCGTCAAAAACGAAGTTCAGCGGGCAATTGCTGCCGACGAAGACGCCCTGACCCGGCTCTGTTCCAATTATATCGACAACGTGAAGGCTTATACGCAACACGAAAAAGTGAAGAACCGTTTCACCGGCGACGATGAACAGCCCGATGAACGGCTGATGAGATCGATCGAGGAAAAAATCGATATCCCGGAATCGCGCAAGGATGATTTCCGCCGGGAAATCATGAACTACATCGGCGCTCTGGCGATTGACGGAAAGACATTCAATTATAAAACCAACGAGCGCCTGCAGAAGGCACTCGAGATGAAGCTGTTCGAAGACCAGAAGGATTCCATTAAACTCACCAGCCTGGTCTCGCAGGTCGTCGACAAGGATACCCAGCAGAAAATCGATATCGTCAAGGGCCGCCTGATCCGGACCTACGGCTACAACGATGAATCTGCCACCGATGTGCTGCAGTACGTCGCCAGCATCTTCGCCCGCGGAGATACGAAGGAAAACTGATTGGGATCAGCCTGATCGACGTATGGTAGCCTGGACGTTAAATTGCAGGGTATGCTCGGATGCTCCATGCAAAAAATTCCATCACGATGCCTTGAGACATGTCACAGACTCCCATCATTGGCGAAATTTCCTGGGAAAGGATGATCCGGGCCGTGGAGAAAGTGAAAGAACGTCTGCAGCGGGCCGCCCAGGTTCTGGAGGCTGTCGGAATTCCCTATGCCGTTGTGGGGGGCAATGCCGTGGCTGCCTGGGTCTCGCGAGTCGACGAAGCCGCTGTCCGGAATACGCGGGATGTCGACATTCTTCTGCGCCGGGAAGATCTTTCGCGAGCGGTCATTGCCATGGAACAGGCGGGATTTCTTTATCGGCACGCTGCTTCCATGGATATGTTTCTGGATGGCCCACAAGCGTCGGCCCGGGATGCTGTTCATGTCCTCTTCGCAAATGAAAAGGTCCGGGAAGAATATGTGACGCGAACTCCCGACGTAGATGAGGTGGATGCGACGGGGTTGTTTCGCGTCGTTACGCTGGAAGCTCTGGTCGGAATGAAGCTCACATCATTCCGAAGAAAAGATCAGATGCATATCCTTGATCTGATCGAAATCGGCCTCGTCGATGAACAATGGCCAGCCCGCTATCCCGAGTTGTTGCGGGATCGTCTGCAGGACTTGATTGATCATCCGGAAGGTTAAGTAAGGTTCTCGTAGCGAGAGCTTTCTCTGCCTGTGGCTGCAATTTCCTTGTGGCGGAGAGGATCAATATGTCAGCCTCTTCTTGAAGAATTTCGAACCGTTCAGAAGGGAGCCAGGAGCAAATCTCAAGACGCTGCTGGATGAAGTACTCGCGGAACCTGATGAAATTGATGCATAGGGCAAATTTGCTCCAAAGCGGTCTCTCGGACTTTATCCCGGTTGTGCCGTCTTTCTTTGTCTTCGATTGTCGAGAATGTTCGTACAAACGAGATAAGCAAGAAAACTGATGGGCCAGTAACAGAGCGCTGTCGCGGCTGTCAGTAAAAATGCAAGAATGTGGCTGGAAGAGCGCTCCTCCGTGTCGAAATAGACGTAAAGAGAAGTCGCGATCAAAAACAGGAACATCAACGTGGCAATCGGCGCCAGTACGACGAGTGTGACGCACTCAAAGAAGTCACCGGCTGTCATCGTGTGATCGCTCCATGAGAGAGATTTCGGGGAAAACTTCCGAAACGGACATGAATGTATCAAGAACGGCTTGTGTGATTCAAGTTTCCGTGGGTGATTGTCATTCCCGGGAACGAAAGGGGAATTTTACCCCTGACGGTTGCTGAGAGTTGATCGTTCAGCGGAGGTCTCCCGGGTGAAAATTACCATAATAACGTCAATAACGGATTCAATAATAACGTCATTCAATCGGACCTTTTCGTCGTTATGCCTTCTGAAAATCGTATTGTCTCCCCCGGCCCCCGCGAAGGGGTTGTTCGTCTGCCAGATGGAAACTTGCTGGAAGTGCCGACAGGTTGGGATGTTCTTCCCGCAGGCGATGCCGGGTTGACTCGCCGTGTGAAAGCTGCTGGCCCCTGCTGGGTGATCCAGAAAAGAAAGGGGCGCAAAGTCTTTGTGCTGGGAGTCTGGGCTCCCGTGGAACGAATCGCCAGGATTCGGGCCGAACTTGAACTGGAACGGGCCTCCCCGGCGTATGCCCGTCGCCGGCAGTCCGATGCCCAGCGGCGAGAAAAGAAGCAGAATGCATACGTTTCCGATTTCCATGAAGCGATCATCCAGTTTCTGAACTTTCATGAACGGTATGCTGACATTGCGCAGCGGATGGCGACGGAAGTCACCGCACACAGCACCCCTGTCGGCAGCGGCACCGTTGCCCGGACAGAACGAATTCCGATTGAGCAACGGGCTGAAGCAGCGGTCATTGCCTGGATGCGGCATCAGACAACCGGCTATGACCACATGCCCATTGCCCGTGTGAAAGGGCAACGGCGGGAAGTTCGCCGGATGCTGGCCATGCATTCCCGCCGATTGCTGGAGAAATATCGCTCTGGATTATCCGTGGACCTGGAGACATGTCCGCTACAACAGGCATTGCCATCCGTTTCAAAATTGGAATGACCAGCGGGGTCTTGTTGAAATCAGGTCATGCTGGAAGAGGTACTGGCATGATTCAAAATCTGACGCATCGCCTGTTCGACCTGCTCAAGTGATTGTGTCAATGTTGGCAGGAGTTGTTCGCAGCGTTCCCATAGCGACTGGGACGTCGCGAGTTCGAGTTCCGCAGCGGTCTGCTGGGCAGGAGCGCCGAGTGTTTTCAGGCTTCCTTTGAGAGTATGGGCGGCCAGGCGGGCGCGGACGGCATCCCGGGCAGAAATGGCTAACGAAAGTTGTTGCTGAAGACGCGGTGATTCCTGCAGAAAGGCCTCTGCCACGTCGCGGGCCAGGTTCTGATCTTCCTGCACATGATGCAGCAATGTTTCCCAGCTGACAAATTGATGCGGGTCTTCCTGATGCGAATTCTGGGGAGGGCCGTCTGTATCTGGCGTATTCCAGGAAACGGAGCCTTGGGCCAGATTTTTTCCGTCGTTTTGTAACTGGCCATAGTGCGACAGGACGCTTGCCAGGTCGAATGGGCGGATCGGCTTGGAAACATAATCGTCCATGCCGGCTTCCAGACACCGTTCACGATCCCCTTTCATGGCATGGGCGGTCATTGCGATAATGGGGATTCGTGCCGTTTTCCGCTCATGCTCGAGTTCCCGGATACGACGTGCGGCTGCCAGTCCGTCCAGTTCCGGCATCTGCACATCCATCAGGACCACGTCGAATTTTTCCCGGTCCATGGCGTCCAGGGCTTCCTGTCCGGTCGTGGCCACGGTGATCTGATGTCCCCAGCGGGAGAGAAGTCCGAGCGCCAGTTTGCGGTTGGCCAGACTGTCTTCCGCCAGCAGGATTTTTAACGGTTGGATCTGGGGAAAACGCTGCGTGGCGGTTGACACGTTTTCTTCGTGGGTAATGGACAAGTCCAACACCGAGGCAATGGCATCAAACAGATCGGACTGCTTGATGGGCTTGGTCAGATAGGATCGGATGCCGAGTTTTCGGCACTGTTCGATTCCGACCTGCCGGTCGACCGAGCTGAGCATCATGACGACAGTGCTGGTCAGGTCGTCGGATTGGCTGATTCGCCGGGCCAGGGTGAACCCGTCCACTCCGGGCATACTGGCATCCGTGATGACCAGATCGAAATGTTCCCCCCGTCCGGCAGCAGCTTCCATTGCCTGCAGGGCCTCGTTGGCTCCGGAAACCAATGTCGGGCTCATGCGCCAGTTCAGGCACATTTCTTCGAGGATTTTCCGGTTTGTCGCGTTATCGTCCACGATCAGAATCTGGAGTCCATTCAAGGCGCTCATGTCCTGGCGGGGCCGGGGAATTTCATGGTCGGGAACTCGGCCGAACCGGGCGGTGAAGTGGAACGTGCTCCCTTCTCCAAGTTGGCTGTCGACCCAGATTCGTCCTCCCATGAGCTGGACAAGCCGGGACGAAATCGCCAGTCCTAGCCCCGTTCCGCCATAGTTCCGCGTGGTGGACATATCGGCCTGTTCGAAGGCAGCGAAGATGCGTTCCTGCTGTTCCGGGGCAACGCCGATGCCGGTGTCGGAAACTTGAAAATGCAACAGCAGCGCGCCTTCGTCCTCGCGTTCGCACTGCACATCAAGAACGACTTCCCCCACGCGGGTAAACTTGATGGCATTTCCCAGCAGATTCAGGACAACTTGTCGGAGACGCAATCCATCCCCCCGGACATATCGGGGAATACGGGGCGCAATATGGCAGGCCAGTTCCAGATGTTTGCTGTGCGCCCGCAGGGCCAGTGGCTTGATCGAGTCTCCCAGCCATTCCCGTAACTCGATGGGGTAGCTGTCCAGTTCCAGCCGGCCCGATTCGATTTTGGAAAAATCGAGGATATCGTTGATGATTCCCATCAGGGATTCGGCCGAACTGAGGACTGTTTCCAGATAGTCCCGTTGTTGTGGAGAGAGAGCCGTATCCAGAACCAGTTCGGACATGCCGATAATTGCGTTCATTGGCGTGCGGATTTCGTGGCTCATGTTTGCCAGAAATTCGCTCTTGGCGCGGTTGGCGACTTCCGCGGCTTCCTTGGCTGCCTTCAATTCCTGTTCGGCCCGTTTGCGTTTGGTAATGTCGCGGGCGATTCCGACGAGCCCGATGATGTCTCCCCGCGGACCACGCAGCGGAACTTTCGTTGTCAGGACCCAGTGCATTTCCTGATTCGCGGTCATCAGCTCTTCTTCGTGATTGCTGAGAACCCGTCCATGTTGGATCACCTGCAAGTCATCCCGGCGATACATCGCAGCCAGTTCGGGAGGAGAAAAATCGAAGTCGGTCTTGCCGATCAGTTCTTCCTCGGAGTGGCACCCATACATCAGCACGTGAGCCCGGTTCACGGTGACAAACCGGCATTCCGCATCTTTAATGAAGACATAGTCCGGCAGATGGTCGATCAGCGTCCGCAGGCGATCCCGTTCCAATTGCAGGGCCTGGGACATTTCATACTGCGCGGTGATGTCCCGGGAAATTCCGAGTGTGCCGATCACCGTCCCGTCGCTGCGCTGCAGCCGGACCTTCGTGGCGGAGACCCAGGAGACTTGTTTATTGGGCCAGATCAGTTTTTCTTCATGATCAATCAGTGGCGTGCCGGTGCGGATGATTTCCCGTTCCATTTTCAGAGCGGCCTGCGCATGTTCCGGCTGAAAATAGTCGAAGTCCGATTTGCCAATGGCGTCCAGCGGCGACGCCAGATCGGAACGAATCGCTTTGGCCCGGTTGATTCGCAAATAGCGGCCTTCGGGATCTTTGAAGTAAATGTTATCCGGAATGGCGTCCATTAACCCATCCAACAACATATTCTGGAATTCCAGGTCGGCCTGAGCCCGCTCGCGGCTGACGACTTCCTTTTGCAACTTGTCAATTGCTTCCTGCAAATCGTGCGTGCTTTGACGGACGCGTTCGTCCAGAGACTCATTGACGGCCAGGATCTCTTCCCGTTGAGCCCGCCGTCGGGATCCCAGATAGGCTGTTGTCCAGATGGCAAAGAATGCCAGCCCCAGGTTCACCAGTTCCACGACCTGTTCATCATTCGGAAAGGGCTTCCGGATGAGATAGCCCAGGACCAGCAGCACCATGACGAACTGTGCCATGCGCCAGATATACATTCGCGAAAGCAGTTGAATCGCCAGCAGCAGGACCACCAGGTACAGCAGCCCATAAGAAAGGTGATGGGGAAGGAAGAAATTGACGGCAAAGACACACAACGCCAGGCCGGCAGTCAGGGCGATGCGGGCAACAGGATTCGAAATCCGCGATGTTGACATGGCGCGCCAAATCTCGCTGTGCCGCAGATGTTCCGGTTCTCCCAAGGAGAATCAGTCCGGCAGCCCGATCAATGTGGAATGCCTGGAAATCAGGTTCCCACGACGGCAATCCAGGCTGGAATGTCCGATTATAGCATTCGCATCAGGATGTTGCCTGGACGCAACGTCGTTTTTTCAACTGCTTTCCAATTCAGCCTCCCCAAGGGTCGGCGTTTTCGATAACTCTGATTTTCAATGCCCCCGAATCGTTCCGGCAGACCGATTTCGATTTTTGTGATCATAGCGATGCTCGACATTCTTCTCAGCGGTGGATTATGCGGATGTATCATTCTGCTGGCAGCCAGCGCCGTTCAGCTCTGGCAGGGACGGCGGCGGATTCGGAGCCGTCTTCGTGAACTGGAAGAACTCCGCGCCAGTGAGCTGATCCGACAGAACCGGCTTGTGGAACTTTCGCGGCAGAACGCTGTGCAGCAGTTCGAAGTCGACTGGCTGGGCAGCCTTTCCGATCCGGCTCACGTTCCGGAACGCATTTTTACGATTTTCGAAAGACAACAGTCCAATACCAACAGGCCCGCCTGGTTTCTGAATGCCTCTGGAGATGTTCTTCGGGCCAACAATGCCGCTCGGCGGATGAATGTCATCATGGCGCTGACCGCTGCCGGCCTCAACGAGTTCAAAACGATTCAGACAACCGGCGTTCTTCAGCGGGAGATCCATTTCCGCATCTTGGCGAATTCCGTTCCGGGCATACTGCCACAGCTGCATGTTTATCGCTGCGGATCTCCGGAAGCGGTCCCTTTTTATCTGTGTCTCTCCCGTCATCCGGAGATCTCGGGAAATTTCGACGATGATATCGCGCAGCTGGCGCGCCTGTGCCGGCACTTGCCGGATCTGGCTGCTCCCATTCCGTCCGTAGTGTCGGATGACCAGGCCAGCGAGTTGAATCTGGTGCGCGACATGCTTGAGTTGCGAACCCTGACGGACGAAGACTTCGAATCTCCCCGGATCATGCTGGAAGAGTTTTTATGTCGGCTGTCCGCATTGACCGGATTCGAACGGGCGAGTATTTACCGGACCAGTTGTCAAAAACTTCCGGGACTGGAACTGCTGGCCACGGGAGGAGTCTCCGTGTCGAACACGGACAATCTTCTCTGGACCGAACAGGAACGGGCCTGGCTGGAGAAAGAGGATTTCGGGGAAGGTCCATACGTCTGGCAGACCCATCTGGAACCTTCCATGCAGGAATTTCACGAACTGGGAACGAGTTTGCTGGTTCGCGGCCAATCGACAACCGGTCGGGAAACATGGCTCCTTCTCACCAGCCGGCAACAGGTCCTGAAAAACGATCTGAAGATCGAACTGGCAAAGTGGTCGGCCCAGTTTCTGCCGGTTGTGTTCCATAAGGCCATGGAGCGGATTCAAATGGAAGACCGCGCCCGGCGTGACGGACTGACCCGGCTGGCCAACCGGCAGACCTTTGATACCGAACTCAACAAATCGATCACAGGTTGCCGCGCGAATCAACTGCCGTGCAGCCTGTTGCTGCTGGACCTGGATTATTTTAAGTCGGTGAATGATGAACATGGACATCTCGCGGGAGACGGTGTCCTGCAAGCGGTTGCGTCCACAATTGCCCGTAACGTCGATCAGATTCGGTTTGCGGACCGCTTGCTGGTGGCCCGTTATGGAGGAGAAGAATTCGCGGTGTTGCTGCCGGAGATCCCACTCGCTGGGGCGCAGCGGATTGCTGAACAGATTCGGCAGGCGATCGAAACGCACAGCCACTTTCTACCGACCGGTCGAATCACGACCACAGCCTCGATTGGCGTTGCCTGCCTGACTGCGGATTGTCTTCATCCGGAGGAACTCATTCAGGCAGCCGACAGGGCACTCTATGAAGCCAAACATGCGGGACGAAACTGTATTCGGGTGGCTGTTCCTTCGGAGATCGGGCTCTCCCCTTTCTGTGCAAAACCGACTCTTCCGCTCCAGCTTTGATTCGGGTCCGGATGCTGCCCACCTGATAAGAACCGCCGAGAATAACGGGCCTCCTGTCCGCTTGTGGAACGAGAATTCTCGTTGTTGGAGTGGTTTTGTTCGCGGCTCTCAAGATGTCTGTTCATGAAGCCGAGGCGTCTGCTTCACGCATCTGGGCCATGTTCTCCAGCAGAAGGGCGACCAGTGCGGTCCATCCGGTCTGATGGCTGGCGCCGCATCCGCGGCCGTTGTCGCCGTCAAAGTATTCGTAAAACAAAACCAGGTCGCGCCAGTCCGGAAGATCGGCATAGCGGGCATCTTCTCCATGGGCTGGGCGATGCCCCCGGGCATCCGGAAGAAAGAGCCGGATGAGCCGACTGGAAAGTTCGCCAGCGACTTCTTTCAAATTCATCCATTGGCCAGATCCGGTCGGGCATTCCACTTTCAGGGCCTCTCCATAGAAGTGGTGATATCGTTCCAGCGACTCCACGAGCAGAAAATTGACCGGAAACCAGATCGGTCCCCGCCAGTTGGAATTTCCCCCGAACAGACCCGTTGTCGATTCGGCGGGATCGTAACAAACCCGTTGTTCTTCTCCCCCCTTCCAACAGGTATAGGGATGTTCCGCATGATACCGGGACAGAGCCCGGATCCCGAAAGGAGACAGAAATTCCCGTTCATCCAGCAGATATCGCAGCATCCGGATCAATCGGGAACGGGACGGAATGGCCAGCAGACGACGATCATGAACATCATCATCGTCAGTTGTCGGGTCTGTCTGGAGATAGGAAATATGCTGGGAAAGATCGGAACGGTTCTTCAAAAACCAGTCGAGCCGCTTTTTGAAACCGGGTAACTGGTCAATTTGTCTCTGTTCCAGAACCTCGACCGCGAACAACGGAATGATTCCCACCATCGAACGGATCTTTAATGGCGAAGCAACTCCGTTGGCATTGAGCACGTCATAATAAAATCCGTCTTCTTCATCCCAGAGTCCGGTTCCTCCCAGGGTGTTCATCGCGTCCACAATTTCGACGAAGTGTTCGAAGAATTTGGACGCGATATCTTCATAGGTGTCATCAAACGTCGCCAGCTCCATGGCCATGGCCAGCATGGTGGAGCAGTAAAACGCCATCCAGGCCGTGCCATCCGCCTGTTCCAGATTGCCTCCATCCGGAAGCGGTTTGGACCGGTCGAACACGCCGATATTATCGAGTCCCAGAAAGCCGCCGGAAAACAGGTTTCGCCCGCTGGGATCCTTGCGATTCACCCACCATGTGAAGTTGATCAGAAGTTTGGTGAAAATCCGTTTTAAGAAAGCAACATCGCGTTCACCCCGCAGGCCGGTCATTTTATAAACGCGCCAGCTGGCCCAGGCATGAACCGGAGGATTGACGTCGCTGAATGCAAATTCATAAGCGGGAATCTGGCCATTGGGATGCATGTACCATTCCCGGAGGAACAGGAGCAGTTGCTGCTTGGCGAAGTCGGGGTCCAGCCGCGAAAACGGCAGCATGTGAAAGGCATGGTCCCAGGCGGCAAACCACGGATATTCCCATTTGTCCGGCATGGACAGAACATCCCGGCTGAAGAGGTGTTTCCATTCCAGATTGCGGACATGCCGGTGGCCTTCCGGCGGGACCGGCTGTCCCGGATCGCCCTTGAGCCAGTCTTCCACAACATAATGATAAAACTGCTTGCTGGTGAGCAGCCCGGCATAGGCCTGACGGGCAATCTGCCGCTCCGCCGGTGTTTGTCGATCACTCAGCACGGCCGCGTAAAATGCATCGCATTCCTGCCGACGAGTGGACAGGATCCGTTCGAACGATTCTCCGAAAGGAGTGCCGGAATAATGTCCTTCATGCGTCAGACGGAGATCAATCGTCCGTTCTTCTCCCGCCGTCAGGGTGAGCTGGTAATGCGCCGCAGCCTTGGTTCCCGATAATGCGGGATTGATCGCATCCAGCCGTCCCTGCACGAGATAGTCGTGGAAGGCATCCTTGACATGAGAATGGGAATTTCCGAACTGGTAGAGCCGCCGGGAATTCGTTTCATTCTCTGTGAACAGCAGCGCGGGAACTGTTCCATCGGATGCGGAATTCGCGTGCCATGAGAAATTTCCCAGGGTGACGTGGCTGGCCTGGACAGTCCCGGGAGCAACCTGTCGCAAATGCGGTTTCACGCTGCTTTCATCGCGTTGGATTCCGAAACTCCAGGTATTCCGAAACCAGAGCGTTGGCAGAACGTGCAATTGGGCGGAGTCGGGTCCGCGGTTCACGATTGTCAACCGGAGCAGGGTGTCATCGGGAGACTGTTTGGCATATTCGGCAAAGACATCGAAGTAGCGGTTTCCGTCGAAGACACCCGTGTCGAGGAGTTCGTATTCCCGTTGGGGACGGCCCCGGCGCCGGTTTTCTTCCAGCAGGTCTTCATAAGGAAAGGCTGCCTGCGGATATTTATAAAGCATTTTGACATAGGCATGGGTTGGCAAGGAGTCGAGATAGTAATAGAGTTCCTTGACGTCCTCGCCATGATTCCCTTCCGGACCGCTCAGGCCGAACAATCTTTCCTTGAGAATCGGATCGCGCTCGTTCCACAGGGCAATGCCCAGGCACAATCGGCATTCGCGGTCGGTCCATCCCATCAGACCGTCTTCGCCCCAGCGATAGACCCGGCTGCGGGCATGATCATGCGGAAAATAATCCCAGCAGTTTCCTCCCGCGGAATAATCTTCGCGAACTGTTCCCCACTGGCGCTCAGCGAGGTAGGGCCCCCATCGTTTCCAGTTGGCGGTTCTGGCTTCCGCGGCTTCCAGGCGTTCATCTTCTCCGCAGAGCACCTGCTGCCCCGCCCTCCCTGCCTGTTTTAATGTTGCAGGGATGGCCGGAACAGTGACAGGGGGTGGAGTCATGGGGGGGCGCTTCAAACGGAATGAGAAACGGTCTTCCAAACAGGAAGGCTCTATTCTCCGGAATCCGGGCTCTCAGGGGAAGACAATGGACCTTCGAGCAGCCGCAGCAACTCCCCCAGAGACCAGGCTTGAAACGGACAGCCGCGCGGAATCTGTCGCGTTCCCTCGGAAGTCGAGGTTGTTTCGCCGTCCATGATTTCCGAAAGATGTCCCAGTCCAGCGTCGTCAAGATGGTTCAGCAATGGCTGCACAAACCGGGTTCGGGCCATTGTCCGGTTTTCAGCGGTCTCTCCATGGACACGTAACCAGGCTTCTATGAACGGGCCCATCAACCAGGGCCAGGCAGTCCCTTGATGATATGCTTCATCGCGCGCCCGGGGATTGCCGCGATAGTGGGGATGATAATCGGGATCTTCCGGAGAAAGCGTCCGCAGTCCGCCCGGCGTCACCAGTTCTGTTTCAACCCGTTTCACCACGCTGCGGGCCTGCTGGGGAGAAAGCAGACAGTGCGGCAATCCGCCGACCGCGAAAATCTGATTCGGACGAATCCTGGAATCCATTACGTCCCGTTGATGGTCGACATCGATCACGTCGAAGAGACAATCTTTCTCCGCGTTCCAGAACCGGTTGCCAAAACTTTCGCGGGCCTGCTGTTCCAGGGAGCGCCAACGAGGATCGAATTGGCTTCCCGTTTCCAGGGCATGGATCCATAATGCCTGGATTTCCACGGGCTTGCCGATCCGGGGAGTGATCACGCAGCCGTCCACGCGGGCGTCCATCCAGGTGAGTTGCTGTCCCGGTTCCCCTGCCCGCAAGAGGCCATCTTCCTCGTCCGCCCGAATTCCAAACCGGGTTCCCCGGGAATAGCCCTGAAGAATGGCTTCCACCGTATTGAGCAGACGGTCCCGTTCCTGACTCGTAAGGGTTTGTCCCGTTTTTCGCATTGCTTCCAGATAATCGTGGACGGCGATGACAAACCATAACGAAGCGTCGACCGAATTGTATTCCGGAGTATTCGAGCCGTCGGGAAAACGATTGGGAAGCATTCCCCGCGAAACCGTGTTTGCCCAGTCGCTGAGAATGCGTCCCGCCCGCGCCACGTCGCCGGTCGCCAGGCACAGGCCGCGACAGGCGATGAACGAGTCCCGTCCCCAGTCGGTAAACCAGGGATACCCAGCGATGATTGTTTCCCGGTCTCCCGATCGAATCAGAAATTGATTGGCGGAACGATGCAGGCGTGACGAAAACCGGATCCGCCGCACGCGTTCGTTTCGTTCCAGACGTCGCGCGAGAAGTTGCACGGAATCGTCATCCGCCAGTTGTAACTGACGTTCACCCGACGCGGACAACATCAAAATGGCGGCCTCGGACCGTAATTCGAAACGAAAGACTCCGGGAGAGGCCAGGTCTTCCGAGTCATCCAGGCCCCGTTCTTCTTCCAGGGGATAATAAAACCGATAAAACCAGAGTGGGTCTGCCTGATAAGTTCCAGTGGTCAAGGCATGAATCCGGGGGACACCCGGATAAGGAGCCCAGACCAGGTGGCGGGCATCTCCTTGATGATCGAACCGGAAGACGTCGTTCGCATGATGCAGCGCATGATAGTTCCGTCCGGATAAAAGTGGCCGGACGGTCAATGTCAGGCCCTGATGGACCGGTTCAATCAGCGACCATTTGATCACAATTCCCGAAAAGCCATGGGGAACAAAGAATTCCTGGCGAATGCGGACTCCGGATTCCAGATGAAAGTCCCATGTCGGCCAGGGATCACTCTGAAAATCGTGAATGAATCGGTCGCCATGCGGATGGATGACATTCGGGAGATAGAGCTGGGAAGACAGGGCTCGCCGTTCCGCGCCCATGTGGACGTATACTTCCAGGCCATTCACCAGGACAAAACGGGCCTGATTTTCCGGAACGGATGCCAGCAACAAGGCGTGATACCGGCGCGTTCGCCGTCCAGAAACTGTTCCCGAAGCGAATCCGCCCAGGCCGTCGGTTTCCAGCCATTCCCGTTCGTTGCTCTTGATCAATTTTTCATCCTGCCCGGTCAGTCATGAGGCGGGGCATCATGACGGTTCCTGAATGATCAGCTGCCGAACCACGTCCAGCAAGCCCTCTCCCTGAAATGTGGATTTGATGACGTAGGCATCTGCCCCCGCTTCCAGTCCTTCCCGGCGATAATGTTCTTTTTCCCGTCCCGTGACCAGAATGACCGGCAGGTTCCAGCGGGCTTTGATCTGCCGGGTCAGGTCGACCCCGTTCAGTCGCGGCATCTCAAAATCACAGACGACCAGATCCGGTCGTTCCGCACGTAATTTTTCCAGAGCATCCATGCCATCGATGGCGGTGTGAACCTGGTATCCGGCCGAACTGAGCACGTTTCGCAGCATGGCCCGCGTTGTCGGAGAGTCATCGACAATCAGGATCCGGGGAATCTCCGCTGCTGAACGGACCGAAACTGCCGGGGAAGAGACGGGGACATTCCGCTCCACGAGATCGAGCGATGCGTCCAGCACCAGTTGCACGGAGCCGTCGGATCGGATCGTTCCTCCCAGAAGTCCGGGAACCCCCGCCAGAGGAAAGTGCAACGGCTTCAGCAGGACTTCCCGTTCTTCTTCGATCGAATCGACGCGAACCGCAAGACGCCGTGATTCCTGCTGAATCACAACAAAATTTTCGTATTGATCCTCCGCGGGAATGCGGGGCTGTCCCAGTTCAAGAAAATCCGCCATCGACATCCAGCGGACCGGTTCTCCATCGAGTATCAGCGTCGGGATCCCTTTGATCTCCCGCAACTCGGAAATCTTCACCCGGCCGGTTCGCTGGACCCGGGTACTCGGAATGCCAAAACATCGTCCCAGACACCAGACGGTCAAAACTCGGATTGTTGACAGTGTCACCGGAATGATCAGGGAAAAAGTGGTTCCCTGACCGGGTTTCACCAGAAGTTCAATCTGTCCCTGCATTCGTAACAGGGTGTCGCGAACAATGTCCAGCCCCACGCCCCGTCCGGAAATTTCCCCCACGTTCGCGGTGCTGAATCCGGGATGGAAGATCCATTGGTGCAGCTCTTCCGATGTCAGGGCATTGATTTCGGATTCGCTGAGCAGACCATGGGAAAGCAACCGGTGGCGAATCGCTGATTCATCCGGACCGGCGCCGTCGTCCGCAATCTGAATACAGACCTTTTCGCCTCGGCGGCCTGCGGAGAAGCGAATGACTCCTTGAGGGGGCTTTCCCCGTTGATGACGGACGTCCGGAGACTCGATCCCATGGTCGACCGCGTTGCGAACCAGGTGCAGCAGAGGAGCCCGTAACGATTCAATCACCGCTTTGTCCAGCAGCACATCTCCCACATCCACCTGGTAAAGGACTTCCTTGTTCACGCTCCGCGCCAGATCACGAATTGGACGCCGGAACGAGTCTGCCAGAATGGACAGCGGCAACAGCCGGGCGGCGCTGATGTTTTCTTCCAGCGACTGCATCAGCATCTGCTCGCGAGTCTGATGCTGATACAACCGGGTTTCGATCTGCCGGACCTGGTTCAAAGCGAGTTCGACAGCAGGTCGGTCATTCCCGAGAAATTTTCGCCCCAGTTCATCAAGCCGAATTCTCAATTCACGTAATTCACGCTGGATTTCTCCATTGGATCGTTGCAGTACGCGAATTTCGCCCACGAGATTCAGCATATGGTCCAGTCGCGCGGAGGGGACCCGGACATTCTGCGAATCGTCGAGCCAGGGACTTCCCGCTGCCGATTCCGCCGGCGTGAGGGAGATTGTTTCCATTGGTTCATCGGGCAGCAGAGGAGCCGAGGAAGGATTCCCTTCCTGTTTTTGAAATTCCCGTTTCCAGTCTTCAAAGCGCTTTCGCAGGTGGTCGAGATCGGCGAGCCCGGTTTCGATGGAAGAGGGCAGAATCTTTTCGGGATTCTCCCGGAATTGTTCCAGAGTTTCTTCAAGGACCGCTGCGGCTTTTTGCAACTCCTGCAGATTGAGAGCCCGGGAATCCCCTTTGAGATTGTGTGCGTGCCGGAACAGTTTGCCGACCAGTTGCGTCCGCTTCGCCAGGTCCAGTGTGAGATCCAGATCGAGGAATCCCTGCTCGAGCCGTTTCAGATGTTCGATCGCTTCATCTCGAAAGATGTCGAAAATCGGGTCATGCATGGGACGCAATTCCATTCAGAACTCTCTTCAATGGCGAGAACGGATCCGATGCTGGCAGGGGACTGGTTGTTGAATTTTCGGGACCATGAAATTCCCACCCTGGCATCCCTTCACGGAAAGCCGGATTCCGCGTGCTGTCTGACAGATGGGGGGCTGTTCCCAGTTCTCGTGCATTTGGATTGTGAAGATGGTTATGTTTTGAAGCGGCCCACCAGACCGTCCAGTGCCTGGAGTCGCCTGTCAATGGAATGAATCGCCTGCTGAGTCTGTTCGGCCGCCGCCACAGCTTCCTTGGAAGCCGCGTCGATTTCGACAATGCTGCTGACCAGTTCCGTGATTCCTAATTCCTGTTGCCGGGCTCCGGTATTGATCTGGGCCATGGCCTGCCGGGTCTGCTCGATTGCCTTGGCAATTTCATCGAACGAGCTGGAAACGTTGCGAACCATAATGGTTGAGTCGTCGGAGAGGCGACCCCCTTCTTCGATTTTCCCGATCACGCTTTGCATGGATTTCTGGGTTTGGGTAATCAATCCTTCGATCCGGCCGGCAGCTTCCTTGGACTGATTCGCCAGTTCCCGCACCTGCATGGCCACGACCGCAAAACCTCGGCCTTCTTCTCCCGCGCGGGCCGCTTCGATGGAAGCATTCAGCGCCAGCAGTTTCGTCTGTTCCGCAATTTCGTTGACCGAAGCCGTGATCTCTCCGATCCGCTGCATCTGTTCCGCCAGTTGCAACACGCTTTCTCCGGCAAGCATGGAATTTTCGCGCACTTTTTCGATTCGGGTGGCGGAATCCTTACTCAGGGAAAGCCCTTCATGAACCTGCCGGGCGGTTTCGTCGGCTGCTTCATGGACTGCCTTGGCCCGGTCAGCAAATTCCTGCATGGTCGCCTTGAATTCTTCAGCCGTGGTCGTGATTTCATTCAGGGACGCGGCTGTTTCATTCAGACTTGCCAGCTGCTGATGCGCTCCGGTGGCGATTTCACGGCTGGCAGCGGAAACTTCAGTTGTCGCCTGATCGGTTTCCGCGAGAATCGTTCGCAGCGAACTGACCATCCGGTTGAATCCCTGTGTTAATTCTCCCACTTCATCGCTCGCCAGAATGCCGATTTCTTTTTGAGTCAAATCTCCCCGGGCCACCAGTTGCACCCCTTCCAGCAACGAGCGGACAGAGACAACGATGCTGCGGGTGAGCGTGGCCGCCAGGCCAATTCCCAGCAGAATGGCCAGAATTGTCGTCACCAGCAGAGTTGTTTTCGCAGCGATCCGATGCTGTTCGAGGATGGACTGTGCTTCCTGCATCTGGTGCATCGCCGAATCTTTCAAGCGTTCGGCCGTCGCGAGAATCTCCTGGGCCTTGGGGACGGAAGAAGTTTCCATCAGGTCAACGGCGGGCTGAATGTCTCGTTCCGGAGTCGTTCCCGCTTTTTGGGCAGCTGCCTGAACTTCCAGCTGGGTCTTTTTGAAGCTGTCAGCCAGATCATTGAGATGCACGAGTTCCTGGGCATTCATGACGTTGCTGGTATTCTGAAAAGCAACTTTCAAACTTTCGACCGCCTGGCTGACGCGGTCCAGCGACGCATCCAGTTCCTTACGGATCCCCTGCGCCACCTTTGAAGACTCTCCCAGCAGAATCAGGGCCCGGGATGCGGATGTGGTCTGATTGATGGCGATGAGCAGATCGTCGCACGCCCGCAGGGCGGGAATCGCCTCTTGAGTCACGATGGCGGAACTGGAATTAATTCGATCCAGCGCCTGATGCACGATGGCACTGCTGACAATCATTAATAACAGGATGCCGCCGAATCCAAAACCCAGTTTCTGACCGATCGTCAATCGCATAATGGAGCAGGTTTCGCAGTGAGTGATGAACGTGGATGATGAAACAAGAAACCTCTTTCGCAATGATCTTCATTGCGACGATTCTCGACAGGGCAAATTTCTATATTTTCGCAATGGGTAAGAATTTGTGCAGCGTGAATGAATTTGATGGCCACCGGAACAAACCCGTCACGCCGGGGTCTGCCGGAACCTGGTCAGGCGGACGGCAGACCTCCCCGCTGCCAGTGTGAAACAAGATCATCCTCCAGGATTGCATCGAGATGCAAGAGCAGGCAATCCTGCCGATACACGCCTCGAATCCAGTTGGCCGGAATTCGCCCTCCCCATTCCGGAGCCGCTTTGATGTCCGCGGGATCGATCAGGGTGAGCTCGTTGACATCTCCCGCGGAAATGGCAATTGTCCGGCCTGCTCCCCGGGCCACAAGATAAAAGTGGACATCCGAAATCCCGGTGACTGTTGTCCCCAGCAGTCGTCCCAGGTTGAACAGCGATAAAATCGTTCCTCGGAAATGGACGACACCGTCAATGAATGCTGGACTTCGAGGTACAAGGCTGAAGGATTCCAGCGGCTGAATTTCCACAACAGAATCGAGCGGCAGGCCGTAATGCGTTCCATATGTCGAAAAGAGAATCATCGGCAGAGTGGCGCCTGTGCGCTGGGTGCTTTGCACTCGTTCGCGAAAAGCGTGTGCCCTCCGAGCCAGTTTTTCCGCCTGCGCCATCGGGTCTGCCTGCCGCGCTGCCTGTTGCTGTTCCAGAATCCGCAACTGGTGACGCACCTTGTCCCACACGTCGGTCTCCGGCTCGCTCATGACTCAGCTTCCATCAACATGAGAATCATCTCCCGCAGTCGACCATAACAGACCCCGTCTCCATGTTCGACCAGATCCTCCGCGGGAAATTTTTCGCAAAGCTCCAATGCCGTTTTCAGGCTCCGCCGACCCCGTATAAAATCTTTCTGCTGCTGCAAGACCAGGCCGAGATGGAAATGGACCAGAACACATTCGCGATCCAGATACAGCGCGCGGCGATAGGCCCGCTCCGCTTCTAAAAGCAATCCCGCATCTTCATCCAGTCCCCCCGCCAGTAAATAGGCTTCGATACAGAATGGGTTCTCGCGGAGTGATTGCTCCAGCTCCTTGCGGGCTTGAGCAGCTTGTCCCTGCTGCAAGCAGACTTGTGCCCGCTGTAAACGGAGACTGGCCCGCCGGACCGGATCTTCCGGAGGAGGGATTTCCAGATCCCGGTTTCGTTCCTGTCGAAACGTGATTCCCCCAAGAGAAGTTTCGCCATTTGTGCCCGCGGGTCGAGATTCTCGGCGGGAATCGGGAAGGGGACTCCATTCCGGCAACGGAGAAACAACCGGAATTTTCATTCCCGGCAAGAGCGCGGACGAGGGAACTGCGGGGAACACCCGAATCGCGGATCCAGGAGATTTGACAGCCCACGGGTTGGGCACCGCGAAATTTTCCGCTGGGGAGATCGGAACCGCATCGAACTTCGTGAGAGGAACGGGAGCAGGGCCGTTCCAGGGTTTGCGATGAATCGTCGCCTGGGGAAAACGATGCGTCTCGAAGTCATCTTTCGGCGCCAGGGCAACTTCAATTTCCCCCAGCAGCAGCCATCCGCCCGGACGCAATGCTCGGGACATCCGTTGCAGGATCAATCTGGTCACTTCCGGTTTCAGATAAATGGCCACGTTTCGAAACAGGATCAAATCCTGGCCCAGCGTGCCGTTCAGGCCGCTGGGATAGACGTCTTTGACCAGATTGAGATAGCTGAATCGCACCTGCTGGCGCAAATGATCCCGGACTTGATATCCGTTCTCATGCGGCAGAAAAAATTTCGTGTCGTGACAAATCTGAGTCTGACGAAACGACCAGCGGCGATACCAGCCCGTCCGGGCATTCTCCAGGAAACCGGTATTCAAATCCGTTCCCAGAATAGACACCTGCCAGGGATCGCCGCCAATCAGTTTTTGCAGCAGGATGGCGAGTGAATAGGGTTCCTCCCCCCGGGCACATCCCGCACTCCATATCCGGATTTCCCGGCGGTCCCGGTTCTCTTTTAAAATCTGCGGCAGAATCGTTTCATTCAAGAGCCGCATATGATTTTCATTACGGAGAAAGAACGATTCTCCAATCGTTAACTCGGCAGCCACCCGTTCCGCAAACCGGCTTCGTTCGGTTTCGTCCATCAGCTCTGAAAATGTCAGATGCTCTTTTCGGATGGCATTCGCCACCGCTTCATTCAAACGGGAGCTGCGGGAATCAGAAAGCTCCATTCCCGTTTCCAGTTCCAATTGCTGCCGCAAGCCTTCCCACCAGGCCTGCGGCAATTGCAATAGATCGGCCACGGAGACCACTGTCGGATTGGCGCCGTCATCTTTACTCAGATTGGATTCGAAGCCGGTCAACATGGCACCTGCATTATTGATCAGGCCCGGATATTGAACAGGGACTTCCGGGAGTCATTTTTTCAGAAGGTGCAAATCCAATGCCCACAAGGTTGATTGCGCAAACCCGGAATTTCCCGAGACTTCGGCGGGGCTAATTCCGAAAGGACATCACAATGGACCGGGAGAGCGAGCGCGGCAGGCTTTGTTTTTGACGGGACAAATGTCACGATCCACTTCTCCTCGATTTCCTGTCCACTGTCAACTATGGAGGGGCGCTCAGATCGCTCTTGTTCCTTTTTCCGGGATTTTCCTAAACTTCCCCGCCGTCGGATAGAATCGGGCCGTTCGCGGCATTCAAGACAACTTCAATTCGCTCACACGTTTGACGGCATTGCCAAGCGGGGCTGTTTTCAGGAGGAAACGACCAGCCAGGCGATGATGTGAAGCACAATCATTGCTTTCCATGAGGCAAGGATGCTGATGACCTGGTTACAGAGGCTCACCCGCAAATGGAGTGTTGTCCGGGAACGATCACTGGCAGGGGGGATCCTGTCCGGGCTCTTTTTCTTATGTGCTGGGACTCCGCTTCGTCTATTGCTTGGCGCGAATCACCAGGTTGATGCCGCATTCGGAATAACGGTCGCCCTGTGTTGCGTTCTGGTCAATGAACGTCTCGCCGAGAAGATTCCCCGGATTTTCGGAAACAGCGTGTGCCTGCTGGGGGCCGGAATCTGGACCTTGATCAGTCCGCTTCTGGCGAAACGTATGTTGACGTTGCTCGGTTCGCTTTCGATACGGACGTTGGAATACCCGGCCGCGACGTTCAGCTTCCTCATGCTGATCTTCACCATCTGTCTGGGGCCGGTCCTTATCGCGATTCGGTTGAATGATCTGGAGGCCAAGAACGATCCGAATGCCAGCCGTGCTCAATGGTGGTGCGGCTTTGCCGGTGCACTGGTGCTGCTGCCATTCCTGCTGTTTCCCTTCTTCGGTTCATTCCCAATGATCATTCTGGGACTGGTGGGGACGGGGCTCTGCGCCCTGTCCGATCGCTTTACAAAACGGCTTTCGCGTCAGGGAGTGCCGGAAGAGTCGTCCTCGGATGTTGCTGCCATTGCCGGATCCTCTGTTTTGACCTCGGTCTCTGTTTTGATTCCGATCATTGCCGGCGGAATCGGCGGAGCACTGGCGATCTGCCTGTTTACCGCATTTCAGTTGCTTCCGCGCCAGTTGTCCTGGGAATCCGTCCTCCTCGGCGGACTGGGACTGGGGCTGGCAGGGACGTTCCGGAAGAAGAGCGGACGAAGTGCGGAGATCCCCGCACCAATGACAACCGCAACTCTTTGTCTGCTGCTGGCCGCCTGGATTGGAGTCGTGGCAACGGGATACCCGCTGTGGACGTTGTGCTGCCTGAAGATCAATGCCTGGGTCAGCACGCTTTCGACGATCATTCTCTTGCGGAACACTTTATTATTATTGTTCGTGGTTCCCCTTGGATTTCTGGCGGGACGTCTGGGCGAACAACAGCGGGCCTCATCTCGACCCGGATCCTGGCCGATATGGATGGCTGCCGGATTTCTGGTGCTGCCCACATTCCGCTCTCCTCCTTGGGTTCTGGCTGCGGGGCTGTGCGGCCTCTTCCTGACCATCGGTCTGTTTCTGGTGATGCAGCATCGTGCGTCCTTTCTCCGGACAAGAAGGCAACATCTGGGATATGGAACGCTGGGGATTGTGGCTCTTATCGGTCTTCTCGGTGCGGGAAGACTTGATCCGGAACTCTCCGAGCGGATTTTGCTGAATCCCGCCGCTTTGCAGTCGTTGCGGCAAGGAGTGGCTGCCCGGCAATTGAGCTGGATTGATGATGGTCGAAAACGGGCAGATTTTACGTCGCTGAATGAACACATCAGCTTGTGGACGCAACGCGGCTCCCAGGTCATTCTGCGTCGCGATGGGATTATTCATGGCCTGCATTCCGCTCATACGGAGACCAGTCCTCATCAGGCGAGTGATCTGTTGCCGGTCTTATTGCCGCTGGCGTTGCATCCCGATCCGGAGCATGTGCTGGTGATGGGAATCCATCCGCCGAGCCTGCTTACTTGCCAGACCTGGCCGCTTCGAACGGTCCAATGCGTGGACGGCTCCCGGGAAGCACACCAGATGCTCACCTGGTTGCGGACTCATGCGGATGGCGGCCTGCATTTAGAGAACGGACCCGATTTTCAGTTTCATTGCGTCAATCCCCTGTTGTCCCTGTTCAGCCGTCATGGAGAGCAGTACGACCTGATCGCCTGTCCCATCACACAGCCCGGAGCTCCAGGCACAGCATCCGAACTGACGCGGGAATTCTATCTTCAGGTTCGCGCGCATCTGGCGGAAGGGGGAATTTTTTCCCAGCGTCTGCCGTATTACGACCTCGGCCCTGACGTCGTTCGCCAAATCGTGAAGACTCTGCAAAGCGTCTTTGACGACGTCCAGGCTGTGGAATCGGTTCCCGGAGAACTCATTTTTCTGTGTGGTTCCAAAGCATTGCCGGAAATCGATATGCAGTTTGTCGAACGGTTGAAAACGCCGCAAACGCGAATTCTTCTCGGCGAAGCGGGCTGGGACTGGTCGCTGATTCTCGGACGGGGAGGGATCAGTCATTCCCATTTACAGCAATTGTGCCACCCGCATCAATCGCCCCATACGATCCGCAACAACAGTCTGAGCTACTGGCTCCCGATGGAAGTCAGCCGCTGGGGACAAAAAGGGAATGCCACCCGGGTCGCGCTCGCCCAGTATGGGGATGCTCTGCGGACTTCCCTGGGAGACTCCCCGGGAGGGAAGGAAGTCACCGAGCGGTTGGAGGATCTCAATCTCGCTCACCAGATTCAGCGAGACCATCCCAATGACCCCTGGGCCTATCGCGCGGCCTTGAAATCCCGTCTGCAAAGTCGTCCACGGGCGACAATCATGCAGGTGAATCATCAACTGAAACGGGTCATGGACCCGGAGGATCAGCGGCGGAAGGAGTATCTGCTGGAACTGGGACCCGCCGCCACGAATCCGCATCCCGATCTGGCCGCCATTCAAAACCTGACCCGCTTTGAAGCCCCCTTCGATCCTCTCGTCAGCCTGTTCGTCTATTTTGAGACAGCAAACCTGTTCCAGCGCTGCACGCCCCCGTTGCCGCAACAGCAGATCCGGCATTTGCTGCACACGGTTTATTATTCGTCCAGTTACGACCAGTCCGTTCGAAACGTGGCGGAGGCACTGGTGATTCTTACGAAGCATCCCGGTGCTCTCGCCAGCGAACAGCGGAGGTTTGACGAAATGAACAGCCTCATGCAGATCATGGCTCAGCGGTGGCAAGTCCGTCTGGGTGATCATCGACTTTCGAAATATGAAGCCGCGGATACCGAACGAAGTCTACTGGCAGTGGAAACTGCCCTGGCGGAAATGCAAAAGAACTATTCCGTTGCTGGAATGAGTTCCCAGGAATGGTTTTTCCGGAAGCAGACATTGGAACAAGCTCTGCTGCGTCCATTACGGCAGCATCGGAGTGCGCAGGCCCGGCAGATCAGCCTGGCTCCCGTCACCCGGAAAACAAAATGAAATGCGAGAATTCTTGGAAGGAATGCTCCGATTCCTCCAGGTCAAGGAAATCGGGGGCGGAAAGGACCGACATCCTCACGGATTCCCGATTCTCTTTCCTCGGACTTCACGGATGGGCTGTCAATGGGCCAGGGGAAGAACCTTGGCCCCACTCTCTTCAATGAGCTGGGCTGCTTTTCGGCGGCGTTCGTGCACTGCGTCACCATGCCCCTGCGGCTCCACCGCCACAAGGATTTTGCCTTCTTCCACAGCCTGCTCGTAGTAATCCGTTGCTTCGGATTCGAAACCGCGTGTGGCCATCAACGAGGCAAATGTCCCCGCAGCGGCAATTCCCGCGAACGCTCCCAGAATCATAATGGCGGTTCCTGCGGAACTGAGCAGCGCAGCCGCCACGGCAATGCCTCCCAGTCCCAGGGCTCCCGCGCCGGCGGCATTCAAAGCTTCGTTATCAATCGTTCCCGTCGGCCCTTTTTGAACCTGTTCCGGGAACAGCTCTTCCTTTCGTTCATTGGAACAAATGACGCTGATTTCGTCCCAGCCAAACCCCGCAGCCCGCAACTGATCGACCAGCTCCATGGCTTCGTTGACAGTATCAAAGACTCCAGCTCGAACAGGATAGTCACTCATTGGGAAACTCCTTGAAGTAGAGACCGGAAAATGTCAGCGGTTCTTCATGGGTCATTTTTCCGGGTTTGGCAGGGGGGGGGGATGAATGGCCTGTTGAAAAACAATCCTGTCTTGGCCAGACAAAAATGTCTGGCCCATTTTTCTCAACAAATCAGCGATGCCTGGAGAGAGACATTTCTGTCAGTGCGTTTTTCAGCAGGCTGTTAACGGGAGGAGAGTGCTTCAATTTTCGTGACGACATCGCTTCCCGGAGAAGCGAGAGTCAAGACAGCAAAATCTCCTCGTGCCAGTGATTCCAGCTCCGCAGGTTTTTTGTCTTTGGTGACGCGGACCTGCGGAATCAACTTGAAAACCACCGCACGATTTTCCACTTTTCCGGTCAATTTCAACTCTTTCATCTCGATGCGTTCAATGGTGCATTCCACCCGCTCGGACCGGGCCGGCGTCTGGGTCTCCGCCACGCGGGGAGGGACGCTCCGAAAGGGGTTCGCCATGGCCGTTGTTCCCATCACCGCAGCTGCCAGCATTAAGACCGCCATGGCACTCATGATCAGTTGTTCGATCAGCATGATGCCCTCACTTTTCTCATCGTTGCCACCACTGGCGCACTCGATAACCAAAATCATTTGGTCGAGCCGGATCGCGAAGATCGTTTCCCCCGGTATTTCTCCTTTCTCTTGAAGTGCAAATTATGCGCCAACAGGCTGCCTGGAGATTGAATGTCCGACCACGAATGTGCTGCCGCGGATTCAATTTCTTCGTTCTCTTCCAGAAATGAGTTCGGGTGTCTTCGGAAAAGACTCCGCAACACTGGAAATCAACAATGGTTACATTCCCATGTTTGCCAGAAGCGGACACGCGGAAGATCGCGGAGCAGGCAACTCGGAAATGTTTTTGACGTAGCGGGATGGGCGGTTGGACAAACGTTGCTAAGGGGAGATGTGGCCGTTCAGCGGTCGCGCGGGCAGTCTCTGTCCAATCGACAGACCAGAAGCGATCCGGCAATAGTCAACATTCAGTCTGCTTCGTTTTCCGATTTCTTCTTAGCCGGACGACGGGAATAGAAGCACGCAGATCCCATGGCCAGCAAAAGCAGGCCCAGCAGGATACTGATGCCGATGAAAGCCATGAGGTTAACAGAGACGTAAGAATCATGGACATGGAGATCGGTCATCGGGCGAAACCCCATCGTTGAAGAGACCGTCTGATGCTTCCGCCAACTCCCGTTCCTGTTGTCTCCATTCCGCAAACAGCATCCGGAAGGGAGGGGTGAACAGTTCCGGGGTTGCCTGCAACATGTCTGCGATCCGGTCGGTGGATAGAAATTCGATTTCCGCAATTTCATCCGGATCAGGCTGCGGAAGCTCGTTGCTTTGCAAATGAAAGAGGACGGTGTGTTCGTATGCGGTCTGGGGGGCAGCAGGAATTTTCGTTCCCCAGAGAAGATCGCCGCGCAGCTTCAGTTCTTCCCAAAGCTCCCGGACAGCCGCCGCTTCATAGTTTTCTCCCGCATCGACATGACCCGACGCGGACGACGTATAGCAGCTGGGATATTGATCTTTGGTTGCAGTCCGGAGTTGCAGCAACAATTCACCATCTGGATTCCAGATCCAGATATGGACCGCGCGGTGCAGCAGATGTTGTTCATGCACCACGGTCCGGGGACGCTGCCCGATGACTCGATCATCCACATCGCAGATGTCGAAAATTTCCTCATTCATCGGGGCCTGCTTTTCCTTCATCCCTGGGCTCCGTCAAGGGGAAGTCGATTCCGGTCCGGATGTGGAATCGGTCCGTTGTTGTTCGCGCAGTTCCGCAGCGGGAATTCCCACGAGCGGCAGGACAGGACCAGTGCCTGATGCCGGCATCCAGACTTCGTTCAGCGGAGTTGCATCTTCCCGTTTCCGCAACAGGAAATAGATAATCGTGACCATCGTCCAGAAAAAGCTGAAGACGAATGCCGCGGGAACGGATTGCAGGATTCGTGTCCAGAACAGACGCAGCGTTGCTCCCGGTTCTCCGGGAGAGATTGTCCGTTGCTGGCCTCCCAGAAAATTGTCCAGCGGAGGCCAAATGGCTTCCGGACGCCGGTATTGGGGGGGAAGAGCGTCATCCACATAACCGGCTTCATAGGGAATGACCGTCATGTGTGCGGTGAATTCCACCATGCTCTTTACAAACATCAGCAGGATCGTTCCGTACAAAAGGGCGAGCGCAACTAGAAAAATCGCATACCAGGGACGGTTCAGCAGGTAGCTGCACGAGCGGCTGAGGCTGTCAAAAGCATCACTCGATTCCGTGTTCACAGCGGCGATCATCAGTGGCCAGCCCAGACCGATCAGCAGCAGAATGAAGGCCATGGCAAACCCCGACATGATCAGCAGGAACCAGAACAGTCCAGCCAGCATCGGCCCGAGTACGGGGATATTCGCCAAGAGCCCTCCAAAGAAATTCAACAACCAGCAGACGGCAAATCCCAGCAGGGCAATCAGTGGAGCTCCCAGCGAAGAGGCCCACCGACGAGTTGAAAACCAGGCGGCCCGGGTTAAGGAGATGTCCTGATGAATCGCAAAATCGACCGCAGCCATGCGCGCGATGGCTCCTCCAAAGACGGCACTGATGATTGCTCCCAGTATCCACAAGCTGATCGGTTGCACAGACGACACATTTTTTGTCGAGCGAACCAGCACCCGGAATGCCGGCGACAACACCCGCCACATCGGATCCGTCAATCGTAATGGCGCTTCCTGAGAAATTTGCGGAGACTCCAGCATCAGCGACTCTCCATCAAAAGTGATGGTGCTGGTCAGCGGGAGTTGTTGAGGAAGCACGGCGCCCCGCTGCTGCCAGGGCCAGACGGTTCGCGGAGGAATCGGAATGTTCTGCTGTGAGCCGGTTTGCCGGGAAGTTGGAAGCAGAGAGGTGTTAATGAACCATTCCCCTGCGGACCACAGAAAGACCGCCATGAGTGCCAGCAGCATGGCACGGGGATTGATCGCAATACGAAAACCGCGAAAAAGACGCAACCAGGGCAGCCACCGCTGCCACATGGCAGCGGTCGTCGGGAAAAACGATTCTTCCAGATCCAGCCCTGATAAGGGTGCCGCCATGCTCACTCCCGTTGCCGCAATGCGGGTGAATTTCTCTTGAAATGATCATTCCGGACCACAATCCGGAGCCTCCCTGTTCGGGAGAGGATACTATCATAGGTTCAGACTTCAATGCGACCCGTTTGTTACTGTCTCAGCGAGGAGTCCAATGCCCTGGATTCAAAAACCGATGACCCTCACCCCCCATCGCCGGGGATTTCATCTGATCACGGAAGATATTCTGCGAGCGATTCCGGAAATCAGCACCGTCAATGTCGGCTTGCTGCATGTGTTTATTCAACACACATCCGCCTCACTGACGATCAACGAGAATGCGGATCCTGATGTTCCTCGTGATCTGGAAACCTCTTTCAATGCAATTGCACCGGAAGATTTCCCTTACATCCATACCTGCGAAGGTCCGGATGACATGCCCGCCCATGTCAAAGCCGCGCTGCTGGGAAACTCTGTTTCCATTCCCGTCTCAGGGGGACGTTTATTGCTGGGAACGTGGCAGGGGATTTATCTCTGTGAGCACCGAAACCACGGCGGCAACCGCAAGCTGATCCTCACTCTGCACGGAGAATCCTCCTCGTAGAAGCTGCTGTGCCGACCATCCACAATCCATAGCCCAGGCATCGCCTGGCGCGAACAGGGGATCGATCTTCAATCGTGGGTTCCTCTCCGGCATTGCATCCGTAATCGTCATGCGCCGCATGACGATCTCCCAGCCTGTTTGGGGATTCACGTCGATCATCACCATGCGGTGCATGGCCTGCACTCCCTGGCCAGTTCCCGCTCATCTCTCATCAGAATTCTTGCTCTCACTCAGTCTTTCCTCTCAGCGTCCTCGGCGCTCTCTGCGTTTCAAAAATCCCCTCCTCCTGGGCGCAACAAAAACGGAATAGAAACACAATCAAAAACTGAACAGCCCAGGCAATGCCCGGCCATCATGGAGCGTTGCTCGGTCGAGCGGATTTCATTGTCGTTCAAACCATGTTTGCTAGCTGGAGTCCGCTGAACAATTTGGAACATGAATTCGAAATGACCTTGTTCATCGTCATGCGATGCATGACCTGTGGAGCTGGTTCGCGATATAAAAATGAAATAGCACAGCCCTCCTGAAAACAAATTTCAAGAGGGCTGTGCTGATAGAATCAGTTTACTGATATAATAAGATCGCTTTTCTATCCTTATGAACCACTTCCGGACGCGAGTCGTTCGAATTTCAAGCCGGGGTCTTCCGGAGGGGCACCGGTCAATTTGAACTGCCATTGATCGGGGCCCAAAGAGGTCACGCTGCCGCTCATGTCTCCCTGGGTCTTGCTGGACATCACAATTTCATCTTCTTCCGTCCGCATCTGGCCGGTGACGATAATGTCGGACTGTCCTGGCTGGGAGACTTTCCAGGTAAATGTTGATTCAGGTGTGACGGTTAATTGAATCGTGGTTTGATCAGCGACCGCTTTCCAGGAACCGACGAGATCCGTCTCCGCGTTCTCATTGGTGGTTGCAGCTGCGGGCGGAACGGATTCCGTTGGGGCGGCAGGTGTGATTGCTGGTTCCGGAGGAACGAGCGTGTCGAGCAGCTGCCGGGCCACAAGATCTTTGGGCTGCTTTTCCGTGACAACCCGCAGGACATCGGCCGCCTGTTCCTTTGCCCCGGTCACCAGATAATGGTAGCCCAGCACAAAATAGGCAGCTGCATCATCCGGATGGCTGGTGCAGTATGCCTCCAGCTGTCGCAGTTGTGTGGTGTAATCATCCACATTCCCATACAGCGAACTCATTGTCGTCCAGTCCATTCCAGGTGAAGTGGATAGGAGAGAGTTCAAGGCCGCTGCTGCTGGTGTATAAGCCCCCAGGGCAAATAGTGCCAAGGCACGGACTTCGTGAATGACGGGATCCTTGGGCTGTTGTTTCAGCGCGATGTCGAACTGTGTCAGCGCCTGCTGGTAATTCCCTGCTTTAAAATCGGCCAGCCCCTGGTCGAAAGCCTGGATTCCCGGATCGGTGGCTGGCGGCGGCTGTGTCGCGTCAATATAGGTGTAATCAACGTTGTTTTCCGGAACGGCGGCATAGGTGTCCGAAGGAACGTAGTTATAGACAGCGACCGGTTGCGAATAATTGTAAACCCCGGCATAACCCGGTCCAATTCCGGAGTAATAAGGATTGTAATACCCTCCATAACCATAGGCTCCGTAGCCTCCATATCCATAACCCCATCCGCTGGTCAGCGATGCCAGTCCCCAGCCGGTCAGTGTTCCCCAGAAGTAAGGGCGATACCATGCATTGCGTCCATATCCCCCCCAGCTGCCGTTGTACCAGCTGTAATGAGGATTGACATAGGTATTGTAATAGCGGTTTCCGTAACGTCCTCCGTTCCATCCCCAGCCGGCATGATTCCAGCGTGAATTCGCCCAGCGGGGATCATTCCCCCACCGGCCATAGTCCCACCCCGGCCGATGATTGGGTCCTGATCCTGGACGATGGTCCGGCCCGGGCCGGTGATCTGGTCCCGGGCGATGGTCCGACCCGGGATGATGGCCGCCGATGACAGGACGGTCGGGATGATGAGGCCGGTCCGAACCAGGTTTTCCATCCGGTCCCGGACGTGTTCCCGGACGATTCAAGTCTCCGGGCCGATTGGAGTTCCCGGGTCGATGTCCGAAATCGGGACGGTTCCCATCGCCCGGACGTGAGCCCGGTCGATTTCCCATGCCAGGCAGATTTCCCTGCCCCGGTCGATTTCCTTGTCCTGGATTTCGGTCCGTCATTCCCGGCAAGGTCTGGGGCCGTCCATCGGGACGGGAAGCGGTATTTCCGGAGCCGGGACGCGGAAATTCAATCACGCCCGGCCGATTGGCACTTCCCAGTCCGGGACGTGTTCCCGAACTCGGCGAATGGAGATTTCCCGGTCGATTCCCTGCTTGCGGCCGGTTTCCGGTCCCAGGCAATGTCACCGGACGTCCGGAATTCCCTGCCCCTCCGCCAGCTCCGGGACGGGCATTGATGGTGGGACGCTGCAAGTTCCCCGTACTGGGGCGATGTCCTCCTGAAAACGAGGGAGCGCCCCCCAGAGAGGGACGTCCTGCTTCTCCATGATTTCGGGATGGTGAGGAAGGTCCGTGTCCGCCTCGCATGGAGCCCAACGAGGGGGAGGAAGGCCGCGAAATGCTTCCCCCCGGGCGAGCATTTTCTGATGATCGGGCTCCTCCCGAGGAGCGGGAGATATTTCCACTTTGGTGGGTTCCGCCTCCTCCACCGGGCCGCGCCCCTCCCCCTCCGCTGGGACGACTGACTCCTCCTCCTGGTCGTCCTCCCCCTCCTCCGCGAGAAGGCTTTGCCATGGCATCGGGAAGCGGCATCAGCAGCGCGGACAAGGCGGCCCACAGGCATCCGTGCCAGAACTTACGGGAAAAGGTATTCATGAGAGTCCCTTGTGATGAGCGAATGGCTCTTCTTCAAAAATGGAGTGCAATTTCTGGCGAAGTCCGTCGTGGGAAGCCATTTTTCAATTCGCGTTTCGCAGGTGATCATCCGCCATTCCCCAGTGGAACCCAGGGACGCTGGCCAAAGACTTCTGTCCCGGAATGATGAAAACGGAGCCACAGATTGAAACAACGAAAACAGTCTGAAGAAAATTTAACAAGCAAATTCAATGCCTTCTCATGATTTCCTTTCGGATGCCCTCGTTCCCTGGTGAGATCTCGAAGCCGTTTCAATAGCTTGGAACCGGTCAAATGCGGGGCAAATTTCGGTTTTCATCCCCGTGTCCGCGAGGACTCTGTCCGAAAGGGATGACATTGATTGCAGCGAAAATAAACCGGCGGCGCCCGAGAAATCAATTGGATTCTGAGGTCCCAGGTTGTCCAGCGGGCGACCGGGGGGACGATCCGGCCCCGGGGGCATTTTGAGTGGGAGTTTCGGAAGCAGCCCCGGGGGCCTGTCGGACGACGTTCAATTCGAAATCCTCTTCGGGAATGCCGTCGACCAGGCGATCCGTTCCCCGCATGGTGAAACGATTTCCGTCCTCATGCGGAGTCAGATCGACAATGGCGGACCCGGCCCGGCCGTCGGGCAGGATCGCGCTGGAGTGGATGTGCCAACTGTCATCAAGGGGAGTCCAGACTCCTTCTCCAATTCCGCCGTCGGAATCGAATAACCAGGAGTGGACTTTTTTGTGCAGAGGATCCCATCCAATTCGATGTGTGGTCGTCATGACGGCAGAATCATTCGCTTCGACGACATATTCGCCGAGAAGAAAATTGGCGTCCTCGGACCACCGGTAATTGATTTTGACGACCGCCCCCTGGCCTTCATTGATCCAGTCCCCGACCAGCCACCCCAGCGGCTCAAGTGCTGCATGAGCAGTCATTGGGACTTCCCGAGCCGTATCCGTGACCGAGGCATACTGCCAGCCCTGTTCTGTTTTCGCCAGAATGGCCACGTAATCAATGAGAACCTGAGAATTTTCCCCCACGGACATCGTGCGGGTCCCTTCCTCGATGGCGACGGGGCCAACGAGCCGAACATCGTCAATCTCCACAGCAATCCGGGCTCCCGGATATTTGTTGAAATACTTTGTCAGGATCTCCTGAATACTCTGGCGACCGCGATAGACGTTCCCCTCTTCATCGACCCATTCTCCTTCCGGCAGAAAACTGTTTGCGATCTCGGCGGCATTGCCGGCATTAAAGTCCGCCACGATTTTTTCCGCGGAAGCTTCGATCTCTTTGAGAACGGTTTCCGGATCTGAGGTTCCAGGGGAAGAAGCCCGCGGAGAGTCTTTTTGTTGTTCCGCGGAGGCGGCGGGAGCGGGCCGTTTCAGGATTTTTCCGGGGGCGGATTGATTCAGCACGGGCTGTTGTGCAACTGCCGAAAAATTCGGGCTTATGGAAACAACCGCAAAACTTCCCCACGCGGCCAGGGTGCATATCCATTTCGAGTTCATCAACGTCCACTCCTGCTTTTCATGCAACGGTTTCATGCAATGATTGATGATGGGATGGTTGAACGGAATGGCCCGCACATGCGGTCTCTGCCCGTCCGGAAGAAGCCGGAGCGGTACCTGACATTGGTTCCAGTGAGTCCACGGAGTTCACTATGCCGTAGAAAAACCAAAGAGCAAGGGGGACGCGGCTAAAATAACAACTTCCCGTCGCCCGGGTTTGATCGGGGCAGTTTTTTGATTCTTTCCGGACGTCTTCATTGGCCAGGCCAGATTTTTCTCAGGAGAGTGAATCGAGGAAATCGGTCATTTCGGCCAAGGCATGATCATCCCGGACCTGCCGGGCAATGACGATCCCCTGGTTGAGGATCTCCCGCGCGTTTTCGATTTCTTCCGCATGGGCCAGCATCTGGCCTTCCTGAAAGTATGCCGGGACATAATTCGGATCGAGCGACCGGACTTTCTGAAAAGCCTGGCGGGCTCCCGCCACATCGGCCACTTTCGCCAGTTCCATGGCATAGGAGTAATTCAAAAACAGGTCGTTCGGATCGTCGCGGAGCCGTTCTTCAATTTTTTCTCGTCGTGTCATGTCAATTTGATCCAATTCTGAAATCCGGAGTGAGGGGTACTCCAGCTTTGAGTCTCCTCCGTTCCGTCCTCTGCAGGAAAAATGAACGGAATGAAAACTTCTTCCGAGAAGCGCTGCTCATCGTAAATACAAATTGCCTACTTCCACAATTAACAAATAGGCAATGTATGCGACGTGTCTCAGGCACCTTCAAGCAACTTCCGGAGTTGTTCCGATGTTGGGGCTGTGGAGCTTGATGGAATGCACTCCCGGATTGCGAACGGATTTCGCCGAAGTTGCCTCGGTTCACAACAGGAACAGGCCTGCAGATGACGAAGCAATGCTGCCTTGCCGGAACGTGCTGGGCCATCCTGTTTGTGCTCACTCCCTGCTTGAGCCATGCGGATCAATCTTCTCTTTCCGCAACTTCCCATCGAAATACCGATCGCACCCGCATCGTGGAACGCGCGGAACGTTCTTCCGTGAATATTCACACGGAAAAGCGGCAGAAATCGATGGATGTGGTCTTTTCGGCAGGAAAAGCCACCAAGATCAACGGCATGGGAACCGGCATCGTCATTGATGAACGAGGCTATATTGTCACCAATTTTCACGTCGTCCAGGATGTCGAACGGCTCCGCGTGACCACCTATGCCGGCGGAGAATACGAAAGCCGCGTGCTGGCATACGATTCCCGGGAAGATCTGGCGATCATCAAAATCGATCCCCGCGAACAGCTCGAAGTCGCCCGCTTCGGCACTTCGTCCGATCTGATGCTTGGCGAGGATGTGATTGCCATCGGCAATGCGTATGGATACGAATCCTCTGTGACTCGTGGAATTATCAGTCATCGGTCCCGCGACGTGGAAGTTAATGAGGAACAATCCTACAACGATCTGATTCAGACGGATGCGGCCATTAACCCGGGTAACAGCGGCGGTCCGCTGCTCAATGCGGACGGCGAAGTGATTGGAATCAACGTGGCCATTCGGGCCAATGCCCAGCGGATCGGCTTTGCCATTCCCATTGATTCCGCCCGCAAGGTGATTGCCCGGCTGATGAACGTGGAGCGACACAATCTGACCTACCACGGCATCACCACGAAAGATGTGAAACAGGGAGCCGAACGCAAGCTGGTTGTGGAAAGCATCCGGCCCGATTCCCCGGCCGTTGCAGCCGGAATTCAGCCGGGCGATATTCTCATTCAAGCGGGTGAAACCCCGATTGTTGATGGAGCGGATTTTGAACGGGCCTTGTTCGGGCAGTCTGCCGGAACGGATATTCCCATCAAGCTGACACGCAATGGAGAGTCTCAGGAAGTCCATTTTCATCTCGTGGAACTTGCCGGGAATCGCCGTCGTCCCGGCCAGCAGACAATCAATAACGTCTCCATCAGTAATGACTTCAAAACGAATTCATCCACACCGGCGGAAAAATGCTGGGACATGCTGGGGCTGCGGCTGGAAAAAGCAGAAACCGGATTTCCGATGCCCAATCAACCCTACCGGGGCGGAATGCGGGTGACTCAAGTTCGTTCGTCGGGGCCAGCGGAAGCCAATGGAATTCGCGCGGGAGACGTGCTGGTCGGCCTGCATATCTGGGAAACCGTCAGCAACGACAATATTGACTATGTGTTAAATCACCCCCAGTTGCAGACGCTGGGACCCCTCAAATTTTATATTGTGCGGGACGGGGAAACCCTGTTCGGGCATTTCCGACTGACATCCATTGCCCAGCGATAATTCCTGGAAGGATCGTTTTCAGACATCCGATACAACCCTCAATCTCCACATCCATTGCCCGGATAAAAAAGTTTTCAGGAACCGTTTCTTGACCCTCCTGCCAATCCACGGGTACGATTCTCAACGGATATGATTTTTAGGGCCGCGAATAAACCGATCCAATAAATGGGATTCCCTGTTCGAGAGCGGATTTGGTCCGGTTTTGTGGGCTCTTAAGCAGCGAAACCGTTAAATTTGGTGTTTTTTTGACGATGCTGAGGCGGGAGTCCCACATCATCCGATATGAAACCCGGATCGATCCGCCTGTTTCGGACATCGTCCACACTCTCTCCGGAACGTTCAGCTAAAAAGGGAAATCATCATGCATATCCTGGGGAAAGTCCTCCTCTGGCTGTGCGTGGTCTTATTGATCCCGGCCTCGCTGGTGCTGACCAGCATGGTTCTGGATGTGCGTCATCGCTGGCTGAAAGATGTTTCCGACCGCCAGCAACGGGTCGAGCAGGGGCTTCAGCAACTGGCTGAGACCCAGGAACGTGTTCGTGCGCTGGAAGAACAGCGGCAAGCTCTTGTGCAAAGCTGGGGGGATGTCTGGACGGCGCCAAATTCCGGCCCCCAGGCAGGAACTCCGGGCGCGATTGAACTGGGAGTTGGTTCCAGTTCCGGCCTGCCGCAACGGGGGAAAGAAGGAAAAATCGATCCTTCAGTCTTCGTCTTTGCCGACACTCCCGCCGGCTCCCAGTATCTTGGCGAATTCATCGTTTCCGATATTCGGCCTGCGCAGGCCATTGCCCGGCTGGCGCGAAAACCGTATCCCAAAGAAGCGGAAACATGGCCTCGCGGAATTTATCATGTGCGGGGAACCCTTCCCGCCAACTGGCTCGCCATGAATGCCGATCTGCAAGGCCAGCAGGTCATCGCGGATTCCATTCTGGTTGATCAGCAACTTGAACTGAATATTCGGAACGAACTGATCAAATCTTCACAGGCGACGCTGGCCCAGCGAATGGCGGAGCTCAACGGCAATCCACAGGCGGACGAAGCCGCCGGAGCCGAAGTCAAAGATGGCCTGGTGGAATCGCTCCGTAAGTATGAATCCGCCCGAAATCAGCAGCTGTTCGTCGTCAACGAACTGCGGCATCAAATGTTTGATGAATACAGCCGGCTGCGACATATCCTCAATCGCTGTGTCGAGAAAGCAAAGATTCTGATGGACCGCGACAGCTCCCGTGCCCAGTCTTCCGCGGTGGAGACAACCCGGAGCAGTGCTCCGTCTGCTGTTCGCTGATAAGAATGCGATTTCGCGGTTCCAGGAACAAGTGTCGTCGATATTCTTTCCTGGTCTCGCTGTGACTGCACTGCCCAGACATTCTGATGATCGCCCTTCGGATGCGGGCTCGGCCCCTCAAAGCGCCTCTTCCGGGGGGAATCCCTTTGGTGAATGGTGGATCTCGTTATTGTTCTGGAGCGGGCTGGGACTGGCGGTCGTCCTTAGTGCCGTGCTGGTCTTATCGCCAGGCTGGCTGGAATCGGAACGACTGCGGGAGCGTTATGCCGCTAATGCGCAAACTCTTTCTGAACTGAAGCATTCGATTGCTCATCTGGCCCAGGTGGCCAAGGCGCTGGAGACCGATCCGGATTATGTGGCCCGGGTGGCGGCTTCGGAACTGGGAGCTCATGCTCCGGGAGAGGTCCGGATTCCACTTGAAGATTCCCTGGAATACGATTCGCGACTTTCCGTCAGAGTTCCCGCTCCGCCAGCTTTTCGGAGAAAGGGACACAACGGGGCTTTCTGGGTGGAAGCTTTTGCCAGTTCGTCTCGTATTCGTCGCCGGCTTATGATTGGCACTTGCATCCTCATTGGCGTGACATTTCTCTGCTTCAACGAGTCGTTCTTTCACGGAGGAGTCCGGCAGACGTGGCGAATAATCGTCAGGCAGCTTCGCGGGCGATACCGAACTGGCCCACGACCGGCAGCATGATGGCTTGTGACCGGGCCGCTGGAGATGGATAATGGCTTCCTGTTTCCACTTCGCCCGTCTGTTTCAAAAGGGCCTTTCATGCCGGTCCCGCAAAATTTCCTTTCCCGCCTGTTGCTTGTCATGGCCTGCCTGTTGATGGCCAGCCGTTCCCAGGCCGAAGTCCCGCGGGGAGTTCCTTTCGGAAAGACCGCTGCCGGTGAACTGGTCCAGTTGTTTACGCTCGAAAATGCAAACGGCGTGAAAGTCACGCTGATGACCCGGGGAGCGACCATCGTCAACCTCTGGACGCCGGACCGGAAGGGGAAACTCGCTGACATTGTTCTGGGATTCGATGATATCGCGGGATACGAATCAGATCGGAATGCTTATTTTGGCTGCATTGCCGGCCGGGTCTGCAACCGGATTGCCAAAGGGCAGTTCACGCTCAACGGAAAACAGTACACACTGGCGATCAATAACGGCGTGAATCACCTGCATGGTGGGATCAAGCGGAGCCTGGACCGAGTCAACTGGCAAGGTCGGGGAATCGAATCCACGACCGGACCCGGAGTCGTCTTTACTTACATCAGTCCGGATGGCGAAGAGGGATACCCAGGAAATCTGACCTGCACCGTCACTTATACGCTTTCAGACAAAAACGAGCTGGGCATTGTCTTTCAAGCGGCAACCGACCAGGCAACCCCCGTGAATCTGACGAACCATTCTTATTTCAATCTGTCCGGAGAAGGGGCCCCCACGGTTCTGGATCATGAACTCCAGATTTTTGCCGATGAATATACTCCGATGGACAAAACGATGATTCCGACGGGCGAAATCGCGCCGGTCGCGGGAACGCCGCTTGATTTTCGCAAGCCACATCGGATCGGCGAACGAATTCAACAGGTCAATCACGATCCCACCTTCGGCTATGATCACAATTTTGTCGTGAACGGAAAACCGGGAACGATGCGACCTGTGGCGATTCTGAAGCACCCCGGCAGCGGCCGGGTCCTGAAAATTTTCTCCACTCAGCCCTGCGTTCAGTTGTACACCGGCGATTTTCTTTACGGCCAGGCAGGCAAGCAGGGGAAGTCTTACGCTCAGCACAGCGCCTGCTGCCTGGAGACGCAGCATCATCCGGACGCGGTCAACCAGCCGCAGTTTCCGACCATTATTTTGCAGCCTGGACAGACCTATCAGCAGGGCTGCACTTATCTCTTTTCCACGGAATGAATTCCGGCCCTCGAATCGGAAAGTTGCCTCGTCCGCGGTCCGGCGCGCGCCTATAATAAGTGAAATCAAGCTCTGTCTAACCACCCTTCTCCTGAGGGGGATTTGCCATGGATGAATTTGTCGAACCACTGGGGCCACGAATTCTGATTCGCAAGGATCAAAGTCGTCAGCAGACCAAAGGGGGAATTCTCCTGCCTGATCAGGCCGAGATTCCCACGATTACCGGTCGGGTTGTCGAAGTCAGCGTTGAAGTTGAGAACGACGATGAATTTCCGGTCGCGAAATATGATAAGGTGCTGTTTCATCCCAAGAACGCCATTCCGGTGGATTTGGAACCGAACAATGTCTTGTTTGTCGTGCCTGTCGATGACGTGGTTGCCGTCTTTCGCCGGGCGCCGCGTCCCTCGGAAGATGGGGAGGAAACGGATGAATTCGATGAACTTGAAGACGACATCGGCGGACTTTCCGAATATGATGACACGGATGAAGCCTGACCGAAAATATTGAGTTTCTGAATTTTTGACTTTTGATTAGCCGCATTCTTCAGGATGCGGCTAAACTCATTTGAACTTCCCTGACGCAAGGTGAATCCGTCCTTGACAACTTCCCATTCGCAGTCTGTCGATGATTCTGTGTTGAACGTTATTGTCCGTCCGGCGGAATCGGAAGATGCGGACGATGTGCTGGAATTCATTGAAGTCTTTGTGGAAGCCAAGCGGGTGCTGCCGCGGACACTCGATGAAATGACACTCCTGATGCCGACCGCCTATGTCGCGGTCATCGATACCGAAATTGTCGGGTTTGCTGCTCTGGAGGTCTATTCGAAAAAGCTCGCGGAAGTCCGCTCGTTGTGCGTGAAACCAGATTTGCAGGGGCGGGGAATCGGTAAAAAACTGACGCAGGCTTGCGTGCATCTGGCCCGGGAACGCAATATCTTCGAAGTCATGGTGATTACGTCTTCGGACGATTTCTTCCGTAGCTGCGGATTTGATTTCACGCTCCCCGGGGAAAAGAAGGCTCTGTTTCTACAAACCCGGGATACTCCCTGAAGGAACCACAATGCGCTGGATTTGCTCTCTCTTCGTATGCGGATTGCTGGCAACAGCCCTGCTGATTTCGCGTCATTCGCCCCTCTCCGCTGCCGATCAGAACAAGGTTCCTCCCGTGCTCGATTTCGAAATGAACTCTCTGGGCGGAAAGCCGGTCTCACTGAAAGACTACCAGGGCAAAGTCGTCCTGATCGTCAATACCGCCAGCGAGTGCGGAGCCACTCCACAGTACGAACCGTTGCAGAAGCTGTACGAGAAATACCAGGACAAGGGATTGGTTGTCCTCGGGTTTCCATGCAACCAGTTCGGCGCTCAGGAACCGGGCAGTGCGAAAGAAATTCAGGAATTCTGCACCGCCAATTATGGGGTGACATTTCCCATGTTCGCCAAGATTGACGTCAATGGCGAGAATGCCGCTCCATTGTATAAATTTTTGACGTCGAAGAAGACGGATTCGGAATTCGCGGGGAAAATTAACTGGAATTTCGAGAAATTCCTGATCAGCCGTGATGGAAACGTCGTCGGCAGATTCGCCACCATTATCAATCCCGCTTCTGCGGATTTTGTGAAGGCGGTCGAAACTGAACTGGCGAAATAGAGCAACTTGCCCGACTCGCACAGCGGCGGCGTTTCCTCTCCACAGGTTTCACTGATCATACGGATTGAATCCCGCCGCTGTTGATTTTCGTGACCCGGCTTTGCCCAAAAAAATGGAGGGACCGCCGGGCGGATCATCCTGAAATGTGGGGGTTCTGCATATGGACCGCTTCCCGGCATTTGTGCGAAGCCGACCAATTCTGACACCTCACGACGGGCGACTGTCACGTTAATTTTTTTGAAGAGATCAAAAAATTGAATGTGACAGAAAAAAACTCTTTTTGATCTCTTCAAAAATCTGGGACCGTTATACGGACCCCGCTGGAAACAGAGATTTCCGGAAACTGGAAGCACACGAAAAAGGGGCCGGAGTTTCGAGTGGAATCTGTTCCTTTCCTCGTCCTCTGTGGGCTCCTTTCACTTCTTCATCCCCTTTCTGGGGAAACTTGCGATTCGAGGCGGCGTGCCCGGAAGTTCTCTTTCAATCCAGCGTGACCGGTTCGTTCCAGCCACAACTCAAGTCATTCACGCTGCCCAAAACCCTCGCCAGTTGTGAAAAGTCGAACGGTTACAGTGCCGTTGGTGTCGCTGGAACGTTCAGAAAACTCAACGTAATCGGCAACATCTTGTTTATCAGCTGAATCCTTTCAATCGTTACAATCGGAATAATCAGGTTTTCTTGAGGCGATGTTGTTTTTGCAACAATTTGCAGGAAAAGACGTTGCGGCCTGTTCGGGGAAATTCTGTTTGTAATGATTTTGCGAATGGCACTTGTTATGCGAATTGTTCTGATCATGCAAATCACACCTGTTGTGTAAATAAAATCGCCTGTGAGGCGATTGAAAATAACCGTCGGGAGGCGACGGAGCGTGGCAGGACTGGTTCCTGACGCTCTGCTCCCGCTTGCTGATCCCAAGCGCAGTCGCATTTCCGAAATCCCTGTGATGGGGGATGGGCCGGCCGACCGGACGCGCAACCCGGTCGGCCAGGCCCTTCTTTTTGAATTCACGGAACCTGCCGCCGATTGACCGCGGGGCAGCAGTTTTTCCGCCCAGCAATCATCTGCCTGACGTCTCACGGGTAGACCAGATGCTGGTGCTTGACGCAGCGGTCACTTCAGACACATCACAAGGAACATGCCATGAAATTACTTCACACTCTCGTTGATGATGAATTGGGATTCATCGTATCCGCTGAACTGGTCCTGGTCGCAACCGTGCTGGTTCTCGGAATGCTTGTGGGAATGAGCCAGGTTCAGAACGCTGTTGTTTCCGAACTCAATGACGTTGCCCATGCCGTGGGGGCCATGAATCAGACCTATTATTTCAGCGGGTTCCATGCCCGAAAATGGTTTGGCTGGACCAAGTCCCGCACGACCGGTTCCGCCTTCTACGACCTGGTTGATGTCTGCGATGCCTGGGGCTGCAACATCGCGTGCGACGGCGCTTATGCGGAAGGAGGCTATGGGTATGGCGGTTGCGGTTGCGGGGGATTTGGAGGATATGGCGGCAGTATGGGATGCGGTGCGAGTGCAGTGGAAGTCGCTCCGCGCGCCAGTGCCACCTGCCAGTCGGCAGGTCACCCTTCGCCGAATTCAACTTGCAACCCCCTGGCAGCTCCGTAAATCGGACCTCGACGGCCAGCCCATGAAAACAGACTCCTTTAATCATCATCGTGGTCTGACTATCGGTCCCTGCCAGGTAAGAGCAGCTCGAAATTGTGATGTTCCACAGGTTTGCCTGCATGGCATCAAGTGACAGCCAGACCAACAGGTCGTGCACCGTACGACGGACATGGAATGACAGCGGGCTTCATGATCATCTCCCCAACTTCAACCATGGGGGTGAAGTCCGCTGATCAGCCTGAGGCGTGATTCTGAAATCATGCCGTTCATCGTCATGTGATGCATGACCTGCGGTCAGTTCAGCGTTCGCCCAGGACGCGGAGAAAAAGGAAAGAGAATTCCAGTGCGGCAGGTCAGAGACCGGCTGGCCTGGTTTCCTGTTGACAATGAACCAGGAGTCCCATTCACATGGCTGCTGCGGCGCGTTGGATCAGTCCCCAGATCAGCAACATCATCGCGGCAAAAATCACCAGCAACAACAATCCGTAACGGAGAAAGATCCAGTAGAGATCTTTCATCGGTTTGACCGCATCATCCGTCCGTTCCTGGACAATGGTCAGCCAGGCGATTCCCGAAGTCTGCGTGACAGCAGCCAGCCAGTCCCCTGCAAATGTGGGATCAACCCTGGCCAGCGGATCGTGATAATTCGCAATTCCTTCTCCAGTTCGCGCGGCACGACGCAGAGCGGTCTCTTCCTCCCGGGTTAATTGCAATGTCTGCTTGAGTTTCGCATCTCCCCCCGTCTGCTGCATCGAATTCGATTGCAACCAGGGATGGTCGAGAATCAGCGGCGGATCTTCCCGGAGATCGATCAGGGCGAGCATTCGATCCTGGTGCAGCGCGGCCGTTTTGCCCGCCTGCGGGCCATCGATCCGTTCTTCCCATTGATTCAACAGGTCCGAAATATGAATTGTCCGCGCCAGCACGCCAATGACCTGCGTGTTTTCCAGGTTCCAGATGGGAGCAGCAATGGCAACCATGAATTTGCCAGTATTCGAGCTGCGAAAGGCCACGGAAATTCCGGATGATTTTCGGGGTTCGATGTTCCTCTTCTGTTTCGCAGGGACCAATTCCCGGCCCAGCCCATGAAAGTAATCACGGAAGCTGAATGTTTCTCCAATGCTCTCTTTCCAGGGAGACCGGTAGATCTGGATCCCTTCGCGGTCCGTCAGAAAAAAACTTTCATCGAGAGTCCGGTGTTGATTTTGCAGGCGGGCATCCGTCTCCGATTTCCAGCGATCCAGAATCTCCACGTAATTGTTTTTCAGTCCGTAATGGCTCGGATCAAAACCCGGTTCTTTTTCGTTGGCGGGGAGCCTGCGGGCCAGGCGTTCGAGTTCCGCCTGACGATCGGTGAGATCCTGTTGCAGAGCGGTGGCCAGCAATCGGGACGTGGCCAGATCGCCGGAGAGAGCCCGTTGCGAGAGATGCCGCCGGGCCTGGGCAACGGCATCATGGATCACCCGGCTTCCCACCCAGCAGAGCATCAGAAACAGAAAAATCGGCCCCAGAAATCCGAGCCAGATCAGCGGGCGGCGAGCCCGGTTGAGTTCACGCCGTTCCAGCAAATCCAGAATCACCTGCGGATTGGGAATCCGATCCGCAGGATTTTTCTTCAGGCAGCGGTCAATAATCTCCGCCAGAGCGGCATCCACACCCGGAGTCTCTCGATGTTCCGATGGTGGCGGGGAAGTGTCGATGATGTCCCGGTAGCATTGCAGGCGTTCATCCAGGGAACTCGCCTGTTGCAATTGTTCTTCCGTCTCTTCCGTCCGGTAGGGAGGCTCTCCCGTCACCATATGATACAGCAGAGCGCCGAGGGCATAAACGTCCCAGCGGACATCCGGCACAGCGTTCCGCTGGGCCTGTTCGGGGGCCATGTAATAAAAGGTGCCGAAGGCCGAGTTCTGATCGGTGGCCAGCCGGGACTGGCCAAAATCTCCCAGCCGGGCTTCGTTTCCCCGGTCGAGAAGAACATTTCCGGGTTTGATGTCGCAATGCAGAATCCCGGCGCTGTGGGCATGAACCAGGGCCCGGGCCACGGCCATCGTGATGTTCAGCGCCTGGCGGATCGGCAGCGGTCCGGTTTCCAGCAGGGTCGCCACCGACCGATGCGGCAGATACTCCATGACAAAGTAAGGAGGATCATGATCGATGCCCACATCCAGCAGCCGAACCACATCCCGCGATGCATCCAGGACCGCGAGCTTTTCAACTTCCCGCGTCAGCAGCGTCCAGTCCAGACCACGGCGATTCGTGAAGAACTTGATGGCCACCTGCTTGCCGGTCTTGCGTTCGCGGGCCAGCCAGACCGTTCCGTAAGAGCCTTCGCCGATGTTTTTCAGGATTTCATAATTCCCAACGGTCGTGGGAATCTCCACCAGTTCCAAGCTCTGCCGCCGTGAGTTTTCGCGATCCTGAGCCGGTTGAAGAGGAGTCTGGTCTGTTGTGAAATGGCTGGTGCCAGCGGAACGGGGCTGATTCATATCCATTGAATCCATCACACAAAACGATGGGGAAAAACTTGATACAATGCTTTTCCCCGTCTTCGCTCCCCTTTGTCCCTGGCTTTGACCTGGAAGTTCTGAAGGAGAGTGACCAGCCGATCAAGCCAATATGGCATCGACCGGATGACCATGGACATCGGTCAGGCGAAAATCGCGTCCGGCAAATCGGTAGGTCAGTTTTTCATGATCGAAGCCGAGCAACTTCAAAATCGTGGCTTGAAGATCGTGAACATGGACGGGCTCTTCGACAGCCTGAAATCCGAAATCATCGGTCGCGCCATGAACATAGCCCCCTTTCACGCCTCCTCCCGCCAGCCACATCGAGAATCCCCAGTGGTTATGGTCGCGTCCATTCACTTTCCCGGCATTGGAACCGGGCGTCGGGAGTTCGACAGTCGGGGTTCGGCCAAATTCGCCTCCCCAGATCACCAGCGTTTCATCGAGCATTCCCCGTTGCTTCAAATCTTTCAGAAGCGCTCCCAGGGGCTGGTCCAGTTGCTGGGCCAGTCGGCGATGATTCACTTCCAGATCGTCGTGATTATCCCAGGGTTGACCGGCTCCATGCCACAATTGCACGAAACGAACTCCCCGCTCCACCAATCGCCGGGCAATCAGCAACTGCCGGGCATGAACGCCCTCTCCATACATTTCGCGGATATGCTTGGGTTCCCGTTGAATATCAAAGGCATCGGTGGCGTCCGCCTGCATCCGGTAGGCGAGTTCCAGGGATTGAATTCTCGATTCCAGGCCGGAGTCGGTCCCTCGTAATTCCAGGTGCTGTTGATTGAGTTGCTGAACGAGGTTGAGTTGTGCCCGTTGTTGATTTGAAGAGAGTTTCGCGTTGCGGATATTTTCGATCAGTTTTTCAATTTCGGTGTGTTTCGTATCGATGTAAGTTCCCTGGTACACACCGGGAAGAAAAGCAGACCGCCAGTTCGCGCTTTCGGTGATCGGATATCCGTTCGGGCACATGGCGATGAAGCCGGGCAGATTCTGATTTTCCGTTCCCAGCCCATATGTGACCCAGCTTCCGAGACTGGGGCGGGGAAGACGCGCATCACCACAGTTCATCAGCAATAACGACGGTTCGTGATTGGGAACATCGGCATGCATGGAACGAATCACGCAGATGTCGTCGATCGATTGGGCGGTATGTGGAAACAGATCGCTGACTTCGATTCCGCTGGCCCCATATTTTTGAAAACGGAATGGGGAAGGAAGCGCCGCCCCGGTTTTGCGTTCGGTTTTCAGTGTTTTGGGCAGTTCCTTGCCTGCGTATTTTGCCAGCAAGGGTTTCGGATCGAAGGTGTCGACGTGAGAGGGTCCGCCGTTGCAGAAAATATGAATCACATGTTTGGCCCGGGCTGGAAAATGAGGCTGCCGGGGTTGCATTGGCGATTCCGCTCCCGAGGCGCGGCTTTGCAGGCCCTCTTCTCCCAGCAAAGTTGCCAGTCCCAGCATTCCCAGTCCCTGACCGGTCCGTTGCAGCAGTTCCCGTCGGTTCATCAATGGATTCCACATGGGCGAGCACCTTGTCTCTCGGTTTAAGAGGTCGGCGGGGGAAGGAAGGGATGGGCCTGACAGGTTCCAAACAGTCGCCACGGGCTCATACACCTCCGCGCGGTCCGTCTTTCATTCTGTCAAACTCGAGCTTTCCGCTCCATCAGGCAGGGGAAGGATCATGCATCCCTTATTCTCTCCGGAATTCTTCAGTACGTAAAGTCTTTTGCGGTCCGACTCAAAAATTCTTCGACTTTGTCAGGAGTACTCAATCAGGGAAACAAGTGTTCTTTCCACGAATTGAAGCGGATTGAAACACTTGGGGGAAGTGTTCACCAAGGAATGGGACAGGCCTTTTTTTTAACGATGGTAATTTGTTGTAACAATTTGTGAAAAAAGAAGTTGTGTTGCTGTTTTTTTGCATGAAAACCCAGTCGGGATAACCGCAGTTGATGCAAGATGATCGGGCAGGGTATCTTTCAGCTGCACTCCTGGACTTGCCTGACGTTGTCTTCCCCCAGACAGAATTTCCCGAAAATCTGTTCCCCACCCCAAAATTTGAGACCCCGATGATCAGGATGATTCATCACTCATGGGCCATGGTCGGCATTCTTCTGTTCCACGGGTTCAGCTTCCTGATTCCAGCCTGGTCTTATCCTCCGCCAGCCAGCGCCGGCGAAAAGAGGCCTTTCCTTTCCCTGGAAGCGGGCAGCGGACCGCAACAAGGAATCACAATTCGAGGAAATGCTGAACAGCGGCAGTTGCTTGTGACGGGCCGGAATCCTTCCGGACGGGAAATCGACGAGACACGTCATGTGCGCTATTCCGTCGTCCCGGACGGAGTCGTGGAAGTTGATCCCCGGGGGCTGATCACTCCTCGCAAAAATGGTTCTGCCGTGATCACCGCGACAACTCCTGATGGAACATCGGGGAGACTGCCGGTAAGCGTCATCGGTTTCGAATCGAATCCCCCCGTGAATTTCTCGAATGACGTTGTTCCGCTGTTCACGAAATATGGATGTAACGGAGGGGGATGTCATGGAGCCGCTGCCGGTCAGCACGGGTTCAAATTATCGTTACTGGGTTTCGAACCTGCCGAAGATCTTGAACATCTGGTTTCGGAGTCGCGTGGTCGCCGCATTTCGATCGATGCCCCAGCGGAGAGTCTGCTGCTGAAAAAGGCAACCGGTTCCCTGGCCCACGGCGGCGGAGCGCGGATTGATCGGGAGGCTCCTGAATACCAGGTGCTGTTACGGTGGATTGCGGAAGGGGCTCAACCGGGCCGCCCGGAAGCTCCGAAGATTGCGCGGCTCGATGTTTTTCCAAAGTCGCGTCTGCTTGCTCCAGAATCGGATCAACAGTTGCTGGTCATGGCGATCGACACGGACGGAACAAAAACGGATGTGACTTCCATCGCGATTTATGAAGCGAATACCCCGCAGATGGCCACGGTCAGCAGTCGCGGACTCGTCACCACGACACGGGAAACGGGCGACGTGGGGATTATGGTTCGCTACCAGTCGCAGGTGGCTGTCTTTCGGGCCACGGTTCCGCTGGGACGGCCGATTCCGAAATTACCACCGGCCCGGAATTTTATTGATGAACTTGTCTTTCAGAAATTGACGCTGCTGGGAATGCCCCCCTCACCTGTCTGTGATGATGAAACCTTTCTGCGGCGGGTCACGCTGGACATTGCTGGCCGTCTTCCCCGCCCGGAAGAAGTCAACTCTTTTCTGGCCGATCCCGCCCCCGGCCGGCGGGACACGCTGATCGATCGGTTGCTGAATTCCGGAGACTATGCCAGCTATTTCGCACAGAAATGGTCCGTGCTTCTGAAGAATCAGCGTGACGAACATCAGATGGACCAGACCCGTCCGGGAACGTATCTGTTTCACCGCTGGTTGCAGCAGGCGTTCCAGGAGAACCGTCCTTATGACGTTCTTGTTCATCAGATTCTCACCGCGTCCGGAGAGGTTTCGGAGAATCCGCCCGTGGTCTGGTACCGGCACGAACGCGACCTGACCACGCAGGTGGAAGACGTGGCCCAGCTTTTTCTGGGACAGCGGATTCAATGTGCGCGCTGCCACCATCATCCGTTCGAACGCTGGAGCGAAACGGATTATTATCGGCTGGCGGCGTTCTTTTCCCGGGTGGGAAGAAAATCGGGCGTCATCAAAAGTGAAGAACGGATCTTTCACAATCCGGGACAGGCGCAGGCAGCTCATCCTCGGACCGGTGAAAAACTTGCTCCGGCCGGACTGGGAATCGTCCCTCTCCATCTGACACCAGAACAGGATCCACGAGTGGAACTGGCCCGCTGGATAATCAGCCCGGAAAATCCATTCTTCGCCCGAGCCCTGGTGAACCGATACTGGAAACATTTCTTTGGAAGGGGACTGGTGGAACCGGAAGATGATTTGCGGGCAACAAATCCTCCCGTGAATCCGGAACTCATGGAAGCCCTGGCGGCCCATCTGATTGCCAGCCATTTCGATCTCAAACAGCTGATTCGAACGATCTGCCAGTCAACAACCTATCAGCTCAGTTCCGATCCCATTACGGACAACCAGAACGATTCACAGAATTTTTCCCGGTTCTATCCCCGCCGACTCTCCGCTGAAGTGCTCCTTGATGCGGTGGATATCGTCACCGGCAGCAAGTCCCGGTTTCCGGGAATGCCGGCAACAATGCGGGCGGTGGAACTTCCCGATTCCCAGTTCCCTTCTTATTTCCTCACCGTCTTCGGACGTCCCCGGGGAGAAACTGTCTGCGAATGCGAACGCAGCAGCGAATCCAATCTGGCCCAGAGCCTGCACCTGATTAATTCCCCGGAGCTGGCGGGAAAAATTTCCTTTGAAACCGGAACCGTGAACCATCTTGTTTCCGATCAGCGGAATTCCATCGAGGAGAAGATTCGTGCACTCTATCTTCTGACCTACAGCCGTTCACCCCGTCCGGAAGAACTCCAGGTCATCATCCGCTATCTTCAAGCGAAGTCGCTTCCGGACGGTTCAGAAAACAGGCAAGCCTACGAAGATGTCCTCTGGAGTCTGATCAACACGAAAGAGTTCCTCTTCAATCATTGATCGAACCTGCCGAAATATGATCAGCGTCATCATCGCTTGGGAAGAGCGAACATGAATGGCAATGAAGGAAGAATGGCAAGAAGAGAGATCTCAAAAGGCGGATAGCGGCTGGGACGGAAGAAGGACCGCCGACGAGAACGTTGGCGGTGCAAGGGATGGGGATCAGCGATGAATGAGAATCAGACAAGTTTTGGTATCCCTTTTTTAGCGCTGACCCTTTCGGGAACGATTCGATTTCTGGAGAACGGACGCTGCTTGTGCTGGGCATTCATTCTCTGGTCGTATGGGACATTCGGCGGTTTACAGGCAGCGGAATGGCCGATTGCCCACCTCAATTCCGTCTTTCCCGCCGGGGGCCGACAGGGAATGGTGGTGAAAGTTGAGGTCTCCGGCAGCAACCTGGATCACGCTGAGGAATTGATTTTCTCTCATCCCGGCATCCGGGCTGTCCGTGGTTTGGCTCCGCCGCGCCCTTTCGATTCCGCGCCGCAACCTGTTGAAAATCAGTTTGACGTGACCATCGGGAGAGACGTTCCCGCGGGAATTTATGAAGTCCGGGTCTTCGGCAAATATGGCGTTTCGACACCGCGCCGCTTTCGGGTCAACACTCTTCCGGAAATGAACTGCAATCAGCAAAATACCTCCCCCGCCGTCGCGATGAAGTTCGAAAGAAACTCCATCATCAATTGTTCCGGGACCAGTGCCGATGCCGCCTTCTTTTTTCAAATTGATGGAAAAGCGGGAAAGCCGATTCTGATCTGCTGCGAAACGATCAGCCTCGATTCCGCGATGGTGGCTGCGATGGAATTATGGAATGAGGCCGGAAATCCGGTTGCTTCCGCCCGGGCCAGTCGCTTTCACGAAGCGTTTCTGAATTTCACTCCTTCCGTCGACGGAATCTATTTTCTGAAAGTGGAAGACGCCTTGTTTCGCGGAGGATCTTCTTACTTCTATCGCCTGGAGTTCAGTGATCGTCCCCGGATTGAATCTGTCTGGCCCCCTGTCGGGATCCCCGGACAGACGGCCTCCTATCAACTCTTCGGCGAGCAGATTCCGGAAGGACTTCCCACGGAAACGGGCCGGGCGGCCGGCTGGTCGCAAAAAAACGTTTCCATCTCGTTCCCCGCCCAGCCGGCGCTTTACCGGGAAACGTCCGCAAATTTCCGAAAACTCCTGAGCAGCGACGGGCTGGCTGGATTTGAATATCGATTTCAAACGGGCAAACTCACGTCGAATCCGCTCTTTCTTCCCGCGACAACGGGAACGTTTCAGACCACGACCGGGACGAATCAGCACTCAGCATCCGCCCAGCCCATACTCTCTCCAGCAGAGATTGTCGGACGAATTCCATCGTCCTCCACGGGTCACTGGTTTTCCTTTCCGGCAACGAAGGGAGACTCATATTCCATTGCGATCGACTCGGCAAAACTGAACTTGCCGACCGATCCCACGCTGGCAGTTTTTCGCCTCCTTCCCGATGCTGCGGGAAAGAAATCGCTGCAACTCATTCAGGAAGTGGATGACGCTCCCCGGACAGGACAACTGCCACCATTTGAATTTCCCCGGCACGATCCAGCAATTCACCTTCAAATTCCAGAAGAGGGATCCTATCTCGTCAATGTCCGGGATCTGGCAGCGGGGACGGATCCCGATCCCCGCAACTTCTACCGGCTGATGGTGAGACCAACTCATCCCGATTTTCAACTTCTGGCCACGATCTTCGAACTGGGAGCCTCGGCATCCCAAGCCGATGTTGCCCGGGCAGGGTCTCCCACGCTCCGGCGCGGGGGGACTGTTCCGATTCGCGTGCAGATCGAGCGCCGGGATGGCTGGACAGGACGAGTGACACTTTTCGTAACAGGACTGCCTTCCGGAGTTCATTGTCCGGAGATGACGGTTCCCGCTGATGAATCGGCAGCCACGCTGATCCTTGCCGCGGAACCGGAAGCTCCTGCCTGGCATGGTCGAATTCAAGTGATGGGGACAGCGGTCATTCAAGATCAAAAAATCAACCGGACCGCAGCAGCAGCGACGCTGATTCGCGACAAACAGAATGGAGCGGAACCGGCAGCCATCCGATTGATGGAGGATCTGTTTCTATCCGTATTGCCGGAGCAGGTCCCGCTACGGATCGTTTGTCCGCAAGAACAAATTCCGAAAACGCCTTCCGGAGGGAAAGTAACAATTTCGTTCCATCTGAAAAAGAACCTGCCGCCGGTCGATCGCGTGACCGTCGAAGTGCGTGGTCTGCCGAATCGGTTCTATCCGTTCAATAAAGCGCCCATGACCACGCTGGAAGCCTCCGCGGAAACAGGAACCATCGAACTGACGATCCATCCTCAACTTCCTTCCGGAAATTATCCCTGTTACCTGACGGCACAGACCCGGGTGGATTATGCCCGCAATCCGGAAGCCGTCCCGCAAGCGGAATCCAGACTGGCGGCCTTGCAGAAGCGAATTACGGAATGGACCCCGGCAGTACCCAATGATGTGTCTGAAGTTCTTCGTCAGAAACTCGCTGCGGCAGAAGCGGAAGTGTCGAGACTCAAGGAGCAGGTGGCTTCCCTGAAAAAAGCTGCCGAGCCCGCGAAGATCGACCTGTTTGTCGCCAGCGAACCCCTGCTCGTGCCTGTGACGGAAGCTGCGCCACCAGTTCATCCGTGACGGAAACATTCCCTGTTCATCGCCAGACTATGTAAGTGCCGCGAACAAAACCTCTCCGACAGTGAAAATTTCCTGTTCACGAGCGGAACGCGGTCCGTTTTGCCAGAGGTTCTAAAAATTCAGAGCGAAAAAACATGCGGCGAAAAACAGACTGGTTTTTAACGGGGATGCTGGTAGCCGTTCTGCTGGCCTGTCTCTTTCCAGGACCGGGGGCCCGAGGGGGCTGGATGCATCCGGAATTGATCACCAAGGGGGGAGTCGCGCTGATCTTTTTCCTGCATGGCGTGGCCCTGTCGTTTGCGTCACTGCGGGCCGGGATCCTGCAATGGCGGGTACATCTGGTTGTTCAGCTTTGCTGCTTTCTCCTGTTTCCGCTGATTGGGATGATCGTTGGACAAAGTACCCGAAACTGGCTCCCTGTCGATCTGCGGGTTGGCATCCTTTATCTGTGTGCCTTGCCATCCACGGTTTCATCCTCCGTCGCCCTGACGGCTGCCGCGCATGGAAACGTTCCCGCTGCGGTATTCAATGCCACGCTCTCAAGCCTGCTGGGAGTGGTGATCACGCCGTTATGGATGAGCCTGGTGATCAGCAGCGAAGCCCATGCCGTTCCCATGCAGCAGGTGATTCTGGACCTGGCGATCTGGCTGGTATTGCCACTGGTGGTCGGACAACTCTCCCGGCCCTGGCTGGGAAAATGGGCCGGGCGTCACAAACGCGGGATCAATACGGTCGACAAACTGACAATTCTATTGCTGGTCTATACTTCGTTTTGTGACTCGGTCATTCTGGGAGTCTGGACGCAACATGGAGTGACCGCTGTGCTGGTGACGACGCTGGGATCGATAGGTCTATTTTATGCCGTGATGTTTTGCGTCGGGTGGATTTGTGACCGCCTTCATTTTTCCTGGCCGGATCGAATCGCCACCGTTTTCTGTGGTTCGAAAAAGTCCATGGCAACCGGTGTTCCGATGGCGCAGATCATGTTCGGCACAGACCCCGCACTGGGCATGATTCTGCTGCCGATTATGGTGTACCATCCGCTGCAACTGATGATCTGCGGGATGCTGGCTGGGAAATGGGCAACACGATCCACTTCCGCTTCTCAGGACGAGGTTCCAAACGAGGAATGAGGATCAGGGAAGGGAGAACGGCATCGGGGAGGGGGCAGCAGCAAAACCCGCGGAACCGAAGTTCCGCGGGTCGCTCTCAACAAATTCCAATTCAACGGGTTCTCAGGCACCGCGCGTTTCCAACCGGGACTCACTCCAGCGGAAACAGGTGTTGAACTTCTGAGAACGTTTCATCGGGAACAGATTCTTTCCGGAAAACTCTCTTTTCTCACAAACCGTCTCAGTAACCGTAATGGCCGCCACCATATTTGGGACCTTCCGGAACGGGGCTGTCACAGGCAATTTGACACTGATTATTGTCGCACGTATCCGCAGTGTCATTGAAAGCCGATCCAACCACTTTGGATTTCAATCCCCCTCCCGGTTTGCAGGCGGAAAATCCGCTGAAGTAGTAACTCTGATTCAGCGACCCAATTGCATCGGAGATATCATTGAGTTCTTCCACAACCGCGTATTGAACTTCACTCAGTCCCACGATCAGTCCGATCACCAGCAACGTGGCAATCAAGACCAGTTCAGCGGAAACAATAAATCCATGGTCATCCTGGAGCAGCGCAGCAAATACCGTTTTCATGTCCTCGTCCTCGTAGTGATTCCTGTAATGTGAGAGCTGATTGACGTCGAGCAGGGGTCTTGGCATCGTGACTGTTTCAATCGGAAGCCAGTCAAAAATACGGGGATTCTCCAGCGACGTCGGACAGGACTGATTCCAGTGAGAGGGGAAGTTCAGGACCTGCCGGGTTGCCAAGTCGTTTTCCATGTTTGCCTGAGAATGGCCGGAGCCGTCTTCAACAAAGGGGGAAACTCTTGACGTGAATTCCCTCAAGGCAGAAGTGGTGCCACGCAGCAGCGTGTCTTTCCTCGCGAATGATGTAACGCCTGACATCGTCGAAGATTGAAAGAAATTTGAGGCTGCCGAAAAGAGAACAGCAGGCTTCAGGCGCGCAAAGAGATCCAGGCATTGACGTGTTCAGCACGTCAATCTTTCCGTACAGATCTCCTCAACAGCAAAAAAGAGACTGGAGCCATACACTTTCGCGCGGCTCCAGTAACAGGAATCACGGAGGATACCGGAGGACCTTCGGGCTCTCACCACCGAAGACGGTATGCTCACGCTGTTAAAAGAACAGCAGCAGGGGTGCCTGTTGACAAAAAGGCACACGATATTCACTGTGTTGCATTCAGAATTCACGCGAGAAGGCATTTCTCAGAAAGACGTTAGGCGATTTCTCTTTTTTTCATGACGGTTGTTGTCAAAAAAAGACGCTGGATGTTGCGTTTCAACATCGTAACGGTTCCTTTGCGCTTTGCATAAGAACTGTCGAGTCCGCTGTGCGGACCGCACCGGGCCTAATGATCTCCTGTGGATGAGAGGACGGTCCATTGTCCGCAAAATTCAGGAGTCTCGTCCTTTCAAGTTTGACAGCTTGGTTCGAAGTCACGAAAAGAGAATCGAGAAAAGCCTTACTGCCGATTTTTTTTCTCTTTTCCTGTTTCTCCGTATCCATCTGAATGGACCTGGAAGTCTTGGAGTCTCTCAATGGCGACATCCCCCGACGTACTGATTTTGTGTCAGGATCTGTTATTCAGCAGCCAGCTTCATGGAGCGGTTCAGCGGGCAGGGCGGCAGGGACGGACTTGCCTTTCCCTGTCCGGATGTCTGAAACAACTGGCGGAAAACTCCGTTGCCGTTGTGATCATTGATCTGGAAACACCGGATCTGGATCTCCCGGTGCTTCGGGATGCCATTGGTCCGAAATGCCGTCTGATTGGCTATGCCCCGCATGTTCGGGAGGATCTCCTCCAATCCGCTCAGGCAGCGGGATGCGATGTGGTACTCACGCGGGGACAGGCTGCACGAAACATGGAGCAATTCCTGCACAACGAATGATCTCCAGAAACACTTCGCAAAACCTGTTGGCCCCGGAAGGGCGGATTTGTCATGATGAGAATTGCCTGGTCCATGCTCTTCTTCCCTTCGAAACGGATGTTGACATCCGCAGCTTCATGAGCGATTTTCAATCCCGTCCAGCGTCTCAGAACTGGGAGCAAGTCCCGCTTGCCTGGATCCCCGGGGGATTTGTCTGGGCCTGGTTTAAGCCGCCGCAAGCTCCCGGGGCGATCGTTGTTCGATTGCCGGATGAACAGGGAGATGCCCTCCGTCCCCAACTGACAATGCGAAATCTCATTGCCGCCCTGGGTGCGGATCTGCGGGAAATCCCGTTCTGGTCCATTCAGGGAATGATGCTTGATTCCCAGGGAGGGCAGAACCCGCTGCTGGATCAACCTGTTCCCCCGCCGGTTCCCTGGGCAGACCCGACCATTACGATTCATTTTGCCGGAGTTCCGCAGCCGGGATTTGCAGCCGGTGTTTCCGTCCAACCGGTCGCGGCGTCATCGGCCATGAAAACAGCTCCGATGACACCTGCTGCGGAATCGGCCCTCGCCGCGATGGATGCCGACTGGAATGCCATTCTGCTGATGGAAACGCAGTTGGCCCAACTGAGAAAACAACTCAGCGCCATTCAGGCAAAACTCCAGTCCCTGAATCGGGATTTCACGCCGGAAGAGCGGCAGGCGGCCGATTCCAACGATGTCAAGGCCTGGCAGGATGCCCGCCGTTTCCTGAGAGATGCTGCCGGACAGACGTCTCGTTATATTCGCGAACACGATGTCGGCATGACCAGTGCGGCGGGTCAACGGCATCGTTTTGAAGAGATTTACAAGACGCACGTGACAGCACGAAACGCATTTGAAGGGATCTCCAGCGTCCAGCATGAAATGGAAGTCTATCGCAAACAGGTCCAGGCCCTGTTGTCGAAAATGCAAACCGCGCTTTCGAATGCCGGCAGTAATGGAGAACAACGGGCCCAGCAGGTCCTCAGCCGTATCGGGGCGAAAATGCGCCGTTCACGCAATCGGGATTGAAGCATCTTCCTCCGGAAACGATTCCGGATCGACACGGTTCGGGAATTCCACCTCGAACGTGCAGCCGGACTTCCCGTCGGTCCGTTCCTGAACGCTGACGCGGCCCCCTAGTTTTCGAACCAGCGTCCAGACGATGTACAATCCCAGGCCGGTCCCTTTCCGGCGGCGTTCCAGCTCGCTTCCTCCGCGATAAAAGATCTGAAAAATCTTCTTGCGATCTTCCCAGGGAACTCCGATACCATTATTGGTAATCCGCAGCTGGACTCGATTTTTTCCAAATTTTTTGAGCGTAACCCGCACCTCGGGAGTGTCACCGGCATACTTGACGGCGTTTTCAATCAGGTTGCTGAGGATCAGGTCAACCACGATTTTTCGAGCCCGAATCACCAGTGGCTGCAACTCCATGGTAAACACATCCTCGCGACGAACGTTCCATTGCATGGAAGCAGACTCCGCAAACTGCTCAAGGACCGGCTTCAAGGCAATATCCTGCGGATCCTCGTTTTCACCAATGGCATCGAGCCGTCCGACTTCCAGCAGCTGGTTGATCAATCGGTCGAGGCGATGGAGTTCGCTGGCCATGATGCCGTGAAATTCATGGCGTTTCTCTTCGGTCAGCGATCTCAGCGACAGTGTTTCCAGGTAGAGTTGCAAGGCTGCGATCGGCGATTTCAATTCATGCGTCACGCTGTCCACAAAATTCGCCTGCCGATTATTCAGGGCGATTTCCTTAAGGCTTAACACCAGCCAGAACGACAGTCCCGCCAGAATCATCGAAAACGCGACCACTCCCACTGTCAGCGTCGTCCACCAGTTGTTGCGGGCAAGGATGACGATCCAACCCACCATCAACGTGACGCACAGCACCATCAGGCTGACGCTGAGCGTGACGGGAAGTCGAATTTTACTGCGGCGGCGGAAATAGGTGCTCAACAGAGTTGCCTGATTCAGATCGTGAAAACAAGAGTCCCCCCGGTGGGTGATGACCGGTCAGACGGGTCGGGAAGGGCAAGCAGGAGAAGAACCATCGGATGGGGATCTGATAGAATCTGCTGGCGGTGTCGCCATCGGGAGATCCGCCATGCAGATCGTCTCCAGCACGACCAGTGTTTCCCCCGGATAGGTCATTTGTGTCAGCTTCTTTTTCTTGACTTGACCTTTGCGATTCACCGTCAGTTTTTCGACTCGAACGTCAATGGAGGACTGATTTCCGCACCGGGGACAGGTGAACAGGGTCACGACGCCGCTGGCCTGGGCATCTTCGGACATGGGGGAAAACTTCATCAGCGTCCCCTGCCGGACGTTGTCGGCAACATTCCGGGCATCGGCAAACGGGCCGAACTGACGAGGCATTTTCCATGTGTTGCACTCGCTGCAATACGGTTCGTTTGCGGTTCCCCGAGTCATTCCGAAGGCCAGGCCAGCGACCAGAATCACCTCAAACAGCCAATACATGTAGGAACCATAATATCCGAGGTTGATGGGCTGCCCGCCGTTCCCCTGAATTTCCACTCCCCGATGAGCGGACAGGTCCAGATGCCGCCAGATGTTCGTTGCCTGGAGTGTCCGCAATAATTCGGGATCTTTTTCCAGATCATTCACCACTTGTCGTTCCCAGGGAGTCGCCTGATCCAGATGGGCGCGAACATCGTCCAGATGCAGGGCGATCTGTTGTGCGGCACGACCATCTTCTCCCAGGTCGGCCGCGAGCCGGTATTCAAAAATCCGGAACTCGACAGAGTGCATGGTGAACATTGCCACACAGCCGGCAAACAACCCCGCAATCCCGCAGATCAGCGGATTGCGGACATGAAATCGCTTGATGCATTTGCTTCCGGCAAACCCAATGCACCCCCCCATCAGCAACGGCATGATAACAATCATGTAATAAAACAGGCCGATCAGGGCAGCCAATGCGCCCAGGAGCATTCCCAGCAGACCAAGCAATCCAATCAGTTGCAAACCACTTCCCAGGGAAATGGCTCCATCCGCCCGGTAAGGAACGGGTTCCAGGGCAATCCGTGGCCAAGAAGCGGAATGTCCGTCGAGGAAGAGAGAGTCTGTTATCAATCCCTGCTGTTGCATCAATCTCACCTGTTCGAATTGACCATGACCCGGAAACCGATCGGCGCAGCTGGTTCGTTCTGGCTGCAACCAAAGTCATTCATACGGCATAAAATCCTTACCTGTCGCGATATTGATGCGCTGGGCATCCGTCCATCCGAGTTGGCAGATGGGTGGAGAAAAGTAAGCCGGGTTCGAACGCCTGCCAGAATCGGATGGGGATATGGCGAGGGATGGAAAATTCTTGTGAACGGGAAAGAATCATCATCCTATAGCTCTCCAGGACTTTTCACGTTTTCATTTTGCCGAGAAGTTGGAAGTTCCGCCAGTTCTTCCGGGAGAGAATCGACGGGAGGAGGGCCAATTTCCCTGATGGCGGCAACTCTTGCAGCAGCGGCTTTCAGTGACGATTTTGGAGACCTTCAGTTTCATGAAAGTTATAATTTTGTAAGCAATTAAAAAGTTTGATATTACATTTCTTTAAGGGTTTCGTCATTCATCTCGACAAATCCATTGAGACGACCAAAGAATGAGATGCTTGATGATCAGGCCCATTTAACTCCTCAGTTCATTTTGTAGTCTTACCCCCCGCATTCCTCATCCGGAAACACTTCTTTTCCGGCATCACCCGTTCAAGCTGATCGTGCGATCGTTCCGCCGTGACAAAAGGATCTTCAATCGTGAGTCCCATGGCCGAAACTCATTTTTCCGAAGAAAATCGTGTCTCCCCCAGCCGACTCGACGCCATCCAACATGCGATGGACCATGCCACCCATCTGCTTCCATCGCAGGGGCCGATCCGCATCTTCATCCATCACAATACGCTCCATGCATTTGAAGAAGAGCCGTTCGATATCGCGGTGGCTCATGCCCAGGATCTTTATGGATGCAATCCCTATCTGTCCGAGTCAGAATTCCACCAGAAACTTGCCACCGGCCGGATTCTTTCCCGCGATCTGGTTTCGGTCCTGCTGGAAGACCTGGGGGCCGAGGCCGATCATTCGATTGGAAACCTTTGCACGCGGTTTCAGTTGCGGTTGGCAATGTTGCAGTATCCACTGCGAATGGGAACCGATACGGAACTGCGATGGCTGATTGCCGAAACAGACGCCCTCAGTCGATTTCGTGAAGAACGGCCGACTGGCGTCAAAGAGCAAATGGTGGAAGAGACCCAGCGATGGGTCATGCGCGACTTGCGAGCCGACGGTTCCCAGCCACAGCATGGGCTCCAGGCCGCTGCCGCAACGCTGATCCGTCGTTTTGGGGAAGCCGATATCGAATCCTGGAGTTCAGCCCGCTGGGAATCGCTGACTTTGCATTTGCTTTGGCATATCTGCCATACCGGAGTGCATGGGGCTCCGCGGTTCACACCCCCGATGCTTCCGCCGGTCCGTTGCCGGGAACCATTGCGGGAACTGACCGGCGTTGACACCGACCGTCTGATCAATGACCAGATGATCATTTTCTGCCCGGCATTTCTGGATCAGGGCATTTCACACTGGACCCTGCCCAATCGGGACCTCGGCTTCTTCCGTTCGTTTCTGGAACTGTTCCGAAACAGCCGTCCGGTGGATTCCTGGTTGGCGAACCTGCCGAAACTGCTGGATGAAATCGATCGCGCAGGCTGGAGTCCACTGGAGATCATCGACCATTCCCTGCAAGAACTGGGTGTTCCGGAAAACCAGATTGAAGCGTATGTGACCCGGACGCTGCTGGCTCTTCCAGGTTGGGCCGGAATGCTGTGGCAAATGGAAACCAACGCCGAATGGACCGTCCATCCCGCTCCTCGCGGAACGCTGATGGAATATCTGGCGGTTCGATTGTTGCTGGAACGGCTGGCCATCTCGCACACCGCGCAGTCTGTTTTTCACGATCATGGGGAACTGCGAACCCTCCGCGGACGGCTGCTCAGCCAGTTGAATCATGCCCCCCGCGTGAGTGTCGAACAGAGGGCCTTCCTGATCTTTCAACTGGCCCAGTCGCTGGGCTGGAAACCGGAAGAACTGCACCATTTGTCGAAATCGGAATGGTCGCGGCTGATTGAAGAGGTCGAATCATTTTCAGAGCTGGAACGCCGGCGGATTTATCAGCAGGCATTCGAGCGTCGCTATCGAAACCAGACGCTGGACGCTCTGATTCTGCATGGCCGACGTTCGAAAATGAGGGGGCGAACGCCGCGGATTCAGGTGAGCTGCTGTCTTGATGACCGTGAAGAATCCTACCGTCGCCATCTGGAAGAAGTCGCTCCGGATTGTGAAACATTTGGGGCGGCCGGCTTTTACGGAGTCGCGATGTATTATCGCGGCGCCGCCGATGCCCATTACACTCCGTTGTGCCCGGTGGTCGTGAAGCCGAATCATTACGTCCGCGAGGAAGTCGTTTATTCGTTCGAAAATTCCAGCCGCCGCCGCGAGGAGACCCGGCGGGCCATTGGAAAAACACGCCACTGGCTGCATACCGGCAGCCGTTCGATCCTGGGAGGAGCCATGACCGCCCTGCTGGGGACCCTGGCGTCCTTTCCACTGGTCATGCAGGTTCTGTTTCCCCGGCTGACGTCCCGGGCGCAGCGTCTGTTCGGGAGTTTCATCAAGCCGCCGATGATAACCCGTCTGTTGATTGAACGGGAAGAAGCCAGCCCCGGTCCGGAACCGGGACATCAGGGTTATACCGTGGATGAGATGGTGGCGATCGGCAGCCGCGTGCTGACGGATATGGGACTGACCCGCAATTTCGCCCGCCTGGTGATTTTAACCGGACATGGATCCTGGTGCCTGAACAATCCACATGAATCGGCCTATGATTGCGGTGCCTGCGGAGGAGGCCGGGGCGGTCCCAATGCCCGGGCCATTGCCGCGATTCTAAACGACCCCCGGATCCGGGAGCGCCTGGAAAAACAAGGTCTGGTCATTCCTCGCAAAACGGTGTTCATCGGGACATATCACAATACCTGTGACGATTCGGTGACGTTCTTCGATCTGGACCGGCTTCCGTCGTCGCATCATGAAGATTTTGAATATGCCCGGAATGTCATCAACGAAGCCCGCCGTCGGAATGCCCATGAGCGTTGCCGCCGGTTTGTCTCCGCGGAATTGTCCCTGTCGGAAGAAGCTGCTTTGCGGCACGTGGAAGCGCGGTCGGAGGATATTTCACAAGTGCGGCCGGAATGCGGACACGCGACCAATGCGGTGGGCTTTGTTGGCCGGCGTTCCCGCACGCGGGGGCTCTTCATGGACCGCCGGACCCTGCTGACCTCCTATGATCCCGCGATCGACACTCCCGACGCCGTGATCCTGGAACGGATTCTCCAGGCGGTGATTCCCGTCTGCGCCGGGATCAATCTGGAATATTACTTCAGCTTCGTCGATCCAATTGGCTATGGATGCGGATCGAAACTTCCGCAAAATATCTCCGCCCTGCTGGGGGTGATGGACGGGGCCGCGAGCGACTTGCGGCCGGGACTCCCCTGGCAGATGGTCGAAATTCATGAACCATTACGAATTCTATTCGTCATCGAAACCACTCCTGAAGCGATGACCGCCATTCTGGAACGAAATCCGAAAATGAAAATCCTGGTCGACAATGGCTGGATTCAACTGGCATTGCTGGATCCGACCGCTCCGGAAATCAAGGTTTTCCGCAATGGCGGTTATGAACATTACGAACCGGAGGCCACGGAATTGCCGGTGGTGAAACGTTCCCGGGACTGGTATCGGGGCTGGCGCGATCATCTGGGATATGCCAGCATTTTGAGCCAGGAGAGTGACCATGTGGAAACAGATCATGTGGAACAGCAGGAAAAGGCGCTTGTCTGATGGAACTTGAACATTTGTTTCAGATTCTGGGGATTGTCACCATCCTCACGCCGGCCTTGCTGCTGGCGCTGATCGGATTTCCGATGCTGGTGAGCATTCCGTGGAGTGAACATGCCACCGCCCGGTGGACGCAATCGGCGGTGCTGATCGGCCTGACCACTTCGGTTGCCATTCTCCTCCTGATGCTGACACATGGCATTCATGATGTTCCGGTCGAGTTTGGAAACTGGTTCGCCCTGCCGGAAGAACATTGCCATTTCCATGTCAGTTTCGTGTTTGACCGGTTATCGGTTCCGTTTGCGATATTGACATTCGTGCTGGTGGGAACCATCGGGGCTTTTGCCAGCCGGTATCTGCACCGGGAACGGGGCTATCATCGTTTCTTTCTTTTGAACGCCATGTTCCTGCTGGGAATGATCGTGGCGACGGTGGCCGGAACCATCGAAACCCTGTTTTTAGGCTGGGAACTGGTGGGATTATCCTCCGCCCTGCTGGTGGCTTATTTTCATGAACGAAGTTCTCCAGTCCGCAACGGACAATGGGTCTGGTCGGTCTATCGCGTGGCAGATGCCGCTTTTCTGGTGGCGGCCCTGCTGATGCACCATCTCAAGGGAGAAGGGGACTTTGAAGTTGTGATGGGGCAGTCGGACTGGCCGATTGGACATGCCATTCTCACGTCCCATGAAGCGCTGGTCGTGGGACTTTTTTTTCTGATTGCCGCGGCTGGAAAATCCGCCCTGATTCCCTTTTCCGGCTGGTTGCCTCGCGCCATGGAAGGTCCAACCCCCTCGAGCGCGATTTTTTATGGGGCGCTGTCGGTTCACCTGGGAACTTTTCTATTGTTGCGGATCGGACCCATTCTGGAGTTATCGGTATTGTTGTGTGCGATTGTGGTTCTGCTGGGGCTGAGTACCGCGATCATGGCGGCCATGACGGCCCGGGTCCAGACGGACGTTAAGAGCGCCCTGGCTTATGCATCGTTGACCCAGGTGGGAATCATCACTGCGGAAATCGGACTCGGCTTTCGGTATCTGGCGCTCATTCACATGATTGGCCATGCCTGTCTGCGGACCCTGCAACTGATTCGAGCCCCGAATCTGCTGCACGATTATCATGGTCTGGAGAATGCGATTGGAACTCGTCTTCCCCGGCAACCGATTCTGTTCGAGCGTTCCTTTTCCGAATCGACGCGAGTGAACCTTTACCGGCTGGCCCTGGAGCGAGGAAACCTGGACGCCTTCATTCGCGTCTATATTGTGGCTCCTTTTTTTGCCGTGTTTCGCTGGTGTACGCAACTGGAAGCCCGGTGGACGCGGTTTTTATCCATGAAGCCTGTCCACGATTCCGAATCCCCCCTGCCTGCCCGTCCCGTTGAGGAAGTGAGCTGATGTCGTTCCCATTTCCATGGATTGCCTGCACAATTTTGTGCCCGCTGGCCGGGGCTTTCTGGGTGCGCCGTGCTTCAGATCCCGATCGAGCCCGGCAACGAAGTCTGATCTGTTGTGGATTGACGCTGCTGTTCAGCCTGTTGACGGGAGCCTTGTTTAACCAGTCGCAGATCGCGGAAGCCCATGATCCCTGGGATGTGCTGAGTGCGGGACATCACGGGCCGTTATTTGTCATTGATGCGGTGAACGCTCCGCTGTTGCCGCTCTCAGCCCTGTTATTCCTGCTCACCGTTCTGGCGACGCTCCGCACGAAAGTTCGCCGATTCTCCTTTACGCGGATGTTGATTTCCGAATCGCTTTTGCTGGCCACGCTGAGTGCCCACAATCCCTGGATGCTGGTGAGCTTACTGGTGCTGGGAACGGTGCCTCCCTGGGCCGAACTGAAGGCCCGGCGCAAACCCAAAAATGTGTATGTGCTGCACATGCTTTTGTTTATCTGCCTGCTGGTGACGGGGCAACTTCTCGTCGATTTCAGCAAGGGAAGCATTCCTTCTCCAGCGGGGGTGGCCCTGCTGATGATTGCGGTCCTGGTTCGCAACGGCTGTATCCCGTTGCATTGCTGGATCACGGATCTCTTCGACCATGCGACATTCGGAACGTCCCTGCTGTACGTGACTCCCATGGTGGGAGCTTATGCCGCCATGAGGCTCGTTTTACCGATCGCTTCCGACTGGGCGCTTCATGCCATTGCCATTCTGTCCCTGATCACCGCGGTTTACGCAGCGGGAATGGCGCTGGTGCAAAGCGATGCCCGCCGGTTTTTCTGCTATGTGTTCCTCAGTCACTCTTCGCTGGTACTGGTCGGTCTGGAAACCGCCACAGCTTTGGGGCTGACCGGAGGATTATGCGTCTGGATGTCGGTGGGACTTTCTTTGACGGGTTTCGGCCTGACGCTTCGATCCGTCGAGGCCCGAACAGGACGGCTTTCGTTGAATGAATATCACGGCCTGTATGAACATACGCCGCGACTGGGAGCATTATTTCTCATTACCGGTCTGGCCAGTATCGGTTTTCCCGGAACGTTAGGGTTTGTCGGTTCCGAACTGCTCATTGAAGGGGCAATGCAGATTCATCCTCTGATCGTGGCGGCGGTGGTGATTGGAGCGGCATTGAATGGACTGGCTGTCCTTCATGCTTATTTTCGGGTCTTCACCGGAACACGGCATCCCGCAACCATTGATCTCCGCAGCCGTCCCGCGGAGCGGATTGCGGTGCTGGTCCTGGCGGTCCTGATTATTGGCGGCGGGCTCTATCCGCAGGCGGGAGTCACTTCACGTTATCTGGCGGCCACACGCTTGATGGAACAACGGTCGAAACGAATTGGTCTTCCTCAGAAAGAAATGATCCACTCCAGTTTTCTTGAGCCTTCGGAACGGGAAATGCAAATTGTCATAAAAAGTCGATAATGAACGAATCGTAACGAATTAGTGAATATTTTCTCTCCCTGATGTTACGATGAAAAGAGACTTCGACCGGCAGTCTATCCCAGATCGAGCATTCTCTCATGAAGACCATCGATTACATCTATCGCTTTGATCCCGCTAATCCCTCCGCCAAGACATTGCCGGAAGATGCGGATGCGGCCCGGCGTATCCTGGAAGATGGCAATCGCCTATTTTCCGCATGGATGGAAAGTTGCCGGACCGGAAGTGTGAGCACGGGGGAACCGCGATACGTTGTCCCCTGCAATGGTCTGGAAGTGGGGATGCCGCGGACTCAGGGAGAAATGCCCAAACAGCTTCCATTTGCCGTCGTTGTCGGCTGCTCCGATGCCCGCGTGCCGACCGAAATGCTGTTCGGACAGGGCTTCAATGACGTCTTCGTGATTCGAGTCGCTGGGAACGTGCTGGGTGATGTCTGTATGGGAAGCATCGATTTCGCCCTGGAAGCATTAAGCGAAAGCGTGCGCGTGGTGGTCATGCTTGGACATAGCGGCTGCGGCGCGGTGACGGGCGCCGTGGATGCTTATCTCCGTCCCCAGAAATTCTGGTCCCGTTCCCTGTCGCCCATGCTGCGGGTCATTCTGCAGCGGATCTTTGTCGCTGTTCGCGAAGCCGCGAATGGATTCAAGGAAGTCTGGGGACCTGATGCCCGCAATATGCCTGGCTATCGCGAAGCCCTGATTGAATCAGCAGTCTGTCTGAATGCGGCCCATGCCGCCTTCGCACTGCGGCAGGAAGTGGAGCGAAATGCCAAATGGGAAATTGATGTGCTCTACGGAGTTCATAATATCCGGAACAATCAGGTCTGTATGCCGGTCAATCCCCATGCTCCCCGTAGCGATGACAACGTCCGGCTCGCTCATGCCCCGTCCAATCCCGCGGATTTTTTTGATCTTTCCGTACAATTGGCAACGCTGTTACAGGGAGTGGACATGGGGCGCACGGTGCATTAAGAGCGAGTTGGTTCTGGCCGGAGACTCGCGAGCACACATTTCATTGAATGGATGGCTGGTTTCCGCACAGGGAAACACGGTCCGTCGAACAAAGCCAGCCAAGCAGGACCAGTCAAATTGAAATGGATCTTCGGGCATATTTACTTTTGCGCGAGGGCTTCCGTCACCTGTTGCTCCAGGTGTTGCATGTCCAGATGAATGCTGCGGACGATTCCCCCCGCATCCACCAGCCAGTATTCCGGAACATTGATCACCCCGTAATGGCGGGCAATGACATTTCGGGATCCCCGTTTTTCGGGATCGGAATAAAAGATGTTTTTCCAGGTCACACCCGTTTCCTGCAGAAACTGTTCAACAATCCGTTCGTCCCGGTCAAGATTCACGCCAATGGCGGTGATCTTTTCCGGAGACCGGGCAAGCACCGCCTGAAGGTGAGGAAGATCACGGCGGAATTGAGCGGAGTTCGAGGCCCAGAAAGCAATCAACACCGCTTTGCCATGATAACGGTCGATCGAAGTAAAACTGCCGTCGAACGTCGATCCGCCAAATTCGACCAATGGCTGATTCACCAGCCGCAATCGCCGCAATGACCCCGCAACCTGCTCCGAATAAGGAGAGTTCGGGGCAATCCGGTCGATGACGGACAGGCAGGCTTCGGCTTCCTCGTCCAGTTTCAGGCGTTCGCACAACCGTCCGGCCGCAATCACATTGACCGCAGCCTGGCTCGTCTCCTGCGGAAAACGCTCCGCGAAAAGCCGTGTCTGGCGGGCATAGGCCATAGCCCATTCCGGACTCTCCCGGGCATGGCGATCCGCCAGTTGATGCGTCAGCTCCATCATGTGCGAAGCCGCGTCCATCGCGGCAAATGATGTCGGATCGCGAGTGAACAGGGCTTCCGCATTTTCATCCAGCAACTGAGTCTGTTCCTTATTTCCCGCCAGCGCCAATTGCAAACGGGCATCCGAAAGATAATGGACCGCACTGTTGAAGAATGGAGCAGCTTGCGGATTCTCATGCGTTTTGCTGATCGCCTGTATGGCCAGCTCAACAGTCTTTTCATGCCGTCGAAGCTGCTCCTGGGCAGCTTGTTCCGGAGTGAGACGAACCTGTTCGTATTCCCCGTTTTTTCCGGGAACAGGCTGACGAACGAGATCAACGGGGGCATTCCGCAAATGGGCAATTTCCATCAGCAACCATTCCGCGGATCCTTCTTCAGGCCGTTCACCAGCAGGATGTTCTGCAGAAGCCAGTTGGATGCTTGCCTGCGCCTGGCTGTTTTTCCCCGGGGAAGGGGGAGAGGTCACAAATACCGGTTGAGCAGGCTGAGGAACTGGCTGAAGCTCCCCCTGGGTCTCCGGGGCCGGAGTGTTACCGCAGCCTGCCGTCACCAGCAAAGAACTCGACAACAACAAGGGGAGCGCGGGAAACGGCCATTTCCGAAGAGATGGCCGCGGGAACATGGAAATGGATTCAAACATGGCAACGCATTCCTTGCAAAGCCTGGGCGGAGAGAGTGTTCCGAATGGAGAACTCTTCCTGATGCTGCTTCCTCGGACCGAGGACATCTGTTCTCGAATGAGGCATGACAATACGCAGGCCGCACACTCGACTGCGACAATCAAATCTTGTTGACATCCTGTTCTGACGAGCTCCCGAGCAATACCCGCAGCTGCATTGGTTTGCCGGGCATCAGTTCTATAACCTTGTCAATTCAGACTGGAAGCGTCTCGAATGTCCTTGCAGTGCGGCAGCGCTTCTTTCTGTGGGGGTCTTTTAGGCAATTTCTACAAAATGAAGCAAGACACGTTCTCCGAACGCCATGTTGATCTTGTTGTTCCCGACCTGGGAACCGGGCGCGAGCCCCTTCGGATGATTCTCTGGCTGATTCCACTGGGGGCAGAGGTGATCCCGGGAGAACGGATTGCGGAACTCGGCACGCCGGGAATTGTCTTTCACCTTGAAGCGGAACATGCCGGAACACTTGTTCATCAATTCGTCCGGCCTGATGACCCGCTGAAACCCGGTCAGGTCCTGGGAAGTCTCCGCCTGTCTCAAGAGGATGACTGATCCTGCTTTCGCTGAAAGCAACGTCTGGACTCAAAATGGAACGTTGCCGGATCGGTTCAGCCCTTGCTTTGCAGGATGGTTTTCGTCACATAATCCGCCACGTCGGAAATCCACAGGCTGGTTGTCACCTGTTGAAGCGTGACCAGCGTGACGCCCACCAGAATCAGGGCTGCCACGAGAAGTTTTCCCGCGTCCTGGCCTTTCAGGCTTCCCAGTTGATCGGGAGCGCCGGAAAGATAAGCGCTGGCCGCAAAGAATTCTTCGCCGATCAATGTGTAATCGCACGCTGCCACAAAGAAGGGAAGTTGTGCCGGTTGAGCAGTTCCCGCGATCTGGATGGCTCCGATCAGGTTTCCCGTCTCTGCCAGGATCAGGGATTCAGCGTAGAAGGAACCGAGATAAAAACAGGCTGCCGGTTTTTCACGGACCATTTTTCCCGTAATAAACGAAACATAGGCGAACTGCTCATCGGTGACGTAATAGATATCATCCGGCTGATAGGCATCCGGACGTCCCGCTGCCAGGAAGGCGCTTTCCACGGTCTCCCGGGCCGCGGTCATCACCAGGGATTTCGATGTGGGTGTTTCCAGCCGGCAATCGTATTCAGCAGCCCGTTCCGCCACGCGGGAGAGAATCGTCAGCCCGGCGATTGTCTGCATTTCGTTCATATCCTGGATTCCCGGAACATACAGGCACGAACGTCCCATTTCCGTCGCCCTCCCGACAGCTTCTTCAATCGCTTCCAGCCCGGGAATTTTTCGGATCTTCAGCGGCATCCCCAGCCAGGCGAGGCCCACAAACATCAGGATTGCCCCGCAGACCAGCAGTAGAATCATTAACAGCCAGAACCGGTTTCCATCGAAATACTGTCGTGTCGGGACAACAGGATTGTCATCAGCAGGTGAGACAAAACGAGACGACTGGCCTTGCGGGGCGGGATCAACCGTAGCGACTCGAAACCAGTATGGTTCGCCGCGCACGCATTTTTCGACAATAATGGTGAATTGCCCTCGTTGCTGTTCCCGGGCAGTCGGTTCCTCCTGCGCGACTTTTTCGTAGAGTCCATTCCGTTCCCCGCTACGTTCCACCCGGTATTGCAGGGGAATGGCGGGAGCAGGTTTCGGGGCGGGGGGCAATTCGATGACGACATCAATCGCGTCGCCGTTGTCTTCCGGATGATCTTTCACGATTACCGACAGAGGAGCCGGCGGAGCTGTGGAATTCCGTGGTGGTTCTTGTGCCTGAAGTCCGGAATTCAGCCAGATCAGGCAGTACAGACAGAGAACAGCGAACAGGCAGCGGGGCATTCGGACTTCCGTGTTTACCAAGATCATTGGTCAATCACTCACGATTTCGACGTTCGCGCGGGGGACGATTCTTTTTTCTCCCGCTTCGGAACGGACTTCCAGGACCCGTGCCCGGGAACCCGACTCCAACTCCTGCGGCTCGACAGGTAGCGCGGAAACTGTTCCCAGTTCGCCAAACCAGGGATCCCGGATCAGACGCACCCTCGCGCCGACATGCAGGATTCCTCCCCCGACACGGGCAGCAGCCTCTTCCACCAGTTCCGAATCCAACAGGGGAACAACAATTTCCGGACGCAGCACCCCCGCCCGGATTTGAGTGGCTCCGTTGACCGATGCCATCTGGCCGTCCAGCGATTGCAGCAGTTCAAATGTTCGCTGAGCCATGGCAATCTGTCCGAATCCCTCCGTGATGATGACCGTCAGACCGATGGTCTCGGACCCGGTGATGGCTACTCCCAGATCATATCCCAGGATCTCTTTGAGGTCCTGATCATCGATGCCGCCGGCAATCAGGGCCTTGACTCCGAATTCCCGGGCTCGGGCGACGGCGTCTCCATGGATTTTTCGGCCAGCGACGAGAATGCAGCCTTGATGTTTATCCGTAATGAGTTCCGGAGTTAAATCGGTCCGCGGATTGTCCGTGACCGTTTTCAATCGACCTTGCTGCTCCCCTCCAATTCCGAAAATTCCTTGCAGAAAGGCAGCATTGGTTTCGACAACAGCACCGGAATTCGGCAAGACTTCGGTGATGGTGCCCGCCACGAACGCATCGATTTGAACCGGAATGGGGGGGCCGCGCAGAATCACCTGTCCCGTCACTTCTGAAATCGATTCAATCGTGGCATCCGCGGGAGAGAGGATGTTCTTCCGAAAATAGCCGAAAAATCCTTTCGAGATTGCCAGCACATCTCCGGAATGGACGCTGTCTCCGACCTGATACTGCATGGCGGGCATGACTTCTCGCGGAGGAATTTTCAGGAGATTGGCGAGATTCAGCGGGTAGAGTTCTCCCGGCTGATGCGTTCGCGCCACGATCTGATCCGCTGTCACGCGCGCTCCCGCATTCACGAGAACATCTCCGGGGATCGGGAGTGTTCGCACAATGCGGTATTTCGTTCGGGCTTTGATCTGAAGTCCGGGTGTATAGGCCATGCACGCTCCGCCGGATCCACTCCCCGCGACAAAACTGGCCCCGATCCAATCGTGGACAGGAAATGCTCACCATTGGAACGATTTTTCGCGGTTCTCAAAGGTTCATTCACAACTCTTTAGACCAGTTTGGTCATTGTTCTATCACGCTCGGTCCTGAATTCCCCGTAATTCATTAAGAACTACGTGAGACATCATTTGCAACTCCGCTCTAGAACGTACTGTATTGCCGATCACCTTCTCAATGCTAAAAATCAGTCTGTTTTACGGAAACAACCCTCTGACCCTCGGCAGGGACAGTCCCAACAGGTTATGCAGTCCCAGCAGATCATGCATTGCACGGCGAACTCGGAACGCTGTTTTCAACTTGCGTTCCAAATCGTCAAGCAATGCATGACCTACGGTTGGAAACAACTTTTCATCTTCCGCGGGAACAGGGCGTTCGCACATGAATTTGCCGCATCGTATCCGTCTTCAAGGACCCTGGCAGGTGCACAGTCCTGTGATCCATGAGGATGAAGGACCCGAAATTCGAGACGTTCCATTGCCGGCAACGTGGCTTTCGTTATTCGGTGAAAAAGCGGGTACAGCCCGGTTTGAGCGGAAGTTCAACCTGCCGACAAATCTCCGCGGGGAGGACCGGGTTTTTGTTCGTCTTCCGGTGGAGACTGGACGCATCGTTTCCTGTGCGCTGAATGGCGTTTCGCTTTCCGAATGCCCGGAGGACCCCCGAACGTATGAGATTTCGAGCAACTTGCAATGTTTTAATCGACTCGCCATCGAGATCGAATGGATTCCGGGAGAACTGCCCGCCGACCGGGGTGGACTCTGGCAGCCGGTGTTGCTGGAGATCGTTTCCGGAGACGGGGGTTCCGGAACAGGAATTCAGAATTGGAAGTAGATAAATTCGCTGGGTACCGGAGGCGGGAAGAACATGATCATGTAAACGATGTACAGATACACCAGTCCCCGCATGGTCCAGTGAACGCTCAGCAGGCCCATGAAATCTTTTCTGGATTCCAGCCAGCACTCGAACGCCATCAGCGGTGTGACATAGAAGACCAGCAGGCCGAAAATCATTCGGGCAAAGGGGGTGATCGTAAAATCGGTACACATCCGTGCGGTCATTTCCCAGACCTGCGTCATGGAATCGGCTCGAAACAGCAGCCAGCTGAAACAGATCAGATGAAAGAAGAAGACCAACTGCAACACGTATCCCCATGAAAGCCCCGTTTTCGTCGGCGAACGGGGCGCGGATTGCGTTCCCGTCATGGCTGCCGTTTTTTCCGCGATGTTGGAGTGGCCGGCTTTTCGCGAGAACGAACTGAACCAGCGCCATGCGCACAACAGCACTCCATGAAAGGCTCCCCAGGCGATAAAGGTCCAGTTCGCCCCGTGCCAGAGTCCTCCCAGGAGCATCGTGGCCATCAGATTGCGATACGTATTCCAGTTGCCATTCCGATTTCCTCCCAACGGAATGTAGAGATAATCCCGAAGCCAGGCGGAAAGGCTGATATGCCACCGCTGCCAGAAGTCGCTGGGCGAGGTGGCCAGATAAGGCATTCGAAAATTGACGGAGAGTTCAAACCCCATCCACTTGGCGACTCCCCGGGCAATCGCGGAATAACCGCTGAAATCTCCATAAATCTGAAAAGCAAACGCATACAGTCCCAGGAGAATTTCCGCCCCGCTCAAATCTTTGACGGAAGTGGAAAAAACGGCATCCGCAATCGGGGCCATATTGTCGGCAATCACAATTTTGCGAAACAGTCCGCTGGCCACCAGATACAAGCCCTGCTTGAATAGTTCCGAAGTGACGGTCCGGGGAGATAAAAACTGGGGAAGAAACTGGTTGGCGCGTTGAATTGGTCCCGCCACCAGTTGCGGGAAGAAGGAAACGAAGGTGGCAAAGTCCAGCAGGCTGCGGCAGGCTTTCAGATCCCGACGATAAACGTCGATCGTATAGCTCATCGACTGAAACGTGTAAAACGAAATTCCGACCGGCAACACAAACGAAAACGAGGGAACCAGACCCGGCACGCCAATCGAAGTCAGAAACCGTTCCAGTTCAGAGGAAAAGAATCCGTAATACTTGAAGAAACCGAGGAAGCTGAGATTCGCGGCAATGGAAAGTGTCACCAGTCCTTTTCGAACGCGATCCTGCCGGGCGGTGTCAATAGCCAGCCCCAGGCTGAAGTCCAGCAATGTTGACAGGGCAATCAGGCCTAGAAAACGCCAGTCCCAGCATCCGTAAAAGTAATAGCTGGCGATCAGGAGCAGGAGATTCTGTTGCCGCCGCGCCAACTGAAAATACAGGGTAAAGACAATCCCGTAGAACAACCAGAAGGTGAAGCTGTTAAACAACATAATCCAATGGGCCCGGGACCGGGATGATGAAATTCCTTGCGCACCGACGGCGACGTCTCGGCAACTTTAGCTCTGATTCCGGGAGCGGGCCGGGATTTCTTCCGATCCAAGAGAATGCGATCGTGAATTCCCATACGGGCAGCCCCCGCGAGAAATTCCCCATGGAATCAATAGAACCCGGCTCCCGTATTCGGAATCACTTCCACTTTCACGCTGAAAAACTCATCTCGAAAACTGGCCGCTGAAATCGGCATAACCAGAAGGGCAATTTCCTGAAATGCCGGAGCAAAACACCATGACTTCCGCTTCGTGGCGAGCGGCAACGTAGGTTGGAGAACGGGAAATCGGAAATTCCCGGGCAGACGTTGTCTCGATTGCGAATCAGATTGAAAGAGGAAACGGGTTATGGTCGCGGCGGTCTCTCAGGGGACGGATCAGGCGGAACTTCAGTCCGTGGCGATTCCCTCGCCGTTGCTGGATCGAATCTGCGGACGACTTCAAAAAATTCAGATGTTGCCGGCAATTGCCCAGCAGGCTCTGCAACTGGCGAAAGACCCGGATTGTACGATTCGTGAGTTTGCCCGGATTGTTGAGCAGGACATAAAACTGGCTGCGGAGATGCTGCGAATTGCCAACAGCCCGGTCTATTGTGGCAATCGGCCGGTTGCGTCTCTCACGGAAGCGACGCTGCGACTGGGACTTTCCCAGTGCAAAAACCTGATCCTCACGTCCAGTTTTGCCAGCCTGATTGAAGAGTTCACCGCGGAAGAAGCCCGGGTGCGAGATGTCTTATGGCGGCACGGAATGGTGACAGCCGTAATCGCCAACAATTTAAACCGATCATTGGGAGTGGGATTCCAGGGAGAAGAATTCACCGCGGGCCTGATGCACGACCTGGGACGGATTCTACTGGCCGTCGCGCTTCCCTATCAGTTTCTGGAGGGAGATCCGATGGATTTCCTCGAAGACGGCCAGACGCTGATGCGTGAACAGAATGTTTTCCAGACGACGCATTCTGAAGTCGGAGCGTGGTTCGCCATTGGAAATCAACTTCCGGACTGCCTGGTGGCCGCCATCCGCTATCATCACGAACCACAACGGCTCCCGGCCCATCAGCGGCTCACAGCACTGGTTGCGGCGGCTGATGAAATGGCGAACTACGTCCAGCGGAATGAATCCGAACGGGGATATCGTCCGGCCACGAATGCCATGATCGATCTGCTGGAACGTTCCGGAGTGCGGGGAGCCCGGCAGCAATTCAATCTTCGCGCGGAAGAAATTCTGGAGAACTCCTGCCGGGACGCCATGGAACTGTGCGGCGTTTGAATTTCCGTTGTCGGGGTCACATTCTCCAAAAAACGAACAGACGGCGGAAACGGCTTCTGTCGATTCCGGTTTGCTGCTTCATCAGGAATCCGTCTCAAGCGGAATGCGAGATCATTCGCGTTCCGCCTGCGCGGATCTCTTGAAGAGCGGCTGCGCGGATACCAGCGGGACAATTTGCTTTAAGCAGGCCATTCGTGCCCGCAGGCGTTGCAGCTGAACCCGACAAGAGTTCCGGTCCCGGGAATCATCCGACCGTTTCGTCCGAGCGTTCCGTTGTTCAACTCGATGGATTCCACGGTGACACGGTTGCAGATCGGACAGCACTGATTCTGTTTCTGGAGCCGAGCCCGTTCACTGATGAACGAGAGTGTCTGTTCCCGACGATTGGCAAATTCCATGAACGAATAAATCTGCGGCTCTTCATGCAGATCGTCATGAGAAACGACGGCAAGCTGGCTCATCCTTGAGTCCCTTCATCAACGGTTCGTCGGTGGGATTGACGCATTCCTTGCGACAAGCTGAAATTCGCAACACCCATTCAGAGCGCTGCGGAAAAGTGCTTTGGAAAGCAATTTTCCCTTCAGGCAGGAACGGTATATCCGGGATAGCTTCTTCCAGCAACAGACCATTCGTACAGTGTCCCCCTGTTTGCGGGTTTTATCTACAATGAATTGTGTTCGGCAATGGCAAAAACACATGATCTGGAGTTGAGATTTCGGCAAATTTTGCCGGAGCTTCGGTGTTTTCCGCTCCAAAGAGGGGCCCTTCCCGGCCCGAAAAGACAGGTATGCGAGTGAAATACGATACAATCATTATTGGCGCGGGAATGTCGGGACTGGCTGCGGGGATCCGTCTGGCGTATTACGAACAGCGTGTCTGCATCCTGGAACGTCATACCACGATCGGCGGCTTGAACTCGTTTTATCGTCTGCGGGGACGCAACCATGATGTCGGACTTCATGCGGTGACGAACTTCGCTCCCCCCGGATCACGGACCGGACCGCTGGCCAAACTGCTCAAGCAACTGCGTCTCCGCTGGGATGATTTTGATCTCTCCCCTCAATGGGGGTCGTCGGTGCAGTTCCCCGGTCATCGGCTGGAATTCTCCAATGACTACCCCGCGTTTCTGGAGAATGTCTGCGAGGAATTTCCCCATCAGGCGGATCCCTTTCGCAGGCTGGTTCAGCATATCGAGCAGTTCGATGAGCTCAATCTGCATCAGGCTCCCGTTTCGGCGCGGAAAGTCGTGGGGGAATTTCTCAGCGATCCCGTGCTGATTGATATGTTGTTCTGCCCATTGATGTTCTACGGCTCCGCTTTGCCGCATGACATGGACTTCAACCAGTTCGTGATTATGTTCAAGAGCATTTTCAAAGAGGGATTCGGCCGACCGCTGGAAGGGGTGCGGAAAATCCTGAAAACGCTGACACGGCAGTTCAAATCGCTGGGGGGAGAACTTAAGTTGCGGGCGGGCGTTCGCGAAATTCAAATCGAGAAGGGCCAGGCCGTTGGCGTTATTCTGGATGATGGCCAGGAACTGGAAGCAACAAACGTTCTCTCCTCAGCCGGTATTGCTGAAACCGGAATGCTGTGTGGACTCTCTCCGGGAAGTTCTTCGCTGCCTTCCGCAACTCCGGGAGAAGTCTCTTTCAACGAAGCCATTTTTGTCCTGGACTGCCAACCCGCCGATCTGGGGCACAACGAAACGATCGTGTTCTATAACGATCTGGAGACATTTCATTACGAACCGCCCCGCGAAGCCCTCGACCTTCGCAGCGGAATCATCTGTTCTCCCAACAACTTTCTCTATCCCGGCGGGAAACAGCTGGACGAGGGAATCATCCGGATGACGGCGCTGGCCAATCCCGACTACTGGATGAATCTTCCGGAAGGGGAGTATTACGAGATGAAACATCGCTGGTGTGATCGGATGGCGGCTGCTGCCGTTCAACACATTCCGGATTTTCGCTCCCACGTGATTGATATCGACGTCTTCACGCCGAAAACGATTCATCGCTTTACCGGCCATCTGAATGGAGCGGTCTATGGAGCCCCGGTGAAGATCCTTGACGGCACCACGCCCATCCGCAACCTGTATCTTTGTGGAACCGATCAGGGATTCCTGGGAATCATCGGATCGATGTTGTCAGGGATCACGATGGCGAACAACCACCTGTTGAGACAGCCAAAATGAAGTGGGCAAACCTGGAAAGAATGGATGAGAATATGGCGGCGCGATCCCCGGTTTTCAGGCAGGACTGGCTTATTTCGGGGCAAACAGAGCTTTCATTTTTTCGAGGCCTGTCTTGAGAACAAGGGCGGGATCCTGTTTCCAGAGAGCCTCGTTAAACAGTTCGAGAGACACGACCCCGGAAAACCCGATCTGGTTCAGGGCGCCCACGATCTCCTTCCAGGGCGCAATTCCATCTCCGGGATAAACCCGTTTGCTGTCATTGATTTCGGTTCGGGGAGGATCGGCTGGATAATCATTGACATGAAAGCAGTGAATCACGTTTCCGGAGAGCATTCCGAGCCCCTGAAAGCCGCTCCCTCCTTTGTAAAGATGATAGACATCGGGGAGGATGCAGGCATCGGGATGGTTGCTTTCAACCGCCACAAAAGCCGTCTCGCTAAGCCGGGACAGATTGCGGGAGAATCCCCAGACTTCCAGTTGCGGAATGACATCCATCTCTCGCCCCACTTCCAGGGCGGCACAATAGCGTTCGGCAGCTATCCGCAGGTCGACCCGCGGAGCATCCGCCTGCTGCATTCCCACGGGGGGAGCGGCAATCAGGCGTCCTCCGAGGGAACGGATCAATTCCATATCACGTTTCAATTGTTCGAGACCGCGCCGGCGTTCCTGGTCATCATCGACCAGCCAGTGGGCAAACCCGATGCTGCTGGCCACCGTCAACCCGTGATCCGCAATCCGTTTTCGCAGATCAGGCAGGGATTTCCCGGCATCGCGATAGGCTTCAATCTCACGAATCCACGGTTCGATGCATTGATATCCAGCGGCTGCGGCGAGATCGACAATCTGCTCAAGGGAAAGTTGTTGTCCACGGATTGTACTGGTGTTCAGGCAGAACCGGATCGTTTCCATCGGGAGGGCTTCCTCCGCGGAAGTGGTTGTTCCCAGAGTGACAGGGCTGGTGCCAGCCACGGCACAGGCCGCCAAAAATCCACGACGGGTGGAAGGGGGCATGATGGGCTCCTCATATCGTCAGAGTCGCGTGACCGCGATGATATCGTCAATGGAAACGGGCGGCGACATCTGTCCGCCGGTTCCAAGAATAATCAATTGGCCTGCCTGGGATCGGCGGGCATCGGGATAGCCGGTGAATGTTTGTCCATTGCGGCATTGCACGCTGACGGAATGAGTCTCATTGAGTGCCGTCAGGTCGGAACTGATCAGGTTGGGAAACCGGCTCCAGGCCCAGAACCAGAGAGTTTTTTCCGGAGCAGGCCGTCCTGCCAGGTCTTGCCATTCCTGCTCGGCGAGGAGCAGATCCCGTCGACATGCGGTTTTGCACCAGGGGATCAGACAGTCATCGATCCATTGGCGGCGGGCGGCGACAAGTTCGGTGAAGGAATGCATACAGCGGCCTTTGTCATGGAGCTTCAAACCTGAACGGGCAGGTTGAGGAGTGTCTCGTGAGAGGGGAAAAAGATTCCCCGTATTCCGCGCCTTCCCCCAGGTCCGGCATCCTCGGATGTACATTTGATCGTTTTGCATTTGCCGGGTACAGTGGAGGCACAATTCTATTGTCAGCCGATTGGCTGACGTTCAGTCTGTTTTTGAAGTTCGCCGAGTGGGATCCGCACAACTGCCGATGATGTTGTGCCTGGAAGTGGGGATTGATCGCCAATGGGTGGAATGCCGTTGATTCTTGCTGCCGCTTCCGAGGAAGCGATCCGTCAGCCGTATCTGGCTTTGGTGATTGGCTGGGCGGTGTTTCTTCCGATTCTGCTGGTCCTGAACTATGCCACGCAGTCGGGCGTGATTGCCCGGGCCACCACCAAGGAAGCTGTGCGGCAGCCGGTCTTCCTGCTGATGCTGGTGATTGGCCTGGTGATTGTCCTGATGAATATCTGGGTTCCCTTTTTCTCGATGGGGGACGATACCAAGATGTATGTTGACTGCGGTCTGGCGACGGTGCTGATTTGCGCGCTGCTGCACTGCGTCTGGACGGCCAGCATCAGCGTGGCGGACGAAATCGAGGGGAAGACCGCGATGACGCTGCTGTCCAAGCCGATCAATCGGCGGCAGTTCGTCTGGGGAAAGTACGTGGGAATTTTCCAGTCCGCGTTAATCATGATCGCGGTGATCGGCGTCGTTTTTTTCTTCACGACGTATTACAAGTTTCACTACGATCAGAAAGAGTCGTCGCAGGAGCAATCAGCCCTGATTTTCTTCCGGACGGTGAGCTATCTGCCGTTCCAGATTCCGAATTTCAACCGGGTCTATTTTAATGTGGCCCGGACAATTTTTCCGGGACTGACCTTGATTGCCATGGAAGTGGCGGTGATGACGGCAGTGAGCGTTGCCATTTCCACGCGGGTTCCGATGCTGGTGAACGTGAGCACCTGCTTCGCGGTCTTCGTGATCGGCCATCTCACTCCGGTGCTGGTGCAGTCCCAGAACGTGCAGAATGTCTTTGTGAAGTTCGTTGCCCGCCTGCTGGCGACGGTTTTGCCCGGATTTGATCATTTCAACATGTCCGCAGCCATTTCGACTGGTAAAGTCATTCCCCCGGACTACATTGGATTGGCCGGGTTATACTGCCTGACCTATGTCGCAGCGATGATTGCTGTTGGATTCCTGCTGTTTGAAGACCGGGATCTGGCCTGACCAGGATGGCTGAGACAAGAGTGAAGGATGGTTTCCGGGCCATCCATTCGGCGGTTGCCGCCATGCACGTTTGAGATTCATCAACTGGGGAACTGATGCGAGGGTCCCTCTTCGGAACCGGGAATTCCCCGCAACAAATCCCGACTGACAGCTTGGCAGCGGATGCACAATCGGTTCTGATGGAGCAGAAAACGTTTCCTTTCATTTCCGCGAACGCTTCTCAGAATCTTCTGCCCTGACTGAATCCCATGTCTGCAACGATCACACCGATGCGGCGGCTGGTGACGCGCAGGTCCTGGCTGGACCGGCACGGAATGGCCATGTTTTTCTGGATCATGCTGGCCACGGCGGCGCTGGTGGCCCTGTTGATCTGGACGACTCTGCTGATTGATATTCTGGTCACGCGCGGAGGAGAGCGGCAACAGATCTCCGACAGCGAACCGGATCACGGCCTGCTGTTGCAGGCCGACCGGTTTTCATCTTTGCCGTTATGGAGTTGGATCCGGCCGTTCGCAAAAACGTTTCCATTGTTGCAGACCACTTCCGGAGCGATGACGGCGATTGTGCTGCTGACATTTCTGACGGTTGTGGTTTATACCTACGCCCGGGGCCGGGCTCGATTGAATTCCGCCCGCTCCGCACGAGAACAGGCGACCTGGTTGCGAAGCTCCATTCACCGGCAGACGCTCCGCCTGGGGCCTAGCGACCTGACCGGACAACGCTATCAGGCTGCGCTTGAACATTTTGTGGATGACGCGGAATCGGTCCGGGAAGCGCTGGCGGAATGGCGTTGGAGATTTGTCCGCAGCTGGTTTTTATTGCCCACGCTCGTCCTCTGCGTGATCGCCATCGATTGGCGTCTGGGGCTGGAATGCCTGATTCCCACGGTCGCCTGCTGGTTTGTCTTTCGCTATGAACGCAAACAGGGAATCACCAAACGACAGATCGCCGACTCCCATGCGGAAACGGAAGTTCGTTTTCTGGCTGAAGGTCTGAAACAGACACGGCTGGTGCGTGGTTATAACATGGAAGAGTTCGAACAGACGCTGTTCAACAGCCACCTGGCCCGAATGACTTCCAGCGAACAGACAGGGCGGCGCCTGGAACGGACAGCCCTGACAACAGCCCGGTTTGTCACCTGGGTGGGATTGACGCTGGTGGTGCTGCTGGTCTCTCTGCGGATTGTTTCCATAAGCCATCCGATTTTTCTGGGAAATGCCACCGCGATGGTCCTGGCCCTGGGACTCGTGGCAGTGGAATTGAATTCCTGGGATCGTCATCTCAAGGAACGCAAAGAACTCATTTCCGCTGGTGATCGGATTTATCGGTATCTCGATGAAATTCCCGAAGTGGGGCAGGCTGTGGGGGCCAAATTCATCGAGCCGGTTTCGAAATCAATCGTACTGGAATCAGTCTTCTATCAGCATCAGGGACATCAGCTTCTGCGGGGAATTGACTTGCGGATCGAAGCGAAAACCCAGGTGGCGCTGGTTTCACTGGATCCGCTGTTGCCAAAGGCCCTCGCCTATCTGCTTCCCCGGTTCATCGAGCCATCTCGTGGACGTGTGCTGTTTGATGGCGAAGATATCGCCTGGGGAACGCTGGAATCCATCCGTACGGAAGCGGTCTACGTCAGCGGCGATGATCCCGTTCTCTCCGGAACCATTACCGACAACATCATCTGCGGCGACAGCCGATATACCATCCAGGATGCCATGGAAGCCGCCAAGCTGGTGCATATCCACAAGTTCATCTCAAACCTGCGGCAGGGTTATGACACAGTTTTGGGAGAACATGGAGAGCAACTCGACGTGGGGGCCGCTTTCCGGCTCGGCCTGGCCCGGGCGGCACTCCGCGATCCCGCGGTCATCATCATCGAGGAACCTAAGACCCCGCTGGATGACGATACGAAAGCCCTGATCGATGACTGCTATCAGCGGTTGGCGGCAAATCGGACATTGATCTATCTTCCCGGCCGGCTCACGACCTGTCGGCGCTGTGATCAGGTGATCATGCTGCATGATGGCCAGGTGGAAGCGGTGGGAACACATCAGGAACTGGCCAAGGGCTCCGAATTGTTCCGGCATTGGGATTACGTGACATTCAACACGTTCAGCCGCCGGTCAAGACGATTGCAGCAGGCATAGGATCTCTCCCCAGGGCGGCTTGATACGCGGGGAACTGACGGCCCCAAAAAAATGCCGCGAACTTTGCCGCGGCATTCTCGATTCGAAAATCGTTTTCCATCATCCTCGCAGGCAGGCCAGGGCAGTTTCCGCTGCGGACTTGACTTCGGGAGCATCCGAGCGAACCGCCTGTTCCAGGTCGGGAATGGCCGCCTGTGCGTTTGCTCCGAGTCCACCCAGGCTCAGGCAGGCGGCAATTCGCACGTCCGGGGCCTTGTCCCGCAGGGCTTTGCGGAGTCCTTCCACAGCCTGTTGTTCGCAATCCCCCGCGACGGTTCCCAGCGACACCGCGGCAAACCATCGCAGTTCGGGGTTCGCTTCCGACAGGGCAGTGGTCAGAGCCGTCACGGAATTTTTGTCGCCTGGGGCAATATGAGTCAGTGCTTCGGCAGCATATAGGCTGGTCATCCCCTGGCCGACATCCCGAATCTTTTCCAGAGTCGGAACCGCATCCATTGCTTCAGGTCCCATCTGTCCGAGGAAGTAAGCGGCCAACTGGGCGACATCCTGGTTCTGATGATCCAGATAACGGGTGAGTGTATGGACGGAACTCCAGGCGTCTCCGGTGATCTGCCGCAATGTTCCGGCCGCATAGACCGCCACGATCGGTTCCGGGTCTTCCATCATCGAATAGACCGCGACGCTGGCGGACTGGGCCTCTTCCCGATGTTCTCCCAGCTTCAAAAGTCCCTTCACACGTTCGGCGGGATTCGGATCTTCCAGCTTCGTCAGGCAAGGGGCCAGTTCCGGGGAAAGGCTTTCGCACAAATCGGCGATCCGTGTTTTTTGCCATCCGTCGTTGGCTGGGGAAACGGGGGCTGGTTTGTCAGCAACGGCGCGAGTCAACTCCGCCAGTTTTTCCTCCGCTGGTTTGTGATTGTTCTCGAAAGGACTATGGCTGTTACTGGCGAGTTTGACCCGTTCCTGTCCGGGATCAACGATACTCCATCCAGAATCCGATTCATCAGGCACAGCTGGAGAGACAACCATTGCTGTTTTGGAACTGGTGCTGGAACTTTTCGCCCAGGCATCGTCCGGTTTGGCGGCATCATCGGGCTTGACGGCGTTGTCTTCGAAAGGAGAGGCTTTCGCGACCAGCGATGGCGTTTCCTCCGTGGATTCCCGTACTTCCATTCCTGGGGAGTCGGTCTGCGGAGTTTCGGATTGAATTTCGACAATCCGATTCGATTCCGAGGAGTGAACTCCGGGAGTCATGTTCGGAATGGGGGCTTCCGTTGCGGTGGAAAGATGATCCGCCAATGGATTGGAAGGGGACCGTTCCGCCAGGGTTGTCTGTTCCGGCACGGAAGCCGCTTCATTGGCTGCCTTCTGGGCAGTCTGTTTTTCGGCCAGCAATTCGGCAAGATTGGCTTTGCGGTTACGATCTTCCGAGTTCGTTCCCGTCAACTCTTCCAATTGGGGACTGGCGGCGGGACGGGAAGGTTGAGTGCTGGCCAGGGAGGTGGCTGGCTGAGTCGGGCTCAGTGCGGGCTTCAATGAGCGGTCATTGCTCTTGATGCCTTGCTGGGTGAGCAGATTGCGACGTTCCCGGGCGTCGGTATTTGTCGGCTGTTGCGCGAGTACATGGTCGTACAGGCGCATCGCTGCTTCCGGCTTACCGGATTTCTCATATTCGGCAGCCACCGCCATCATTCGGCCAAGTCGAGCTTCCTGCGTATCGACGGGGGCATTCTGACTGGTCGTTTGCGGGGTCGCACACCCGGAGACCGACGCCATGCATAATGGAGCCAACAACAACGACAGCTTAGCAATTCGACGCATCCTTGCCCCCTTTTTCTGGCCCCCCCGGGCTTTCAGCGAATTCAGTAATAACCCCCACAGCAGGCGGGGCTGACGCTGTTCCGGATTATGATCATTGAAAAAGGATTCCAAACGAAGAAACTCGGTCATGGACAAACCATCGCCTGTTTGTCCTGCTTGTTCCGCTGGATTCCTTTCTGCGGAGATTCGGATTGCGAAATTTCGGTCGCATTCCGCAGCCTATCTATCGTCCCAACTCGTGCTTTCCATGCGTGGAATACGGAAATTCCCCCGATGAATTGGAGATTATCGCGTCCGCAGGTGTTTCAATTCACCCGTCTGTTTAAAATACGAAAACTTTGGGGGCGGAATCGGGCAGGAGTCCGTGGGAGGGATTTCCTCCATGGCAAAATCCGATTGGCCGTTGGCCAGCAACCGCAATAGATCCATCCGGTAAAGTTGGCCGATGAACCGTTCCCCTTCCAGGATCGCCAGGCTGCTTCGACCCGGTTGTTGAAAGTACCGGGCCGCCTCTTGAAGAGATGCCTGGGAAGTCAGCCAGAATTCGACCGGCCCCATGAGTGCCGCGATCCGTCCCTGTCCGTCTCCCCCCAGTAGCCGGTAGTTCAGAAATTCCACTTCGGGAATCATGCCCAGCAGGTGGTCTTCCGCATTCACGACATAGATCTCCTGGACCTGACTGGAAATCAGGTGTTGCTCCGCTTCGCAAATCGGCGTGTCCGGAAGAAGAGCGATTGGAGTCCGTAAAACAAGGTCACGCACTGTTCCAGTCATGAAATTTCCCCGGCTGTGAAGATAAAGACGTTCGTTTCCCGGAAATTTCCAACAGACCTGGTCGCGGAGTTTCCAAAGACGCGAACGCGGCTCTCTTCTCCGACAATCGACCAATCTCCACAGCGTTTTGAATCAATCGTTCCGCCTGTGGGAGATCGGACGAAATTTCTGAACCGTCGATGGCGGGGAGAATGTCAAATTTCTATTCCGGCATTGCAATTTCTGCACGGAAGAGAATCCTGTCCGCGAATGCTCTTCGGCCGTTCATGCCGGTTTCCGTCCGGATGCTCTTGTCCTGCGGAAGAGTGCGGCGGATAATGCCGAAAGGGAGCGGAGAACGTGCAGCGATGACGCCCGGAAGCGTGAATTCGATTCAGAACCTTTTGAATTCGACATCAATTTACTGGCTTGGCCTCGGAGTTGCATTGGTCTGTCTGGCCGTGACGACATACTGTCTGCGTGCCTGGTATCGGGATGGTGATGATCCTGCGGACGTGGGAAATAAAATGATTCGCGAAATGGAAGAATTGAAACGTCGGGGTGACTTGTCGGAAGAAGAATTCCGATCCATCAAGAGCCAGGTTTCATCAAAACAAAAACATTAAGTATTCTGGTGATTTCCGGTATTTGATGATCGGCGGAATGCTGACAGGCGGCACAGTCGGTTGTTCCGTCAAAAGGATTTATTCTCCATTGTCATGTTGCCGATGGAGGAACTTGCCAGGCAGGCAATTGTCATCCGTCGGAAACAGTTCCGGAATCGCCCTGAGTGATGAAGACGATTTGTATCCGTTCATGACGACGATCTCCGTATCGATTTTCCGCAGCCAAAACATGGAGGGGGCCGCGGGGCAGGCATTCGTTCGAGCGCGACTCGCACGCCAGCGTTAAAGGGTTCTACATGACCTCCAAGGAATTCACTTCCAGCCGCAAAGGGACTGGGAAGAAAAACGCCAACTGTTCCTTCTGCGGCAAAAGCTACCGGGATGTGGGGCCACTCGTCGAAGGACCAGGGGACGTTTACATCTGTGGCGAGTGCATTGACCTGTGCCAGTCCATTCTCGATCAGGATCGCCGCCGCCGCGGTGAAAGCAAAAAACTCTTTCAAAAAGTCCCCACGCCCCGGGAAATCGTCGCCCATCTGGACAACTTCATCGTGGGACAGATCCATGCCAAGAAAACCATGGCCGTGGCGGTCCACAATCATTACAAACGCCTGATGCTTTCGCAGGATGTCGATAACGACGTCGAAATCGAGAAGTCCAACATCCTCTTCATCGGGCCAACTGGTTCCGGAAAAACGCTGCTCGCCCGGACAATTGCCAAATTTCTACAGGTCCCGTTTGCCATCGGCGATGCCACCACGCTCACCGAAGCCGGCTATGTGGGTGAAGACGTCGAAAACCTGCTGTTGAAACTTCTGCACTCCGCGGATTTCGAAATCGAATCCGCCCAGCGGGGAATTATCTTCATCGACGAGATCGATAAAATCGGCAAGACCAGCCAGAACGTCTCCATCACCCGGGACGTTTCCGGGGAAGGTGTTCAGCAATCCCTGCTGAAAATGCTGGAAGGAACAGTTTCCAATGTTCCGCCGCAAGGGGGCCGCAAGCACCCCGAACAGCAGTATATCCAGGTCGACACGTCGAACATCCTCTTTATCTGCGGAGGAACGTTTGTCGGACTGGACCAGATTGTCGCCAAGCGTCTGGGCCGCAAAATGATCGGCTTCGGACAGGATGCCCGCAATGAAGAAGAACAGCGCCGCGAGCTGCTGCGGCATGTCACGGTGGAAGACGTGCTGGAATTCGGTCTGATCCCCGAACTGCTCGGACGGCTCCCGGTGCTCAGTACTCTTCAGACCTTGACCGAAGATGAACTGATGCACGTGCTGACCGAACCCAAAAATTCACTCGTGCAGCAGTACACGAAGCTCTTTGAAATGGAAGGGGCGGAACTGGAATTCCAACCCCAGGCCTTGCGGGAGATTGCCCGCATTGCCCGTTCCAAAGAAACCGGTGCCCGCGGCCTGCGGAGCGTCATCGAGGCGGTCATGTTTGATATCATGTACGAATTGCCGGACAAGGAAAAAGGCCATCACTACCTGATTACGCCGGAAGTTGTGCGGGGCGAAAAGAGCCTGTTCACCCAGGACGGCTCCGCCGCTGCCTGAAAATGTCCTGATGCAAGCGAAGTGAATGACACTCCCCAGCCGCCGTACGAAATGGTACGGCGGCTTTGATTTTTTCTGTTTCGAGCACGAAGATCTGCGTAAGATCGATTCTCATCGAGGATGGAATCCGTTCGACGTTCGATCCCGGGTGGCGTCAAGGGAGATGTCTTTGACATTGCCCCGGACGACCGCACATGTCCATTTCACAACAGAAACGGTTGCCTTCCATGTCCACGGCCATGAAATCAGCCTTCGTGCTTTCGGTCATTCTTGTCGGAGGATGGGTTCCCGCCGCCGATTTCACGCCGGCAAAACAAGTCCGCATTGTACTCGTCGGCGATTCCACGGTCGCGTCTTATCCCCGGCCGCCCGCGGATCGTCCCGATCTGACCGGTTGGGGGCAGGTCCTGTCGGAATTCTTCACGGATCGCGTGATGATCATGAATCGGGCGGTCAGCGGGCGAAGCTCGAAGAGCTTTATTCACGAAGGGCACTGGAAGAAATCGCTGGCGGAGAAACCCGATTATGTCTTCATTCAGTTCGGCCATAATGACGGTCCTGGAAAAGGACCGGATCGGGCCACTGATGCCGCTGGCGACTATCGTGACTATCTCCGTCAATACCTTGCGGAGTCCCGGGCGATTGGCGCCAAACCGATTCTCGTCACGCCGGTTGCCCGACGTCTTTTTCCCATTGATCCGGAAAAAGACTCGCTGACACCTTATGTGAATGCCATGAAAGCTGTGGCGGCGGAAGAACATGTTCCATTGATCGATCTCCATCGCACCAGCAGCGAACTCTTCAAAACTCTCGGCGATGAAGGAAGTGCCGACCTGACTGCCAGTGCGACAGATCGAACACATTTCTCCCGCAAGGGGGGAATGGCCATGGCTCAACTGATTGTCGATCAGCTTCCCGCAGCCGAGCCCGCGCTGGCTGCCTTTCTGAAACCGGACGCCGTCAAGACGAAAACCCCCTGAGAACGGTCATTGTCAGAATGGCGGTCAGGAGAAAAGACTCTTATCGAACTGCGGAGTCAGTGGAGTAGGTGTGGCAGCAACAATTCCGGTGAGTCGTTTCATGCGTCAACTTTTTTAGTGCTGCTCGGGCAACGTGTCCGGTTTTATTAATTTTTTTCGGTTGCCGGGGATGATTTTCCAGCGGTCAGCCAATTCAGGGAAAGACGAGCGACAACAATGGACGCGGGCAATGTCTGTGCATTCATTTTGACGGCTCCGCGCTCATAAAGACAGAGAATTGTTCCATCCGGCAGGACAGCCAGATCGCTGTAGCCCGATGGCCCACTGTCGATCACACGCGAGATGGGCCAGGTGTGTCCTTCGTCTTCGCTCAATTTCAGCGTCAGGTTTTCCCGTTTCATCCGGGAGCTGTCCGGATTGGAAAAGAGGAGTCGATTGTGATCGGATTCCGGAGTTTTCGAGTATCGAACCGTGCTTGCCATGCAGATCGGTTCGGGAAGATCCTGAATGAATTCCGGTTTTGACCAGCCGGTGGCCCCATCCTTACTGAAAACGGCAATTCGACGACGGGTTTGGGAAATGCTGCGGACATTCAGCATGACACGGCCATCCGCCAGCTCGACCGCCACGGTTTCATTAGGGTCATCGAATTCTTCTGTATCGGGAACGGCAATTTCTCCGGCCTGCCATGTTTTGCCATGGTCATCGCTGAAGATGGTTGCGGTGACGCTGGGATGATGAGCGGATTTGCTGCTGGTTGTTGATAGCCAGACCGGAATCAGAAGTCGTCCGTTGCGAAGCTGGATGCCGTGCCCCGGACCGGTGGCAATCACTTTCCAGTCATAAGCCGGTCGAAACTTTGCGAAAGCACTCGTGATTTCCATGGGTGTGGAAAATGTCACGCCGTCATCCTGGCTGACCATCCAGTAGCACTGCTGATATTCCACACAAAAGATGACATGAATTTGCCCGGTCTGCTGATCCGGGATGGCGACGATATTGTTATACGTGATCCAGTCGGGATGTTTTTGTGCATCCCGATTGAGCGGATTGCGGGCCACTGGACCGGACAACTGGCCGACTTTATTTTGCGGTGCCCAGGTGAGTCCGCCATCGGTGCTGCGCCGAAGCATCAGATCAATGGCGTCCCAGTCTCCCCCGTTGTGCCGCCGGGCTTCGCAATAGGCCAGAACACTTCCTCTGGGCGTGACAATGATTCCGGGAATTCGATAGAGCTGATAGTTGTCCGTGCCGGCTGTGAAAACGGGGACCGGTTTCAGAGTTTCTTCCGCCTGGGCGACAATAGCGGGCGGGCATGTCATCGCCAGGATCATGATGGTCAGCCACGGGTGAATGAATTTGAACGACATGAAAGCCCTTTCTGGAAGCCGTTGTCTTTTTTCAGTATTCCATTGACCCGATCCAGGTCAATGATCGAGTTGCGGAAAACAGGGACCAACGAGAGTTCCTGCTCGGAACGGACTTCGTTCAACATGCCATTATTCTGCCGTTTTCCGCTGTCTTCAACAAAGCCGTCGTCAACAAAATGAAGGCAGCCGAAATGGGGACAGCAAAGGAAGGCCGGAAAAAATTGGACAGGCTCCTGCCGGCAATGAGAGAGACCGGTTGCCGACAGGAATCAGCATCGGTAGATTTAATTCATCACTTTCGAGAAACGGGAAAGATCCGCTGATATTGATCCGACTGAAGATTTCCTCCCCACCGGTCTGGAAAACAGGAGGCCACTTGCGGTAGGCTGGTTCGCTGCGCCCGGTTTTCGGGTGATTTTCAAACGCTCTTTCGAGAGTATCGACCCAGTTTCGACATGACCTGTTTTCGATTCCCATGCTTGGCAGAGCCCGGTTTTCCGGTCCATCAGTCCGTGATTGGCATGGGACGAAACATTGAACGACCGCAGGGAGGCCAGGGGTGTCTCTGACACAACTGCTTGAGAATAAATTTCGGGGAGACATTCGTTTCCGGGGACAGGCGTACTTGCAGGCGGACCGGGTTTCCATCGCCCGGGTCACTCCGGATGATCTGCACGCGGTCGTTCGGGACGGAACGGAATACCAGACGCATCTGAGTCGTCTCGAAGGCGAATTACGGATGTTTTGTTCGTGTGTGGGCGAAGGTCAGTCTCGCGATCCCGCCTGCAAGCACCTGTGGGCCACGCTTCTGGCCGTCGACGCGGGGTCTTATCTGACGGGAGCCGCCAAGCCGGGCCAGGTTCCCCCCTTCGTCTCTGAAAGCCGATACGAACCGCTCGATCTCAGCACCTGGGACGAAGAAGATTTCGATGGAGATGTTTTTCAACCTCCCGCGGCTGTTCGCGAACCCGCTGCCCGGGCGGCGAAACCTCAACCGCGGGATTGGGAAGTCAAACTCCAGGATCTGCGTAATCAGATGCCCGCAGCCAGCCGTCCGGGTGCCAGTGCCGAATCACGCGAACGGGAAATTTTCTACGAAGTCGACGTTGCGGAAAGTCGTAAATCACAGCAATTGGTTATCCAGACCTCGCAACGGCAACGTCGCAGCAACGGGCAATGGGGCAAGCTCAAACCGCTCAAGGTCCGCCCGGGCCGGCTCGAGGAGATCGAACATGCCGATGACCGTCGGATCCTGGCGTTCCTGGGAGGCGGAACTCCCGAACGAACCGGCTGGATGGCGCAGCAGGCGGAATTTCAGACATCGATCTATCGTTATCGATTGCCATTTGAATTGTGCCTTTTGATTCTGCCGCTGATGGCAGGATCGGGACGGTTGCGATTTCTGGATGAATCGGAAAAAGATACCGACGAACTGACCTGGGACGATTCCGAGCCCTGGAAACTGTGCCTGAGCCTGGAGCAGCAACCAGATCAAATCTGGGTGCTGCTGGGGCAGGTCCGGCGCGGGGAGGAGAAACTTCCCATTGAAAAATGCGATCTGATTCTGCCTGGCGGGCTGGTCGTGGCGAAGCATCGGATTGCCCGCCTGGAAGACTTCGACGCCTTTGACTGGGTTCCGATGTTGCTCGGCGAGCAGAAACTGACTGCCAAGCCGAACGAAGAACAGGACCTGGTGGACTGGTTGCTGGACATGCCCAGCCTGCCCCAGCTCGATCTACCGAAATCGCTGCAACTGGAAGAAGTCCGTCCGGTCCCGGTCCCGCGACTGATTTTCCGTTCTCCTTCCAAACGGGGCTGGAAGCATGAACGGATCCATGCCAATATCGAATTCGAATATGATGGCACCCGCGTCCGTGGATCAAACGTTCAGTGGGCCGTGGTTCAGCGCGAGCTGAATCGCTGCCTGCTGCGCGATCAGAAACAGGAAGGGGCCTTCTGGGGCCGGCTGGATGATCTCGGATTCCGGCGGCTGGTCGATCACCGGCAGTCGGCCCATGATGTGGACATTGCCGCCAGCGAACTGGGCCGGGCCGTTCGCGGACTGATTGCCGATGGCTGGCAGGTCCATGCGGATGGGAAAGAAGTCCGGCAACCTGCTGCGGTCAAATTCAATGTCCGGTCGGGAATCGACTGGTTCGAATTGACCGCGGATGTGGATTTCAACGGCAAGAAAGCAAATTTCCCCGAACTTCTGGCAGCCCTCACCCGGGGCGATCAGACAATCCGTCTGGACGATGGCTCGCTGGGAATTCTTCCGGAAGAATGGTTGCAGCAGTACGGTATTCTCGCTGGACTGGGAGCCACCGATGAAGAGGGACTCCGGTTTTCGAGTGCCCAGCTTGGCCTGGTCGATTCACTGCTGGCAACGCAGGAGTTTGTCGAATTCGACGAACGGTATCTGGAACTGCGAAGTAAACTGGCTTCGTTCGACGGTGTGGAACCGCGGGCAGAACCACAGAATTTTCATGGGGAACTTCGTCCCTATCAGCGGGAAGGGCTGGGTTGGCTCCATTTTCTGCAGGACTATGGTTTTGGCGGATGCCTGGCGGACGACATGGGGCTGGGAAAAACCGTTCAGATGCTGGCGCTGTTTCAGGAACGCCGGCAATCCCGGAAGCGGGCTTTGCCCTCTTTGGTGATTGTTCCCAAATCGCTGATGTTCAACTGGGTGCAGGAAATCGAAAAATTCGCCCCGGAACTCTCACATATGGAATATACCGGTCCGGAACGTTCCGCCCTGGCTGCGGAAATTCCAAGCACCGACCTGATTCTGACAACCTACGGCACATTACGGCGCGACATTCTTGAATTGAAGGACCAGGAATTCGATTACGTGGTTCTGGACGAAGCACAGACAATTAAAAACGCCTCTTCGCAAGCCGCCAAGGCGTCCCGGTTGCTGAAAGCACAGCATCGAGTGGCCTTGTCCGGAACGCCGATCGAAAACCATCTCGGAGACTTGTGGTCGATCTTCGAATTTTTGAATCCCGGGATGCTGGGCCGGAGTTCCATCTTCAAAACCTTTGCCACAGAATCCAGCAACGAAGGAGCCCGGCGGACAATTGCATCGGGGGTGCGGCCCTTCGTTCTTCGCCGGACCAAGGGGCAGGTTGCCAAGGAATTGCCGGATAAATTCGAAGAGACCATTTACTGTACCATGGGCGAACGCCAGCGGGCGCTCTATTCGGAAATGCGGGAGTATTATCGGGACTCGCTGCTGGGAATGGTCAAAAAACAGGGCATGGGCAAAAGCCGGATGCACGTGCTGGAAGCTCTGCTCCGCCTGCGTCAGGCTGCCTGCCACCCCGCATTACTGGATAAAGGAAACGAGGAGGACGCCTTTGCCAAGCTGGATGTGCTGGTTCCGCAACTGGACGAACTTATTCAGGAAGGACACAAATCGCTGGTCTTTTCCCAGTTCACCAGCATGTTGTCGATTGTGAAGAAGCATCTGGATCAGCGGGGAATCCAGTACGCCTATCTGGACGGTCAGACCCGAAAACGGAAACAGGTGGTGGAGCAGTTCCAGAACGATCCCGACACATCCGTTTTCCTGATTTCTCTGAAAGCGGGGGGACTGGGGCTGAACCTGACGGAAGCAGAATATGTCTTTCTGCTGGATCCATGGTGGAATCCCGCTGTGGAAGCGCAGGCCATCGACCGGGCCCATCGTGTCGGACAGACAAAACAGGTTTTCGCCTACCGCCTCATCTGCCGTGATACCGTGGAAGAAAAGATTCTGGAGTTGCAAAAGCAAAAACGGGAACTGGCGGATGCCATTCTGGAATCGGAAGGGACCCCGCTGACGGATTTGACGACCGACGACCTGGAATTGCTGCTCTCGTAAATGGGCTGTGAAAAATCGAAAAAGGGACGCAGCACACGAAAAGAGACCGGCATTCCGAGAGGGTCATTATCGTTCCTGGTCCCCTGAAACCGCTGACATCCCCGTCGTTCCCAGAGACATTGCTGCAATGCTGCCACAACGGACCGGGACGTCCCGGTTCGGCAAAGTCAAGGGTTCAATGGGGGGAAATCCGGAGGACCGGCCTGTGGATCGGAATTGAATCAGGAAATGCTTTCCAACAGACCGGCCAGGTCCTAGAATTCATTTGTCGCATCATTCAACGAACGATGACCGCAACAGGTGATCAGCGAAACCAGGCACAGACGTTCCTTCCTTTTATTCAGCGGCGGAAGGAAGCGACCCTTCCAGTAAAACAAGGGGCGCAGGCGGACGACGTCTCCGTGAGTTGACCTTATTCAGGACAGACAGGCCTCGTCCCGACGAGCCGCCGGTTTCCGGTGGATGGCACGAGGAACATGTCCCATCGAACTTCAATCGGTCTGTGCCCTCTTTCCGGCGGAATGCATGTCTCACGCGTCCTCATCGATTCCACTTCCCTATTCTGACGAAGCACGGTTGCTCTTCGGCCCCGGAGATACGCACGTGCGAAAAATTCGCGACGTCCTGGGAGCCAGCATCGTTTTGCGGGGGGATTCGATTGTGATCGAAGGGACCCCCGAGCAGGTGAAGCGGACCAATGAAATCTTCAAACGTCTGCGGGAGATTCTGCGTCGCGACGGCGTGATCAACGAGGACGCTGTCAGCCGGATGCTGAGCGGACCGTTACAGAATGGAAGTGCCGGAGCAGGTGCCGCGATCGACCTGTTCGAAAAAGCAAAAAAAGTACAGGCCCGGACTCCCGGGCAGCAACGATATATCGATGCCATCCGACAACACGATCTGGTGTTCTGCAAAGGTCCCGCAGGCTGCGGAAAGACTTATCTGGCGGTCGCCATGGCGGTGAATGCACTCCGATCCGAACAGGTCCGACGGATTGTTCTCGTCCGTCCCGCCGTCGAAGCAGGAGAGAAACTGGGATTTCTGCCGGGAGACATGCTCGCCAAAGTGAATCCGTTTTTACGGCCGTTGCTTGATGCGATGAATGACATGCTGAACTTCGAGCAGGTCCGCCTGTATATGGAAAACGATGTGGTGGAAATTGTGCCGCTGGCATTCATGCGGGGCCGGACGCTCAACGATACCTTCATCATTCTGGATGAAGCACAAAATACCACCGTCACGCAGATGAAGATGTTCCTGACCCGGATGGGGGAAGGATCGAAGATCGTCGTCACCGGCGATGCCACTCAGACCGACCTGCCGGAGAATGTCCCCTCGGGATTCAACGATGCCATGGGGCGTCTGCGGGGAATTCAAGGAGTGACAGTGGTGGAGCTGAAAGGGGAAGATATTGTGCGCCACCGGCTGGTCCGTGAGATTGTAAAAGCCTACGACCAACCCCATCGCCAGGATGCAAGTGAAAATTCGAATCCGGCATGACCTGGTCGAAGACACGGAAACATCGGACGAAGTCCGTCCGGGTTCCATTGAAAAATCCGTCAGAACAAAAGTGGTCATGCCACTGTGGAACAAAATTCATGAGGGGTCAAGGTCGTGTCTTTGGCACGATTGACTGAACACTATGTTTGGGATTGGCCAGAAACGTTCTCGTATTCCGCGTTCGGTAACGCTGCGGCGTCCCGCCACGGTCTGGACGCGGATATCGACGCTGTTTCAGAATCGCAACTTGCAACTCAGGCTGTGTGTCACGCTCTTTGCGCTGGTGCTGCTGGTGGCGGCACTGCAAAGCTGGCAGGCCCCGTTTCCGTTTCGAAGAGGGGATTATGTTCCGCATGGAATTTCCGCGAAAATTCCGTTTGAGCGGATCGACCAGGAAGAGACGGAACGGGCTCGTGACCGGGCGGAAGAACGTGTCGCTTTCATTTTTCGCAATAATCCGGCGCCATTGAAATCGCTGCCGGAAGAGTTGCGGGCAGAACTGGGAGACCTGGCCCAGGCGGAGTCGCTCAGCAAACTCAACAGCGAAACCCTCGAAGATTTCGGGATGACCAGCCTCGTTCCCCAGAACGAAAAGGCCCGCGAAGCAACGGAACGTTACGGTGCCAAGTCTCCCGAAGAACGGTTCGAAAAGCTCCGGGCCGCGGTTGTGGGTCCCGATATGAGCATGGCCCAAAGCCGGATTGATGAGATGGTCGAGGAGTTCCGGCAGTTCATCGTCCCGCTGCAGGAAACCGGCATTATCGATCCGAAAGAAGTCCGGCATGGAATCACCCCGGACAAGCGGTTGCTGATCGTTGAGGAAAACCAGCCCGATTCCACGGGGCATGATGCCCTGGTGACCCAGGTCCGTTTGCAGGATCAACTGAACGAAGCGGGACAACTGGGCCGTTCCTGGGGTAAGTTTCCCAGCTTGAAAAAAGAGATTCAGCCAGCCCTTTCATTCTGGTTGTTCAAACGGGTCCAGCCAACGCTGCGATACGATCAGGCCGCCACCAAGGTGGCTATCAGCCAGGCCCGGGACAATGTGGAAATCCGCATGGAGCGGTTTATCGAAGGGGATACGCTGATTCATCCGAAAAAGATCATCAATGAAAATGATCTTACCTTGCTGCGGGACGAATATCAGGCTGCTGAAAAGCAGATCGGATGGGGATCGCGCCTGTTGCGAATGGGGATCGTCTTTCTGCTGGTACTCGTGCTGGCGGGGCTCAACGGGTATTACATCGTGTGGAATGAGCCGAAGCTGGCAAGGGATCTCGACCGGTTGGTCACCTATCTCAGCGCTCTGGTCATCACCGCATTTCTGGGACGGCTCGTCTCTTTCGATCCATTACGGGCGGAAATCGTCCCCTTGCTGACAGCCGTGCTGCTGATTGGCGTGGCCTATAACCAGTTTCTGGCAACACTCACGGCCTTTTCACTTTCGCTCGTTCTGACGATGTCGACGACCGGCCGGCTGGAAGATTTTCTGGTGCTGCTGACCACTTGTACCGCGGCCATTATTCCCCTGCGGCGAGTTTCCTCCCGGGCCACACTGATCAAAATCAGCTTCATTTCCGCATTTACTTATTTTGTGATCAGCTGCGGAGCAGCCGTGGTGGAAACACAATCGTTAACTGAAGTTTATCATAACACCTTGTTCGTGGTGATGAGCGCCTATGGGGCGGCGCTGTGCCTGGTCGCGGGTTATCTCGTGGCGGGAAGCCTGGTATTCGTCGAGAAAGTGTTTGGAGTGGTCACGGACATGACCCTTCTGGAACTGAGCGACCCAGCCCATCCCCTGCTCCAGGACCTGGTCCGTCTGGCTCCGGGGACCTATAACCATTCCGTGGCCGTGGCGAGCATTGCGGAGACAGCAGTGGAAAAAATCGGCGGCAATGGCCTGCTGGTTCGCGTGGGGGCATATTTTCACGACATCGGAAAGATGCTCAAACCTCAGTATTTTATTGAAAATATCCAGGATGGAGCCGTCAGTCGGCACTCGCAACTCAATCCCGCCATGAGCACGCTGATTATCATCGGCCATGTCAAGGATGGAGTGGACTTGGCCTTGCAGTACCGATTGCCGGCTCCCATTATCGACTTCATCGAGCAACATCACGGAACCACGCTGGTGGAATATTTCTTCCGGGAAGCCACTCGGCTGGCGGAGTGTACGCCGGACCATCGTACGGATGCTGAAGAATCCGCGTTCCGTTATCCCGGTCCGAAACCGCAGACCAAGGAAGCCGGCGTGCTGATGATCGTGGACGCCTGCGAAAGCGCCTGTCGGACCCTGACCGAACCGACTCCCAAACGAATCGAATCCCTGGTCAGCAATATCGTGATGCGGCGGCTGCTGGATGACCAGTTTGATGAATGCCCTTTACGGATGTCGGATATCCGCATTATTCAGGATTCCGTGATCAAATCGCTGATTGCCGTTTATCACGGACGAATCCGATATCCGGAAATCGCAACCGAAGTACGGACCGCCTGATGTACGACGTGGATGTGGCAGACCGGCAGTCCATTCTGGCGTTGCCTCCCGACTGGATCGCGGAAATCGTCCAGCGAACCCTGGCGGAGGAACGTGTGGTTGCGGCGCAGATCGTCGTCGCGCTTCTGAATGACGCCATGATTCACAGCGTGAACCGGGATTTTCTCCAGCACGATGATGCAACGGATGTGATCAGTTTTCTGTACGATTCCGAACAGCTGGAAGAGACAACGGGCTCTCCGGGCTTCCGGGGGGCCGGACTTCGTCTGGAAGGGGAAATCGTGATCAGTACGGAGACAGCAGCACGAACCGCCTTGGAACTCGAAAGCTCTCCGGAAAGGGAAGTCGCCCTGTACCTGGTTCATGGCCTTCTGCATTTGTGTGGCTATGATGATCTGACAGAGGATGAGCGGCAGCTGATGCGGGTCCGCGAGCGCAGCATCCTGAAACTCTGGGATCTCACTCCTCACGAGACGTTTTAAAGCGGAATTGCCATCAAGGTTTCATGTTGTTTTCAACGGTAGTCTTTCCGTGATGAATTTGACCGTCATTCTGGTCTGTTTTCTGGCAAGCATCTTTTTTGCGATCGTTGCCGATTCGTTACGGAATTTTCTGCGCAGCCGGTTGGCCTATCTTTGCCGGTTGCGAGGCAAGGAAGCCCGTTTTGGACGGATCCTGCGGGATGACGAACCCGCCTTGCAAGTGTGTGAATTCGCGCAAATTTCCCTGTTGATCGTAGCCATTTTCCTGTGGGCGCTGGAACGGTTTCATGCAGTCCGCCCCATGACCGACGGGCAATTGTGGATCGATATTGCCGCAACGGTGATCTTCAGCTGGTTCCTGATCCGGGTTGTCCCCTGGACAATTTCCCGCGTGGCCGCGGAATCGGTCCTGTATCGCTTCTGGCCGCTGATTCATCTGCTCCTGCTGGCTGCGCGGCCTTTGCTGGGGATGGTCCGAAAAGTAGACATGTTCATGCATCGGCTCGCCGGACGCAGCGATCCCACGCCGGAAAATCTGGAAACCTTTGCTGAAGAAATTCAAAGCGTGGTGGATGAAGGAGAACGGGAAGGGATTCTGGAATCGCATTCCGGCCGCATGATTCAGCGTGTGATGGAGCTTCGCGAAGAAGACGTCCGCGCGGTGATGACTCCCCGCACCGACATTGTCTCCATCCAGGCGAATTGCACTCTCGCGGAAGCCCGCGAACAACTGCTGGAAGCAGGACATTCCCGAATCCCCGTGGTCGACGGTTCCATGGATGGCATCATGGGTATCCTGTATGCCCGGGACCTGCTGGGGGCGTTCAGCCAGGAAGGGAGCGGACAGAAATCATTGCAAGACATTGTCCGCCCTCCTTTTTATGTTCCGGAAACGACAACGATCAATACGCTCCTGGACCGCATGAAACAGGAGCGGCTGCATCTGGCCATTGTTCTGGATGAATATGGCGGTGTCACCGGGCTGGTGACGCTGGAGGATATCCTCGAAGAAATCGTGGGTGATATCGCGGATGAATTCGATGAACGGCCGGAAGAATTGTACCGCGTCATCGATCCACAAACTCTCTGGGTCGATGCCCGAATGCATCTGGATGAACTCAACGAATTGTTCGAATTGACCCTGCCCGACGACAAAGACTTCGACACCATCGGCGGCTTTGTGTTTTCCGAACTGGGCCGCGTTCCCAAGCGGGGAGAACAATTGCTCTGGGACCCGTTGCGGATCACTGTCTTAGAGGTCACGGAGCGAAAGCTGGAAGCACTGGAAATTTACAGCCCCGTTCCATGGCCGCACGATGTCACCGTCCCCCGTCCGGATCATCCCCATCCAGACAATTCCCATTCGGACAATCTCTCGTCGTCCCGATAAAACAAGACGGAACAGCTCGTCAGATAAGCTCTCGAACCACAAACTGAACAGCCCAGGCCCGGTCTTCGGTTCAGGTTTTTAGAATCTGCTGGAGAATGTCTTCGTGCGGATACGGGTGTCCTTTGTACTGGCGAAAGCCTTCCCCGTAATCAACGCCGATTTCTGAGCCGCGAAGTTTGCTCCAGCGCCGGCAGGAATCAATATATTCATCCATGCCGTGCTGACGCTGCAACCATTCCCGTTGACTCTTATGGCAGGCGAGCATGTCGAGCTTGAGATCAATTTTTGAGGAGATGTCGACAATAAAATCGCACGGGATTTTGTTTCCAAACCAGTCGACTCCCTCCACGGGATCGACATAATACAGGGCGGGAATTTTTTTGATCAGCGGGGCGGGATCCCATTGGCCGGTATGATAGTTGGGAACGGCAGCACAGAAGCAGGCATCACGGACCAGGCGGCTGGTCATTTCGTGGTCGCTCATGTAATCAATGGGAGGAGCTGTGAGCACGATGTCCGGCTGTGCCTGGCGAAGCGCTTCCGTCACTCGTTTCCGGCTTTCGTCATTCACATCAATGCACAAATCGCGAAACTCCAGGCACAGACACTCCACCCCCAGCAGTCGGGCGGAATCCTGGGCTTCTTCCCGGCGGACAGCGGCAATTTCATCCGGCCCCAGTTCCGCACTTCCCTTGTCTCCCGGAGACATGTTGGCCATGACAATGTGATGCCCCTTGTCCTTCAGCAGTGCCAGGGTTCCGACACATTGTAGCTCCAGATCATCCGGATGGGCATGAATCGCCAGAACTCGAAGCGGACCAGAGGGGATATTTGATGACATGAAAGATGACTTTCGCGGGAGAGATTGCCTGTACGGAGCCGATCCGCATCGTCACAGTATTTCGATTCATCAGCGTTCCGTCGAGTCTGCGTGGTCTTGTCTTAAAATCTAACAGTTTGCGGGTTTTTCTGGCGAGACACCGGCCATACAATGCCACTTCCTGTTTGTTTTTGCGTTGAATCAGACCCATGGCGGAATCCCTGCAACAATTCCATTCCCATCCGCGGCGGTACGAACAGAATAAGTTCGTGTATCCGGTGGTATCCCGTCGCAGCCGGGGAATTTCCATTGGCGTGAACCTGAATCCCGACAAAATCTGCAATTTTGACTGTATTTATTGCCAGGTGGATCGGCGCAGCGAATCGGAAACCCGGTTTGTGGAACTGGACCGCCTGCTGGAAGAAATCGATCACATGCTGACGTTCGTGACGTCGGGAGAAATTTATCATGACCCGAGGTTTGCCGCGGTGCCCGATCACTTTCGCCGCTTGAACGACATTGCTTTTTCCGGAGATGGGGAGCCGACCACGTTCAAGAATTTCGACGAAATCATGGGCCGGGTGGCGGACCTGAAACAAAAGCATCATCTCCCTGATGTGAAACTCGTATTAATCACCAATGCCAGCATGTTTCATCGGGAAAAAGTTCAGCAGGGACTTGCCATTCTGGACAAGAACAACGGAGAAATCTGGGCAAAACTCGATGCGGGAACGGAAAATTACTATCACCTTGTGGACCGGACGAAGATTCCGTTTCAACGCATTCTGGACAATCTTCTGGCAGCATCCCGCGTCCGCCCGCTAGTGATTCAAAGCCTTTTTATGCGAGTGGCCGGAGAACCGCCGTCCGGTACCGAAATTGATGCCTATGTGAAGCAACTCAATGCCATTCGTGATGGGGGAGGAGAACTGAAGCTGGTGCAGATTTACACAGTCGCGCGTCCTCCCGCTGAAAGTTTTGTCACCCCGTTAACCGATGACGAGGTTGACGCGCTGGCCAAACGGGTCATTACCGAGACCGGGATCCCCGCCGAAGCCTATTATTCCTGAAAAAGTGAATGCTTTCGGGAATTGGGGGCCGGTCGCTTTCGATCCCCCCTGGGTCTGGCTAAAATTCAGACTTTCCCGCCAATAACGTCTTCAAGATACGATTGCCGCACGCTGCGGCATGGGAGTTCAGAATGGCCCGCAAGGGAGAACAGTTCGCCGGCCTGACAGTGGCACTCGTGACTCCATTTCGCGATGGAAATGTGGATGAGGCCGCGCTGCGCAAGCTGGTGGACTGGCACGCCGAGCATGGAACGCACTGCATCTGTCCCTGTGGAACGACCGGGGAAAGTCCGACCCTCAGCCACGAAGAGCATGAGCGGGTGATTTCGCTGGTCTGCGAGCAAGCGGCCGGACGGATGAAAGTCCTCGCGGGAACCGGTTCCAACTCCACCCGGGAAGCCATTCGTCTGACCCAGCGGGCAAAAGAAGCGGGGGCCGACGGTGCCCTGATGGTTGGCCCGTACTATAACAAGCCCATGCAGGACGGTTTTTACCAGCACTTCAAAGCGGTTGCGGAAGCGGTCGATCTTCCTATTGTCCTCTACAATATTCCCGGACGCACTTCCAAAAATATTGAAGCCGACACAATTTGCAAGCTGGCGGAACTTCCCACCATCGTCGCCATTAAGGAAGCCACCGGCTCCATGGATCAGGCATCGCAAATCCTGAACGGAAGCAACCTGACCCTGCTTTCGGGAGACGACAGCCTGACCCTGCCATTAATGGCGCTCGGCGGTAGCGGCGTGGTCTCCGTCGTCGGCAATATCATCCCCCAGGATGTCATGCTCCTCATCAGCTCGTGGAATTCCGGCAATGTCGAAGCCGCACGGAAAATGCATCACAAGCTGTTTCCCCTGTGCCGCGACATGCTGGGGCTGGCCACCAACCCCATTCCGCTCAAAGCCGCCATGCAGATTCTCAACAGGGATACCGGAGAAGTCCGACTCCCGTTAACACCTCTGTCCACCAGCGACATGGCCCGGCTGGAACAGACACTTCGAAACTACGGTCTCCTGGATTGAGAATTCCCAACGCGGCTTGCTCTGAAATCCGGTCCGTCGCCAGTACGGGGAGAGTGTTCGCTGATCCAGATTGATCATTTGATGACGTCCGCGGACGATTGGTCAAATGACAGATAACAGAAAACTCATGACAAATTCTTCCGCTGCTTCCAGGCCCGATCCCGCCGGCTTTCAACAAGCGGCTTTCGATCACTTTCTCGACATGCGCCACGAACCGGACTGGCTGCAACAGCGCCGCCGGACCGCTTTTTCCCGATTCATCGAGTTGCAGAACGTCGAACTCGATCCGGAAGAATACCGCAGGTTGGAGCTCCGCACCTTTCGTCCCGAAAAATATCACTTCGCAATAAGTGCTGCGGAATCCGGCACTCTCTCCACGTTGATGCAAGATCGGGCGGAATTCGCCGGAAGCGTAACCCATGCGGATGGATTCTGTCTTTCGTCACACCTCAGCGAAGATCTGCGTTCCAAAGGAGTTCTGTTCGGCCCGTTGGCCGAGTTGTTTGTCCAGCATCGCGACAAGATCGAACCGCACTTTCTGACAGCCGCCGTTTCCCCGGAAAAAGACCGCTTTGCCGCCTGGCACGCAGCTTTCTGGACTGGCGGAACATTGCTATATGTGCCGCGAAATGTTGAAATCAACGTTCCACTTTACAGCCTGATCAGCCTGCAACAGGATTCTGTTGCCGAATTCAGTCATACGCTGGTCATCCTGGAAGAGGGAGCCAGTGCCACGCTGCTCGAAGAAACTGTCTCGGCAACTCCCGATGCCGAGGGCCTGCATGTGGGAGCCGTTGAGCTGATTGTGGGAACAGGGGCCCGCTTGGCCTATGTCCAGCTTCAGAACTGGAACGGAAAAGTTCGCCATTTTGCCCATCAGTCCGGCCGCGTGGCCCGGGATGGGATGTTGCAATGGACTGTCGGGGCACTCGGCAGCCGAATGGCTCATATCCATCAGGACGTGCATCTCGATGGCTGCGGAGCGTCCGCCCAGGTGAACGGTGTCACCTTCGCCACCGACAAACAGCAACTTTCTTATTACACGCAGCAGACTCATCACCAGGAGGAGACGCAGTCTGATCTGCTCTACAAGGAAGTTTGTCGCGACCGGTCCCGGATCATCTGGCGGGGCATGATTAAAGTCGATCCCGCTGCCCAGAAAACGGACGGGTATCAGCGGAACGATGCGCTCATGCTCAGTCCGGAAGCCCGTTCGGATGCCATTCCCGGTCTGGAAATCGAAGCTGATGACGTCCGCTGCACGCATGGGGCCACGGCGGGGCGCGTGGATGACGAACAGATTTTCTACGCCATGTGCCGCGGAATTTCCCGGTATGAAGCCATGCATATGATTGTGGAAGGTTTCTTCGCCGGCGTGTACGACCGCATTCCCGTGGAACTGGTCCGGGAAACACTCAGCCAGGCCGTCGAACGCAAACTCGGCATTCACTGATCGTTTGCCTTCGATTCTCTTTTTGCTCACCGTCTCGAACCTTAAACTTCGGGACGGACTTGTCCGCAAGTTCCGCTTCCTCAACGATACCGCCATTGCTGAATGATGTTCACATTGCTGAATGCGAGCATCAAAAAGAGAAAGCCCGCGTATTGGTTTTCTTCCTTGAAGAAACTCAATGCGACCAGACCGCCGACAATGGCCCCGATCCAGGCTGTGTACAACAGCCCCCGAAATGGTGAAAAGTAACCGCAGACCTGTTCCGTGACCCGTCCTCCATCCAAGGGCAGCACCGGTAACAGGTTCACAAGTCCCCAGTACAGGTTAACGTATTCCATCTCCCCCAGGATGAATCCCAACAGCGGTCGAAATGTGGGCGCCATGTTGAAATAAAATCGTGGCACCACAAAGTGGATGAAGAGCTCCGTTAGACCGTACAGCACAAATCCGGCTCCCGGCCCCGCCAGACTGATCAGGACCGATCTTGTGCGGGAATGCCTGCCCCACGGCTGGTAAAACGCCAGACCTCCGAACTGATACAGCAGAATACTCGGGGAGTAGCCGAACCAGCGGGCCGTCCAGGCATGGCCCAGTTCGTGAACCAGAATGGAGACCAGAAGCACCAGCAGCCAGGCGAGGAGATATTGTACCCCCAGCTTCAACGTATCGAATCCCAGGATGGCTCCCCCCACCCAGAACCAGACGGAAACTCGCACCGGAATCCGGGAGACCGAGAAATGCAGGTCATAGGATGTCTCAGAAACCACGCCAAACATGAACAGATATCCTCACCCAGACATCCCAGGTCTGATCAGATGAAACAGGAATTCGGAACGAAAAAAGGGAACACGGGGACCTGCCCCGTTTCTTCTCCTCTCCAGACCGCACCACTTTCGAAGCGGCATCATATCCATTTCCTGGCTGGAGTTCGATTTCCTTCATTCTTTCTTAAAATGGAGCCGACGCTACATTCCTGTCCGAAAAGTGAATAGGATCAGGAAGAAATGAGGACTCCGCCCCTGGACGATTTGCCCCCCGTTCCCAATCCTGTTTCTCCCTCGCCGCTGTCCATTCATGACATGACGGTCGCCTATCAGCGTCGACCCGTCGTCTGGGATGTCGATTACCAGGCTCCAGCTGGGAAACTCGTGGCGATCATCGGCCCGAACGGGGCTGGTAAAAGCACGTTGTTGAAAGCTGCTCTCGATCTAATCCCGAAAGTCTCCGGACACATCACATTCTTCGGACAGCCTTACCGGCAGGTCCGGGACCGTGTGGCCTATGTTCCCCAACGGACAAGCGTGGACTGGGACTTCCCGGTCAATGCCCTGGATGTCGCCGCCATGGGACTCTATCGCCAGATTGGATGGTGCCGCTGGGTGACAAAGAAATACCGTGCCCAGGCCCGACACGCGCTGCAGCGAGTCGGCATGGAAGAATATGCTTCCCGGCAGATCCGTCAGCTTTCCGGAGGCCAGCAGCAACGGGTCTTTCTGGCCCGCGCACTCGCCCAGAATGCTGATCTGTACCTGATGGACGAACCCTTTGCCGGAGTCGATGCCGCCACCGAGCGGGCCATCGTCTCGATTCTCCACGATCTCCGTTCCGCGGGGAAAACAGCTCTTGTCGTCCATCACGACCTGCAAACAGTGACCGAGTATTTTGACGATGTCCTGTTGTTGAACATGCGTCTGGTGGCAGCGGGCTCCGCGGAAACAGTGTTCAATGCGGAAAACCTGAGACGGACTTATGGTGGAAAACTGTCCCTGCTCGACCAGGTGGGAACTCGCTTCGCGGAAACAGGAGGACATTAGTGGCCTTACCTCCTGGTCCCCAGCGATTTTCAAACCGCATCCGCAGCTTCCCGGGCCTGCTGGCCAGCGTTCTGATTTTGTTGCCAACAGTCGCCGATGCCGGGGAACCGGTCTCCACAACGGGCTCTTCCTTCTTCCGCGTCTTGCTGTTGCAGGACTACAATACCCGCGTTGTTCTGCTGGGAACCGCCCTGTTGGGAATGTCGGGCGGAATCGTCGGCGTGTTCATGCTCCTTCGCAAACGGTCGCTGATCGGCGATGTTGTCGGACATTCCTCGCTTCCAGGCATCGCCATGGCTTTTATCGTCTCGCAGATTCTTCAGCCGGGTTCCGGAAAAAATCTGCCGTTATTGATGACGGGCGCATTTCTCGCGGGATTGACCGGTGCCTTCTGTGTCATGTTGATTGAACGCTATTCCCGGATTCGCGCGGATGCCGCCCTGGCCATTGTCCTCAGTCTGTTTTATGGGCTCGGAACGGCCTTGTTGACGGTCATCCAGCGAATTCCCACGGCAAGCGCCGCTGGACTGCAAACGTACCTTTATGGAAAAACGGCATCGCTGCTGGCGGGAGACGTCTGGATTTTCGCGATGGCGTCCATCGGCCTGGCAGTCATCACGCTGGGACTGTTCAAGGAATTAACGCTGCTCTGTTTTGATGAAACCTATGCCAGTGCCGGGGGCTGGCCGGTTCTCTGGATGGATGGCCTTCTGATCAGCCTCGTGGCGGGGGTGACGATCGTTGGAATGCAGACTGTCGGTTTGATTCTGGTGGTGGCCATTTTGATTATTCCCGCGGCCTCCGCCCGGTTCTGGACGGATGACGTCCGCTGGCTGACCGCCACGGCAGCAGTCCTGGGAATGTTTTCCGCTGCACTTGGCACCCTGATCAGTGCCACAGCACCCCGCCTGGCCGCCGGGGCAATTATCGTGCTCAGCGGGACTGTTCTGTTCGCATTGAGCCTGTTTCTGGGACCACGTCGCGGTCTGGTCTGGAAATGGAGAGAACAGCGCCGCCTCCGCCGCCGCGTCGGTCGACACGACCTGCTGAGGGCTTTCTTCGAACACCTGGAATCACTCTCTCCGGAACATGATCTTTCTGAACAGTTGCTGCTGGAAGCCCGCGTGACTTCAACCGACCTGTTGAAAATGCGTTCCTGGCCTCCACGGCGGTTGCAGAAATTGCTTGGGCAGTCGTGCCGCGATGAATTGCTGGTCAAAAACCTTGATCTCAGTTATTCACTCACTCCGGACGGGGCCGCACTGGCCCGCCGTGCTGTCCGCAATCACCGGCTCTGGGAAATCTATCTGATCACCTACGCGGATATCGCTCCCAGCCATGCCGACTATGACGCGGACAGGATTGAGCATGTCCTGGGTCCCGAGATCATTCGCGAACTGGAGGCCCGCCTGATACAACAGGACGATTCTTCACTTCCTCCCAGCCCGCATCTTTTGTGATGCCACAATCGTTTGGCCTCTTCAACTGGAGAAAATGCCATGAACAAACAGATTGCCTGCATTGCTGTCGCGTTATCACTCGGAATGGCCGGGCTGCTGTGCCTGGGACAAAAAACAACCACGGCCGACATCTTGCAGGCATCCGGCGGAATGAAGTGGTATCGTGGCAATATGCACACGCACTCCCTGTGGAGCGACGGCGACGACTTTCTCGAGTCGATTGGCCTGTGGTATCGAAATCATGATTACCAGTTCCTTGTCTTCACCGACCACAATGTTCTTCCCACCACCGAGCGCTGGGTGGAAGTCTCCAAGCTCAAAGGGGGCCGCGTCAGCTTCGACAAGTTGCAGAAACTGTTTCCCGGCTGGGTGGATGAACGAATGCAGGACGGAAAACACCAGGTCCGGCTCCGCCGCTTCGATGAAGTCTTTGCAAAACTTCATCAACCCGGAAAATTCCTTCCCATCCAGGGAGAAGAGATCAGCGACCGGTTTGAAAAATGGCCCATTCATATCAATGTCAGCAATCCCCGGGAAGTCGTCGAACCCCGGCACGGCAATAGCGTTTTCGAAGTCATCCAGAACAACGTGAACGCAGCCAATGCACAAAAGCATCTCTCCAGGGAGCCGATGCTGGTCCACTTGAATCATCCCAACTTTGGATACGCCATCACCGCTGAAGACATGATGAAGCTCCAGGGAGAGAAATTCTTTGAAGTCTTCAACGGCCATCCCCGGGTCTATAATCACGGGGACCATACCCATTATTCCACCGACCGCATCTGGGATATCGTCCTCGCCCACCGGCTGGGAGTGCTCGGTCTGCCGGTCATGTATGGGCTGGGGAACGATGATGGCCATAACTACCATGAAGAAATTCCGACTCGGAAGGCCAGTCCCGGACGGGGCTGGGTCATGGTGCTCGCCCGTGAACTCTCTATTCCCGCGTTGATCGAATCCCTGGAAGCTGGCCGATTCTATGCCAGTTCCGGAGTTTCCCTGGATCGCGTGGAAACTTCGCCGGCCGGATTAAGCATTGACGTCCATCCAACACCGGGAGAAACATATACGATCGAATTCGTCGGGACCCGAAAAGGGACCGACTTGAAAGGAACGCCCGTTCTGGACGAAAAAGGCAAGCCAATTCACACCACTCGCAAGTACAGCGACAATATCGGCGAAACATGGAAGACCGTCGCTGGAACACACGGAGAATATCGTTTCTCCGGAGATGAGCTTTACGTGCGAGCCCGAATCACCTCTTCGGCAAAACACCCCAATCCCTCGGAGGAAGGGGATTTTCAACAGGCCTGGAGCCAGCCCGTCCTTGGCCCTGCGGCGCTCCCCTCTTCCGCCAATGCAAAATCGGAATGAGAGTTGACGCACGTTCGGATCAGAGGGTGCAAACCGACTTCCGCCAGCGGCTCCCAGGCTGCGTGGTCATCTTGCTGTTGCTGTCCGCGCATGGGATGTAATGTCTGCGGGCACCGGAAACATGGCCGCCTCTCTCCGGCAACCCCGACAAGCAAAAACGTTGTCTGCAACCGCTTTTTAACTTGTCTGAAGATCAGTCAACTTGCCATTGCTGTCTCCAAACCGGACCGTGGGGACATTCATTCGTTCCAGCATCGACACATACAGATTGGCGAGCGGAGTTTCCTTGGCATATTGCAGATGTCGTCCCGGAGTGAGGGTTCCATTTCCGTGGCCAGCCAGGACGATCGGCAAATTGTGATGCTGATGCCGGTTCGGATCTGCCAGTGCTGATCCGTAGACAATCATCGAATGATCCAGCACTGTTCCGGAACCTTCGCGAATCCCCTTCAGCCGTTTCAGAAAATAGGCAAACTGCTCCATCATGTGCTGGTCGATTTTCTGAAGTTTTCCCATTTTCTCTTCATCGTTCTGATGATGCGACAGCTGGTGATGGGCCTGCGGTACTCCGATTTCCTTATAGGTTCGATTACTCCCGGAATTGGAAAGCATCAGCGTGCAAATCCGAGTCGTATCCGTTTGAAATGCCAGAACCATCAGGTCATACATCAGCCGGGCCTGCTCCGCGAAGGTCGCGGGAGGCTCATCCGGAATCGGGAATTCCGGAATCTGATCGACCGGCACTGTCGAGCGTTCAATCTGTTGCTCGACTTCCCGGACGCTGGTCAGATATTCCTGCAATTTGTGACGGTCGACCGTTCCCAACGTCTGATGGAGTCGGCGGGCATCATCCGCGACAAAATCGAGAATGCTCTGGCGGAAGAAGTTCCGTCGGGCATGAACTTTCGGATCTTCTCCATCTCCAAACATCCGCTCAAACACGGCACGCGGCCGAATCTCTTTTGCCATTGGTGTCGTGCTGGAATTCCAGGAAATGTTTGAAGAATAAACGCAGCCATATCCGGAATCACAACTTCCCGCCTGCCGGCCAGCATCCAACCCCAATTCCAGCGAAGCCAGACGGGTGAGATGCCCATGTTTCTTGGCTGCCACCTGATCCACGGAAATGCCGACTTTGATGTCGGAATCCGACTTTCGCGGATGCTGTGCGGTGAGGAAACAGGAAGAATCCCGAGCGTGGTCGCCACCGCCATCGCCCAGGGACCGCGCGTTGTTTTGCGCCAGGCCAGAAAGAACGAGCACGTCTTTTTTGACAGGCGCCAGAGGAGAAAGCGTTTTCGACAGGGCATAGTCCGCTCCGGCTTTCTCCGGAATCCAGGACTGCATAATTGCCCCGTTCGGCACGTAAATAAATCCCATGCGGTTCCGCACCAGCATTTCCGGAGCCGCCCAGGCCGCACGCGGCACCATGGCATCCAGAATCGGGAGTGCCAGCGCAGCTCCAGCCCCTTTCAGCAATCGTCGGCGGGATAATGGTTTCATCAGAAGGCTCCCAAACGGTTTCTCTGGGGAAGGGTTCATTCAGTTGGTCGAGTCCGGAGGAACGATAGTCCGGGCTTGAAACGGTGCTGAATTCACAATCGCCAGGATGAATGTCGAAAATCGGTCATCCTGCTCCAGGGCTTCCATGACGCCATCAATGGCACAGCGATCCGTCCATTCCACGCCGCGTCCAATTGCAAACGTGAGCATCTTTTCCGACAGATGCCGGGCAAACTCGTCACGCCGCCCCACCAGGACCCGGGTCAGGTCGTCCGGACCATTGATCTTTGTTCCATCCGGAAGCATTCCGGCGGAATCGACCGGCCGACCATGGTCCTGATCACGCCATCGGCCAACGGCATCGAAATTCTCCAGTGCAAATCCGACCGCATCCATTGTCTTGTGGCAACTCGCACATCCCGGGTCGGTACGATGTAATTCCAATGTTTCTCGAAACGACAAATTCGGATTCTTCTGTGAAGTCTGTTCCAATGCGGGAACACTGGGAGGAGGCGGAGGAGGAGCGTCTCCCAGAAGCACCGACAAGACCCATTCCCCCCGTTTCACGGGAGAAGTCCGATTCGGATAACTGGTCAGTGTCAGGATGCTCCCCTGCGTCAAAATTCCTGTCCGAGGCCCCTTGTTGAACGAGACCTTCCGAAATTCCGGCCCTTTCACCCCCTCAATTCCATAATATTTCGCCAGACGTTCATTGAGAAACGTGTATTTCCCCGTCAGCAATTCAAAGACGCTGCGATCCTCGCGCAGGATCGATTCAAAATACAGCTCTGTTTCTTTCCACAGGTCATTCCGGATTTCATTTGTGAAATCCGGAAACAGATCCGTATCCGGACTCACTTCCGCTGTGGAAAGTTTTCGCAATCCGAGCCACTGACTGGAAAAATTTTTCACCAGTTCTTCAGCACGAGGATCGGAAAGCATTCGCAATGTCTGGGACTTGAAGATCTCCGGATCATGCAGCCGATTGGCTTTCGCCAGGTCAAACAGTTCGTCATCCGGACAACTGCTCCACAAAAAATAGGACAACCGGGATGCCAGGGCATAGTCGTCCAACATCTCGATCTGTCCATCCCGGCGACGGCCGGATTCCATCCGGAAGAGAAAATCCGGCGAAATCAAAATCGCCTGCAACGCGATTCCCATCGACTGTGAAAACGAAAGATCCTGTTGGGAAGCTGCTTGTGCGAATTCCACAAACCGGGCTACTTCCGCCGTTGTCACCGGACGGCGAAATGCCAGTGGAAGAAACTCCTCCAGGTTCCGCGTCGCCGCCTGAACAAACGTTGTCTTTTTATCGGGGAAATACCGAATCAATCGGCGGCGGCTGGCTTCTTCCTTTGTCTGGTCCAGCGGTCCTGACACCTCCACCTCGCGAAGATGCAGGTTCCGATCTCCATTCTTTTTAACCTTGTCGTCATAGAAGTCATTCAGAAACGACAGAGAGACTTCCTGCCTGCCGTTTGAAGAAACGGGAATATCGATTTCCAGAAACTTGCCTGGCCGCGTCGGCACGACATCCACAGTCTTGATCTCTTTCCCAGCGAGTTTCACCTGCAATTGAGCGGCTTCATTCCCCGCCTTGTCCTGCCAGGCGGCAACTCTCAAGCGATAAGGCCCCGGACGAGGAAAATCGACGGAAGTGGAAATCGTTCCCCGGCTTAAAAACGCCTTGCCGTTCTTGCGGTCGTTCACGCTGCCGGTGTTTTTCCAGTCCGCAACAGCAATCGTTCGCTGAAAATACAATGGACTCAGATTGCGACTGACAACATCCGCGATGGATTCCGCTGCCGCGAGGTATTTTTCAATCAGCAATGGAGGAACGGTCAGGACATCCGCGATATTATCGAAACCATGCCCGACATCGTCCGAAGGAAAATTGTCCGCGGGTTTGAACCGGATGTCGAGCAGGGCGTTGACGGTATTGTTATATTCGGTCCGATTGAGTCGCCGCACTGTGACTCGCCCCGGATTCTGTTCTGCTTCGCAATCCACATAAAACAACTGATGGTCCAGCCAGGCGACTGCCCGGGCCCGTTCCTCGGGTGTCGGCTGATCGGCCGTGCTGGGAGGCATCGATTCCAGTTGCAGCAGTTTCAACAATTTGGTCCAGACAGCGCGATCGTGTTGAATGCTCGCCAGATCGGTATAACGGTCCAGCGAGAAATCTCCTTCCTGAGCTCCGTCTCCATGACAGTCGCTACAGTACCGCTTTATGAACGGAAGCAGCTCTTTTTCGTAACTGGCCCTGGGGGCGCTGGCGGCTTTCACAACAGCCGTTTTCGGCTCCGCAGCAAAGGCCACGGGAGTCGTCCCGCCCATCATCCGCCACACAAATCCAGCCACCAATCCAAAAATTCCCAGCAGAACCATTCCCACAACAATCGGGATTTTCCCCATTCTGTTCATGGAGCGCCGCTGAAGATGGGAAAGGGGCCGATTCCGGTCCGAATGGCGACAAAAGCAGCGTTTCCGGTTGAAGAACAGGCCGGTTCCAACAGGAGAATGATGTTCGCAAAATGGGCAGCGGATGCGCATTGAGGAGCACCTGTCTGACGGAGTCAAAAAATTGGGGCGGGCATCCGGAACCGAGTCCGGAACAAATGGGAGAGCCAGGAAGGTTTGTGATTGCAGGGATCAACCGAAGTGCTTTTGCAACGACAGAAATGCGAAAGGTTTCACAAGTCGGGCAAAGGAGATCACTTCGACGCATTATTATACGCTGAGGCATCTCCAAAGTCCATGGCGCTCATAAAACACCTTGAAACGGGGCAAGGCGAGGCCAGGCAAAGAGCAAAACGGAAGTTTCCCGCCTTGAAACTTGATTTCCGCCCTCCTTTCCCCACGAAGGCTTCGCATAAAAGTAAAATCTCCCCGATAAGGAGAACTCCGAGATGAATCCCGTACAAATGCTCAAACTTCGCGATGGTGGACTCCTGACTCTCGCGAGCGGATTTCTCCCTGCTTCCACTGCCGATCGTTATCTGACCGAGTTAACGACGCTTGTGGCCTGGGAGCAGCAATCCGGCATTTTTGGAAATCTTCAACCACGGCTGACTGCCGCGTATGGAGAACCGGGACTTATCTATCAGTATTCGGGTACTCGAAACCGAGCCCGTCCATGGCTGCCGCAACTCCTGGAAATCAAACAACGGATCGAACAATGGACCGGGAAATACAATTTCTGCCTGTTAAACCAATATCGATCCGGCGCGGACAGCATTGGACTTCACGCCGATAACGAAGCGGGGCTCGGCAACGTGATTGCTTCGCTCTCGCTGGGAGCAACGCGGACGTTTCGCATTCGCCATACCGCAACAAAAGAGACACATTCGTTTTCCATGGAGCATGGGAGCCTGATCATCATGGCCGGAACGATGCAGCAGTTCTGGAAACACGAGGTTCCCAAAACCCGGCGACCGGTCGCGGAGCGAATCAACCTGACATATCGCTGGCTGGAAGAGACGCTCAGCCATTAACCGTTTGATTCTTTCATGAGCGCAAATCGCTTTGGCCAGAGGCCCCGCCCGGTTTTCATTGACCAGAAATGAGATCCCGCATGGCGGAATATGGCCGACATACGGGATGTTGTCCCGATCTAGGCAAGCGGTTCGCTGCGGGGGTAGGATCCGAGGATTTCCATGCGGACAGCTTTCTTCTCCAGCAGTTGCAGGGCTTTCTTGATGCGGGCCTCCTTGATATGCCCTTCGAAATCGAGGAAGAACAGATAGCCGGTTTCAGCTCCCCGCAACGGAAACGATTCAATCCAGGTGAGATTGATTTTGTTGTTTTTGAACGCTGTCAAAGCTTCTGAAAGCGACCCGGGCGTATGGGGGATCTGCAACAGCAGGGCAGTGCGGTCGCTTCCGGTCTGCTCCGTATCATGGTCTCCAATAATGGCAAACCGGGTGATATTGTGGGCATTGTCTTCAATATTTTCGGCAATGATATTCAGGCCATACTGGGCTGCCGCTTCACGGCTGGCAATGGCTCCCACGCCGGGTTTCGTCTCCGCCAGCTTGGCAGCGGTGGAGGTACTGGTGACATCATAGATTTTCGCCTGCGGCATGTTCCGGGAGAGCCATTCCCGGCATTGGGAGAGGGCCTGCGGCTTGCTGTAAATTTCGGTAATTTCGCTTCGCGGAGAACGCGAAAGCAGATTGTGGTGCACTGAAATCTGAACTTCGCCACAAATTCGCAGCGGCAAGCGGGTGAACATGTCCAGCGTGTCGACAATGCGGCCGTCCGTGCTGTTTTCAATGGGCACGATCCCGAATTCCGCATGGCCCTTGTTGACTTCTTCAAAGACCGCGGCAATAGAACTGACCGGCACTAGATCCGCTGTCTGGCCGAAGCGTTCGAGTGCGGCCAGATGCGTGAAGCTGAACGGCGGTCCCAGGTAAGCCACACGTGCTGTCTTGACTCGGCTGCGGGCCGCGCACAGCACTTCGCGGAAAATCGTATGGAGAATTTCGCGAGGCAGCGGCCCCTGATTGGCCTGATCCAATTCGGCCCACAATTCCTGCTCCACTTTCGGATCAAACCAGACCGCCTGATGATGAACCGTTTCTTGAAGCTGATTAACCGTCAAGGAGACTCGCTGATTCAGCAAATGGACCAGTTGCTGATCAATGGATTTGAGCCGTTGTTGAGGGAGTACGCCGGGTTTTTTACGGGCGACTGCTTTAGGTTGTGGGGCAGGTTTTGCCTTGCGTTCGGCGCGGGAACTGGTCCGAGTAACGCGGGTGGGCTTCTTCTTGGCCATGACTCGGTGACTTTCGCAAAAAAAGCTGTCTCAGAGAAGTCGTTGCCGTATCAGAAATCGAAGAATCGAAGGGTTGCAAACGTCCGGCCTCCTTCCAAGGGAAGGACGAATCTTTCGTTAAACCGTGTCCCCGCAATGCTTTGGAATCAGGTTTTACCGGTGGAAGAATAAATTGTCAAGCAGCTGGATGATGTCTGTCCGGAACAAGAACAGGGAACCATAAGAAACGATCTCTAAAAGAAGTCGCATTCTTGAATTCGGGAAAAACCGGAGTTCAAGCGAGATCAGAAATTCTTATGAATTTTTTAGTTGACGGAGCCGCTTTTCAGACGATATTCTTGCTTGGCGAGATTGAGTCTCAAGAGCGAGCTTCGTCGGCGAGACTCAATAGGGCACCGTCTCCCTCATCAAAAAATGTCCGTTCAACACCCGCCTCACGGAAAAACATTCACCAGGGAAGAGGCGTTTCCACTGGCTTTGAAACGACAGCGGGCGACGAACCGGCTTGTGGACAAGCGGATGCCAAGACACCCTGACTGGAATGACACCCTCCTGAAGATTGCCCTCTGAAAATGTTGCCCTAGTGACCGGGCATTTCCCTCCTTGTGATGCTGAGGCTTCCCGCCGATGGCCCCTACCATTCTTCAAGGTGACCGCGTTCTGTGCCATTGCTTCAAAGTCTCCGAATCAACGGTCGACAATTGCATTGAATCCGGCGCGACAAATGTTCGCGAAGTTCGCGAAGCCTGTGGGGCCGGAGGTGGCTGCATGGGCTGTCGTCGGCGGATTCAATGCTATATCGAACAACGGGCTCAGGCGGGGCAGATTTCCGCGCCGGAATAGTGAAGGTTCTTTTTCCGGTTGCTCCGGTCCGAAAACAGACCAGAAACTCCGGACAGGGGAAACCTCAATGTCCCGGAGCGTCTCCATCGGCGCCAATCTGGGACAGCATGTAGTTTTCAATACCAATCTTCTGAATCAGATCAAGCTGCGCTTCGAGCCAGTCGATGCTTTCTTCCGATTCGCGAACAATCTGCTCCATGATTTCGCGGCTGGCGGAATCCTTGTCTTCACGGGCGATGTCCGCTCCCGCGTTGTAGGTTTTGCTGGCATTCAATTCGAGGTTCAGCGCGTTCTGCAACTGCTCCTGGACCGTTTCCCCGACGCGGATGACGTCATACCGGGCAATTTCCGGAACCCCATCCAGGAAAATAATGCGGTCAATCAGCAATTCCGCATGTTTCATTTCATCGATCGATTCCGCATAGTGATGTTTCGCCAGCCGCATCAGTCCCCAGTTCTGGCACATCTTGGCTTGAACGAAGTACTGGTTGATGGCGGTCAATTCAATCGTTAAACCGGCATTCAGGGCATCGATGACGCGCTGGCTTCCCTTCATGGTCTACTTCTCCACAAACTGGTGATCTGGATCATTGAAATTTCAAAGCCTGAATTGCCAAAAGGGGACATGCATGGCCAGCGGGTGACTGACCCCGCGGACTGCTCAAGTCCCTGTCAAAACAGACGGATTGCATCACGACTCGAAAAAAGAGAGGGGATGATGGATGATTTTAGAGGAGAGGATGACGTTGGGACCACCGGCGTCTGTCTGTTTGGAAGGAAATGTTTCCGATTGACATCCGATCTTTGAAGCGGAGCGGAAACCAGCCCTGGCGCACGGTACTGAAACTCGATTTCAACTCATCCTGATTCAAAGAATTCGACACTCCCGGAAAGAGATGCATGTGGATTTCAACTCCAATTGGCGGGCGGCCCGCGGACGTTTTCATTCCTGAAGCCCCGCCAGCGCCGGGAGCGGTGCTGTATCTGCATGGATATGGCGAAGAGCATCTCTCGGACAACGATGTGTTCACCGCCTGTTTCGAGAAGTTCCGGTTGCGGGTTGTCGCTCCCCGAGGAGGGACAGGCTGGTGGCTTGATCAGCTCCATCCCCATTTCGATTCCCGACAGACCCCCATGCATTATCTGTTGCATGATGTGACCGGGTGGATCGAGGCCCAATGGGATGTCTCTCCTCCGCAAATCGCGCTGATCGGGGTGAGCATGGGAGGGCAGGCAGCGTTGAATCTGGCTTATCGCCATGCGCTGCGGTTTCCGATTGTGGCTGCCCTGTCACCAGCCATTGATTTCGACCAACTCTATGGCAAGGGCTACGGCATTGAGGACATGTTTCCGAGTGCGGAAGCCGCCCGCCAGGAGACGGTCACGCTGCACTTGCATCCGTTGAACTGGCCGAAGCATCAATTCTTCAGCAGCGATCCTCTGGATCAATTCTGGCACACGGGGAGCGAACGGCTGGCGAGCAAGTTGCGTTCGTCGGGAGTTCCGTTTCAAGGCGATTTGCAGACATCGCATGGAGGGCATGGCTGGCAGTATTTCAATGCCATGGCGGAGCGGACAGTGGGGTTTGTCGCGGAAGGATTGCAGAAGGAAAGCAAGTCGTCCTGAGCCTGCGCAGCCCATGCTGGACGCGAAGGATGTGGTTCCCGTGCAATCCATGCAGCGTTGCTTCGCACTCGCTGCAAGAGAAGGGACCCGGAAAGCAAAACGGGCAAGCCGGAAGGGACCGGCTTGCCCGCAAATACTGGCAACACAGCAGCTGTGTTATGCCTTCTTCTTGGTCGCTTTCTTCTTCGGAGCGGCCTTTTTCTTGGCGGCTTTCTTCTTCGGAGCTGCTGCTTTCTTCACTGCTTTTTTACTTGCTTTTTTCTTAGCCACTGGAAACTCCTCCTTACCAAGAGTCACTTGTTTGTGGAGTCTGTCCGATGCTACCGGGCAAAAGGGTCAGACGCTTCCACACTTTCGATTCCATTCCAATTCACCAACCATGGTGAATCGTTGCTGGCGATCATCGGCTCGCGGAATCGTGATTCAATTTGATTCGATTCTTTGAGTTGTTGCTCCAGCAATGACTTGCGGCAAATAGTACGAAAACGGTTGATAGATGCAACCCAAATTTCCATCGAATCGACGACATGGTTCAAAATTTTCATCAATTGCGAGACAGTCCTCCGTGACAGATTGATTCATCCCGGCTTTGATTTCGAACTCCATCATGCCCTTGTGGTCGAGTGGTCATCGCTTGTGAAGAGACATTCACTGAATGTTGAAGACTGCGCAAGATTGTTTCTCTCGCGCGAGTTTCTTGTTCAAGACGCAAGGCTTGCCGATGCGCGGAAAGAACCTGCCGGGATGTCCGAGTCACGTTGACAGTCAGAGGCGAAGCGCCCTACAACCAGATGACGAAATGCCCATGGTTTCGTTCCGGAACGGGAGAGTTTCGCGAACGATCGGACCGGCATTCTCAGCAGTCAACACGGAGGGACGGGAAATGTGGAAACGGACGCCAGGAGCAGCAGCTCCGTCGTGGAACGTGGTGGAAAATGGAGACGGTCCCTGGAGCCTGGGGGATCGCGACGCTCCGATTTCGCGGCAACATCCCTGGATTTCCGGACTGCCGGTCTATGCTCCGGAGCAGTGGGCTCCCACGTACCATTACCCACTCATCTGCTATCTCCATGATGATGACCGGTCCGAACGGGATTTGTGGCAATGGTTCCCTGCCATCAGCGATCAGAATTTTCTGGGGCTTGGGGTCCGAGCCCCCTTTCCGTCCCGGCTGGCGTTACCGGGCAAGTTCCGCTGGCGTGGCCAGCGTCCTGATGCCACCCATACCGTCTTGTGCGAAGCCATTGAAGAAGTACAGCATGACTGGAATATTCATTCCGATCGAATCGTCTTGTTTGGCGAAGGGAACGGGGCGGTCGTGGCTTTGCAGCAATTCATGCTGAACCAGTTTCGTAGCGACCAGCACGAAATCCAGTTCAGCGCAGCCATCTGCCGGCATCTTCCGGAATGGTGGGCGCGGGCGCTCCCTCCTGTCGCGGAGTTTTCCGCGGGACGAATCCTGCTGATGGAACCCGTGATGAACGATGAAGAGGGTGAGATCGCGGCGGCTGTTGACGGCCTGCGCGAAGCAGGCATCTCCGTGACGGTGACACACGAACGAAATTCTTCTCCCGCACAGGCCATCAATCACTGGATCATGTCCGGAATTGCTTCCGCGGTCTATTGAGATTGCCCTGTGGCTACTGCCCGGTACGATTTGAAGAGTCCCCAGGAAGATTTCCCATGAGCGATTTTGAAACGGATCATGACGTCACCGAGACCCTGCCTCCCATTCATGAATTAACCCGGGCACAGCGGCGAGTTCTGGGAACGCTCGTGGAAAAAGCATTTACGGTGCCCGAGAGTTATCCCATGACCTTGAAGGGGCTGACCGTCGGCTGTAATCAGAAAAGCAATCGTGATCCCGTCACGTCTTATACGGAAGACAGCGTGCTGGATGCACTGGATGAACTGCGCCGGATGGGACTGGTCGCTGTGGTCCATACGGAATCCGGTCGGACGGAACGGTATCGTCATTATACCCGCAAACGATTTCCTTTCACGGAGCCACAACTGGCGATTGTGACGGAATTGCTGCTCCGCGGCCGTCAGCAACTGGGAGAATTGCGGGCGCGCGTCAGCCGCATGGTTCCGATTGAAAGTCTCGAAGATCTCCGAAAAGAGCTGGAGAGTCTGTGCGCGCAGAATTATCTTCATGCAAGCGGTTCTCTGGATCGCCGGGGAGTGGAAATCGATCATGCTTTTTATCCTTCAGAAGAAGCTGCGGGACGGGCCGCACTGAGTCCGGCGGACGATTCCCCATCGGCAGGGCGTTCCCGAGAAGACGAAATGTTCTCCCGGAGTCCCGCAGTATCGGCGGCATCCCGTCCCGAAACCCGGGACGGTCTCCTGGAAGAATTGCGAACAAGACATCAGGAACTGGAAACGGAATTGCAGGACTTGCGGCAGCAACTGGAGCTGGTGAAGGATGACCTGGCCCAGTTGCGACAAAGTCTGGGAGCATGATTTTGGCGTTTCGGTTGTGGATATTGTGGACAGCCCTGCTCGGCAGCCAGGTTGTCTTCGCTCAACCGCAAGACGAATCTTCCCCAGCGGATCTCTCCTCCACATCCGCAAAATCGCAACCCTTCGCCAGCGATCGCCATTATGAGCGGCATGTGCAGTCGCTGGAACGTGCGATTGAAAAAAAGGAATGGAGCGCGGTCTGCGAACAGCTGATTCAACTGCAAGCGGTCTCCCCCGAGCACCTGGTGATTCACCAGGGAATGCTCACCAGCGTTCCCAATGTGGCGGCCCGGATGGTGACATCCTTGCCGAACGAAGGATTCCAGGTCTATGTGCGGCTGGCGGAACCGGTGGCCCGGGAAAATCTCCAAGGGGCCTTGCAGGACAGTGATCTGCCCGCGGTCTTACAAGTTGTCCGTCTTTATCATCATACCCCGGCCGCCCGGGAGGCGCTGCAGATCCTCCTGCATCAATGGATTGATCAGGGAAACTGGGAAGAGGCTTCCCTGCTGATCCAGCGTCACATTCCTCCCGATTCCCGCACCATCTCCAGAAATCCGGAACTCCATCCGGCGGGAAGAATTCACGACCTGTTTTTCAGCGACTCAGTCCCCACCGAATTCAGAAAGAACTTTCCTTCGTTGTTGCCGGCATGGGACTATGTCTCCGACCTGCCGGAAGCTGTTCGTGAAAGCCTGGAGACCACATCCCGCGAGCTGCGAGAAAGTGGCCTCAGCCCTTACCCGTCCTGTTCACTGGCCTCTTTTCCCGGAGGAGTGATTGTCTGCGGGCCCTCTCAACGAACAGCGCTCGACCTGAAGACCGGTCATGTACTCTGGCGGCGCGACATTCCGGGATATCTGCCGGAGTGGATGCGCGATCCCGGTGATCTGGGAGATGCGACCCGCCGCCGGATGTTCGCGATTTCCATGGCTCAGCAGACGTTTGCGGAATCACTGGCCTCGCGGACAGGGTCCGATGGCAAGCAACTGTATTTTGTCGAATCCATCGCGGCGGATGATCCCCTGGTCAAGGCGACTCCGGAATTCAAGGAACCTGTCCCGGTCAACCAGATTGTCAGTGTGCGGGCGGACACGGGAACAACCCTCTGGAAATTTCCCGGACTTCCCGCAGGGCAGATTTATTTTTCCGGCCCTCCCGCCATCTTTGGAGACCGACTGTACGCGCTCGGCCAGAATCAGCAAGCGGGGACCTGCCTGCTCTTCACGTTGAATGCGCGGACCGGTGAATTGTTGCAGTCTCTGGAACTGGCCACCGCCCTCGCCACCCCGAATCAGTCCTTCGAAACGAATGGGCAGGCCGCCATGATTGGACTGGCGAGGGGACAACTGCTTTGTGCCACTTCCGCGGGCCAGTTGATTTCCATCGATCCTGTCTTTGGAGAAATTCTCTGGGGAGTCCAGCTTCCCGGAAAAGAACCGTTTGTCGAACTCGTCAATCCTCCGGATGGTCAGCTGAAAAGTTCCGGGTTTCAGAATTGGCGAGGCTGGCAGGACGTGCAATTGTTCGAATGCAGCGACCTGTTACTGCTGGCCGCTCCCGGGTTTCAAAACCTTGTCGCGTTGAATTCCCGAACGGGTACTCTGGTCTGGAAAATTCCTCGTGAAAAAGCAGTCCATCTGGTGGTGGATGCGACATCGGAAACGGTATTGCTGCTGGAAAAACGCCGGATCCGGAACATCGATCCGCAAAACGGCGGGACGCGCTGGGACGCGGTGATTCCCGAACCAGCCGGTCGGGGGATCCTCATGCAGGGGAGCTATCTTTTCCCAATTCACGAATATGATTTTGCCCGGCTCGATTTGCAGACCCGGGAGATCCGCTATTCGTTCCATGCGGATGTGCGGACTCCGCATCCCGATGGTGTTTTGCCCCACAAAATTGTTCCCCGGCATCTTCTGTGTGCGGAAGGAGCAGCCTTTGTTGTGAGCGCCACGGGAGTCCGGCGATTACAGTCTCCGCACCTGGCAATGGCTCATGGAAAATCGTTCTCCGGCTGGGAGAAATTCTGGAACCAGGCGGAACGGGGTGAAGCGGACATTGCTGTGGAAGACTGGCGGGCACTCTTGAAATCGGTCTCGGCATCCGAGCCTCTCTTTGTTCGAGAGCTTTTCCAGGCCGCATTGGCTCGAGCTTCCCGGACGGCCAAGACCCCCTTCCTCCGTTCAGAACTTCGTTCCCAGGTCACGGAACTGGTCCGGACTCCGCTGGAGCGGGCGGCCTGGAGACAAATGCAGGCCCAGGACGAAATTCGCCACCGGAACTGGTCCGCATTTGTCCGACTCTGGCTGACCTGTTCCAATGCCGAGATGGACGTTCTGTTGCCGGTGGCGGATGAAGATGCTCAGTGCCGTCTGGATCGCTGGTTTCAGGCAACCGCCATGCAGGTCATCACGTCCGGAACCGCCACGGATGCTGAACAACTGGCCGCCGAAATGAGTCGTGCTCTCCCTTCCATGGAGAGCCTGACAGGTGAAGAACAACAACGACTCTGGAAATGCCTGGGAACGACCGACTGGGGAACCACATGGGCCTTGCAACTTCCGGAGAGCGGCAGCGATCTCCCGTTCTGGGTTCGCCAGCAATTATGCTGGTCAAAACTGGCTCATGAACAGAACCCCGGCATCGCCGCTGCAGCCGCCCATCGTTTGTGTCACGCATACATTCTTCGGGAACAGTGGCCGGAAGCAGACTACTGGGGAAATCGGCTTGCTGCCTTCCCCGCGGAGTTACGTCTCCCCAGTCATCTCACCGTCTCAGCCGTGATCGATGCGGAAGCGGACGGGATGGCTGCCGTTCGCAAAGCAATTTCCGCTTCATCCGGATGGCGTCGCGAAATCCCGGGAATCAACATTCGGACCGGACGGTCCAAAGAAGTCCGGCTGCTGCCGATTCCTGTCGAAAACCGTTTCGAAAGTCTGTTTTCGCACTTGAATGCGGAAATGGATTTTCCAGCCCATGCGGCTCTCCGCTGGAACGGCTCGAACTGGACACGCCCGTGGTATCAAAAACTCCCACGGACGACGCGCAATCTGCGGTATGATATCGGGCTGGATCGCCTTTGGGCTTTTGAACAGTTCTGCGTGCTCCAGACGGGAAGTGAACTGTTTGGGATGGCTCCATTGGGGAAAAAGAATTCCCGTAACAGCCAGATGGTGTGGCCGGCTTCTGGAAAAACGATCGATACCCTGGGAAGCCGCGATAACCTGATGCTCTCGTTTCAGCGGGTCGCCAGAGTCTTGCGTCCTGGTTTTGAAGTTCCACCCGGGATTCGGCTCGACGAATTTGACCACCATTGTGCCGCGGTAGGCCCCGTGCGCCGGGACTATCTCTGTCTGCAACAGATGGGAATGCTGGTTGTCCTGGAAACCGCCACCGGCCAGGAACTCTGGAGACGTTATGACTTGCCGGAAGCTCCCTTTGTTTGTGGAGACGATCAGGAAGTGGTGGTCATTTCGCCCGGTGAGCGAACGGTGAAGCGCTATCGGGTACTCGATGGAAAAGAGACGGGCCGGAGCACATGGACTTTCTCGACAGGAGACATTCTCCAGCAACAGGAGAGGTCATTGCTCCTGGCCAGTGATAAATTTTCCGTTGCTCCGTCGGCATTTTCCCAGAAAATCGAGCCGCGTACCGGTGCTGATCTGAAAAAGACGGATTCCCGGACTGTCGGTCTGCAACTGTTTGATCTCGGACGGCAGGCAATTCAATGGAAACGTGAATGGCCGGCGGCATCGATTCCTTTCGAGATTGACCAGAGGCTGGTGGGAATGTGGCTTCCCAATGGACGGGTGGAATTGATTGAACAGGCAACGGGAAGAACCGTCCGGACTCATCATTTGTCTTTCTCTGCTCCTCCCCAGCGGATCGTCTCCTCCATCAGCCAGCAGGACGTGCTGATCGTTTTCTCCACTCTCGATCCGGCCAATGCAATCCCGGAACCGTTGCGGTTGCAGTTTGGACACCGTCATCCGCTCGTGAAGGGAATCTCCTGCTGCTTTCATCGGGAGACCGGCGAGTTGTTATGGCAACAGACACTTCCTGAATGCGTTTTCCGACGTGACCAGCCGGTCGATCTGCCAGTTTTTGTCACACTGGCGATGCCTGTTCCGGTCCCGCTGGAGTCTTCCGCGGACGAACCGTCTCCCGACGTTCCTCCTCCGCCGGTCGAGAAGCCTGCTTCGGGGGGATCCGCAACCGAAAAGGACGCGGACTCCGGAGCTGAATTTGCTGATCCGGGAATCCTGTTACGATGCTATGATCGCCGGACCGGAAAACTGTTGCAGGAACTGACGGGAGAGAAGTCGCTGTATGCCGTCACGGGAAACCAGTCCAGCGGGAAGGTCATCGTCGATACTCTGAAAACGCGATTAGAAATTGACTTTTCCATGGATGTGCAGGAACCTGCGACAACACAAAGGGATTTGGGAACTTCTCCAATGAACCCCGAAAAATGAGGGAGCGCCATTCCGAATGGATCACATTTCGGAAGCATTCGACGGGAAGCAGAAGATTTTATGCGTGATGGTTTTTGCGTGCTGGTCCGCGGCATTTTGCTGGCGGGGGTTCTCAGTGGATGGATCGGAGGAAACACCGGTCAGGCCCAGGCTCCGCCGGTTCCACTCATTGTTCCCCCGGGTGTTCCCGGTCCTTCGGCGCTTCCGCCCAGTACTCCGGGAACGGCTCCTCCAACTTCCGGCACAACTCCAAATTCTCCAGCTCCAGCTGCGACGAATCCCGCCCCGGCACCGCAAGTTTCCGATCAGGTTTCCACCAACGATCTGGACGATCTGAAGAAACGGACAGATGCAGCGGCTGATCTGAGCGAGGAACAGAAAAAAACGATCAATGATCTCATCGAGCAGGCCCGCGCGGAACTAAGCCAGGCCGACGAGTTTTCTGCCAGCCTGAAAACATGGCAGAAACGCGCGGAAAACATCGAATCCAGCCGACAGGAAGCCCAGAAGAATCTCGAAGCGGCCTTACGAGAAACGCCGCAGCCAATTTCCAGCCAGGAACCGCTCTCCAAACTCGAACAAGCCCTGGCCAGCAAGCAGCAGGATCTGGTGAACGCCACCAACGAACTGGCGCAGACCGACAAGCGTCTGGCGGACCGGCCGGTGAGAGTCAAAGCAATCAAGGATCGGCTCGCAGCCATTCCAGCGGAACAGGACGCCGCCACCGGAGAATTGACGAAACTTTCCGCCGCGACCGAAATGTCATTGCAGCAGGATGCCAAACGGCTGCGATGGCTGACCGTCCGGAAACGCCTGGAAAGCGAAACACCCGCATTGCAGGCGGAAGCCGCCTACCGGGCTGCTGAGGAAGCTGCCAACATCATTCAGCTCAACCGCCAGGAATGGACGGGAAAAGTGGCCCGCATCAAAGAAGAAGTGGCCAACCTGCAACGGGAAGTCCTGCGGCAAAAAAGTAAGGACGCCGAAGGCCGCAAACGACTCGCGGAAGAAGACGCGGAACTGACCAACCAGCCCGAAATCAAAAAAATCTACGAAGCCAATATTGCTTATGTGGATGAAGAGATCCAGTTTCGCGAAAAGGAAAAGCAGCTCAAGGAAGAGTTGTCCGATGCGGAAACATTGACGGACTGGGTCAATCAGAAACATAAAGATCTGGAAAACCGGAAGGGAAAAATCGGCACCAGTAAATCATTTGGCATCCGCCTGCGGACGGAACGCCGGTTACTTCCTCGTATCCGCGAATACCGCGACCGGATTGCTGAACGGCAACCCATTGGACAGGATGCGCAGCTCAACCTCATTGAGCTCTCCTCCCAGATTTCGTTGCTCAGCCATATGGACAGCAAAGTCCATCTCACGCTGGAACAGATGCGGGCCGCAGGCGAATTCAGCGAACTCTCCGACGAAAAACGGGGGGAGATGTCACAGTTGGAAAGCGACGTTCGCCGGGCTTACGAACAGCAGCAGAAGTCTCTCACGGAATTGCAGAATGCCAACGAAGCCTATGTCTCCACGCTTGATGCCCTGGACGCCCAGCAGAGTACATTAATTACCGCCACGGAAGCGTTTCAGAAATTCATCGACGAAAATATTTTGTGGGTTCCCACCAGTAATCTGCTCAGTTTTCGGGAAGTGCTGCATGATTCACGGAGCCTGGAACAGTTAGTCAGTCTGGACGAATGGCTGCAACTGGGATCGCAGTTTCAACGCGATGCCATGACACATCCGGGATGGTATCTGGCAACGTTGCTGGTCTGGCTGGTCCTGTTTTTCACACAGGGGAAACAACGGGATCGCATTCAGGCCCTTGGGCAGAAGGCGGGCAGCCGGTTGAACACCACGATGCGTCCCACGTGGATGGCCATTTTCTGGACGCTGGTCAAATCGCTCGTCCTGCCGTTGCCGTTTTTCTTTCTCAGCTGGCGGGGCCAGTTCCTGCATGGCAATGTGGAGATTCTGTCGCGTTACATCTTCACGCTGACGGTCTGGCTGTTCTGGTTGGAAATTGTTCGGAACACCTGCCGGGAAAAGGGGCTGGGAACCTCTCATTTCCAGTGGCCGGAACGGGTAAATCGCATCGTCATGGTGCAGTTGTCTTCGTTGATCGCGCTGGCAACGCCGGTCATTTTTGTTGTGGCCATTATGCGGTCGCGGACAGAAAATGAAGGATCACTGCCGGTGGAACGAATTTGCAGCATTGTCTTTTTTCTGCTGCTTGCCCTGACTCTGAATCGTCTGACGTCCCGTCGAACAGGCATCTTGAGAGAGTGGATTGAGTTGCATCCGGGAGGATGGCTGGACCGGCTGGCTTCCGTCTGGAACTTCATCGCGACCTGTCTGCCGTTATTTCTGGCGGGGCTGACGGTGGCCGGATACACCTATACCGCCGGACAACTTTCGGTGCGTCTGGCCCAGACATTGATGGTGGTGTTTGGAACGTTGTTCGCCAAGGCGACCTTTGTACGCTGGTTGACGCTCCGGCAACGGCGGCTGGCCATTGAACATGCCCGGGAAGTGCGGGCCGCCCTGGCGGAATCGCAAGGGCAGGATGATGCGGCCTCCACGGTGAAACTGGAAGCCCAGGAAGCCCGGACGAATCTGGTGGAAGTCAGCATGCAATCAAAACGGCTGCTGAACACGTCCGCGGTTCTGCTCCTGCTGGCCTGCGTCTGGTACATCTGGATTGATGTTCTGCCGGCATTAAAAAGACTGGACGACCATCCGATCCCCTACCTCTCCTTATCGCTGGCCAAAATTTTAGTCGCCGGGGTCATGGCGATTCTGTTCACCACCGCTGCCCGCAATATTCCCGGCCTGCTGGAAATGCTGCTGCTCGAACGCCTGCCGCTGGACCGTTCGGTGCGGTACGCGATTGGAGCCCTCACCCGGTACACAATCGTCATTGCTGCGATCCTGACAGTCGGCAACATTCTGGGTTATCGCTGGGCGGACGTTCAATGGCTGCTTGCCGCCTTGACGTTCGGGCTGGGATTCGGATTACAGGAAATTTTCGCGAATTTTGTCTCCGGCCTGATTATTCTGTTCGAACAGCCCGTCCGCGTCGGAGATATTGTCACCATTGATAATGTCACCGGAACCGTGAGTCGGATTCGGATCCGTTCGACAACAATTCTCGACTGGGACCGGAAGGAATACATCGTTCCCAACAAGGAATTTATCACAGGCAAGTTGCTGAACTGGACTCTCAGCGACACGACAAACCGCATCACGCTGACGGTGGGGGTTTCTTATGATGCAAATCCCGATCAGGTGCGGGAACTGCTGTTGAAAATTGTCCGGTCGCAGCCATACATCATGACCGACCCCGGTCCGGCAGTCTCCTTTGAAGGGCTGGGGAGTTCGACGCTGAATTTCGCAATTCGGGCCTATCTTCCCTCGATGGATACCCGGCTGGAAACAACCAATCAACTTTATTCAAGAATCCTGAAGGAATTTACCGCCGCTGGAATCGAGATTCCGTTCCCGCAACAGGATCTTCACCTCCGCACCAGCATTCCCATTGCGTTTCAATCTCCCGTGTCTTCTCCCCCCCCAGCCATCAACGGCGCCGTCTCTCATGACGATGAACTGGAAGAAGCCTTATGAGTCACATTTTCCCTGGCAGGCAACTTTGATCCGCCAGCCAGGGAAAGTCGCATTCGGTTTCGCAACGTTGGGGCTTTGAACCCATCTGGGATTGACGTACAATCCCGTGATCAGATCTATTTCGTCGACGGGAAGAACAGATGTATGACGACGAGTTCGACGACGATGATGACATTCCTTCCGAGGACGTCGCTGACGAAGCCACCATTTGTTGTCCCGCCTGCGGGATGGAAATTTATGAAGACTCCCCGCAATGTCCCCATTGCGGGGAATATGTGACTTCTTCCACAAGCCGGTTCTGGGGTGCCCATCCCGTTGGCATCATCGTCTTCAACGGACTGGGCTTAGTTGCTGTGCTGGTCGCGCTATTCGTGATGATGTTCCGCCCCTGAATTCCAAAACCGAATGCGGGCAGCCTGTCCGGCCCTCTTATTTCCAGCCTTCCGGGATCGGACTTTTCCCATTGCGGCTTCTTCGCCACGGGTTTGACGACCTGTTATGCTGCGGACGATTCTCCCCGCTTTCCGGATAACCGCTGCGATGGCCCCTTCGATTTATCATTCATTACTGCTGCCAGACGTCCGGCAGATGCTGCAAGAGCAGGATTCCGCAGCCATGCAGGAATTTTGTGATGCACTCTATCCAGCAGTGGTCGCGGAGGTTCTGGAAGGGCTCGAACCGGAAGAAGCCTGGCAGGTTCTCTCCCATTGCTCCGCCTTGAAGCAAGCGGAAATCTTCGCCTTTTTCTCGATGCACGTTCAGGTGGCAATGGTCGATTCCATTCCTCCGGAACGGCTCTCACGCATCATTGAAGAAATGTCCGCGGATGACCGGGTGGATCTGCTGGAACGGATGGATCCGGAGCACGTGGAACGCCTGTTGCGATTCGTGGCCCAGGCGGAACGAGCCGATATCCGGAAACTGCTCTCCTATCCGGAAGGAAGCGCGGGCTCCATCATGACGACGGAATATGCCTGGTTGCCGTCGGATGTCACTGCTCAAGAGGCCCTGGAACGATTGCGGCTTCAGGCTCCGACCCGCGAAACCATTTACTACATCTACGTCACGGACGACTCCCGGCATCTCATCGGCTTTATCTCGCTGGGACAACTGATCCAGGCCCGCTTGAACACCAAAGTCTCGGAGTTGATGCAACGGGACGTGATTTCGGTCCGCGTCGATGACGACCAGGAAGACGTGGCCCACGAAACGCTGAAATACGGATTCATCGCCATTCCTGTTGTCGATAATCAGAACCGACTGGTGGGCATTATTACGCACGACGATGCCGCCGCGGTGAGCCAGGAAGAAGCCACCGAAGATGCTTATCTGGCCGGGGGAATGACACCGCTCGAAGACAGCTACATCGAAACCCCGTTCTTTGAACTCGTGTGGAAACGGGGGATGTGGCTGGTGATTCTTCTGGGAGCCGCTTCGCTGACAGCCCAGGTGCTTCATTTTTTTGAACACCAGGAAGAAATGAACTGGATGGTTCTGTTCCTGCCGATGGTACTGGCCAGCGGCGGAAACGCGGGATCGCAGTCGGCCACGCTGATGATCCGGGCCCTGGCCCTGGACGAAACTCACGGCCGGGTCGGATGGATCGCCTGGCGGGAAACCCGCATCGGGGCCTTGCTGGGACTGATTCTGGCATCGGTGGCTTTCGTGGTCGCCCGTGTCATGGTGAGTCCGGATGCAGCTTATGTTGTTGGACTGACCGTATTTTTAGTGGTCGCAGCGGGAACATTCTGGGGAGCCATGCTGCCGCTGATCCTCAAACGCCTGGGTCTCGACCCCGCCTTCATGTCCAATCCGCTGATTGCCGCCTTGAGCGATATGCTGGGCGTGGTGATTTATTACAATGCGGCTCACGCTCTCATGGAGGTCATTTGAGGCATCTCAAGTTGAGAGGCTTCGTTCGTCTGCGCATTCACAAGGAATTTGCCCTCACATTCACCCAGACAATCAGGCATTCACCCAGGAGTGTTCCGCAATGAAACGTTCTTTCGATCATTCGTGTTGCAGGTCTGTTTCCTCCTTTGAAGCCAGCGGATTTTGCGAATGGACCCCGCCCAGAAATCGGACCAGATGGCCGTTGCAAGGAAGCCTCTGCCGGGGAATGCTGCTGATGACGATGCTGTGCTGCTGCAATCCGGCACTCGCCCAGGGAGGACGACGTGGGAGCATTCCCACGACAAAATCGCTTGATGCCGCCGCCGAAAAAGCGGAAACCGATTATCTTGCCAGTCTGGCCGATCTGGCAGGCAAGTACGAAAATGCCGGGGACATTCAAAAAGCCAGCGAAATGCTGCGGGGAATTCTCCGGATCAAGCCGGATGCGGAAGTCGTCAAAACCAGGCTGAAAAATTTTGAAGAAATGGTCTTCAAAGACAATGTCCATTCCGTGGATCTCGATCCGGGAAATGGCTGGGTGGCAGCGGGAATTCTCGTCAGCAAAGACAAACCCATCCGAATCGAAGCCGAAGGAACGTATAAATTCGTCACCAGCGACGTCCTGGGGCCGGCTGGTTACCCGGGAACCGATCTGATTCACGGCGTGGTGGAAGGAGTCCCGACCGGAGCCCTGATGGCAGTGATCGGAAAATCATCCGACTCGGGGTCTGGTCGCCGAACCAATCCCAAAGACCTGCCCAAGCCGATGTTCGTGGGAAGCCAGAAGGAAATCACTCCGAAAGAAAGCGGCCCACTGCTCTTTCGCATGAATGTTCCGGATGGTTCGAAGTGCACCGGAAAAATCAAAATTAAGGTCACGGGAAATATCGCCGTCATGTCGCGATAAATACAACTCTCTTCAGGAAGAGCAATACCGGGCTCTCAGGCAGAGCGTGGAGGACTTGATCCAGTTTCGGCCCGGTCCCCCGTCGCATGACGATGGGGGGAAGAGGGGGGCAAATTTCGCACCGAACATGATGGGTTTCGCCGATCCATTTGAAGACCGCTTCTCAGGCTGCCCGTAACTGGGGTGCGTGCTGCGCGAAGCGGATCCAATCCGTGACTTCCTCCAGATCCGGAACTCGGGCGGACCGCAACAGACGTGCTCCTTCGCGGGAAGTGACGAAGGGCTGGACCAGGGAATTGAGTTTCGCGGGATTCATCGTCGCCAGTGTTTCCGGATCGCGAATTCCACAGGTCACCAAAACCTGGACATCATGGCCGCGAAGTTGCGGAACCTGGCACATCAAGTTTGCCTGCTGCTGCCAGGATCGCACGGTTTCCGGGGTCACCTCGCGACGATTCAGCCGGTTGGCAATATCGGCTGGTACCTGGGCGAGGAGTTGTGAAACGAAATCGATACCAATGGCCTGAAGTCGCTGCGCCATGCGGGGCCCGATGGACGGAGCATCGACAATCGGACTCTCGCTGGTCAAATAAAATTTCCACCGGGCTTCGTCCGCATCCGGCCGGTCGAGCGAGTGCAACTTCACCTGGGAATTGTTTGCTGTCGCAATCGTGCGGACCGATCGTCGCCGCTGGCGGGACAGGTTGTGTCGCAGGTTGAACCGCCGTTGCGAAGACGCATCGCGGGCGGCCTGCCAGGTCCGGGCCAGTCGACCGGAACGGATCCAGCGTTCCACCTGCGTCTGGCTGGGCCAGTCCGGACGTTGGGTCAGCCACTGGGTTTCATAATCTCCGGAATGCCGGGCACGAATCTGGCCGATCTGGTTGAGTACCGTTGCCAGATCGCATTCCGCCAGTTCCGTGGGAGACTGGATGCCGCAGATGACGAGCAACTGGGCATCGCGGCCAGTCAGATCAGGAACGCAGCAGAGCAACCGGGCTTCGGACTGCCATTTTCTCAGCGTGGCTGCGGAGATCTGCAAGGCTTCCAGTGGCATTTCCACGGTTTCCGGATTCAACTCCACCAGTTCGCCGACAGTGCGGACTCCCAGGGCGCCGAGTCGGCGGGCCATTTGTTCTCCCAGGGAAGGAATATGTCCGATCGGGCTTTCCGGGTGCAGCCAGTACGGGCTATCGGGTTGAACGCGATCTTGTTGAATGGCCTGCTCCGCTGGTGCCGATTTCGTCAGGGTAGAGGCGGGAGCCATGGCCGGTGCTGGAATGGGATGTGTTTCCTGCTGGACGGCAGCCCTCCAATGGGATCCCGGCAGATGGAAGACTGATGCCTGGCGCGCGGCAAACAAGTCCACGAGATGATCCTGACAGGTGAGAAACAGGATCTGGTGGGTTTGAGCAAACTCGACCAGAACATCAGCTGCTGCGGACGAACGGACTTCGTCGCTGTCCGTCAGGATGTCATCCAGAATTAACGGGAAGTCGTGTCCTCTCCGATGAAACTCTTCGCACAGTGCCAATCGGAAGCAGAGAACGGCCTGTTCCAGCGTTCCCCGGCTGAGAGCCTGTGCAGGCAATTCTCCATCCGCCCCATTGATCACGAAGAGTTCATTGACATCGCTGTCCCAGCGAAAACGGGGATAGCGTCCTTCGGTCATGCGGTCGAGATAGCGGGAGGCTTCCACAATCACCGGAGAAATCGCTTCCGCATTCAACTTCTGCTGCGTGCGCATCAAAACCGTTTGCAGCAATGTGAGCGATTGCCATTGTTCACGGGCATCGGCCAGTTCCTGTTCGACACAAAGAAATTCCCGGGAAAGGGTCTGAACGGAATGATCGCCGGCAAATTCGCGAGCCCCCTGGTCGAGCTGTTGTAACTCCACACGGGCCTGACGCAACTGTTCCACTGTCTCTGCCAGTCGCTTGTGCCGGGTCGCCTTCAATTGCAGCAGTTCGATTTCCCGGCGGGCATCGCCGGGACGGGCTGCGGAAATGGTGACTCGTTTCTCTTTAAGAATCACTTGCGATCGAGGCTCCCCTGGTTCCATGGGACTGGACCAGTTCACAACAGCTTCGTCATGCCCGGCACATTGGCATCCCTCCGCTTCCTGCGCGGTGCGGAAATGGACCTGATCAGTCGCATGTCTTGCCTGGTTCCGGAGTACGTCATCACGGCGGATTCGCAGACGCTGTACCTGCTGGATCAGTTCCTGTTCGCACCGGTCAATCCCTTCCCGCTGATTCCGGAGCGTCTCCTGCTGCAAAGCCGATTGCTGCCGGCCAAGTTCCTGGCAGATCAACCAGACCTGATCCCGAATGGCATCCACTCCCATTTGAAGCTGCGCCGAACGCGGCCCACAGACACAGTGTGAAGAATCTTGCAGGGTGCTCAGAATCGAAGTGAGCTGAATGGTTTGTGTTTCAATCAGCGAAAGGGCGTGACGTTGGCGTTGAAGCGTGGTTTGCGCATCGGGAGTTTCCGCTCCGGCAAGGTCTGCTCTGGAAACGGACAATGTCATCCGATGCCCGGCGAGATCGCGCAAAACCTGTTGGGCATGGGCAATTTCCAGATCAATCGCCTTCAACTGGGCCACCCATGGGCTGGGAATCGGGGAAACCGGCGGGGAAACCGTTTCGACTTCCTGAACAAGTTGTTCGCGCGTAGACCAGAGACGATCCTGAGTTTCGGAAAGATCGCATTGAACGGCTTGCAGTTCCTGATCCTGCCAGTCCCGCTGCTGGGTCAGACGGTCGATTTTTTCACGCAACAGACAAAGGGATTGCTGCCATTGTTCCAGTTGCAGTTGCTGGATTTGGCGAGCGGCAACCAGATCTCCAGCGAGTTGTTCCCGCTTCTGTTCCAGGGTCGTCAGTGTTCCCTGATTGGGAGCGGTGCGGAACAGGTCCGCGCGTTCCGCTTCCATTTCACGGACCCGAGTTGAGATCCATGCCCCCGTACTGGAGCGTGAGGAGAGATCCACGTTTTCGTTCCGGGCCAGGCGGACCAGTCCGGACAAGTCATGGGCGGCATAACTGCTGACCGCATACAACTGGCAAAACAGATTTTCGGGAATGTTCTGAATGGTTTTCCGCAACGCGGTGACATCATCCACGGTTCCTTGCAACAAAGAGAGGGCCAGGGTATCGGACTGGTCAGCCCGCGCATGCCGGATCACGTCGAAACGTCCCTGGCTGTTTTGCACCGTCACGCTTCCGCCGGGAGTTCCCGCTTTCAACGGTGGAAGCAGCTTCAGACGGTGGGCAGGTCCGAATCCGCAGAACACTCCGGTCAGAAAGTGCATTAACGTTGTTTTTCCGGAACCGTTCACTCCGTGAATCACATTCAAGTGATCGGTCAGTCCGTCGATCCGACACCGGGAAAGAGTGCCAAAGCCTTCCACGTTGATCTGCTGTAATCGCATATCGCTTCCTCGGTTTGTCCCGCTGTCCAATGAGCTGTTGAGAATGAACTGTGATTGTCGACGACTGGCTGGAGCGCCCGTGCTCCGAAGACAAATCAAAATATTTCGGAATTCCCGATGTTTCCGGCCCCCAGTTCCATGGGAGTCCGTAACTCCCGGACCAGCCGGGGACGATGCAGGCCAAACTCATCATGAGTCAGAATCGGACCTCGCAGAAAGGGACCGGTGGAACTGGGAATGTGCGCGGATGCCGCCAGATCGGACGTGCTGAGTTGATCGAGTTGACGAAATCCTTCCGCAACAGCGGGAACAGCACTCCACCGCTGATATTGTTCCGCGGAGGGATGCAGGTGGATTTTCCAGTTCCAGATCCGCGAGCCTCGTCCCAAGGACTGCCGCAACTCCTGAATCAGTTGTCCCGGCTCTTCCGGACCGATCAGATTTTCCCATAAGGGACTGGTGCCGGAAAAAATCCATTCCATGCAGGTCATTTCCACCTTGTCGGCGTCATGGCAACACCGGCTGCGAAGTTGCATTTCCTTCAGCAACGATTCCCGGGTGCGATGTTCCGCCAGATCAATTGTTTCCGCGGCCCAGGCAACGGTAGCGGCATCCGCCAGCAAAGAGCGCGGCTTTTCTCCCGGAGCGAATTCATTCATCCGCATTCCGGTCGGGCCCCGCTGGGCACTGTTCGTATGATGCACCGGGAGAATCTCGTGCCGCAGCAATCGAGTACGATCCGGGCCGATATATTCCACAATGGGAGGAATCGCGTTGGTGTCGACCGTAATGACCAGATCTCGTGCATCGGCATGAAAGTCCGTTGCCGCCCGGCCCGTCGGAATGGAAGAACTGGCATGATGAATCAGAATCTGGCCGGACGGACTTCCCGTCGGGATGACCGCCGACTGTCCGGGCAGCAGGCAGGTGATCTGCTCGGGACGAAGCGACCAGATCGGCATCAGCGATGACTGAGTCGTTGCCCAGACAACATGCACGCCGGCAAGATGCAACCGGCGGAATTGTTCCATCAGAAAACAGGCCAGCCGAGGTTCCGCTTCGCAGTCCGCCAGGCTCCCTGTCAGCAGCAAGAGATCGATCCCCTGCGTGAGTGCGGCATTAAAAATTTTCATCGCGGTCCGTTCACGGGCCTGATTGAAGATTTCCCGCAACGGGGCCGGAAGCCGGCCAATCGTTTCAAGCGGCTCGTGCAGACATAAATCCGCCGCTTGAAGAACGCGAAGGGCGCCCTTCATCTGTTTGCCTCCATGCGGCCACAAAACCAGCTGCTCTCCGCGCCTGGGAAATTCGCGGGCTGAGCAGCATTTTTTGCAGCATCCATCCCTGGTATCCTGGCGACGAAACGAACATTCCCTTCGTTTCGCGGCCCCCATGTTTCTCCCGAATCCAACGGGATCGGCGGAAAATACCAGTTGATTGCAATTTCGACAAGATGAACTTGTCCCGCATGGAAAAAGCGGATATTGAGCTTGACGAACGCGGGCAGACAGCCCCTTGACGTCATGAAAAGCCAGCAGAAGTGGCCGGATGGACCATCATGGATTGGAAATGATTCGATCGTTTTTGAGCAGGCTGTCCGGCCGTCGGATCAGGGAGCCTTGGGAGCCATTCCCGTCAAAGGTTTTCGTCAGTTCACGACAATTCCGAATGCTTCACGCAGCCACGCTCAGCAGTTCTTCGGCAGCAGCTTCCACTTCCACCGATTGAATGGAGTGAAGATCGTCGACATAACCTACCAGCAGCGCGAGATCGCACAATTGATTGATGCGACGCGGGATTCCCTGTGAAAGTTCCCAGATCGTTCGAGCAGCGGACTCGTCAAAAATCCGCTGTTGGCGGCCGGCGACGGCCAGACGTCGCTGGAGATAAAGCAGAACTTCCTGCTGCGGCAACGGTTCCAAAGCCGTCCGCACGCTGATCCGTTGATCCAGCGCCGCCAGACGCTGCAAACGGGCAAGTAATTCCGTGCGTCCCGCCAGAATCAGGGAGAATTCGCAGTTTCCCTCTTCCCGGAGATTGAGCAGCAGCCGCAGAAACTGAAGCTGGTCCAGATCCAGCAAATGGGCATCATCAATCAGCAGGACGAGTTGTCGATGCTGTTTATGAAACAGTTCCAGTTGAATTTCAACTTCACGCAGGATCACGTGATCGGAATCCTGGGCGGTGACAGGACTTCCCAGACGTCCCGCGAAGTACGCCAGTGTTCCGGCCGGACTGAGTTGTGGAAAAATCAGCCGGACAAACGTTGTGTTGCCGGATTCACGATATTCCTGTTCCAGAACATGCGTCAGAAATGATTTTCCCAGTCCGTGTTCCCCAGCGAGGATGCCAATTCCTTTCTGTTGATCGATCAGATATCGCAATTTCAGGAGTGCTGACTGATGCGTCTGGCTGGCGAAATAGAATTGCGGACGAGCCCCGTCTTCAAATGGCCGCTGACTCAATTTCCAGTGTGATTCGTACATAATCGGAATTTCAGGACCAGGGCGTCATGGAATCAACTTCGCTGACCCACGATGACATTCGCGGAATCAGTTGTGGTGCAAAAGCGAACCTTCATCGGGAGACTGCCGGCGGTGCCCCATCACGCAAAGCAATCTCCACCGGTTCAATTTGACCGGAAAGCCAGACCGGTTCCGGAACGGAAACCACCGATTGAAACCCGGCCGGAGCCACACGTCTCCGCGTCAGGATGCGACCACTTGTATTCAACGGAGAAGCCATCCGCCCCGGAATCCCAGCGGGAGCCTGAATCAACATTTCGCGGGAGGTATCATTCCCGGAAGAGACCGAAGCTCCGCCAAATTCTCCGGTCACGGCCCGATGGTCAAAATGGCGTAATAATGGAGGCTCATGAAGAGCCTGCGAGATTTCAGCAGGCTCTTTCGCCACAGGCAGATCAGTGGACCACAGCCCCAGTAGCGATCCCACCAGGCAAATTGCTGCCAGGCCGAACCAGTGCTGTTGACGCATCCGAAACATTTCCCGAAATCCAGCAAACCACGAACGATCTTCCGTTCGGAATCCTCGACGATAATGAGAACGCTTTCACCGGAAACGGACAAGCTGTGCCGCACGGTCAGCGACGTTCCTTCCTGAAAAATGACGCTTCCCTGCCGACTTGCCCTGATTTCCGTTTTCGCCAGCCATTTCCAGACAAAAACACGGATGGACAGGGAATGACGACGGATCATCGACAATCCGACACTTCATCGATCGGCGAGAGACACGACGAACTTAACGAAATTATCAGTCCGATGGATTCTTCCGGCGAGACGGACTTGAAACTCCCCTTCTTCTCAGACGATACTCGGTCTTCCTCTGTTCCTTCTTCTCGAATCGCGAGGCATGATTGCTCATGAATGCTGCCCTTCCGCCTGGATTGCCTTCTCGACGCCAATTTCTCCAATTGACCGCTGCCGGACTTGCAGCCGGAAGTCTGTGGCGACCTGTTTACGGGTTTGGCGCGGAACGCGAAGCCGATTCCTATGGCGGATTTCACGTTGGGCTGCAAAGTTACAGCTTGCGAAATTTTGACGAAGACACGGCATTGCAGCAGACAACAAAGCTGGGCCTGCATTACTGGGAAGCCTATCCCAAGCATGTTCCCATGGGGACCATTCCAGGCTACCTGGCGGAACAGAAAGAAAAGTTCAAGAAAGCCGGCGTGCAACTGGTGAGTTATGGCGTCGTCGGATTCGATTCCAACGAATCCAAAGCCCGGGCCATCTTTGATTTTGCCAAAGCCATGGGATTGTGGTCCATCAGTGCCGATCCAGCCAAAGACGCCGCGACATTCGACCTGCTGGACAAACTGGTTGAGGAATACCAGATCCCCATCGCGATCCACAATCATGGTCCGGGACATCGTTATGACAAAGTCTCGGATATTCTCGACATGGTCGAGAAGCGCCATCCGCTGATTGGAGCCTGTGTTGATACCGGGCATTACCTGCGAAGCAATGAAGATCCGGTGGAAGTGGTCCGCAAACTGGACAAGCGCGTCTTCGGCGTCCATTTGAAAGATGTCCGCACGCTCCGGGACGCGGACGGAAAAGGAGATAAAAAGCAGTTCACGATTCTCGGAGAAGGAGATTTGAATATCGTCGGCCTGCTCCGTGAACTGCGGCGGATCGGGTATGCAAAAAATCTTTCGCTGGAATATGAGGAAAATCCGAAGAATCCCCTTTCGGATATTGAAATTTCACTGAGCGCGGTCCGCAGTGCCGCCGCTTATCTCGATCGCCGCGACGAAGCCGGCTTTGTCTCCTTATGGGACGGGAAAACCTTCGACAACTGGAAAGCGAATGAATCGCCGGAAAGCTGGAAGATCGAAAATGGTGAAATCATCGCCCACGGAAAACGGAGCCACCTGTTCTACATGGGTGACCTGGCTCCTTTTAAGAATTTCGAATTGCGAGTGGATGTGAGCGCCGGCCCGCATAGTAATGGCGGCATCTACATTCACACGAAGTACCAGGATGAAGGTTGGCCTGCCCAGGGATTCGAGACCCAGGTGAACAACACTTATCACGAAGATCCCCGGAAAACGGGCAGTCTGTATTCCGTTTCCGATCAGCACGTGCAGATGATCCCCGATGATACCTGGTGGACGCAGGACATCACCGTTCAGGGGAAACACGTCACGATTCAAGTCGACGGAAAAGTCGCCGTCGACTATACCGAACCGGATGATCTCCAGGTCGATCCGAAATGGCCGTTGCGACGATTCAGCTCCGGCACATTCGCCTTGCAGGCGCATGACCCGGGAAGCGTGGTCCGTTTTAAAAACATCCGCGTCAAAAAACTTCCTGATTAGCCCCGTTTGGTCTTTGTTCGATCACGCTCGGCCTTGAATTCCTTGTCTTTCACCAGGATCTGCGTGAGATACCATATTTGCAACTTCGCTCTAGAGCAAGTTGCTCTGGCCTGGATCCACGCAGCTTGCATTGGACTTGAAAAACTGGTTCCCGCGTGGCGGAATGCGGCCCATACGGTGTTGATGCGATTCAAACAACAGAGTTGCCGGAGGCTTCCACATCAGCGGAAGCCCCCGGCAGTCGCTGCCAGGAAACGACCAGAGGCAGGGGACAGGCAAGAACAACACTCATTGCCATGATGTCATGACAAACATTCCACGTGCCGCCCGGCAACTGTTACGGGACTTGCAGTTGGCAGGATTGACCCATCTGCCGCGCGTCGCGGTCCCGGAACTTCTTCAGAAGGCATCCTCTGAAATTATCCCGGAAACCGTTTCTTCCTCTTCCGCGGCACATCCCGGGAGCGTTGTTCGTTCTTCCCGAACGACGCCCCCGCGAGAGAGAGTCCGCCCCCCCGCCCCGGCACCTGTTGCTTCCGCTAGCCGCACTGCCTCCGCCAGCAACACGGTTCCAAACCACGATCCCCTTCCCATGCGGCAGGAGAAACTGGCGGCGGTGGCTGCCTGTGTCGCGGAATGTGTCCGGTGCCCGCAACTGGCTCGAACCCGCAAACAGACGGTGTTCGGAGTTGGAGATCCGCAGGCCCGGATTTTATTTATCGGCGAAGCCCCCGGAGCGGACGAAGACCGGCTGGGGGAACCGTTCGTCGGAAAAGCAGGCCAATTGCTGACAAAAATCATCGAAGCCTGCGGCTGGAAACGCGAAGAGATTTACATCTGTAATATTCTCCGTTGCCGTCCTCCCGAAAATCGAACGCCCACGGAAACGGAAGCCGCCAACTGCCGTGAATACCTCGATTCACAGATTGCCATTGTCGATCCGGAATACATTGTCTGCTGGGGATCCTGTGCTGCTCAAAACCTGCTGGGAACTAAAGATGCCATCGGAAGAATGCGGCAGCGGTTCTTTCAGCACGGCCGGGCTCGGGTCCTGTGTACATATCATCCCAGTTATCTCTTAAGAAATCCGTCCGCGAAGAAGCCGGTGTGGGACGACATGAAATTTTTGCTGGCGGACATGGGACTGGCCCCCCCGCCCCACTGAACAACGCCGAACAAAAGAAACGGGCAACTCTCTTTTAAAATCCTTGCGCGCTTCCGCTCCGGCGGCTGTCCGCGACTCCCTGCAACGCACCGGTCTGCGGATTCCGGCAAATGGAATGGGCATCCCCCTGACGCGAGACCAGGACAACGTGATGCCCCTGCTTTTGCAATTCCGCAATCAAGTGGGGGGCAGTCTGCTTCACAGCTTTTTCAATCTGCACCCGGTCCGGCAGCCAGGCGTGATGCAGGCGGGGTTCCGCCACAGCCTGGGGAAGCTCCATTTCGAACTCCAGCACATTCAACAGCACATTCAGCACAGTATTGATAATCGTACGTCCTCCCGGACTGCCGGTGACAAGAACCACCTGTCCCTCGCGCGTCACGATGACCGGCGTTTGCGAGCTGAGCATCCGTTTGCCGGGAACAATCAGGTTGGCCTTGGTCCCGATGCGGCCCCGCGTGTCCGTATGGCCCGCTTTCCAGTTGAAGTCGCCCATTTCGTTGTTGAGAAGAAATCCTCCCCCATGAACCGCCACGCGCGCGCCGAAGCTCTGCTCCAGCGTGTAGGTGTTGGAGACGGCCATTCCATTTCCATCCATCACCGAAAAATGCGTCGTGGAAGGGGATTCGTCAATGATTGGCAAATCGGGTGCCAGATCCGTGCTGGGGGTCGCTTTATCCGGATCAATACTCTTTGCCAGTTGATCGGCATGGGCCGCGGTGAGGAGATCTTCGGGAACTCTCACAAAATCGGAATCACCCAGAAAGAGCGCTCGATCAAGGAATGCCCGCCGCATCGTTTCAATTTCGAGATGAACGGTCGTTGCCGACCAGCGAGGCTGGTCACGGAGGTGATAACGTTCCAGCACCTGCAACATTTCCGCCAGACAATATCCGCCGGAACTCGGTAACGGGGGAGCATGAATATCGAAATCCCGATACCGGATATGAACCGGTTCCCGGACAACGGCGCGGTAATCATGCAGATCCTGAAGTGAGATCACCCCCTGGCTCCGTCCCATCTCCGCAACGATCAACTCGGCAATCGGGCCGGAATAAAAAGCATCAACACCATTTTCCGCGATCTGCTTCAACGTTTCGGCAAGTTCCGGTTGAACGAGACGGTCTCCAGCGACCCAGGGAGTTCGATCCGACTTTTGATACAGACGCTGGCATTCGGCGTATTGGGGGACTGCTTTCGAAGAGCTTCCAGCGTCGATCTTCCGCAGGATGCTGTTTAACGATTCCGCCAGTCCCCGATCGATGGAGAAACCTTCTTCCGCCAGTTGAATTGCCGGGGCAACCAACTCACTCCATGGCAGTTGCCCATATCGCTGATGAGCCAGTTCAAGACCCCGCAGCGTTCCGGGAACGCCAGCGGCCTTCGCGCTGAATATCGTCTCCGTGAGTTGAAACATGTCCGATGTGGATGCTGCCGGCGCGGTTTCCCGGTACTCAATGCAGACGGGGTCTTTCCCCGGGCCGGGATGAACCATCATGAACCCGCCGCCACCAATGTTGCCCGCTTCCGGCCATGTCACCTGCAATGCGAATGCCACGGCAATGGCGGCATCAGCAGCATTTCCCTTCTGTTGAAGAATCTTAATTCCTGCTTCCGTGGCGGGGGGCGAGACACTGACGACCATTCCCCGAATGCCCCGCGCCACATGCGGCGACTGGGCCACCAGTTCTCCACACAAAGAAATGAAGACCAGTCCTGTCGCCAGCAGTGATCGAAAAGCACAACAGTTCATCATGCACCTTGTTTCTGACCGAAGTTCGAGCAGGCGTCTTAATCGCGGGCTCGCGCAGCACATGTTGACCTGAAATTTCCACAAGTCATGCGCCATATGCAATGGTGGATAGGATTTTAAAACAACATCTTGAGTTCGTCACGCAATGCATGGCATCATCTTGATCGATGAGCGAATCCAGTGGCTTCAGGTTTGCCCGTGAGAGCATTAATGGGAAAAGGCCGGAAAATGGAAACCAATCGCGGAAACGGAAAACTCCAATGGAGTCCCCCGGCAGGTTGCGATACTGTTTGCTCGTTTTGATCTTCATGCTTTCAGGAAAGTGGTCCATCCGATGAATTTGTGGGAATTTATCCTCCTGGGGATTGTGCAGGGAATTTCAGAATTTCTTCCCATCAGCTCCGACGGGCATCTGGTGCTGGTGGAAGCCTGCCTGGGACATCGGACTGAGAATCTCGAACTGAATGTCGCCCTGCATTTTGGAACGCTGATCTCCATTCTATATGTCTACCGGCACCAGATCATTCCAGTCCTGAAACAGCCCCGCCTGGTCCTGGCGATTGTCGTCGCGACCATTCCGGTGGTCATTGTGGGCCTGGGGCTAAAAGAACTCTTTGAGCGAGCTTCGGAGCAACCGTTCATTGCGGGGCTGGGGTTGCTCTACACAGCGTTCCTGCTATTTCTGACACCACGATTCGATCAAGGGCATCGGGAACTGGGGGAAATTCGGCTGCGTGACGCACTCGTGGTTGGCCTGCTGCAAACCTTGGCTCCTCTTCCGGGGGTCTCTCGGTCAGGATCGACGATCTTCGGTGCTCTATTGATGGGAGTCAAGCGGGAGGCTGCTGCCAACTTTTCCTTTTACATTGCGGTTCCCGCTTTGCTGGGAGCAACAGTCGTCAAATTGAAAGACGTCATCGATCAGGGAGGAACCTCGACACCGCTGATGCCGACGATGATCGGCGCACTGGTTGCCATGGGAGTGGGAATCGTGGCATTGAAAAGCCTGCTTCGAATTGTGGCCGCCCGAAAACTCCACTGGTTTGCCTGGTATGTGCTGGGAGTGGCACTGCTGACATTGACCGGTTGTTCCCTGGGATGGTTTTCGCAGGATCTCCCCGCTCCGCCCATGTCCGTGTCAATCTGATCAGGCCAAGGGAAAGAGAAGAGGGCGATTTGGGAGACCGCTCCTCAAGACGAGACTCCAATTTCGTGGTTCGACGTTACATTTCCGGCCACATGCAATAAGATATTCACCTGTTCACATTCCGGTAAGATGCCTGCGCCGGCTCGGGATGAATACGTTCAGCGTGGCTGCCTGATTGTCCGGCGGAGCGCCGGTCCGGCCTGATTGTCCCCCAGCGTTTTTATCCTCACATGCAAAGCAAATTTTAAATGTGTATTTTAATCGAGCCATTCTGTGATCGGACCGTTTTTGTGACTTAATTTATTTCGATTGGTTTTATTAACACAAACGGACAGGGGAAGAGGATGCAACAACCACTTCGAGGAAGAAATGGACAGTCGATCCTGCGGACGTTCGGCAGTTCGATTCCGAAGTCCCAATCCATTTTATTACCGGGAGTGCTTTCGGCGATTTTGCTGGCCATTCTCAATGGTTCCGGAATCGCCCGGGGAGCGGACACCAGCCTGGTCTATGTGACTCCCCGGGGAGTGACCTATACTGTGACGGACAAGGGGCTTTCCACCGTCCACAAAGGTTTCGGTTCGGTGATCGACGGGAGTTGGTCGGCTTATAATGCGGAGAGCCGTTTTCAAGATGGCGGGACCGGCGAAGTCAGAATTCCCGCTCCAACGGAAAAGACGCTGACGGTCCTGTCCCCTATAGAAGCTGAAGTCCGGCATGTCGCGGGGGATTCACTCTGTCTTTATCGTTATACGTTTGATAATGACGATGTCCTCATTTCCTGCCGGTTTGAGAACCGGCACGCAACAGCCACAATTCAGACGATCGGATTTTCGGGGCTGGGAATCCATTTTGCGCGCGTTCCGGAAGGAATTCTGCCCGTGGAAAGTGCCGAGTTTCTGAAGGAACAAGGAATCGGTATTCTCCATCCCAGCTCCTTCTCGCCCGTGGGTGGAAGCTATGGTGTTGATAAGAACATGGGCATCAGTGCGTCTCCCTCCAATGGCCGTCCCGTCAAGACGTTATTGTTATGGGATTATGCTGACTGGAATGCCCGGGAGCAGGATCGCGTTCTCGAACGTCAACTGAATTATATTGTCCATGCACCCGTTCCGCCGGGAGGATCAGCGACATTTGGTTTAACCATTCGTGTCAGCCCGGAACTCAACTGGCAGTTCCTTCTTGAACCTTATCAAAAAGAATTTCAACAGATTTACGGCAAGGTTCAGTACAAGGCCGATGGCCGATGGATCGCCACCGATAACCTGGCGGGCACCGAGGAAGAGGGGGCATCTCGCGAATCCTCCCAGCGATCCAGCCGCATCGGCAATCGATCCAGAAGTTCCAGCAGTTCCGGAAGACGAAGTCTCGATCGTTCTCAGGCTGCCCAGGAGTTTTGCGATACGCTCATTCCCCGCCTTTCGGAATCCAACGGCCAGGGAGTGGTTCTCAAAGGGTATGGAGTCACGGAACGAGAAGAGAACGCGGGAACTGCCGAATTCAATCTTCTCCCTCCGGATGTGGACGATCACTGGAACAATGTTGTCGAACAGTTTGCCGCAGCCCGCTTGAAATTCGGCGTGGCCAGCAGTCCTGTCGACGTCAGCATTCGCACGAGCTGGACCGACCGGCAGGCGGTTCGCTTGAATCCTCGCGACTCTCTTCATCGGGAACTGATCTGGCAACGGTATGATCAAATGATTCAGCGAGGCTGCAAATTATTCTTTTTCGAACAGTTCGGTGGTTCGCTGGATGATGTTGAACTGATGCGCTGGTTGCGGGACAAGATGGGTCCAGAAATTGAAACCTACGTCGATCAGCCCTGCGATGCCATCCTGGTCTATTCCGGCGGGCTGACTGGAGCGGTACTGAAAACGGGATCGTCCGCAGGACTGGAGCGCGGATACCAGCTTCAATATGGAGAAAAGGTCTGGGAAATCTGCCAGTGGCTGGCTCCGGGGGCTCAGATGGCCGGTCGGCTGATCGAAGTTCAGGGCAATTTGAATGACGCTCTGGAAACCCCGGAACGGTATTTCTATTCCCGGCATCTCGTTCCGTTGCTCCCCGTGGATGAGTTCAAACGCGCCCCCGCCATCAAGAAAGTGCAGCCGTTATACGTCGAAGAAAATGGGACCTGGCTCCCCTCAAAAATGAATTGATCCCGGCAAAATGAACTGCTGGAATGATGCCACCGGATCCCCTGAATAGAAGAGGGAACCAAAGATCTGGCGAACTTTCATCATGCGTCCCGTATTTTCGGAACGGAATCCTGTTTTTTCGATCCGTTCGATCTTTTATGCCGTCTGCAACAAACAGCAACGCTTTTCTGGGAGTATGATTGCCGCGAGAATCATCGCTACTGGGCGAAACGTTTCGTATTTGTCGCTCCCTTTCGCAACTTCCTCAAAGTGATTTTTTCATGCCGGAATTGTCCGCTCCAGTAAATTCTCCGGACCAGCCTCCCCGCCCGGCGGCCTATTTCGGTTGCGGCGTGCTGATGGGAATCTGCAATGTCATCCCCGGGGGGGACAGCGGAACGATTGCCCTGATTGTTGGAATTTACCAACGGATCGTCACCGCCATCAGCCATCTGGATGGAAAACTGCTGGCGCAAGTGCTGCGAGGAGACTGGAAATCGGCCCTGAAACGGGTCGACGTCGGGTTCATGATGCCGCTGGTTGCGGGCGTCGGATTTGGAATTGCAAGCATGGGCTCCTTCATGCATTACATGCTGGAGCATCATTACTCGATCATGATGTCGATTTTCTTCGGCCTGATTGCCGCCTCCTGCTGGATGGTGGCAAAACTGATTGAGCGGTGGGGGCCAGCGGAAATCCTGCTGCTGATCGGAGGAACCCTGCTGGCGTTCTGGATGGTGCGGCAACCCGGGCTGGCACATCCCCCGGAGCAACTCTGGTATATTGTCCTGTGCGGATTGATCGGGATTTGCGCCCTGATCCTGCCGGGAATCAGCGGTTCGTTTCTGTTGATTATTCTGGGGAAATATCACGATTTGACCGGGGTCATCGACCGGGCCACCAAATTTCATCTGACCGGAGACGATTTTGGTGTGTTGATCGCGTTTGGAGTGGGATGTGCCCTGGGGCTGGTGGGATGCAGCAAATTTCTGAAATGGCTTCTGGAACATCACGGTTCCGCCACAATGGCGGCCCTTTGCGGGTTCAAGATCGGATCGCTCTATAAAATCTGGCCGTTCCAGATCGATCTCACTCCCGAAATTCACGAATTCAAACACAAGGACTTTCAACCGGTTTTCCGTGATATTCCACTGGACGGTCATTTTGTGATGGTGATTGCGCTGGTGATCGGTGTGGCGGCAGCCATGCTCTGGCTGGAACATTTCGCTCTCCATCGCGCCCGGCAGGTCGTGCATGATGAGACTCCATCGGGCGTTGCACAGAAAGTGTAGGTCCGCCACAGCGGACCCGACTTCGAATTTTTGTGCAAAGCCGATCACGAACGACACAGCCTGCGAGTCATGCATTGCATGACAATTGGACGACATGTCGCCGAAGCAACTCTTTGATGACTTCGCATCCCAACGACCGGTGGGCAGACCGCGACGGGAGTTTGGCCTGCTCGGCGGGAATTTCCCCAGCGATTCACTTCGCCCGTTCGACCGGATGCGATACGATTGCAGTTTGTCGTTGCGGATCGCATCGTCTGTTTATGGATTGAGAAATCGCCAATGTTGTGGGAAATTGAAATTCAGCCCGTCGCCGGAGAAATTGACCGGGAGGGAGCCCGGCTCCTGAACGAAGCTCAACTTCGCCAATTGCAATCTTTTCATCGGATTCAGGCGGCACGCTCTTTCCTGGTGGAAGGGGATCTGAATGGGGAACAGATCAACTGCATCAGCCATTTCCTTTGCGACCCCATTGTGGAATCCGCGACCATTCGCCCGCTTCCCGCCGCTTCCACGGAAGATTCCGGCATCCTCCTGAATGTCCTGTACAAACCTGGAGTGACGGATAATGTCGGGCATACCGCTGCTGAGGCGCTGCGGGGACAGGGTTATGCGGTGACAGGAGTGGCGACATGCCGGAAATATACTCTGAATGCCGATGCCCATCGGGACGAGGTCCTGCGTTTCGCCCGAAAAGTGCTTTCCAACGACTCCGTGGAGCGTGTTCTGGAAGGACCGCTGACGTTGACGACGCTGGCCATTGGCTCGGAATATGACTTGCTTTTGAAGCAGATTCCGATCCGGGAGATGGATGATGCAGCCTTAATCCAGCTCAGCAAGGAAGGCCAGTTGTATCTGAGTCTCGTCGAAATGCAGACGATTCGACAGCACTTTCAGAATCAGCAGCGAGACCCGACAGACATCGAACTGGAAACCGTCGCCCAGACCTGGAGCGAACATTGTTCGCATAAAACGCTGGCGGGCCGCATTGCCTATACGGATGACTCCGGCGAGCGGCAGTTTACAAACATGCTGAAGGAAACCGTTTTCGCAGCCACACAGCGAATTCGTCTGCATCTGGGGGAAAACGACTGGTGCGTCAGCGTGTTTAAAGACAATGCGGGCATTGTTCGTTTCGATGACGAGAACGATGTCTGCATCAAAGTGGAAACGCACAATCATCCTTCCGCCCTGGAACCTTATGGGGGGGCCAATACCGGCCTGGGGGGAGTGATTCGTGATCCCTTGGGAACGGGATTGGGGGCTCGGCCGGTCTGTAATACGGACGTCTTCTGCTTCGCTCCGCCGCAGACATCTTTCGACAATCTTCCCCCGGGAGTCCTGCATCCCCGGACCATCATGTCGGGCGTTGTTTCCGGAGTGCGGGATTATGGTAACCGAATGGGAATTCCCACGGTCAACGGAGCGGTCTTTTTTGATGATCGTTATCTTGGTAACCCGCTGGTGTATTGCGGCAACGTGGCGATTCTGCCCCGGGGAATGAGCGAAAAGAAAGTTGTGCCGGGCGATCTGATCGTTGCGGTGGGGGGCAGAACCGGCCGCGACGGCATCCATGGAGCCACATTCTCCTCTGCCGAACTGACCCATGAAAGCGAAGAACTCTCCGGAGGGGCGGTTCAGATCGGCAATGCCATCACCGAGAAAATGGTCCTGGACGTCCTCCTGGAAGCCCGTGACCGGAAATTGTTCCATGCGGTGACGGACTGCGGAGCGGGCGGTTTCAGCAGTGCTGTTGGAGAAATGGGGGAAGAGTGCGGAGCGGAAGTCTGGCTGGAACAAGCCCCTCTCAAATATCATGGTCTTTCCTATACGGAAATCTGGATCAGCGAAGCCCAGGAACGGATGGTCCTGGCGGTTCCTCCGGAAAACCGGGATGAATTTCAGAACCTCTGCGCCTCCGAAGGGGTGGAAGCAACAGTCCTCGGCCAGTTCACGGAGACCGGCCGACTGGTCTTGAAATACGACAATCAGCAAGTGGGAGACCTGTCCATGGAGTTTCTCCATGAAGGCCGTCCTCCCGTGGTTCGCGAAGCGACCTATCAACCTTCGAAGCCGAAACCCTTCAAACTTCCGAACACTCTACTTCATCTTGGAGAGACGCTTAAGCGGATTCTCTCTTCGCCGAATGTCTGCTCCAAGGAACGGATTATTCGCCAGTACGATCATGAAGTGCAGGCTGGAAGCGTGATTAAGCCGCTGGTAGGAGTAGCGAATGATGGGCCTTCCGACGCTGCTGTCATTCGGCCCGATTTGAAATCCAACCGGGGCCTGGTCATCGCCTGCGGAATGAATCCTCACTTGGGAGATCAGGATCCCTATTGGATGGCGGCAGCGGCCATTGATGAAGCGGTTCGAAACTGTGTTGCTGTCGGCGCCAATCCGGAGCGGATCGCCATTCTGGACAACTTCTGCTGGGGGAACACGGAACGTCCTGAAACACTGGGTTCGCTGGTGCGGGCCGCACTCGGCTGCCATGACGTCGCTGTCGCCTATGGAACTCCCTTTGTCAGCGGGAAGGATTCGCTCAACAACGAGTTTTCCTATGACGAAAATGGAGAAAAGGTCACGATTTCCATTCCTCCCTCATTGCTGATCACTGCCATGGGACAGGTCGCTGACGTTGAGCAATGCGTGACTATGGATCTCAAGGAAGTGGGGCACGTTTTACTGCTGGTTGGTGAAACTCGCGAAGAAATGGGAGGAAGCCATTTCAATCTGGTGACGGGAGCAACCGGCGGTCAGATTCCCCAGGTCGACATGTCATCCGCGTCCCGGGTCTTCGCAGCGATGCACCAGGCGATTCAGCAGGGACTGGTGAGCAGCTGCCATGATTTGAGCGAAGGGGGACTGGCGGTGTCGCTGGCGGAAATGGCCTTTGCCGGCGGTCTGGGAGTGAACGCGGACCTCTCGGCACTCAGTGACACTGATCGACTTGGCGAAATCGTGGCTTTGTTTTCGGAGAGTAATACCCGATTCCTGATCGAGGTATCGGAGATCAACGTTCCGCTGGTCCAGGCGATCTTCGTTCAAGGAGCGTTGCAGGAACCGATCCGGATCGGCCGCGTCACGGACCCCGACCGGTTTGTCATCACTGGCCGTCATGGAGGAATCCTGGTTGATGAATCACTGTCTGATCTGAAACAGGCCTGGCAATCCCCGCTGGCCGATTTTTAGTCGGGGAGGCCCGCTCACTCCGGATTTCCGAGCAGTTTCTTCAGCTTGTCCAACGGGTTGAAGAACTTGCCGATTCCTGTTGGGAACTCCGCTTTGCATCGATCATCAATCAGATCGACTGAATGAGACGCTGGACCGGTTTTTCATTGGTCGGACGACGGGGATCACAACGAAAAGCCGACGAGCACATCCGGACGGCCAACGTCCTCGTCGGCTTTTATCGCGTGATCTCTTCAGCCGATTGCGACGATTTCAGGTTGTCCAGGATATGGTCAATCATTCTCCCGGATAGTTCCATCCCTGTCGGGGAGTCCAGGTTCCCGTGCCCTCGCGAGGCAACCTTTTCAGTTGTGCTTCGATGGGCCGGACTTTTGTCCCCAGATGATCGATGGCGTTCAAAGCCAGCAGGGACGTGTAAGGACCATGCTTTTCCGGATCGGCCGCTTCGATGAGGCAATCCAGGCATGACGGCAGGTCTTCTGAGGCGCCGTATCGGGCCAGGGCTTCCGCGGCAATGGTCCGGACGTCATAAGAGGGGTCATGAAGAATCACTTCCCGGAGTTGTTCGCGACTTCCCTGAACAACCATGGTCCCCTGATTCAAATATCCCATGGCGGCCCAGTAGCGGACTCCGCTGTCAGTATGGGCCAGTCCTTTCGCCAGTTGCTTTCGGATATCGGGAGTTGGCATCGAAGCGAGTTCCGCCATACGAAAGATTTCCGCCAGCGGATAAAGCTGATCGTCATGTCCCAGGTCATAGGGAGATAATTGCGGTGCCCGGGTATGCAGTTCCGCTTCCTGCAGAAAGCCGATGTCTCGAATCTGCATGACATGGTTGATATGTGCCTGCCGCAACTCGTTCAGGATGTCCTGGTGTTCGGGCGAAGCGATGATATTTTGTATTTCATCCGGATCGGATTGCAGATCGTATAATTCTTCGGGCGGTTTTCGCTTCCAGAATTGGCTTTGCGCTTCGTTTAACTGCCCGTTCTGAAAAAGCTCATACCATTTTTGAGTGGATGGTGTTTCAAACATATATGCCAGATAGGCACCATAAATTCGATGAGGCATATAGTTGCGAATATAATGATAGCGTTCCGTGCGAACCGTCCGTGACAAATCAATTCGTTCATCCATACGGCCCCGGAATCCGAACAGGTATCTCTGGGGAGTGGCAATGGACGTTCCGAGAAAAGAGTTTCCCTGCAATGTCGCGGGGATTTCCGCACCTGCCAAGCTGACCAGCGACGGCGCGAAATCGACAAAGCTGACCAGCCGTCTGGATGTTCCACCGACCGGGGAATCCGCCGGCACCAGATGCCGAAACTTTTCCGGCACGAAAATCAGCAACGGGACCCGCAATCCGGAGTTGTAAAGCCAGCGCTTATTGCGAGACATTCCGGAACCGTGATCCCCATAGAAAAAGACGATTGTGTTGTCGGTCAGGCCCTGCTCATCAAGTTGCTGAAGTTTCTCCGCAAACCAGCCATCCATTTCCGTGATATTATCATAATACTGCGCCCAGTCTTCGCGGACTTCTTTTGTGTCGGGGTGATAGGGGGGAACGGGAGCTTTCGCCGGATCGTGCTTCCAGGCATGTGGACGAGTTCGAATCTGGCTTTCGTGTGTGCCAGTATAATTAAAGACAGCCATGAATGGCTGATGAGACTTTAAGTCCGGCCATGGATTCTGCTTATTGGTCTTATTCCATAAATTTTTTGGCGCAATCAGATTGTAGTCGGTCTTTCCGGGATTGATGCAATAATAGCCTGACTGCTGCAGGAGAGTGGGATACATGGAAAGCGATGCTGGGAATGGCACCCGGGAGCGCATGTTTTCCGAACCGGTGCTGGAAGGGTACAGTCCGGAAATCAGGGTTGTGCGCGCGGGAGCGCATACGGGAGCATTGGACCAGGCATTCAGGTAACGGATGCCCTTTCTGGCAAAAGCGTCGAGATGCGGTGTCTCCGCATAGGAATCTCCATAACATCCCAGATGCGGCCCCATGTCTTCCGCTGTCAGCCAAAGAATATTCGGTTGCTCCGCCTGGATCGCTTCGCAATGTCCCCAGGCAGCAACGACGAGGGCCATGATCAGTCCCGTTCGCATGGTGGCAGATCTCCCCATAAGGTTTTTTCCGGACAAGACACAGAGACGACGATGTGGTGTTCTCGTTTGATTATGTCGCGATCGACAGCACGCTTTCCACAGCATGCAGAATTTCCGCCGGTTCCGCCATGCGGCCGGGACCAATCACGCCACAACTCAACCACCCTTCTCCAGGGCCGACCACGAGTAAGCCATCTTCCTGAAGTTGTTTGAGATTTCTTTGCACAGCGGGTTTGGACCACATTTCGTTGTTCATTGCCGGGGCGAGAAGAACCGGACAGGTCACAGCCGTGGCCAGCGTGGTAAGCAAGTCATCCGCGATTCCATGGGCCAGGCGTCCCATCACATTCGCGGTCGCCGGAGCAATCACGAGCAGTTCCGCCCGCCGCGCGAGCCCGATATGTTCGCCCAGAAAGTGTTCCTGCGGGGCGAACATCCGGGTATAGACCGGACGATTGGTGAGTGCCTGAAATGTGGTCTCGCCAATAAACTGATGGGCGGATTCCGTCATGACGACGGTCACTCCAGCTCCCTGCTGGACCAGTTTGCTGGCCAGTTCCGCCGACTTATAGGCAGCCACTCCGCCACAAACTCCCAGCACAATCTCTCGACCAGCAATCGTGGACATCGGTTTGCCTTCCGCACTGAGGAGGTCATGCACCGCATGACGATAATTGATGCCATCGAAACAGCATTCCGTTCTCGCCAGCGCTGTCCAACCTACGAATCTTCGGGATCGCGAACGCTGAATTCCAGTTTCCAGCGATGATCGGAACCGGTACTCACACACCATAATTCAAACATTCCCAGTTCGGTAATGACCGACCGGAAATGAACGGGAACGTCGCTGCCCGCCAGCGTTTCATCCGCGGGCAGCGTTGCTTCCAGCGAATCCGTTTCCGTCAGTTCGTCTGCATTCCATTGTCGCAGAAGATGACCGGGCTGGTCGTCCTTTCGAGTTGCGGAACTGAAGAATCGGAAGTGGGCCGGTTCTCCGACAATCAGTCCAAATTCCGCCGAATTCACATCAATGGCAGTCCCTTCCTCCATTCCGTGCGGAACAACACACAACGCATTCAGCGGGCGGGGAACTCCGGGAATCGCCAGGCCGGACGTTTCAATACCGACGTAATAGGATCGGGCGGTTCCTCCGCGAATCCGCACCCCTCCATGTTCTTTCGCCCAGCCATAATAAGCCGCTCCCCGGGCGACAGCATGATCCAAATCCCGTTCTCCCGCCAGCGGCTGGGGAGGAGACCCCGGAAACCAGTGCTGCATCACCGACAACAACCGTTCTCCAATCGCGGGCGATTTGAAGACTCCTCCATTCAGAAGGATTTCCGTGGGATGAACGGGATGTCCATCCGTGGCCTGCTGCCGAAGAAATTCCGCAATGTGCCGGGTGATTCCTGTTTCCACTTCAAACGGGAGCCCGATCTGTTGAAACCCCGATGCCCGCTGTTTACGGACATCGGCGTCGAGCTCGCATTCCGGAAGGAATCCGCTGAGCAAAAAGTCCTGCGTGCTGGTTTTGTCCAGTTCAACCGTGACGGTGCCGCCAATCAGTTTTCGACCGCGTCCCAGGACCGCCACGGGATGTTTCTCCGGACCATCCGGGCTTAACAGGGACTCTTTCGCTGCGCGGCAGGCGTGCCATAATGAGACAGATTGCCATGGATCCAGCTGAGTCCCTTTTTCCGCAAACCGGGTCGCTGCCAGATGGGCCAGCGCCAGGTCCATATTGTCCCCTCCCACGAGCAGATGATTGCCGACCGCAATCCGGCGCAGTTGGAGTTCTCCCTCTTCTTCCGCCACCGTCACGAGCGTCAGGTCGGTCGTTCCTCCTCCGACGTCGACCACGAGGAGTGTCTCTCCAACATGGACAAGTTTCCGCCACCGCTCTCCAGCCTGGGCCAGCCAGGCATAAATGGCAGCCTGCGGTTCTTCGAGCAGAAGAAAATTTTCCGGTAATCCAGCCGCCAGAGCTGCTTCGCGCGTCAATTCCCGGGCACTGGCGTCAAATGAGGCGGGAACCGTCAGGACAACGTGCTGCCTGGAAAGCGGTGCCTTGGGAAATTGCTGAGCCCAGGCAGCGATCAGATGTTCCAGGTATCGCCGTGATGCCTGTACCGGAGAAATCTTGGAAACTTCCTCGGGAGCATTCCAGGGCAGAATTGGTTGATGCCGATCCACCCGGCTGTGCGCCAGCCAGGACTTCGCTCCGCTGACCGTCCGGTCTGGACTCTCCGCCGATTGTCGCCGCGCCCATTCGCCGACAACGAAATCCCGTTTCTTCGCCCAGGGCAATTCGAAACTGGCATCCACATTTCCCGCCAGATACAGAAACGACGGGAGATTCTCTCGCGACTCAATCGTTCCCGGGCCGACCAGTTGCGGGATGGGCAGCAACGAGATATCGGGAGATTCCGCATCGAGCGGCGTATAGGCCACGACGCTGTTTGTTGTTCCCAGATCAATCCCAACAATAAACTGTGCAGACATCGTCGGTCTCAAAATTTCTATGTTCGCGTGGAACGGTTTCCGTTCGTCTCGCAGCATCCGCGACGTGGAGGGGCTTCTTATTTCGAATGATTTTATTTTCCAGCCAGTTCGACTTCGGCCGGAGCAAGAATCTGACGGGCCTCCGGTGTCCCGGTCCATTGCGGAAGGTCGCAACGTTCCGCCTGCCAGCCGGCATGGACGAGAGTTCCTGTGACGGGTCTGGTTTCCACGACGTTTCCGATCAATCGGATTCGGGCAGCCCCTTCATTCCCCTGAATGGTCACCGGATTTCCTTCCGGAGTTGCCAGGACGGGGACAATCGAGAAGATTCGTTCCAGAACAACGCGGCTGCTGCGATGAACTTCCCGAACGGCACTTCCAATCTGCTGATCGGAATAACTGGTGATGTCTTCCTGTAAAAAATCGATCAGCCGGGCTTCCCTCTGTAAAACTTCCAGCAAGGTCAAGGCATCGCTGCGAAGGGGAAGCTGTTTCCGTGACGGAGAAGAAGCAGGAGCAATTTCGGCGGGAGCGGTCTGGTGTTCGGGAGACGCAGCGGTCCCCGTTCCGGGGGAATGCTCTTCAATGCGACGAATCTGTTCCGCCCGGTCCGCATGAAACAACACATCAAAAAAGATTCGAAATGCCAGCCAGAGACGACCCATCGTCAAAATTTCCTTCCGATTGCAGTTCTTCAACAGAGTTCCCATCTTAATCAAAGACCACCTGACTTGCACACTTGCACTGTTCCATGAAAGAGCGATCCGGAGTGCGATGCCTGAACCATTGAATGAGTCCCCATTGAAGATTGGGAACCGGCAATTGCCGAGCCGCTATTTTCTGGCGCCGCTTGCGGGATACACGCATCTGGCGTTTCGGCGGGCAATCCGCCGTCTCGGGGGACTCGGCCTGGCGACAACCGATCTGGTGCAGGCGACGCTGCTGCTTTCGGGACATCCCAAATCCCGGGAACTGATCGCGACTCACGAAGAGGATCAACCCTTGTCGGTTCAGATCTTTTCAGGTCTTTCGGGGGATCTGGTGGCAGCCGCCCGATGGCTCGAAGACCAGGGCTATCTGGGAGTTGACCTGAACATGGGATGCCCAATGGCGAAAGTCAACGGCCAAGGGGGTGGAGCCCGACTGATGTGCGATCCCAGTGGCGCCTGCGGGCTGGTGAAGTCCGTCGTGGACGCGGTCAAGATTCCCGTGACCGTGAAAATGCGGCTGGGCTGGGATCGCGAACAGATCACCGCTCCCGCCCTGGCCCGCGAATTCGAACAACTCGGCGTGGCGGCGATCACGATCCATGGACGGACCCGGCAACAGGGATTTCAAGGCTCCGTCGACTGGAATGGGATCCGGGATGTCGTCGCCTCGGTACAGCACATCCCGATCATCGGCAATGGAGACCTCCGCACCCCGGAGGATGCCCGTCGAATGCGGTTGGAAACAGGTTGTGCCGCCGTGGCGATCGGTCGCGGCGCACTTTTGGATCCCTGGATCTTCGCCCGAATTCAGGCCGATGCGAACAACAACACGAACGTTCTCTCGAATGGTCCCGCGCAAATCGCCTTTCTGAAGAACCATTTTCATCTGATGACGGAACAACACGGAGAATTCAGTTGCCGTCTCTTCCGCAAATTTGCCGCATGGTACGGCTATCAACTCGGAATTCCGGACGATATTGAAGACCGGCTGCGACGGTTTCAATCCATCGCGGAATTTGAAGGGATCGTGGAAGCGATTGTGGAACGGCACGGCGAGCGAACCGTCCGGTTTCCCACCGCCCTGGTCAAAGTTCCCAATGGCCCGGTGGAAAAATGGTGAGATCTCCCGCAGAGGCCACTCATTGCCGAAATTCCTGCTCCTCCTCGAACGCAACGAAGCCTCAAGCTGGATCGAGGTGAGCATGGTCCGGGGCATTGCAGACATTGTTGCCGCCGTTCGGGAGAATCAGAAACTGGTATTTCTCCCAGAAAAATGTTGCTGGGTTGCAGTCTGATTCCGGATCGGGGACGATCTGTCCGATTCTCCGGCGACAGGCTGGAATTGGCAGTATCCAGTTCGGAAGTCGGCGAAAAAATTGCGGTTGAAATTTCCTTCCTGCCGAGAAATTTGATTTCCATGCCTACGCTTCGTCCGATTGATCGTGCCCTGGTTCCCGTGAACTCCAAGGCAGCTTTTCAGGTCAGCGCGCCGAATTACGACGAGTTTCAAAGCGACCGGGAAGTCTGGGACCTGCTTCAGGAACGTCCGGAAAACGTTCTGAAAATCACTATGCCACACTGCCATGTTGCCCGGGCGGAAGAGATGATTGATGATGGATGCCCGGAAGCCCTGGCACACGCCACCAGCGAGATGCGAAAGTTCGAAAAATCCCCATTGATGCGGGAAGCCCGAAACGTGCTCTGGGTCTATTCCATCACCTCTCCCAAACGTCCCGCGGAACCTCAGCTGGGCGTCGGGGGCTTTGGACTGACTTCCGAGATCCGGACAGAAAAGACGCCGAACGGTTCCGTTATCCGTAATGAAGGAATTCGTCCGGAAAAGGCGGAAGGCCGGGCTCAGCTGCTGAAAGCGACCAACGCCGATTTCGGAACGGTGAATCTTGCAGTCAACGATGCACAGGGAAAACTGCTCAGCACACTGACGGAAATTGCCGCTTCACGGGAATGCGATTTTGAAACCCATGACGAAGATCAGAATCTGCACCAGAGCTGGCTGATCAGCGACGAACCGACAAAGACTCGCCTGATCGAACTCCTCGCGGATGAACCCGCAGCCTATGTCGCGGATGGAAACCATCGCAGTGCCGCCGCGGCTGCCCTGGGACTCGACCATTTTTTGACCGTCTTCTTTCCGACGTCCCGGTTAGGACTGGAGCCTTATAACCGGCTCCTGCCGCTGAACGGACTTTCGGCTGCGGCGTTTTTGCAGAAGCTGGAGCCGAATTTCACGGTCCAGAAAATCGAAACATCGGCTCCGTACCGCCCGGAACAGGTGGGGACGATCGGCCTGTATCTCGGAGGGAAGTGGTATCAACTGGCACCCCGCCCGGGAACATTCGATCCGGAGAATGCGGCGGAATCGATTGATTCGGACATTATCCAGCGTCATCTCATTGACGGCATTCTGGGGATGTCGGATGCCCGCGATAAGCGGATTAATTATGTGGGGGGGAATAAAGACGCTGCCTATCTCGTCCAGCGAGTGGATGCGGGTGATTATGATCTGGCGTTGTCGGTGGCTCCGGTGACGATGAAGCAGTTTGTGGATGTCTGTGAACAGAATCTGTTCATGCCGCCAAAGTCGACCTGGTTCGATCCGAAAATCCGCAGCGGCCTGGTGATTGCCCTGCTTGGGAATGGTCATTGAGAAAAGGATGTTGAAACGCAATGAATGTTTCTACGATCGGTATCGTCGTGTTGATGCTGACCGTGTCTAATATTTTCATGACCTTTGCCTGGTACGGGCACCTGAAGGATCTGGCGCAGAAGCCATGGTATCTGGCCGTCCTGATCAGTTGGCTGATCGCCTTTTTCGAATACCTGGTGCAGGTTCCAGCCAACCGGTACGGCAATGCGCATCACCTGCAACTGGGTCAGTTGAAAATCCTTCAGGAAGTGGTGACGTTATCGGTCTTTGTTCCGTTTTCCATCTATTACATGCAGCGCCCCGTGAACCTGAATTTTTTCTGGGCCGGCCTGTGCATGTGCGGCGCCGTCTATTTCATCTTCCGGTCATGAAGCTGGGGATCGGGAGACAAGGAAGTCGTCTTATGGGTTGCGGCGCCCTGTTCTCGCCCATTGTCCGATCGGTCTGGGATGATTCAGGGACGAAGAGGGACCCCAGAGCATCGCGGGGAATGGTGTTGACGCCGACTGCGGTACGTTGATGCCGGACGGTCTGCCAGGCTGAAGACTTCCAGAATCCGCGCCAGCGTCTGGATGGCATCGCAGGCCGGGGAGGTCCCCAGAAACCAGAATCGAAAGTCCCCGTCCGCAGCCAACGGAATACGGCGTTCCCGTTGAGCCCGGAGCAGATCGGCATGAGTCCCGTTGACGACTTCCCCTTCCGTTGGGACGCCTGAAGGAGATGCTTCTTCCAGTGCAATCCAGGCGGGGTTGCTGTCCGTTGTTGAAGCCGGTTGCAGCAAGGCCAGCATCTCCCGCACGGTAAACGCATGACCCCCTTCATCAAATAAACGACAGGAACGGCCATCATTTCCGATGATCACCCCAAAGTCCAGACGCCGGTCGCACAACGTTTCCACGATTAATTGACAGTGCCGTTCAGGACCGTCGATGCTCGTGGAACTGGTAGCGGAAAAGAAGACGCTGCATGACGTCTGTTCGAGTTGTGATTTCAGGGAACTTCGCAAGGAAACATCCGGACAGACAATGGCCAGCCGCAACGGACGGATTGCGTGAAAGTGCTGCGCCAGTCCGGTTTCATAATTGTCCGTAAAACTGAATGCGGCATACCGTCCTGGAGTTCGACCGATGCGGCTGCAGGGCGTCTCAAGGCGGGACAGCAGGTCCTCCAGCTTTCCTGGCAAACACCAGGGAAGTCCGGCATGATCGATGATATCCAGGCCATTGATTCCGTGTGGTGCATTTCCTCCCGTAACGAACAGGCCGGCATCCGGACGGAGCTGATCTGTCGCTGCATCAAACATGGGACGGCTCAACTGTCCCATATCGGCAATTTCGCATCCCCATTGCTTCAATACCGCGACCACGCCCATGGCCAGATCGGGGGAATGCGAACGGCTGTCGTAGCCGGTCAGGATTTTCAGTCCTCCCTGGACAGAACGATCGAATTGTCGGACCCGGTCCGCTTCCAGAATTTCGAGAACATGCCGGGTGATGTGTCCCATCTTCTCCCGGGTGAGATCGTTGACGTACTGGCCCCGGATCCCCTCGGTTGTCGCCAGTCGTTGAGACGGCTGCCGCTGCAATCGTTTCCGGGTCCGCTCAATAATATGTCGGGGAAGACCGTCCGTGGCATGGCGATGCGGACATTGCACACATCCGGCATAGCCCGCTGCCAGTCGTGCCAGATGCAGAGACCGGGAAATGGGAGGAGATTCTCCCGGGCAGGCATAGCCCGGGTCGGCGGGCAAAACAGGCAGATCCGCCAATGAATCCATGGATCGTTCCTGGCTGCCGGAAAACTGGAAGAAAGGGATGCGAATGATCAAATGTTGCCGTCTGAAATCGACGAGGATACACCCGTTGCCGGGCGCATGTTACATTGCATAATCATCCGCACCGTGGACGGGGCCGCCCCGGCGCGGAACTTTATGCCGACTCCCTCTTTCAGGTCAATCCGAGACCATGCACGCCACGGAATTCCCGCGAAAAGCCAAAACCGCCCCGCAGGCTGCCCTGATTGTCCTGCACGGTGCTGAACGCCATCTGAAATCGGCAGCGATTGGTATTCTGCAACGGGAATTGTTCGGAAGCAGCGGCAACGATTCGCTTGGACTGGTTCGATTTTCCGGACGCGATCTCGAATTCAAAACCGTGCGGGATGAATTGCAGCAGGTTTCCATGTTTTCCGATCGGAAAATCGTCCTTGTGGAAGAGGCCGACGAATTTGTCACCGAATATCGGGCTCAACTCGAGAATTACGCGGACAAACCCAACCGCCGGGCCTTGCTGGTTCTCGACATGAAATCCTGGCGGAAGAATACGCGGCTGGCCAAGAAAGTCGATGCGGGCGGACTGGAAATTGAATGTACGGAACTGGAGGGAGTCCGGCTGACCAGTTGGCTGATTCAGCGGGCCCGGGAAGAATATGACAAGCAGCTTTCTCCCGAAAGCGCGGCGCTGATGGCCCAGTTGGCCGGAACGTCCATGGGACTGCTGGAGCAGGAACTGGGCAAGCTGGCTGCCTATGTCGGAGAGCGCGTTCAGATCAATCCCGAGGATGTTCAAAAACTGGTTGGAGGGTGGAAGGGAGAAACAACCTGGGCCATGATCGATGCGATTCGGGACGGCAAACCGGGGGTCGCCCTGAACTGTCTGTCAAAACTCCTGTATGCCGGAGAGCCTGCTCCCAAGATTCTAGGGGGAATCAATTTTGTCTTCCGCAAACTGGCCACCGCTGTCGAACTCTCCCGGGAAACCGGAGCCATCCAGCCCGCCTTGCGGCAGGCAGGCGTTTTCCCCCGAGATGTTGCTCCCGCGGAAAAATATCTGCGGCGGATTCAACGACAACGGGCGGAAGCGATTCTGGAAACGCTCGTCCGCGTCGATTCCAATCTCAAGGGCAGAAGCCGCCTCCCGGAACAGTTGCAACTGGAACAACTGATTTTGTGGCTGTGCGGTTCCCCCATCGAGATGGGATGAAGATCACAATCGGCTGAAGAAAGTCCACGTGGAATGCAATCTCAAGTGGAACGGGAGGGTTGTATCGGATCAGGGATGCCAGGTATCGAGAAAGTCCTGTTTATAAAGATTCAGGTAACGCCCCGGCGCATAGCGATCCGGCAGATCCGCCAGTACACGGAGCCAGACCCGATGCCCGCTCAGATATCCTTCAACGGCAATATGATTCCGCAATTCATCCTGTTCATTTTGTGGATGAGGCTGCCAACCCGCGGATTCCACGATGTCAAAGAGTTGCAGCAGATCGATCAAGTCCACGGCAAACAGGCAGGCCAGACGCTCGCCGTCATGTCGTCCGCCGACAATTTCCGTCGAGGAAACAAACAGAGTCACTTCCCAAGTCTCACCGACATTGATTGCATGACAGCCGATGGGAGGCAGATCTTCAATAGGATGAAGACACGCACAGGCGCGTTCCGCAAACTCCTTCAACCAGTCTGGTTGTTCTGACATGAGTTGACCAGCTAATGCTCATTACCCACAAAACGGCCATGAATTTCAGTTTCATGACATCCACTCAATCCGTTTTTCCAGTTCAGAATCGCATACAAAAATTCTGAACCTCTTCGGCAACATTTTTCTGCCCGATTTTCCAATCGCAGAAATGCCCAGCTTTTCCCTCCCTGCTGCCTGTATTTCCTGTCTCGGCCCGTCTGCAGGCTGCCGTACATCAACCACCCGGCTTCATCCGCCAGACCCGCAGTCATGCAGGCGGGTGGAAACGCCGATGGGCGAAAACAGGGTTCCTCTTCATTTCAAGACAGCACAGATGATGCCACATCCGCGCTTAAACGAAACGGAAATGCTGGCGCCTGATACAATTGCCAGCGTGGCGGGCGGCATTTCGCGGCTCTCTTCATGGCTGATGACGAGGGAATTTTTTGAAATCCTTCTTCCCGGAGAAACATTGGGAAAGCATCTGTTCACAAATCTGAACAGATTGGTTCAGCCATGCGTTTTGGTTTCGATGCTTTCGCGCGAAGCATGACGACAGGCTGTTCACCGGTTCTCCGGGAAGTCTGGACGCGCATCGAAGAGATTGACGGCCAGCTGCCGACGAAGGGGCTGCTCCATCGGGCTTTCGAAAAAATGATCCGGTATCTGGGCGAAGAATGGTTCAAAAAACGTGCCATTCCCGTGCCTCTAAAGCGGAGTTGCAAATGATCTATCACGCAGTTCCTGGTGAAAGACAAGGAATTCAAGGCCGAGCGTGATTGAACAAAGACCAGACTGGTCTATCCCACTACGAAGCTTCTCGCAGGCGGAGCATTGGAGTTTCGATGGTCACCATCGTATTGGGTGGAACGCTCTTGGTCAGCCAGACGCTGGCTCCAATCACCGAGCTCGCGCCGATGACCGTCATTCCCCCCAGAATTGTGGCATTGGCATAAATGACGACACCGTTTTCCAGCGTTGGGTGCCGCTTTGTTCCCCGGACCAGATTTCCATCTCCATCCTTGGCGAAGCTGACAGCGCCGAGAGTTACCCCCTGATAAATTTTCACCCCGGCGCCGATTTCGCAAGTCTCGCCAATCACCACGCCGGTTCCGTGATCAATGAAAAAGGACGGACCAATCGAAGCTCCCGGATGAAGATCGATCCCCGTCATGCTGTGAGAATACTCCGACATCATCCGGGGAATCAGCGGGATTTTCTGTTTGTAGAGCTGATGCGCCAGGCGATGCACCGTGACCGCGTGCAGGCCGGGATAGCAGAAAATCACTTCGTCCAATCCGCTGGCAGCGGGATCGCCGTCATACGCAGCCTGGACATCGGTAGCGAGGATGCGGCGGATTTCCGGAAGTGATTCGAGAAACTCGACCGCGGCCCGCTGGCCTTCCGCTTCGAAGTCGATCGGCTCCGCGGAACACGCCTGAAGATGCCGTTGCCGGTCCTGCTGATGCCGCAACGCACGGCTGATCTGTTGTGCCAGTTTGTCGTGCAACCCGTCAATCAGATCGCCGACATAATAGGTGACGTTTCCCAAGTGCAGATTTTGACGCCGCCGATAGCCCGGAAAGAGGACTTCCTTGAGATCGTCAATGATTTCAATCACCGCGGCGGTACTGGGCAATGGGCAGTGTCCGAGATAATTGACCGTTCCGATTTCCACGTAGCTTTCAACAATCCGGTCGGTCAAACGATTGAGTTGTTCTTTCACAAGCGGATTTGTTTCCATGGCATGGTTCTCCAGGCAGATCCACGAAAGGGACTTCAGGGATTCGGGTTCAGAAAACCCGACCGAAACGGGGGACTGGCCTCACGCCAGTCAGCAACACGCTTCCTGTCCCAGCGGAAAACTTCGGGAACGCAGGCCCGGACAGACCCGCTGGCGAGCATCACCCTGAAAACTCAATGTCATTGTCGGAATGCCTTTACACTGCAAACGCCGGAATTTCAAACGTCAGAATTTCCACATCGATAAAGAGAGACGCGAGTTTCGATATGCTTGATATGAACAAACGAACAGACAATAAGCCATTAAATGACGGACAGACCAGCGTCGCTACCATCGACCAGAAAAAAGGGATTTCTCCATTTAATCCGTAAAATCGACGGAAGACCAGTCCAGACATTGAAAACGCTCCCTTTTTATTTCGCAATTTTTCGCACATTCACAATGGAAGCGAACAGGAATTCTGAAATTCGAGGACAATCCCGTCCCGGCAGATTGGCACGCGAACGATGCGAAAATTGATCCTCTCCCCCCGGAAAACCGTTTTTTCCTGGCGAAAAGTCCGTTGCCTTCCATCAGACAAAATTCTGGTTCCGGGCCGGATGCCCTTGCCGGATGTTCCTGGAGATTCGACAATCAAATAGAGATCCATTTCTTTCTGAAGAGAGTTCCATCCGCTTTGTTCAGTCTTCCCGACTTATCGCTGTTTGTCCCGATGCCGCCCTTGCTCGCGCAAACAGCGGGAGAACTGACGACGTCTTCCCTGGAGTGGGACTGGCCTTACGTCTGGAAGGACTGGATCCCGCTGCTGCTGCTGTTGCTGGCGATGGGAACGACCCTGGCGTTCGCCTGGCGGCAACGCCGGATTGCCGGACGCAACTGGACGCTGTTTCTTTCGTTGTTGCGTCTGTCGTTTCTGGTCCTGGCGGTGATTGTGGCCCTGAACCCTCATGAACGGACGCAGACGGATGCCTATCGGGACTCGCGCGTCGTGGTTCTGGTCGATTCGTCCCAGTCGATGCAGCAACCGGAAACGGATCCACGAAAGGCCGCTGGAATTCCCCGTTCGCGCGCCGCTGCGGTGAAGGAACTGCTCGAAAAGTCGCCGCTGATTGATGAGCTCCGTGAGCAACACACTGTCGATCTTTATACGTTCGATTCCGATCTGAGTGACCTTCTCGTTCGATTTCCCAGCCGGTTTCATGCCGATGGAGAGTCATCGTCCGTTCCCTCCTCCGGATCCAGCGTTCCCCCCCCTCCCAGGCCGGACTGGGACAACATCCTGACGACGACCGGAACAACAACCCGGCTAGGCGATTCACTCGATACGTTACTTGTGGAAGCCCGGTCCGCAACGCTGTCTGGAATTCTGGTTCTTTCCGATGGGGCTTCAAACGCGGGGCGCGATGTTCAGATTCCCCGGGATCGGGCGCGGGCGGAGGGGGTGCGAATGGTGGCGATCGGAATCGGCAGCACCGAACCTCCGGTCAATCTCGAAATTTCCCGCGTGATTGCCCCCACGGACGTTCAGAAAGGAGATGCTTTTGAACTGACCGCCATGCTTCGCGGGACCGGACTGGCCGGGCGAAATGTCTCCGTCGAACTCATGCAACAAGGACCGGCCGATGCCGAGCCCAGCGTCGTCATGCAGCAAGATCAGACTCTCGCGGAAGATGGAGCGCCCCGGGAAATTCAGTTTGAACTCAAACCAGCCGGCGCCGGCAATTACGAATTCACCGTCCGAGCCCGATTGCCCGGAGGAATCGAAACCCGCGAAGACGACAATCAGCTCAGCCGCAGCGTCAACATCTTTGACCGTCCAATGCGGCTTCTGCTCATTGCGGGGGGACCGTCCCGGGACTATCGCTATGCCCGTACGATCCTTTACCGGCATCCCTCCATGGAAACGGATGTCTGGTTACAGTCCGGCTCTCCGGGAATCAGCCAGGAGGCCGACAAGCTGTTGTATCGTTTTCCGGAAACCCTGGAAGCCCTGTATGAATACGACGTCATTCTGGCGTTCGATCCGGACTGGGCGGCCCTTTCTCCCGATCAGCGGCAAATGATGACCGACTGGATCGCGAATGAAGGGGGAGGACTCCTGGCGATGGCGGGAGATGTCTATACTCCCAAACTGGCTGCGGAGAAAGACCTGGAAGCGATCCGCAAGTTGTATCCGGTCCTGCTGGAGGAAGTCAGCCTGCGGCTGAATAACCGTGACGCGGCCCAGACCGCTTATCCGTTACTCTTCACTCCGGAAGGAGAAACCGCGGAGTTTCTCAAGTTGACCGATAATCCCCAGGAAAATGCCTGGAGCCAGTTTCCAGGGGTCTGCCTGACATATCCCACTCGGGGCGCGAAAGCCGGCACAACCATCTATGCGGAGTTTTCCGATCCTCTGTCTCGCGGCGCCGGCGGACAACCGATTATTTTCGCGGGCCAGCGGTATGGACAAGGACAAATCCTATATATCGGCAGCCCGGAGTTGTGGCGATTGCGGGCAATTGACCCTGCCTATCTGGAACGTCTGTGGATCAAGCTGGTCCGCAAAGCCGCCGAAGGACGTTCCAAACGGGGACTTCAACGAGGCATGTTCATCCTGGATGCCAGGGAATTTACGCTGGGACAGACAATTCCTCTGCGGTTACGGGCTCTGAATTCCCAGTTTCAACCCTTGTCCAGCGATCTGGTCACGATTGAAGCTTTTGGACCGGGCGGGGCTCCCGTCGTCCCCAGTCCACAACTTCGCCGCGATCTAACCCGGGCGACGGAATTTGTCGGCGATTTCCGACCGCTCGTTCCGGGACGCTTCCGGCTCGAATTTCCCTTACCGGATTCCACGGAAAAAGTGACGACGGAAATCGATATGCAGCTTCCCCGGCAGGAAGCAGCTTCCCTTGTTCAGGACATGGGCTTATTAAAACGGTTAGTCGATGGAACCGCTGGCGAATATCTGACTCTCGATCAGGCCGTGGCCAGCGTCAGCCAGTTGTTTCCAAATAAAGGAGAACGGGTCATTATCGATCAGCGAATTCAAGAGTTATGGGACCGGAACTGGATGATGGCTTTACTGGCCTGTTTATTGTCGCTGGAATGGTTGACGCGAAAACTGTTAAAGCTCGCCTGAGCATCGAGTCTTCGGATTCAGCGACAGGTTCTCAAACAGACTGAGAATGGTTGTGAAACAGACACGCCCGGAAATTCAACGTGTTCTGCGCCGTTTACGGCGATGGATCCGGCGCTATGTCCTGCTGGAGGGACTGGCAGCCACCATTGCCTTGGCCTGTCTCCTGTTCTGGATGACATTCGGGATCGATCTGGCTTATTTTCAGCTGAGCCGGCTGGAACTTCCCGGATGGTTCCGAATCGCCTGCACCATCGGCATGGCGGCGATTCTGGGAGGATCCATTGTGACATGGGTCGGCCTGAAACTGCTGCGGCGCATGCCTCAAGCGGATCTGGCCCTTGCCTTGGAGCGGAAATTTCCGGAGCTGAATGATCGGTTGATTACCGCGGTGGAACTGGCGGACCGCAGTCCGGACGGTCCTCATGCCGCAATGCTCGATCGGACCATCAATGAAGCGGTTTCGCGGCTCGGCGAAATCCGCGTGCAGGAAACAATCAACCCACTTCCGCTCCGGCGCATGTTCATTGCAGCCGGAGTGCTCGCCGCCTCTGTCCTGGCACTGGGGATCGCCCATGCCCAGGGGATGGAGCGATGGTACAACGCCTATATTCTGGGGAAAGACAACTACTGGGAACCGTTTCGGCGGAATGAACTCGAAATTCAAATTATCGCCCAGCCGGGAGACCGCATTCGCAAGTTTGACTCCAACGGCGTTTATAAGCATCCCCGCGGAGCCGACCTGCAACTGCTTGCCGCCGTTCCCGATAACGCCATCTCTCCCGAACGGGTTCAGTTGCAATACATCAGTTTCAATGGAGCCGGACAACAGCGGGGCCAGGTCAACATGGCCCGTATGGGAGCCAACGAATTTCGCCACCCACTGATTCGAGTCGTTGACGATCACGAACTCTGGTTTCGTGGTGGCGATTTTGTGACTCGCCGTCCCTTGCGGGTCCGGGTTGTTGATCCGCCCCGTGTCGATGCCCTGGAACTCAAATGCGATTATCCCAGCTATACCGGCATGGATACCCTGGAAGATCAACTGGTTCGTGTGTCGGGAATGCAGGTCGCCTTGCCGATGGAAACCGAATTCGAATTGCGGGCCGCGGTGAATAAGCCACTTCGAAAAGTCGTTTTGCGTTCCAGCCATTACGAACTTTCCTTCGGATTCGATTCCGCCACGGAAGGACACACCGCTCTTCCCACCCGGTTGACACGGATCAATTCCGAAACGACGGAAGTCCGGTCACGCACCCTGCCTGAACCTCCTGAAGCCTTTCTGAGCAAAGACCGGAAGCAATTTCATGTGAAGCTGAAAACCGGAACCACTTCTCAAGAACAACTGGAAAAATCCTTTGAGAAATTGACGTGGCCGCTGCCACTGGTTCCCGACGACACACTCCAGATTTCCCTGGAAGACGAGGATCAGATCTACAGCCCGGAACCTGCCACGTTAATGGTCAACGGCATCGTCGACCAGCCGCCGACCGTGGAGACCCGCCGGACTGGAATTGGCACCGCCGTCACCCGGATGGCCACGATTCCTGTCGAAGGAAAACTGACGGACGATTATGGAGTGGAAGCGGCATGGTTTGGCTATCGCACGGACCAGAATGAAAAAGAAGAGCAGCAACCATTGGCACATCCGCCCGCTGGGCAAAAAGAATTCCGCCTTCAGCAGGCTCCGGATGTCCAGGTGGAATACTTCAACCTGATCCCGTTGCAGTTGCAGGAAGGCCAGAAGCTGACGCTCGCCGTGACCGCCCGGGACGGTGATAACCAAAATGGTCCGCATGAAGCGCACGGCGAACTGTTCACTTTTCAGATTGTTTCCACGGAGGAACTGCTGGCGAAACTCGCTGACCGGGAAATGTCGCTCCGATCGCGTTTCGAACAGAATCGCAGCGAGGTCAGCGATTTGCGGCAGTCACTGGTCAAAATGCAGGCACAGATTGCCGAACTGGAAGCCTCCGGAGACAGATCGGCCCTGGCCGTCAGCGTGGTGGCAGCCTATGTCGATCGGGGACTCCACCAGGTTCGCAAAAATCACACGGAATCTCGGTCAATTGAAGTTTCTTTCCGAGACCTGCGGGACGAAATGGTCAATAATCGAGTGGCGACGGGCGAACTTCTGGAACGGATCGAGCGTCGAGTGATTGAACCATTGTCGCTGATCAATTCCCAGGATTTTCTGACGGTGGATCAGTTTCTGGGAAGCCTGCGGCTGGCGGTGGAACGGCAGCAGGGGATGAGCGAAACGGCAGCGGACGTCCTCCCGGCCATCGATACTCTGCTGGCCCACATGGATGCGGTGCTCGCGGAAATGAAAGACCGCGGGACGCTGAATGATGTCATTCAAAACCTGCAAAAAATGATCGAACTCCAGGAGAAACTTCTGGAACAGACAGAAAACAAGCGGATCGAAGACAGCTTCTTCACCCCGCTGAAACAATGAGATGCCAAGAGCTTTGAGCAAACTGGATCGGGTCCGCTGTGCGGACCACACTCGGACAAAGCCGGCCAGCGCGGAGACGGGAATCATGGAAACAACCTGGAAGATTCTGTTGCTCGGCGGTCTGATCGTATTGACACTTCCCCAGGCGGTTCTTCAGGCCCAGATCCCGCCGGCAACTCCGCCCGCTGGGACTCCCGCTGTGGATCTCTCGGCAACGGAACAGCAGATTTATCGCGACTACGAACGTTTTGAAAAATCGTTATTCGATGTCGGCGAGCAGTTGCGGCGAAAAGATCCCGAACGGGCCGAATTACTCTACCGCGCCCGGGGACAAAGCCAGGAACAGAACATCCTCTCGGAAATGCAGTCCATCGCTGAACTGCTCCGCACCAAAAACGCCAGCGGCGCGCCCGTGGCTCCTCAATATGGCCCCGCAGCGGATCATCAGAAGGAAGTTCTGATCCGTATGAAAGCCGTTCTCCGCCTGCTGCAAAGTCAGGATGAACGGGAACGGGTTGCTGCGGAAATTGCCCGCATCCAGGAACTTCTCAAAGAGACCAATAAAATTATCGCCCGCCAGAAAGACGTGCGCGCGGAGACCCAGCGCAGCAAAGATGTCAGCAAAAACCGGGACACTCAGCAGCGTGTTGCGGATGAAACGAAAAAGCTCGGTGAAAAAATCGACAAGCAGGATCAGGAACGTTCCCAGTCTGGGCAGGATGAGCAGTCTTCCGATCCGAAAAAGCAGGAAGACCAGAAACAGGGAGATCCGTCCGCCCCCTCCCAGGGATCGGATTCACAGAAGCCGGATTCAGACAAGCCAAATTCAAAAGATCGGAACTCCGCCAAACCCGACTCGGAAAAACCAGATTCTTCCCCCGGTTCAAAAGACGATGCAAAGAAAAATCCGGATGGGAAATCACCGCAGAAAAATTCCTCCGACCCGAAGGGATCCGGCAAGCAGGGAGAGCAACAGGATCCCTCGGGGCAAAAACAATCGGGTCAACAAAAGCAATCCGGACAGCAGAACCAGCAAGGCCAGCAACAGAAGTCGTCCGAACAGAAACCCAAACCCCAAAATTCGGATCGCGATTCCCCAAAGACCGCGGGTCGCGAACAATTGGAGCAGGCCCGCAAAGAAATGGAGCAGGCCATTGAAAAGCTGCAACAGCAGCAAAAAGAAAATGCCATTGAAAACCAGGATCAGGCCGTCAATCGATTGGAAGAACTCAAAGCCAGACTTGAAGAGATTTTACGGCAACTGCGCGAGGACGAGCGGGAATCCTATCTGACGATGCTGGAAGCGCGGTTTCAGAACATGCTCAAACGACAGCAGCATATCAATACGGAAACCGCCCGGATCGACCGCATCGAAACGGCCGCCCGGGCACAGCAGAATTTCGCTTCGCAGGCGGACAACACCCGAAAAGAACAGGACGACAATGCCATTGAAGCCGAAAAAACCTTGCATCTGCTGAAAGAAGAAGGCTCATCCGTGGCTTTTCCGGAAGCGGTCCAGCAGATGCATCAGAATATGCTGCTGGTTGCTGCCCGGCTGTCAAAACAGGAGACCGGGCAAACAACCCAGATTGTCGAAAAACTGATCGTCGAGACTCTTGAGGAAATGATTGCTGCACTGCGGCAGGAATTACAAAAACAGCAGGAGAAAAAACAAGGGCAGCAAGGAGGCCAGGGACAACCCCAGGACCCCACGCTGGTGAACCAGCTGGCAGAATTAAAACTGATCCGATCATTGCAAAATCAGATCAATGTGCTGACGCGGCAGATTGGCACGGACATTGCCAAGGATTCTGCCGATGTTTCTGATCAGCAACAGATCATTCAGGATTTACGGGTGCGGCAGGAGCGGCTGCAACGGGCAACTTATGACCTCTCCGTTGGCAGGAATCAATAATGCAAGAATTCCGACACGGTTTCCTCTGTCTTCCCCGCCTGTTCCGGGCAGACTCATGGCATTTTAGACGGCTCTCTTCAACGGTTGTTGCCTGGTTCTGGTCCGGAATTCTGCTGACGGCCGGATGGACAGGCTGGAATGGGACGATCCTGCTGGCGGCTCCCACTGCGGAGATGGCTGCCAAGACACCTCCCGTCACGGCTTCCGATACGATCGATTCCACGGAAATTTATGCTCCCCCCAGCGTCAATGAATTGAAAACGAAAGTGTTCGCCTGGATCGGGCGCCATCAGTCTGTCGCGTCTCCCGCGATGAAGGCCGTTGCTCCTTTGTGGGAATTCCAGAAAAAGCCGGATCCGGAACAACTTTTCGACGTGCTGATGCGGACGTTTTATCTGGTCGATCCGGAGACCCGTGAATTGGTCGATCACTGCCGGGACTGGGCTTATTCCCCAGCCTTGCTGCATGTTCAACTCCCTTCGAAGAGTCGCAACCCGGATGAACCGCTGCTCACCAATAACGTGCGTTATTTTCTGGCGCGGCACTTGACATTGCTGACTGCCTACAACGATGCCCTCCCCATTTTTGAATCCATTCAATTGAAAGATGTTGTTGATCCCGCGGGCTGCCTGTTTCATCGGGCAGTCTGTGAACATCATCTCTTGATGAAGCAACAGGGACTGAAAACCCTGAACCTGCTTCTCAATCAGACGCAGGACGTTCCGTTGCGCTATCAGAAACTGGCGGAGTTGATGAAAACCGACCTGGAAGGGGTTGAGGAAAAGACTTTGGGCGAAGTTGCCCGGCAGATGAAGGATGTTCAGCGGCGGTTGTCGTTGCAGCAGACCGGAAAAGGGGTGCAGCAGGTGGAAGACAAGATCATCGCCACGCTGGACGAACTGATCAAGAAGATGGAAGACCAGCAGAATCAGAGTTCTTCCTCATCCGGTGGAGGGAGTTCCGGCGGATCACAATCAAATCCGGCAGGCGACAGCTACCTGGGAGGCGTTCCGGCACCGGGATTGACCGATCCGAAGAAGATGGGCGCTCAAGATCGCTGGGGTGATCTCCCTCCCAAGGCGAAGGAAGCAGCCAAGAACATGCTGGACCAGCAGTTTCCCGCCCATTACCGGCAGGCAGTGGAGGAATATCTGAAAAAGCTGGCCGAACGCCCCGCTCCCTGAAAACAGCCGGTCTTCCACGCGCTGTTTCGTAACAGGCATTCGGGCAGGCATTGAGTTTTTTTCTCCGCGCCGTTTACACTCTTCCTGGAAGGATCGAGAAACACCTCGGGAACGCCGGACGCCGCTTCTTCAAGACGGCAATCCCCGGTATCAACAGCATCTGCGTGGATAAATATTTCGACATTATCTCCGGACGGAATCGGGAGTGGACAGCGGACTTGCTGCGGCTCGGGCTCAATGTGTGCGCCCTTCCCTATCTGGGAATCACGGAGGCCCGCCACTGGGGATTCAACCATGGATATCTGCGTACAGAGTCTGTTTCCGTTCCGGTGATTTCGGTTGGCAACCTGACGACGGGCGGGACCGGAAAAACACCAACAGTGGCCTGGCTGGTGAACCGGCTGATCGAACTGGGGCGGCGACCAGCGATTGTCAGCCGGGGCTATCGTTCGTTGGATGGCGAAGCCAATGACGAAAAACGCCTGCTCGATGATCTGTGCCCTGGGGTCCCGCATCTGCAACACTCACACCGGGCAACAGCAGCAAAACGGGTCCTGCAGACAACCTCAGCCAATCTCATCGTTCTGGACGATGGCTTCCAGCATCGGCGCTTCCATCGCGATCTGGACCTGGTGCTGATCGATGCCCTCAATCCATGGGGATTCAATGCTCTTTTGCCGCGCGGCCTGCTCCGCGAGCGTTTGCGGCATCTGGCTCGGGCGGACGTCGTTCTGGTGACTCGCTGCGATCTCGTTCCGGAAGAACAGATTCGTGGAATCCTCCAGCGCATTCGCCGCTTCACCGATGTTCCCGTACTGCGAACCTGCTTTCAGGCACAACAATTTGTGAATTCAAACGGCGAAACACTCCCGTTGGAACAGGCTGCGGAACGGGCCGCATTCGCATTTTGTGGAATCGGCAATCCGGATGGCTTTCAGCAGATGTTGACCCAACTGGGAATGAACCACTCCGCTGAACATCTGCTGCGGTTTCCAGACCATTATCATTATACCCAGATCGAGATGGAGCGAATCCCCTTCGAAGCGGAACGTCAGCAGGCTGAGTTGCTGTTCACCACGCGAAAGGATCTTGTCAAAATTCGGCGGACCCATCTGGGAAACCTGCCGGTCTGGGCTCTGGATATTGCTTTGACATTTGTGGACGATTCCGATCTGCTGACGGGAATGTTCCGGACACTGAATTGAAAGCGAATCAGGCGATTTTAGATGATTGATCCGTGAGTGAACCATGAGCGCAGCCGAAGATTTTGCCGCACAATGCTCCCATCTGAAATGTGGGGCTGTTCTTGCCGATCCCCCCTGGCAGTTTACGAACCGGACCGGAAAAATGGCGCCGGAACACAAGCGGCTTTCGCGATATGGCACGCTGACACTCAAAGAGATCAAGGAAATTCCGGTTTCCACGGCCTGCGCGGAAAAATCACATTTATATCTGTGGGTTCCCAATGCCTTGTTGCGAGAGGGGCTCGATGTGATGGAAGCCTGGGGATTCGCCTATAAGACCAATCTCATCTGGCATAAAATCCGAAAGGATGGCGGGCCCGATGGCCGGGGAGTCGGTTTTTATTTCAGAAATACAACGGAAATCCTTTTATTCGGAGTGCAGGGTCGCCTGCGAACATCCAAGTCCGGGCGAACCCAGGTCAATATCATCAAGTCCCGGAAACGGGAACATTCCAGAAAGCCGGACGAACTTTACGACATTATCGAGTCGTGCAGCCCGGGACCGTTCCTGGAACTGTTTGCCCGGGGACGGCAGAGTGCGAAATGGTCGGTCTGGGGAAATCAAAGCGACGATTATCAACCGACCTGGCCCACCTATGCCCATCACAGCGGATCGAAAACATTAAAGGTGTTCGGATAGTACAATGGCAGGATTAAACGTCATCAATCGGCCGCGGACAGCATTAACAATGGGGGATGTCGCGGGTATCGGCCCGGAAGTTGTGGCGCGCGTCTTATGCCGTTCCATGGTGCTGGAAATGTGCCGTCCGGTTGTCGTGGGGGACGCGCTGGTTCTCGAACGGGCCTGCGAACTGCTGAAATGCAGCCTGCCAATTCGCGAAGTTTCGGAACTCGTTGACGCCTGGGCAACGTCCGACTGCAAAACAATTCCCTGCTGGAATCCAGCAACCGTTTCCGTGGAAGATGTTTCCCCCGGGCGAATTGATGGTCGTGCCGGGAAAGCTGCGTATGAATGGCTCGTGGCAGCCACACAGGCTGCGTTACGAAATGAAATCGATACTATCGTCACCGCTCCGCTCAGCAAGGCGGCCCTTCATGCCGGGGGACATCATTATCCAGGACATACGGAAATCCTCGCGGAACAGTGTGGCGTCAGCGATTTCGCCATGATGCTTTATCTCCCGCACGGCTCAATTGTGAAAGGTCCCAGCGGGCTGGGCGTGGTGCATGTCACGCTACATACCTCTATTGCCAGCGTTCCGGGGCTTTTGTCCACGGAAGCGATCTTCGAAAAAATCGGGTTGATGGACCGGTTCCTGAAACGGATTGGTTGTGCGAGTCCCCGCATCGGCGTCTGTGCTCTTAATCCTCATGCGGGAGAAGAGGGGCTTTTTGGTGATGAAGAAGGGAAGATGATCGCTCCGGCGGTCGCTGCTGCCCGGCAACGATCCATTGCCGCTGATGGTCCCGCTCCAGCGGACACTTTATTACAACGGGCGGTTCACGGGGCTTACGATGGCGTCGTGGCGATGTATCATGATCAAGGGCACATTGCCTTGAAACTGATCGCTTTTCAAAAGGCGGTCAATGTGACGCTGGGACTTCCCATTATCCGCACCAGTCCCAGCCATGGCACAGGATTCGATATTTCCTGGCGGGGAATGGCGGACGACGGCGGGATGCGGGAAGCCATTCGTGTCGCGACAGAATTGTATTCCCGGCGGGAACGTCCTGCGGGAGAATCCGCATCGTCCTGATGCGCCCGCAGATGACGCATTGGCCTGGAAAGCAATTTGCCAAGCAGAATTGAACTGATGGAATCAAACCAGCAGCACGGAGAGCACCCCATGCAACAAAAAACCGCGGTTTTTGTTCACGGAGCCCCCAAGGGCTCATTTTTGAAGAAGGCGGAGCCCAACGAAGAATCCTTCCGGCTTCGCTTTTGTATGGGATTGGGGTTTCTACTGGCGATGGCTGGCCTTGTTCAACGGGTTCCTCAACCGGCCGCTGCGCAGCCGCCGGATCGTTATGTCGCTTTACGGGAAAAAATGACCCAGGAATACATTGCCAATGAAGGGGTCACGAATCCCCGCGTCCTGGAACGGATGCGGATGGTTCCCCGGCATGAATTCGTTCGCGCGGACTTGAAAAATCTGGCTTATTATGACCATGCCCTGGACATCGGCTACAAACAGACCATCTCTCCGCCGTTCATTGTCGCCTATATGACGGAGTCTCTGGATCCGCAGCCCACCGATCGGGTGCTGGAAATTGGCACGGGAAGCGGTTATCAGGCGGCCGTTCTTTCGGGGCTGGTGCAGGATGTCTATACAATCGAGATCGTTCAGCCTTTGGGACGTCAGGCGGCCTCGCTGCTGAAACGTCTGGGCTATAAAAACGTCCATTGCAAAATTGGTGATGGCTATCAGGGATGGCCGGAAGCCGCGCCATTCGACAAAATTATCGTCACTTGTTCTCCGGAAGACATTCCCCAGCCGCTTGTCGATCAACTGAAAGAGGGGGGGCGGATGATTATTCCACTTGGCGAGCGTTATCAGCAGGTTTTTTATCTGCTGGAGAAGAAAGAGGGAAAATTGGAGCGGACCAAGCTGCTCCCCACACTGTTCGTCCCGATGACCGGCACCATGGAAGGATTGCGTGACAAACTGCCCGATCCGCTGCACCCTCAATTCGTGAATGGCAGCTTCGAGACGGATGAAAATTCCGATGGTCTGGCGGATGGCTGGCATTATCAGCGGCGCTCCCGCCTCGTCCCGGATGCCCATACCGGCAAACAGTCGATCTGCTTCGAGAATCAGGATGCGGGCCGCTCCTCGCACATGCTCCAGGCCATGGCAATTGACGGCTTGAAAGTCCCGCAACTCATTCTGAGCTGGGCCTCGAAGTCAGCCGAGATCCGGGAAGGGCGTACCCCTTCCGAAGCCCCCGGAATTTTTATCTACTTCTTTAACGAACAGCGAATTCCTATCGAAAAACTGTCCATTGGCCCGTGGTTGACCAATCTGGAGAAATGGGAAGAGCACAGCGAAACCATTTTCATTCCTCCAACCGCAAAAGAAATGATTGTGCAGGCGGGACTCAACGGTGCCACCGGTCGATTGTGGTTGGATGATTTTCGATTCACGATTCCCGAATAAGAATCGCTTCAAAAAATCCGCCATCCCCGGGTACGGGACAAGTCGTCGGACAAGGAATAACGAATCCGTTTCTCCTCCAGCGTCTTGCTGGGATACCTTCGCAAAAGTCCGGCCATTGAAGAACTGATCCCCTGGCTATCCCTGAAAGGGATTTCCACTGGTGACTTCAGGCAGTTCTCGCAGGCTGGGAAGAACCCTGACTGGTAGGGTGCGGTCAAGGACCTGTCTTTTATACACAAGTTAGCCGGAGCATCCCCCTGCATGTTCGGTCCCACTTGTCAACTACCAGATATTGTGATGAGAGGCGGCGACAGGACCACAGGAAATTGTGGATTTGGAGATGTG
>Ga0182738_1000055_pt1 | contig 218684 bp, 209 predicted proteins | sample eDN5th30CBELigMG_FD_128876 | JGI IMG/M metagenome (GOLD analysis project Ga0182738, IMG submission 128876) | Enriched Miracle-Growth compost microbial communities from Emeryville, California, USA - eDNA 5th pass 30_C BE-Lig MG (version 2)... ...
CCAAGCCCAAGACTATAGCACACTGTTTCGAATGGCGCAACTGACTTCTGCCTGATTTGCGCGATCCATGCAATGAATGCTTGCCTGGCCCCACGACCCGGAAACCGCCCGAATCGCGAAGGACCGAGACTATAGCACAACTTTCGACAAGCAAAGCGGCCCCGCCAGCTCGGCCCCTGCCTACTCTATATAGAGACAGATTAAAGAGGACAACCCGAGCGGGCGGGGCCGCAGTGGCGGCGCTCGCAATTCGCTACCAGCGCAAATAGTTCACATCGCGAAGCCGCATCAGTTCACGATTCACGCTGGCTTCGTTGATCAGCCAATGAGGAGCCCCGACGTCCTGCAGCATATGCTCGTCCAGATCTCCCGCCAGATTGCGCAGTTGCGCCATGTTGCGGTACTGGCGGTAGACGGACCATAGCCTTTTGAAGAAACCGTTGCCCAAGGGCGCCACGGCCATTTCCTGGATTTCCCGGCCGGCCGGGCCCACGACGCTGCCGGCCGGCCACGGAGACGGTTGCCGTCCCACGGGTAGCGACGGCAACGAAACGGAAGATGAGGAACAAGTTTGCGCTGGCATGACGGGCTCCGGATGGGATAGGCGTTTGGTAAGCGTAATAGCCCAACCACCCGATGAAAATCGAATTGTTCTGGGGTTATCGGTAAGCTATGATGACCAATAAATCTTCTATCGGTTTTCCGCCATGCGCTTGCCTCTGAACACGCTTCCCGCTTTCCGGGCGGTCGCCGAGCTGCAGAACCTGCGCGCGGCGGCTGAACGGCTGCACTTGACTCACAGCGCCGTCAGCCAGCAGATCAAGGGATTGGAAGAACAGCTGGGTTTTCCCCTGTTCGAACGCAGCGGGCGCGGCATCGTCCTGAACAGCGCTGGCGCCGCCCTGCTTTGCGCCGTCCAGGGCGCCTTGACGCAATTGGATGAAGGGGTGCTTGCGGCGTCCGCGATGGCAAGGGGCAATGAGCAGCGCCTGAGAGTGTCGGCATTGCCTTCTTTCGCGCAGCGCTGGCTGTTGCCCCGCATGGCCCGCTGGCGTGCGCGCCATCCCGGCCTGGCGCTGGAGATCGATTCCTCGCAGCAAGTCGTCGACCTGCTGCGCGACGGTTTCCACGCGGCGTTGCGTTTCGGCCGGGGCCCCTGGGCCGGAGTCGAGTCGGAGCCCCTGTTCGACATGCCCTTGCCGCTGATCGTCCTGGCGTCGCCGGAGACGGCCGCCGCGCTTCCCGACTGCTCGCCCGAAACCCTTGCGCGCCAGCCCCTGCTGGGTGACCGCGAAGTCTGGCAGCACTGGTTCAATGCCGCGGGGCTGCGCATCCCGGTCACACCGGTCGCTTCGTTCAACGATGCGGGCATGATGCTGCAGGCCGCCGAACAGGGGCTGGGCATCACGCTGGGACGCGAATTGCTCGCGGCGGACGCGCTATGCGCCGGACGGCTGGTGCAAGTCTCTACGGTGAGCGTCCATTACGAGCAGGCGCAGACGTACCACCTGGTCTATCGCCCCAGCCTGCGCGACTGGGAACCGCTGGTTGCATTGAAGCAATGGCTGCGCGACGAACTGGAGCTGTCCCGCCGCAGCCTGGTCACCTCCGGGCCCGACGCCGGGGATGAATCGCAGGGACGATAGCGGCGGCTTCGGCCGCCGCGGACCGCCGCTCAGGCGACCTTGCGCGCGACCGGCGCCGAAGGCTGCATGGAGTCCGTTTCATTGAACCGCTGGTGCCACGAAAAGGCTTCCTCGAGCAGATGCGGGGTCTGCCCGCCGCGTTCGCAGGCGCGGTCGAAGTAGTCCTGCAGCGCATCGCGGTAGGACGGGTGCACGCAATTGCGGATGATGGCGCGAGCCCGTTCGCGGGGCGCCAGGCCGCGCAGATCCGCCAGCCCGCACTCGGTGACCAGCACGTCCACGTCATGCTCGGTGTGATCCACATGGGACACCATGGGCACCACGCTGGAAATATCGCCGTTCTTGGCCATAGCCTTCGATACGAAAATCGCAAGATGCGCATTGCGCGCGAAGTCTCCCGATCCGCCGATGCCGTTCATCATGTGGGTGCCGCCCACGTGGGTGGAGTTCACGTTGCCGTAGATGTCGAATTCCAGCGCGGTATTGATGGCGATGACGCCCAAGCGGCGGACAATCTCCGGCGCGTTGCTGATTTCCTGCGGGCGCAGCACGATACGCTCGCGATAGTGCTCCATGTTCGCCAGGATCTTTTCGTAGACGGGCTTGGACACCGTGATGGAGGACGCCGACGCGAATGCCAGCTTGCCCTGGTCCAGCAGCTCGATGGCGCTGTCCTGCAGCACTTCCGAGTACATCGTCAGTTTGTCGAAACTGGAAGACTCGAATCCGTGCAGCACGGCATTGGCGATGGTGCCGATGCCGGCCTGTAGCGGCAGCAGGGAATTGGTCAGGCGGCCCGCGTCGACCTCGCGCCGCAGGAAAGCGTTGATGTGGCCGGCGATGGCGTTGGTCTCGTCATCGGGGGGCAAGGCGTTGGACGGACTGTCCGGTTCGTGCGTGATGACGATGGCCGCGATCCTGGAGGGATCCACCTCGATGAACGGCTGGCCGATGCGCTGGTCGGCGGATACCAGACCGATAGGCTGGCGCGCCGGCCTGTCGGCGGGCACGTAGATGTCGTGCAAGCCTTCGATGGCGGCGGGCACGCCCAGATTCAACTCGATGATGATCTTGTCGGCCTGTTGCGCGAACGAGGCAGAATTTCCCACGGACATCGTCGGCACGATGGCACCGTTCTCGGTGATCGCCGCCGCCTCGATGATGGCCACGTCGATCGGACCGATGTGGCCCGCGCGCAGTTGTTCGACCGTTTCCGACAGGTGCTGGTCAATGAAGGCGATTCCACCCTCGTTGATCTTGCGGCGCAGCGTGGTATCCACCTGGAACGGCATGCGGCGCGCCAGGGCGTTGGCCTGCGCAAGCATTTTGTCGGTGTCGTGACCCAGTGACGCGCCGGTGATCAGCGTAATGGAGAGCGGATCGCGCTCGGCGCGCGCCGCCAGCGCCGCCGGCACCGACTTACAGTCGCCGGCGCGGGTAAAGCCGCTCATTCCGACGGTCATGCCGTCCTGAACCAGCAAAGCCGCCTGTTCGGCGGACGTTATCTTGGCGCGCAGCCCAGGGTGGCGGATACGGTCGAGATGCATGGTGTCTCCAGATTCAAGGGCCAACGGCTCGCGGCGGGGCGCGGCGATATGCCGCCTCTGCGCCCAGGCGCCGTCTGACGCGGCGTTTCCCGAGGTCCCGAGGGCGGTCATGCCGCCGCCGGGACGAATTTTCGGCAGTATAGGAAGGCCCGTCCAAATCTCGTAATGACTTAAAATCATCCATATCAGTCGTTTTTTTCATCATTTGCTAGTTTGTCGCGCGCCGCGCGGAGGAGATTGGCGCCATGGACGTGCGCGCGTTGCGGTATTTCGTGGAAACCGTCAGGCATGCCAGCTTCACCCAGGCGGCCAAAGCGCTGTTCGTGACGCAATCGACCGTCAGCAAGATGATCCGGCAACTGGAAGAGGAAGCGGGCACCCCGTTGCTGATCCGCGATGGCCACACCGCCCGCCCCACCGACACGGGGCGGGTCATGTACCAGCGCGGCTTGCAGGTGCTGGAAACGATGCGCCAACTGTCCGAAGAGTTGCGCCAGACCGCCGACCTGCGCCGCGGCGCGCTGGAGGTCGGCATTCCGCCCATGATTAACCTGCTGTTCACCCCGGTGGTAAAGCGCTTTCGCGAACGGCATCCCGGCATACACCTGACCTTGCGCGAAGGCACCGGACAGGCGGTAGAGGGCCTGGTCGCGAGCGGTGAACTGGAAGTGGGCGCCACCATCCTGCCGATCGCGCCCGACGGCGGGCTGGCCGCCCAGCCCTTCGGCAGCTATCCCATATGGGTCATCGGCCCGCCAGACGCGCCCTGGGCTGGCAAGACCTCGCTGCCGCTGAGCGCGTTGCGCGATGCGCGGCTCCTGATCCCCACGGACGACTTCGCCATCACTCGCCGCCTGCGGCAAGCCTTCGCCGATGCGGGCTTCCAGCCCGGCATCGCGGCCCAGAGCGCCCATTGGGACTTCCTGGTCGCCATGGCATCCGCCGGCCTGGGCGTAGCGCTGCTCCCCGAACCGTTGATGCAGCGGATGAAAACGCGCGGCCTGAGCACCGCGAAACTGGCCAAATCGGGCATGCAGTGGGAAGTGGGCCACATCTGGCAGCAATCGGGATACCTGTCCTTCGCCGCCCGCGCCTGGCTGGCGGTGTGCGACGAGGTGCTAGGGAAACCCCAAAAAGCGCCCGCCCGGGGCCTCTCGCGCTAGCCTGAGTTGAATCCAAACGTTGGCCTCGTAAACTTGGGTTGCGGACAACGGCACCGTCCCCTCCGCGCGGGGGCCCCGGCTTTGATCCGACCCCGTTTCATATCCCCGCGCAGCGGCGATTTGACGACAATCGCGCGCCGATTCTAATGGGGCCATAGCACCAGTTTTTGTTGCAACGGGCGGGACGGCGGCTTGTTATGCTGCCGCCTCGAATGCGAGTCACTCGCCCAAGAACATGACATCGATAACCCATTCCCTACCCTTGCGGACTTGCCGCAAGCGTCCTTCGCTCGCCGCGCTGGCCGCGGCATTGCTGCTGGCGCTGTTCCTGATCCCCGCGTTCGCGGCGCAGCCGCCCACCCCGGCCGACACGGAAGCGATGCTGACCGCGGCGCGCAAGCAGATCGACGATATCCGCAAGCGTGTCGCCGACGAAACCGACGACGCCGCGCTGCTTCAGCAGCGCGGCGACGCGCTCGACATCCAGTCCAAGGCGGACGCGGCGGCCGAAGCGCTGGCGCCGCAATTGGCCAGCGTGGCGGCCAAACTGAGCGAATTGGGCACGCCGCCGGAAGGCGCCAAGGAAGCGCCCGACGTGGCCGCGCAGCGCACGCAGCTCGAAAAGAGCAACCGGGCGCTGGACGCGCAGATCAAGCTGGCCAGACTGCTGTCCGTGGACGCCGGCCAGGCTGCGGAACAGATATCGGCGCAACGCCGCACGCAGTTCCAGGCGCGGCTGGGCGAGCGGCGGGACTCCTTCCTCTCCAATCCGTTCTGGACGGAGTTCCGGGAAGAATTCCCGCGCGATCTCGAACGCCTGGAAGCCCTGGGCGATGATCTTGCGGCCGCGGTGAAGCAGACGCCCAAATGGGGGTGGCTGCTGCTGTCCGCGGCTGCCGTGCTGGCCATTGCCCTGCGCGTCTGGATCGGCCGCATCCTGCTGCGCCTGACCGCCACGCGGGTCCCGCCCGGCCGCCTGCGGCGCTCCTTCCTGGCGGTCACGCACGTGGCGCTGGCCGTGGCCACGCCCGGCGTCATCGCGCTGCTCATCCATATCGGGCTGGACTGGAACTCCCAGCTGACCGACAACACCGCATCGCTGCTGGCCAACCTGGTGGCGACTGTCTGTTTCGGCGGGTATGTGTCGGGACTGGGCTATGCCCTTCTGTCCTCGAACCGGCCGTCGTGGCGCCTCCCTCCGATCAGCGACATCGTGGCCGCGCGGCTGCGCTGGCTGCCCGGCGTGCTGGGCGTGCTCGTGGTGATGATCTGGCTGGCCGAGCGCCTGCCCGTGCTGCTGAACGCCAGCCTGACCACGACGATCACGCTGACCGGCATCGTCGCCGTCATGACCATGGCGATGATCGGCGCCGTGCTGGCGATCAGCCGCCGCCTGCGCCGGCAAGCCATGCAGGAAAACGATAGCCCCATTCCTTTCTGGCTGTCGTTGCTGCTGACCGCCATCTGGACCGTGCTGATCCTGAGCCTCGCCAGCCTGTTGGCCGGCTACGTCGCGTTCGGCAGCTTCCTCGTCAAGCAGGTGCTCTGGACGCTGATCGTGCTGGCCTCCGCCTACCTGGCCTCGACGCTGATCGAGGATGGATTCGGCACGTTGCTGGGCTCGTCTCATCGCGATGGAGGGGAGCATGAGGCCCCCAGCATGCGCGACCAGGCGGCGGTGCTGCTGTCGGGCGTCGGAAGGGTCGCGGTCGGGCTGCTTGCCATCACCCTGCTTTTGGCCCCCTTCGGCGAAGCGCCAATGGACCTGGTGCAACGCTTCGATCAATTGCGCAAGGGCCTGGCCATCGGCGAGGCCCAGATCCGTCCCGGCGCCGTCCTGCAGGCGCTGCTGGTGCTGGGGCTGTCGCTGCTCAGCGTGAAGATGCTGAAGCGCTGGCTGTCCAACCGCTATCTGCCCACGACCGAGCTGGATCCGGGCATGCAGCTGTCGGCCGCCACGCTCTTCGGCTATGCCGGTTTCGTGATTGCCGTCGCCCTGTCGCTATCCGCTGCCGGCATCGGCCTGGAACGCGTGGCATGGATCGCCAGCGCGCTGTCAGTGGGTATCGGTTTCGGCCTGCAGGCGGTCGTCCAGAATTTCGTTTCCGGCCTGATCCTGCTGGCCGAGCGGCCGGTCAAGGTCGGCGACTGGGTATCGCTGGGCGGCGTGGAGGGCGACATCCTGCGCATCAATGTTCGGGCGACGGAAATCCAGATGGGAGACCGTTCGACCGTGATCGTTCCGAATTCGGAATTCGTCACCAAGACCGTGCGCAATGTCACCCGCTCCAATCCGCTGGGACTGGTGCAGATCAAGTTGCCCATGCCGCTGTCCATCGACGCCGAGCACGTGCGCGAACTGATGCTCCAGGCCTTCGCCGATCACGAAGACGTGCTGGACGCGCCGGCGCCCAACGTGTTCCTCGATGGCATTGAAGGCGGCCACCTGGTCTTCAATGCCAAGGGCTATGTGTCTTCCCCGCGCGCGGCCTACGGGGTGCGCAGCGCCCTGCTGTTCACCGTGCTCAAGCGGCTGCACGACGCGGGGCTGGAGGTGTCGTCGCCGCCCACCATGCTGCTCGCCTCGGCCCCACAGCTGCCGGCGGTTCCGGAGGCGGCTCCCGCCGCGGTCCCGCCGCCGGCCGCGCCCGCGCGGTAGCGTTCCATGGCCGGACAGGGCGTCCGGCCTCAACCCGGAGAGTACAGGTCGGCGAACGTCTGCCTGTCGTAGCGGGGGTTGCGCAGCGGCGGCGACGCGAGCGCGGCGCTCTGCGCCGAGCGCACGGGATAGGCCTGCGCGGTGGGCGTCTCCGCCAGCACCGGCGCCGATGGCGGCGCGACCTGCGCAACCGCGTTTCCGTCAAAGCGATGATCCGCCGTGGTCAGCGCGGGATTGGTGCATAGCCCCTGCGCAACCAGCGCGGCCTTGGTGCGGTCGTCGGTCTGGCACAGAATGTCGATGGCGGCGGTTTCCAGGCGGCGCGCGCGGTCGGCGTCCTTGGTGGAAGCGGCGGCCTGCATCGTGCGCTCGAAGTTGCGCCGCAAGCTGCACTTTTGATCCTCGATCGGGATCGCGAGATTCATGCCGAAACCGACGACGGAGCCTCCTCCTCCCGCCGACACCATGCAGCTATCGGATGAGAACGAACCGTAGAAGCTCTGGCCGCCCACCGGCGGCGCGGTCCGCAAGGTGCCGGATCCGTTATTGCTGGAGTTGAAGGTAATGCCCTGGTTGTTGCCCGCATTGGTCGAACCCGATGACGCCGAGGTCGTGGCGCTGGAACTGCTGGTCTGGGCGCTGGCGGAAAACGCCGCCAGCGACAGGGAAACGGCAAACACAATGGTCTTCATGATGTCCCCTCGCCCGGACGGCCGAAGCCGTCCGGATAATTGGGTCAGTGATTGAACCCCGCGACATGGCCCACCGCGCCAATGCCGTGTATCGACCCGAACGCGCCTACATTCACCGCATGGAACGAACCCGTGGCCGACGCGTTCGTGTCCGTCTTGGCGAACGTTGCGCCGCCGTTGGCGATGCTGTCGCCCACCATGATGGGCGCGTTGCCCGACACGCTGCCATATGACTCGCTATTGGCGTATTGACGCGTACTGGTGACGACTTGCGTGCCATCGCGGCTGAAGGTGCCGCCGACTTCCGCGATGCCGCCGGTGCTGCCGAACGACGTCTGGCTGGACGAACCGTAGCCATTGATCTGCGTGGCCACCACCGAACTGCCGGTGGAAACCGATGACGCGGTGCCGTTGATGGCGCCGGCGTGGCCCGTCACGGACCCGCCGACCGGGCCGGTGGCGTAGGCCGTGGCGGCAAACAAGGACAACGCGGCGACTGCTGCGAGCTTTTTCATTTGAGCTCCTCCTGCTCCGTACTTGCACGGATACCTGGTTGCCGGCGACCGACCGGCGCGGACCGTTACCTCCCCAGCCCTCCGGACAATGACGAAAGGCGTGGGACTTTCGTATTGGTACGGAATGATTGCGCCGTCCTAGGCACATCGATATCGGCTAAACGGCCGACCGGATCCAGGTGGACGAGCAAGAGCAGTAACAAGTCCGGCCAAATATGCGGACAACGCGCGCGGGACCGTTCATACGGACGAAGCGCAACGAGCGGGAGGAAACGCGCGGGCGAAGGAACTCAACTCAACGGATGGGAACGGCGGCCCGCGACTCGGGCAACTTCCCTAGCGCGCCCGAGCGATCCTGACGGCGCCGAATTTTGCAAGCCTGTCAAAAGGCTGAATGAGGATTTTTCGGCCATACTATTCCGGCCGCCGGGCGCTACCCGGCCCCACTCGTCGTACGGAGACAGAATCATGATCCAGGAGATTGCCAGCATCCATGTCCGCGAAGGGCAGGAGGCGTTGTTCGAAGCCGGCGTCGCGCAGGCCAGGCCGCTGTTCCTGCGCGCCCGCGGATGCCACGGCATGGAGCTGTACCGCAGCATCGAGCAGCCGCAGCGCTATACGCTGGTCGTGGAATGGGAAACCGTGGAGAACCACATGGTGGATTTCCGCGAGTCCACCGATTTCCAGGAATGGCGCAAGCTGGTGGCGGGATTTTTCGTCGAGCCGCCGCAGGTGCATCACGAGCAGAAAGTGCTTTGAAGCCTAGGGAATATCGGGCGGATCGTCGTACTTGCGCGCGCTGCCGCGAAAACGGTCCGCCGGATATTTCCGCGCATTCTTCACCATCTTGCCGGCCACGGCCTCGGCGATATCGATGCCCAGCTGGTCCGCCAGCGCGACCAGGTACATCTGCACGTCGGCGATTTCGTCCGCCGCGTCGGCCAGCCGCTCGGGCGGCATGCTGCGCGACTCGGCTTCGGTCAGCCACTGGAACAGCGACACCAGTTCCCCCGCCTCGCCGGCCAGGGCCATGGCCAGGTTCTTGGGCGAATGATAGGGCTGCCAATCCCGCTCCGCCGTGAACTGGCGGACGGCCAATCTGATCTGTTCCAGGTCGGACATCCGGCCTCCTGACAGGAAATGAACGCTTCAGGCCGCGCCGAGCCGCTCGCTGGCCGCAAGCGCCACGGCGACCGTGGTGCGCACGTCGGCCAACGCCCGGTGAGTGGGGTCCGAGGCGCCGACATGGCGCGCCAGGATCTCCAGCTTGTGCGACGGCAGCTCGGGCCAGGCGCGGCGGGCCAGCGCCAGCGTGCAGTGGGTGGCGTTCGAAAACGGCATCCCGGTCTGGTCCGCGGCGGCCCCCAGAAAGCGCCGGTCGAATGACGCATTGTGGAAAAACACGGGCAGGTCTTCCACGAAATCCAGGAAGGAAGAGAATGCCTGCACCACCGGCACGCCATGGCGATCGACTTCCGCTTGCGTGATGCCGGTCAAGCGCGTGATGAAGGACGGAACGGGGCCGCGCGTGCGCACCACCTGCGTGTATTCCCGCTCCATCGCGCCGGACGCGTCCACGCGCACCGCGGCGAATTCCAGGATCTCGCAGGTGGCGGTGGACAGGCCGGTGGTTTCCAGGTCGGCCACGATAAAGGGGCCGCGCAATGCCTGCAGCGCTTCGGCCAGGGCCTCGGCGCCGGCCTTGCGGCCCGCCGCCGCGCGAACGGGCGTCGCGCGCGTGCGCCGATAGAAAAACGTCACGGCGCTACTCCGCCGGCCGCAACGGCGCGAAACGAGGCGAGCCGTCGGCCAATTGACCGAAGAACAGCGCCGCGGGGCGCACCCACAGCCCGCGCTCGTGAGGCCAGAGGTGCTCGTACACCACCATGGACTCCTCGGTTTCGGAATGACGGGCGGTGCCCACGTAGAGGTACAGGCCGCCTTTGTAGTGGCGGTGCGAGGCTAGAGCCAGGGCTTCGGATTCGGTCATGGACGGTTGCCGCAAATGGCGCGGCCCGGGCGGGATGGTTCCTGCCCGGGCCTGCGGGTTCAGACAATACCGTCTTTATAGCGCATCGGACCGCGCCCCCGGGGACGGCCGCGCTCAAGCCGCGTCCAGTTCGCGATAGCGGCGAAAGATGCCCTCCCCGAAAGGCAGACGCCTGCCGCTTTCGAAATAGGGCTGCAATTCCGCCAGCGCGGCCACGCGCGCGTGCAGCGCCATGACGTTCGGATAGCCCGCGGCCAGCGTGGCCATGCGCTTGGGAAAGGCATAGAGCAGGCCGTCGACCAGATGGAACAAGGACAGGTCCACATAGGTCCAGCCCTTGCCGCCGGCCAGCCAGGCATCCTGCCCGTCCAGCACCGATTCGAAGTACCCCAGGAATTTGGGCATCCGTTCTTCGCGGAAGCTGCGCGCGCGGCGTGCCGCCTCTTCCTTCTGATCTTCGTAGTATTCGCTGGCGGAGATGGGATGATGGGTGTCGTGCGCTTCGGCCACCATGTCGGCGATGGTGAGCTGGAGCTGGTTCACCCACAGGCGTCCTTCCTGCGACTCCGGCGCCAGGCCGTGCTTTTCACCCAGGAACAGCAGGATGTTGGCGGTCTGCGCCAGCGTCATCTTTCCCGCCACGAGGTAAGGCGGAGCGAACGGCGGGTGCCTGCGGCGGGAACTCAGGTCCTCGACCAGGGCGTTTTCGTCCGCGCTCTGCTCGCGCGCGCAATCGCGGTACGGAATGCCTCCCGCTTCCAGCGCCAGGCGCACGAACTCTCCACGTCCGGGAATGCCGTCCCAATACCAAAGGTCGTAAGTCATGCTGTCTCCTTCTGTCGATGAAGGCTAAGCCGGGAATACGCTGATCTCGCCTCCGTGTCCGGCGGCCGGCGCGCCGCGGGCCTGCTGGTACTGCCTGGGGGACAGGCCGAAATGCGCGCGGAAGTCGCGCGAAAAATGCGCGCCATCCGCAAACCCGCAGTCAAGCGCAATCTGGGTGATGCTGCAAGGATTGTTCAATAACAGCCAGCTGCCGTATTCCAGCCGCAACTGGCGCTGGAAAGCCATGGGCGACATGCCGGTGGCCACGCGGAACGCGCGCTCGAGCTGCCTGCGCCCCACCCCGACGTACCGAGCGATCGCGTCCAGCGGAGGCGGACTGTCGATGCGCTGTTCCATGAAATGCGCGGCCTGGCGGACCCGCAGGTCCTGGATGCCCGACAGATCCGTGTGGAAATGCGCCTGCGGCACGCGGCCCGGCCGCACCCCCTGGAGCATCATGTGCCGCACGGCCTGCTGCGCCTTGTCGCGCCCGCAGTGCCGGGCCACCAGGTACAGCCCGAGATCGATGGCGGCGGTGGATCCGGCGCAGGAGATCAGGTCGCCCTCGTCCACGAACAGCCGGTCCACGACCACGCGCGTCTGGGGAAACCGTTCGCGGAAGGTATCCAGCACGTTCCAGTGCACGCAGACCGTGCGCGGGCCGATCACGTCCGCCTGCGCCAGCGCGAACGTGCCCGTGCAGATGCCCAGCAGGCGGACGCGTTGCGCGGCCGCCTGCCGCAGCCAGTCGCGCAGCCGCTCGGGCATGCGCTCATTGAAATAATCGTTGCCGCCGCAAACGGCCACGTAGTCGAACTGCGACAGGTCGTCGGGCAGGCTGTCGGCCACGTCGATGGTCAGGCCCGCGCTCGAGCGGCGCGGCTTGCCGTCCCAGCTCATGACGCGCCATGCCGTGTGGATCTGGCGGCTGCGCCCGCCATGGTCGCCAGCCAGCCGCAAGACATCCACTAGGCCCGCGAAGGCGGCCAGCGTGAACTGGTCGAGCAACACGATGCCGATGGTCAGCGCGGGTTTCCCCTGAGCGGGCTCGTGAAAGCCGTCTCCATAGGGAAACGGCGCGGGCGCGGCGGGCGTTGCGGTATCCATGTCGCAATTATTCAAGTTTATGTCCCGCGCCTTCAAGCTGGTTTTCCCTGGGATCGCCCAAGATTCGCTTGTGGCACCGTATGCGCGCCCTCCGGGACGCGCCGGAACGGGCCGATAAATTCACAAGGGGATTCCGACATGGCAACACTTACCCGCAGCGCCGTCCGCGCCGCCCTGCTGGGCGCCGGACTGCTCGTGGCCAGCCAGGCGCTGGCGCAACAGCAGAAAATCACCGTCGCCTGGTACGGCGGCAACTGGGGCGACGCCTTCCGCACCTGCGTCGCCGACCCCTACACCAAGGCGACGGGCGTCGCCGTGGTGCCGGAGGTAGGCACTTCCACCACGACGCTGGCGAAGCTGCAGCAGCAACAGGGCGCGCCCACGATCGACGTCGCCTGGATGGACGGCGGCATCAGCGAACTGGCCGCCGAGGCCGGGGTGCTGGATACGCTCGATCCCGGCGCCATTCCCAACATGACGAACGTCATCGACCAGGGCCTGTATCGCAACGGCGGCGCGGCCTATGCCGTCAGTTCCGGCTACTACTCGCTGGGCATCGCCTACAACACCAAGGACGTGCCGCAGCCGCCGGCCAGCTGGAAGGACCTGTGGAAGCCCGAATATGCGGGCGCCGTGGCCATTCCCTCGCCGGCGAACTCGTCCGGCGTGCCGTTCGTCTTCTTCCTTGCCCGGGTATTCTCCGTCGATCCTTCCAACCTGGCGCCGCTCTACGCCAAGCTCGCCAGCCTAGACACGGCGCTGTTCTTCGACAGTTCCGGCGCCGCCACCAATGCCTACCAGAGCGGCGAGGCCATCATCGGCGCGCATTTCAACGTCGGCGCCTGGGACCTGATCGACAAGGGACTGCCCATCGGCTTCGCCGTGCCCAAGGAAGGCGCCTGGGCCACCGACGCGCGCCTGCACCTGGTCAAGGGCGCGCCGAACAAGGCCGCCGCGCAGAAATTCATAGACACCGCGCTGACCCGTGAGGCCGCGGCCTGCCTGGCCACGCGCCTCTACCTGGGCCCGGCGGTCAAGGACGTCCAGGTGCCGAAGGATGTCGCCCGCAAGCTGCCGTGGGGCGCGGACGGCTCGGTCAAGAACCTCAGCCTGTTCGACTGGAACATCATCAACAGCCGCCGCGCCGAGGTCACGGACGCCTGGAACCGCCAGGTTGCCCGCAAGCGCTAGACCGGGGCCGAACATGTCCGCATTGCTTACCATCGACGGCGTATCGATGCGCTTTGGCGCCTATCAGGCGCTGGACCGCATCGACCTGGAAGTCCAGCAGGGGGAATTCGTGGCGCTGCTGGGCCCCAGCGGCTGCGGCAAGACCACCCTGCTGCGTTCGATCGCCGGATTCCTGAAGCCCGAATCCGGCCGCATTCTGATCGAGGGCCAGGACATCAGCCGTCTGGCCGCCCATCACCGGCCGCTGAACACGGTCTTCCAGAACTACGCCCTGTTCCCGCACATGAGCGTGCTGGAAAACGTGGCCTACGGGCCCCGCCGCCACGGCGCCTCCCGGCCCGAGGCCACGGCGCGCGCCCGCTCGGCGCTGGACATGGTGGGCCTGGCGGACTTCGGCCCGCGCTATCCCCGCGAGATGTCCGGCGGGCAGCAGCAACGCGTGGCGCTGGCCCGCGCCATCGTGAACCAGCCCAAGCTGCTGTTGCTGGACGAACCCCTCTCCGCGCTGGACCTGAAGCTGCGCAAGCGCATGCAACTGGAACTCAAGCACCTGCAAGCCAGACTGGGCATCGCCTTCATCTTCGTCACGCACGACCAGGAAGAGGCGATGACCATGGCCGACAAGGTGGTGGTGATGCACGCGGGCAAAATCGAGCAGGTGGGAATGGGCACCGATATCTATCGGCAGCCCGCCACGCGTTTCGTGGCCGAGTTCATCGGCGAGGCGAACTTCCTGGCCTATTCCGCCCCGGGCGACGGCACGCTGCTGCTGGAAGCCCAGGGGCTGCGCGTACCGCTGCGCGGCAACGCCGCGTCCGCGCGCGGCGTTGCCGTCCTGCGCCCGGAAGACCTGCGCGTGGGCGGCGACGCCGCCGGGGCCAGCCTGACCGGCACGGTTACCGACGTGATCAATGTGGGCAGCCACAGCATGATCCACGTGGACATCGGCGGGCAGACCCTGGTAGCCCGCCACGGCGGCATCGCGCCGTCGGGCCTCGGCCCGGGCGCCGTCGCCGCCCTGGCGTTCGAACCGGAAAGCCTGCATCTGATCGGTGAGCGGCCATGAACGCCCGCGCCTGGCAATCGCCCTGCCTGCTGCTGGCGGCACCGGTCCTGTTCTTTGCCGCTTTTTTCCTGGCGCCGCTCGCCGTGGTCGCGTTGGCGAGCTTCACGGGCGGCCCTGACGGCTTGACCCTGACCGCGCAGCAGTACGTGCGCGTGCTGGCCGACCAGTATCACTGGGACGTCATCCTGGTGACCTTCCGGCTGGCCCTCTTCACCACGGTCGCCTGCGTGATCCTGGGCTATCCCCTGGCCTGGTATCTGGTGCGCGTGGTGCGCTGGAAGGCCTGGCGCCGATTCTGCGTGATCCTGCTGGTGGTGCCGCTGTTCACCAGCAACATCGTGCGGGCCTTCGGATGGATGGTGCTGCTGGGCCGCAACGGCCTGGTCAACCAGGCCTTGGTGGGAATGGGCGCGGCGGACCGCCCCATGCGTTTCATCGGCACGGAAACCGGCATCCTGATCGGCATGGTCTACGTGCTGCTGCCTTTCGTGGTGCTGGCCGTGGGCAACGCGCTGGCCCGCGTCGATCCCGCCTGCGAACAGGCCTCCGCCGACCTGGGCGCCAGCCCCGCGGCCACCTTCTTCCACATCACCTGGCCGCTGACGCTGCCTGGCGTGGTGTCGGGCGCCATCATCGTGTTCACGCTCGCCGTCAGCGCCTACGTCACGCCCGCCCTGCTGTCGGGCGGACGCGTGTCGGTGCTGTCGATGCTGATCTTCCAGCAGTACAGCACGGTGTTCGACTTTCACTATGGCGGCGCGCTGAGCATGGTGTTGCTGGTGTTCACCCTGATCCTGGTCGCGCTGGCGAACCGCGCCGCCGTCCTGCCTGGAGCCGCGCGATGATTCTTCGCCACCTGATCCGCCTGCTCGCGCTCGGCGTGCTCGTCTACCTGTCCCTGCCGCTCGTGGTCATCATGGGCTCCTCGTTCACCGCCACACCCTATCTGGCCTTCCCGCCACAGGGCTGGACGCTGGAGTGGTACCGCACGCTGCTGACCGAAGCCGGCTACGTCGCCTCATTCACGACCAGCACGGTGCTGGCGCTGGCAGCCACCGCCGTGGCGGTGCTGCTGACGGTGCCGGCCGCGCTGGCACTGGCGCGGCACGAGTTTCCGGGCAAGGCCGCCTTGACCTCCGTGCTGATGTCGCCGCTGGTGCTGCCTCATATCGTCCTGGGCGCGGCCCTGCTGCAATACGGGGCCTACTTCGGCCTGACGCGCAGCTTCCTGTCCCTGCTGATCGGGCACATCGTCATCATCGCGCCATTCGTGCTGCGTTCCACGCTGACGCTGCTCACGCCGGAACAGCGCGCGCTGGAAGAAGCCTCCGCGGACCTGGGAGCCAATCCCTGGACCACGTTCTTCCTGGTGGTGCTGCCGCAGATCCGGCCCGGCATCGTCACCGGCTCGATCTTCGCGTTCATCTCTTCCTGGATCAACGTGGAGCTGTCCATCTTCAACACCACGGCGGACCTGAACACGATCCCCGTGAAGCTCTTCAACTATGTGCAATACACGATAGATCCGACCATCGCGGCCGTATCGGGCGCCACGATCGCGGCCGCGGTGATCGCCATCGTCATCCTGGATTTGACCGTCGGGCTGGACATGCTGTCCGAACGCGGCAAATAACCTTTCCTCTCTTCCCTACTTGTCTGGAGCCACAGTCATGCGCAAGCAAGACGCGTTCGATGTCATCTATACCCATACCGAAGGCGAGCCCCTGTGCATCGTGCACAGCGGCATTCCCTACCCCGCCGGATCCACCATCCTGGAGAAACGGGCGTTCCTGGAACAGAACTACGACTGGCTGCGCAAGGCCCTGATGCGCGAGCCCCGCGGACACAAGGACATGTTCGGCGTCTTCCTCACGCCTCCATCCAGCCCCGATTACGACGCCGGCCTGATCTACATCGACGGCACCGAGTACTCGCACATGTGCGGCCACGGCACGATCGCCGTCAGCATGGCCATGGTCGCCCACGGCCTGGTCGCGCGCGGCAAGGACGGCATCACCAAGATCCGCTTCGAAACGACGGCCGGGCTGGTAGTGTCGGAAGTGGCGTCCGAAGGCGACAACGTGCTGTGGACGCGCTTCGAGAACGTGCCGGCCTATGTCGCCGCTCAGGACATCCCCGTGGAACTGCCCGGCTACGGCAAGCTGTCGGCCGACATCGTCTGGGGTGGCAACTACTTCGGCATCGTGGACCTGTCCGGCTGCGACCTTCGGATCTCGCCGGACAACGGCACCGAGCTGTCGCGCATGGGCCTGATCGTGCGTGACCAGCTCAACGCGCGCCAGCGCATCCAGCACCCGACCGAAGCGCACATCAACAACCTGAACTTCATCACCTTCTGGCACCAGCCGACCATCGAGGGCGCGTTCTACAAGAACGTGCACGTGTTCAGCGCCGGCCAGCTGGACCGCTCGCCTGGCGGCACCGGCACCAGCGCGATGATGGCCATGTTCGAGGCGCGAGGGAAAATGGGCATGAACCAGCCGATCAAGTCGGAAGGCCTGCTGGGCAGCGGCGTGTTCGAGGGCTGCCTGCTGGGCGAAGTGGATCTGAACGGCACCCGGGCCGTGCGGCCGACGGTCAAGGGCACGGCCAGCATCCTGGGCACGGCGCGCTGGGTCATCGACAAGAACGATCCGGTGGGCGCGGGTTTCCTGATCCGCTGAGGCGCCGACGCGTTGCCGGCGCAGGCGACCCGGGAAAGGCCTGCGCATAGCGAAGGCCGCTACCCGGGCGCCTGACGCTAGGCCGCGGCGTCCTCCAGGATCATCTCCGCCCCGCGCTCGGCCACCATCATGACGGCCGCCTGCGTATTGCCCGACACCATCTTCGGCATGACGGAAGCGTCCACCACGCGCAGGCCCGACAGGCCATTCACGCGCAGGCGCGGGTCGGTGACCGCCGCGGCGTCCGAGCCCATGCGGCAGGTGCCGATGGGATGGTAGATGGTCTGGCCGTTGCGCCGCGCGAAATCCAGCCATTCGTCGTAGCTTTCCACGCCCGAGCCGGGACTGACCTCCGCCTCCACGTAGGGCCGCAGCGCCGGCTGGCCGACGATGCGCCGCGCCACCTGCATGCCGCCCACGAGACTGTCGCGGTCCACCTGGGCGGACAGGAAGTTCGGACGGATCGACGGCCCGGTCAACGGATCGGCGGATTTGATGTGGATGGATCCGACCGATTCGGGCCGCAGTTGCGCCACGCCGATCGTCATGCCGGGATGCCGGTCCAGGATGCGCTCCGCCGCGTTCGCGTAGCTGGCGTGCACGAAGAAGTACTGCACGTCGGGCGCGGGCAGGTCCGGCGCGCTTTTCACGAAACCGTGCACCAGCCCCGTGCCCAGGGTCAGGATGCCCTTGCGGCTCGCGTAGTAGCGGGCCACCTGCCGGGCCAGCCGCCATCCGCGCGACATCTCGTTCAGCGTCACCGTCCCTTTCACCCGCCAGTTCATCCGCGTGGCGAAGTGGTCAATGTAGTTCTCGCCCACCTGCGCCTGCGCATGCACCAAGGGAATTCCGAAGGACTGCAGCAGGGCCGGATTGCCCACGCCGGACAGTTCCAGCAGTTGCGGCGACTGCACCGCGCCAAGGCACAGCAGCGTCTCGCGCGCCGCCCGCGCCGTCCGCTCCTGCCCGTTCTGCCGGTAGGCCACGCCCACGCAGCGCTTGCCTTCGAAGACCAGCCGCGTCACGTGCGCTCCGCATTCGACGCGCAGGTTCTTGCGGCCTGACGCCGGGCGCAGATAACCGTCCACCACGCTCCACCGCCGGCCCCGGTGCTGCAGCACCTGGTAGTAGCCGACGCCTTCCTGACTGCCGCTGTTGTAGTCGGGGTTCAGCGGCTGGCCGTCTTCCTGCGCGGCGCGCAGGAACGCGTCCGACACCGGAAAACGTTCAGCCACTTCTTCCAGTCGCATGGGACCGGACTTGCCGCGGCCTTCGCCGCCCCGTTCGTAGTGTTCGATCTTGCGGAACAGGCGCTCGGCCTGCGCGTAGCCCCAACCGGTGGCGCCGGCGGCCTCCCAGCCGTCATAGTCCCGAGGCTGGCCGCGCACGTAGATCATGCCGTTGATCAGCGTCGACCCACCCACGCCCTTGCCCCGGGGCACGGCGATCGTGCGGCCGTATACATTGTCCTCGGGTTCGGTGGCGAAGCGCCAGTTGTAGTCCGGGTTCACCAGGAGCTTGGAAAAGCCCGCCGGGATGGAGATCCACATGCTGCGCGCTTCGTGCCCCGCCTCCAGCATCAGCACACGGTGCCTGCCGTCCGCGCTCAACCGGTTGGCCAGGATGCAGCCGGCCGTGCCGCCGCCCGCGATGATGAAATCGTAGTCGTCCATGGTTTTCCAGAGTCCGTTACGGCTGCGGGGCCCTACTCGGTGCCGGCCACGCCCAGCATCTGCGCCATCAGTTCGATCTGGCATGCCAGCATCGGCGCGCCGTAGTGCACCTTGCAGCCCCGGGCCTGCGCCGCCAGCAGCAGCGCGGTATCGCGCGGCTGCATGATGACTTCGCATACCAGCTGGTCCGGCGTCAGCCGGCTGGCATCCAGCGGCAGCGCGTCGTCGGGTTTCATGCCCAGCGACGTGCCGTTGACCACCAGGTCGTGCCCCGAAGGATCGGCCGTGCCGATGGCGATGGCGGCGCCCGGATGCAGGGACAGGATCCGCGCCTTCAGGTCCTCCGCCTTGGCCACCGTGCGATTGGCGATGGTCAGCGTCGACACGCCGGCCTGGACCAGGGCGAAGCCGATCGCATTGGCCGCTCCGCCCGCTCCCGCCAGATAGGCGCTTTTCCCTTCCAGCGATACTCCTGCCGTCTGCAGGCCGCGCACGAAGCCCTCGCCGTCCAGCATGTGCGCCACCAAGCGGCCGTCGGCCTCGCGGCGCACCACGTTCGCGGCGCCGATCTTGCGGGCCACCGGGGTCGCATCATCGACCAGTTCCAGAATGGCCGTCTTGTGCGGGATGGTGACGATGGCGCCTCCCAGGTTGTCCAGCCGCCGCAGCCCTTCGACCGCGGCCGCCAGGCCTTCCGGCCGGACGTGCAACGGCACGCAGACGCCGTCGAAGCCGATCCTGGCGAAATGCTCGTTCATGCGCTGCGGCGTCTTCACGTGATGGATGGGATCGGCCAGGATGCCGAACAGGCGGGTGTTTCCGCTGATTTCCTTCATGTCATTCTCCGTCGTTCAGGCCTTGAGCCATTCACGCGCCACCTCGCCGATGCCGGCGGCATCCAGCTTGTAGTGCGCATAGAGGGTCGTGGGAGGCGCGATCAGGCTGTATTCGTCGTAGATGCCGTGACGGCGCAGGCGGGTGCCGGTGCCTGCGTCGGCCAGCACTTCGGCCACGGCCGAACCCAGCCCGCCCAGCACGTTGTGCTCTTCCACCGTCAACAGCATGCGGGAACTCCCCGCGGCCGCGAGCACGGCGTCCCGGTCCAGCGGCTTGATGGTCGGCATGTCGATCACCCCCACGGACAGCCCTTCTCCGCGCAACTGCTCGGCGGCGGCGAGCGCAGCATGCACGGTGATGCCGCAGGCGATGATGTTCAGGTCGCCGCCCGTGGAATGGACGATGGCGCGGCCGAATTCGAAAGGCGCGCCGTCCTCATAGACCTGCGGATCGCGCCCGCGCCCGATGCGGAAGTAAATGGGTTCGGGCCAGTCCACCGAGGCCTTGATCGCGGAAGCCAGCTGCGGCCCGTCGGCCGGCGACACGACCGTCAGGCCAGCCAGGGCGCGCATCGTCGAAATGTCCTCGGTGGCGTGGTGCGAGGTGCCGTAGAAGCCCAGGCTGATGCCGGTGTGATGACCGATCAGCCGCACGGGCAGCTTGGTGTAAGCCACGTCCATGCGGATCTGTTCGCAGCACAGCAGGCCCAGGAAAGAGGCGAAGGTCGCGACGAACGGCATCATGCCGGTGGTCGCCAGGCCGGCCGCCGCCGACACCATGTTCTGCTCGGAAATGCCGAACTGGATATAGCGGTCGGGATGGGCCTGCGCGAAGCGATTCAGGCCGTTGGAGTACTGCAGGTCGGCCGAGCCGGCCACCACGGGATGGCCCTGCGCGGCCAGCTCGATCAGCGCGTCCGAAAGATAGGAAAGCCCGGGGTTCACCGCGTTCAGCGCGCGGTACTGCCAGGAATCGGGGGAAAGCGTCTGTGCGTGTGCCATTCAGATCTCGCGGGACATGATTTCGTCGATGGCGCCTTGCGCGTCTTGCGGCGCCAGATAGCCCAGGTGCCAGCCGGGTTCGGTCTCCATGAAGGAAACGCCCTTGCCCTTGACCGTCCTGGCGATCACGCAGGCCGGCTGCTCGCGCCCCTGGTCGGCGCGCAGACGGCGCAGCAGCGCGGTCAGTTCGCTCAGGTTGTGGCCGTCGACCTCGTGCACTTCCCAGCCGAATGCGCGCCATTTTTCCCGCAGGGACTCGACGCCCATCACGTCGTCCACCTTGCCGTCCAGCTGGTAGCCGTTGCGGTCGACGATCGCGATCAGGCGCGACAGGCGGTTGTGCGCCGCGAACAGGGCCGCCTCCCAGACCTGCCCTTCCTGCATCTCGCCGTCGCCCAGCATCACGAACACGTTGAAGTCGCGCCCGCTCATGCGGCCGCCGACCGCCATGCCCACGCCGTTGGACAGGGCATGGCCGATGGAGCCGGAACTGAAATCGACGCCCGGGACCTTGGTCATGTCGGGGTGGTCGCCCAGCGGGCTGCCCAGGCGGGTGTACCCGTCCAGCAGTTCACGATCGATGAAGCCGTGATCCGCCAGCACCGGGAACAGGCCGACGGCCGCGTGCCCCTTGCCCATCAGGAAGCGGTCGCGGTCGGGCCACTGGGGCTCGCCCGGGCGCAGCCGCATGACGTCGTAGTACAGCGCGGCGAAGATTTCCGCGCACGAGAACACCGAGCTGTAGTGCCCGACCTTGGCGATCTCGATCAGCCTGATTGTCTCCAACCGGATAAAGCGGGCCTTTTCCCGCAATAGCCGGAGCTCCTCATCCGAGGGAGCCTCCCTTTCCTGGCGCATGGCGTCTCCTGCCGTTGTTAGGATATATGATATATAATATACCCATTGAGCTTGAATTGGCCATGGCGGGCTAGAATTCATCCCGAATCCGCCCTATCCATCAATACAGCAAGCCAGCAACCCCTATGTCGAGCCTTAAACCGGTAAAGAAAGAGAACCTCTCCGTCAGGGTCTACAACGAAATCCGCAATGCCCTGATCAACGGGCAGTACGAACCCGGAGAGCGCCTCATCATTGGTGAGCTTGCCCAGGAAATGGGCGTTTCCATCACGCCCGTGCGCGAGGCCATCTTCCGGCTCATCAGCGAGCAGGGCCTGGAAATGCAGGCGGCCACCGCGGTCTACGTGCCCTACGTCAATTCGGAGAAGCTGCGCGAGATCCAACAGATCCGCTTCCACCTGGAAGGCATGGGCGCGGCCGAGGCGGCGCAGAACATCACGCGCAAGCAGCTGGACAACCTGATCGCCCTGCAGCGGGATTTCATTTCCTGCACTTCCACGGACCCCAAGCGCGCCAGCTACCTGAACCGGAAGTTCCACTTCGCCATCCTGGAAGCCAGCAACAAGCCCATCCTGCGCAACACGGTGGAATCGTTCTGGGTGATTACCGGTCCCATCCTCAAGGTGTTCCACGTCAAGACGTCGGGGCTGGACTACTCGCAAGACGAACACCGCCACGAGGCGGTGCTCCAGGCCCTGGAAGCGCGCGATTCCGAAGCGGCCAGGCAAGCCATCCAGGCCGACCTGGTCTGGGGCGGCAAAATCATGATCGATTGGCTGGTCGAGCGCGAAAAGGAACTCGACTACCGTCCTCCCCAGTCCCGCAAATAGGAAGATCCGATGCTGAAGATTTTTGGCGCCCCCGGCCGCTACATCCAGGGGGCCGGCGCCCTGGACACCCTGGGCCAGTACGCAGCCCTGTTCGGCCGCCGCGCCGCCCTGGTCATCGACAGCTATGTCCATGGCGTGCTGGGGCCAAGAATCGAAGCGCTCTGCGCGGCCCACCAGGTGGCGCTCGTTCCCCTGCTCGTCGAAGGCGACCTGACGCCGGAGGTCATCGCGAACTTGCGCGCGCAAGCGGCGCCGGCCGGCGTGGACATGGTGATCGCGGTCGGCGGCGGTAAATCGCTGGACGCCGGCAAGGCGGTCGCCAAATCCACGCACTGCCACCTGATTACCGTGCCCACCGTCGCGTCCAACGACGCGCCGACCAGCAAGAACTATGTTCTGTACGACGCCCATCACAACCTCCTGGCGGTGGAGCACATGCTGTTCAACCCCACGATCGTGCTGGTGGATACTGCCGTCATTGCCACCGCGCCCGCGCATTTCTTCCGCGCGGGCCTGGGCGACGCGATCTCGAAGAAGTTCGAGGCCGAGCAGTGCCAGCGCAACGGCGGCAGGAACATGTACGACGGCGCGCCCCCGCTCACCGCGCAGTTCATCGCCGACGGCTGCCTGCGCACGCTGCTGGCCGACGGCGCTGACGCGGTGGCGGCGGCCGGCAGCGGCCAGCCCACGCCAGCGTTCGAGCGCGTGGTGGAAGCAATGATCCTCATGAGCGGTCTCGGTTTCGAAAGCGGCGGTCTGTCCATCGCCCATGCCTTGACGCGCGGGCTGCCCAAGATCCCTGGCCTGGCCACCTCGCCGCATGGCCTGCAGGTCGCCCTCGGCCTGTTGGTGCAGCTGGATCTGGAGCAGCGCGCCGACGGCATGCTGGCCGACCTGACGCAGTGGTACGCCCAGGTGGGGTTGCCCACTACCCTGCGCGCGCTGGGCGCCGCCGGCACGCCGTCCGACGCGGACCTGGCGCTGGCCGCGGAACTGAGCCTGAAGGCCCGGCACGCCGCCAACTTCAATCGCGCGCTGGACACCGGCGCGCTGGCGGCCGCCCTGCGCCGCCACGCATGACCCTTCGGCGGCCGGCGGGGCCAGCGCCCCGGCCTGCCCGCCGCGGCGCCGTCAGAACGCGACGTTGTCCCCGCCCTTGAGGCCCAGCTTCGCGCGCGCTTCGTCCGGGGTGGCGATCTCCAGGTTCAAGGCTTCCAGGATCGTGCGGATGCGTTCCACCTGGATGCGGTTCGATTCGGCCATCTTGCCCGGACCGATCCACAGCGAATCCTCCAGCCCCACGCGCACGTTCGATCCCATTGCGGCGCCGATGGTCGCCAACTGCATCTGCGCGCGGCCGGCGCCCAGGATCGACCACTCGTATTCGTCGCCGAACAGACGGTCCGCCGTGCGCTTCATGTGCATCAGGTCTTCCGGATGCGGGCCGATGCCGCCCAGGATGCCGAACACCGATTGAATGAAAGGCGGCGACTTCACCAGGCCGCGGTCCACGAAGTGGGCCAGGTTGTACAGGTGGCTGATGTCGTAGCACTCGAACTCGAAGCGCGTGCCGTTGGCGTTGCCCAGCGTCAGGATGGATTCGATGTCCTGGTAGGTATTGCGGAAGATCAGCGAACGGCTGTTTTCGAGATGCTCGCGCTCCCAGTCGTGCTTGAACTCCTTGAAGCGGCCCAGCATGGGAAAGAGACCGAAGTTCATCGATCCCATGTTCAGCGACGCCAGTTCCGGCTTGAAGGTGGTGGCGGGGCGCATGCGCTCTTCCACCGTCATATGCGGACTGCCCCCGGTGGTGATGTTGATGATGGCGTCCGTTTCATTCTTGATGCGCTCCAGGAACGGCTTGAACAAGGCGGGGTCCTGGGAAGGCTTGCCGGTCTGCGGATCGCGGGCGTGCAGGTGCAGCACCGCGGCCCCCGCCTGGGCCGCGCCGATGGCCGCTTCGGCGATCTCGTCGGCCGTGACCGGCAGGTGCGGGGACATGCTGGGAGTATGGATGGCGCCCGTCACGGCGCAGGTGATGATGACTTTCTGTTTGGGCTTAGCCATTGTCGTCTCCGTTGGTTTGCTTGTGGCGCATCAGGCGCATCAGCTTTTCATCGCGCCAGAAGCGGCGCTTGGCAAGATCATCGGCGGGCAGCAGGGAACGCCGTTCGTCCGACAGCGCATCCACCAGGGCGCCCTCCCACGCGACGCATTCTCGCTGGGTGGCGCCGATGGACTTGTACAGGCCGCCATAGCGCGCGCAATAATCGGCAATGCCGCCGGGCGCGTTGAGGTCTATGGTTTCGAACGGCCCCATGAACGACCAGCGCAGGCCCAGGCCGTCCTTCACGGTCGCATCGATGTCCTCTGCGCTGGCGATGCCCTCGCTGACGAGCCGGAAAGCCTCGTGCAGCAGCGCGCCCTGCAGGCGATTGAGAACGAATCCTTCGATTTCCCGCTTGACCAGCACGGGTTTCTGGCCGATGCCCGCCATCACGGCGCGCGCGCCGTCCAGCGCTTCCTGGCTGGTCCAGGGCGCCGGGCACAGTTCCACGACCGGGATGAGATAAGGGGGATTGACCGGATGCGCCACCAGGCAACGGTGCCTGCCCGGCAGGTGCTCGGTGAACTGGCTGGCCGGGATGCTGGAAGTGGAGCTGCCGATGATGGCCTGCGGGTCGGCCGCGGCGTCCAGTTGCGAGAACAGCGCGCGCTTGATTTCCAGCTTCTCCGGGGAGTTTTCCTGGATGTAGCTCGCGCCCTTCAAGGCCGCCTCCAGGCTGCCCGCGGCCTGGACGCGCTCGATGACGGCGTCCGCGCCCGCCAGCAGCCCCTGGCTTTCCAGTTCGATCAGTTGCTGCCGTATCAGGCCCCGGGCTTCGGCCAGCATGGAGGCGTTGACGTCGTATAGCCGCACGTCCCAGCCCATGCGGGCGAATACGATGGCCCATCCCTGCCCGATCAGGCCCGTACCGACGATGGCGGCGCAGCGCGCCGGTTCGACGGCGCCCATCAGTAGAGCTTCTGCGTGAAGCCGTCCACCACGATGGCCTGCCCCGTCACGCTGCGGGCGGCCTCGCTGGCGTTGAACAGCACCATGTTGGCGATATCGCGCGCCGTGACCATGCGGCCGAGCACGGCCTGGTTTTCGTATTGCGCGGCGATCTCCTCCACCGGGCGGCCCAGCGTGTCCGCCTTGGCCGCGATGACGGCGCGGATGCGCGGCCCCTCGACGGCGCCTGGAAGGATGGCGTTGACGCGGATGCCATGGGCGCCCAGCTCGATCGCCAGCGATTTCGTGAACCCGATCACCGCCCACTTGGAGGCCGAATACACGGAACGCCCGGCGAAGCCAAGGTGCCCGGCTGCCGAGGACAGGTTGATCATCACACCCGCCTTGGACTCCTTGAGCAGGGCGATCGCCTGCCGCGCGCATAGGAACTGCCCCGTGATATTGACGGCCAGCGTCCGGTCCCAATCGGCCTTGGAGAGGGTCTCGACATAGCCGGTGGGGCCCGCCACGCCCGCGTTGTTGACGAGGATGTCGAGCCCGCCCAGTTGCTGCCGGACCGCCGCGAACAACGCTGCCACGCTGTCTTCGTCCGACACATCGGCGACGGCCGTATGCACGCCCGGCAATTCCGCCGGCAGCGCGGCCAGACGGGCTTCGTTCACGTCGCACACGAACACCGTGGCGCCCGCGTGGTGGAACACCTTGGCCATTTCCAGGCCCAGCCCATCCGCGCCGGCGGTGATCAGCACCCTTTTGCCGGCGAAATCCACTTCCTCGAACATGCGTCTGTCTCCTAGATTCTTATGAAAAGCGCGTGTTTGATGATATACGATATATGAAAAAACCAAGCATTTTCCAACTCCATCAGCAATGATTCCGCTCATCGGATGACGCCATCGGATAGAGGGAAAGCACCCATCGTTAACCCTGATAATCGCCCGCTAAGTCTTTATTCATGCGGCTTTAGGGAATTCCCCGATTCTTTGGGTTACGACCCCAACTAGAATCCAAGGCGGGGTTTTCTACCCGGCCGGCAGATATATCATATATTTAAAAAAGACAGGCAATGTAAGAGCCTGCATCCCATACCGACAAAGGAGCGTAGACAGTGTTCAAGTTCAACAAAATTGTTTTGGCGCTGGGCGTGTGCAGCGCGCTGGCGGCCGGCAACGCGGCGGCAGACATGAAGGTGGGCGCCCTCTTTCCGTTCAGCGGCGCGCTCGCGCTCCTCGGCCAGGAGAGCTATCGCGGCCTGGAACTGGCCGTCAACGAGATCAACGCCGCCGGCGGCGTCAACGGCGAGAAGATCGAAATCATCAAGGCCGACGCCGTCGATCCGACGCAGGCCGTGTCCGAAACCAAGCGCCTGATCTCGTCCAACGTGGTCGGCGTCTTCGGCAGCTACGCATCGGGCATCTCGTATGCCGCCTCGCCCGTCACGGAGCTGGCCGGCGTGCCGTATTTCGAGCTGGGCGCCACCGCGCACAAGATCACCACGCGCGGCTACAAGTACCTGTTCCGCAGCAATCCCAATACGGCGCTGTACGGCGTTTCGGTGGTGAACGCCCTGCACGACACCATCGCGCCCGGCATGGGCCTTAATCCCAAAGACATCAAGATCGGCATCATCCACGAAGACGGCCCGTACGGCACGGACGTGGCGGCCACCGAGAAAAAGCGCGCCCAGGAACTGGGCTACACCGTGGCCGAGGTGCTGCCCTACTCCGCCAAGGCGGTCGATTTGTCTTCGCTGATCCTGCGTCTGAAGGGCTCGAAGGTCGACGTGGTGCTGCAGACGGCCTACCAGAACGACGCCATCCTGTTCTTCAGCCAGGCGCGCGCCGCGGGCTTCAAGCCCAAGGTGATCATCGGCGCGGGCGGCGGCTATTCGCTGGCCGACACGGCCAAGGCGGTGGGCGCCGACATGAATGGCGTGTTCGACCTGGACTTCCCCCAGGCCTCCATCAATCCGGCCGGCGCCCCCGGCCTGGACAAGTTCCTGGAAGCCTACAAGGCGACCTACAAGAGCGACCCGCAATCGGGCCACAGCCTGACCAACTACGTCGGCGCCAAGGCCTTCTTCGAAGCCATCGGCAACGCCAAGTCCACGGACAAGGACAAGATCCGCGCCGCGGTCCTGGCCTATAAGAAGCCGGCCGGCCAAACCGCCAACGGCTGGGCCTTCGACTTCGGCGAAGACGGCCAGAACAATGCATCCACGTTCTACGTGATGCAGTGGCAGGACGGCAAGCTCGTCACCATCGCGCCCGGCAACCTCGCACTCGGCAAGCCCGTCTTCAAAAAATAAGCCTAGGCCCGCGCTCGGGCGCTCGGGGGCGCCCGACGTATTCCGAGGTCCGCGCGCCCCGCCCTCGCCGACAGCACGGCGGGGGCGGGGCCGCCACTAAGAGGTTGCAACATGGAACTATTCATTCAACTGGTCATCAACGGCCTGTTGCTGGGCGGCGCGTACACCATCATCAGCCTGGGGCTGACGCTGATCTTCGGCGTGGTGCGCGTCGTGAACTTCGCTCACGGCGAATTCCTGATGATAGGCATGTACCTGGTCTATCTGATCGCCGCGCAGCTTGGCGTCCATCCCTATGCCGGGCTGGTGCCGGTCGCCATCATCCTGTTCGCGCTGGGCGCATTGACGCAGAAAGGCATCATCCAGCCGCTGCTCAACGCCGATCAGCACATCCAGATTTTCGCCACGGTGGGCGTGTCCACCATTCTCCTGAATCTCGCCCTGGTCATTTTCGGTGCCAACGTCTATCGCGCGCCGGTGGAACTGGGCACCAGCGCCATCGACGTCGGCCCGTTCTCCATGGTGACGGGCCAGCTCATCACCTTCGTGGTCGGCCTGAGCCTGGCGGTGCTGCTGCACGTCTTCATGCACCGCACCTATCTGGGCCGCGCGCTGCGGGCCGTGGCGCAACATCGCTACGCCGCTACCCTGATGGGGGTGAACGTCAACAACGTCTACGCCATCGCGTTCGGCCTGGGCACGGCCTTCGTCGGCATCGCCGCGGGCTTGCTGGCGCCGCAGTACCCGGTCTTCCCCACGGTAGGCACGTACTTCGTGCTGACGGCTTTCGTCATCGTCGTGCTGGGAGGGCTCGGCAGCCTGTACGGCGCGGTGGCGGGGTCGATGATCATCGGCATCGTCGACACGCTGGCCGGCTTCTACATCGCTCCCGACCTGAAAGAGGTCGTGTATTTCGGGATCTTTCTCTTGATCCTTGTCTTGCGTCCGAACGGCCTGTTCGGCGTCGGCACCGAGTGATCAGAACAACAAGGAGCGAGACGTGTTTCCCGATTTTCGACATCCCAAAGCTTACGTCAGCCTCATTCTGCTGATCGTGATGTTCCTCGTGCCCGTCGTCATGGGCACGCCTTTCTGGACCAATCTCTTCGTCCTGCTGTTCGTGTTCTCGGCCCTGTCGGTGGCCTGGAACATCGTGGGCGGCTACGCCGGCCAGCTCTCCCTGGGCCATGCTGTGTTCTACGGCATCGGCGGCTACACCGCCACGCTGCTGACGCAGAACTTCGGCATTTCCCCGTGGTTCGGCATGCTGGCGGGCGCCGCGATTTCGGCGGCGGTCGCCATCCTGATCAGCTACCCCACGCTGCGCCTGCGCGGCCCCTTCTTCGCGCTCGCGACCATCGCCATTCTCGAGGTGGTGCGCCTGCTGGTCATCCATGAGGAAAGCTGGACGGGCGGATCCAGCGGCATCAGCCTGCCGCTGAACATCGGCTGGACCTGGATCGTGTTCCGCGAGAAGATCAACTACGTGATCATCGCGTTCGGCCTGTTCCTGCTGGTGACCTGGGTGTCCTGGTACATCCGCAAGTCGCGCATCGGCCATTACCTGATCGCCATCCGGGAACGCGAGGACGCCGCGCTGGCCGTGGGCATCCATACGGTGCGCATGAAGATCATCGCCGCCGTCGTGTCGGCCGTGCTGACCAGCATCATCGGCACGTTCCACATCACCTACCTGACCTTCGTGGATCCCAGCTCGGCGTTTTCCCTGGAACTCTCGATCCAGGTCGCCATGTTCGCCCTGATCGGCGGCCTGGGCACCGTGACCGGCCCGATCGCCGGCACCTTTCTGGTCCTGCCCATCGCCGAACTGGCGCGCGGCTGGCTCAGCAGCGTGGGCAACGGCATGCACGGGCTGATCTATGGCCTGATCCTGGTGGGCGTGGTGCTGACCATCCCGCGCGGCCTGGCGGGCGCCTTCGGGCCCGCCATCGAGCGCTGGCTGGCCCGGCTGCCCTACCTGGGAACGCCCCGCGCCAAGCGCAAGCTGGCGGACGAGCTGCGCCTGCACGGCGCGGTCCGTTCCGAGCAGCCGGTGTTGAAGGCCGACAAGCTGTTCAAGAGCTTCGGCGGCCTGCGCGCCACCAACGACGTGTCGCTGACGCTGAACCAGAACGAGATCCTGGGCATGATCGGGCCGAACGGCGCGGGCAAGACCACGGTGTTCAACCTGCTGTCGGGGTTCCTGTCTCCGGACAAGGGCGGCATATCGATGCTGGACGCACATGGCAACTGGGTCACCTGCAAGACGCCCGACGAGTTCGCGCACCAGGGGCTGGGCCGCACCTTCCAGATCGCCAAGCCGTTCACGGGGCTGACCGTGCTCGAGAACATCATGCTGGGCGCGTTCATCCGCACGTCGGACCGCGACGAGGCCGAGCAGATCGCGCTCAAGGTCGCCGAACAGACCGACCTGGTGAAGTACCTGAACACCGAGGCGCGCAGCCTGACGGTGGGCGGAATGAAACGCCTGGAGGTCGCCCGCGCGCTGGCGATCAAGCCCCGCATCCTGCTGCTGGACGAGGTGATGGCGGGCTTGAACCCGACCGATATCGAGAAATCCATCCAGATGATCCGGCGCATCCGGGATTCGGGGGTGTCGGTGCTGCTCATCGAACACATGATGCAGGCCACCATGGCGCTATCCGACCGCATCATCGTGCTGAACGAAGGCGCCGTGCTGGTCAGCGGCGCGCCCAAGGACGTGGTCGAGAACCCCGCCGTCATCGAAGCCTATTTGGGCAAGGAGTACCAGGATGCTTAAGGTTTCGAACCTGTCCGCCGGATACGGCAAGAGCCAGGTGCTGAACGGACTGAACTTCGAGGTCAACGCCGGCGAGATCGTCACGCTGATCGGCGCCAACGGCGCCGGCAAGACCACCACGCTCAAGGCGCTGTGCGGCGTCATCGGCGCGATGGGGGGCAAGGTTGAATTCGAAGGCCAGGACCTGACCAACCGCAAGCCCTACGACATCGTGGATGCCGGCATCACCATGATCCCCGAGGGCCGTCAGCTGTTCCCGCACTTCACCGTGCGCGACAACCTGCTGATGGGCTCGTACAAGCGAGCGGCCCGCCCCATCGTGCAACGCAAGCTGGACGAGGTGCTGGGCATTTTCCCGCGCGTCAAGGAACGCCTGAACCAGTACGCCGGATCGCTCTCCGGCGGAGAGCAGCAGATGGTGGCGATCGCGCGCGGCATGATGGCCGATCCCAAGCTGCTGGTATTCGACGAACCCTCGCTGGGCCTTTCGCCGCTGCTCGTGCAGCAGATGTTCGACGTTATCCGCAACGTCACCTCGCACGGCGTGACCGTGCTGCTGGTGGAGCAGAACGTGTTCCGCACGCTGCGGCTTGCCGACCGCGGCTACGTGCTGGAGAACGGCGCCATCGTGCGCACGGGAACCGGCGCCGAGCTGCTCAGCGACCCTCACGTGAAGAAGGCCTATCTGGGCCATTGAATCCAAGGAACGATTTTTCATGTCTTTACGCTGCACATTCATAGACCATGGCAAGGGCGGCGCGCCCGATTGCATGCGCATCGCCGACCGCGAAATGGACGCGCCCCTGGGGCGCCAGGTACTGATCGAAGTCGCCTACGCCGGGGTCAACCGCCCCGACGTGCTGCAACGGTCGGGCTCCTACCCGCCGCCTCCCGGCGCCTCGCCCTACCTCGGGCTTGAAGTGTCGGGCACGGTCATCGCCGCCGGCCCCGACGCCACCGCCTGGAAAGTCGGGGACCAGGTCTGCGCGCTGACCCCGGGCGGCGGCTACGCCCAATACTGCCTTGCCGACGAACGCCATTGCCTGCCGGTGCCGCGCGGCCTGGACCTGCTGTCCGCTGCCGCCATACCCGAGAACTACTTCACCGTCTGGACCAACGTGTTCGACCGCGCCCGCCTCGCGGCCGGCGAGCGATTCCTGGTGCACGGCGGCTCCAGCGGCATCGGGTTGACCGCGATCCAGCTGGCGCGCGCCTTCGGCGCCGAGGTCTGGACCACGGTCGGCAACCCGGAAAAAGCGAAAGCCTGCATGGCCGCGGGCGCTCACCACGCGCTGGTGTACCGCGACGTCGATTTCGAGGCCGAGGTGCGCCAGGGCAGCGGCGGGCCGGGCGTGGACGTGATCCTGGACATGGTGGGCGGGGCCTACATCAACAAGAACCTGCGGCTGCTCGCCGTCAATGGCCGGCTGGTGCAGATCGCCTTCCTGGAAGGCAGCAAGGCCGAGATCGACGCCATGCCCATCATGACCAAGCGCCTGCAGTTCACCGGATCGACCCTGCGGCCCAGGTCGGACGAGGACAAGGGAGAGATCGCCCGGTCCCTGGCTGACAAGGTCGTGCCCCTGATGGAGAAGGGGCAATGCCTGCCGTTGATACACGAAGTGTTCCCGCTGGCCGAAGCCGCCCGGGCGCATGCGCTGATGGAGAGCAGCAAACACATCGGCAAGATCATGCTGAAGGTGGCCGCATGAGCGCGCAGCATGGAGGCACGCCCGGAACCCCGCGCTTCAAGGACCAGGTCGCGATCGTGACCGGCGCCGTCGGCGGCATCGGCTCGGCCATCGTCGAAGGCTTCCTGGCCGAGGGCGGCCGCGTCGGGCTCATCGACTTCAATTCGCAAGGCGGCCAGGCCTACGAAAAGGAGTTGCGCAAACGCGGCCACGACGTCTGCTTCGTGCACGCGGACGTGGCGCGCTTCGAGGAATGCCAGGCCGCCTACGAACGCATCACCCGCGAACTCGGCCCGGCCGCCATCCTGGTGAACAACGTCGGCATCTCGCCGAAAACGGATGGACGCGCGCTGAAAGTGTGGGAAATGCCCCCGAAGGAATGGGAAACCGTGGTTTCGGTGAACCTGAACAGCGTGTTCTACATGACGCACCTGGCCACGCCGCACATGGTCAAGCAGCGCCAGGGCCGCGTGATCAATATGTCTTCGGTGGCCGGCAGGGCATATTGCGATATCGTGGCCGCGCACTACGCGGCGACCAAGGCGGGGCTGATCGGCCTTACGCGCCACTGGGCCGCCGAATTGGGCGAACACCAGGTCACGGTGAACGCCCTGGCTCCGGGCCGCATCAGCACGCCCCTGCTGAAAACCGTGCCCAAGGAGATCAACGACGCCGTGGCGCAGGCGACCGCCTTGCGGCGCCTGGGCACGCCGCAGGAAGTCGCGGACGCCTGCCTGTTCTTCGCGTCGGACCAGGCGCGCTTCGTCACCGGCCAGGTGCTGGACGTGGCCGGCGGATGGCTGATGACCTGAGGCGGTTCAGGGTTGTGCGCCCAGGTGGTACACAACCGTGTCCAGCCGGCTGACGCCCGCGGCCAGGAATTTGGGCTCTTTTTCGAGGATGTCGCGGCGGTCGATGATGCGGGCGGGCGACACCTCCGCGAACATCGCCTGGACCTCGCTATCCACGACGGAAAACGGCGGTCCCGGCATCTCTTCCTGGGGATAATCCAGCGTAATCAGCAATCCCTGGTAGGCAGGCGACAGCTGGCCATAGACATGGCGCACATAGTCGGCGCGCATGGTTTCCGGCAGAGCCACGAGCGCGGCGCGGTCATAGGCGCCGACGCAGTGCGACAGGACTTGCGCGTCCAGCTTGAAGATGTCGCCGCAGATGATCTCGATGTTGCCTGCCACGTAATGCTTGCCGTAGATGGACTGGTGCGTGAGCGGCTTGAGCTCGTTCTCCTGGAAGAACTGCTCCACCGCCAGTTCCGAGAGCTCCACGCCCAGCACCGGATTGCCCTGCGAGGCAAGCCAGATCATGTCCAGCGACTTGCCGCAAAGCGGCACCAGCACCCGGCCTTCCTTGGGCACGCCCAGCGTGGGCCAGTACTTCTGAAGCAGCGGCGTCACCCGCGATTGATGAAAGTGCGTGCGGCCTTCGCGCCACCGCTCCAACCAGAATTCCGCGTCCATACCGAGTCAGCTCCTCCTTGTGAGTCCGCGCCGCGCCGGGTGCTTCGCCCCGTCCTGTTTCCCGCGCTGCGGGTGTAGGGCATTGTAGTCCGCCCCGCTTGCGCGTTCCGCTCCCGCCGGAAGTCGGATATCGTTGCTGCCATGTCCGCAAAACGCCGCTCGCTGTTGATCCTGCCGATTTCCCTGCTATGTGCGCCGCCGCGCGTCGGGGCCGCGCCTCCGGACCGCGCCGCCATCATCCGGCAGGCGTTCAAGACGCCGGCCGCCGCTCTGGCCTACCGGCCCGAGCACGCGGCGCTGATGCGCCTGCTGCGCGTGCTGTGGGTGCCCGTGGAATCCGGCGCCCCGGGAATCGAGTTCGAGGACCCGCTGGGCCCGGACTCCCTGTCGATCGCGCGGGCGGCGCTGAAGACGTCCGACGACTCCCAGGCGATCCGGACATTGGCGGAGGTCGGCCTGCTGGTTCCGCGCTACGTCGCAGCCTTGGGCAGGCTCGCGCCAGGCCGCTACGCGCTGCCCGCGGAAATGACGCCGGCTTTCGATTTCCCGGAAAGCGGCGTGGACTCCGGCGGTGGGTTCGCGCTGCGCGAGGAACACCTCACGCTACTGCGCGCAGCCGTTTGGCGGACGGTGGACCGTGACTCAATCGAATCCGTGCTGCGCGAAGGCGCCCGCTACTGGCCCATGCCCTACATCGACGGCAAGCGGCCATATGGCGATAGCAGCTACTACCAGACCGATATGGCGCGGCTGCTGGGAGAGCCCTATTCGGTGGACTCCCAAGGCTATGCCCTTGCCGACCGGGCCAAGGATGCCCGCATGGAAAGGCTGCATCGCGAAACGCTGGCCGCGCTCCAGGTATTCCTGGCGTATTCCTCCCCGCGCGCGCCCACCCGGCCGCTGCGTCGATGACACGCGCTAGACGCGCTGGAGGAATGCGCGGATATCGTCCACGATGGGCACCACGGCCAGCAGCATCAGCATCAACGCCAGGGGCAGCGTGGAGCCGAACCCGAAATGGAAAAATGAATAGGCGCCCGCCACGCCTCCGATGAAGAACAGCGCGACCAGCAGGCCCAGGACGATGAGCTTGGCGCGGTCCGCCCTTACGGGCGCCGCCGCCGTCGGCGTATCGGCCCGGGCCACGTTCCAGTAGAACAGCTTGCCCAGCTCGATGCCGATGTCCGTCACCATGCCGGTGACGTGGGTGGTGCGGATTTCGGAACGCGAGACTTTGGTGATCATCGCGTTCTGCAGACCCATGATGTAGCAAAGCAACATGACGGTGCCCGGCACGTAGAACCAGCGCAGCGTTTCCAGGTTGGCGCCGAGCAGGCCGAAGCCCAGCAGCAGCACGGCCTCGAACAGCAGCGGCAGCGCGTACTCGCTGGCCAGGCGCGAACGGCGGCCAAAGTTGATCAGGAAGGCCGAGCTTGCCGCGCCGGCCAGGAAGGACAGCAGCGCCGCCAGCCCTTGCAGGACCACGACCAGCCCGCCCAGCGCCATGTGATCGGCCATCATCGATACGATGCCGGACATGTGCGAGGTGTACTGCTGCACGGCCAGGAAGCCGCCGGCGTTGACCGCGCCGGCGGTAAAAGTCAGGAAATAGGCCAACTGCCGGTTGGCCTGCGGGCTTCGGCTCACCGCCGTCAGCCTGCGCAGGTAAGGAATAGCCACGCGGGTACCTTGAATATATCGCTCGCACCAGGAGCGAGCATTCTAGTCCCCGGGACCGCAAACGAGGCAGGCTGGAACCGTCCTAGACGGCGTTCGCCTCGCTCAGCTGCTTGCGCCGGTACTCCCCCTGCCGCACGTGCATCCAGCCGGGGTACTCGGGCGGCAGGGCGCTTACCTCGTCCAGCGCCGCCAGTTCCTCGTCCGTCAGCCGGATGGCGGTGGCGGCGAGGTTGTCGTCCAACTGGTCAACACGCTTGGCGCCGATGATGACGCTGGTCACCACGCGCTGATGCAGCAGCCACGCCAGGGCGACCTGCGCCACGGAGACGCCGCGCGCGTCGGCGATCCTGCGCAGGGCATCGATGCTGTCATAGGCGCGGTCCCGGTCCACCGGCGGGAAGTCGAACGCGGCGCGGCGGCTGCCCTCCTCGGCCTTGCCGTCCCGGCCGTACTTGCCGCTGAGCAGCCCCCCGGCCAGGGGACTCCACACCATCAGCCCCACGCCTTCGCTTTGCAGCATGGGCGCGATCTCACGCTCCAGGTCGCGGCCCGCGATCGTGTAATACGCCTGCAGCGATTCGAAGCGCGCCAGTCCCAGGCGCTCGGCGATGCCCAGCGCCTTCATGATCTGCCAGGCCGCCCAGTTCGACACGCCCACGTAGCGGACGTGTCCGTGCTGCACCAGGTTGTCCAGCGCCCGGACCGTTTCCTCGACCGGCGTGGCGGGGTCGAAACCGTGGATCTGGTAAAGATCGATGTGGTCCAGCTGAAGCCGCGACAGGCTCTTCTTGATGCCGTCCATGATATGCGCGCGCGAATTGCCGCGGGCATTGGCGCCGGCGCCCGTCTGGCCGAAGACCTTGGTGGCGATGACCACGTCGTCGCGCGCCACTTTCAGGTCCCGCAGCGCCTGGCCGGTGATGATCTCGGACCGGCCCTCGGAATAGACGTCGGCGGTATCGATGAAATTGACGCCGGCGTCCAGCGCCCGCCCGACCAGACGGTTGGCGTCCTCCTGCTGCAGGCTGCCGATCTTGCTCCACAACTCGCCTTCGCCGCCGAAGGTCATGGTTCCGAGGCATAGTTCCGATACGAACAGGCCGGTGCTTCCGAATTTCTTGTACCGCATGATGGACTCCTTTCAGGGACGCGGCAGGCGGTCTGCCAGCCGGGATCGGGACAGTATGCGTCTCGGAGCCGGCCGGTGCGCTGCTCGATACTGCCCGCTTTTTGCCTGATTCTCCGGCGATACCCCGGAACCGCCGCCGGACGCCCATTCCTCCGATTTTTTTGCCTATTCCTACGCGCCCGGGCGCCATGCCTGTTTGGACGGCCGACTTGGGCCTACACTGGCAATCGCCTAATCCTCTGCTGCCCCGCCGCCGCGCGCGCCGGACGGCACGCGCCCGGAGCCTCCCATGTCCCAGACCCCCATACTTCCCGTCGATCGCGCCGGCCCGCCGGCAACCGCCGAATACGAGCCGGCGCGGCGCGAGTTGCTCTGCACCCTGGAACGCATGACAGGCGATCTGGAGGGATCGCTGGATACGCCCATCGAAGGCCTGTACCTGCACCGCCTATCTCAGCCGACCGGCGCGAAGCCCGGGCTGCAGCGGGCCGCGCTGGCGGTCATCGCGCAGGGCTCCAAGCGCCTGCTCATCGGGGACGAGGCTTTCGAGTACGACCCGTTCCATTACCTGATTTCGTCGGTCGACCTGCCGGTGGTGGCCAAGGTTTCGGTCGCCAGCCCGGAACTGCCCTATCTGGGGCTGCGCCTGGACCTGAACGCCGAAGAGATCACGGAGCTGATCAGCGACGAGAACCTGCCTCCCCTGGTGGCCGCCGAAGCATCGCGCGCCCTCAGCGTGAATCCGCTGGGCGGATCGCTGCTGGACGCGGTGCTGCGCTTGCTGCGCCTGCTGGATACGCCGCGCGACATTCCCATTCTCGCGCCCATGGTCAAGCGCGAGCTGCTGTACCGCCTGTTGATGAACGGCCAGGGCATGGTGCTGCGTCAATCCGTGCTGCAGGACAGCCAGCTCAACCGGGTGGCCAAGGCCATCCGTATCCTGCGGGACAATTACGCGCAGCCGTTGCGGGTCGAGGAGATCGCGCGCGACGTGCACATGAGCGTGTCGTCGCTGCACCACCATTTCAAGCAGGCGACCGCGATGAGCCCGCTGCAGTACCAAAAACATCTGCGCCTGCAGGAAGCGCGCCGGCTCATGCTGACCGACGATGCCGGGGTCGCGCTGGCCGCGCATGCCGTGGGCTATGAAAGCTCGTCGCAATTCAGCCGCGAGTACAGCCGCCTTTTCGGCACGCCGCCGCTGCGCGACAAGCAGCGCTGGAAGGACGAGACCGCCTCGGTGGCCGCCTGAGGCAGATCCCCCCGGCGCCTGCGGGATCTGCCCCCGTCGCAAGCCCCTCAATCCTCGAATACGATGCACATGCCCGGCAGGCCGATGCCATCCAGCGCGGTGGTCCAGGTCTCGCCCGCATGCACGGGGTAGGCCCGGGTAAGCGTGCCGGTGGAAACGAGTTCGCCCGCCTGGATGGCGTCGTCAGCCGGGCGGTCGGCCAGCACGGCCAGCAGATGGGCCAGGACCGCCAGCGGGCTGCCGAGCACGTTGGCGCCGCAGCCCGTTTCGCGCACGACGCCATTGCATGACAGGCCGATCTGGAAACGCGCCAGGCGCTCTGCCAGCCCGGGCCCCAGGCTGGCCGGCTCTTTCGGCGGGCCGATGTACAAAGCCCCATGGAGGGCGTTGTCCGCCACCGTATCCGCGGCCTGGAACCGCCACGCCGGGTAATGCGATTGCACCAGTTCAAAACCGTGCGCGATCCAGTCCACGCAGTCCAGGAGGCGGGCCGGATCGCTCGTTTGCGGCGGCTGGACGCCGAAATGCAACACGACTTCCGGCTCGATGCGCGGCTCGACATAGCGGTCCAGCCGGCAGCGGAATTCGCCTGCATCGTCCTGGACGACCGTATGCGCATAGATCCTGCCCCAGACCGGGAAATCCACCCCCAGCGCGGCCCACATCGCGGGATTGGTAAACCCGATCTTGCGGCCGGCGGCCTGCGCGCCTTCCGCCAGCCGAGCCCGATGGATCCGCGCGGCCACCTCATACGCTTCGTCCAGGCCGAAGCGCGGGTATCTCGCCGAAATCGGGGCGATGGAAGCGGCGTGGTCCTGCGCCGCCTTGATGTCGCGGGCGAGAGCCGCGGGGTCGCAAGCTGGCATGGAGGCTCCTGGAAGTACTCACTGTATCGGGAAAACCGGCTGCCCGGCACGGCTTGCGGGAAGCTGCCATTTTTGGCCATTGCCGTTATATGCTCTTCCCGACGTCCTATTTTCGGAACAGCCGGGAGCCCCTCGCATGCATGACTTGAATGACCTTTATTACTTCGTCCAGGTCGTCAAGAATGGCGGGTTCGCCCCAGCCGGCCGCGCGCTGGACATCCCCAAGTCCCGGCTCAGCCGGCGCATCGCGCTCCTCGAGGACCGGCTGGGAGTGCGGCTCATCCAGCGCTCCACGCGCAGCTTCGCCGTGACCGAACTGGGTCAGGAATACTTCGAGCAGTGCCTGGCGATGCTGGCCGGCGCGGAAGCCGCGCAGGAGGTCATAGACCGCACCCGCGCCGAACCCCAAGGCACGATCCGCATGAGCGCGCCGCCCGCGCTGATCTACTACTTCCTGGGGGACCTGGTCGCGCGATTCATGGTGCAGTGCCCCAAGGTCCACGTGTATCTGAAAAGCTTCAGCCGCCCGGTGGACGTGCTGCGCGAGGGCTTCGATATTGCCGTGCGGGTGCGATTCGGCCCCCTGGAGAGCAGCGACCTTGTCATGAAACTCCTGGGCACGAGCCGCCAGAGCCTCGTGGCCAGCCCGGCGCTGGCAAGCGCCATTGCGCGGCCGAGCGACCCGCAAGCCCTGAGCCAGGGCCCCACTCTGGCGCTGGGCACCGAGCAGAGGGAATCGCATTGGCACCTGGAAGGACCCGACGGTTCGCGCCAGGTCGTGCCGCTCACGCCGCGCCTGGTAACGGACGACATGCTGGCCCTGAAGCAGGCGGCGCTGCGGGGCGTGGGCGTGGTGGCCCTGCCCCTGTTGATGGTCCGCGAGGAACTGGAAGCCGGCACGCTGGTGGACGTGGGCGCCCCCTGGCAGCCCGAATCGGGCAGCGTCCATGCCGTCTTTCCTTCGCGCCGGGGCCTGTTGCCCGGCGTGCGGGACCTGCTGGATTTCATGAGCACGGAATACCAGGAGGTCGCCCGGCGCGAGTATGACGCGCACAAGGGCCACGGCCGCTCCGGGTCGTAGCGGCCGGCGCGCTCATCGTCCGACGGGTAGGACGCAGAAACCTATTTTTCGTGTCTACACAGCGAGATGGGTTGACCCTAGGATGATTGATCCATCCGTCGGATTTGCCCCCCCAGCGCCCAAGACGATCGGCCGCAGGACCTCGATCATCGCGGGCGCCCATTTCCTGGAGAATGCTATGACCAAGCCTTATGTGAAGCTCGACAAGACCCAGGCGGCGGTGCTGCTGGTCGACCACCAGGTAGGCCTGCTGTCGCTGGTCAGGGACTTCCAGCCCGACCAGTTCAAGAACAACGTCCTGGCGTTGGCCGACCTGGCCGACTACTTCAAGCTGCCCACCATCCTGACCACCAGTTTCGAAGATGGCCCCAATGGCCCGCTGGTGCAGGAACTGAAGGACAAGTTCCCCAAGGCGCCCTACATCGCCCGTCCCGGCAACATCAATGCCTGGGACAACGAAGACTTCGTCAAGGCCGTCAAGGCCACGGGCAAGAAACAATTGATCGTCGCGGGCGTCGTCACCGAAGTATGCGTGGCCTTTCCGGCGCTATCGGCGCTGGAGGAAGGCTTCGAGGTGTTCGTCGTCACCGATGCCTCCGGCACTTTCAATGAAGTGACCCGCCACGCCGCCTGGAGCCGCATGGAACAGGCCGGCGCGCAACTGATGAGCTGGTTCGGCGTGGCCTGCGAGTTGCACCGCGACTGGCGCAACGACATCGAGGGCCTGGGGACGCTGTTCTCCAATCACATTCCGGACTACCGCAACCTGATGGCGGCGTACTCGACCGTCAAGGCGGGCAGGTAGCCGGGAAACCCAGACCGGTGGCGCGGGGCGCCGCCGGCCTACTTCTTGCGGACGAACGGGTAGGCCTGCTGCGCCAGGAAGGTGCCCGGCATGTCGTTGTCCAGGATGCCGTAGTTCTCGGGCAGGCGGTTTCGCACCCCGCGCACCGCGGTGCCGAAAAAGTAGTCGATGAACGACAGATGGGCGGCGTAGTTCCTGTCGATCGCCTCGGTATCCGACGAGTGGTGCCAATGGTGGAAATCCGGCGTCACGATGATGTAGCGCAGCCAGCCCCAGGGCAATTTCACATTGGAATGGATCAGCACCGCCTGGAAGCCGACGATGATGATATAGGCGTCCAGCACCGCCTTCGAGAAGCCCAGCGCGAACAGCACGCCCAGCACCGCCACGCGGGTGATCAGCAATTCGACGATATGCAGGCGCGAGCCGGCCAGCCAGTCGAGCGTGCGCGTGCTGTGGTGGACCGCGTGTATGCGCCACAGGAACGGCACCTCATGATAGGCGCGGTGCGCGGCGTATTGCACCAGGTCCGCCACCAGCACGGCCAGGAACAATTCCACCAGATAGGGCAGCGACACGATCGCCTGTTGCAGGGGCTCGTAGGCTGCCCAGGAAAACAGCCGATGCACGAAGAAATTGATGCATAGCAGCACCGCCCCCACCGACAGGTGATTGAACAGGAAGTGCTTCATGTCCACCTGCCAGTCCACGCGGAACACCGGCTGGCCGGGGTATAGCGGGAACAGCTTTTCGAAGATGATGAAGACGGTGCTGGAAGCGAGCAGGTCCAGGATGAACCAATCCAGGCCCAGGTAGGGGTGGTTGCCCGTGTTGGACGTGGTCACCACCACGTCGCTGCCGCCGGCGGCCACCGCGCCGCAGACCAGGACGAAGGCCGCGATGTTCAGCCAGCGCTGGCGGCCCAGGACGGTGTTGGCGAGGGCGATCGTGCCGGACACCAGCAGCGCGCTGAACAGCAGGGCCCGCATCGCGTCCACGGAATAGAAGCTGCGCAGCTCCGGCGTCGTGAGGTAGGCCGGAAAATGGAAGGCCAGCACGCCCAGGACGGCCAGGATCGCCAGGAATAGCGCGATCACGCCGCTGATCATCCCCGTGCCGGGGCGGATGCGCCCGTCCTGCTTGAATAGCTCGAAGACCTGCCGGTAAATGGGCGCGCGCTGTTTCATTTCACTGTTATGTGACCACGGGGATGCGAGTGTATCCCCGTGCCCGGACCAATATGTAATCACTCGTCACCAAACAGGACAGAATCCCCAGCCCTGTGGATATTGTTTGCGCCGCATCAACGCGCCTGCCGGCCGCGCCCGGGCGGACGGTTGACAACCGTCCGGCGTTGGCGTGTCATGGTAGCCACAACACAAGGATCTTCTGGCTCACAGCTCTTTCGCAGTACCCGCCAACCGGTTTTTTCAAGAGGCCCTTATGTTCCCTGAATACCGCCAACTCATTACCCGCCTGAAATCCGAGAACGCGCACTTCTCCGCGCTTTTCCAGCGTCACAACGACCTGGACCAGGAAATCAAGAATATGGAGGCCGGCATTCAGCCAGCCTCCGGCAACGAGGTCGAAGTGCTCAAGAAGGAAAAGCTGCAATTGAAGGACAAGCTGTACGGCATCCTGCGCGCGGCGGACCAGGGCGGCAGTTGAGCCTGGCTACATCAATTCCAATCCTGCTCCTTTGACGACCGTGGCGTATTTCGCCATTTCCGCGCGGAAATACGCCACCGTCTGTTCCGGCGGCATCAGCACGATCCTGTTGTTCTGCGCCGCCATCGCCTGCTTCACCTCGGGCGAATTGAAAGCGCGATCCAGCGCGCCATAGATGCGGCGCACCTCGGCGGCGGGAAGCCTTGCCGGGCCCGCCGCAGCGAACCATCCGCCTATTTCGTAATCCCGCAGCCCCTGCTCGCCCAGCGTGGGCAGGTCCGGCAGCGCCGCCATGCGCTCGCTGCCGCATGCGCCCAGGGCCGTCAAGGCGCCGCTCTTTACCTGCGGCAGGACCGAAGGCAGCGACAGGACGCCGAAATCCACCTGCCCGCTCATCAGGTCCGCCATCATCGGCCCGACGCCCTTGTACGGGATGTGCCGGGCTTTCACGCCCGCCTGCTGCACGTACATTTCGGCGGCCAGGTGCAGGATGGTGCCGTTGCCCGACGAGGCATAGTTATAGCGGCCCGGCTCGCCCCGCAGCAGCGCGGTCAGCCCCTGGATGTCCTGCGCCGGGACCTTCTGCGGGTTCGCCACCAGCAGAAAGGGCGTCATTCCCACCATGCTGATCGGCGTGATGTCCGCCAAGGGGTCGAACGGCAGGGACTTGTACACGCTGGGAAAAATGACGTGGTTGTTCGACAGCATGGACAAGGTATAGCCATCCGGCGCCGAACGCACCAGCGCCGACGTGCCGACGATGCCGCCCGCGCCGGGCTGGTTCTCGACCACCACCGTATGGCCCAGGGCCGCCGAAAGCGCCGGCCCCGCCGAGCGCGTGATCGTGTCCACGCCGGAGCCCACGCCCACCGGCAGGATGAACTTCACCGGTCGCTCGCCCTGCGCCCACGACAGGGCCGGCGCGGCCAGCATCGCCGCCCCGAACGCGCCCAGCATCCTTCTGCGGCTCCAACCCGCCCCTTGCTTGTCCATGTCCGTCTCCTTTCTGTTTTATTTCGACGCCCGCGTCCGCGGTGCGTTTCCCTCTGCGGCTCCCGCCCGGGGACCCACTGCGTCACGCCGCCGCGCCCTGCTGCCGCAGCGTGGCGATTTCGGCCGCCGAGTAGCCCAGGCTTTCCAGCAATGCATCGGTGTCGGCGCCCAGCACGGGCGGATGCTGCCTGACCCCGAGGCGCTCTCCATCCATCATCAACGGGAATAAGGCCGCGCCCGCCATCTGCCCTGCCCGCTCGCCGTCCGGCAAGCGGATATCCGCCAGTCCGCCGGTCGCGCGCAGGTGAGGGTCGTCGTACAGTTCCTCCGGCTTGACGATGGGCGCAAACGGCAGGCCGATGCGCTCGAACACGCTCGCCAGCTCGGCCGCGCCGCGAGGCGCCAGGCGCCTGCGCAACTCGGGCAGCAGCGTGGGCCGCATGCGCACGCGGTCATTGTTCGTCGCCAGGGCGGGATCCCGCTTCAGGTCGTCGAACCCGAAGGCGTCGCAGAAGGTCTGCCATTGCGAATCGCTGACCGCCGCCAGAAATATCTGTTCGCCGTCCTTGACGGTGAACACGTCATACAGGGCCCAGGCCGACACCCGGTCCGGCATCGGCGCGGAAGGCTGTCCCGTGATCGCGTATTGCAGCATGTGCTGGCCGACCAGGAAGACGTTGTTCTCGAATAGCGCCGACTGCACTTCCTGGCCCCGCCCGGTAATGCCGCGCTGGATCAGCGCCGCCATGGCGCCGATCGCGCCGAACATGCCGCCCATGATGTCGTTCACGCTGGTGCCGGCGCGCACCGGATCCCCGGGACGCCCCGTCATGTAGGCCAGCCCGCCCATCATCTGCACCACCTCGTCCAGCGCGGTGCGCATCGCGTAGGGGCCGGGCAGGAAGCCCTTGTGGCTCACGTAGATGAGGCGGGGGTTTTCCTTGGAGAGGGAAGCATAGTCCAGGCCAAGCCTGGCCATCGTGCCGGGACGGAAATTTTCGGCCAACACGTCGGCGCTCGCCGCCAGCCTGCGGGCGGCCTCGGCGCCCGCCGCGCTGCGCAGATCCAGCGCGATGCTCTTCTTGTTGCGGTTGAACATGGGGAAAAATCCCGCCCCCACCCCCAGCAGGTGCCGGGTCCGGTCGCCCTGCACCGGCTCGACCTTGATCACCTCCGCGCCCAGGTCGGCCAGCACCATCCCGCAGGTGGGCCCCATGACCATGTGGGTGAATTCGACCACGCGCAGGCCGGCCAGCGGCAGCGAGCGCGGGGATTGGGGCGAAGAAGCGTCTGGCGTATTGGACATGGAAGGGCTCGGGTGGAATTCGGCGGCGCGCTCAGGCGGCGCGGGAACGCGGGGAGTAGGTCTTGGGCAGGCCGGCGCGCCACAGCGCCCCGTGCAAGGGCTGACCGGGCAGCCACCGGCTCGCGGCGTCGCGCAGCGCCAGCAGGCGGTCCGCGTCCACGCCCGTGCCGATGCCCATGCTTTCGAGCATGAACACTAGGTCTTCGGTGCTGACGTTGCCGCTGGCGCCGGGCGCATGCGGACAGCCTCCGATGCCCGCCAGGCAGGCATCGAACCGCGTCACGCCGGTCTCCAGGGCCGCCAGCACATTGGCAAGCCCCAGGCCGCGCGTATCGTGGAAGTGCGCGCAGCAGAGCCGGTCGCCGGCAATGCGGCGCGCCTGCTCGAACAGGCGCCGCACCGCGGCGGGATCCGCGTAGCCCACGGTGTCCGCCAGGCTTACACGGTCGGCGCCCGCGTCCAGCAGGTCCTCCAACAGGCGCAGCACATCGTCGGGGCGCACCTGGCCTTGCAGCGTGCAGCCAAAGGCCGTGCCGACCCCTCCCTCGATCAACGTGGCCGATCCGGCGGCATCGCGCGCGGCGCGGATCTCCCGCAGCATGGCGACCGCTTCTTGCGGCGTCTTGCGCAGATTCGCCACGCTGTGGGCGTGGCTGGCAGACAGCGGCACCAGCATCAGGTCCGCGCCGCTGGACAAGGCCCGCTCGGCGCCCTTCAGATTGGGCACCAGCACCGACACGGACAGGTCCGGCAGGCGCTTGGCGTGGGCGACCAGTTCCTCCGTATCCGCCAGTTGCGGCAACAGGCGGGCAGGCACGAAAGAGCCCACCTCGATTTCACGCTGGCCCGCGGCATAGGCCGCCTCCAGCCATTCGAGCTTGATGGCGGTGGGCAGCACCACCGGCAGGCTTTGCAGGCCGTCGCGCAAGCCCACTTCTCGAACAATGGCTGCGCGGGGATGGGGAGATAGGCAATCGGGTGGCATCGCGGTGTCTGGTCGATCAGGTTGCCGCCAGTTTAGATATTCTCATTCAATCCACAAGCGCTATTAAGGAACGCTTAAAATTCCAAACCGGAACACCACAGGAATCCACCGATCCCATGCGCGACCTGGACATCACGACGCTGCGCCTGTTCATTTCCGTCTGCGAGACCGGCAACATCGCCCGGGCCGGCCAGCATGCCAATATCGTCGGCTCCGCCATCAGCAAGCGACTGGCCCAGCTGGAAGACACCGTGGGCACCAAGCTGCTGACGCGCAAGCGCCGCGGCGTCGAGCCGACCGCGGCGGGCGAAACGCTGCTCGAGCATGCGCGCGCCATCCTGGCCAGCGCGGGACGAGTCGAGCGCGACATGGCCGCGTACGCCAGCGGCGTGAAAGGTCAGGTCCGCATCCTGGCCACGGCGTCCGTCCTGGCCGAATCGCTGGCCGAGGACATCGCGGCGTTCCTGCAAGCCGCGCCCCATCGAAATATCCGCGTGGACATGGAGGAGCGCGTCAGCCACGAGGTGGTGCGCGGCGTCAAGGAAGGCATCGCCAGCCTGGGCATCTGCTGGGACGCCGCCGATTTCCACGGGCTGCATACCCGCCCCTACCGGGGCGACCGGCTTGCCGTGGTCACGGGCCCCGACCACCCCCTGGCCCGGCACGATGAGGTCTGGTTCGAAGAGGCGCTGGAGTACGAGCACGTCAACATGCCCGCCGCCAGCGCCGTGCTGCGGATGCTGCAAGCCGCCGCCAGCCAAAGCGGCAAGACGCTGCGGCACCGGGTGACGGTCAGTAATTTCGACTCCGCCTTCCGCGTGGTGCTCGCCGGCCTGGCGATCAGCGTCGCGCCCATGGAAGTGGCCATGCCCTATGCGCTGGCGCATGGATTGCGGGTACTGCCGCTGAAAGACCCGTGGAGCCGCAGGCGCTTCGCGGTCTGCATGCGCGACGAAAAGAGCCTGCCGGCCGCCGCCGGCCTGCTGCTGGAGCATCTGGCGACAGCGGGACGGAAAGGCTTGGACTCGGCGCAAGCGACTGCCCGGGATGATGGTTAGCGTGGCTACATACAGATTAGCGATTTTAGTTTTTCTAATCATTCCATAACGGTTAGCCTGTCGCCCTTTCGCACAAGGGTATCCATGACGACCGCTTTCCTTCCCGGCTTCCTGCTCGGCCTGAGCCTGATCATGGCGATCGGCGCGCAGAACGCCTTCGTCCTGCGCCAGGGATTGCGGCAGGAACATGTCTTCGCCGTCTGCCTGACCTGCGCCCTGTCGGACGCCGTGCTGATCGGGGCGGGCGTGGCCGGGTTCGGACTGGCCGTCGCCACCCTGCCCTGGCTGGATTCCGCCCTGCGCTACGGCGGCGCGGCGTTCCTCTTCCTCTATGCCGCTCGCAGCCTGGGATCCGCGCTGAGCCGCCGCCACGCTAGTCTGGCGCCGTCGTCCCGGGCCGCCGCGGGGCGATGGGCCGCGCTTGCGGCCTGCCTGGCGTTCACCTGGCTCAATCCGCACGTGTACCTGGATACCGTCGTCCTGCTCGGCTCCGTATCCAGCCAGTATGACGGCCACAAGCTGGCCTTCGCGCTGGGCGCGATCTGCGCCTCGTTTACGTTCTTCTTTGCGCTGGGCTATGGCGCGCGCCTGCTGCGGCCCGTCTTTGCCGACCCGCGGGCCTGGAGGGCGCTCGACGCCTTCGTCGCCGCGGCCATGTTCATCATCGGCCTGAAACTGGTGCTCTGACCAGAAAAACGCCCGCTAGCGGCGCTTGCCCGCGCCCTGGCCTTCGGCCAGCCCCGCGGCCGAGACGTTCATGTAGTCCTTCACGGCGCGCGCGCTTTGCCCAAGCTGCGCCAGTTGGGGTAAAAGTAGCGGCAGCCCCGCGCTCCCCGCCTGGACCACAGCCATGAAGACATACTCCATGACGCAGCCCCGTTCCCTTCCCGGCCAGCCGCGGCGTTTCCAGGCGCCCGACTTCGAGGCGCTGATCGAAGCCGCCGGCGATCTCATCTATACCCTCGACTTCAAAGGGTGTTTCACCTACCTCAACCAGGCGTCCGAACAAGTGCTGGGTTATGAGCCTTGCGCCCTGCTGGGCCGCCCATTCACCGAGATCCTGACCGCGGAGTCCGCGCTGGTCGCGACGCGCCATTACCATCAAGGCTTGCTCGGCCAGGAACGGACGCCATTTTTCGAAGTAGAGGCGCGCCGGCCCGACGGCAGCGTCGTGCATCTGGAAGTGCGCGCCGGCGCGCTGGTCCGGGATGGCGAGATGGTGGGCAGGCAGGGCATCGCCCGGGACATCAACGCGATCAAGGCGCTGCAGACGCTGGTGACGGAAAAGTCGCAGCGCGTGACCCTGCTGGAAGAACGCACGCGCATCGCGATGGCCATGTATGCGCGCATCGCCGAACTGGTCTACGCCGACCCCGGCGCAGGGCCGGCGGGCGGCGAGATGCTGCAGGAAGTACAGCATGCGTTCGATCAGCTCGCGGCCCAGAAGCACGGGCTCTCCGTGGCCGACCTGCGCATCCTCGGTTTGCTGGCGCAAGGGCACTCCAACAGCGAGATCGCGGACATCATCTGCCGCAGCCCGCATACGGTCAAGGACAGTGTCAAGAAGATCATGCAGCGCCTGAACGCGAAGCGGCGCGCCGAAGCCGTGGCCTGCGCCATCAAGCTCGGCCTGATCGCTCCGCCCTCCTGAAGGGCACAAGCGCCGCGATTCCCGCTTTCGGGGGGCCAATACCCCTCGTTGGAGGTCTGCCCCCGAGGACCGCCCGCGGGAATAATCGGCTTGTGCGCCCTCGACGGCGCGCTCGCGTAAACGACAAAGACCACGGAGACACGCATGCTCTATGCACCAGGGCGGTTATGGCGCTTGCGCCGCGCGGTGGGCGCGGCCTTGCTGATCTGCGGACTGACCGCCTGCGCCAGCGGCCGGGAGCCCCGTGCACCGGCCGGTGCGCTGCCGCCCCAGGCGGCGATAGAGGTGGACCGGACACAGTTCCATTCCGAGACTCGCCTACGCGCATGGCAGGAGGACCTGGACCGGCGTGGCCTGCGCGACACGGGTTCGCCTGCGCATGAAGCCTACGTCGACACGCTGCACCAGCGCCTGCGCGAAGCGGGCGTGCCGGAGCTGTACTTCGAACCGGTGACTATGACGCGCTGGGAGGCGCGGCGCTGGTCACTGGAACTGGCCGACGGCACGGACCGAATCCGGACTGCTGGGTATATCCCCTACTCCGGCAGCACCGGCGCGCAGGGCCTGGTGGCGCCGATGCGCTACCTGTCGGCCGGCCAGCACCCGGACCGCGGCGTAGCAGGCAGCATCGTGGTGGTAGAGCTGCCCGAGCCCGCGCTGACCAGCGATTTCTTCCATGCCATGGCGCTGTACAAACACGACCCCGCCAACGCACTGCCGCCCGGCGCGCCGTATGCGCGTCCCTACCAGATACTGGAAGCGCTGGTGCAGACGCTGGATGCGCTGCAGGCCGCTGGCGCTGCGGGCGTGGTCGCCGTCCTGGACGAGCCCGCCGATATCGCCGCGGGCCTGTACGCCCCTTACGACCGCGAACTGCGCAAACTGCCCGGCGTATACGTAGACCGCGAGGCCGGCGCGCGCCTGAAAGCGCTGGCGGCGTCCGGCGCCCGGCTGCGCCTGGTGCTGGACGCGCAGGCCGAAGAGGTCGTCACGCGCAACCTGATCGGCATCATTCCCGGCGCCAGCAGCGAACTGACCGTGATCAACAGCCATACCGACGGCACCAACGGCATCGAGGACAACGGCCCCAACGCCATCGTCGACATCGCTCAGTACCTGGCCCGCCTCCCGCGCGAGGCGCTGCCCCGCAGCATCATGATCATGCTCTCCAGCGGCCACTTCGCGGGCGGCGTGGGCATACAAGGCTTCCTGGCCCGGCACCGCGAGGATGGCTTGCGTGGGCGCATCGCCAGCATCGTCACGATCGAACACCTGGGCGCCACGGAATGGCTGCCCGGGCCCGACGGCAGGTTGGCGCCGACCGGCCGCGACGAACCCGCCGCGATCTTCCTACCCCGCATTCCCGCGTTGGTGCGTGCCGCCTCGGCCATGCTGCGCAACGCGCAGGCGGCGCCGGCCTTCGTCATGCCCCCGCTCAATCCGGACGCGGACGGAGGCCCCAACTCGGCCTCATGGCCGGGCGAAGGCCAGTACTTCTGGGGCGGCGCCCGCCTGCCCACGCTCAACTACATCACCGGGCCGGACTACCTGCTGAATTACGGCGTCACCACGGCCGACAAGGTGGACTACGGCCGCATGCGCCGGGAGACCGCCGCCATCACGCAGCTCCTGCTGGACCTTTCGCGCGAGCCCTACGAGGCGCTGCGCGACGAGCAGCCCCCCGCGCCCTGAACGCGCGGGCCTTCCTCGCCCGCTTCCCTGTGCAATGCCCCCGTCGGCCCAGGCGCCGCCGGCCCCGGCGCGTCTGCGCGCCGCCCACGATATGGAGCTCCACATGCCCCCTAATCCCCCGCTTGCGCTCGCCGGCCTGATGATGCGCCAGCCCCTGCTCGTCTCCAGCCTGCTGCGCCATGCCGCCCGCCATTTCGCCACGGTGGAAATCGTGTCGCGCCGCGTGGAGGGCGACGTGCACCGCTACACCTATGCCGACTGCCACAGGCGCTGCCAGCGACTGGCCCATGCGCTGGCGGCGCTGGGCGTGCGTCCGGGCCAGCGTGTGGCGACGCTGGCCTGGAACGGCTACCGGCACCTGGAACTCTATTACGCCGTGTCCGGCACCGGGTCCGTGGTCCACACCGTCAACCCCAGGCTGCACGCCGACCAGATCGCCTACCTGCTCAACCACGCGGACGACCAATACGTATTTTTCGACGTGGGCTTCCTTCCCCTCCTGGAAGCGGTGGCGGCGCGATGCCCCGGCGTGCGAGGCTATGTCGCCCTATGCGGCCGCGAGGACATGCCGTCCTCCGCCGCCCTGTCCGATCTGCTGTGCTACGAGGATCTGCTGGCCGCCCAGCCGGAAACCTACGACTGGCCGGCGCTGGACGAAGAATCCGCCTGCGGCCTGTGCTATACGTCCGGCACCACGGGCCAGCCCAAGGGCGTGCTGTACTCGCACCGGTCCACGGTGCTGCACGCCTACGCGGTGGCGCTGCCCGACGCGCTCAATCTGTCCTCGCGCACGGTGGCGCTGCCTGCCGTGCCCATGTTCCACGTCAATGCGTGGGGCATACCTTATGCCGCCCCGCTCGCCGGCTGCAAGCTGGTGCTGCCCGGCCCCGCGCTGGACGGCGCCTCGCTGCATGCGCTGATCAAGGACGAAGGCGTAACGTCGGCGGCCGGCGTGCCGACCGTGTGGCTGGGCCTGCTCGCCCACGCGGAACGCAACAGCCTGATCCTGTCGGGCTTGCGCCACGCGGTCATCGGCGGGGCCGCGTGTCCGCCCGCGTTGCTGCGCAGCCTGCGCGACGGCCATGGCGTGGAAGTGCTGCACGCCTGGGGCATGACGGAACTGTCGCCGCTGGGCACGACCGCCGTGGTCCAGCGCAGGCATCTCGCGCTGCCGGAAGACAAGCGGCTGGCCATCCTGGGCAAACAGGGGCACGCCGTCTTCGGCATCGACATGAAGATCACGGACGGACGCGGCGACGAGTTGCCCTGGGACGGCAAAACCCGGGGCGAGCTGCTGGTGCGCGGCCCCTGGGTGATGGAGCGCTACTTCGGCGAGGACTATGGCGCCGGAACCGCCGGCGCGGGTTGGTTCGCCACCGGCGACGTGGCCACGATAGACGCGGACGGCTACATGCAGATCGTCGACCGCAGCAAGGACGTGATCAAGTCGGGCGGGGAATGGATCAGCTCGGTCGAGATCGAGCACGCCGCCATGGAACATCCCGGCGTGCAGCAGGCCGCATGCATCGCCATTGCACATCCCAAATGGGACGAGCGCCCCTTGCTGCTGGTGGTGCCGCGCGACGGCGCGGAAATCGGCAAACAGGAACTGCTGCGCTTCATCGAAGGGCGCATCGCTCAGTGGTGGATGCCCGATGACGTGCTGTTCGTGCCGGCCCTGCCGCTGGGCGCCACGGGCAAAGTGCTCAAGAAACAGCTGCGCGAGCAATACGGCGGCTATCGACCTGCGGCCGGATGATGCTGACAGAACGCCAGGACCGGAAGGGGCAGGCCATGAGAGTGCGCGCCCTGCGGATCGCGGCGATCTTCTGCGCCGCCGCGGCCGGCGCCGACTGCCGCGCAGAACCCGGCCTGACCCTTTATGGCGTCGTGGACGCGGCCCTGAACCTGATCGACAACGGATCCGCGACGTCCGCCTCCATGAAGTCCGGCATCGTCAGCGGATCGCAGTTCGGCATGCGCGGCACGGAAGACCTGGGCGGGTCGCTGCGCGCCTTTTTCCAGCTCGAAACCAGCTTCGAATCCAATTCCGGCGCCTACAAGCCCTACTTCGGCGACCCGTCTAGCGCCACGCCGCAGGCGCCCAACGGCGTGGTCGGCAAGGGGTTCAACCGCCGCGCGTTCGTCGGCCTGGAAGGCCGCTACGGCATGCTGCAACTGGGCCGCGACTACACGCCGCTGTACTGGGCGGTGCTGGACAGCGATCCGCTGAAACTGGGCTCCTACGGGAACATGCAGCAGATCGTGCTGTTGTCTGGCACCGGGTCGGACCGGTTCGGGCGCGCCAGCAACGCCGTGTTCTACACGTCGCCCCGCGTCGCCGGGCTGCGGGGCCGGTTGATGGTCAGCCTGGGGCCCGCGGCGGCGCACGGCGCATCACAAGGCTCGCCGCCAGGGCAGCCCCGCAGCGCGAGCCGCATGATCGGCGCATCCCTGGACTACACGCAGGGCGCCCTGACGTTCAACGGCTCCTACCAATTGCTACGCCTGCCCGAAATCGCTGGCTCCCCGCCCGCCTATACCGGCGCCACGGGGCTGCGCCGCGACATGCTGGTCGGGCTCAAGTACACCAGCGGCGACTACACCCTTGCGGGCGGCTATTTCCGGGTGAGCCATCCCGGCCGCAGCGGCGACGGCAGCGATATCTGGGCAGGCGCGTCCTTGCGGTTGGGCGCGGGCGTGCTGGCGTTCAACGTCCAGCACATGCGGCAGGACGTGCCGGGAAGAAGCCGGCCAGGCGAGGCGATGGTGCTGGGCATCAGCTACATCCATGCGCTTTCGCGGCGCGTTTCCCTGTACGCATCCTACGGCATGGTCAACAACGGCGCCGCTGGCGCTTTCTCGCTGCTGTCGAGCGACACCGCAGTCGCGCCGGCGGCGCGCGGCGGGGACATCCGGGCGCTGGGCGTAGGGATGCGCTATGTGTTCTGAGGCCCCGCGCTGGTCTTGCGGGCAAAATGCTTCAAGCCTAAAATTGCCGTTACGTCATACACGGCACGGCGCCGCTCGGCAGTTCCACGGCGCGCCGCTCTCCTCCTGCCGCAAGACCGACAGCCAGAGGGCCGTCCGCACAGGCCGGCCCCAACGTCTCGCCGCGTGGCCGCAAGGCCCGCGGGGTTTCTGCCCGTTCTTGATCTTGAGGAAAGCCATGGCCTTCGATCTTCCCCAAGCGCCCGCGCGCGCCAATTTTCCCGGCGGCGACGCCTACGCCGCGCAAGTGCTTGAGCGCTCCCGCCTCGCCGCCGCAAACCACGGCCTGCACTACCATCCCGACATCCCCTACGACAACGCCACGGGCTGCCGCCTGGACCTCTACGCGCCGAAGGGCGGACGCGAGGGCCTGCCCTGCTTGATCTTCGTGCACGGGGGAGCGTTCTCGCTGGGCTGCAAGGAATGGATGGGATTCATGGCGCCGGCGGTGACGGCGACCCCGGCCCTCTTCATCTCAATCTCGTACCGGCTCGCGCCCGGACATGTCTATCCCGCCGCGGTGCGCGACGTCGCCGCCGCGGTGGACTGGGCCTGGCGCAACGTCACCGCATACGGCGGCGATCCCGAGCGTCTGTTTCTTGGCGGCCACTCCGCGGGCGGCCACCTGGCCAGCCTGGTAGCGCTGGACCGCCGCTGGTTGGACGAACGCGGCCTGCCCGCACGCGTGCTCAAGGGCGCGCTGCCCATCAGCGGCCTGTACGATCTGGACTACGACGGCGGCAGCGCGATCGGCGCCGCAGCGCTCGCCATACGGCGGCGCTTCATTCCGGACGACGCCGACGTGCCGACCGCCTGCCCGATACGGCATGTCGGACCGCAGGCTCCTCCCTTTTATCTCGGCGCAGGCGAACATGATTTGGGCGCGCTCGCCGCCGAAGCGCTCGCCATGCAGGATCTGCTGCGTCAGGCTGGCGTGGCGGCGGCAGCGGAGGTCTATGCAGGCCACGACCACTTCGCCGCCAGCAGCCGCTGCGTGGACGAGGGGCACCCGTGGATCGCGCGGGCGCGCGCCTTCCTGCGCAGCGGCAGCCCGATGTAAAGGCGCGCGCCCGCTCAGGCCTGCGTTTCGCCCTCGTGGCTGCCCATCATATGGGCGGCGGCCGAACAGAGGACCTGCCGCACCAAATCGGCCTGCCGGTGCGCGCCGGCCTTGCCCAGCACCTGGTTCAACTGGTAGCGCGCGGTGCCCACCGTGATGCGGCGGCTCCGCGCGTATTCCTCCACCGTCTTTCCCGCCACCAGCGCGCTCGCGAGCCTCGCCTCGGCCTCGGTGAGGTCGAACAGCGCGCGCAACGCCGCCACGGGAAACGGGGCGCCGGCCTGCGACTCGTCCACCAGCGATACCAGCACCAGGCCGGCGCCGTCCGCCTGTGGCGCCTCCAGGCGCTGCAGCGCGAGCTGCGTGCGACCCTGCCCGTTCTCCAGCCTCAGGAATACCGGCGCGACGTCCTGCGACGCCTGCGCAAGCGCGCGCGCGAACCGCGGCTGCCCTGCGGCGTCCGCGCAGATCCGTCGGTCGCGCAACAGCAGGCGCCCGCGGCCGTCCAGCCCTTCCCGGGCGCGGCGGTTCGACCAGAACAGCCCGCCAGAACCATCGCACAGCAGCAGCGCACAGGGCCAAGCCTCCAGGTAGCGGCTGACCAGCGAGGACACGCAGCGATCGAGCCCCACCGACTGCGCCAGCGTGGCGGCCTGCAGCAGGTGCGGCGTGAGCTTGCGCAGCCGCTCCATGCGGCGCGGCGAAAAACCGCCTTCGTCGCGCGGATCCTGGTGCACCGCGATGGCCACCCAGCGCGTGCCGCCCATGGGCGCCATGGCCCCCATGAAACGTCCCAGCCCTGCTCGGCGCAATTGCAGATGGAGGCGGTCGCGCACAGGCGCCTCTTCCGGCAAGAAGAGTTCGCCGTCGGTGGCCATTCTGCCCGGCCGTCGCGCCACCCGCTGCAGGCGCCAGGCTTCCAGCCGGGGATTGCGGGCATCGGATACCTCCGCCCGATAGGCATCCATGTCGATGCGCGTGTCGTACGCCCCCCAATAGGGAACGGCGCGCGCGCCCTCCATGTCCAGGCACTGCAGCACGGCGGAATGCGCGCCGACATCGCTGTACAACTGGTCCAGCACGCCGGCCCAGCGGCTCGCGTCCGCGCAGCAGGCATAGAGGTCCAGCAGGAAAGAATCAGATGCTGCGCCGAGAGCCATGGAAGACACCCACACTATCTGAATGAAAAGCGCTCATCGTCCGGCAAGCATGCCGGCACGGCAACTGGGGTTTGCCATGAAACAGGCCCGGCATATCGCATTTGAGAGATGACGCGCCCTCGGCCCGGCTCCCATACTCCATCGCGTGCCCATCCGGGATGGCTACGCCGCCGGATTCCGCGCCGCTCGAGGAGGAGCGGGCGGCGCGGAAGGCACGCCCACTCACCGCCCTTCGAGGGCAGGAAGAACAGGAACCGCCATGAGAGACAACACGGACACGCGGATCGTCGCCGCATTCGCGATGACGCACACACCGGGGCTGGGCAACCAGACCGGGCTTGCGCAGCCGGAGACGCTGCGCCGCATCCTGGACGGCTTCGACATCGTGCGCCGGCAGATCGAGGCCGCCCGGCCCGATGTGATCGTCGCCTTCGTCAACGACCATTTCGACATGTACACGCTGCACGCCATGCCGGGCATGGCCATCGCGCTCGGCGACACTCACTGGGGGCCCACCGAAGCCACGCAGGACTGGATCGGCATGCCGCGCGCGCCGCGCTCCGGCCACGCGGCGCTGGCCCGGGACATCTACCGGGGTGCCGTGGAAGACGGCTTCGAGCTGTTCCGCAGCGAATCGGCTGAACTCGTGCACAACGTGCTGATGCCGGCCAAGTACCTATGGCCCGGCGCCAGCATTCCGGTGGTGCCCATCTTCCTGAACTGCTTCGCGCCCCCCTTACCCACGTGGCGCCGCGCGTACGAACTGGGCGCCAGCGTGCGCAATGTTCTCGACCGGCGGCCGGAGCGCATAGCGCTCATGGCGAGCGGCGGCCTGTCGCACTGGCCTCCCATCACCGTGGACGAAGACGCGCTGGACGATCCGCTGATGCAGCGCGTGCAGCGATGGCAGATCCTGGGCGCGGCCGCCCTGCGCGACGATCCCGGGCTGCCGCTGGCCATCCTGCAGCGCGAAGCCGCGATGGCCGCGTCCGGCCGCGAACTCGTCAATGCCGAATGGGACCGGAACATCCTGCAGAAGCTGGCCGCCGGCGATCGCGATTTCCTGTTGTCGCTCACGCACGAGACGGTCCGCGCGCAAGCCGGCCCGGGCGGCGCCGAAATGCTGATGTGGACGGCGCTCATGGGCGCGATGCGCGACGCGCAGGCGGACATCGTGACCTACGAAGCCGTGCCCGAATGGATGGGAGGCGTAGGCGTACTCAGCTACGCGCGCAGCCTGGGCCGCGCCTGAGTGCGGCCACAAGCGCGCGCGCAACGAAAAAGGAGATACACACCATGAGCATGCAAGCCATCATCAGCGGCGGCGGCATCGGCGGGTTGGCCACCGCAGCGGCGCTCGCCCGGCGCGGCTGGGACGTAACCGTCTATGAAAGCCGGCCGGAACTGCGCGTCTCGGGCTCGGGCATTTATCTGTGGTCGAACGGGCTGGCGGCGCTATCCGAGATAGGCGCCTATGAACGCTCCATGCGCAACGCCTTCCTGCCCGAAGGCATCGAGCAGCGCGACCATGCCGGCGAAGTGCTGGTTCCCGCGCTGCTTCCGCCGGGATTGCGCGTGGTCGCGATCTCGCGCAGCGAACTGCACGCGGGCCTGGAGTCGGCCGCGCGCGCGGCCGGCGCGCGCATCGTCACCGGCGCCGAGGTCGTCGAGGCCGACACCGACGGCACCCTGACGTTCGCAAACGGCGACCGCGCAAGAGCCGACCTGGCCATTGGATGCGACGGCGTCTGGTCGCCCGTGCGCCGCGCGCTGGGTCTTGAACAGGTGCACCAGCGAGCCGAGGAAGGCGCGCTGCGGACCATCGTACAGGCGACCCAGGACGAACTGCCACCGGCCGCTCGCGGCAAGTGCGTCGAAATCTGGAATGGCACGCGGCGTCTGCTGATTACCCCCATCAACGCCCGGGAAATCTATCTGGCGCTGACCTGCCGCGAGGACGACGACGCGGCGCGCGACACGCGCGTGCTGCCGTGCTGGCGGGAGGCCTTTCCGGACTGGGCATTCCTGCTCGACCGGATCGCGCATGGCAGCGTGCTCTGGAATGTCTACACCGTGGTGCGGTGCAAGCGCTGGTCCGCTGGCCATGCCTGCGTGCTCGGCGACGCCGCCCATGCCCAGCCGCCCAACCTGGGCCAGGGCGGCGGCATGGCCATGCAGAACGGCCTGGCGCTAGCCGCCTATATGGACAGGGTGAAGGACCGGCGGGACATACCGGAAGCGCTGGGCGCGTGGGAGGCCGCGACACGGCCGCTGACCGAGGAATGCCAGCGCTGGTCCTGCCTGTGGGGCGAACTCGCCAACCTGCCCAACGCCGTGCGTCCGCGCATCGTGCGGGGCGTGTTCAGCGAGCCCTGGGTGTTGTCCAAAGTGACGGTGGCATCCGCCTCCACCCCCATCCGCGCCACCGACTGGCAACCGGCGGCCGCCCGCTGAAGCCTGCGCCCCAGTCAGGGCCTGGCCTTTTCCGGCCGGGGCGGTGCCATGTCCGCCATCCGGGCACAAGAGGAATTCCATGAACATCCGCAATACCATGCCGGCTGCTGCGGCGCCGCTGATCCTGGCTGCGCTGGGCCTGGCCGGGAACGCAGGCGCCACCGAGAACGGCATACCCACCACGGTCAACGGCTTCTATGATTTCGGTGCCGGCATGTCGCCGCCGCCGACGCCGTTCGGAACGATCTCGCTGCGTTCCTCATACAATCATGCCACCGTCCGCAAGAACCAGTACGGCGAGTCGCTGGACGACAACTTCTCGCTCAGCGTCTTCACCGTAAGCGCAGCCTATCTTCGCATGACCCATGCCACGCTGCTGGGCGGCGCCTATGGCTTCGGCATCGTGCAGCCGTTCTTCAAGATGGACGCGGCCTTCGACGTGCCGACGGCCGGGGGGCCGCTGCGATTACGCGGTGAAACCTTCCGGATCGCCGACACCCTGCTGCTGCCCCTAATCCTGCAATGGAATCCCTCGCCGAACCTGCACCTGAATGCGCAGTTCCAAGTGCTGGCCCCAACTGGCGACTATGACAGGAAGCGCCTGGTGAACCCGGGCCTGAACCACTGGGCCTTCTCCCCCATCTTTAACTTCACCTACGTCACCGACAGCGGCTTCGAGGTGTCCTCCAGTTTCGAGGTCGACATCAGCACGCGCAATCAAGCCACCGGCTACCGCAACGGCATCGAGTACCGCCATGAGTTCGCGCTGGGTCAGCACATGGGGCCGTGGACCCTGGGGGTGGGCGGCTATTACAGCCGCCAGTTCACCGACGACGACGCGCCCGGCCTTCAAGGCGGCAACCGTTCGCGGGTGATCGCCCTGGGACCCGCCGTCCATTTCTACAAACCGGGCCTGCCGCCCGTCTGGCTGCACATCTATAAGGAATTCGGCGCGCGCAACCGCGCCGAGGGCTACACGGCAGCGCTGCGCCTGGCCGCGAGCTTCTGAACCGGCAGGCGGCAGCGCGACCAATGATCAGGAACAGGCCCTTGAGCCCAAGCGCGAAGACCACGTTCTGGTGGAGGTTGGCCATGGTCACGCGCGACAGCGCAACAAGAGGGGCCACGTCGATGACCCAGCCGCCGACCGCTAGCGGCGCTTGCCCGCGCCCTGGCCTTCGGCCAGCCCCGCGGCCGAGGCGTTCATGTAGTCCTTCACGGTGCGGTCTTTGTTGAAAATCACGGTCAGCTTCTGCTGATCGTCCATCGCATCGTAATCGCCGTCGTAGAAATAGAACCAGGTCGCGGTCAGCAGGCCGTCCTGGCCGAAATGCTGGGACCGGGGCGGCCCGTAATCCCGGACCATCTCGTCATAGGTGGTGACGTTCAGCTTGATCGCCTGCACCTTCGCTTCCGTGATCAAGTTGCTGGAACCGCTGGCGCATCCCGCCACCACGGCTGCCACGAACAGCAATGACATTCTCATTCGATTCCCCTGGTTTCGTAGGCCGCCGCAAGGCCGGCGCAATTGCGGATTCTAGCGGACATGGCGCGCCCGGGGCTTTCTGGGGCCGGGTCGGCGGCGGTAGCATGTAGTGTCAAAGCAGGAGGCCATATGGAAAACGCCAAGTGGGACTTCCAGATAGAGCGCCCATTCCATGACGATGGGGCGTGGCGCATCGCATACACCCTGATTCCGCTAGCCGGGGGCGCGGAAGAAGAGCGCATCGTCATCGACGAGCGCTACCCTTCGGCCCAGATCGCGATCGACGAGGCCACGCGCCTGGCCCAGATCCATGTCGCGGACCTGAACGGGGACACCGCCGCGTTCGAAAAGCCGACGGAGACCGAAGTGCCGTTCGGCAAGAATCCGCGCTTCTAGCGCGCCAGGCGCTTGGGCCGCTGGCCGTCAAAATAGAAAAGGCTTAGCTCATCATCTGAGCTAAGCCTTTGATTTTATTGGTCGGGGCGGCGGGATTCGAACTCGCGACCCTCTGCTCCCAAAGCAGATGCGCTACCAGGCTGCGCTACGCCCCGAAGGGTGGCAACTATACCAGATACTGGCGGGCAATCCGCGCCCTCCCCGTCTTTGGCCGGGCGCTGCTGGCAGGTCAAGCCCTGATTGACACCTATATATTTCAAGCCTAAATTAAATGCGGCCTTCCGACGGTGTGGGGAAATAGCCGCCAGGAGCTTGCCGCGACGCCTAGTGCCCTGAATCTGCGCGCCGGAGCGTCTGCAGTCCGCCAGCGGGCGCCGCTAGCGCAAACCCAATAAACACTCATCGGGAAACTCATGGCAAACGCCTCCACTCCATCCGCCTGGGCCACGCCCGCGCGGACTACCCATACCGTCCTCTTCGTCTGCTGGCTGGCCATCCTGTTCGAAGGCTACGACGTGGGCGTGATGGGCGCCGTCCTGCCCGCGCTGGCCGAAGACAAGGGCTGGGCCCTCAGCCCGATGCAGTTGGGCGTACTGGGCAGCTACGCGCTGGCCGGCATGTTCGTGGGCTCGTTCGCCGTGGGCACGCTGAGCGATCTGCTGGGCCGGCGGCGCATGCTGCTGGCCTGCGTGACCCTGTTCTCCCTGACGATGATCGGCGCAGCCTGGGCGCCTACGCCCGGCTGGTTCGGCGCGTTCCGCTTCATCGGCGGCCTGGGGCTGGGCGGCGTGATTCCGGCGGCGGCGGCGCTGACCATCGAGTATTCGCCGCCCGCCAAGCGCGGCTTCAACTATGGGGTGATGTATTCGGGATATTCGCTGGGGATCCTGTGTTCCGCCGCCGTGGCCATGGCCCTGCTCAGCCACTGGGGCTGGCGCGCGGTCATTGCGGTGGGCGCCCTGCCCCTGCTGCTCGTGCCGCTACTGGCGCGGCTGCTGCCCGAATCGCTGGAATACCTGCTCGCCAAGGGCGACGAGGGCGGCGCTCGGGCGCAGGCGCAGCGCCTGGGCATCCCCTCGCTGGACGCCTTCCGGCCGCGCGAGGTCGCCGGCGCCAAGTCCACCTGGCGCGACTTGATGGCGGCGGTGTTCGCCCCGCGCCACCTGCGCGCCACCTTGTGCTTCTGGGGCGCCCTGTTCCTAGGCATGATGCTGGTCTACGGCCTGAACACCTGGCTGCCGCAGATCATGCGCAAGAATGGGTACGACCTGGGATCCAGCATTTCCTTCCTGCTGGTGTTCAGCCTGGCCTCGGCCATCGGCGGCCTGGTGCTGGGACGGTTCGCCGACAGGACCGAGCCGCGCAGGATCGTGGCGCTGTTCTACCTGGCCGGCGCCGCCGGCATCTATTGCCTGACCTACAACAACCCGCTGGCCGTGAACTATCTGTGGGTGGCCCTGGCCGGCATCGGCAGCATTTCCTCGTCGCTGATCCTGACCGGCTACCTGGCGGGCTATTACCCGGCCCATGCGCGCGGCGCCGCCACCGGCTGGGCGCTTTCCTTCGCCCGCATCGGCGCGATGAGCGGCCCCATCGTGGGCGGATACCTGGCAGGCCTGCAATTGCCGCTGGCCTGGAATTTCATCGTTTTCTCTTGCGCGGCCATGCTGGCGGCCCTCTTCGTGATCCTGATCCCCCGCCGCTATGCCGGCGATCCTCGGGAACAGGGAACGCGCAGCGGCGCCCAGGCGTTGCAGCGGCCCTGAAGCGACAACGGCGCGCCTCGCTAGGCGCGCCGTCGCCGGACCGCGGACTTCTTCGGCGAATCAGCCGAAACGGCCCGTGATGTAGTCTTCCGTTTCCTTGCGCGCCGGCTTCACGAAGATCTGGTCGGTCTGGCCGAACTCCATCAGCTCGCCCAGGTACATATAGGCGGTGAAGTCCGAGCAGCGGGCTGCCTGCTGCATGTTGTGCGTCACGATGACGACGGTGTAGTCGTTCTTCAGTTCAGCGATCAGCTCTTCGATCTTGGCGGTGGAAATCGGGTCCAGCGCCGAGCACGGCTCGTCCAGCAGCAGCACCTCGGGCTTGATGGCCACGCCGCGCGCAATGCACAGGCGCTGTTGCTGGCCACCCGACAGGCTGTTGCCATTCTGGTGCAGCTTGTCCTTCACTTCGTTCCACAGGGCCGCCTTGCTCAGCGCCCATTCCACGCGCTCGTCCATTTCGCCCTTGGACAGGCGCTCGAACAGGCGCACGCCGAAGGCGATGTTGTCGTAGATGCTCATGGGGAACGGCGTGGGCTTCTGGAACACCATGCCGACCTTGGCGCGGATCAGCGAGATGTCGGTCTTGGCGGTGAGCAGGTTTTCGCCGTCCAGGATGATCTCGCCCTCGGCGCGCTGGCCGGGATACAGCTCGAACATGCGGTTGAACGTGCGCAGCAGCGTGGACTTGCCGCAGCCCGACGGGCCGATGAAGGCCGTGACCTTCTTCTCCTGGATCGACATGTTCACATTGCGGATCGCATGGAACTTGCCGTAGTAGAAGTTCAGGTTCTTGACCTCGATCTTGTTCTTGACGGCGGTAGCGGTGTTTTCCATTTGGTTTCCCTTGGCTCCGGCGCGCCAGGCGCGCCGGCATAGCGATCTTTACTTGCGGAACATGTTGCGGGCGATGATGTTGATGCCCAGCACCAGCAGCGTAATCAGCGTGGCCCCGGCCCATGCCAGGTTGTTCCAATCTTTGAAGGGGCTGGCGGCGTATTGGTAGATCACGACCGGCAGGTTGGCCATCGGCGCGTTCATGTTGAAGGACATGAACTGGTTGGATAGCGCGGTGAACAGCAGCGGCGCGGTCTCGCCCGAGATCCGGGCGATGGCCAGCAGCACGCCGGTGATGATGCCGGTCTTGGCGGCGCGGTAGCACACCAGGGTGATCATGCGCCATTTGGGGCAGCCCAGCGCCGCGGCCGCTTCGCGCAGGCTGTTGGGCACCAGCAGCAGCATGTTGTCGGTCGTGCGGACCACCACCGGAATCACCAGGATGGACAGCGCGAGTGCGCCAGCCCAGCCCGAATAATGCCCCACCTGCGCCACGTACACGGCGTAGATGAAAAGGCCGATGATGATGGACGGCGCCGACAGCAGCACGTCGTTCAGGAAGCGCGTGGCGGGGGCAAGCCAGCCGCGCTGGCCGTACTCGGCCAGGTAGGTGCCGGCCAGGATGCCGACGGGCGTGCCGATCAGCGTGCCCACGCCGGCCATGACCACGCTGCCGAAGATGGCGTTGACCAGGCCGCCGGCCTGTCCGGGCGGCGGGGTGATCTCGGTGAACAGGGTCAGCGACAGGGCGGGCGCGCCCTTGGTCAGCAGGGTCAGAATGATCCAGAACAGCCAGAACAGCCCGAACGTCAGCGTGCCCAGCGAGATGGTCAGCATGATGCGGTTGACCACGCGGCGCCGGCGGTAGATGCCGTTCTGCATGTTGAGTACGGATACAGCCATGATCTTTTCCTTGTGCGCGCGGCTCGTCAGGTTTTCTTGCCTTCGTTGGCGGAGAGGCGAACCAGCAGCATCTTGGCCAGGGCCAGCACGATGGTCGTGATCAGGAACAGGATCAGGCCCAGTTCCAGCAGCGCCGATTTCTGGATGCCGCCCGCCTCGTTGAATTCATTGGCCAGCGCGGAGGCGATCGAGTTGCCCGGAGAGAACAGCGAACCGGACCATTTGAAGGCGTTGCCGATGACGAAGGTCACGGCCATGGTTTCGCCCAGGGCGCGGCCCAGGCCGAGCATGATGCCGCCGATGACGCCGGACTTCGTGAAGGGCAGAACCACGCGCCACATCACTTCCCAGGTGGTGCTGCCCAGGCCGTATGCCGATTCCTTCAGCATCGTCGGCACCAGTTCGAACACGTCGCGCATGACCGCCGCGATGAACGGGATGATCATGATCGAGAGGATCAGACCGGCCGTGAAGATGCCGATGCCGAAGGGCGGCCCCGCGAAGATGCCGCCGATCACCGGCACGCTGCCCAGCGTGGCGATCAGGAAGGGCTGCACGTACTGCTGGAATACGGGGACGAAGACGAACAGGCCCCACATGCCGTAGATGATGGACGGGATAGCCGCCAGCATTTCCACCGCCGTGCCCAGCGGCCGGCGCAGCCAGGTGGGCGACAGTTCGGTCAGGAAGATGGCGATGCCGAACGACACGGGCACGGCGATGATCAGCGCGATGGCCGAAGTGAGCAGCGTGCCGATGATCGGCACGACGGCGCCATAGTTCTGGTTGACGGGATCCCAATCGTTCAACCACAGGAACGACAGGCCGTACTTGGCCAGCGATTCCCGGCTGCCGTAGATCAGGGACACCAGGATCGCCGCCAGGAGGATGAACACCAGGAAGGCGAACAGGCGCGTCAGGTTCTTGAATAGCGCATCCATCAGCGCGTTGTTGTTTTGCTTCATAGGCGAAGGCGTGCCGGTAGTCACGGAGTCCGCCACGCTGGGCGGAAGCGGCACACTATTATCCATTACCGCGCTCATGGATGGACTTTCCTTAGGAAACCTGGGGGAACATCGGAGTCTTGCCGGGGGACCGCCCCGTCGCTCCGCGATCGGAACTCCGGGGACGGGCATCGATGGGTTGCGCGCGGGGCGCCGGCATTCTTGCCCGGGGCGCCCTCGCGCTACACCCATCCTACTTCCAGACGGCCTTGCCGTCGGCGGCCTTGACCTCGCCCCAGGCGGCGCGGATTTCCTTGGTCACGGCTTCCGGCAGCGGCACGTAGTCCATCGCCTCGGCGGACTTGGCGCCGTTCTTGAATGCCCAGTCGAAGAACTCCAGCACGGCCTTGCCCTGCGCCGGCTTGTCCTGCGACTTGTGGACCAGGATGAAGGTGGCGGCGGTCACGGGCCACGAATCGGCGCCCGGCTCGTCGGTCAGGACCACGCCCATGCCCGGCGCGCTCTTCCAGTCGGCGTTGGCGGCCGCGGCGGCGAAGGCCTTCTGCTCGGGCTGGACGAACTTGCCGTCCTTGTTCTGCAGCTGCGTCCAGGCCAGCTTGTTCTGCTTGGCGTAGGCGTATTCGACGTAGCCGATCGAGTTCTTCAGCTGGCCGACGTAGGCGGCGACGCCTTCGTTGCCCTTGCCGCCCTGGCCGGTGGGCCACTTGACGGCCTTGCCTTCGCCGACCTGGGCCTTCCAGTCAGGCGACACCTTGGACAGGTAGTTCGTCCAGCCGAAGGTGGTGCCCGAGCCGTCCGAACGGTGCACGACGATGATGTCGGCCGACGGCAGCTTGAGGTCGGGGTTCAGCGCCTTGATGGCGGCGTCGTCCCACTTCTTGACCTTGCCCAGGAAAATGTCGGCCAGGACCTTGCCCGACAGCTTCAGCTTGCCCGGCTCCACGCCGTCGATATTGACCACGGCAACGGTGCCGCCGATCACGGCCGGGAACTGCAGCAGGCCGTTCTTTTCCAGGTCGGCCGCCTTCATCGGATCGTCCGAGGCGCCGAAGTCGACGGTCTTGGCGATGATCTGCTGCTGGCCGCCGCCCGAACCGATCGACTGGTAATTCACGGCGTTGTTGGTGGCAGCCTTGTAGTCCGACGCCCACTTGGCGTAGATCGGGTACGGGAACGATGCGCCGGCGCCGGTCACGTCGGCGGCCTGGACGGCGAAGACGGCGGCGCTCAGCGCGACGCCCAGGGAAACTTGTTTGAAGACACGTTTGAACATCTGGGTTCCTTCTGTGCTCGTTGGAGGAGTCTTGGCAGGCTTTGTTACTGCCTGTCTTTCAGCGACCCTCGCATCTTAGAAGTCCAAGATGACAGGATAGTGACAGTCATGATCTGAGGGTGTGCCCCCCCCCGAAGGCGCCGCGCGCCCTCCCCCAAGGGGGCGCCGGCGGCGGACCGGCGGAGCCGGATCCGCGCAGCCGGGCTTGGAGACGCCTTGCCGCCGATGCCGTTCGCCCTGTAACTGGTCCGTCGCGGGCCTTTAGGGCAGCGGAAACGCACTCCGCGTAGCGGATTGCGGGGACGGGTCTACCGTCGTGGGTAAACGCTGCCCCCCCTTGTCCTGGGAGGGCGTCGTTATACGCCCAGCTTCTGCATCAGGTACTGGTGCACATTGAAGGGCTCGCGGCGGCTCTTGACTCGGGCGTAGTCGCCGTCGGGCTGCTGTTGCCAGGCGAGCTGGTTGTCGCGCAGGGCGTATGTGAAGGCCTCGTCGATCACGCGCTTCTTCAGTGTCTTGTCGTAGATGGGGAACGCGATCTCCACGCGGCGGAAGAAGTTGCGGTCCATCCAGTCGGCCGACGAGAGATAGACGGTTTCCTCGCCGTCGGCGTAGAAATAGAAAACCCGCGAATGCTCCAGGAAGCGGCCCACGATGGAACGCACGCGTATGTTCTCGGACAGGCCCGGCACACCGGCGCGCAAGGCGCACACCCCGCGCACGATCAAGTCGATCTTCACGCCGGCCTGCCCCGCCTTGTAGAGCTCTTCGATGATCTGCTCTTCCAGCAGCGAATTCATCTTCGCCATGATGCGCGACCGCTTGCCGGCCTTGGCCGCCCGGGCCTCAGCGCGGATCAGCGCCACCATGCCGTCGTGCATGGTGAAAGGGGATTGCATCAACGCCTTGAGGGAGCGGCGCGCGCCCAGCCCCGTCAGTTGCGCAAAGACCTTGTCCATGTCCTCGCACAGCCTCGGATCGGCCGTCAGCAGGCCGAAATCGGTGTACAGGCGCGCCGTGCGCGGATGATAGTTGCCGGTGCCCAAATGGGCATAGCGGCGCAGGCGCCCTTTCTCGCGGCGCAGTACCACGGCCATCTTGGCATGCGTTTTGTGCGCCACCACGCCGTACACCACATGGGCGCCCACCTCTTCCAGCTTGGAAGCCCAGTTGATGTTGGTCTGCTCGTCGAAGCGGGCCATCAGTTCCACCACCACCGTCACTTCTTTCCCGGCGCGCGCGGCGGCCAGCAGGATTTTCATCAGCTCGGAATCCTCGCCGGTGCGGTAAATGGTCTGCTTGATGGCCATCACGTCCGGATCGAGCGCGGCGGCGGTCAGGAAATCGATGACCGGCTGGAACGACTGGTACGGGTGATGCAGCAGCCTGTCCTGCTGGGCCACGGCCTCGAACAGTTCGGCGGGCTTGTCGCCGACCTTGTCGAACGGCGCCGGCACGGGCGCCCGGTAGTCGGGAAACAGCAGGTCCGGCCGCGAGTCCGAGTTGCACAGCTGCATCAGCCGGGACAGGTTCACCGGGCCCGGCACCCGGTAGGTGTCCTCGGGCTTCAGCGAAAATTCGCGCTGCAGGAAGGTTTCCAGTTCGACCGGGGTCAACTTGTCGATCTCAAGGCGGACGGCCGCCCCGAAATTGCGCTGCGACAGCTCGCCCTGCAGGGCGTGGCGCAGGTTGGTGACTTCTTCCTCGTCCACGAACAGATCGCTGTTGCGGGTCACCCGCCACTGGTAGCAGCCCAGCATTTCCAGGCCGGGGAACAGCTCGCCGACGAAGGCGCGCAGCAGCGACGTCAGCAGGATGTACCCTTCGGGATAGCCCGACAGCTCCTGCGGCATCTTGATCAGGCGAGGCAGCGCCCGCGGCGCCTGCACCACGGCGATGGACGCCTGGCGGCCGAAGGCATCCGCCCCCGACAGCGACACGATGAAATTCAGGCTCTTGTTGTAGACCCGCGGAAACGGATGGGCCGGGTCCAGCCCGATGGGGGTCAGCAGCGGCATGACGTCGCGGTTGAACACCTCGCGCGCCCATTCCTGCTGCTGCGGGTTCCATTCGGACGCGTGGTGCAGGGTGATGCCCTCCGCGTGCATGGCGGGCAGGATCTCGTCGTTGAGCAGGTTGTACTGGCGCCCCACCAGTTCATGGACGGCCTGCTGCACGCTCTCGAACGCCTGGTCCGGCGTCATGCCGTCCGGCCCCACCAGGTTCGGCGACTGCCGCTGCTGCTCTTTCAGGCTGGAAATCCGGATCTCGAAGAACTCGTCCAGGTTGGAGCTGACAATGCACACGTAGCGCAATCGTTCGAGCAGGGGCGTTTTCGGATCCTCCGCCATCGCCAGCACGCGTTCGTTGAATTTCAGCAGCGACAACTCGCGATTCATGAGCAAGGGCTCGGCGGGAGGGCGTGAGGGCATACCGGATTCCATACGTAGGGGGAGCGTGGTGTTTTACTGCAAAAAAGTGACGGTTCCATGACACGACGCCAAGATCGTAGCGTACGCCAAAACCGGGACGTATAGCTGCGGATATATCTTCCCAAGCCCCTGTTCCATAAGAAAAAACCCGCGGCGCGGGGCGCTGTCACATGGGGTCTCTATAATCAGGCCACCTCACAGCCAATATTTCACGAGCCGCATGGATCAACTTCTGGCCGCGGTGGACCTCGGGTCCAACAGCTTTCGCCTCTCCATCGGACGCATCGTTCAACAGGACGGTACGCCCCAGATCTATCAGATCGATCGCCTCAAGGAAACCGTCCGGCTCGCGGCCGGCCTGGACTCCGACAAGAAGCTCGGCGACGACGCCATCGACCGTGCCATCGCCGTGCTCGAACGCTTCGGCGACCGCCTGCGCAGCTTCCACCCCAACCGCGTGCGTGCCGTCGCCACCAACACCTTCCGCGTCGCGCGCAACACCCGGGACTTTCTGCCGCGGGCCGAAGCCGCCCTGGGCTTTCCCATCGAAGTCATCGCCGGCCGTGAAGAGGCCCGCCTGATCTTCTCGGGGGTGATCCATACGCTGCCCCCTTCGCCCAACAAGCGCCTGGTCATCGACATCGGCGGCGGGTCCACCGAAGTCATCATCGGCAAGGGCCACGAACCCTCGCTGATGTCCTCGCTCTACATGGGCTGCGTCAGCTACAGCCGCCAGTTCTTCTCCGACGGCGTCGTGGACGCGCACCAGATGAAGCAGGCGGAACTGGCTGCCAGGCGCGAAATCGAAGTCATCGCCAAGCAATACCGCAAGACGGGCTGGAAAGAGGCCTATGGCTCTTCGGGCACGGCCAAGGCCCTGTTCGCGATCCTGACCGAAAGCCGCTTCTCGGACCGCGGCATCACGCGCGCCGGCCTGACCAAGCTGAAAGACCGCATCGTGCGCTCGGGCCGCGTGATTCCCTCCGAGCTGCCGGGCATCAAGATCGAGCGCGCCGACGTGCTTCCGGGGGGCCTGGCCATCATGAGCGCCCTCTTCGATGAACTCGGCATCGAGGTCATGCACACCGGCGACGGCGCCCTGCGCCTGGGCGTGCTCTACGACCTGCTGGGCCGCGACGACGAACACGACAAGCGCGACGAATCGGTGCGCCAGTTCATGAAGCGCTACCACGTCGACCTCAACCAGGCCCGGCGCGTGCGCCACGCTGCCCTGACCCTGTTCGACACGATGTTCCCCGACGGCCCGGAGCGCGCCGAGCTGCGTCCGGCGCTGGGATGGGCGGCCGACCTGCACGAGGTGGGTCTGTCCATTGCCCACAATGCCTATCACAAGCACACCGCCTACGTACTGGAAAACGCCGACATGCCGGGCTTCTCGCGGGCCGACCAGCAGTTGCTTGCCCTGCTTGCCCTGGGCCACCAGGGCAAGCTGACCAAGCTGGAGCCGCTGGTGCGTTCCCGCGCCCAATGGAAGGCCATCCTCAGCCTGCGCCTGGCCGTGCTGCTGTTCCGCCGCCGCAACGAGATCGAACCGCTGCCGCTGACGGCCTCGGTGCGCGACACCTCCATCGTCGTGCGCATCAACCGTGACTGGCTCGCCCAGCACCCGCTGAGCGACTTCACGCTGCGCGCGGAAGAAGCCGAATGGAACAAGGTGGGGTTTTCGTTCGAACTGCTGGAGTTCTAGGAAGCGGCGCAGGCGGCCGAGCCGCCCGCCGCGCGGCCGGACGCGCCTTGCGCGCCGGCGCTACTAAAAGGGCGAAAGATCCGTTTCGCGGTGCAGCCGCTTGAGTTCCATGCGCAGGGGCCGCGTCGCCCGCCGTACCAGTCTGATCCTCATGCGGCGGAGCAGGCGGCGCATGGCGGTCTCAGAGCGGGGTATTCGCGGCGGCCGGCTGGTCCAGCCCGAAATGGCGGCGGTAGCGCTCGTCCATGCGTTCCATCTTGAGCAGGACCGGGAAATCCGCGGCATTGAAGTCCGGATCCCAGGCGGGTTCGCCGCAGACCTTGGCGCCCAGCTTCAGGTAGCCCTTGATCAACGGAGGCACGCGGGCCGGCAAGGTGCTGTTGAGCTTTTCCACCGGATAACGGTGCAGCGGAGTCACCCGGGGCTCGTCGCCTTGCGGCAGGTGCTTGGAGATGGTGCGCCACACTTCGGCGGCGGTGACGCCGTCGTCGCGCAGGCTCACGCTGGCGCACCCCAGCACGTACTCGTATCCGCCGCGGCGCAAGTATTCCGCCAGCCCGGACCACAGCAGCATGATGACGCCGCCGCCACGGTAGTCGGCGTGCGTGCAGGACCGGCCGACTTCAACCAGCTCGTCCCGGATCGGTCCGAGGCCGGACAGGTCGAATTCGGACTCCGAATAATATCCGCCCGCCTCGCGCGCCTTTTCGGGCGTCAGGATGCGGTACGTGCCTACGACGCGGCCCGTATCCAGCTCGCGGACCATCAGATGCTCGCAGAACGGATCGAAGCGGTCATGCTCCACGCCGTCCTGGGCATCGGGAAACACCGCGCCCATGTCCTCGGTGAAAACCTCGTAGCGCAGGCGTTGAATCTGCTCGATTTCTTCAGCGGTGCGCGCCAAGCCCACCACCAGCACCTTGGCGGCGGCGCCGGTCCAAGGTTCCGCGGTATTGCGGCTCGGGTTGATGCGTGCTAATTCCAGCATTGCGCGAAGCTCCTAGAGAGTCCAGTCAGTGTGGACGCCCTGTATGTCAAAGACTTGACCAATATGTTACGTGACTATGAAGTTTAGTTCGGCGCAGATCCATTCATTTTGCCCAGATATCGACAATTCTTTACAAACCAATGCTAACTGCTTACAGGCAAAAGGCCACCCATCACGCGCCGGGTGGCCTTTGCCTCACATCAAGAAAGCGGCGGTTTATCCCAGACTGGCAGCCAGTTTCTCCGCGCTGGACACGGCAAGCGCTTCGTCCTCGGCTTCCACCATCAACCGCAGTTTCGGCTCGGTGCCCGACGCGCGGATGAGGATGCGGCCGCGGCCGTTCAGCTCCGCTTCGACGGCCTTGCGCGCCGCGCTCAGGCCGGCATGGGTCTTCCAGTCCTGGCCCGGCGCCAGCGGCACGTTGATCATTTTCTGCGGGTACATGCGCAGGTCGCTCACCCACTCCGCCAATCCGACCGCATTGCGGCGCAGCGCGGTCAGGACCTGCAACGCGGCGACGATGCCGTCGCCGGTCGAATGGCAGTCCAGGCACAGCAGGTGGCCGGAGCTCTCGCCGCCGTACAGCCAGCCGCGCGCCTGCATCTGCTCCAGCACGTAGCGGTCGCCCACGTTGGCGCGCTCGAAGCCCACGCCCAGACGCTGCATTTCGCGCTCGAAGCCGAAATTGGTCATCAGCGTGCCCACGACGCCATCCACCTTGCCGCGCTGCATGCGCTCGCGGACGATGGCGTACATGAGTTCGTCGCCGTTATAGATGCGGCCGTCGCCGTCCACCATCTGGAGCCGGTCTGCATCGCCGTCGAGCGCGATGCCCAGCTGGGCCCCGCGCGCGCTCACTTCCTTGGCCAGGAGCTCCGGATGCAGCGCGCCCACGCCCTTGTTGATGTTGAAGCCGTCGGGATGCACCCCGATGGCATGCACCTCGGCGCCCAGTTCGCGGAAGACATGGGGCGCGATGTTGTAGGCGGCGCCGTGGGCGGCGTCCACCACGATCGTCATCCCGTTGAGGTCCAGATCGTTGGGGAAAGTGCTCTTGCAGAACTCGATGTAGCGCCCCTGCGCATCGCCCATGCGGCGGGCGCGGCCCAGGCCTTCCGAACTGACGCAGCCCAGCGGCTCGTCCAGCGCGGCCTCGATGCCCGCCTCGATGTCGTCGGGCAGCTTCATGCCCTGCGCCGAGAAGAACTTGATGCCGTTGTCGTGGTACGGGTTGTGCGAAGCGCTGATGACGATGCCCGCCACCAGGCGCAGGGCCCGCGTCAGGTAGGCCACGGCCGGCGTAGGAACCGGGCCGGCCAGCAGCACGTCGATGCCCGCCGCCGACAGGCCGGCTTCCAGCGCGGACTCCAGCATGTAGCCCGAAATCCGCGTGTCCTTGCCGATCACGACCTGCGGGCGGCTTCCCCCGCGCTCGGCGTGCTCGCGCGCCAGCACGCGGCCGGCCGCGTAACCCAGCCTCAGGGCGAACTCGGCGTTGATCACCGGACCGCCAACCTCGCCACGCACGCCGTCGGTACCGAAATATTTACGTCGAATCATGAAGTGATTGCTCCTTGTTCTGCCGCGTGCCATACCTTGAGCGCGTCAACCGTGGCCGCCACATCATGCACACGCACGATGGAAGCGCCACGCGCCACGCAGGCAAGCGCCGCAGCGATGCTGCCGGGCAACCTGCCGCCCACCGGCCGGCCAGTGGCCTGGCCGATCATGGTTTTGCGCGACAGGCCGATCAGCAATGGATAGCCGATGCTGCGCAGGCCGGACAGCCGGCGCAGCAATTGGAAGTTCTGGTCGCCGGTCTTGCCGAAGCCGAAGCCCGGATCGAGCACGATGCGGCGAGGGTCGACCCAGGCCGCGCGCAGCTTGTGCGCCCTGGCCCCCAGGAAAATTCCGATTTCACCGATCAGGTCGGTGTACTCGGGCGGGGTCGCCTGCATGGTGCGGGGCTCGCCCTTCATGTGCATCACGCACAGCCCGCAGCGCGATTGCGCCACCGCCTCGACGGCGCCGGGCTGGCGAAAGCCGTAGATATCGTTGATCATGTCCGCGCCCGCGTCCAGCACGGCCCGCATGACTTCGGGCTTAAAGGTGTCGATGGACAGGGGCACGCCGCAGTCGCGCAGCGCCTCGATCACGGGCAGCAGCCGGGCCAGTTCATCCGCCACCGAAACGGGGTCGGCGCCGGGGCGCGTGGACTCGCCGCCCAGATCCAGGATCTGGGCGCCCTCTTCGATCAGCTGGCGCGCATGCGCCACCGCGGAATCCGTATCGTCATGCTCGCCGCCGTCGGAAAAGGAATCCGGCGTGACGTTGACGATACCCATGACAAGCGGGCGCTCGAGATCAAACTCGAAGCGCCCGCAAAGAAAGTTATTTGCCATAACTCAGGACGAGAGCCCTCAGACAGCGGCAGCCGTATTGCCACCCGCGGCCAGGCCGGTCGGGGGCGTGTCGGAGGTGTCCGACGGCCCCGAGGGCGTCTTCGGGGGACGCGGCGGACGGCCCTCGATGATGTCGTTGATCTGGTCGGCGTCGATGGTTTCCCATTCCAGCAGCGCGGCGGTCATCGCTTCGACCTTGTCGCGGTTGTCTTCCAGGATCTTGCGCGCAACGCCGTACTGCTCGTCGATGATGCGGCGGATCTCGGTGTCCACCTTCTGCATGGTGGCTTCGGACATGTGGGTCGTCTTGGTGACGCTGCGGCCCAGGAACACTTCGCCTTCGTTCTCGGCGTAGACCATGGGGCCCAGCTCGTCGGTCATGCCGTAGCGCGTGACGATGTCGCGGGCGATGGCGGTGGCGCGTTCGAAGTCGTTCGAGGCGCCCGTCGTCATCTGGTCCATGAACAGTTCTTCGGCGATGCGGCCGCCGAACAGCACGGCGATGGTGGACAGCAGGCGGCCCTTGTCCATGCTGTAGCGGTCGGTCTCGGGCAGTTGCATCGTCACGCCCAGCGCGCGGCCGCGCGGGATGATGGTGACCTTGTGGACCGGGTCGGTCTTGGGCAGCATGCGCGCGACGATCGCGTGGCCGGACTCGTGGTACGCCGTGTTCTTGCGCTCCTCTTCGGGCATGACGATGGAGCGGCGCTCGGCGCCCATGATGATCTTGTCCTTGGCCTTTTCGAAGTCGGACATATCCACCGTGCGGCCGTTGCGGCGGGCGGCGAACAGCGCGGCTTCGTTGACCAGATTGGCCAGGTCGGCGCCGGAAAAGCCCGGGGTGCCGCGCGCGAGGACGGTCGCGTCGACGTTGGGCGACAGCGGGACCTTGCGCATGTGGACCTTCAGGATCTGCTCGCGGCCGCGGATGTCGGGCAGCGGCACCACGACCTGGCGGTCGAAGCGGCCCGGACGCAGCAGCGCGGGATCCAGCACGTCGGGACGGTTGGTGGCGGCGATCACGATCACGCCCTGGCCGGATTCGAAGCCGTCCATTTCCACCAGCATCTGGTTCAGCGTCTGTTCGCGTTCGTCGTTGCCGCCGCCCAGGCCGGCGCCGCGCTGGCGGCCGACCGCGTCGATTTCGTCGATGAAGATGATGCAGGGGGCATGCTTCTTGGCGTTCTCGAACATGTCGCGCACGCGGGCCGCGCCCACGCCGACGAACATCTCAACGAAGTCCGAACCGGAGATGCTGAAGAAAGGAACCTTGGCTTCGCCCGCGATGGCCTTGGCCAGCAGCGTCTTGCCGGTACCCGGGGAGCCGACCATCAGCACGCCGCGCGGGATGCGTCCGCCCAGCTTCTGGAACTTGCTGGGATCGCGCAGGAAGTCGACCAGCTCCTGGACGTCTTCCTTGGCTTCGTCGCAGCCGGCGACGTCGGCGAAGGTGATCTGGTTGGTGTTTTCATCGAGCATGCGGGCGCGCGACTTGCCGAAGCTGAACGCTCCGCCCCTGCCGCCGCCCTGCATCTGCCGCATGAAAAACACCCAGACGCCGATCAGCAGCAGCATGGGGAACCACGAGACGAAGATGCTCATCAGCAGCGATTGCTCTTCGCGCGGCTTGCCCGACACCTGGACGCCGTACTTCAGCAGGTCGGAAACCATCCAGAGGTCGCCCGGGGAGGTGAGCGTGTAGGCGCGGCCCGCGTCGGGCGTGACGTACAGCACGTCGCCCTGGACGTCGACCTTGCGGATGCGTCCCGCCTTGGCGTCGTCCATGAACTGCGTATAGGTCACGCCATCCTGTGTCTGGGCGCGTCCGTCGAACTGTTTGAAGACGGTGAACAGCACGAGGGCTATCACCATCCAGACAGCGACTTTCGAAAATGAATTATTCAAGGTCGATCTCCTGCTTTCGATTCCGACCGGCGACTGCGCACCCGCATATTGCACAGTCACAAGTATGTCAATAGCCCATTCTACCCTGTCAGGCCAGATTGCGTCCTGGGATCCCTGGGCCCCTCTAAGTTTCGTCTGATACGTAAGTTTTCTGGTCGTTGTCTCGGCAGGCGATAGGTTTTTCTTGGCCCCGGGGGACCCGGGCTATTTCAGATCGCGCGCAACCAAAAAGGTTTCGGAGGATTTGTCCCGGGACGCCTTCGGCTTGCGTTCGACCACCCGCTTGAAGCGCTGCTTGTAGGACTGCACGATCTGCGAAAAACCGCTGCCGTGGAAGGCCTTGACGATCAGCGCCCCGTTGGGCTTCAAGTGGGCGCAGGCGAATTCCATCGCCAGTTCGCACACATGCTGGATGCGCGCCGAATCGGCGCTCCCCACGCCTGACAAGTTGGGGGCCATGTCCGAAATAACAAGATCGACCGCCCGGGATCCGACCATGTCTTCCAATTGTTTCAAAACCTCATCCTCGCGGAAATCGCCCTGGATGAATTCGACGCCCGCCACCGGCTCCATGGGCAGCAGGTCCAGGGCGATGATGCGGCCGTCCACGACGCCGCCCGGCCCCGCCAGCCGCTCGCGCGCCACCTGGGACCAGCTGCCCGGGGCCGAGCCCAGGTCCACGACCAGGTCGCCCCGGCGCATCAGCTTTTCGGTGTCCAGGATCTCGATGAGCTTGAAGGCGGCGCGGGCCCGATAGCCCTTCTGTTGCGCCAGCTTCACATAGGGATCATTGATGTGCTGGTGAATCCAGTCTTTGGAGAATTTATTCTTGGCCATTACCGTACAATTCCACGCATGCCTATATTAGAACTCACCTCTCGTGAGCGTAGCGACCTTCGGTCCGCCGCTCACCCTCTGCGCCCCGTCGTCCTGATCGGCGACAATGGCCTGACCGATGCCGTGCTCAAGGAAATCGACCTTGCACTGACGTCGCACGGCCTTATCAAGGTGCGCGCCGGCGGCGACGACCGTGAGGCCCGCGAAGCCATGCTGTCGACCATCTGCGACACGCTCTCGTGCGCCCCCGTCCACCACCTGGGCAAGATCCTGATCCTGTTCCGCCCGCTGGCCGGCAATATCAAACCCGCCCCGCTGGCCGCCCAGGAGCCCGAACGTCCGGCCAAGCGCCGCGCCTCCGAGCCTCACACGCCCAAGAAGCTGGCGGCCGAAGGCAAGACCCTCGCCAAGCGTCCGCGCCGCAGCGAAACCGAAGAGCCGAAGCCCAAGACGCGCTACGTTCCCGCGGACCAGCTCAACAAGAACGGCAAGCCCATGCGGCCCAGCACCAAGAAGGCTTCCGCCAGCGGTCACGGCATCCCTCGCCGCGCCGGCAGCGCGCTCAGCCTGCGGGCCGGAGCCCGCAGCGGCACCAGCCGCCGGTCAAAATAGCTTAGGCCCCCACGCTGCGCCTCCGGCTTGCTGCCCCCCAAGGGGGCTGCCATTGCCTTGGGGCGGCCCGGCGGCGAAAAGCCCCCACGCTGCGCCTCCGGCTTGCTGCCCCCCAAGGGGGCTGCCATTGCCTTGGGGCGGCCCGGCGGCGAAAAGCCCCCACGCTGCGCCTCCGGCTTGCTGCCCCCCCAAGGGGGCTGCCATTGCCTTGGGGCGGCCCGGCGGCGAAAAAGCCCCCACGCTGCGCCTCCGGCTTGCTGCCCCCCAAGGGGGGTGCAATTGCCTTGGGGCGGCCCGGCGGCAATAGTAAACGTAAACGCCAGGTACAAAAACGGGCGCTTTACGCGCCCGGCCCACCATAGCTGTCCGCATTAAACCGCGGAATCCATGCGAACGCACGGCTCGGACTATGGTGTTTTGACAGTTTCCAGCTAACTACCGCGGCGTCAGATGTAACGCACGCCCAACACTTCATACTCGCGAACACCCGCCGGGGCCATGACCTCGACGACGTCGCCTTCACTCTTGCCGATCAGTGCGCGGGCCACCGGGCTCGACACGGAAATCAGGTTCGATTTGATGTCGGCTTCAACGTCGCCGACGATCTGGTACGTCACGCGATCGCCCGAATCCAGGTCTTCGATCTCGACGGTTGCGCCGAATACGGCGCGACCCTCGGCCTCGAGGGCGGTGGGGTCGATCAGATGGGCATTGGAAAGCGTGCCTTCAAGCTCAGCAATCCGGCCCTCGATAAAGCCTTGGCGCTCGCGAGCAGCATCGTACTCGGCGTTTTCCGACAGATCGCCCTGCGCGCGCGCCTCAGCGATGGCGTTAATCACGGCGGGACGTTCCACGGTTTTCAGCCGCTGGAGCTCTTCTTGCAAGCGCTCGGCCCCGCGCACGGTCAAAGGAATGGCAGACATGTCGTTTCCCAAACAAAAGTAGAAAACGCCCCCAGACGGAGCGTTCTCGGTGAAGGTCGTGAGCTCGCGCGCGCATGCCGCCGGTACTTCAATAATGACGATGCGGCGCGGACGACCAAAACAAAACCCCGGCTCGGGTCGGAACCGGGGCAATCAAGGTCATATTGTGGGCAAAGTCCACCGGAATTGCAAGCCGCTGGAGAAAACGCCGTTTTCGGCGGATTTCGCCGCTGTAACCCGCTAAAACCAGTCATTTTCGCCAACTGTCCTTGCTTTTACGCAAGATGCGGCGGCATTCCCTGCGTACGGCCCGCCCGGCGCCCATTCTTTGTTGCGCCAAAACTACTCGGGGATAACCTTTATTCCGGCAGGCGCCCGGCCGGACGCGAAAGCGCTGGAGAAAATCATCAAAACCAGTATAAAAAACAAAATAGTCAATTAATGACAATTTAATACAAATAATTAATGCGGACGACTTCCCACCCCAGGCTGGCGGCCCGGACCGGGTTCCCGCCGCGGGGTGGGCACTGATGGTTGGCAGTTCTGGCGGGCGCATCGCACAACCACCCGGCGCGACGCCCGCCGCTCCAGCGCGCAGCGGGCGGGCCTGGCCTGGTCCCGCGTGCGACGGAGAGCGTTGAGGAAGGAGAAATGCGCATGCTGGAAAAACTGAAAGTCCGTACGGGAATGCTGCTGGTGCTGGGTTGCTTCGTAATCGCCCTGGCCCTGGCAAGCGGATTGGGTTGGATGAACGCCGAAAGAAGCGTCACCGAGATCAAGGATCTGAACAACGTCGCGGTCCATCAAGTCGATCCTTTGTATGAAGCCAACGCCGCCTTGCTGCGGACACGGCTGGCGCTGGGCGCCGGCATGGCAGCCGTGCAGGCTGGCGCCATGGACCAGGCCACGCAGGCCGGGCAGGAAGCCGCCAGCCAGCTGACGCTGGCCCGCGAGCGGTTCGGCCGCTACATGGCCGTGCCCAAGACGGAGCGGGGCCAGGTCCTGGCCCAGGCCCTGCAGGGACGCTTCACGGAGTACGGCGCGATTCTGGAAGCGCTGGCCTCGGCCGTGAAGGAGCGCTCGCCCGACCAGTACCGGCAGGACGAAGGACGGGTGCGCCAGACGGACGCGAACTTCATCAAGGACATGCAGGCCTTCCTGGCCCGGGTCGAAGAGCGCAGCAACGGCGTGCTGGCCAGTTCCGAACAGACCTACTCCACCGCGCGGATCTCCGCCGTCGCCCTGGTGTCGGCCGCGCTGCTGCTGACGGTGCTGTGCTGGACGTTCATCCGGCGCGGGGTGCTGCTGCCGCTGCAGGAAGCCGGCAAGCACTTCGACCGGATCGCGTCGGGCGACCTGACCGCGCGGGTGGAAAGCCGTTCCGACAATGAGATCGGCACGCTCTTCGCCGCGCTCAAGCGCATGCAGGAAGGGCTGACCCGCACGGTGACGTCCGTGCGCCACGGCGTGGAGGAGATCAACGTCGGCGCCGCGGAGATCGCGGCCGGCAACGCCAACCTGTCGGTGCGCACGGAAGAGCAGGCCGCGGCGCTGGAAGAGACCGCCTCGACCATGGAAGAGCTGGCCGTCACCGTCAAGCAGAACGCGGAAAACGCCGCCCAGGCCAATCAGCTGGCCGCCGTCAGCATGGACGTTGCGCAGCGCGGCGGCCGGAATGTGGACCAGGTGGTGGCCACCATGCACGGCATTTCGGACAGTTCGCGGCGGATCGCGGACATCGTGTCGGTGATCGACGGCATCGCCTTCCAGACCAATATCCTGGCCCTGAACGCCGCCGTGGAGGCAGCCAGGGCGGGCGAACAGGGCAAGGGCTTCGCGGTGGTCGCCGGCGAGGTGCGCACCCTGGCCCAGCGGGCCGCGCAGGCGGCCAAGGAGATCAAGGCGCTGATCGAGGCCTCGGTGGAGACGGTCGCGGCCGGTTCGGCGCAGGTCACGGCCGCCGGCCAGACCATGCAGGAGATCGTGACCTCGGTGCAGCGCGTGGCCGACATCATGGGCGAGATCTCGGCGGCCTCGGCCCAGCAGGCTGGCGGCATCGACCAGGTCAGCCTGGCGATTACACAGATGGACGAGGTCACGCAGCAAAACGCGGCGCTGGTCGAGGAGGCGTCCGCCGCCGCGTCGGCGATGGAGGAACAGGCCCGGCGCCTGGCGGAGGCCACCGCGGTGTTCAAGACGCACTCCGGACAGGTCATCGAAGCGGCGCCCGCCCCATTGGGCCACGTTGCTCGAGCCTCCCGGCTGACCCACTCGTAGGTCCGCCGCCGCCCGGGGGAACGCATCGGCGCTCCCCTCTCGCGGCGCGCGGCTTACTTCCTGCGGCGCAACAAGGCGTACAGGATGATGGCGCCGAAGGTTGCGGTCCCGATGCCGCCCAGGGTGAACGTGCCCAGCTTGACGGTGAAGTCGCCCGCCCCGAGCACCAGCGTGACCGCGGCCACGATCAGGTTGCGGTTGTCGCTGAAATCCACCTGGTTGACCACCCAGATGCGCGCGCCGGCGATGGCGATCAGGCCGAACACCACGACCGACATGCCGCCCAGCACAGGCGCGGGTATCGTCTGGATCAAGGCGCCGAATTTGGGCGAGAAGCCCAGGACGATGGCGATTACGGCGGCCACGACGAACACCAGCGTGGAATAGATGCGCGTCACCGCCATCACGCCGATGTTCTCGGCGTAGGTCGTGACGCCCGTGCCGCCCACCGCGCCCGACACCATGGTGGCGACCCCGTCGCCCACGAAGGCCCGGCCCAGATAGCGGTCCAGGTCCTGCCCGGTCATGGCGCTGACGGCCTTCACGTGGCCCAGGTTCTCGGCCACCAGGATGATCGCGACCGGCACGATCAGGCCCATGGCCTCGGCCTTGAACACGGGGGCCGCAAAATGCGGCAGGCCGAACCACGCGGCCGCCGAGACCGCGGAGAAGTCGATGGGCTTGCCCAGGCCGAGGCCGTTGGCGAAGACGCCATACACCACGCAGGCCAGGATCATCCCCACCAGGATCAGCAGGCGCTGCACCATGCCCTGGGTGAACACGGCGATGCCGGCCACGCAGAGAATCGTCACCATCGCCATCACGCTGTCGAAGCCCGACGCCCCCATGGCGCCCTTGGCGGCGATGGGCGCGAGGTTCAGGCCGATCACGGCCACCACCGCGCCGGTGACGACGGGCGGCATCAACGTATCGATCCAGTTGGCGCCTCCGCCGGCCCGGGCATTGACGAACCAGACCGCCAGGCCGATCAGCGTATAGGCCAGGCCGCAGGCGATGATGGCGCCCAGCGCCACGCCGATATTGGCGTTCGCGCCCGCGCCCGCGTAGCCGGTCACCGCGATCACGCCGCCGATGAAGGCGAAGCTGGAACCCAGGTAGCTCGGAACCCGCCCGCCCACGAACAGGAAGAAGATCAGCGTGCCGATGCCCGACATCAGGATGGCGACGTTGGGGTCGAAGCCCATGAGCAGCGGCGCCAGCACAGTGGACCCGAACATGGCGACGACGTGCTGCGCGCCCATGGCCACGTTCTTGGGCCAGGACAGTCTTTCGTCGGGCGCGATGATGACGCCGGGCTCGGCGTCGTCCGCCAGGCGCCAGCGCGGAAAATAGGAGTTGGACATGGATTCCCCGGGGAAGTGATTCGAATGGAGGATTCAGAATGCGAGCGGGCGCCAGTGTAAAGGGGGCCGCGAACGGCCGGCAATGCTTAAGTTCTCCGCGGGAATGCCGTATTGGTAGAAACCCCGAAATCCCTGCGGACACTGGAGCAACCATGGCCATCAATTCCATCAGCGGCACCTCCCGGATCAACAGCCTGGCCGACCTGTGGGCCGAGAAAATCCAGGCCAACAAAGAGGCCAGGGACGCTCAATCCTCAGGCGCGTCGGTGACCTCCCAGGACGGTGGGCTGCGGGTCAACAATCCCGGCGGCCTGAAGGTCGGCGGCGCGCAGGCGGCCGAAGAAACCGACAACGACGACGAATTCACCCGCCAGATCAAGGAACTGCAGAAGCAGCTCAAGCGCGTCATGGAGCAGATCGCGCGGGTCAAGGCCAGCGGCATGTCCGCCGAGATGAAGGCCCAGCAGTTGCAGGCGCTCAATGCCCAGGCGCTGCAGATCCAGGGGCAGATCGCCCAGGTCATGGCGCAACAGGCCCGGGCGATGCAGGGCGGCGTGTCCGCCACGGCGTAGCGCGCGCAGGCCGGCCGCGCTGATGGCCCGCATCAAAATTTCTGATTGGACGCATTGCGGACCACACATTAATGTCTCCGGACAAATCAAAAACCACGGAGACAAACCATGCACGCAATGCGTACAGCCCTCGCAGGGGCGCTGCTGGCCGTTTGCGCCGCGCCGGCCCTGGCCGGCACGGTCACGGTGATCACGTCGTTCCCCAAGGACCTGACCCAGGCCTACAAGGCCGCGTTCGAAAAGGCCAATCCCGGCATCACGCTGGAAATCCTGAACAAGAACACCGTGTCGGGCATCGCCTATGTGCGCGAAACGCCTGCCGGCCAACGTCCCGAGGTGTTCTGGGCCAGCGCGCCGGACGCGTTCGAGGTGTTGGGCCGCGACAAGCTGCTGGCCAAGTCGTCCGACGTGGCGAACAAGGACGTGCCGGACAAGATCGGCAACTACCCCATCAACGACCCCGGCGGCATGTACCTGGGACAGGCGCTGGCCGGCTACGGCATCATCTACAACACGCGCTACATCGCCGCGCACAAGCTCCCCGCGCCGGTGGAATGGAAGGACCTGCTGGCCCCTCAGTGGTTCGGCCACGTCGGCATCACGTCGCCGTCGCGCTCGGGCACCATGCACCTGACCGTCGAAACCATTCTGCAGGGCGAAGGCTGGGACGAAGGCTGGAGCACGCTGCTGCGCATGTCGGGCAACAGCAGCGCCGTCACCGAACGCTCGTTCGGCGTGCCGGACGGCGTGAACAACGGGCAGTTCGGCGCCGGCCCGGTCATCGATTTCTTCGGCCTGTCCAGCAAGTATTCCAAATTCCCGGTCGATTTCGTCTACCCGTCGGAAACCGCCATCGTGCCCGCCAACATCGCATTGATCGAGGGCGCGAAGAATACCGAGGAAGGCAAGAAGTTCATCGCCTTCACGCTCAGCCAGGCGGGCCAGGAGCTGCTGCTTGAGCCGAAGATCTCGCGCCTGCCGGTGCTGCCCTACTCCACGCTGGCCGGCAAGATTCCGCCGGGTTACCCGGATCCCGCCGAAATCGCCAAGCGCAGCAAGGTGCAGTTCAACGCCGACCTCTCGCAGACGCGTTACTACGTGGTGCAGTCGCTGTACGACCAGACCGTCACGTTCCGGCTGAAGGAACTGCAGGCGGCCACCAAGGCCATCTACGACGCCGAAGCCAAGCTGGGCGACAAGGCCAAGAGCGGCAAGCCGGCAGAACTCCTGGAGCAGGCCCGCAAGCTGACCTGGGCGCCCCTGGTCGACGGCAAGAAAGCGGCGGATCCGGCCTTCCTGGCCATCTTCGCCGGCAACAAGAAGGACGCCGCCGTGAACCAGCAGATCACCCAGCTGGAAGGCGAGTGGAACGGGCGCGCGCGCGCCAACTACGAAGAGGCCGTGAAACTGGCCAGGCAGGCCGCGGCGCTCTGAACGGCAAGCCCGCGGGCGGCGGGCGGACGGGTCCCGTCCGCCGCCGGCTTCTCCCCGACGCAACGACTTGGAATTCTCGATGAATTATTCGGGCCATTCGCGCCTGCACGCCGGCCCTGTGCTGACGGCGCTCCTGGTGTTCGGTTTTCTGCTGCTGTTTCTGGCCATTCCGGTCGGCACAGTGTTCTACTCCGCCTTCGTGAATGCCGACGGCAGCCTCACGATGGGCCACTTCGGCGCGTTCTTCGGCCAGCCTTTGATGCAGGAGGCGTTCTTCAACAGCCTCTACGTGGCGGGCTGGTCCGCCCTGCTGGCCTCGCTCATCGCGGTGCCGCTGGCCTACTTCACCGTGCGCTTCGACTTCCGCGGCGCGCTGCTGATCCAGACGCTGGGCGTGCTGCCGCTCATCATGCCGCCCTTCGTCGGCGCGGTCGCCATGCAGCTGATCTTCGGCCGCTCCGGCAGCGTCAACCTGCTGTTGCAGGACTGGTTCGGTTTCACGCTGCCCTTCATGGAAGGACTGAATGGCGTGATCTTCGTCGAGGCGCTGCACTATTTCCCGTTCATCCTGATGAACCTGGTCGTGGCGCTGCGCAATATCGACGGGGCAATGGAAGAAGCGGCGTTCAACCTGGGGTCGCGCGGATTCCGCCTGTTCCGTCGCGTGATCTTTCCCCTGGCGCTGCCCGGCTACGTGGCGGGGGCGTCGCTGGTGTTCGTGAAGGTCTTCGACGACCTGGGCACGCCGCTGGTCCTGGGCACCACCAACATGCTGGCGCCGCAGGCCTACCTGCGCATCACCCAGGTAGGGCTGGAGGATCCGCTGGGCTACGTCATCAGCGTCATCATGGTCGCGTTCTCGATCCTTGCGCTGTGGCTGTCGGCGCGGGTGCTCAAGGGCCGGGACTATTCCACTTTGCAGAAAGGCGGCAGCTCCATCCACAAGCGCAAGCTGAATCCGATGGAGAGCGTGCTGGCCTACGGCTGGATCATCCTGGTGCTGCTGCTGGTGCTGTCGCCGCACATGGGGGTGCTGCTGCTGTCCCTGGCAAGCGTCTGGAGCTTCGCGCCGCTGCCTGACGGATATACGCTGGCGCACTATTCCGCCGTGTTCTCCGAATCCCAGGGCATGATCGCCAATACCCTGCTCTATTGCGGCCTGGCCGCGGGCGTGGACGTGATCCTGGGCACGGCCATTGCCTACCTGATGCTGCGGACCCGGCTGCCCGCGCGCCAATGGCTGGACTTCCTGGCCTCCGCCGCGCTCGCGATACCGGGCATCGTGCTGGCCATCGGCTTTCTGCGCACCTTTCGCGGCATCGAGCTGCCGGGAACCGGCACGCTGCTGACCTCGTCGTGGATCATCATCATGATCGCGTATTCGGTCCGCCGGCTGCCATACGCCCTGCGCTCTTGCGTAGCGTCGCTGCAGCAGATAAACATATCGCTGGAAGAGGCGGCGCAGTCGCTGGGCGCGACGCGCATGAGCACGATACGGCGCGTGGTGGTGCCGCTGATGGCGGGCGGCATGCTGGCGGGCTTCGTCACCAGCTTCGTGACGGCCGCGGTCGAACTGTCCGCCACTATCATGCTCGTCACGAAAGACAGCCAGGCGCCCATGAGCTACGGCATCTATCTGTACATGCAAAGCGCCGCGGGCCGCGGCCCCGGCGCCGCGCTCGGCGTCCTGGCGGTGGCCGCGGTCGCCGTCGGCACGTATATCTCGCACCTGCTGGTGGAACGCGCACAGACGCGCCAGCGGCCGGCGCGCCACGAAGGGGAAACGGAATGAAGAAGGTCAGCGTCGAATGCCGCAATATCCGGCTGTCCTATGGCAAGACCGAAGTGCTGAAGGACGTGAACATCAGCATCGAGCCGGGCGAGTTCTTCGCCCTGCTGGGTCCGTCGGGGTCGGGGAAGTCCACCCTGCTGCGTCTCATCGCCGGCTTCAACCGGCATAACGCGGGGCAGCTTCTGGTCGACGGCAAGGACATCAGCGGCACCCCGCCCTGGGACCGCAATATCGGCATGGTGTTCCAGAACTATGCGCTGTGGCCGCACATGACGGTCTGGGACAACGTGGCCTTCGGCCTGGTGGAGCGCAAGCTGCCGCGCGCCGAGATCCGCTCCAAAGTGGAGGCGGCCCTGGACCTCGTGGGTCTGTCCCAGTATGCCAAGCGCCGCCCCAACCAGCTCTCGGGCGGACAGCAGCAGCGTGTGGCGCTGGCCCGCACCATCGTCATCGAGCCGCAGGTCCTGCTGCTGGACGAGCCCCTGTCCAATCTGGACAAGAAGCTGCGCGTGCAGATGCGCCAAGACCTGCTCAGCCTGCAGCGCAGGCTGGGCATCACGACCATTTTCGTCACGCACGACCAGGAAGAAGCCATGACCACCGCCGACCGCATGGCGGTGCTGGACCACGGCGTCGTGCAGCAGATCGGCGCGCCGAGCACGCTGTTCGACTACCCGGTGAACCGTTTCGTGGCCAACTTCGTCGGCACCATGAACGTGCTGGAAGGCGAAGTGCGCGAGCGCACCAGCGGCAGCGTGGTGCTGGCGGTGGAAGGCGTGGGCGACCTGCACCTGCCGCTCTCCGGCGAAGCCCCGTCGGCGTCACGGCTGGCGGCCAGCTTCCGCCCGCACACGGTGCAGATCGAAATGGCGGACGGACTGGGCGACGCGCGCTATGTCTGGCTGCCGGGCACCGTGGAAAGCAGCGAATTCCTGGGCGAGTTCACCCGCTACCAGGTGCAGATCGGCGAACAGCGCCTGACGGCCGACCAGTCGCACCTGGCCGGGCTATCGCCCTTCCCGGTGGGCGCGCCCGTATCGATAGGCCTGGAGCCCACCCAGGTGCGCTTGCTGGCGGCCTGAGCCGGCCGCCATGGAAATCTACCAGATCCGCGCCTTCGTCACGGTCGCCCGGCTGGGCAACCTGACGAAGGCGGCCGAGGCGCTGTCGCTGACCCAGCCCGCCGTGACGGCGCAGATCAAGGCGCTGGAACAAAGCCTGGGCGTGGCGCTGTTCGACCGCAGCGGCGGCAGGCTGGCGCTGGCCAAGGCCGGCGAAGTGCTGCTGCCCACCGCGGAATCGCTGCTGGTGCTGGGCGCCCAATTCAAATCGGAGGCCCAGCAATTGCAGGGCAGCCTGCATGGCGCGGTAGAGCTGGGCGTGCCCAGCGAGAAGCCCGACTTCCTGCGGCTGGGCGAACTGGCGTCGGCGGTCACGCAACGCCTGCCCCTGGTCGAGCTGAAGACCCAGACCCATCCCGCCGCCGCCCTGGCGGAACAAGTCAGCACGGGCCGCTTGCCGGCGGCGCTGACCATCGCCTCCAACCCGCCGCGCGGCGTGCTGTGGCAGCCCCTGCGCAGCGTGCGCTACCGCATCGCCCTGCCCAGGGAACACGCTGCCGTGCTCAAGCGCGGCGGCTGGAAGGAAGTGGCGCAGTTGCCGTGGCTGGACGGTCCTTCCGGCAGCCACACCCACCTGCTGCTGCGCGACATGTTCGAACGCCATGGCCTCTCGCCGCGCGTCGTGATGCAGAACGACGACCAGGCCAACCTGGACGCGCTGGTGCGCGCCGGAGCGGGCTGCGCGCTGCTGCGCGAAGAAAATGCGCTGGCGGGCGCGGCCTCCAACGACTTCATCGTCTGGGGCCAGGCGCGCGTCGATGCCGTGCTGGCGTTCATCCTGCCGTACGAGCGCGCTAGCGAACCCGCGCTGGTCGCGTTAAGCTCGATCATTCAAACCATCTGGAAACCGCGCGCGCCCATCGCGTCCGGCCCTGGCCTTATTCCCCCGCATCAAGATCGTAATGACTGAAATCTGGTTCATCCGCCACGGCGAAACCGACTGGAACCGCCAGCGGCGCCTGCAAGGCTGGCAAGACATCCCCCTGAACGAATTCGGCGTCAACCAGGCCAGCCTGCTGGCCGCGCGCATGCGCGAGGAAGCCCGCCATACTCCGATCCACGCGATCTACAGCAGCGACCTGCAGCGCGCCCATGCCACCGCCGTGCCCGTCTCCGAACAGCTGGGCCTGCGCGTCCGGGTGGAACCCGGCATCCGCGAGCGCGGCTTCGGCGTGCTCGAAGGCCTGGACCACGACCGCATCGATGTCCTCGCCCCCGAAGCCGCCGCCGCCTGGAAAAGCCGCGACCCGCTGCGCCCGCTGGACGGCGGCGAAACGCTGGGCCAGTTCCAGTCCCGCGTGATCTCCACCGTCGACGACATCGCCAGCCGCCACGACGACGAACGCATCCTGATGTTCACGCACGGCGGCGTGCTCGACATCATCTGGCGCCACGCCTCGGGCGTCCCGCTGAATGCCCCGCGCGACGCCGCGCTGCTCAACGTCAGCATCAACCGCGTCGGCGTGCAGGGCCGCAAGTGGGAGGTCCTGAATTGGGGCGACGTCAGCCACGTGGACGCCGAAGTCGGCAACGACGTGGTGCCGTAGTATCCGCCAACGTGTGACCCTGCAGGTCTCAAGGACAACTGTTCAACGAGACTTGCGCGGCTTACGCGGCGCATTCCGCGCCAACCGGTCATAGACGGCATTCGGCAGCAACCGCATCAGCTTCGCCACCACTCCCATCTGCCACGGAATCACGGTATAGGAAGTCCCCCGCCCGATCGCCGCATGCGCGCGCTGCGCGAAAGCCTCCGCCTCCATCAGAAACGGCATCGAATACGGATTGTGGGCAGTCATGGCCGTCTTGATGTAGCCCGGCGCGATCGTCACCACCTGGATGCCCTCGCCCGCCAGCTCCAGGCGCAGGCTCTCGCAATACGTCACCACCGCGGACTTCGACGCGCTGTAGGCGCCGGCGCCCGGCAACCCGCGCACCCCCGCCACGCTCGCGATGCCCACCAGCCGCCCCGACTTCGCCGCCCGCATCGGCTCGATAAACGGCTCAAAGGTCGACACCGTCGCCAGCAGATTCGTATCGACGATCGCCTTGAACACCTCGTAGTCCTCGCCATGCTCGGTCAGCGTCCCGGCGCTGATGCCCGCGCTGGCGATGACAATATCCACCCGCCCCTGGCAGAACGCGATGAAGTCCCGGGCCGCGGCATGCAGGGCCTCGCGGTCGCGGACGTCCGCCGCATAGCAGCGGTGCTGCCCGGGCAGGCTGCCGGCCAGTTCCCGCAGCGCCTCCTCGCGCCGGCCCAACAATCCCAGCGTGGCGCCCTTGGCGGCGTATTGCTGCGCCAGGGCGCGCCCCAACCCGCTGCTGGCGCCGGTAATGAAGACTCTGTCCATGTGCCTGTAGCCCTTTGATCGCGTTGCAAAGAATTAGGGCACGCTTTCGCGTGCCCTACCTTGATGCCGGCTGCCGGTTTAACCGTGCAGGGAGGAGTGCAGTTCCTGCAGCGGATAGACCTGCAGGCCCAGCCCCTGGCGCAGATACTGCATGCCCTCGACCGCGGCGCGCGCGCCGGCGATCGTCGTGAAGAAGGTCACGCGGGCGGCCAGCGCCTGGGTGCGGATGGTGCGCGAGTCGGCGATGGCGTTGCGGCGTTCTTCCACGGTGTTGATGACCAGCGAGATCTCGCCGTTCTTCACCATGTCGACGATGTGCGGACGGCCTTCGGTGACCTTGTTCACCACCTGCACGGGAATGCCGGCGGCCTCGATCTCGGCTGCCGTGCCGCGCGTGGCGACCAGCTTGAAGCCCAGGATGTGCAGGCCGCGCGCCACTTCCACGGCGAGAGGCTTGTCCTGGTTCTTCACGCTGATGAACACCGTGCCGGAATCCGGCAGGCGCACGCCCGCGGCCAGCTGCGACTTCACGAAGGCTTCGCCGAAGCTCATGCCCACGCCCATCACTTCGCCGGTCGACTTCATTTCAGGGCCCAGGATGGTGTCCACGCCCGGGAACTTCACGAACGGAAACACGGCTTCCTTGACCGAGAAGTAGGACGGCACGACTTCCTTGGTGATGCCCTGGGCCGCCAGCGTCTGGCCGGCCATGGCGCGCGCGGCGATCTTGGCCAGCTGCAGGCCGGTGGCCTTGGACACGTAGGGCACCGTGCGCGAGGCGCGCGGGTTCACTTCCAGCACGTAGACGTCGCCGCCCTGGATGGCGAACTGCACGTTCATCAGGCCGCTGACGTTCAGGGCCTTGGCCATCATCGTGGTCTGGCGCTTGATCTCGGCGATCACGTCGGCCGACAGCGAGTACGGAGGCAGGCTGCAAGCCGAGTCGCCCGAGTGCACGCCGGCCTGTTCGATGTGCTCCATGACGCCGCCGATGAAGACGGTTTCGCCGTCGGCCAGGCAGTCCACGTCCACTTCAGTGGCGTTGTTCAGGAAGCGGTCCAGCAGCACGGGCGAGTCATTGCTGACCTTCACGGCCTCGCGCATGTAGCGTTCCAGGTCCTGCTGCTCGTGCACGATTTCCATGGCGCGGCCGCCCAGCACGTAGCTGGGACGCACGACCAGCGGGTAGCCGATCTCGGCGGCGTGGGCCAGGGCCTCGCCTTCGGTGCGCGCGGTGCGGTTCGGCGGCTGGCGCAGGCCGAGCTTGTTGAGCAGCTTCTGGAAGCGCTCGCGGTCTTCGGCCACGTCGATGGATTCGGGGCTGGTGCCGATGATGGGCACGCCGTTCGCTTCCAGGGCGCGCGCCAGCTTCAGCGGCGTCTGGCCGCCGTACTGGACGATCATGCCCACCGGGTTTTCCTTGTGGACGATTTCCAGCACGTCTTCGAGCGTGAGCGGTTCGAAGTACAGGCGGTCCGAGGTGTCGTAATCGGTGGACACGGTTTCGGGGTTGCAGTTGACCATGATGGTCTCGTACCCGTCATCGCGCAGCGCCAGCGCCGCGTGCACGCAGCAATAGTCGAACTCGATGCCCTGGCCGATGCGGTTCGGACCGCCGCCCAGCACCACGATCTTCTTGCGGTCGGTGGGAGCGGCCTCGCACTCTTCCTCGTACGTGGAGTACATATAGGCGGTGCGGGTGGCGAATTCGGCGGCGCAGGTGTCCACGCGCTTGTAGACCGGACGCACGTTCAGCTGGTGACGCAGCTTGCGCACTTCCGATTCCACGGTATCCAGCAGGAACGCCAGGCGGCGGTCGGAGAAACCGCGGCGCTTCAGTTCCCACAGCGTGGCGTAGTCCAGGTCGGCCAGCGTCTTCTGTTCCAGCGCGAGCTCGATGTCGACGATTTCCTTGATCTGCGACAGGAACCACGGGTCGATGTGCGTGATGTTGTGCACTTCGTCAAGCGTGAAGCCCTGCGCGAAGGCGTCGCCCACGTACCAGATGCGTTCCGGACCCGGCTCGCCCAGCTCGACCTGCAGCTTTTCGCGGTCGGTGGTCTTCTGGTTCAGGCCGTCCACGCCCACTTCCAGGCCGCGCAGCGCCTTCTGGAACGACTCCTGGAAGGTGCGGCCGATGGCCATGACTTCGCCGACCGACTTCATCTGGGTGGTCAGGCGCGCGTCGGCGGTGGGGAATTTCTCGAAGGCGAAGCGCGGCACCTTGGTGACGACGTAGTCGATCGAGGGTTCGAACGAGGCGGGCGTGGCGCCGCCGGTGATTTCGTTCTTGAGCTCGTCCAGCGTGTAGCCCACGGCCAGGCGCGCGGCGACCTTGGCGATGGGGAAGCCGGTGGCCTTGGATGCCAGCGCCGACGAACGCGACACGCGCGGGTTCATCTCGATGACGATCATGCGGCCGTTCTTGGGATTGACGGCGAACTGCACGTTCGAGCCGCCCGTATCCACGCCGATCTCGCGCAACACCGCGATCGATGCGTTACGCATGATCTGGTATTCCTTGTCGGTCAGCGTCTGGGCCGGAGCCACCGTGATCGAGTCGCCGGTGTGCACGCCCATCGGATCCAGGTTCTCGATGGAGCAGACGATGATGCAGTTGTCCGCCTTGTCGCGGACCACTTCCATCTCGAATTCCTTCCAGCCCAGCAACGACTCCTCGATCAGCAGCTCGCTGGTGGGCGAGGCTTCCAGGCCGCGGCGGCAGATGGTTTCGAATTCCTCGGCGTTGTAGGCAATGCCGCCGCCCGAACCGCCCATCGTGAAGCTGGGGCGGATGACTGCCGGGAAGCCGGACGTTCCGACTTCGGCGGCGATGCGGCGCTGCACTTCCCAGGCTTCGTCCATGCTGTGGGCAACGCCCGACTTGGCCGACTCCAGGCCGATGTCGGTCATGGCCTGCTTGAACTTCTGGCGGTCTTCGGCCTTTTCGATGGCGTGCTCGTTGGCGCCGATCAGCTCCACGTTGTGCTTCTTCAGCACGCCGTGGTGGGCCAGGTCCAGCGCGCAGTTCAGCGCGGTCTGGCCGCCCATGGTGGGCAGCAGCGCATCGGGCTTCTCGCGCTCGATGATCTTTTCGACGGCTTGCCAGGTGATGGGCTCGATGTAGGTGACGTCGGCCGTTTCCGGGTCCGTCATGATCGTCGCCGGGTTGCTGTTCACCAGGATGGTGCGGTAGCCCTCGGCCTTGAGCGCCTTGCACGCCTGTGCGCCGGAGTAGTCGAATTCGCAGGCCTGCCCGATGATGATGGGGCCGGCGCCGATGATGAGAATGCTTTTTAGGTCTGTACGCTTGGGCATGATGCAATCTTTACTTTTGGCCGGACATCAGGCTGATGAACTTGTCGAACAGCTCCAGGATGTCGTGCGGACCGGGGCTGGCTTCGGGGTGGCCCTGGAAGCAGAAGGCCGGACGGTCGGTGAGCTCGAAGCCCTGCAGCGTGCCGTCGAACAGCGAGACGTGCGTCACGCGCGTGTTGGCCGGCAGGCTGGCCGCGTCGACGGCGAAGCCGTGGTTCTGGCTGGTGATGAACACGCGCTTGGACTGGAGGTCCTGCACGGGATGGTTCGCGCCGTGGTGGCCGGTCTTCATCTTGAGCGTCTTGCCGCCCAGCGCCAGGCCCATGATCTGGTGGCCCAGGCAGATGCTGAACACCGGCAGTTTCTTGTCGAGGAAGGCGCGCGTGGCGTCGATGGCGTAGTCGCAGGGCTCGGGGTCGCCGGGGCCGTTGGACAGGAACACGCCATCCGGGTCGAGCTTGAAGACGTCCTCGGCGCTGGTCTGGGCGGGCACCAGGGTGATGCGGCAGCCGCGGTCGGCCAGCAGGCGCAGGATGTTGGACTTGATGCCGAAGTCGTAGGCGACGACGTGGAACTTGGACTGGTCCGGCGTGGTGAAGCCGGCGCCCAGCTGCCAGGTGCCCTGGGTCCAGTCGGTGCGATCCTTGATGGAGACGACGCGGGCCAGGTCCATGCCGGCCATGCCGGCAAAGCCGCGGGCCAGTTCGACGGCGCGGTCGGCGTCGGTGCCGACGAAAATGCACGCGCCTTGCGCGCCCTTCTCGCGCAGGATGCGGGTGAGCTTGCGGGTATCCACGCCGGAAATGGCGACGATGCCCTGCTCGGAGAGGTACTCAGGCAACGATTGCGTGGAACGGAAGTTCGACACGCGGGCGGGACAGTCGCGGACCACCAGGCCGGCGGCATAGACGCGATTCGCTTCCACGTCCTCGGCGTTGACGCCGGTATTGCCGATGTGCGGATAGGTCAGCGTGACGATCTGGCCGCTGTAGCTGGGATCGGTGAGAATTTCCTGGTACCCGGTCATCGCGGTGTTGAACACCACTTCGGCAACGGTATGCCCAGGCGCACCGATCGACACGCCTCGAAAAATGGTACCGTCCGCCAGAGCCAGAATTGCAGGAGGGAAGCGGTTGATCCCCTCGGGAAAAAGTTGCGGCAGCACAGTAAACCCCGGTTTTAGAATCGATAATCAAACCTTCGGATTATACCTTGAGCGGCCGTTTTTCCCGGGGAACCGCGCCAAATAAGGCCGGAAACGGCGTTTTCGGCTGTTTTCGCGCGCCCCGCATCCCCCCTCCCGCGTCTGGCCGACAGCGGCCTTGCGGGCTCAGTGATACGCTAGGACACCTTCAACCCTAGCCGCTGCGAGCCGTATCGTCCATGTCCAGCCAACTTGACGCCCTGCGCAACCACACCACCGTCGTCGCCGACACGGGGGACTTCGAAGCCATGAAGGCGTTGCGTCCCACCGACGCCACCACCAATCCGTCCCTTATTCTCAAGGCCGTCCAGCAGGACGCCTACCGCCCCCTCCTGGAAAAAACCGCGCGCGATCACCGCGGCGCGCCCACGGCCGAACTCATGGACCGCCTGCTGGTCGCCTTCGGCCGCGCCATCCTGGACATCGTCCCCGGACGGGTGTCCACCGAGGTGGACGCCCGCCTGTCGTTCGATACCCGCGCCACCATCGAACGCGCCCGCAGCCTGATCGCCCTGTACGAGGCCGCCGGCGTGCCGCGCGAACGCGTGCTGATCAAGATCGCCTCGACCTGGGAAGGCATCCAGGCCGCCCGCGCGCTGCAGTCCGAAGGAGTGCGCTGCAACCTGACCCTGCTGTTCTCGCTACCCCAGGCCGTGGCCTGCGCCGACGCGCACGTGCAGCTCATCTCGCCCTTCGTCGGCCGCATCTACGACTGGCACAAGAAATCCGCCGGCGCCTCCTGGGTGGAAGCCGACAATGCGGGCGCGCGCGACCCGGGCGTGCTGTCCGTCACCCGGATCTACCACTATTACAAGCACTTCGGCATTCCCACCGAAATCATGGGCGCGAGCTTCCGCAACGTGGGCCAGATCCTGGCCCTGTCGGGCTGCGACCTGCTGACGATCAGCCCCGACCTGCTGACCAAGCTGGCCGCCACCCCGGGCGACGCCCCGGCGCAATTGCGCGCCGGCGACGCACCCGCCGGCATCGCCCGCATCGGCGCGGACGAAGTAACGTTCCGCACCCTGCTCAACGAGGACGCGATGGCCAGCGAAAAGCTGTCGGAGGGCATCCGCCTGTTCGTGGCGGACGCTGTCAAGCTGGACGCGCTGATCGAGGCGCAGCGCGCTTGACGGGATAAGCCGGACCGGCGCCGGCCACCGGAAGCCGCCTGGCGGCCTACCGGTGGTCGTGCGAATGCACCTGCAACGCTTCCAGGAAGCGCGACACCATGTTGTAGGCCGCGACGGTCGCGGTCAGTTCGACCATCAGTTTGTCGGAACCCATCGCAGCCTTGGCCGCCTGAAACACCGGTTCCGGCACCTGCACATGGCGCGTCATGGCGTCGGTGTAGGCCAGCACCGCCTTTTCGCGCTCGTCGAAGAGGTTCGATCCCTCCCAGGAGGCAAGCGCATCCAGCTGCGCCTGCGACACCCCCTCCTTGAGGGCGATCGGGGCGTGCTGGTCGGCCTCGTAGGGCGCGCCGTTGATGGCCGCCACCCGCATGATCACCAGTTCCCTCAGGTCGCCAGGCAGGGTACTGAGCTGGCGGATCGACGTCAGGTAATTGAGCCAGCCGCCCGCCACCGCCGGGCTGTGCAGCAGCATCTGGTACAGATGCAGGACGCTGCCGCGCTCGGCGACGATGCGGTCGACCAGGGGCCGCGCTTCAGGATGGGTCAGGTCGGCATAAGGCAGACGGGCCATGGGAACTCCGTAGGAAAGGGGGGACGGCCAGGGCCTGCCCGCGCCGAGCGGGCCCTAGATCTTTTCGGTTTCGCCGGACCGGGGCTGCCATTTCATCAGGCGCTTTTCGCCCACGCCCACGATGCCATCCAGGACCAGCGCGAAAGCGGTCAGCACGATGATGCCCGCGAACACGGTGTTCACGTCGAACGTGCCTTCGGCCTGCAGGATGAGGTAACCCACCCCGCTCGCCGAGCCCAGGTACTCACCCACCACGGCGCCCACGAAGGCCAGGCCCACCGAAGTATGGAGGCTGGAGAACACCCAGCTGGTGGCCGAGGGCAGGTATACGTGGCGCAGCAGCTGGCGCTTGCGCGCGCCCAGCATCCTGGCGTTGTCCAGCAAGGTCGGGCTGACTTCGCGCACCCCCTGATAGACGTTGAAGAAGACGATGAAGAACACCAGCGTCACTGCCAGCGCCACCTTGGACCAGATGCCCAGCCCGAACCACATGCCGAAGATGGGCGCCAGGATGACGCGGGGCATCGAATTGGCGGCCTTGATGTAGGGGTCCAGGATGGCGCTGGCGCCCGGCGACAGGCCCAGCCACAGGCCGAAGCCCAGGCCGGCGATGGTGCCGATGAAAAAGGCCAGCACGGTTTCGGTCAGCGTCACGCCGAGGTGGGTGTAGATATCCGCGTTGGTGACGAACCAGGCCCAGATGCGGCCCCAGACCTTCAGCGGCTCGCCGAAGAAGAACGCCACCTTCGGATCCCGCGACGCGGCATGCCAGACCAGGAGGATCGCGACGAGCAGCAGCAATTGCCAGAAGCGCAGGCTGGCCGAACCGGGTTTGATAAACGACTTCGACATCTCATCCCTCCAGGGCTCTAGACGCGCTTCTGCTGGGCATAGCCCTTCAGCACTTCTTCGCGCAGCACGCCCCAGATGGCGGCGTGCAGTTCAACGAACCGCGGATCCGCGCGCACCTCCGCCACGTCGCGCGGGCGCGGCAGGTCGATCGCGAATTCGCCGATGGGATGGGTACCCGGGCCGGCCGCGAGCACGACCACGCGGTCGCTCATGGCGATGGCCTCGTCCAGGTCGTGCGTGATGAAGAGCACGGCCTTGCGCTTGGCCATCCACAGGTCCAGGACCTCGTTCTCCATGAGCTGGCGCGTCTGGATGTCCAACGCGGAAAACGGTTCGTCCATCAGGATGATGTCGGGATCGCGGATCAGGGTCTGGGCGAGCATGGCGCGCTTGCGCATGCCGCCGGACATCTGATGGGGATAGCGGCCTTCGAAGCCGCCCAGGCCGACGCGGCGCATCCATTCGCGGCCGCGCTCCAGCGCTTCGGGGCGCGGCACGCCGGCGAAATCCAGCCCCGCCACCACGTTGTCCAGCGCGCTGCGCCAGGGCAGCAGGGCCTCGCCCTGGAACATGTAGCCGGCCCGCGAATTGATGCCGGACAGGGGCTGCCCGAACACGTTCACCCGGCCCGACGACGGCGCGAGCAGGCCGGCGCTGACATTGAGCAGCGTGGACTTGCCGCAGCCCGTGGGCCCCACCACCGACACGAACTCCCCTGGCGCGATGGCCAGGGAAGTGTCGGCCACGGCGGTATAGCGCTGGCTGCGGTCGTCACGCGAGACGAAGGTGCAACTGATGTTCTCCAGCGAAAGCGCGGCTTCAGCCATTGGGGTACTTCTCGTTGGCGCGGCGCGCGAAATCGTTGGTCCAGACCTTGGACGGGTCGATCTTCGAGCCGTCGAAGTCCGCCTGGTAGGCGGCCAGCGCCTTGAGCGCGGTGGCGGCGCCATCCTCGGGGATCATGCCGTCGGGCGACAGGCCTTCCAGGCTCTTGCCGATGGCAGCCTTGTAGACGGCCGGGTCGCCCAGCAGGTAGGTCTCGGGCACGACCTTGGCGATTTCGTCCGGGCCGGCCTTCTGGATCCATTTGTCGGCGCGCACCATCGCATTGGCGAGCGCCTGGGCGGTATTGGGATTGGCGTCGAGGAAAGCCTGGGGCGCGTAGAGGCAGCCCGCCGGCATGTTGCCGCCGAAGATTTCCTTCGTGTCCTTGAGGGTGCGCGTGTCCACGATGATCTGGATTTCGCCGGGCATCTCCAGCATCGATACCACGGGATCGGTGTTGGAAATGGCGTCGATCTGGCCGCTGCGCAAGGCGGTCACCGCGCCGGCGCCCGCGCCCACGCCGATGATGGACACGTCCGAGGCCTTCAGGCCGTGCTTGGCCAGGAAGAAGCTGACCACCATGTTGGTGGACGAGCCCGGCGCGGTCACGCCGATCTTCTTGCCCTTCAGGTCGGCCGCGCTCTTGTAGTTGGGCAGGTTCTTCTTGGAGACGCCCACGCCGATCATCGGCGCGCGGCCCTGCAGCACGAAGGCGCGGTAGGCCTGCCCCTTGGCCTGCATGGACAGCGTGTGCTCGAACGCGCCGGAGACGATGTCGGCGCTGCCGCCCACCACGGCCTGCAGGGCCTTGGAGCCGCCCGCGAAGTCGGCGATGCTGACATCCAGCCCTTCGTCCTTGAAGTAGCCGCGGGCCTCCGCGATGGACAGGGGGAGATAGTAGATCAGCGGCTTGCCGCCGACTGCGATCTGGACCTTGGTCTTTTCCAGCTTCTGGGCGCGCACGATGGCGGGCGCCATGCCCATGACGCCGGCGGCACCGGCCATCTTGAGCAGATCACGGCGAGTGACTGACATGTGGTTGTCTCCTAATTGTCGGGTCTACCGATAGCGCCGGTCTTCGCCAGTTCGTCGATAGCCGCTGAATCATACCCCAGCGATTTCAGGACTTCCTCGGTATGTTCCCCTAATCCGGGGCCCACCCAACGCGTCTCTCCGGGCGTTTCCGACAGCTTCGGCACGACCGCCGGCAGCTTCACCGGACTGCCGTCGGCGAAGCGGTGCTGCTCGATCATGCGGCGCGCCAGGAATTGCGGATCGCTGAACATGTCGGCCACGCTGTAGATCTTGCCGACCGGCACGTCGGCCCTCTTGAGGATATCCAGCGCCTCTTCGATGCCGCGCCCGCCGCACCATTGCTGGATCGCGCCGTCGATCTCTTCGACCCGCCTGGCGCGGCCGTCGTTGCGCACCAGCCCGGGATCCGACGCCAGGTCGTTCCGGCCGATGGCAAGCATCAAGCGGTGGAAGATCGCGTCGCCATTGCCGGCGATCACGATGTTCTGGCCGTCTCGGGTGGTATAGGTATTGGACGGCACGATGCCGGGCAGCGCGCCGCCCGTGCGTTCGCGCACGACCCCGGCCACGTCGTATTCGGGCACCAGGCTTTCCATCATGTTGAACACGGCCTCGTACAGGGCCACGTCCACCATCTGCCCCTGCCCTGCCCGGCATTCGGCCCCCTGCTTGCCGTTCCAGCGCCCGCCCGTGGCGTCGCGGTGGCGCAGCGCCATCATGGCGCCGATCACGCCATGCAGCGCGGCGATCGAATCGCCGATCGAAATGCCGACCCGCAGCGGCGGCCGGTCCGGATGGCCCGAGACATAGCGCAGGCCGCCCATGGATTCACCGATCGCGCCGAAGCCCGGCTGGTCCTTCATGGGCCCCGTCTGCCCGTAGCCGGACAGGCGCACCATGATGAGCGCGGGATTGACCGCCCGCAGCTGCTCGTAGCCCAGCCCCCACTTCTCGAGCACGCCCGGCCGGTAGTTCTCGACCACCACGTCGGCGTCCAGCGCCAATCGACGGGCGATTTCCCGCGCGCGCGGGTCTTTCAGGTTGAGGGCGATGGACCGCTTGTTGCGGGCCTGCACGGTCCACCACAGGGAATTGCCCTCGTGCAGATGGCGCCAGCTGCGGATGGGATCGCCGCCGCCCGAGCCATCGGGCCCGTGGGGCGTTTCCACCTTGATCACGTCGGCGCCGAATTCGCCGAAGATGCGCGCGGCGAAGGGGCCGGCAATGAGCGTGCCGAGTTCCAGGACTTTCAGTCCGGTCAGCGCTGACATCGTTTGTCTCCTCGCGGTTTTTCTGGGCGGCCTTCGATGCATTGCCGAAGGCTCGTTGCCTGGAATCAGGTGGTCTTGCGCTCCATCAACGCCCAGGCGATCGTGCCCGCATCCACGTACTCGAGCTCGCTGCCGGCCGGCACGCCGCGCGCCAGCCGGGTGACGCGCAAGCCGCGTTCGCCCAGGGCTTCGCCCAGGAAGTGCGCGGTGGTCTCGCCTTCGGCCGTGAAGTTGGTCGCCAGGATGACTTCCTGCACCTCGCCGTCGGTGGCGCGCTTGATCACGCGGTCGAAATCCAGCTCGCGCGGGCCGATGCCCTCCAGCGGCGCAACGCGCCCCATCAGCACGTAGTACAGCCCGCGGTAACCGTGGCTGGACTCGATCATGTTCTGATCGGCCGGGGTTTCGACGATGCACAGCAGCGAGCGGTCGCGCTTGGGATTGCTGCAGGTGCCGCAGACCTCGTCTTCCGAAAAGCTGTTGCAGCGCGCGCAGTGTTTCAAGTCCCGCACCGCGCCCGCCAGCGCCCGGCCCAGCAGGTCCGCGCCTTGCGGATCATGCTGCAGCAGGTGATAGGCCATGCGCCTCGCGGAACGCACGCCCACGCCGGGCAGGCGCCGCAGCGCCTCGATCAGCGACACCAGCGGTTCGGGTTCGGGCAGTAAGGGATCCATTGCGGCCTAAAAAATTAAAGCCTCCACGCCGCGCCTTCGGCTTGCTGCCCCCCAAGGGGGCGCATTTTGCCTTGGGGCGGCCCGGCGGCGAAAAAGCCCCCACGCTACGCCTTCGGCTTGCTGCCCCCCAAGGGGGCGCATTTTGCCTTGGGGCGGCCCGGCGGCAAAAAAGCCCCCACGCTACGCCTTCGGCTTGCTGCCCCCCAAAGGGGCGCATTTTGCCTTGGGGCGGCCCGGCGGCAAAAAAGCCAGGCTCAGAACGGCAGCTTCATGCCCGGGGGCAGCGGCATGCCGGCGGTGACGGATGCCATCTTTTCCTGGGAGGTCGCCTCGGCCTTGCGCAGCGCGTCGTTGAACGCCGCGGCGACCAGGTCTTCCAGCATGTCCTTGTCGTCGCCCAGCAGCGACGGGTCGATCGCGACGCGCTTGACGTCGTGGCGGCAGGTCATGGTGACCTTGACCAGGCCGCCGCCGGAGGCGCCTTCGACCTGGATTTCGGCCAGCGCATCCTGCGCCTTCTTCATGTTTTCCTGCATTTGCTGCGCCTGGCGCATCAGGCCGGCCAGTTGTCCTTTCATCATGATCGGTGCTTCCTTGAACGAGGGGAATGAGAGATTGCCGCCGCGTCAGGCGGCAGGGGAATCGACGTGGCGGATGGAGCCGGGAACGACCTGCCCGCCGAAATCGGCCACCAGGGCCTGCACGAAAGGATCGACGGCGACCGCGTCTTCGGCGGCTTGCTGGCGGGCGGCCCGTTCGGCCTGCGCTACGGCGTGCGCCGTGGCGTCGCCCGTGACGCCGACCTCCACGTCCAGTCGTATGCCCTGGCCGAAATGCTCGCACAGCACGGTCTGGAGCCGCACTCGGCTTTCGCTTTCGGCCAGCGTCTTGACGGCCACGCGCAGAACGATGGCGTCGCCGTGCACGCCAGCCCATTCGCTTTGGCGCGCCAGTTCCGCGGCCAGGCCGGTGACGGGCAGGCGCGCGGCCAGCTCGGGCCAGCCCGCGGGAGTCATGTCGGCCATGCGCGCGCGCGACGAACGCTTGCGGGCCGGCGCCGGGCCTTCGCGACGGGCGGGCGCGGCCTGAGCCGCGGCAGCGCCCGGCGCGGAGGCCAGGGTTTCGAAATCGTCGTCATCCGGATCCGCGGTGAATCCGTTGTCCGGCGCGAAACCGCCTTCTGCGTCGTACGGGATTTCCTCGTCGACCCAGGACGGCGGGCCGCCGGCATCGGCCGCCGCGACATCGACAGCCGGCGCGGCGGCAACCGCGGCGGCGGCCGGCGTGACCGCCAGCGCCGCGGAGCCGGTTGCCCTGGGCGCCTCGGGAGCGGCCTGGGGAGCGGTCTGTTCGGCCGGCAGTTCTTCCCAGGGCGGCACGCCGCCGTGCGGGGCCGCCTGGGGGGCTTCCGCTTCGACGGCCGCTTCGGCGGGTTGCGCAGCGGGTTCGGGCCCGGCCGCGGGCGCGGCAGGCGCCTGCGGCGCGGACGCCTGGGGAGCCTCGGCCGGCGCGACAGGCGCGGCTTCGGGTTCCGGCGCGGCCTGCTCGGGGGCGGGCATGGTTGCGGGCACGGGAGCGGATGCCACGGCGGGCGCCGGATCGGCAACCTGGCGGGCCGGCGCGGCAGGCGTTTCCAGCGCGGTCTGCGGACCGGCCTCGCCATTGAGCGCCAGCATGCGCAGGCACGCCATGATGAAGCCCGCGTATTCGTCGGGAGCCAGCGTCAGCTCGCCGCGGCTGTGCACCGCCACGGAATAGAACAGTTGCACGGCGTCGGGGTGCAGGGACTGCGCCAGACGCGAGATATCGGCCGCCAGGGGATCCTCGGCCGGGGTGACGCCCATCACGCGCTGCTCGATGGCCACGCGCGACAGCAGCACGGCCAGGTCAGCCAGCGCGCCGGCGTAGGACAGGCCGCGGATCGCGAGTTCGTCCGCCACCGCCAGCACGCCCTTGGCGTCGCCCGTGGACAGCGCGTCCAGCAGGCGCACGAGATGCCGCTGGTCGATGGTGCCGAGCATGCCGCGCACGGCCTCTTCGGTGAGGTTTCCGGCGCTGTAGGCGATGGCCTGGTCGGTCAGCGACAGGGCGTCGCGCATGGACCCGGAGGCCGCCTGCCCGATCAGCCGCAAGGCCGGCACTTCGAAGCCCACGTCTTCCTGCCCCAGCACGGCCTGCAGGTGCCCGACGATGGAATCGGCCGGCATCTGCTTGAGGTTGAACTGGAGGCAGCGCGATAGCACCGTCACCGGGATCTTCTGCGGGTCGGTCGTGGCCAGGATGAACTTGACGTGGGGCGGCGGCTCTTCCAGCGTCTTGAGCATGGCGTTGAACGCGTGCCCGGTCAGCATGTGGACTTCGTCGATCATGTAGACCTTGAAGCGTCCTGCGCCCGGCGCGTACACCGCCTGCTCCAGCAGCTGGGTCATTTCCTCGACGCCGCGGTTCGAGGCCGCGTCGAGTTCGAGGTAGTCGACAAAGCGCCCCGCGTCGATTTCCGTGCACGCCTGGCACACGCCGCAAGGCTTGGACGTGATGCCTGTTTCGCAGTTGAGCGATTTGGCCAGAATGCGCGAAAGCGTGGTCTTGCCCACGCCCCGGGTTCCGGTGAACAGCCAGGCGTGGTGCAGGCGTTGCGTGTCGAGCGCATGCGTCAGCGCGCGCACCACGTGATCCTGTCCCACGAGGGTATCGAACGATCGCGGCCGCCACTTGCGGGCCAGTACCAGATAAGTCATGGGTGGATTGTAGAGCCTGTTTCGGGAGCTGGCTCGAAAAGGCAGATCCAGCCCCTGGGGTTCGGCGCGAAGGCCTCGGCGCCCACGCCTCGCGGGGCCTGAAATGCAAAGGGGACGGGCTTATTTTCGTGGAGCGTATCCCTGGAAAATAACCCCGTCCCCTCAGAAAAACAAAGGGCCATGATGATGGACATGACCCTTTGTTTTGAAGAATCCGGTTGGCGAGCCTTACTCCGGCACTGACCCTAAACGACTATGGCTGCTTCGTTCCCGACCTGACCAGGTTCACCGTCGAACCATGCGAAGGGGCCCGCCACTTGAGATTCTAGCAGAGCTGCGCTTCGCTTGCTTGCTCGAACCTCAAGTGGCGGGCCCCGAGGGGCGGTATGTGGGCCCCCTCCCTGGCCCTCCCCCCAAGGGGGAGGGGAGAGGACGTTGCTTCGCTCGTCCTTTCGGCTCGCTTCGCTTTGCCTGGCCTCTAGCCTGCTGTCGGGAGAGAAGGGCTGTGCCTTATGCGTTCTTTCGGCTCGCTTCGCTTTGCCTGGCCTCTATCCTGATGTCGGGAGAGAAGGGCTGTGCCTTGTGCGTTCTTTCGGCTCGCTTCGCTTTGCCTGGCCTCTAGCCTGTTGTCGGGAGAGAAGGGCTGTGCCTGGTGCGTCCTTTCGGTTCGCTTCGCTTTGCCTGGCCTCTAGCCTGCTGTCGGGAGAGAAGGGCTGTGCCTTGTGCGTCCTTTCGGCTCGCTTCGCTTTGCCTGGCCCCTAGCCTGCTGTCGGAAGAGAAGGGCTGTGCCTTATGCGTTCTTTCGGCTCGCTTCGCTTTGCCTGGCCTCTAGCCTGCTGTCGGGAGAGAAGGGCTGTGCCTTGTGCGTCCTTTCGGCTCGCTCCGCTTTGCCTGGCCTCTATCCTGCTGTCGGGAGAGAAGGGCTGTGCCTTGCTCGTCCTTTCGGCTCGCTTCGCTTTGCCTGGCGCTTACCTTGGGATTCAGTGTTTCAGGTCGATCCAGGCGCGGGCTCGGGGGAAGTAGAGCGCGGCTCTGGCATTGCGGCCGTCCAGGGCGGTGACTTGCATGCAGTAGCGCAGCAATTGTTCGCCGTGCCGCTGGCGCATGCGCTGGGCGAAGGCCTCCGGCGATTCGCCGGGGTGCGGACGGCCGGTTTTGTAGTCGACGATGAGCCAGCCGTCTTCGGTGCTGAGCGCCAGGTCGATGACGGATACCTTGCCCGCGGCATCGATCAAGGGCCACTCGCGGCGCGCGCCGGACTGGGATAGCAGCCATAGGCCGCGCTCGTCGGCCAGGGTGGCCTGCAGCGTTTCCAGCACGGCCTCCGATGCCGCGTCCGCCTGGCTCGCGGGGATGCCGGCGCGGGTAAGCTGGCGGCGCATGGCGGGCAGGCGTTCGGCCAGGACAGCGGCCGGCCAGGCGTCCACGCCGTCCTGGCCGATACGGGCCAGCCAGGCGTGGGCCAGGGTGCCGATGGCCGCGTCGTAGCCGGCCTCCAATTGCCAGGCGGGATGCTCGCCGCCCTCGCCCCACACGCCGCGCGACGCGGTGGCGAAGCCCGGGCTGATGACCTCGTCCGCCAGGCGCGACAACTGCGCCAGCCCGGCGCTGTCCACGCGCCGCAGGGGCTCGCCCTGCCATTCCGGGCCGTCTTCGGCCTCGGGAGCGGTCTCCCCGTCCAAGGACGGCGGGACGGGCACATCGAGGCAGGGCCACAGCCGCCCCAGCAGGCTGGCCGCTGGCGGCGCCTTGACCTGGCCGCTGGCCTCGTCCACCGACAAATGGCCCACGAGGTGCAGGCGCTTGCGCGCCCGCGTCGCCGCGACGTAGAGCAGCCGGTCGACCTCATACGAGGCCCGGCGCGCCTCGCGCGCGCCCAGGTAGCGCGAGACCGGGTCGGCCTCGGTTTCCGCGCGCGGTTTGACCGGGCCGAACAGCACGCGGCCCGCGCTTTGCTCGAAGCGCACCAGCGGCGCCTGGTCTCCGCGCGGCGCGCGGTGCAGCCCGTACAGAATGACGGTTTCGAATTGCAGGCCCTTGGATTTGTGCATGGTCATGATCTCGACCGCGCCCTCGTCCTCGTCCGCGGCGTCCGGCGCGGCGAAAAGGCGGGCGATCCCCGCGTCCAGCGCGGCCGGGTCGATGGCGCCGTGCGGCGCCAGGCGCTCTACCAACTGGAAGAGGCTCTCCGCGTCGTTGGACACCGATACGCCCGAGTACAGGGCCGGCCCGCCCAGGCGGCGCCAAAGCGATTCCACCCAGGCCGCGAACGGCATGGCGCCCGAGGCGTTGCGCTTGTCCAGCAGAATGGCCGCCACCTGGCGCAGGCGCGCGAACTCGTCCGCGCCAAGCACGTCCTGCGCGGACGGCGCCTCGGACGCCTCGGGCGCGGCGGCATCGAACAGACTGCCCTGCGGCTCCGCGCCCGCCGCGGGAGGCAAGGCTGGCGGCGCGATCCGCAACGCGCGCTCCAGCAGCACAGGCACCGGCGTAATGTGATCGTCGCCAAACAGGCGCTGCAGGGACGTCAGCGTCAGGCCGCAATACGGCGCGCGCAGCACCGAGAGCCAGGCCAGGCGGTCGCCGGGATGGGACAGAGCTCGCACCAATTGCACCAGATCCGCGACCACCGGCCTCAATGCCAGCGGCACCAGATCCACCGCGCGGCAGCGGATCCCCTCCTGCGCGAGCCTGCGGGTCAGATTGCCGAGATGGCTGCGCGCCCGCACCAGCACCGCGACCGGATGCCTGGCGCCCTTGTGGTCGATCAGCGCCTGGCGCACCAGCGCCACCGCGATATCCTCGGCCTGCTCTTCCGCCGGCGCCGAGCCCTCGCGCGACCAGGCCGGGTGGAATCGCACTGCCGGATCCGGCAGCACATCGTGAAAGGCGGTGGAGGGACTGTAAGCGATGGCGCCCGCCGCCGCGTCGCTGCGCCTGGGCAGCAGTTCCGCGAACGAGCGGTTGACCCAGTCCACGATGCCGGCCTGCGAACGGAAGTTGTCGGTCAGGTTGAGGAAGTCGGGCTGCAATTCGCCCACGCCGATCTCCGCGACTTCGAGGAACAGTCCCACCTCCGCCTTACGGAAGCGATAGATGGATTGCATGGGATCGCCCACCAGGAACAGGCTGCGGCCGTCGCCGGCCTGCCAGCCGGAAGTCAGCGTGCGCAGCAGGTCCAGCTGGGTCTGGCTGGTGTCCTGGAACTCGTCGATGAGCAGGTGGCGGATCGATGCATCCAGCTTCAGCAGCAATTCGCCCGGATCGTCGGCGCTGCCCAGGGCGGCCGCGGCGCGTTGCGCGATCTCGATGAAATCCACTTCGCCCGTGTCGGCGAAGCGCAGCCGCAACTGCGCCACGGCCAGCGCCAGGGTCATCAGCTGCGCGCCCAGCACTTCCCATTGCGCGTCGGTGAAATGCGGAGCGGGAATGTCGCGCACCGCGTGGAGGCGGCGCACCCAGGGCGCCTGGGCGTCGGCGGCTTCCAGCCAGGCCACGAAGGGCTCCTTGTGCGCGCACTTGGCCGGGAAGCCCAGATTCTTGTTGACGGTCTTGCGCAAGGTGCCGGTGCCGGTCAGCAACAGGTGCGCCACGGCCCGCCACTGCTCCAGCACGCCGGCGTCGGGCAGCAGTTCCTCGGTCCAATCGAGCAGCGCCAGCAGCTTGTTTTCCTCTTCGCCATCCTGCAGATGGGCCGCGGCGAGCCGGGCCGGGCCGCAAAGCGCATCGGCCCAGCCCAGGGGCATGGCCGCGCAGAGCGCGTCCAGGTCTTCGCCGATGGCCTCGGCCAGCGTGGCCTCCATCGCCTCGCGGTCGGATCCGTGGCGCAGCAGCGGCAGCCATTGGTCGCGCTGCCCCAGCATGTCGGCAATGGCTTCCTTGGCCGCCTGCACGTCCACGTCCAGATGCTTGAGCAGGATGCGCACGGCCTCGTAATCGTCAGCCAGCTCCAGCGTGGCGCGCGCGGCGGCCTCGTAGTGGGCGCGCGCATCGTCGGTGATCTCGGGCATGCCGCCCAGCTCCGACAGCCAGGGCATGCTGCGCACCAGCCCCGCGCAGAAGGAATCGATGGTGCGGATGGCCAGGCGCGCCGGGTGTTCAAGCAGGTGCCAGCCCTGCTCCGCGTTGCGCGCGAGCGCGGCGCGGGCCAGTTCCCAGCTGCGGCGCTCGTGCATGGCCTCGGGCGGCCCCTCCAGACCGCGCCGCAGCTTGCTGAGCACGCGCGCGTGCATCTCGGAGGCGGCCTTGCGGGTAAAGGTGATCGCGACGATTTCTTCCGGCCGGTTCACCGTGGCCAGCAGCGCGAGGATCCGGTCCGTCAGCAATTCCGTTTTGCCCGAACCGGCCGGCGCCTGCACCAGGAACGAGCGTGTCGGGTCCAGCGCGGCGGCGCGTGCGGCGTGGTCGTGCGGTAGGCGTTCTTGCGGCAAGCGCTCTTGTTCAGCCATGGCTCATGCGTCCTCGTCGTCCAGATGCAAACGCAGGAACGGCAATGCATCGCAGTATTTCAGGTCGTCCCGGCGGTAGGCCACGTTGGCCGCATACCCCGCGACGTATTCATCGGCCAGCGCTTCGATCGCCACGCGCCAGCGCTCGCGTATCTGCGGCCACGACAGGCCGTCGAAGTACTTGCTCTCGCTGGCCAGGGTGACGCCCGGCATGCCGAGATCCTCGTCGGCCAGGCCTTGCGCGGCGATCTGCCGCGCATGGACCTGCGCCAGGACCAGGCCCGCCACGTCCCCGCCGGCGGCGTCCGCCAGCACCGAGGCGTAGAACGGCAACTGCACGTTCACGGGGCGGCTGCGCGACCAGTCGGGTTCTGGCTTGGCCGCGGCCACGCCGGTCTTGTAATCCACGATCACGTTGCGGCCATCGTCCAGGCTGTCGATGCGGTCGAGCCGCAATTTCAGGGTGAGCGCGCCGCGCTGCCACTGGTGGTTCTTTTCCACCTGCGCCACGGCGAACGGCAGGCGCTGGGCCTCCAGGTCCAGCCACGAAGCCAGTACCGCGTGGGCGCGCTGGCATTCCAGCGCCTTCAAGGCGGGCGAATAGTCCTGCAACTCTGCTTCCGCGGCCTGCGCCACCGCCTGCTCCAGCAGGGCGGACAGACGGCCGGCGGCCATGAGTTCATGCAGCGTTTCCTGGTCGGGCATCATGCCCCAGAGCAGTTCCAGCGCCTTGTGCAGGAACTGGCCGCGCACGTTCACCGTCGCGGCATCCGCATAGGGCGCCAGCTCGCGCCCGCCCAGGCGATGCCGCACGAATGCCCACAAGGGGTTGCGGGCCTGCGTATCGAGCACATCGAGGCCGCCGCCGCCCCGGTTGCCCGCGGCCAGCGGCGGGCCCTGGCCGTCGTCCAGCGATTCCTGGGGCAGCACCGCCACCGCCGCAGCCTCGGGCGGCGTCCATTGCGTCGGCGCCGCGGACGCGACCAAGGGCGACGGGCGAAGTTCGCGCTCGCCGTCCATGTGCGCATGGCTGACGATGATGTCGGGCGCGCAGCGGCACAGCGCGGCATACATGCCCTCCGCCCATTCGCGTTCGCGCTCCGGCGTGGCGCGCGGCGCCTTGGCCTGGCGCAGCACGGCCAGCGGCAGCAGCGGATTGGGCTTGGGCGACGCCGGCAGCACATCGTCCGTGAGGCCCAGGATCCAGACGCCGTCCCAGTAGCCGCCTTCCGCCTCCAGCAGGCCCAGCACGTCGAGGCGGGCCAGCGGATCGCGCTGCGGCTGGAACGAAGCGGACCGCGCCACGCTCTCCAGCAGTTTCACGGCGGCCAGTCCGCCCAGGCGCCCGGCGGCCGGCGCCAGGGCCGAAAAGCTGCCCAGCGCATCGCCCAACGCGCCCATCACTTGATAGCCCACGCTGTCGAGCACGGCTTCCCCGGGAAAGCCCAGCGCCGTCAAGGCGGCCTTCATGCGCAGCATCCAGACGTCGCACGTGGCCTGCCGGCCGCCCTGCGTCCAGATTTCCAGCGCCTGGTTCCAGGCCTGCGCCAACGGCGGGATGTCGGCAAGCAGCTTGCGCCACTCCTGCGGGCTCACGTGCAGGCGCGCCTGCCGCCGCCAGCGCGCATCGATGGCGGCAAGCCGGGCGCGGTCGCGCACGTCGCCCGCGCAATGTCCGGCGAGCAAGGCCGCGCCCAGGACCGCCACGCCGCAGCCCTTGCCCGCCGCGCATTCGGCCAGGGCGCGCAGCCAGGCCAAGGCGGCGCGCGCCATCGGCCATTCGTTCAGCGGCCGGCCGACCGCGACGTTGAAGGCAAAGGCGGGCTCGCCGCCGTGTCCGGCCAGGGCCTGGCTCAATATCCGCCGGGCGAAAGGCGACTCGGCTTCCAGCTGGGGCGAGACGATGGCGTAGCGGCCGTGGGGATGCGCCTTCAGGCAGCCGGCCGCCCAGGCGGCCGCGGCGCGCCACTCCGCCCCCTGGTCCGCCGCCACGTACCGGCGCGCCGTGGACTCGGCCCGTTGCGCGTCGCGCCACTGCGCGACCTCGGTGCCCTGCGCTTCGAAAGCCCGCAGCAGCCTCCGGAAGCGCGGCGACAGGTCCGTGAAGCCCGCCAGCACCAACTGCCGGGGAGTAGCCAGACGCCCTTGTTCCAGCGCTTCCAGCACCCGCGCATAGCCTTGGTTGGCGTCCTCCGCATCGATGCCCGCCAGCGTGCGGCGATAACGTTCGCGCCACTTCGCGAAACCGCGGTATTCGTCGGTATCGGCGCCGGAGGGCACGTGGAGGTCCCATTCGTCCATGAGCAGGTCGGCGTCCATGGCCAGGCGCGCGGCCTGGCTGGCGTCCAGCAGGACGCGCTCGGCCTCTTCCGTCCTGATCGCCTCGGTCCACACCAACTGCGTGGCGAAACTGTCGAGCCGATAAGCCGGCACGCCGTCATCCGCCTCGAACGCAAGTTCGTTGGCCGATTCGGCCAGCCACGCGGAAAGCGGCAGGATGCGCGGAAGTTCGCTGACCTGGCGTTCCTGGCGCAGCAGGCCCGCCAGCTCCAGCGTCATCCGGCGCGAGAGACGGTTGTTCACCGTCAGCACCAGCGTGTCGGCGGCGGGCATGCCGCCGATATCCGGCAGCGATAGATCGGGATAGGAAGGCGATGTGTCCTGCATGGGCACCCAGAACGCCCGCCGGAGGCGGCGCGGCTATGACGGAGAAAAACACCGCCGTAGGATACCGCGAGCCGGCGGCGGAACAGGCGCGGGCCCCGGGTTCGCGCTAGAAGCCGCAGAGCGCCGCCAGGTTTTCCCAATGGATCTGCATATCGGGCGTGGTGTAGCCCCAGAACGCCAGCCCCAGCACCGCCGCGAGCGCCAGCACGCCGGCCGCGCGCCAGCCGCGGTGGCGGCGGGCGGCCGGCGTGGCGGGCGGCTTGGGCGTCATCGCGGCTCCTTGCTGGCGTCAGGCGGGAACCGGCTGGGCCACCGGCTGCTCCCGGACGGGCAGGCACAGCAGCGCGGCCATGATGGCCAGCACCACTCCCAGCCACCACACCATGTCGTAGTTGCCGGTCTTGGCATAGGCGTATCCGCCCAGCCAGACCCCGATGAAACTGCCGATCTGGTGGCCCAGGAAAACGATGCCGGAGAGGGTTGCCGCGTAGCGCAGGCCGTAGATCTGCCCGATCAGCCCCTGCGTGAGCGGCACGGTGCCCAGCCAGAACAGGCCCATCCAGGCGGCGAAGGCATACAGCACCCAGGGAGACAGCGGCATCCACAGCAACAGGAGTATGCCGAAGGCGCGCATGCCGTACACCCCCGCAAGCAGGCGCTTCTTGCTGTACTTGCCGCCCAGCTTGCCGGCGTAGAACGAGCCCAGCACGTTGAACAGGCCGATCAGCGCGATGGCGGTGGCGCCCTGCCCCGCCGTCAGGCCGCCGTCGGTGACGTAGGCCGGCAGGTGCAGCGTAATGAAGGCCGTATGGAAGCCGCAGACGAAATAGCTCCAGAACAGGAAATGGAACGAGGGATGGCGCACGGCCTGCTTGACCGCGGAGGCCAGCGATTGCTGCGGGCCCGCATGGGCCTGGGGCCGGCCGCGCAGGAAATAGGCCAGCGGAGCGCCGCAAGCGACGAACAGCGACAGCACCCACAAGGCCCCGGTCCAGTCCAGGCCGCTGATCAGCATCTGGCCCGTCGGCACGACGGCGAACTGCCCCATCGAGCCGCCCGCGCTGGCGATGCCCATGGCCGTGCTGCGGTAGGCGGGCGGCACCGAACGGGCCACGACGGGCAGGATCACCGGAAAGGTCGTGCCCGCCTGGCCCAGGCCGACCAGCACGCCCGCGGTCAGGTAGAGCGTGGTTTCGTCCGTGGCGAACCGGGTGCCGATCATGCCCAGCATGTACAGCGCCGCGCCCAGGGCGATGGTGCGGCCCGAGCCGTAGCGGTCGGCCAGGATGCCCATGAAGATACAGGCCACGCCCCACACCAGGTTCTGCAGCGCGAAGGCCATGGAAAAGACCTCGCGGCCCCAGCCGTGGGCCAGGCCCATGGGCTGCATGAACAGGCCGAAGGTGGCGCGCACGCCCATGGCAAGCAGCACGACCAGCGTGCCGAGCACAATGGTGCGCATGGAAATCGTATCGGAATGGCTAGACATGAACCCGTGTCTCGTTGTTTTTGGGTTTCCGCCCCCTCCTCGGAGCGGTCCGGCTCAGGGGCCGGATCCATACATCATATACAAGTCCCCGATCGCCCCCGTCCCACCCGGCCGGGGCGGAGGGTCATTCCCGCCCGCGCCAGATGCTAGAATCCTGGTCTCAAATCCATGGGCTGCGCCGACGAATCCAGGTTCCCGGCGGCTCGCCCGGTCGGTTTGCATCGCCTCGCCGTAGTTAAATGGATATAACCGGCCCCTCCTAAGGGTCAATTGGTGGTTCGATTCCACCCGGCGAGGCCACCTCCGGCATCGGTTCCGATGCCCGCTCCTTCCCCTGTCTTTCCATGCCCGCCCCCCGCATTCAGCCAAATGAGGGTTAATCCGGGCTACGCTCACGCGCCAGGGGCCGTTAGCTTCTGACGACGCGTCTTGTGACGAATTGAAGCCACGTCAATATGTCACCGATATTTTTTTGAGCAATGATAGCGAATCGCCTTGCGCATCACTTGAAATTGCTGTTTAAATTCGACGCGTAAGCCTCTAATTCATCTGGACTTTTCCTGACCCGACGGAACGCCGGCTTAAGAAACACTTCTTCACAGACTGACAAGCCTGCTCAAACCATGGCATTTTCCTGGAAACGTGCGATTGCGAACGCGATAGCGCCTGTGGCGCTGGCGATGTGCGCGCTCCTGCCCCCCGCCGCGCAAGCGGCCAAGAATTCCGATCCCTGCAAGACCAACGCGAAGTCGTCGGCCTGCAAGGCGCAGCAAGCCAAGAAGGCGCCGGCCCCCAAGGCCAGCTCCGGCAAACAAACCGCTTCGGCAGGCAAGAAGGCCGCGCCTGCCGCCAAGAAGGCCCCGCCCAAATCCTCGTCCGGCAAGAAGGCCGCCGCCCCCAAGGGCGGCAAAGGCGGCAAGCAGGTCGCCGCCAGGGGCACGCCCTCCAAGAAGGGCGCCGCCGCGGGCAAAGGCGGCAAGTCGAACAAGCCGTCGCGCGCGCAACGCGCCGCCGCCGCGGCAAGCGCCGCCGCCATGCCGCCGCCGGCCTCCTCGGTGCGCGCCGAGGTTGCGGCCCTGCGTTCCAGCACGGCCTACGTGCAAGACCTGGAAACTTCCACGGTCCTCTTCGCCAAGAACGAAAACGTCGTGCGCCCCATTGCTTCCATCTCGAAGCTGATGACTGCCGTCGTGGTGGTGGACGCCAACCTGCCCATGGACGAGATGCTGGAGATCACCGACGACGACGTCGACGGTCTCAAGCACACGACCTCGCGTCTGCGCGTGGGCACCAAGCTTTCCCGCGGGGACATGCTGCACCTGGCCCTGATGTCCTCGGAAAACCGCGCCGCCAACGCGCTGGGCCGCCACTATCCGGGCGGCCTGCCCGCCTTCGTGGCCGCCATGAACGCCAAGGCCCGGGCGCTGGGCATGACCAGCACGCACTTCATCGAGCCCACCGGCCTGTCCAGCGACAACGTCTCGTCGCCGCACGACCTGGCCCGCCTGCTGCGCGCCGCCTCCCAGCGTCCTCTGATCCACCGCTATTCCACCGACACGGAGTACGAGGTCGAGATCAACAACCGCACGCAGACGTTCCGCAACACCAACCTGCTGGTGCGCAAGCCCGATTGGGACATCAAGGTCTCCAAGACCGGCTACATCAACGAAGCCGGCGAATGCCTGGTGATGCTGGCCCGCATCAATGGGCGCGACCTGGCCATCGTGCTGCTGGATTCCCAGGGCAAGCTTTCCCGCATCGGCGATGCCGTGCGCATCCGCCGGATCGTGCAAAACGAAGTGGCGCTGGCCTCGATCCAGTCGGGCGGCTGAACGCCCTGCCGCGCTTGCGCCGTGCGCATGTAACCCCCCCCCCCCGAAGGTTGCATCTACGTCCAATTTTCGGGGGGCAGTTCATCCATCGGGTCCTTTCTTTTTATGCGGCTCGGCGCTTCGGCCGCAGCGGCTGCGCGTCGTATAGCGAGGGAGGCAGCCCTTCCAGCACGGCCTGTGCGTTGAGCGAGCGGATCGGCACGGCGGCGTCCAGGGGAATCCTGCCTTCGGCCTGCAAGAGCTGGTAGCGCAGGCAGCAGACCCGCAGGAACGAAGTGAAGTTGGCGGCCTCGCCGCGGTACTCGACCAGCTCGTCGTACAGGCGCTCGATCAGTTGCGTCACACGCATACCGTCGCGGCCCGCGATCTCTTCCAGCACCTGCCAGAACAGGCGTTCAAGCCGCAGGCTCGTGGCCACGCCGTGCAGGCGCAGGGACCGGGTTTCCGGCGTGTAGGACTGCTCGCTGGCGCGGATGAAGATTTCACACATGGGAGATCCTGGAGCTCTGGGCAAGGCGCTGGCCGGGACCGGGACGCCTACGGCCCACTGTACGCCGTTTGGCCGCGCCGCGGCAAGGCGGCGCGGCGGACGGCGGCGCGCGCCCTTCCCCCGATTCTGAAACCACACGTTTCCGTCCCGCCGTCTTTCCCCGCCCATTGATATAAATCATGGTCGGGAAAGCGCACGCGTTCGAGGATATGAGAGTGATCTGACTTCGGAGGTAGTGATGGAAAAAACCATGAAAGCAGCGGTTGCACGAGCATTCGGCAAGCCTCTCGCAATCGAAGAAGTCGCGGTGCCGCGCCCGGGTCCGGGCGAACTCCTGGTGAAGATCGAAGCCTGCGGCGTGTGCCATACCGACCTGCACGCCGTCGAGGGCGACTGGCCCGTCAAGCCCAATCCGCCGTTCATTCCCGGCCACGAGGGCGTCGGCCACGTCGTTGCGGTGGGAGCCGGCGTCACCCACGTGAAGGAAGGCGACCGCGTCGGCATTCCCTGGCTCTATTCGGCCTGCGGGCATTGCGAGCATTGCCTGGGCGGCTGGGAAACCCTGTGCGAACAGCAGCAGAACGCGGGCTACTCCGTGAACGGCGGCTTTGCCGAATACGCGCTGGCCGCGGCGGATTACGTGGGCCTGCTGCCCAAGAACGTCGGTTTCGTCGAGATCGCGCCCGTGCTGTGCGCAGGCGTCACCGTCTACAAGGGCTTGAAGATGACGGATACCCGCCCCGGCAACTGGGTGGTGATCTCCGGCATCGGCGGACTGGGCCACATGGCCGTGCAATATGCGAAGGCCATGGGCCTGAACGTCGCCGCGGTGGACATCGACGACACCAAGCTGGATTTCGCCCGCCGCCTGGGCGCGGAGGTCGCGGTCAACGCCAAGACGACGGATCCGGCCGCCTATTTGAAACGCGAGATCGGCGGCGCGCACGGCGCGCTGATTACGGCGGTATCGCCCAAGGCGTTCGAGCAGGCGCTGGGCATGGTGCGGCGCGGAGGAACCGTGGCGCTCAATGGCCTGCCGCCGGGGGACTTCCCGCTGTCGATCTTCGACATGGTGCTCAACGGCATCACCGTGCGGGGCTCCATCGTCGGCTCCCGGCTGGACCTCCAGGAATCCCTGCAATTCGCCGAAGAAGGCAAGGTGCACGCCACCGTCGCCACCGAAAGCCTGGATAACATCAACGACGTTTTCGACCGCATGCGCCGCGGCCAGATCGAGGGCCGCGTCGTGCTCGATTTCGCCTGACCGCGAGGGGCGGCAAGCAAGCCCAAAGCGCCTGGGCCTGCCCAGGCGCTTTTTTTGGCTAGCCCCCAAGAAGGCAAAACGCCCCCCTTGGGTTGCAGCGGCGCGTCGCGCGCCGCGTGGGGGGATTGTCCAGACCCGGTCTCAGGGAACGATCTTCGTTCCCAGGACGGCCAGGAACTGCGACATCCAGGCCGGATGCGCGGGCCATGCGGGCGCGGTCACCAGATTGCCGTCGGTATAGGCTTGGTCGATCCCGATCTCGGCGTAGGTGCCGCCGGCCAGGCGGACCTCCGGCGCGCACGCCGGATACGCCGAGCACGTCCGCCCCTTCAGTATCCCGGCCGCGGCGAGCAGCTGCGCCCCGTGGCACACGGCGGCGATGGGCTTCTTGGCCTGGTCGAAGGCGCGCACGATGTCCAGCACCTTTTCATTCAGCCGCAGGTATTCGGGCGCGCGCCCGCCCGGGATGACCAGGCCGTCGTAGGACGAAGGCTCGACGCGGTCGAAATCGTAGTTGAGCGCGAAATTGTGGCCGCGCTTTTCGGTATAGGTCTGTCCGCCCTCGAAGTCATGGATGGCCGTCGCGACGGTATCGCCCGCCTTCTTATCGGGGCATACCGCATGCACCGTGTGCCCGACCGCCAGCAGGATCTGGAACGGCACCATGGTTTCGTAGTCTTCGGCGTAATCGCCGACCAGCATCAACAAGCGCTTGCTCATGAGAGTCTCCTTGGGAATGGGCGGGGGCACCGGTTCAGCGCCCGGGGGGGCCGGGTTCCGGTTTTTTGTAGCCTTATTGTGGCCCCGCCCTCGGTCCGGGAGGTGGTAACGGGATACCGCAAGCGCCCTGCCCGGCGCTACGGCTCCAGCGCGACGGACACGGCTTTCGCGCCCAGCAGGCCGACCAGCACCTTGGGATCGATCCCGATCAGGTAGCCGCGCCGGCCGCCGTTGATGTAGACCACGGGATAGTCCAGCATCTCCGCCTCCACCCAGACCGGCATCTTCTTGCGCGTGCCGAAAGGCGACGTGCCGCCCACCTGATACCCGGAATGGCGCTGCGCCACCTCGGGCTTGCAGGGCTCGACCTTCTTCAGGCCCGCCTGGCGGGCCAGGTTCTTGGTGGAGACTTCCCGGTCGCCATGCATGACGATGATCAGCGGCTTGGCCGACTCGTCCTCCATGATCAGCGTCTTGACCACCGCATGCGGGTCCAGGCCCAGCTGGCGCGCGGCCTCGCCGGCGCCGCCGTGGTCGACGTATTCGTAGGTGTGTTCCGTATAGGCCACCTTGTGCTGCTTGAGGAACTGGGTGGCGGGCGTTTCTGACACGTGGCGGGCTTTGCTCATGGAAAATGCTGGACGGCTGAAAAATGGATGGGGATAATCGCGGCTAGCCGCGAGGATGGTGCGCGGCGTGCAAGGCCTTCAGGCGCTCGCGCGCGACGTGCGTATAGATCTGCGTGGTGGAGATATCGGCATGGCCCAGCAACATCTGCACCACGCGCAGGTCCGCGCCGTGGTTCAGCAGGTGCGTGGCGAAGGCATGCCGCAGGACGTGCGGCGACAGGGGCGCCCGGACGTCCGCCAGCAACGCATATTTCTTGACCAGCTGCCAGAACGCCTGGCGCGACATCGGTTCCGCCCGGCCCGTGATGAAGAGCGCGTCGCTGACGCGGCCCGCCAGCAATTCCGGCCGCCCGGTCTTCAGATAGCGGTCGATCCAGTGGGCCGCCTCCGCGCCCAGGGGCACCAGCCTGTCCTTGCCGCCCTTGCCCAGCACCACGCGCACCACGCCTTCGTTCAGGCTCACGTCCAGCGTGCGCACGCCCACGAGCTCGGACACGCGCAAGCCGGTCGCGTACAGGGTTTCCAGCATGGCGCGGTCGCGCAGGCCCCTGGCCTGTTGCAGATCGGGCGCGCGCAGCAGGGCGTCCACCTGCTGCTCGGAGAGCGTCTTGGGCATGCGCGGCGGCTGCTTGGCCGCGACGAGGGTGAGGCACGGATCGCGCTCGCAACGGTGTTCGCGCAGGGCCCAGGCGTAGAAGCGGCGCAGCGCGGCCAGCCGGCGATTGGCCGTGGTGGCCCGCGTTTCCTCGTGGCGGAAGGCGAACCAAGCCTCGATATCGCCCTTGCCGGCCTCGCGCAAGGCCTTCGCGGGCCCGGCGGGCAGCGCATGGCCGTGCGCGGCGTCGCCGTGCCGGTCGGCCATTTCCCGGGCGTAGGCCTCGGGGTCCTCCAGCCAGCGCGCAAAGCCGGTCAGGTCGCGCCGGTACGCGGCCAGGGTGTTGGCCGACAGGCCGTCCTCGAGCCATACGGCGTCGATGAAAGCGTCGATGTCGGCCTGCGAGGCGAGCGGCGATCGGGTGTCGGGCATGATGGGGGGATTCTACGGCTCAACGCTCGCCCACGCCCGCGGCGGCAGCCTTCAGCCAGCTCTCGAAGAGTTTCAGCGCCTCGGAGCGTTCGCTGCGCAGGGGATATCCGAAGTAATAGCCCTGGCTGACCGCCAGCGCCTGCGGCACCGGCATCGCCAGCGTGCCCTGATCCAGCGCCGGTTGCGCCAGGAAGCGCGGCATCAGCCCGACGCCCAGCCCGGCCTGCACCGCCGCCATCACCATGGTGAAGAGCTCGTAGCGCGGGCCGCCCGCGGCCTGCGGCCCGTACAGGCAGCCGTTGGCGCCATACCATTGCCGCCAGGCATCCGGGCGCGAGGCCAGGTGCAGGTGGGTCATGCCGGCCAGCGCGCTGGCGCCGGGCTCGGACGCGCGCGCGGCGAGTTCGGGCGCGCATACCGGCACCAGCTCGCGCTCGGGAAACAGCAGCACGCCCTGGGTGCCGGGCCACAATCCGTCGCCGTGGTACAGCGCGCCATCGAAGGGCTGGTCCTTGAACTGGAAGGGCAGCGTGCGCACGGACAGGCTGACGGTGATGTCGCCGTGCTCGCGCTGGAAATCGGCCAGGCGCGGAATCAGCCACGTCGTGGCCAGCGTGGGAACCACGGCAATGTGGATGCTGCGCCCCATGCCGGTGCGGCTGACCAGGCCGAAAGTGTCTTTCTCGATCTGGTCCAGATGGTGCCGGATGCGGCCCGCGTACTCCGCCCCGTGGTCGGTCAGCACGATGCGCCGCCGCACCCGGGTGAAAAGCTGCACCCCCAGGCGGGCTTCCAGGCTGGCGACCTGGCGGTAGACCGCGCTGTGCGTCAGGGACAGTTCCTCGGCCGCGCGGGAAAAGCTACCCAGGCGGGCCGAAGCTTCGAAGGCCTGCAAGGCGCTCAGATTGGGGATGCCGTTTCTCATGGAGCGGGAACCATGCCGCAGCCGGGCTTGCCGCCGGGCTCCAGGGCCCGGCGCTTACCGCGGCGCAACAAGGCGTGTCGTGCCGGTGGGTCAATAGATTGTGCAATTTTATCAATTGCATTGTGCGATCGAGGAACATTATGCTCGGATGTCCTAACCTCGGCTCATCATGACTACCACCCCCATGTCCCAGCAAAAATCCCGCCTTGGCGGTCACATCCTGGTCGACCAGCTGGTTGCGCAGGGCGTCAAACATGTTTTCTGCGTTCCCGGCGAAAGCTATCTCGCGGTGCTGGACGGCCTGCACGACGCGGACATCAAGGTCACGGTCTGCCGCCAGGAAGGCGGCGCCGCCATGATGGCCGACGCGCACGGCAAGCTGACCGGGGAGCCCGGTATCTGCATGGTCACCCGCGGCCCCGGCGCGTCCAACGCGCTGGCCGGCGTGCATATCGCCAAGCAGGACTCCACCCCGATGATTCTCTTCGTCGGCCAGATCGAGCGCGGCATGCGCGAGCGCGAGGCCTTCCAGGAAATGGACTACCGCGCCGTGTTCGGCACGCAGGCCAAGTGGGTCACCGAGATCGACCAGGTCGAACGGATTCCCGAGCTGATTTCGCGCGCCTTCCACGTCGCCACCTCGGGCCGCCCGGGTCCCGTCGTCATCGCCCTGCCCGAAGACATGCTGGTCGAAGCGGCGGCGGTCGCCGACGCGCCCCGCTACGAAGTGATCGATTCCGCGCCCTCCGCCGGGCAACTGGCCGACCTGGAAAAGCTGCTGGCGCAAGCCAGGAATCCGGTCGCCATCCTGGGCGGCACGCGCTGGGACGCCCGCGCCGTGCAGCAGTTCGCCGATTTCGCGCAGCGCCACGCGCTGCCCACGGCGGTGTCTTTCCGCCGCCAGATGCTGTTCCCCGCCGACCACCCCTGCTTCATCGGCGACGTGGGCCTGGGCATCAATCCCGCCCTGCTCAAGCGCGTCACCGAGGCCGACCTGGTCCTGCTGGTGGGCGGCCGCATGTCGGAAAGCCCCAGCCAGGCCTACACCCTGCTGGACATCCCCGTGCCGAGGCAGAAGCTCGTCCACGTGCATCCCGACGCCGCCGAACTGGCGCGCGTCTACCGCCCCACGCTGGCCATCAACACCTCGCCCGCGGCCTTCGCGCAGGCGCTCGCCGGCCTGAAGGCCCCCGCCAAGCCCGCCTGGGCCGAGGGCACGCAGGCCATGCGCGAGTCGTACCTGAAATGGAGCGATCCCGCCCCGGTCACGACGCCCGGCGCGCTGCAGATGGGCCAGGTCATGGCCTACCTGGAAAAGACGCTGCCCGCTGACGCCATCATGACCAACGGCGCCGGCAACTACGCCACCTGGCTGCACCGTTTCCACCGCTTTACCCGCTACGGCACCCAGCTGGCGCCCACGTCGGGCTCCATGGGCTACGGCCTGCCGGCGGCCGTGGGCGCCAAGCGCATCTGGCCCGACAAAACGGTCGTGTGCTTTGCCGGCGACGGCTGTTTCCTGATGCACGGCCAGGAATTCGCCACGGCGGTGCAGTACGACCTGCCCATCGTGGTGGTGCTGGTGGACAACGGCATGTACGGCACCATCCGCATGCACCAGGAAAAGCACTACCCCGGCCGCATTTCCGCGACCGCGCTGAAAAACCCCGACTTCGCCGATTACGCGCGCGCCTTCGGCGGCCACGGCGAACGCGTCGAGAGCACCGAGCAGTTCGGGCCGGCCTTCGAACGCGCGCTGGCCAGCGGCAAGCCGGCGATCCTGCATTGCTTCATCGATCCGGAAACCATCACGCCGACCACGACCCTGGAAAAGATCCGCGACGCGGCCCTGAAGGCGCAGCACTGACACGGAAGGAACGCGGCGGGCGCCGGCGGCGCGCATGACGCGCGCCGCGCAACCCGCGGCTTGCCGTTCCATTTATTTTAGGTTTAAACTTTCTAGCATTCCGAACACGGAAATACATAGCGGAGACCCAGCATGTCCTCGAATCCTTCCTTTCACTGGCAAGACCCCCTGTTGCTGGACCAGCAACTGACCGAAGAAGAACGCATGGTGCGTGACGCCGCCTACGCCTATGCGCAGGACAAGCTCGCTCCGCGCGTGCTGAACGCGTTCCGCAACGAACAGACCGACCCGGCGATCTTCTCCGAAATGGGCGAACTGGGCCTGCTGGGCGCCACCATCCCCACCGAATACGGCGGCGCCGGCCTGAACTACGTCAGCTATGGCCTGATCGCGCGCGAAGTCGAGCGCATCGATTCCGGCTACCGCTCCATGATGAGCGTGCAGTCGTCCCTGGTGATGGTTCCCATCAACGAATTCGGCAGCGAAGCGCAAAAGCAGAAGTACCTGCCCAAGCTCGCCCGCGGCGAATGGATCGGCTGCTTCGGCCTGACCGAACCCAACCACGGTTCCGACCCCGGCGGCATGGAAACGCGCGCGGTCAAGACCGCCGGCGGCTACAAGCTCACCGGCAACAAGATGTGGATCACCAACTCCCCCATCGCCGACGTCTTCGTGGTGTGGGCCAAGTGCGTCGGCGGCGACTTCGACGGCAAGATCCGCGGCTTCATCCTGGAAAAGGGCATGAAGGGCCTGTCGGCCCCGGCCATCCACGGCAAGGTCGGCCTGCGCGCCTCGATCACCGGCGAAATCGTCATGGACGAAGTGGAAGTCTCCGACGAGCAGATGATGCCCGGCGTGTCCGGCCTGAAGGGTCCGTTCACCTGCCTGAACTCCGCCCGCTACGGCATCGCCTGGGGCGCCGTCGGCGCCGCCGAGGCCTGCTGGCACACCGCCCGCCAGTACACCCTGGACCGCAAGCAGTTCGGCCGCCCGCTGGCCGCCAACCAGCTGATCCAGAAGAAGCTGGCCGACATGCAGACCGAAATCACGCTGGCCCTGCAAGGCTGCCTGCGCCTGGGCCGCATGAAGGACGAAGGCACCGCCGCGGTGGAAATCACCTCGATCATGAAGCGCAACTCCTGCGGCAAGGCCCTGGATATCGCCCGCCTGGCGCGCGACATGCTCGGCGGCAACGGCATCTCCGACGAGTTCGGCGTGGCCCGCCACCTGGTGAACCTGGAAGTGGTCAACACCTACGAAGGCACCCACGACGTGCACGCCCTGATCCTGGGCCGCGCGCAGACCGGCATCCAGGCGTTCTATTGATCGTCCGCCGATCCCGGCAGTAGGCAAAGCCGCCCCGAGGGGCGGCTTTTCATTGCCTGGCGCCAGCCCTGCTTCGCGCATTGCCGTAAGCCCGGATAGCGGCGGCCTTGCGCAGGCCGTACGCTTTGCGGCATCGGCCAGGCACAGGCCCGGGCGCCCGCGCGCCGTCCCGAGTGCCCGACCCCGGCTTATCCCAACCGACCAGGAGTCGCGCATGCAAGGCAACCCATCCCTCCGCCTGATGGCGGGCATCGCCCTCGCATTCATGGCGCATGGCGCCTATGCCGCCACCACCTTGACAATGGCCACCGAATACCCGGCCACCTCCATGCCCGGCCAAGGCGTATCCACCTTCGCCGAGCTGGTCCGCGCGAAGACTGCCGGCGCCGTGCTCATCGACGCCAGCTACGACGCCGCCAAGGGCATCAAGTCCGGCGACATGATCGACGCCGTGGAGGCCCGCAAGGTGGACGCGGGCGATGCATTCGCCGGCGCCCTGGCCACGAAGTACCCCTTGTTCGGCGTGTCCTCCCTGCCCTTCCTCGCGGACTCGCTGTCCAAGGCCCGCAACCTGAACAAGGCCGCCCGGCCGGCCTATGAAAAACTGCTGGCGGCGCATGGGCAGAAACTGCTCTACACCACGCCGTGGCCGGCGTCCGGCATCTGGTCCAGGCAGAAGATCGACAGCGTCGCGGCCTTGAAGACCCTGAACATCCGCACCTATGACGCCACCTCGCAGAGCGTGATGCAGAAAGCGGGCGCCCAGGCGCGGAACATTTCCTTTGCCGACGCCATGCCGCTGATCGCCAAGGGCGAGGTGAACGCCGTGCTGTCGTCCGGCGACGGCGGCGCGGGCCGCAAGCTGTGGGAACACTTGCCCAACTTCGCCGAGATCAATTACGCCATGCCCATCTCGATCGCGACAATGAACCTGCAGGCCTATCGGGCCCTGGACGCGCGCACGCGCCGCGCCATCGACCAGGCGGCGGCGCAGACCGAAACCGAGCAATGGAAGCGGATCGACGGCCGGCTGCAGCAGAACTACGCCAACATGCGCAAGAATGGCGTTGCGATCAACACCGCCGTGCCCCTGCCGGTGCGAAAAGCGCTGAAGGACGCGGCGTCGGACTCGGTGGCCGCGTGGAAGGCCGCAGCCGGCCCCGATGCCGACGCCATCCTGAAGCAGGCGGGCAAGCAGCGCTAGGCCGCCCCGGCGGTCTCCGGGGGCAGGCGCCCCTGCGCCCTAGTTCTCGCCGGAAAGATCGAAAAGGCTGGTCGCGTCCAGTTCCAGCACGCCTTCGTCGTGCTGGTTGTAGACCGTCCAGGCCCACGTGATGATGCCCAGGTCGGGGCGCGACGAGGATGTGCGCACGCCCTGCACCCGCGCCTCCAGGCGCAACGTATCGCCGGGGCGCACGGGGGTGCGCCAGCGCACTTCGCCCAGGCCGGGAGAACCGAAGGATTCGGAATCGTGAAGCGCCGCCTCCACGGCCATGCGCATGGCCAGCGCGCAGGTGTGCCAGCCGCTGGCGATGAGCCCGCCCCACCGGCCCTCGGAGGCGCGCTGGGGATCGGTGTGGAACCATTGGGGATCGTACTTGCGTGCAAACTCCAGGATCTCCGCTTCCGTCACGGTGACCGGACCGGCCTTGATGAGCATGCCGTCTTTGAAATCGGCGAACTTCATATCGTGGATTTCCCCCCGCAAATGCGATCGGCGCGCCACCGCGCGCCGACCGTCGCTCATGTTTCCGGATCGGATGTTCCGGATCAATAGGTCTCGAAGTGCAGGCGCCCTTCGCGGCGCAGCGCATCATGCAGGATAGACCAATCCTGGCCCGATTGCACCGTCACGTCGCGCAATGCGTCCAGCACGCCCGTTTCCATGCCCTTCAGGCCGCAGACATAGATACAGGTATTGCGGTCCACCAGCAATTCGAGCACCTTGGCGGCGCGGTCCCGGATCAGGTCCTGGACATAGCGCTTGGGCTGGCCCGCCTCGCGCGACAGCGCCAGGTTGATGTCGATGAAATCGGGGGGAAGTTTCATCAATGGGCCGAAATACGGCAGTTCGCGCTCGGTGCGCGCGCCGAAGAACAACATGAGCTTGCCGTTCTCGCCGGATTCGATGCGCCGGCGGCAACGCTCCGTCATGGCGCGCATGGGCGCCGATCCGGTTCCCGTGCAGATCATGATGAGGTTGGCCCCAGGATGGTTGGGCATCAGGAACGTATGGCCGAACGGTCCGATCACCTGCACCTTGTCGTTCTTGACCAGATCGCACAAGTAGTTCGAACACACGCCATGGGCGGCCGCGCCGGCGTGGTCCTCGGTAACCCGCTTGACCGTCAGGGAAAGGTTGTTGTAGCCGGCCCGCTCGCCATCGCGGGGGCTGGCCAGCGAATATTGGCGCGCATGGTGCGGCCGGCCCTGGGCGTCCAGGCCGGGCGGCAGGATGCCGATGGACTGCCCCTCCAGCACGGGAAAGGGCAATTCTCCGAAATCCAGGACGATATGGTGGATGTCGCTGTCCGTATCGGTTCCCGTGACCCGGTAATTGCCGACAACGGTGGCCGTCATGGGCGTCTTGTGCGTATACAGGTTGACGTAGGGATGGGCTGCGGACCAGGGCGGCACCGCCGCGCCCGGCGCCGCGGCGGCGGGCTGCGGCGCGGCGGGCTCGGCCACGGCCGCCTCCGCCCCGGCCGCTACGGGCGGCGCCTGCTCCTGGGGCAGCTCCTCCCAGCCCAGTTGATCGTGCACGGAATGGGCCTCGGCGCGCGCCACCAGCCGCCAATTGTCGATGGCGCCCGTGGGACACGGCGGCACGCAGGCCATGCAGCCGTTGCAGATATCCGGATCCACGACGTAATTGTTGGCGTCGTGGGTGATCGCGTCGATCGGACAGGTTTCTTCGCAGGTGTTGCAGCGGATGCAGATCTCGGGATCGATGAGATGCTGCTTCAGGACTTCTGCTGGTAAGGGAGCGTTCATCGCGGTCTTCCCCATGCTCCGGTAGGCGGCCGCCCGCGCGGCCGCCGCCCCGCCTTAGTTGAAACGGACGTACTCGAAATTCACCGGCTGGCGGTTGATGCCCATGACGGGCGGCGCGATCCAGTTGGCGAACTTGCCCGGCTCGGTCACACGCCCCATCAGCGACGCGACGAAGGCGCGGTCCTCGGGCGTGGGCAGCCACTTGTGACGGTTGGCCTGCCACTGCGATTCGGAAAGAATGTCGCCCTCCGGAGACATCCTGATGCCCGCCAGGGTGCCGATCTGGCGGTTGAATGCCTTGTGCGGCACTTGCAGCCGGAACGGGATGCCGCTTTTTTCGATGACCTTGTTCCAGCGCCCGATGCCGGCGACCGAGTCGCGGATGAAGTCGTCGCGCAGGACTTCGTTCAAGGCGTTCAGCATCGGCACCTCGGCCTCGCCCAGCCTGCCGTTTTCCACCGTCAGCACGCGGTAGGTGTCGTTCTTCAACTGGTGGTCGTCCGTGCGCTTGCCTTCTTCGTAGCGCCCCTTCAGGCCCGAGCTGTAGAAGATGGCCGCGTTGGAGGATTGGTCCGCGCCGAACAGGTCGATGGTGACGCTGTAGTGGAAATTCAGGTAGCGCTGGATGGTGGGCAGGTCGATCACGCCGGCCGCGCGCACGCTTTCCGGATCGTCGGTCTTCAGCTGGTTCATGACTTCGCAGGTGCGCTGGATGACGCGCGAGATGCCCGATTCGCCAACGAACATGTGGTGCGCCTCTTCGGTCAGCATGAACTTGGTGGTGCGCGCCAGCGGGTCGAAGCCCGACTCCGCCAAGGCGCACAGCTGGAACTTGCCGTCACGGTCGGTGAAATACGTGAACATGTAGAACGCCAGCCAGTCAGGCGTCTTTTCATTGAACGCGCCCAGGATCCGCGGATTGTCGGCATCCCCCGAACTGCGCTGCAGCAGCGCGTCGGCCTCTTCGCGGCCGTCGCGGCCGAAGTAGCGGTGCAGCAGGTAGACCATGGCCCAGAGATGGCGGCCTTCCTCTACGTTGATCTGGAACAGGTTGCGCAGGTCGTACTGCGACGGCGCGGTCAGCCCCAGGTGGCGCTGCTGCTCGATCGAGGCCGGCTCGGTATCGCCCTGCGTCACGATGATGCGGCGCAGGTTGGCGCGGTGCTCGCCCGGCACGTCCTGCCAGGCGTCGCGTCCCATGTTCTCGCCGAAATGGATCTTGCGCTGGCCGTCCTGCGGCGCCAGGAAGATGCCCCAGCGGTAGTCGGGCATCTTCACGTGGTCGAAATGCGCCCAGCCGTCGGGCTGCACGCTGACCGCCGTACGCAGGTAGACGTCGAAGCCATGCGAACCGTCGGGCCCCATGTCCTGCCACCACTGCAGGTAATTGGGCTGCCAATGCTCCAACGCGCGCTGCAGCGTGCGGTCGCCGGCAAGATTGACGTTATTGGGGATCTTGTCGGTGTAATTGATTCCGGACATTGTCTCGCTCCTGTTTGTTGGGTCAGACCCGGTTCCAGTCGAATGCGGCCTGCTCGCCCTTGCCGTAGAGCTTGAGCGCGCCCTTGTCGCCGGCTGCGTTCGGGCGGTTGAATATCCAGTTCTGCCAGGCGGTCAGGCGGCCGAAGATCCGGGTCTCCATCGTTTCCCTGCCGCCGAAGCGCAGGTTGGCTTCCAGGCCCGTCAATGCGTCGGGCGACAGGGCGCGGCGCTCTTCCAGCATCATGCGCACCTCGTCGTCCCAATCGATGCTGTCGGGCGCGAAGGTGACCAGCCCCAGTTCCAGGGCCTCGGCCGCGGCCAGCCGCTGGCCCGCGCGCGCGCGAATGGCCTCCAGGGGGCCGCTCTCTTCATGGAAGCGGCGTTGCAGGCGGCTCTGGCCATTGACCAGCGGATAAGCGCCGAAATTGCGGTCGCCCACGACGATCTGCGCGGGCGCCGATTCGTCCTCGTTGTCCAGCATGTAGCTGCGGTCGGCGGCCAGCGCCACTTCGAGCAGGGTGCCGGCGAAGCAGGAGCCCGGCTCGATCAGCGCGAACAGGCTGCGGGACGTGACGTCCAGGCGCGCCAGCGTGCGGCGCAGCATGCCGGCCGTTTCGCGCACGAACCAATGGCCCGAGTGCCGCTCCAACGCGGCGTCGGCTGCCAGGACGCGGTCCGCCTGGCCTTCGGTCTTGAAAATCCAGGTGCCGATATCCAGCTCGTTCGTGCGCATGGACAGGATCGCGTCATCCAGTTCGCGCGCCATCTGCAGCGGCCACCAGGCCGCCCCGGCCGCCAGGATGTCCGCGAGCTCGGTTTGCACATCGGCCTCGGGCGCGCGCAGCGTCCAGGTGGCTTGGCGCTTTTCGCGGTCGATCCGGATGTCCACGTAGCGGTAGGACAGGCTGTCCGCGCTTTCCGCGCGCTGCACGGGCGTCAGCGCGACGCCCTGCTCGCCCGCCGGCCGGTCGCTGCCCTGCGCCAGCGCCTGGGCGCGTTCGCGCACGGCCGCTTCGAAACGGGCGGGCTTGGCCACCTCGTCCACCAGCCGCCAGTCCTTGGCGCGCTGGCCCCGCACGCCTTCCACCAAGGTGCAGAAGATGTCGGCGTGATCGTGGCGCACGCGGCGCTTGTCGGTCACGCGGGTCAGGCCGCCGGTGCCCGGCAGCACCCCCAGGAGCGGCACCTCGGGCAGCGCCACGGAGGAAGAACGGTCGTCGATCAGCACGATCTCGTCGCAGGCCAGCGCCAGCTCGTAGCCGCCCCCGGCGCAGGCCCCGTTGAGCGCGGCGATGAACTTCAGGCCGCTATGGCGGCTGGAATCCTCGATGCCGTTACGGGTCTCGTTGGTGAACTTGCAGAAGTTCACCTTCCAGGCATGCGAGGACAGGCCCAGCATGAAGATATTGGCGCCCGAACAGAAGATGCGCTCTTTCATGCTGGTCACGACCACCGCGCGCACTTCGGGATGCTCGAAGCGGATGCGCTGCAAGGCGTCGTGCAGTTCGATGTCGACGCCCAGGTCGTAGGAATTCAGCTTCAGCTTGTAGCCGGGCCGCAGGCCGCCGTCCTCGGCGACGTCCATCGCCAGCGTGGCGATCGCGCCGTCGAACGTCAGGCGCCAATGGCGGTACTGCCCGGGATCGGTCCGGAAATCCACCCGGTTGAGTGTGCTGCTCATCTGTGTCTCCTCGTACGGCACAACAGGAAAAATACTGCACAACATGAATTATTATGCAGATTACTGGCGAAAAAAATCCCCGTCAAGCGGGGATATGCAAAAAACTTCCTGTTGGCGGCGCCGAGCCCGCTACAGCGGAAGGCCGCAAGCCTTGCGCACCTGCGTGCGCAGGCCCGCGAAGCTCTCCTTCACGTCCAGGTTGCTCGTGACCCAGGTCAGGTCGGCCTTGGCATAGAAGGCCTCGCGTCCCGCCAGGATGCGCTTCAGATCGGCCATCGCCTCGTTGTTGCCCGACATGGGGCGGAAGTCGCCTTGCGCCATGACGCGGCCCATATGTTCTTCAGGGGTGGCGCGCAGCCATACCGTATAGCAATGCGCCAGCAGCAGGTTCAGCGTCGCCGGCTCGGACACCAGGCCGCCCGGCGTGGCCAGGACCATTTCCGGGTAGATCTGCACGGCCTCTTCCAGCGCCCGCCGTTCGTAGCGGCGATACGCATTGGGGCCGTACAGATTGTGGATCTCCAGGATGCTGCATCCCGCCACCCGCTCGATCTCGCGGTTCAGCTCCACGAAGGGGTAGCCCAGGTCGTCCGCCAGCATCTGGCCCAGCGTGGACTTGCCCGCGCCCCGCAGGCCGATCAGCGCCACCCGCTGGGTGCGGTTGGGTCTTTGCGCGCCCGCCCCCACGCCGAACAGCTGGGTCAGCGCCTCGCGCGCGCGCTGCAGGTCGGACTCCGTCCGGCCGCTGAGCAATTCCCTGATCAGCAGCCAATCCGGCGATTCCGTGGTGACGTCGCCGACCAGCTCGGCCAGCGCGCAATTGAAGGCCTTGGCGATCTGCAGCAGCACGAGGATCGACGCATTGCCCACCCCATGCTCAAGATTCGCCAGGTGGCGCTCCGACACGCCGGTCACCTGCGACAGGCTCTTGCGGGTCATCCCGCGTATGGCCCGCAGGCGGCGCACCCGCTCGCCCAATGCCACGAGAAAAGCCTCCCGCCGAGGTTCGGATGGCGCCGCGTCTAGCGCTTGATTCATGTTCTGGCTGACTCCGCAAAAACCCTGATAGTCATCGATTTATGCACTATAGTGCTTGACCCAAATCAATGGAAGCACTATTTTTCCTCAAATGAATTCAACTGCCGGTCAGATGCACGAAAACAGCAGTGGAGTGCATTTCGCTTCAAAAGCGCCGACAAGTGTAAAGGAGGAGCCCCGGTGAGCACGCCAGATCGATTCCATGCCCTGATGCGCGACGTCGCGCGCCTGACGGCCGGCCACAGCCTGGACGCTGGCCTGCAGGCCAAGCTGAACCTCGAGGCCGGCCCGCGCAGCGCGCTGTTCCAGGACATCTTCGCCGCCTGTAGGCAGGGCGTGGCCGACGGCTGGATGTGCAGCCGCGAGGGCGGCGGCATCCGCTACGGCCGCGTCATCAAGCCCGCGCCCGACCTGGCCGACTGCTCGGTGGACGTCGTGGACATGGACAGCCTCGCCGGCCCGCAGCATGCGCATCCCAATGGCGAGATCGACATGATCATGCCGCTCACCGAAGGCGCCCGCTTCGACGGCCACGGCGCCGGCTGGCTGGTCTACGGCCCGGGCAGCGCGCATCGCCCGACCGTGACCGGCGGCCGCGCGCTGGTGCTGTACCTGCTGCCCGGCGGCGCCATCGATTTCGCCCGTCCCTAGCGCCCGCCGACGCCACCGCTTTCCAGAAAAACACAGGCGCGGCATCCGCCCACCAGGACACCAGGAGACAACCGTGAACATCTGTCCCGCCGAACTCAATTTCGCCAGCCACCTGGCGGCGCTCAATGCCCCGCGCGCCGCCAAGCCCGCCTATATCGACGACACGCGCCAGCTCACCTATGGCGAGCTGGCGGAGCGGGTGGCCCGCCTGGGCGGCACCTTGCGCAACCTGGGCCTGCGGCGCGAGGAGCGCATCCTGCTGCTCATGCAGGACACGGCAGACTGGCCCGTCGTGTTCCTGGGCGCGTTGCACGCTGGCGTGGTCCCCGTCGCCGTCAACACCCTGCTGACCGCCGACGACTATGCATACATCATCGGGCACAGCCGCGTGCGGGCGGTGTTCGTCTCGGGCGCCCTGCTGCCCACCGTGCAGGCCGCGTTGAAGCAGGCGGGCGCCGACGTGGAGCACCTGGTCGTGTCCCAGCCCGCGGGCCCTCTGCCGGCCGGCGCGTTCGAGCTCGAAGCCCTGCTGGCATCCGCGCCGCTCGCGCCCGCCGTGCGCACGCTGTCCGACGAAATCGCCTTCTGGCTGTATTCCTCCGGCTCCACCGGCAAGCCGAAGGGGGTGGTCCACACCCACGGCAACCTGTGGCACACCGCCGAACTCTATGCCAAGCCGGTGCTCGGCATCCGCGAAGACGATGTCGTGTTCTCGGCCGCCAAGCTCTTCTTCGCCTACGGCCTGGGCAACGGCCTGACCTTTCCCTTGTCGGTCGGCGCAACCGTCATCCTGATGAGCGAACGCCCGACGCCCCAAGCCGTCTTCGCGCGCCTCACGCGGCACCGGCCGACGGTGTTCTACGGCGTGCCCACGCTTTACGCCAGCATGCTGGCCTCGCCCGAGCTGCCGCCACGCGAGCAGGTCGGCCTGCGCGTCTGTACGTCGGCCGGCGAAGCCCTGCCCCGGGACATCGGCGAACGCTTCACGCGGCATTTCGGCTGCGACATCCTGGACGGGATCGGCTCCACCGAAATGCTGCACATCTTCATTTCCAACCAGGCCGGGCAATTGCGCTACGGCACCACCGGCAAGCCCGTGCCCGGATACGAAGTGCAGCTGCGGGACGAAAACGGGGCGCCCGTGGAGCCTGGCGCCATCGGCGACCTCTACATCAAGGGGCCGAGCGCGGCCCTGATGTACTGGAACAACCGCGACAAGACGCGCCAATGCTTCCTGGGCGACTGGCTCAAGAGCGGCGACAAATACACCTGCGACGCCGACGGCTACTACACCTACGCAGGCCGCAGCGACGACATGATCAAGGTCAGCGGACAGTATGTTTCGCCCGTGGAGGTCGAGAACATCCTGGTGCAGCATGAAGCGGTGCTGGAAGCCGCCGTGATCGGCGTGCCGGATCACGACGGGCTGGTGAAGACCAAGGCCTACGTGGTGCTGCGCCCGGGCTTCGAGCCCGACGCCCGGACCGGCGCCGCGCTGCAGACCTACGTGAAGCAACACCTGGCTCCCTTCAAATATCCGCGCCAGATCGACTTCACCGACGAACTGCCCAAGACCGCCACCGGGAAGATCCAGCGGTTCCGGCTCCGGCAGCTGGAAGAGGCCTCGCTATGAACCGCCCCGCCGCGCCCGGGACCGTCTACGCCGACGTCCATGCGCTGGGGCGCGACATGCGCCTGGAATGCCTGTGGATAGACGCCCCGCGCCCCGGGGCCCCGCTGCTGGTCTTCCTGCACGAAGGGCTGGGATCCGTGTCCATGTGGAAGGACTGGCCGCGGCAGCTGTGCGTAGCGGCCGGATGCCGCGGGCTGGTGTATTCGCGCTATGGCTACGGCCAATCGACGCCGCGGCCGCCGCGGGAAAAATGGCCGACTGACTTCATGCACGGCCAGGCGCGCGAAGCGCTGCCGGCCCTGTTCCGCGCGCTGGGCGTGGATGCCCGGCAAGACAAGCCGGTGCTCTTCGGCCACAGCGACGGCGGCTCGATCGCCCTGCTGTACGCGGCGATGCATCCGGACGCCGTCTCCGGCGTCGTGGCCGCCGCTCCGCACATTTTCATCGAAGACGTGACGCTATCCAGCATCGAGCAGGCCCGGCGCGCCTACCGGGAGACGGACCTGCGCGCCCGGCTGGGCCGCCATCACGCGGATGCGGATTCCGCCTTCTGGGGCTGGAACGACGTCTGGCTCGATCCCGCATTCCGCGACTGGAACATCGAGGAATACCTGGCCCGGATCGCCTGTCCCGTGCTGGCCATCCAGGGCGTGGACGACGAATACGGCACGCTCGCGCAGATACGCGGCATACGCCGCCTCGCGCCCCAGACCGAATTGCTCGAGATCCCGGACTGCCGCCATTCGCCGCACAAGGACCAGCCCGCCCGCGTCATCCAGGCCGTCGCCGCTTTCGTCGGCGGACTGGAAAAACCCCGCTGACCCCGCGTCGGCCCATAACAAGCACGGAGACAAACCATGAACCACGTCCTGACCCGGACCGCGCTCGCCGCGACCCTGATGCTCGCCGCCGGTGGCGCGCAAGCGGCCGACAAGCTCAAGGTCGGCTTCATGCTGCCCTACAGCGGCACCTACGCAGCGCTCGGCAACGCCATCGAGAATGGCTTCAAGCTGTATGTCTCCGAACAGGGCGGCAAGCTGGGCGGGCGTGAAATCGAGTACTTCAAGGTGGACGACGAATCCAACCCGGCCAAGGCGGCCGAGAACGCGAACCGCCTGATCAAGCGCGACCAGGTCGACGTGCTGATCGGCACGGTGCACTCGGGGGTGGCGATGGCCCTGGCCAAGGCGGCCAAGGACGCCGACACCACCCTGATCGTCACGAACGCCGGCGCCAACGCCATTACCGGCCCGCTCTGCGGCCCCGGCATCTTCCGCACCTCGTTCACCAACTGGCAACCCGCCTACGCCATGGGCCCGGTCGCGCACGGCAAGGGCCACAAGACGGCGGTCACCATTACCTGGAAGTACGCCGCGGGCGACGAAGCCATCGGAGGCTTCAAGGAAGGCTTCGAGAAGGCAGGCGGCAAGGTCGTGAAGGAACTGAGCCTGCCCTTCCCCAACGTGGAATTCCAGCCGCTCCTGACCGAGATCGCCGCGCTCAAGCCCGATATGGTGTTCACCTTCTTCGCCGGCGGCGGCGCCGTCAAGTTCGTGCAGGACTACCACGCCGCGGGCCTGGACAAGCGCATTCCGCTGTACGGCTCGGGCTTCCTCACCGACGGCACGCTGCAGGCCCAGGGCGAATCCGCCCAGGGCCTGCTCACCACCCTGCACTATGCGGACGGCCTGAACACGCCTCGCGACAACGCCTTCCGCGCCGACTACGCCAAGGCCTACAAGGCGCAGCCGGACGTCTATGCGGTGCAGGGCTACGACGCCGCGCAGCTGATGCAATCGGGCCTGGCCGCGGTGCAGGGCGATGTCGGCAAAAAGGACGAGTTCCGCAAGGCCATGCGCGGCGCCACCGTGGACAGTCCGCGGGGCCCGTTCACGCTGTCGGCCGCCGGCAACCCCGTGCAGGACATCTACCTGCGCCGCGTCGATGGCCTGGAGAACAAGGTCGTGGAGGTCGCGGTGAAAAAGCTCGCCGACCCAGCCCGCGGCTGCAAGCTCTGATCCGCACCCGCCACAGGGAGGTCCCATGGACTTCAGCATCCTGCTCATCCAGAGCCTGAACGCCTTCCAGTACGGCCTGCTGCTGTTCCTCGTGGCCAGCGGACTGACGCTGATCTTCGGCATCATGGGCATCATCAACCTCGCCCACGGCAGCTTCTACATGATCGGCGCATACATGGCTTTCGCGCTGGGGCCGGCGGTGGACAGATGGCTGGGCGGCGGTTTCCTGGCCACGCTGGCCGTGTGCGTGGCCGCCGCCGCGGGGCTGGGCTATCTGCTGGAGGCAGCCTTCTTCAGTTTCCTGTACCGGCGCAATCACCTGCAACAGGTGCTGATGACCTACGGCCTGATCCTGGTCTTCGAAGAGCTGCGCAGCATCCTCGTGGGCAACGACGTGCACGGCGTCCCCCTGCCCTCGTGGCTGCAGGGCAGCGTTTCCCTGGGCGGCGTCATGACCTATCCGGTGTACCGGCTGTTCATCTCGGCCGTCGGCATCGCGGTGGCGCTGCTGCTGTACTGGGTCATCTCGCGCACCCGGCTGGGCATGATGCTGCGGGCCGGCTCCAGCAACCGCGAAATGACCGCCTCGCTCGGCATCGACGTCAACAGGCTCTACCGCGTGGTGTTCGCGGCGGGCGTGGCGCTGGCGGCGCTGGCCGGCAGCATCGCCGCGCCCGTCTCGTCCGTCTATCCCGGCATGGGCAATGGCGTGCTCATCATCTGTTTCGTGGTCGTCGTGATCGGCGGCATCGGCTCGGTGCGCGGCGCGTTCCTGGCCGCGATGCTGGTGGGCGTCGTCGAGACCTTCGGACAGGTGCTGTTCCCCGCCGCGGCGGGGGTGCTGGTGTACCTGCTGATGGCGTTCATTCTTCTTTGCAAGCCCGAAGGGCTGTTCAAGCAGGGCTGAACATGTTGAACCGACTCTTTCCCGTCGCGGTGCTGCTGGCCCTGGCCGCCTTTTCCTGGAGCGGCAGCGACTACTACACGGGCCTGGCGATCAAGCTCATGATCTATGCGATCTTCGCGCTCAGCCTGCAATTGCTGGTGGGCGGCGCGGGGCTGGTCAGCCTGGGCCATGCCGCTTTTTTCGGCATCGGGGCCTATGTCGCGGCGCTGCTGTCGCCCGAATCCGAGGCGGGGAGCCTGTGGCTGCTGCTGCCGGCCGCGGTGCTGGCCGCGGCGGCCTACGCCGCCGTGACGGGCGCGCTGGCGCTGCGCACGCGCGGCGTGTATTTCATCATGGTCACGCTGGCCTTTTCGCAGATGGCGTACTACGTGTTCCACGATACGGAGATCGGCGGCGGCAGCGACGGCATCTACCTGTATTTCCGGCCCGAACCGTCGCTGGGCGGCTGGCTGCCTGTCGACCTGGCAAATGCCCGCAGTTTCTACTTCTTCGTGCTGGCCTGGCTGGCGGCGGCCTGGGGCTTCCTGGCCCTGTTGCGGCGCTCGCCGTTCGGCGCGGCGCTGGCCGGCATCCGCATAAACGAACAGCGCATGCGCGCCGCCGGCTACTCGACCTATCCCTACAAGCTCGCCGCCTACGTGATCGGCGCCGCGCTGGCCGGCATTGCCGGCTTCCTGTTCGCGCTGAAGGACGGATTCGTCACGCCCGAGCTGCTGGCCTGGGAGCAATCCGGCCTGGTCCTGCTGATGGTGATCCTGGGCGGCATGGGCAGCCTGGGCGGCGCGATCCTGGGCACCGTGGCGCTGGTGCTGCTCCAGGAGCTGTTCCAGTCGCAGGCCCTGTTCGGCGACTATGCGCGCCACTGGCACCTGCCTCTGGGCATCGCCATCATCGCGCTCGTGGCCCTGCTGCCCAACGGGCTGGCCGGGCTGCCCGCGCAGTTGCGCCAGCGCCGCAGCGCCCGCGCCGCCACGACGCCGGACGCCACGGCCAGCCGCCAGCCCGCTGCCGCGCGCCTGCCCATCCAGGGAGAGCCCCATGTCTGAAGTCTTGCTTGCCGCCAGCGCCGTCACGCGCCGCTTCGGCGGTCTGACGGCCGTCAACGGCGTGTCGCTGGATCTGCGGCGCGGCCAGGTGCATGCCGTCATCGGCACCAACGGCGCGGGCAAGTCCACGCTGATCAACATCCTGTCGGGCGAGCTGGCGCCCAGCAGCGGCCAGGTCGTGCTGGACGGACGCGACGTCACCGCATGGCCCCAGCCAGAACGGGCGCGCGCCGGCCTGGGGCGCAGCTACCAGCGCTCGACCATCTTTCCCGAATTGAGCGTGTTCGAGAACTGCAGGCTGGCTGCCCAGGCCCGGCGCCAGCGCTTCTGGCGCTGGTGGCGGCCCGCCTCCGACTGCCGCCGCAGCGCCGAACTCGCTCGGCACGCGCTGGACTGCGCCGGGCTGGCCGACGACGCGGCGCGCGAGGCCGGGCTGCTGCCCCACGGCCGCAAGCGCCAGCTCGAAATCGCCATGTGCCTGGCTGGCGAACCGCAGGTGCTGCTGCTGGACGAACCGCTGGCCGGCATGGGCCCCGAGGAAACCGACCGCATCCTGACGCTTTTGCAGGCGCTGAAACCCGGCCATGCCATCCTGCTGGTCGAACACGACATGGACGCCGTCTTCCGCGTGGCCGAAACGATCACCGTCATGGTCAACGGCGCCGCCATCGCCAGCGGCGCGCCCCGGGAAATCCGCGCCAACCCCGAAGTACGGACCGCCTACCTGGGCGACGAAATGCCGGGAGACGGCCAATGAATACGCTGATCGAGACCGGCGGCCTGCATGTCTACTACGGCGCCAGCCACGTGCTGCGCGGCATCGACATGCATATCGCGCCCGGCGAATCCGTGGGCCTGGTCGGCCGTAACGGCATGGGCAAGACCACCCTGATACGCAGCCTGGTCGGGCAGGTGCAAAGCGCGCGCGGCAGCGTGCGCGTCGACGGCCTCGACTGCACGCGCGCGCGGCCGCATGCGATCGCACGACTGGGCGTGGCCTACGTGCCTGAAGGCCGCGGCATCTTTCCCAACCTGAACGTGCGCGAAAACCTGCTGGTGGCCGCGCGCCCGGGCAGGATGGGCCGCTGCGACTGGACGTACGACCGCGTGCTGGATACGTTCCCGCGCCTGCGGGAACGGCTGGGCCACGGCGGACAACAGCTCTCGGGCGGGGAACAGCAAATGCTGGCCATCGGCCGGGCGCTGATGACCAATCCCGAGCTGCTGATCCTGGACGAAGCCACCGAAGGGCTCGCGCCGCTGATCGTGGCCGAAATCTGGAAGATCATCCGCCAGATCCGCGCCAGCGGCATGTCCACCCTGATCGTGGACCGCAACTACCGCGCGGTCCTGGAACACACCGACCGCTGCCTGGTCATGGAGAAGGGCCTGATCGTGCAGGATGGCGATAGTGCCGCGCTGGCCCGCCAGCCCGAGCAATTGACCAGGCATCTGGGCGTGTAGCCCACGGCGCGCGTTCGGATCAGCCTCGGGCCGCCTCCAGCACGCTCACCGCTTCGCCGTCCAGGGCGACGCACACCTCGGCGCCCTGGCGCAGGCCTGGGTCTCGCCCCGCGCCGGCGACGCACTCCAGGTACAGCGGGGTGCCGCGAGGGGTGCGCAGCAGATAGTTCAGCAGGTTTCCCCCATAGCCGACAGCCTCCACTTTGGCGGGCAGGCCCGGCTGCCCCGCCGGCGCCAGCCGCAGCTTGTGCGGCCGCACCACGAGGCTCACGCTATCGCCTGCGGCGCATGCCGGCGCGGGGCCGGGGACGCGGATGACACCCCCCTCGTAATCCACCGCCACGCCGTCCTGCCCTGCTGAGCGGACAGTGCCCCGCAGCACGTTGCTGCGGCCCAGGAACTCGGCCACGAACAGGCTTGCGGGCCGTTCGTAGAGCTCCGACGGCGAACCGATCTGCGCGATGCGGCCCTGGTTGAAAATGACGATGCGATCGGACATCGACAGCGCTTCTTCCTGATCATGCGTGACATATAGGAATGAGGCGCCCGATTCCTTGTTCAGCTTGCGCAGCTCCCATTGCAGATCGGCGCGCAGCTTCTTGTCCAGCGCCGACAGGGGTTCGTCCAGCAGCAGCGCGTCGGGCCGGTAGACCAAGGCGCGGGCCAGCGCCACGCGCTGCTGCTGCCCCCCGGAAAGCTGCCTGGGATAGCGTCCGGCGTATGCTCCAAGCTGCACCTGCTCCAATGCCGCCCGCGCGCGAACGCGCGCTTCGCCGCTGGCCACTCCGCGTATAGACAGCGGAAACCTGACGTTCTGCTCCACGGTCATATGGGGAAACAGCGCATAGCCCTGGAACACCATGCCGAACCCCCGGTCCTCGGGCGGACGGCGGGTGATCGGAGCGCCGCGGTGGAAAATCTCGCCGGCCGTCGGCGTGACGAAGCCGGCGATCGACATCAGGGTCGTCGTCTTGCCGGATCCCGACGGGCCCAGCAGCGTCAGGAATTCTCCCGGGGCCAGCGAAAAATCGATGCCGTCCAACGCCGCCGTCGAACCGAAGAGCTTGCGCAGCCCCTGCACGCGCAAGAGCGGCGCAGCCGAAGATAGAACTGAATTCATGAGGACTCCCGCTTTTCTTTCCGGTGCGCGAGCAGGCGCTCGACGCACAGGCAGATGAAGGTGATCAAGATCATCAGGGTGGCCACGGCCGCGATCGTGGGATCCACGTTCTCGTTGATTCCATCCCACATCGCCCGCGGCAGCAGGTAGACGTTGCGCGTCGTGATGAACAGCAGGACAACCAGCTCGTCCCAGGACACGATGAACGCGAAAATGGCCCCCGAGACGATGCCGGGGCGAATGCCGGGCAGCGTGATGCGTGACAGCACCTGTAAGGGCCGCGCGCCCATCGAGCGCGCGGCCTGCTCCAGCCGCGGATCGAAATTTGCCAGCGCGGAACCGACCGACACGAAGACGAAAGGCGTCGCCGCGACCACATGGGCGAGCACCACGCCCATGTAGGTGTCGAGCAGCCCCAGGTCGATATACAGGCGGTAGTACGCCAGCGCCCCCACGATGGTGGGCACGATGAGGGGCAGCAAAGCCAGCATGCGCACCAGGCCTCCGAGCCGCGCGCCCAGCTTCCAGGCGCCTATCGCGGCCGCGCAGCCCAGGCAGGTCGCGGCCAGCGTAGACACCGCGGACACGGCAATGCTCTGCAGCAGGCTTTCGCGCCAGACCGGGCTTTCCACCAGTTGCCGGTAATGCTGCAGCGACCATGAATCCGCCGGAAACGACAGATAGCTGCGGTCGGTGAACGACACGGGAATCACCACCAGCGCCGGCAGGAACAGATATGCCAGCACCAGCGCCGCACACACTGCCGCGCCCGCGAACCACCACGATGGACGTATGCTCATGGCGCACCGAACAGGGAAGGAACGCGCACGCAGCGCGACATCAGGACCAAGCTCAGCACCACCGCCGCAAGCAAGGCGCTGGCGAATGCCGTGGAGATCCCCCAGTTCATGGTTTCGCTGATTCCGAACTCGATGTACTGGGCCACCATCACGGTCTTGCCGCCGCCCAGCAGGGCCGGAGTGATGAAGAAACCAAGGCAGAAAATGAACACGAGCACCGCCGCCGCCAGCACGCCGGGCAGGGACAGCGGCAGGTACACACGCAGAAACGTGCGCACGGGCCCGGCTCCCAGCGCGCGGGAGGCCGCCATCAGGGAACGGTCCATACCCAGCATATTGGTCAGCATCGGCAACACGGCGTACGGGATCATGTAATGCACCATGCCGATCAGCACGCCGGTTTCGTTGCGCAGGAGGGCCAGCGGCCGGTCGGCCATTCCCAGCGCCATGAGCGTTGCGTTGACCACCCCTTCCCTGGACAACAGCAACACCCAGGCGAACGCCCGGACCAGCACCGACAGCCAAAACGGCACCAGCAGGCAGATCGTCATCCAGCTCCGCACATGCGCAGGCACATTGGCCATGACGTAGGCCACGACGTAGCCCAGCACCAGGGCGATCAAGGTCGTCCAGATGCATATCCTGGCGGTGGTCGCCATGATCTTGAGATAGAGCGGCTGAGTGAACAGCGCCACGTAATTGCCGATGCCGGGCGCGGGCTCCGTGAAGCTGATCGCCAGGATGCGCAAGACCGGCAGCAGGAACAGCCCGCCGACCAGCAACACCACGGGCAAGACCAGCGCGATGGGTAGCGAACGCTGCATGATTCAGTCCTCCTCGGGCAGTTCATCCGTCCAGGACGCAAGCGGCGACCGGAACGCGACGCGCCCGCCGACTAGCGTCGCGCGCACTTCCGTTGCGCGGATCGCGTCGGCGGGGATGTCGTACAGGTTCCGGTCCAGCACGATCAGATCGGCCAGCTTGCCCGGGGCCAGCGTGCCCTTGGACCCGGCCTGGCGCTCGGCGATGGCGGGATTGACGGTGTAGCAACGCATGGCTTCGTCCACCGAGATCGCTTGCGCGGCGCCGATCTCGGCGCCCGACGCGGTCTTGCGCGTAACCATGGACCACATGCCGAGAAACGGATTGCGGTCGCAGACCGGAGCGTCCGAATGCCCGCAGACCAGCACGCCCCTGTCCAGCATGTCGCGATGGGGCCAAAGCCAGGGCCAATCGGAGGCGGGCCGATTGCGCAAATAGGCGTCGCCCAGGTTGTAGGCGAAACCGGCCGCGGAAGAGTCGATCACGCCCAGCCGCGCCATGCGCTGCTGAATGGAAGGCGGCGCGCAACAGCAATGCTCGATGCGCGGGGGAACGGCGCCGGGATGGGCGGCCATTGCCGTCTCGAACGCGTCCAGCGCGAAATCGATGCCGCGGTCGCCGTTTCCGGTCGCGGCGGCCTGCAGGCCCGCGCCCATGACGCGGCCGACCTTGAATGCGAGTTCGTCGGCCGAGAAGTTCACGTCGCCGAACTCGGGCGGCTCCCCCGTGGCGCCGGCATGCGCCGCATAAGGCTGATAGTACGCGGCGGTGCGGCCGCTGGTGCTGCCGTCCGATCCGTACTCGACGCCAAGCAGGTGCAGGTACGCGTCGCCGTCGCCGAATCGGGCGCCGGACAGCAGGACCTCGTCCACCAAAGCCTCGTCACGCCCGTTGAGCATCATGCCCACGCGCACCCGCAAGCCGCCCTGGCGATGCAGGCGCCGATAGGCCTGCATCGCCAGGCCGCTGGTCAGCGCATTGTGCACGCTGGTGATGCCCAGTCTGGCCATCTCGCCGAAGATCGCCGGGTACCCGTCCAGATAATCTTCGACCCGGTCGCCCGCCGCGATATGCGTGGTGAACGCGAACACGCCCCGGCCGCGCGCCATGCCCGCCTGCTCGTTCAGGCAATGCTCTGGCACCGCGCGTGCCAGGCCGCTGGCCTTCAAGGCGACGAAGGCGGCCAGGCTGCCCACGCCGACCTGCGCGTCGCGGCGCAGCAGGAAGACCGCGCGCCCTGGCGCTGCCGCATCCAGCGCCGAGCGCAAGGGATAACCGCCGATATCGTTTTCGTCGAGGCGGAAACCCAGGTACCAGGCGCCGGCGGGCGCCTTGCGATGAAACGCCGCAATGCGTTCGAGCAGAACGGCCTGGGCCCCGATTCCCGAGAGGTCGTCCCAGCGCCCCGCCTTCACGGCCTGCCCATCCGGATGGCAATGGCTGTCGTTGATGCCCGGCATGGCGAACGCTCCCTCCAGGCCGATCCGAACGGTGCCAGGGCCCGCGAGCGCCAGGCAATCAGCGTCGCTCCCTGCCCCGATGACCCGGCCGCCGTGTATTGCCAGCGCCTGCACCACGCCCAGGGACGCGTCCAGCGTGGCGATGCGGCCGCCATGCAACACCATATCCGCGTATGCGCTCATGTTGCCCGCTCAACCGGTGATAACTTTGACGTACTCGTTATAGATGCGGTCCTGGTTCTCGCCGTGCCAGCTTGCATTGGCCACGATCTGCTGCCGGAAATTGTCGTCGTCGGTCGGATTGTCCTTGCGCAGTTCCGGCGGCACCAGCGCGCTGGCGGCAGGATTGGCGGGGCCATTGCCCATGAGCCGCAGCAATTCGATCTGGCTCTCCGGCGACTGCGTGGAGGCGATGAAGTCGAATACCTTGCGCCCCGCGGGATTGCCCTTGGGCACCAGCCAGCCCGCCGGGATCAGGATGCCCTGGTTCCAGGTGAAATCGATGCTGGAGCCGGGCTCCCGGCGCATCACCACGGCGCGGGTGTGCCACACCAGGCCCATCGTGGCTTCGCCCTGCCGCAACAGCTGCTGGCTCTCCGCCCCCGTCTTCCAGAAAATGGCGTGTTCCTTGATCGCGGCGATCTTCTCCAGCGCGCGCTTTTCATCGATGGGATAAATCTTGCTGGCGTCCGCGGGCACGCCATCGGCCATCAGCGCGGCCTCCAGCGAGGCCAGCACGCGGTCCGGCAGGATGCGAGTGCCGGGAAAGTCCTTGGTGTTCCAGAAGTCGGCCCAGGTTCTGGGCGCGCGGTCTCCAAAGGCCTGCTTGTCGTAGGCCAGGACAAAGCTGTAGATGAAATGCGAAATTCCGTATTCGCTGCTGAAGCCCGGGCGGACCTTGTTGCGGTCCACGATCGAATAATCGATCGGCTCCAGATAGCCTCGCTTGCCCAGCGAATGCGCGGCCGCGAGATTGGCGTCGCATACGTCCCACACCACGTTCCTGGATTCCACCATAGTGCGGATCTTGCCGAAGGAAGGCCCGGTTCCGTCGAACTCCACTTTGGTGCCCGTGGCCTTTTCAAATGGCTTGCCCCAGACGGTGGGCTGGTGCTTGATGGCGTCTCCGCCCCAGTTGCAGACAACGATCTTCCCTGCATCCGCGCGCGCGCGGCGCACCGGCAGCATGGCCCCCGCGCCAACGGCGCCCAACAAGCCCAGAAGCTGGCGCCGGCGCGCGGAAGACAGCGTGGGATCGCTCAGCGCAAGGCGCGCCGCATCGGTCATGCAAGGGTCTTGCGTGGGCATCTTCATCTGCAGGCTCCGGAAGGAATCGAAGGAGCAGGCATGATGACGACGCGATTTCTTTCATGCAATATATGAGTTTTGCACCTATCCGGGCTTCCCCCTAGGCCCTTCCCTCATGAGCCCTCGCGCGCATCTCGGCCTGAGCAGATCCCACGAATTGCGCGAACCCAGTTTCGCGCAGCTGGGCGTCTTCAATGCAATCATGATTTCAGGTTCCGTGTCGCGCGCGGCAAAGCTGCTGGGCATGACGCAATCGGCCGCCAGCAAAATGCTGCGGCAACTGGAGGATGACACGGGCCTGGCGCTGTTCGAACGCACCCACCAGCGCCTCGTTCCGACACCGCAGGCGCTGCAACTGCACGAGAGCGTCGAACATCTCTACGGCTCTTACGGCGTGGTCCAGCGGCTGATCGGCAGCCTCGCCAATCCCGATCATGGCAACGTGACCGTGGCCGCCATTCCCACGCAGGCCGCGACCTTTCTTCCCGAAGCCGTGAAGCGGCTGCGGGAAAGGCATCCCGGCATCACCGTCACGCTGGAAATACTGGCCAACCAGCCCATTGTCGAGCGCGTGCTGAACGGGCAGGCGGATTTCGGCCTGGTGCATGACATCACCGCGTCGCCCGACACCCACAACGAAGACCTCGGGCCGCAGCACCTGGTTTGCGTGGCGGCGCGCGGTCACCGCTTTGCCAGCCAGGAACAGGTCACCGCGCAGGACCTCAAGTCGGAGACTTTCCTGTCCTACGGGCCGCAAACGAATTTCGGAAGCTTCCTGGAAATCGCGTTCACCGAAGCGGGCCTGCACATGCCGGTATCGGTGGAGGTCACCTCATCGGCGGCGCTGCTGGCGCTGATACGCGCCGGCGTAGGGGTAGGCCTGGTGGAACCCGCGGCAATCGCCCCCTTTCCCCTGAATCAGTTCGTGATCAGGCCGTTTCGTCCCAGCCTGCTCATTCACTCGCGCATCGTGCGTTCGCGCATACGGCCGCTGACGCGCCACGCGGAATTACTGCTGGAAGAATACCGCGCCGTCGTCACCGCGCCCCAGCCCGGGTACTTCCTGAGCTGAGGCGCGGCGCCATTCAAATCACCGCTTCGATCAGGAACGGTCCGCGGCGCTTCAGCCCTTCCTGCAGCGCGCGCGCGAATCCTTCCACCGTATCCACGCTGACGGCTTCCACGCCCATGCCGCGCGCAAGATGCGTCCAGTCCAGGTGGGGCTCTTGCAGGTCCAGCATGCGGCGCGCGTTGCGGCCGGGCTCCTGCACGCCCACGTTCTTCATTTCGCCGTGCAGCGTGGCGTAGGACCGGTTGGCCAGGATCACCGTGAGGCAATCGAGGTTCTCGCGCGCCTGCGTCCACAGCGCCTGCAGGGTGTACATGCCGCTGCCGTCGGCCTGCAGCGTGACGACTTTGCGGTCCGGGCAGGCCACCGCGGCGCCGGTCGCCAACGGCAGGCCGATACCGATGGCGCCGCCGGTCAGCATCAGCCAGTCGTGCGGCGCGCTGCTGGCGCTGTAGATGGGAAACTCGCGGCCCTGGGTAATGGATTCGTCGCACACGATGGCCTGCTCGGGCAGCATGTGCGCGACCAGGATGTTCACGGCCGCGCCGGTCAGCTTTCCGGATTGGGGCACGTCGTAGCTGGCGGCGGGCGCCGCCAGGCGCGGCGCGTCCGCCGCGATGCCCAGTTCATCGGCCAGCCATTCCAGCGCATGCGCCAGGTCCTGCTCCGCGGTGGCCAGCACGACCTGGTTGCAATCGGTGGGGGCGAGCAGGCTGGGTTTGCCCGGATAGGCAAAGAAGCCGACCGGCGACTTCGCGCCCACCAGCACCAGATGCCGGACGTCTTTCAGCTTGGCCACGGCCATGTCGATCGGATAGGGCAGGCGGTCGACCGGCGTGCGGGAGCCGCCGCGCTCGATGCGGCGATTCGACGTTTCCGACACCAGGCGCGCGCCGGTGGCGCGCGCGATGCGGCCAGCGGCGTTGAGGGCGCGCTCGCGCAGCGCCGCGCCGCCCAGCATCAGGGTCACGACTTCGCCGGAACGGATCGCGGCCGCGGCGGCGCGCACCGCCTCCGCCGTGGTCTGGGTCAGCGGCGCGGCCGGGGCCAGCACAGGCTGGGCCGCGCTCTCGGGCAGCTCGGTCCAGGCCGTATCGGCCGGCAGGATCAGCGTGGCGATATTGCCCGGCGACTGGCGCGCCACGCCGACGGCCTCGGCCGCGTCGGCGGACAGCGCGGCGGCCGTCATCGTGCGCTTGACCCAGTGCGACATCGGACGCGCCACGCCTTCGACATCGCTGGTCAGCGGCGCGTCGTATTGGACGTGGTAGGTGGCATGGTCGCCCACGATGTTGACCATGGGCGTGCGCGCGCGCTTGGCGTTGTGCAGGTTGGCCAGGCCATTGCCCAGGCCCGGCCCCAGGTGCAGCAAGGTGGCGGCCGGCTTGTCGGCCATGCGCGCATAGCCGTCGGCCGCGCCCGTCACCACGCCTTCGAACAAGCCCAGCACGCAACGCATTTTGGGCTTGCGATCCAGGGCCGCCACAAAGTGCATTTCCGAGGTGCCCGGATTCGCAAAGCAAACGTCCACATCGTTGGCAAGCAAGGTGTCGCAAAGGCTGTCGGCGCCGTTCATCGTGTTTCCCTAGTCGTTATCAATGGCTTGCGGGCGCGCCATCGCGGCCGCGTGATGGACATCATAGGTAGCCCGGGCGGGGCGGGGTAGAACCATTTCCGCTTGCGCGCATGGAACCATTCCCGCGCATTCCGCCTGCCGGAACAAAGCGGCGAACCGCCCTGCGCGGAAGCGGCCTGCAAGGGACGGCCGCCCGCGCTCAAGCCAGTATCTGCCCCAGGAACGCCTGCGCCCGCTCGGAACGCGGCGCGCGGAAGAAATTGTCCGGCGTGTCCGCTTCCACGATCGCGCCCTGGTCCATGAACACGACCCGGTCGCCCACTTCGCGCGCGAAACCCATTTCGTGCGTCACGCACACCATGGTCATGCCATCCCGCGCCAGCGCGACCATGGTGTCCAGCACTTCCTTGACCATTTCCGGGTCCAGCGCGGAAGTGGGTTCGTCGAACAGCATGATCTTGGGTTGCATGCAGAGGGCCCGCGCGATCGCCACGCGCTGCTTCTGGCCGCCCGACAACTGGCCCGGGTACTTGGCCGCGTGTTGCGGGATCTTGACGCGTTCCAGATAGTCCATCGCGCAGGATTCGGCCTGCGCCTGCGGCACGCCCTTGACCAGCATCGGCGCCAGCGTGCAGTTCTCCAGCACGGTCAGGTGCGGGAACAGGTTGAAATGCTGGAACACCATCCCGACCTCGGCGCGGATGCGCTCGATGTTCTTCACGTCTTCGTTGAGCTCTATGCCGTCGACGACGATGCGGCCTTTCTGATGCTCCTCCAACCGGTTCAGGAGCCGTATGGTGGTGGACTTGCCGGAACCGGACGGGCCGCAGAGGATCAGCTTTTCCCCGGGCAGCACATCCAGCTCGAGATCGTCCAGCACCTGGAAATCGCCATACCATTTGCACACGCCCTGCATCGTGATGATCGGGGCGGAAGCGTTCAATCCATCCATCGCGTCAGGCCTTCGAAATATCGTGGTTTTCGCCGGCGCCGCTCCAGTAGCCCGGCACGGTCAGGCGCTTTTCGGAACGGCGGAACACATACGACAGGACGCTGCACATGGCGAAGTAGATGACGCCCACCATCGTGTAGACCGTCAGCGCCTGGAACGTGGCCCCGGCCAGCATCTCGCCCGCCCGCATCAGTTCATAGACGCTGATGACGGCGACCAGCGAGGTTTCCTTGATCAGCACCAGCGCATAGTTGCCCAGGGCCGGAAACACCGTGCGCAACGCCTGCGGCAGGACGATGCGGCGCAAACGCTGCACCTTGCGCAGCCCCAGCGCGCGGGCCGCCTCGTACTGGCCCGTGTCCACCGACTGTATGCCGCTTCTGAAGAGTTCCGCCAGATAGGCGCCGAAATTGAGGGTCAGGCCGAGCACGCCGGCGACGAAGCCGTTGATCACCACGCCCATTTCCGGCAGGCCGTAGTAGATGTAGAACAGCTGCAGCAGCAGCGGCGTGCCCCGTATCACGTCGATGTAGAACCGCGCCACCCGGCTCAGCACCGGAGAGGGCGAAAGACGGCAAAGACAGACGACCAGGCCCAGCGCCACCGCCAGGAAAGCCGACGTGAAAAACAGCGCCAGGGTCCAGACCGTGCCCTCGGCCAGGGGAGTCAGGTACATGCGCAGGGTAGCGAGATCCAAGACGTGCTCCTTGTCCTTGCGGTTGCGGGCTTACTTGCTGATCAGGTCCGGCACGCCCCACTTCTGTCCGATGGCGGCGAGTTCGCCGTTCTTCTTCATCTCGGCCAGCGCCGCGTTGACCGCCTCCAGCAGCGCCGTATTGCCCTTTTGCACGGCCATGCCCACCTGCCACTTGCGCTGGGGCTGATAGCCCGTATCGAGCTTCACGCCCGGAATGTTCTTGGTCTTGATCTGATAGACGATGCTGGGCGGATCCACGATGCCCAGATCGATGCGGCCCGCGCGCACGTCGGCCAGCAGCGTGGAGTAGTCCTGGTAGGTGGAGACCTTGGTGCCGGGCATGTCCTTGATCATGTTGAACTGCACCGAGTCCACCAGCACGCCGACGCGCCTGCCCTTCATGTCCTCGAACTTGCCGTATTTCCTGTCGGCCTTGTCGCTGACCACGACGCCCTCGCCCCATTCGTAGACCGGCGCGGAAAAATCGATGGCCTTGGCGCGCTCCTCCGTGATGAACAGCGGCGCGGACATGACATCGGCGCGGCCGGAGGTCAGGGTCGGGATCAGGCCGGAGAACGGCACGTCGGACAGCTTGTCCGCAACCTTCAGGTGCTTGGCCACGGCTGCCGCCACGTCCACCATGATGCCTTCCAGCTGGTTGGATTTCGGATTTTTGAAGCCGTGCGGCGGCGCCGATGCGGTCGTGACGACGTTGAGGGTCCTGTCCGAGCGGACTTCGTCCAGCGTGCGCGCCTGCGCGCCGGATTGAATGAGCAGGCCGGCCGCCGCCAGGCCCAGCAGGATGGATGTGAGCTTCATCGTTTTTCCCCTTGGATGAAATTGGATGGCAAGGTCTCGCCGGCTCAGGCCGGGCGCCCCTGCGGGTACTGCTGCACTGCCGCCGCCGCCAACGCGCAGAATTCCTGCATGACGGTGGCCGCCAGGAAGGCCGTGGCGCCCTGCACGTCCTGCGGCGGCGACACGGTGTTGACGTCGAACGCCACGAAGTTCAGGCCCGCGAGCTGGCGCAGCAGCGCCAGCCCTTCCTTGGGAGAGAGCCCACCCCACTCCGGCGTGCAGACGCCCGGCGCGCAGGAGGGGTCGAAGATGTCCATGTCGAAGCACAGGTAGACCGGCCGCTGGCCGATGCGCCGCTTGATGTCGGCAAGCGCGGCCTGCTGGTCGCGGTCGAAATCCTCGTAGGGCACGATCGTGTAGCCCACCTCTCGGCCGAACTCCAGCACGCCCGGCATGAACGAGCTTCCGCGCGTGCCCACGTGGAAGCTGGAGGCCACGTCCAGCAGGCCCTCTTCCGCCGCCCGCGTGAACGTGGTGGCCGTGTTGTAGCCGGGGATGGGATAGGTGTCGGTGTGCGAATCGAAATGCAGCACGACGAAATCCGGATGGCGCCGCGCCACCGCGCGCAGCTGCGGCAGCGTTACCGCGCCATCGCCGCCCATGGAAATGGGAATCGCGCCCCGGTCGAGGATGGCGCCGATGCCGGCCTCGATCAGCGGATAGGACGCCTCGGGATCGCCCGGATGGCAGGCTACGTTGCCCACGTCGATGGCGCGCAGGAACTCGGGCGGATTGTCGATGCCGTTGCGGCGAAAGATGTCGACGGGGCGCAATAGCCTCGATTGCTCACGGATGGCGTCCGGCCCCTGGCGCGACCCCACGCGGAACGGATGCGTGCCGCAATCGAAGGGGATGCCCACCACGCAGGCTCGCGCCTCGCCGGTTCCTGCGGCGCGGACGGACGGCAGGCCCATGAATCCCGACACGGGATGGAAACAGACTTCGGCTGACTGCTGCACAACACGGCTCCTGTGCGGCGCCCGGCTCGTACATCGCCGAGCTATTTAGATTCGACTGAATCGCTATGCGATACGCTTATGGCGAAATAAGAGTATCAAGCACGAGCACAGGCCGCCAATTAGGGAGTTTCCCCTAAAGGCTGGAAAATTAGTTGAGTGAATTTATCGGAATTAGAGGTTCTCGGCTTCCATCGGCGCGCCGCGCAAGGCGCCTCCCGGAGGCTCCATTTCGTAGAATGGGCGCGTGCGGCCCAGGGTGCGCGACGCGCTGATGGCGTGCGCGGTTTCCATGACCTGCGGGCCGAATACCGCTTGCGCCTGTTCGAACGACCAGCGGCTGGACGGCACCGACACGTTCACCGCCCCCACCGGCGTGCCCCCGGCGTCCAGCACGGCGGCGCTGACCGTGATGTCGCCCGGATAGAACTCGCCATTGGAGCGCGCATAGCCATGGCGCCGCGCGAATTCCAGTTCCGCCAGCAAGGCGTCCATGTCCGTGATCGTTCCCACCGTGTATGCCTTGCGGTCGCAGCGCTCCAGCAGGCCGCGCGCCACGGAAGCGTCCAGCCTGGCCAGCACCGCGCGGCCCGCCGCCGTGCAATACAGGGGCAGCCGCATGCCTACCGGCATGTTCACGAACATCTCTTTGTGGGTCGCGAACCGCGCGACATAGACCATGTCCAGGCCATCGGGCTCGGCCAGGCTGCAGGTTTCCTGGCTGTTGCGGTTCAGCATGTGCAAAAAGGGATTGCCCCCCAGCACCAGCGGGCTGGTCTGCACATACTTCATGCCCAGTTCCAGGGACCACGGCGCCAGCGAGAACTTCTTGCTGCCCGGGTCCTTGCGCAAATAGCCCAGTGTCCAGAGCGTATGGGCAAACCTCTGGACGGAGCTCTTGCTCAGGCCGGTCGCGTCGGCCAGCTCCGGCAAGGTCATGGCCGGCTGCCCCTCGCTGAACGCCCGCAGGACGGAAACGCCGCGCGCCAGCGCGGTGATGTACAGGGGAGAGTCCTCGGCGTTTCGGGTCGGTATCATGGCGCAGCGCGTCCGATGGGAAAGCGCATAGCGTACCGTATTACGGTGCGCTCATATCGCACCGCGAATCAGGGGCGCCAAGGGATGCGCCGACGCCCGCCTGCCCGCGTCCGATGGCCAAAAAAAGCCCAGGCGCGAGCCTGGGCCGTTCGTCACGCCCGCGAGCGCTTCAACGTATCGGCCACGGGTACATGGCGCCGCCCTTGCTCCACAGCGCGTTCGTGCCGCGCTGCAGGCCCAGCTTGCTGTCCTTGCCGACGTTGCGGTCGAAGACCTCGCCATAGTTGCCCACGGCCTTGATCGCGTTGTAGGCCCACTTTTCGTCCAGGCCCATGTTCTTGCCAGCGCCCGGGGTCACGCCGAGGATGCGCGAAATATTGGGGTTTTTGCTCTTGAGCATCTCGTCCACGTTCTTTTGCGTGATGCCGTATTCCTCGGCCTCCATCAGCGCAAACAGCGTCCAGCGCACGATGCCCAGCCAGTTTTCATCGCCCTGCCGGACCATCGGGCCGAGCGGTTCCTTGGAGAAGCGTTCCGGCAGGATTTCGTAGTCGTCGGGATTGGCGACCTGCGTGGCCCGCACGGCGGCAAGTTGCGAAGAGTCGTCGGTGAACGCATCGCAGCGGCCGGACTCGAAGGCGCGCACGACTTCGGTCACCTTGTCGATCACGACGGGCTTGAATTCGATGTTGTTCGCGCGGAACCAATCCGCCAGGTTGAGTTCGGTGGTGGTGCCCGGCTGCACGCAGACCGTGGCGCCGTTGAGTTCCTTGGCGCTCTTGACGCCCAGCTTCTTGCTCACCAGGATGCCCTGGCCGTCATAGAAGCTGGCGGCGACGGCCGACAGGCCCAGCGACGTATCGCGCGTCTGCGTCAGCGTGACGGTGCGCAGCAGCACGTCCACTTCGCCCGATTGCAGCGCGGTGAAGCGCTGCTGGGTGGACAGCGCGGTCCCCTTGAATTTGGTCGGATCACCGAACACGGCCGCGGCGACGGCGCGGCAGATGTCCACGTCCATGCCTTCCCATTCGCCCTTGCTGTTCGTCGCCGAGAAGCCCGAGACCCCGTCGGTCAGGCCGCATTGGACGAACCCCTTTTTCTTAACCGCGTCCAGGGTGGGACCCGCCACCGCCGCCTGCGACGCGCAAGCCAGGGCAAGGGCACTGGCTGCAAACAAGATGGACCGCTTCATTATTGCCTCTCCTGAGATGGATGCCGCACCGGCTTGTAAGCCGGCTGCGTTTGAAACCAGGCCCAGCTTTACAGGGCCGGCCGCCAGATTAAGCGATGTCCACGGCGTGAACAACGCGACGCGGCCTAGTGGAAACCCGAGGGAAACGCCGGCCCGCGGGCGAGTTTTCCCGTTGTCCGGTGATCGAACTTTATCGCCCGGCCGCGCGGCGCGCACGTCTTTGCCCGCGTGCCATACTTTTTTCGCGCTCTGGCCGTTCGCAGCCACAGCCGCCACCGCTAAAAAAAGGGCGCGCCATCGATGCACGGACGCGCATCCCTAGACGGCCGATTCATGGAGGAGACAGATTCCATGGCATATGCAAGCAAATCGCGGCTTCGCCGCCACACCCTGAAGACCCTGTTGTGCGCGGTCCTGACCGCCGCGGGACTGGCCGCCGGCCCCGCCCAAGCGGCGGACGACTGGCCGAACAAGCCCATCAAGATCATCGTCCCCTACACGCCCGGTGGATCGACCGACATCGTCACCCGCATCGTGATGGAAAAGCTGGGGCCGCGCCTGAAGCAGACCATCGTCGTGGAAAACCGGCCGGGCGCCAACAGCAGCGTGGGTTCGGCCATGGCCGCCAAGGCGGAGCCGGACGGCTACACCTTCCTGTCCATGCTGCCGGCCTACATCATCAACTTCCATCTGTACAAGCTGGCCTACAGCCCGGCCGACCTGACGCCTGTGGTGCAGATGGCCGACCTGCCGCTGTTCCTGTTCGTTGCCGAAGACCTGCCGGTGAAAACCGTGGCGGACCTGGTCGCCTACGCCCGCAAGAATCCGGACAAGCTCACCTACGCCTCCAGCGGCAACGGGTCCAGCGCGCACCTGACCGGCGCCGACTTCGCCCTGCAAAGCAAGATCACAATGACGCACGTGGCCTACAAGGGCAGCGCTCCCATCCTGACCGATCTGCTGGGCGGGCGCGTATCCATGGTGTTCGACCCTATCCTGGTGCCGATGCAATACGTAAAGCAGAACCGCCTGAAGGCGCTGGCGTTCACCGGCAAGGAGCGCTGGCCGACCGAACCCGACATCCCCACCATGGAGGAGGCCGGCCTGCCCGGCTTCGTCACCGGCTCCTGGGCCGGGCTGATGGCGCCGGCGAACACGCCCAAGCCCATCATCGAACGCATGGCGCGCGAGATCAGCGAAATCGTCAAGGAACCCGATGTCAGGCAGAAATTCCTGGACGCCGGCTTCCTGCCCGCGGGCGGCACCACCGAACAATTCGCGGCGCTGATGAAGAAGGACTCAGCGCGCTACGCCGAAATCATCAAACAGGCGCACATCACCGTGAACTGAATGCGGCGGGCGCGCCCGCCGCGCCCGCCCCTGACGGGATCCACCATGATCGACAAGTTTTTCGACACTCCCGAGGCGGCCGTCTCCGACATCCACGACGGGGCCACCGTGCTGGTCGGCGGTTTCGGCGGAGCGGGCATGCCCACGGAGTTGATCCATGCCCTGATCGAACAAGGCGCGCGCGAGCTCACCGTCGTCAGCAACAACGCGGGCAACCACGAGACCGGCCTGGCCGCGCTGATCAAGGCGGGGCGCGTGCGCAAGGTGATCTGCTCGTTTCCCAAGGCCTCGCATTCCTGGGTCTTCGACGGCCTGTACCGCGAGGGCCGCATCGAACTCGAATGTGTGCCCCAGGGCACCATCGCCGAACGGCTGCGGGCGGCCGGCGCCGGGCTGGGCGGCTTCTTCACGCCCACCGCCTACGGCACGGAACTCGCGCAGGGCAAGGAGACCCGCATCATCGACGGCCGCGGCCATGTCTTCGAGCGGCCCCTGCACGGCGATTTCGCGCTGGTGAAGGCGGACCTGGCCGACCGCTGGGGCAACCTCACCTACAACAAGAGCGCGCGCAACTTCGGGCCCATCATGTGCATGGCGGCCAAGGTCGCGATCGCGCAGGTGCGGGCCAAGGTGGCGCTGGGCGAATTGCCGCCCGAGGCCATCGTCACGCCCGGCATCTTCGTCAAGCGCGTCACCCAGGTGGCCAACGCCGCCTTCTCCAGCTGAGGAAGCCCATATGTTCCAACCCCTGACCCGCGAGGCCATGGCGCGCCGCCTGGCGCTGGACATCCCCGACGGCAGCTATGTCAACCTGGGCATTGGCATGCCCGTGCTGGTGGCCGCTCACCTGCCGCCCGGCCGTGAAATCGTGCTGCACAGCGAAAACGGCATTCTGGGCATGGGTCCTCCGCCGCCGGAAGCGGACCTCGACCTGGACCTGATCAACGCCGGCAAGCAGCCCGTGACCCTGCTTGAAGGCGGCTCGTACTTCCACCACGCGGATTCGTTCGCCATGATGCGGGGCGGCCATCTGGACATCTGCGTCATGGGCGGAATGCAGGTGGCCGCCAACGGGGATCTGGCCAACTGGTCGCTCGGCCGGGAGGGCGAAGCGCCCGCCGTGGGCGGCGCGATGGACCTGGCCGTGGGCGCGCGCAGCGTCTACATCATGATGGAGCACAACGCCAAGAACGGCGACCCGAAGATCGTCGAGCGCTGCGCCTATCCGCTGACGGGCGCGGGCGTGGTGGACCGCATCTATACCGACCTGGCCGTCATCGACGTGACGCCCGATGGATTGCGGGTCCGGGATATGATCGACGGCATGACCCTGAAAGAACTGCAGGCGCGCACCGGCGCGCCTCTGCGCGCGGACTGATGCGGCCCAATCTTCCCCCTCCCGGCTACGCCGCGCCGCTGGCGGCGGAAGACCATCCCGACCAGCTGCGCGGAGATCCGGACTACATGCTCACGCTGGCCCGCGGCCTGCACGTGATCCGCGCCTTCGGCACGCGCCGCCAGCCGCAGACGGCCGCCGAACTGAGCCGGCGCGCGGGCCTGCCCCGCGCCGTCGTGCAGCGCTGCCTGCACACGCTCATCCTGCTGGGCATGGCCGAGCAGCACGACCGGCTGTATGTGCTGACGCCCCGCATCCTGGGCCTGGGCTATGCCTACTTTTCGTCGACGCCGTTCGTATCGCTGGCGCAGCCCGTGCTGGAAGAACTCAGCGCCACCGTGAACGAAACCTGCGCGCTGGCCATCATGGAAGGCCACGAAATGCTGTACCTGGCCCGCTCCGAGGTCCACCGCCTGCTGGCCACCTCGATGGGCCTGGGCAGCAGGCTGCCGGCCTACTGCACGTCCATCGGGCGCGTGCTGCTCGCGCAGTTGCCGGAGCCCGCCCTCGCCCGCTACTTCGCCGCGACCGAACTGCAACCCTATACCGAATTCACCGTGATCGCCGAGGACAAGCTGCGCGCCGAACTCGCCCGCATCCGGGAGCAGGACTACGCGGTCGTCGACCAGGAACTGGAATTGAACGTGCGCGCCATCTCGGTGGCCGTGCGTTCGGCCAGCGGCAAGGCCTGCGGCGCGGTAAACGTCAGCGTGAAGGCCGCCAGGGTGCCGTTGAACCGGCTGACGGAGGAATTCCTGCCGCCCTTGCGGCAGGCCGTGGAACGGATAGGGGAATTCCTGGCGGCGTGACGCCCCTTCCTACAGGTCCGTCGTATCGAGGGTGAAGGCGGCGGCGGCGCGGCCGATGCGGTCGTTGACGGCGTGCCAGTCGTCGGTGGCGGGCGGCGCCTGCACGATGATGCGGGCGTAGCCCTGCTTGTCCAGGTCGCGCAGCAGGCCGTACAGCGCCTGCGCGTAGCGCGCCGGGTCCGCCGGCACGGGCTGCCATTGCACGCGCGGGTCCAGGACGGCCGGCGCGTCGCCATAGGCGACCACGACCACCCGGCCCTGCGGCAGGTCGCGGCCCTGCTCCACATCATGAAGCCGCTCATCCGTGGCCAGCTCCAACGCGGTGCGCGGCGCGTAGTGCGCCTTCAGCGTGCCCGAGGCGCGCGGCGCCGCGGCGTCCGGGGCGAACACCTGCACGCCCAGCACGGCTTCGATCTGCGCGGCGCTGATGTGGCCGGGACGCAGCAGCACCGGGCCCGCCCCCCGGTCCAGGCGCGACAGGTCGAGGATGGTGGATTCGATGCCGACCTCGGATGCCCCCCCTTCCAGCACGGGCATGCCGGCCGCGACTTCCTCGGGAAATTCGCTGCGCACGTGCTCGGCGCGCGTGGGCGACACCTGGCCGAATTTGTTGGCCGACGGCGCGGCCACGCCGCCCTGCCCGTTCGGCTTGCCGGCCGCGAAGGCCGCCAGCAGCGCCTGCGCCACCGGGTGCGAGGGGCAGCGGATGCCGATGCTGTCCTGGCCGCCGCTTACCGTATCGGCGATGTGCGGCGCGCGCTTGAGGATCAGGGTCAGGGGGCCGGGCCAGAAGGCGTCGATCAGCAGGCGCGCCTCGGGCGGCACCTCCGCCGCCCAGTACGACACGTCGCCTTGCGGCGCGATGTGCACGATGACGGGATGGTTGGAGGGCCGGCCCTTGGCCGCGTAGATCCTGGCCACCGCTTGCGGGTTTTCCGCGTCCGCGCCCAGGCCATAGACGGTCTCGGTGGGAAAGGCGGCCAGTTCGCCGTCCAGCAGGCGCTGGGCGGCTTGGGCGATCTCCGCCGCGCTGGCGGAATCCGAGGACTGGTGGGAATTCATCGAAGCCGCGCTTACTCGGGAGCCTGCATGCCCAGCGCCGCCGCCACGCGCGCGGCGTCGTCGCGCGCTTGCTGCAAGGTGGGCGCCACGATGGTGACGTGGCCCATCTTGCGGCCGCGGCGCGCTTCGCGCTTGCCGTACAGGTGAAGCTTGGCCGTGGGCACCGCCAGGGCCGCGGCCCAATCGGGTTCGCGCTGCGTCGTGGCCGTGGCCGACGGATACCAGATGTCGCCCAGGATGTTCAGCATGACCGCGGGCGCCAGCAGATTCGTGCCGCCCAGCGGCAGGCCGGCCATGGCGCGCGCCTGCTGCTCGAACTGGCTGGAGAGGCAGGCGTCCATCGTGTAGTGGCCGCTGTTGTGCGGACGCGGCGCGATTTCGTTGACGATCAGGCTGCCGTCCTTGAGCACGAAGAACTCCACGCACAGCACGCCGTGGTAACCCAGGCCCTGCGCGATGGACTGAGCCGCCTGCGTGGCGCGGGCCTGGCGCTCGGCATGGGCCGCGTCCTGCTGGACCGGCGCGGCGGTGGAAACCGCCAGGATGCCGTCGCGGTGCACATTGCGCGCCACGGGGAACACCAAGCTGGCGCCGTCGAAGCCGCGCGCGAGCACCACCGAGATCTCGTAGTCCAGCGGCATCAACGCTTCCAGCACGCAAGCCACGCCGCCGAATTCGGCGAACGCAGCCAGCGCCTCGTCGCGCGTGGCGATGCGGGCCTGGCCCTTGCCGTCGTAGCCCAGGCGGGCCACTTTCAAGATGCCGGGGAACAGACCGTCCGGCGCGGCGCGCAGGTCGGCCTCGCTGCGGATGGCCGCATGCGGCGCCACGGGGATGCCCTGCGAGGCGATGAAGGTCTTTTCGGCGATGCGGTCCTGCACGATGGCCACGGCGTCGCCCGCCGGGCTCACGCGGCAGCGCGTGGCGAGCGTGCGCAGGCTGTCGGCGGGCACGTTCTCGAATTCGGTCGTCACGGCCTGACAGGTCTGCGCGAGGCGCGCCAGCCCGTCCTCGTCGTCGTAGGCGGCCTGGATATGCAGGTCGGCCACCATGCCCGCCGGGCACTCGGCCGCCGGATCCAGCACCGCGACCTTGTAGCCCAGGCTTTGCGCCGCGTGGCAGAACATGCGGCCCAGCTGGCCGCCTCCCAGCATGCCCAGCCAGCCGCCGGGCGCGATCATGAAAGCAGTGGATTGGGTCATTCTGATCAAGCCTCGGGCGGAACCTTCATGTCGCGCGCGGCCTGCGTCTGGCGGGCGCGGAACGCCACCAGCTTCTTATGCAGGCCGGCATCCGTGCCCGCCAGCGTGGCGATCACGTGCAGCGCCGCGTTGGCGGCCCCGGCTTCGCCGATCGCGAAGGTGGCCACCGGCACGCCCTTGGGCATCTGCACAATGGAGAGCAGCGAGTCTTCGCCACGCAGGTACTTGGACGGCACCGGCACGCCGAACACCGGCACTTCGGTCAGCGCCGCCATCATGCCCGGCAGATGCGCCGCGCCGCCTGCGCCGGCGATGATGCCGCGCAGGCCGCGCTCATGCGCGGCGGCGCCGTACTCGGCCATGTCCTGCGGCATGCGATGCGCGGAAATCACGCGCGCCTCGTACGGCACGCCGAAGTCCTCCAGCATGGTGACGGCGTTCTTCATGACCTCCCAATCGCTGGAAGAACCCATAATCACGCCCACCACTGGGGTGGCCTCGGCGGCTGCGGAAGTCTTGGCTGTCATAACCGGTGTCTGAAGTTGAGACCGCGGCGCGGGGCCGCGGAGAGTCGGAGGACCGCGGAACCAGGCCGCGAAACCGGGTATTTTAACCGGGAGGACGCGCGGCTACCGCGCGGCGCCGGAATCCAGCCACAGATAGCCGGTGGGATCGTCCGGGCAGGGCCCGAAGCCACATTCCAGCGTGGTGCTGCCGACGTTGGCCAGCGTGGCGATGAAAAACAGGGCCATGACCAGGACGCCCAGCACCGACACCGGCTTTTTCAGCATGCTGTCGCCCCACTTGCGGTCGGCCGACAGCATGACCGCGCAGAATGCGATGATGGCCACGAAGGCGATGAACGCCCAGGTATAGAAGTGCAGGCCCAGGAACGGGGCGCCGTAACCGGGATCCCCGGGCGCGATGTGCAGGAGCACCTGCCGGCCCGAGGCCAGCATGCCGCCCAGCGCGGCCGCGATGCTCATCGCGTAGTGCATGGGAGATGGGCCCAGCCGCAGGTTCAGCAGGAAACCCACGCCCGCGAGGATCAGCGCCACGCGCTGCAGCAGGCACAGGGGGCACGGCAGCTCGCCATAGGCGAACTGCCAGAAGAACGCCATGCCCAGGGCCGTGGTGACTCCCAGCAACGCCAGGCCGTTCAGGATGCGCGAGCCGCGCGCGGGATTGCGGGAGAAGATCATCGCCCGGCCCTTAGAACGACAGCGCCAGGGGGCTGGTCATGTGGTATTGGCACCAGGCGGCGAAGATCGCCAGGGTGAGCAGCCAGAAGGTCACGCAGGGGCGGCGCTTTCCAAGCATCCCGAACCCCACTGCGACCAGGCCGGTCAGGAAAGGCAACATCATTACCATGCGTAGCGCTCCTTTCTGGGACGTCCCGATACAAGCAGCCGAAAAGTATAACGTAACAATACGCAATAAATGTTATCGAATACCCGGAGCGCCGCCCATCCGCCTGCGCAGAGGCGAAAAAAAACCGCCCGATACGAGCGGTTTTCTCTTGCCTCGGGGACGCCCGGTCAGGCGACCAGGCGATCCAGGGCTTCGCGGTACTTGGCGGCCGTCTTTTCCAGGACGTCCCGGGGCAGGCGCGGCGCGGGCGGCGTCTTGTCCCAGGTCTGGGTTTCCAGCCAGTCGCGCACGAACTGCTTGTCGAACGACGGGGGGCTGATGCCCACGCGGTAGCCGTCGGCGGGCCAGAAGCGCGAGGAATCGGGCGTCAGCACTTCGTCCATCAGGTACAGCGTGCCGTCGTCGTCCAGCCCGAATTCGAACTTGGTGTCGGCGATGATGATGCCCTTGGTGGCCGCGAACTTCGACGCCTCGGTGTAGAGCTTGAGCGTCACGTCGCGGATGCGCTCGGCCATTTCCTGGCCGACTTCCTTGACCACGTGCGCGAAGTCCACGTTTTCGTCGTGCATGCCGAATTCGGCCTTGGCCGCCGGCGTGAAAATGGGTTCCGGCAGCTGGCTGGCCTGCTGCAGCCCGGCGGGCAGCTTGATGCCGCAGACCGAGCCCGTGGCCTGGTAGTCCTTCCAGCCCGAACCGATCAGATAGCCGCGGGCGACCGCCTCGACCAGGATGGGCTTCAGGCGCTTGACGACGACGGCGCGGCCGCGCACCTGGTCCACTTCGTCCGGGGCCACCACGTCTTCGGGCTTTACGCCCGTGGAATGGTTCGGCAGGATGTGGGCCAGCTTCTGCAGCCAGAATTCGGTCAGCTCGGTCAGCACCTGCCCCTTGCCGGGGATGGGGTCGTCGAGGATCACGTCGAAGGCGGAGATGCGATCCGACGCGACGATCAGCAACTTGTCGTCGCCCACCGCGTACATATCGCGCACCTTACCGCGGCCCAGCAGCGGCAAGGACTTGATGCTGGATTGATGCAAAGCAGAAGTCACGGGAAATGGCCTATGGCAATAATGAAGATTCCCGCCTCGGGCAGGCGCCAGGGCGGGAAGTAGAACGGAATCCGGGAACCGCGGGCGGGGCCGGCGCGGGGCGCGGTCCTGCAAAGCGCATAGGTTACTGCAAATGGGCCGGGTTTGCCGGACTCCCGGCCGGGCCGGGGCCGGCCCGCCCTCCCCCTCGACGCCGCCCGGCGCCCGGGTTAGGCTGTCGTTTCACCGAGTCCGGAGACAGAGCCGTATGCAGGATGCTTCCCTCAAACGCAGCACCCACGCCGACGCGCAGGTGCACTTGACCGGCGGCTGCCAGTGCGGCGCCATCCGCTACGCCATCACCGACGAGCCTATTTCGGCCGCCACCTGTCATTGCCGGGACTGCCAGTATTCCAGCGGCGGCGCCCCGGCCCACGCATTGATCTTCCCCGCCGGCTCCATCACTCTTTTGCGCGGCCAGGCCAAGGAACACCGCTACCGCGGGGATTCGGGCCACACGGTCATGCGCAGCTTCTGCGCGGACTGCGGCACGCCGCTGTTCGGCAGCTCGGCCGGCATGGGCTACGAAGTGCTGCGGGCAGGCTCGCTGGACGATCCCGAAGCCTTCCGCGCCCGAGTCAGCCTCTGGACCGGCTCGGCCCCGTCGTGGCACCACGTGGACCGCAGCGTGCCGCACTTTCCCCGCAATTCCCCGGCCTCCTAGCGAAAACGCGCCAGGCCGCCCGGGCAAAAAAAAGCGGGTCCGCAAGGACCCGCCCTTTTCATCCGTGGCCCCGGCAGCCGGGGCCCGACGATGCTTACTGGACCACCTGGGCCAGCTTGCCCGAGGCGTACTGGGCGGCGATTTCGGTCAGCGGCAGCGCCTTGATCTTGCTGGCGTTGCCGGCGGTGCCGAACTGCGTGTAGCGGGCGACACAGATGGCCTTGGCGGCGGCGCGGGCCGGCTTCAGGTATTCGCGCGGGTCGAACTTCTCCGGGTTTTCGGCGAAGAAGCGGCGGATCGCGCCCGTCATGGCCAGGCGGATATCGGTGTCGATATTGATCTTGCGCACGCCGTACTTGATGGCTTCCTGGATTTCCTCGACGGGCACGCCGTAGGTTTCCTTCATGTTGCCGCCGAATTCGCGGATCTCGGCCAGCAGTTCCTGCGGCACGCTGGAGCTGCCGTGCATCACCAGGTGAGTGTTGGGCAGGCGGGCGTGGATTTCCTTGATGCGGGAGATCGACAGGATGTCGCCGGTGGGCTTGCGCGTGAACTTGTAGGCGCCGTGGCTGGTGCCGATGGCGATGGCCAGCGCGTCGAGCTGGGTCTTGCGCACGAAGTCGGCGGCCTGCTCCGGATCCGTCAGCAGCTGGTCCATGGTGAGCTTGCCGTCGGCGCCGTGGCCGTCTTCCTTGTCGCCCTGCATGGTTTCCAGCGAGCCCAGGCAGCCCAGTTCGCCTTCGACCGTCACGCCCAGCTTGTGGGCGATGTCCACGACCTTCTTGGTCACGTCCACGTTGTAGTCGTAGTCGGCGATGGTCTTGCCGTCTTCCTTGAGCGAGCCGTCCATCATGACGCTGGAGAAGCCCAGGTCGATGGCGCCCTGGCAGATCTTGGGCGACTGGCCGTGGTCCTGGTGCATGACCACGGGGATGTGCGGATAGGATTCCACGGCGGCCTGGATCAGGTACTTCAGGAAGCCTTCGCCCGCGTACTTGCGCGCGCCGGCCGAGGCCTGCATGATCACCGGGCTGTCGGTCTCCGCAGCGGCTTCCATGATGGCCTGGACCTGCTCCAGGTTGTTGACGTTGAAAGCGGGAATGCCGTAGCCGTGCTCGGCGGCGTGGTCGAGCAACTGGCGCATGGAGACTAGGGCCATGAGTGGTCCTCCTTAGGTACTGTCTATTGAAAGATGGTTGAAGTCCTGCTGAATGGGGTGATTTTACGGGGGATTCGCCGAAAGGTCTTGCAACCGGCGGTATCCAGGCCATTCGGGTTGCGCCGAAGGTTGCAAACCGCCCCGGCGCCTCCCTCCGGACGGAGGATGGCGCGGCGGGGCGGCGGCCCGTCCCCTAGCGCGCGGCCGGGACGGCGATCCGCCCGGCCCAGGGCTGGGCGGCCTCCATCTGGGCGGAAAGGGCCAGCACCACGTCTTCCCGGCCGTAGCGGCCGACCACCTGCACGCCCACGGGCAAGCCGGCGTCCGTCCAGGCCAGCGGCAGGCTGGCGGCGGGCTGGCCCGAGGCGTTGAACGCCGCCGAGAAGGTTCCGTAAGTGGCCACCTGGCGGCGGAAATCCAGGAACGACCCCCTTGCGGTGGACAGTTCGCCCAGCTTCAGGGGCAACTGGGTCAGCGTGGGGGACAGGATCGCGTCGTACCCCTCCATGTACCCTTCCAGAATGCGCCCGATGGCGTGGAAACGGTTCACGCTGCCGATGTACTGGGCGGCGGGCAGTGTCTTGCCGTACTCATAGCCCTGGCGCAGGGCGGGTTCCAGGTCGTCGTCGCGCAAGGCCTGTCCCGTCAGGCCGAGGCGGGTATCGACCGTGAGCACGATATTGCCCGCGAGCACGTTGGCGTGCGCCAGCACAAACGCTTCGTACTCGATGTCCGGCGGCGCGGCGTCGACGACCTCGTGCCCGAGGTCCCGGCACAGGGCGGCGGCGCGCTCCACGGCCGCGACGCACTCCGGAGCGACCGGCACGCCGTTCCAGGCGCTTCGCCACAGGGCGATGCGCAGCCGCCGCGGCGGCTCATCCAGGCCCTTGAGATACGAGGCCGGCGCCGGCGGCGCGGCGTAGGGCGCCCCGGGCTCGTAGCCGGCGATGGCGTCCAGCGCCGCCGCCGTGTCCCGCACGGACCGCGACAGCACGCCATCGGTCGCCAGGCCGCCCCAGCCTTCGCCGCGGAACGGCCCCATCGGCACGCGCCCGCGCGAGACCTTCAAGCCATAGACGCCGCAACAGGCCGCGGGAATCCGTATCGATCCGCCTCCGTCGCTGCCGTGGGCCAGCGGAACGATGCCCGCGGCCACCGCGGCGGCCGCGCCGCCGCTGGATCCGCCCGACGAGCGCGCCGGGTCCCAGGGATTGCGCGTCGGCCCGCCGTTGCGGGCAGCCTCGGTGGTGGGCGCCATGCAGAATTCCGGCACGGTCGTGCGCGCAAAGGGAATCAGGCCGGCGGCCTCGAAACGGTCGGCCAGCGTAGCGTTGCGCGCGTAGCCGGTGCCGTCGAGCAGGCGCGACCCCAGGCTGGACGGGAACCGCGTGTGCGCCAGCCCGGAATCCTTGAGCAGGAACGGAATGGCGCCGAACGCGCCTCTGGGCCGCCACCCGCGGGCCACCTCCAGGGATTCCTCGAAACGCTCATAGCACAAGGCGTTGAGCGCCGGCGCGCGCTCCTGCGCGAGCCTGATGGCGCAGGCCATCAGGCTTTCCGGGCTGACTTCGCGCCGCGCCAGCAGGCCGGCCAACGCCAGCCCGTCCAACGCCTGATACTCGGTGTCATGCATACTGCTTGCTCCTAGAGGGGTCGTCCTGCGCCGCCAGGTCGGGCTTGTTCCAGGACTGGCCCGGCACCGACTCGATCAAACGGCGCGTGTATTCGTGTTGGGGGTGATAGAAAATCGTGGCCGCGCGGTCCAGCTCCACGAGCTGCCCTTGCCGCATCACCGCGATGCGGTCGCAGATCTGGGCCGCGACCCGCAGGTCGTGGGTAATGAACAGCACGGACAGGTCGAACTGCCCGCTCACGGTCTTGAGCAGGTCCAGCACCTGGGCCTGGATGGAAACGTCCAGCGCCGAGACGGCCTCGTCGGCCACCAGCAGCCGCGGCTTGAGCGCCAGCGCCCGGGCGATGCCGATCCGTTGGCGCTGGCCGCCCGAGAACTGGTGCGGATAGCGGTCGCCGGCGTCGCCGCCCAGCCCCACGAGCGCCAGCAGTTCGCGCGCTTCGCGCAGGGCTGTCTTGCGGCTTTCGCCGAAGGCGATGGGACCTTGCGCCACGGCTTCGACGACCCGGTGGCGGGGATTGAGCGAGGCATACGGATCCTGGAACACCATCTGGATCTGGCGCCGGTACGGGCGGAAGTCGCGCGGTTTCATGCCCACCAGCTCGCGTCCGTCCATGCGCACGCTGCCGCGGTCGGGCGGTATCAGGCCGATCAGGGCGCGCCCCAGGGTCGATTTGCCCGAACCGGATTCGCCGACCAGGCCCAGGGTCTCGCCCTGGCGTATCTCCAGCGAGATGTCGCGCAAGGCGTCGACGCGGCGGCCGCCGGTGGCGAAGGTCTTGCACAGCTTTTCCACCACCATCAGGGGCGCCGCCGCCGCGGCCTCGCCCTTGCCTTCGGGCTTGTGCGGGACGGCGGCGATCAACTGGCGGGTGTATGGATGCTGCGGGCGGTTCAGCACGTCGTCCGCCGTGCCGGCCTCCACCACCTCGCCCTTGCGCATCACCACGATGCGGTCGGCGATATCGGCCACCACGCCGAAGTCGTGCGTGATGAAAATGACGCCAATGCCCATGCGCCGCTGGATATCCTTGATCAGATTCAGGATCTGCGCCTGCGTCGTGACGTCCAGCGCGGTCGTGGGCTCGTCGGCGATCAGGATGTCCGGCTCCAGCGCCAGCGCCATGGCGATCACCACGCGCTGCCGCTGCCCGCCGGACAACTGGAAGGGATAGGCGTCGTACATGGCCTGCGGATCCGGCAGCAGCACCTGGCCGAACAGGTCCAGCACGCGCTGCTTGCGCGCGGCGGCGCCCAGATCGGTATGGCGTTCGAGCACTTCGTCCACCTGCCGGCCCACGCGCATGATGGGATTCAGGGCCGTCATGGGCTCCTGGAACACCATGCCGAAGCACTTGCCGCGCAGCCCGTGCCAATCCACGGCCGGCAGGCCGACCAGGTCGCGTCCGCCATACAGGATCCGGCCCTGGGTGACATTCAACTGATCGGCGGGCAGCAGCCCCATGATGGCGTGCGCCGTCACCGACTTGCCGGAGCCCGATTCGCCCACCACGCACAGGATTTCGTTGCGGCCCACGGTATAGGAAACGCCCCGCACCACGGTCGGACCGCCATGCGCGGCGGCCACGCTCAAGTCACTGATTTCCAGCAGCGCGCTCATTGCGTCGCCCTCCTGCGGGCCAGTTTGGGATTGAGGGCGTCGTTCAGGGCTTCGCCGATCAGGTTCAGCGACAGCACCGTCAGCAGGATCGCCACGCCCGGGAACACGCTCATCCACCAGGCGTCGCGCAGCACGCTGCGCGACGCGCCGATGATGTAGCCCCAGGTCATGGCGTTGGGGTCGCCCAGGCCCAGGAAGCTCAGCGCCGATTCCAGCAGGATCGAGCTGGCGATCATCAGCGACCCCGACACGATGACGGGCGACAGGCTGTTGGGCAGGATCTGCGTCAGGATGATGCGCAGGTTCGACTGCCCCGCCAGCATCGCCGCCTGCACGAACTCGCGGTTCTTCAAGCTCATGAACTCCGCTCGCACCAGGCGCGCCAGCGGCGGCCAGGACACCACCGCGATCGCGAATATCACCGTGCCCATATTGGGCGTCAGGATGGCCACCAGCACCACCGCCAGGAAGAAGCTGGGAATGGTCTGGAACAATTCGATGAAGCCCACGATGGCCTGGTCCACGCGCCCGCCGTAGAAGCCGGCCAGCGCGCCTACCGTGATGCCCAGCAGAATCGAGACCGCCGTCGACACCGCCGCCAGCACCAGCGTGATGCGCGAACCGTAGGCGATGCCGGTCGCGATGTCGCGGCCCAGCGTGTCGGTGCCCAGCACGGCCCCTTCCGACAGGGGCGGCATGAACGGGCCGTTGATGATGTCCCAGGGGCTGTCCGGGAAGACCCAGCTGGCGGTGACGGCCATCAGCGTCACCAGGCCCAGTACGATCAGGCCCATGATGCCGCCCTTGTTGCGGCAGAACGATTGCATGAACGCTTTCATTTGAGTTCGATCCTGGGATCCGCCACCGTGTACAGAATGTCGGTGATGAGGTTGACCACGACCACGATCAGGGAGGCCATGAAGAACACGCCGAGCAGCACGCTGTAGTCGCGCTGGATCAACGCGTCGAAGGCCAGGCGCCCGATGCCGGGCCAGGCAAAGACCGTTTCCACCAGCAGCGATCCGCCGATCAGTCCGCCCGCCTGGATGCCGGCATAGGTAATGACGGGCAGCAGCGCGTTGCGCAATACATGGCGGACGATCACGGTGCGTTCGGACAGCCCCTTGGCGCGGGCGGTCTTCACGAAATCCAGCTGGCTGATCTCCAGGATCGAGGCGCGTGTCAGCCGGGCATAGACGGCCATATAGAACATGCCCAGGGTCAGCGCCGGCAGCAGCAGGTGCTTGGCCACGTCGGCCACGCGGGCCAGGCCGGTCAGATTGGCGCCTACGCTTTCGTAGCCGAAGGCGGGCAGCCATTCCAGATTCACCGAAAACAGCAGGACCAGCATCAGCCCCACCCAGAACAGCGGCGTGGCGTAGGCCAGCATGGACAAGGTGGTGATGACGGTATCGCCCCATTTCCCGACCCGCAGCGCGGCCTGCGTGCCCAGGCTGACCCCGGCCAGCAGCGCGAACGCGAAGGCGGACAAGGTCAGCAGCAGGGTCGCCGGCAGGTGCTGCAGAATCAGGCTGGCCACCGGCGCCTGTTGGCGATAGGAGTACCCGAGGTCGAACGTGGCAACGTTCTTGAGGTATTGGCCGAGCTGCGTCGAAATCGGCTTGTCCAGCCCGAACTCCTGACGCAGCTTGGCGATGAACTCGGCATCCACCGCGCCGGACTGGCCGGCCAGGATCTCGGCGGGATCGCCGGGCGCCGCCCGCACCAGGAAGAAGTTGAAGAGCGCGATCATCAGCAGAACCAGGACGCTCTTGACCACCCGGTTCGCCAGGAACTTGGCGATCTTCTTCATTCTTTGGACAACCAGGTTTCGCTTTGCGTATCCACCACGCCCAGCGCCGTCGTCACCGCGTTGTGCACGCGCTTGTTCAGCAGCGTCGAGTAATTGGTGTCCGCGAGCCAGAGCACCGGCACGTCTTCCACAAGGATTTTCTGCACTTCGCTGTACAGCTTCTGGCGCTCTTCATCGGTGGCGGCCATGGCGGCGGCATTGAACAGCTCGTCGACCTTCGGGTTGTTGTACTGCGAGGTATTGCTGAACATCAGTCCCTTCTTGATGTTGCTGCCCAGATAGGTGCGCGAGACGCCGATCGCCGGGTCGCCGTACTGGAACACGCCATTGGCGCCCATGTCGAAGTCCCAGTTGCCGACGCGGCTGGTCCAGCCGCCCACGTCCGTGTTCTCCAGCGTGACCGCCACGCCGATCTTGGCCAGGTTCTGCTTGATGTATTCGGCGACGCGACGCGGCATCTCGCCGTAGGGCAAGGGAATCAGGCCGACGGTGGCGCGCACGCCCTTGGCGTCGGGCTTCAGGCCCATCTCGTCCAGCAGCGCGACGGCCTTCTTCGGATCGTAGGGATAAGGCCTGACGTTGGCGTCGTAGAAGCGCGTGTTGTGGTGGATGGGGCCGGTGGCCACGGTGCCCGAACCGAACATGATCTTGTCGACGATGAACTGGCGGTTGATGCCGTACATCAGGGCCTGGCGGAACCGCTTGTCCGAAAAGGGCTGGCGGCCGCCGTTCAGCTCTATCCACTGCATCGTGGACCAGTATTCGTAGCCCTTGCGGGTCTGGCTGATCGTGGGCAGCTTGGCCACGCGCGGGACGTCCACCGGCTCGATGTCCTGCAGCCAGGCCTGCAATACCGTTCCCTGCTCCAGCGCCACGCGGCGCGAGGCGGAATCGGGGATCACGCGGTAGGTGATGCCGTCCAGGTAGGGGCGCCCTTCCTTCCAATAGTGTTCGTTCTTGACCAGCTCGATGTACGAGCCGCGTTCCCAGTGCTTGAACTTGAACGGGCCCGTGCCGACCGGCGCGTTGTTGTGCGGATTCTGCGCCAGGGGCGTATCCACGTCGTACAGATGCTTGGGCAGTATCGCGCCGCCGCCGATGTCCATGGCATACAGGAAGGCGGAGTACGGCTGCTTCAGCTTGAACACCACGGTCTGCGCGTCCGGCGCCGACACTTCCCGCACGTTGGTCATCAGCGTCCGCGTGCGCGGCGTGTTGGCCAGGATCTTGGTGTAGGTGAACACCACGTCGTCGGAGGAGAACGGCTTGCCGTCGTGCCACTGCACCTTGGGCTGCAGATGGAAGGTGTACGTCAGCCGGTCATCGGATATCTCCCAGGACCGGGCCAGGCTGGGCTGGGGCTTGAGATCGAAGGAATAGGTCAGCAGGCTTTCGAAAATCTTGCCGGCCACCAGCTGGGTGCCGGCGACCTGCTGCACGGCCACGTTCAAAGTGGGAGGTTCCGGGCTCAGGATGGCGGTCAGGACGCCGCCGTATTGCGGCGTTTCTTCGGCATGCGCCGAAGGCGCGGCGAAGGCGAGCAGGCTGGCGGCGGCCAGCGCGCAGCGCGCCACGGCGCGCCGGGCGTGGAAGGATTTCATGGCAGGGTTCCGTATGAGGGAGGAAAACCGCGGACGGGCTCAGGCTTGCAGCGGTTCGACGCCGCACCAGTCATGGATGAAGAGCGCCAGCGAAGTCGCGACGCGCACCATGCTGTCCACCGATACGCATTCGTTGAAGCCGTGCACGTTCTGCACCTTGGGGCCGTAGCAGGTCACCGGCACATCCATCATCAGCCGGAAATGGCGCCCGTCCGTGGTGGCCGTCAGCGCGGTCGGCTGAGGCAATTCGCCGACAACGCGGCGATGGGCGTCGGCCAGCAGTTGCATGGCGGGCACGTCCAGGTCGTACTCGCAGCCCGGCGCGTGGAAACCTTCGTAGCGGATGTCGATGCGCACGTCGCTATCGGTCAGATCCGCCTCGACGGCGCGTATCCGCGCTTCCACCAGCTGCTTGGCCTCGTCGATGCTCATGTCCGGATAGCAGGCGATGCGCATGCCCAGCGTGCAAACGCTGGGCACGGACGAATTCCAATCCCCGGCATGGATCTGGCCCAGATTGAAGTTGATGGGATGCGGGTGCTCGCGGTACGCGGGATGCCTGTTTTCAGGCAGGTTCCATTCGTGCTCCAACTGCTTCATGGCGTCGACGATGCGCAAGCCGGTTTCCACCGGGTTGATCCCGGTGGTCATGTAGGCCGCGTGCGCGGGCCGGCCCACGACATCCACGTACATCCAGAACACGCCCAGCTGCGCGCTCATCATGCGTTCATGCGTCGGCTCGGGAATCACGACCGCGTCGAACGCGCTGAGCTTGGCCGCGGCGATGGCGCTTTGCAGCGCCGATACGGTGGCCAGCGTGCCGTTGCCGGTGTTTTCCTCTTCCAGCACGCCGTTGAAGCCGACCGCGCCGGCCGGCTGCACGCCCAGGTCGCGCAGCGCCTTGAATGCCGCCAGCGCGCACACGATGCCCGCCTTCATGTCGCCCGCGCCGCGCCCATACAGCCAGCCGTCGCGCAATTCGCCGTCGAACGGCGCCGGGTCCCAGAGTTCATGCGGCCCCGTGGGCACCACGTCCAGGTGGCCGTTGAACAGCACGGCGCGGCCGCCCGGGCCGCGCGGCTCGTGGCGCGCCAGGACGTTGTAGCGGCCGCCGTCCGGGCAGCAGGCGGGCGAATAGAGCGGCAGGTTCTTGAGTTCCTCGGTGCGAAGCGCGATGCGTTCCGAGGCCAGTCCCAAGTCCGACAGCGCCCCTTCCAGGAACTCGGCGGCGGACGTTTCCTGGCCCGGCAGGCTGCGGCACTGCACGAACCCGGTCAGCGTGTCGGTCATGTACTGGCGAAGGTTGCCCACGGCGTTGGCGATACGGTCCTGATCCAGGCTGGCTGCTGCGACGGCACTCATGGCGCTTTCCTTATCGAGGTTGAAGTCGTAAATAACATGAGTATCAATATTTGATACTTAGATATCTATATTTGTCATGATAGAGTTCGCGAATGCGCGGAACAAGACGGCGGCCATGAGTGATTTCCCTAGCCCTGCCGGAAATCGCCTGCCGCTACATTGCGTATCCCGCTGGCGGCAGCGCGCGCCGGCGCCCGCCGCACAGACCAAGAAAATCGGAGTAGATGAAGATGGCCACGACCGAGACCCGGTTCAACCAATCCCTGGCGAAAGGCTTCGGCATCCTGGAAGCCTTCTCGAACCACCCGGGCCCGCTCAGCCTGAACGAACTGACGGAACTGTCGGGACTGGACCGCAGCTCGACCCAGCGGATGCTGCACACCCTCGTGGCGCTGGGCTACCTGGAACGAGGCAGCAACCAGCGCGGCTACGTACTCGGCAAGAAGATCCTGGACCGCACCTTCGACTTCCTGCGCAGCCACCCCTTGCTGGAACGCGCGACGCCCATCCTGGAACAGCTCCAGCAGGAATGCGGGGAACGCGTGGACCTGAGCCTGTTCGACGACCTGAGCATCGTCTATGCGCTGCGCCGCCAGACCAAGCGGCAGACCTTCTACGCCACGCTGGTCGGCCGGCGCATGCCTACGTTCTCGTCCTCGGGCGGCCGCGCCATCATGTCGCACCTGCCGGACGCGGAGGTCGACGACATTCTCGCGCGCAGCGATCTGCGGCCCCTGACGCCCAAGACGATCACCGACCCGGAACGGATACGCGAGCGCGTGCGGGAAGCCCGCATACAGGGCTACGCCATCTGCCTGGAAGAAAGCATGGTGGGCGAGATCGTGCTGGCCAGCGCAGTCGTCGACCATAGCGGCCGCCCCTTGGCGGCCATCCACATCTCCGGCCTGCTCGCCGAATGGACGCTGGACTCTTTTTCGCAGCGTTTCAGCTCGCTGGCGATCTCGGCCGCGCGCGCGCTCAGCGGCCGCCCCAACCGCAACTGAACCCCCGGTTCCCGGGGTAATCCCTAGCGCCGGCCGCCTTGCGCGGCCGCGCTCCCTGCTGCACCATTACCACTTTGGATTCTTAAGTATCAATATTTGATACTTAGGATTTAACAAATGGCGGTCCATGGCAGGCCACGGCGCCGCCGTCCGAGGAGGTTTGCCTTGAAGTGCAATATCGTCCGCCGCGCCCTCGTGCACGGGCTGCTGGCCGCGGCCGCCACCGCCGCCTTCCCCGCCGGCGCCGCCGCCCCGTCCGGTTCCCAGCCGCAGTATGGCGGCGTCCTGACCGCCATCCTGAACCCGGAACCGCCCAACCTGAACGTGGCGATGCAGCAGGTAGGCACCACGCAGATGGTGGCCGGCAAAGTCTACGAAAGCCTGTTGACCTACTCCTTCGATCTCAAGCCCCAGCCCAGCCTGGCCAAGTCCTGGGACGTGTCGCCGGACCAGCTGACCTATACGTTCCATCTGCAGCCCAAGGCGCAATGGCACGACGGCAAGCCCTTCACGTCCGCCGACGTGGTGTTCACCTATACGAAGATCCTGGCCGACACGCCGCGCACGCGCTCGCTGATGCGCTATATCGAGGACATATCGGCGCCCGACGAGCACACCGTGGTCTTCCGCCTGAAGGAACGCTACTCGGCCTTTCTGTATGCCTTCGACATCGGCGGCGGCGTCATCCTGCCCAAGCATCTGTACGACGTGGATACGCCCCTGGCGCAGAATCCGCACAACAACGCGCCGGTCGGCACGGGCCCGTTCAAGTTCAAGCGCTGGGAACGCGGCTCCTACATCGAGCTGGTCAAGAACGAACACTATTGGAAGGAAGGGCGCCCCTACCTGGACGGCATCACCTATCGCGTCATCCCGGACGCCGCCTCGCGCCGCCTGGCGCTGGAACAGCGCACGGTGCAGCAAGCCTGGCTGCAGGACATCGAGCCCTTCGATATCCCGCGCGTGTCCAAGCTCGCGCACATCAACGCCACGCAGAAAGGCTACGAATACTGGTCCACGCTGCACTGGATCGAAATGAACGAGGCGCGCAAGCCGATGGACGACAAGCGCTTCCGCCAGGCCGTGATGTACGCGATCGACCGCGAATTCATCGCCAAGCGCATCATGTTCGGCATGGGCACGGTGTCCACCGGGCCGTTCCACCGCAACACCCGCTTCTACGATCCCAACATCAAGCAGTACCCCTACGATCCGAAGAAGGCCGTCGCGCTGCTGGATGAGATGGGCCTGAAGCCCGACGCCAAGGGCGTGCGCGTGAAGCTGGGCCTGATCCCCAACCCCTACGGCGAAATGCAGCGCCGGATCGCCGAATACACCAAGCAAAGCCTGGGCAAGGTCGGCATCGTCATCGACATCGAGAACACCGATGTCGGCGGCTGGACCACGCGCATGGGAAATTGGGACTTCGACATGGCCTACAACGGCGTGTTCCAGTACGGCGACCCGGCGATCGGCGTGTCGCGCACCTATGTCAGCAGCAACATCAAGAAAGGGCTGGCCTTCACCAACACCTCCCAGTACCGCAACCCCAAGGTGGACGAACTGTTTGACCAGGCCGCCACCGCGCCCACCGACGAGGAACGCCAGCGCCTGTACACCGAAGTGCAGAAGATCCTGGCGGAAGATGTGCCGCTGGCGTGGATCGACGACACCAACTACTCCACCTTTCTGGACAAGCGCGTGCACGACGCCATCACCACGGGCCTGGGCGCCGTGGACACGTACGCCGATGCCTGGCTGGAGTCCAAGTAGCGCGGAGGTTGCGGGCGCCTCACGCGGGCGCCCGCCCCGGGAGCGCCTACGGCCTGCCCGCGTGCGGCACGTCCACTCGCGTCATCAGGATCCGGCCCTCCGGCCTGGCCCGGCGGTTGGCTTCGATGAAGTCCGGCGCCGCCGCCATGAACAGGCTGCGGCCGTCCGGCCCGCCCAGGGCGGCGGCGAAGATGCCGAATTCGCCGGTGTCGATCTGCTCCAGTATCTTGCCGCCGCGCGCCACGCGCACGATACGCTTGCCGATGGCATCGGCCACCCACAACGCCCCTTCGGCGTCCAGCGCGCCGCCGTCGGGTCCGATGGCCGACGCCGCGATCAGGACGCCCAGGTCGTCGCTGTCCGGCAGCGCGCCGAAGTTGGCCCAATCCCGCCGCGGCCCCAGGCCGCCGTCGGCCAGGATGTCGAATTCGGAAATGCGGTTGGCGAAAGTCTCGTTGACGATCATGGTCCTGCCGTCCGGCGTAATGAAGGAACCGTTCGGAAAGCACAGCCCGTCGGCCACTACCTGGACGGCGCCGTCGGGATCCACCCGTACGATCGTCGTATTGCGGACCGGCGCGCCGGCCATGATGTCGAAGCCGAAGTTGCCCACATAGGCCCGGCCCCGCTCATCCACCACCATGTCGTTGACGTGGCCGCCGGTCAGGGCGGACAGGTCCGCGTGCACGGCCAGCGTGCCGTCGGGCTCCCGGCGCAGCAGCCGGCGGTCCTTCATGGAGGAGATGAGGAGGCGGCCGTCCGGCAGCCAGCCGAGCCCCGACGGCTGCTGCGGCACCTCGCAGATCCGCTCCACCTTGCCGTCCAGGTCCACGGCGATGACCTGCCCGGTATAGAAGTCCGACGCCCACAGGCGGTCCTCGTGCCAGCGCAGTCCCTCCAGATAGGTGTATCCGGACGCCAGCACCGATAGTTCGCGTTTCAGCATTGCCTGTCTCCTTTTTTTGTCTCCGGCGGCCAATTCTGGCATGACCGGGCGCGGCCGTGCCTCGGTTCCAAATTGATACAAATCCGTCGCCGGCCGGCCCGCGGGGCGCAGGCTGCCCAACGCGGCATATCCACGGCTTGCTGACAACTGCCTGTCAGGTTGGCGGCGTTAACATCGCGCCCCGAGGGTAAACCCGCAATCCCGGGACCGCCCCGGCATGTCTGTCACCCGACCCGCCTGCCCGCTCCATGCCGGCGGACCCGGCCCCCCGCGAGGCCAGGCACAGGGTCGCCGTTTTTCCGTTTTGATCATGAACACTAAGAAGCTGACGCGTTATATCGGCATCGCCATGGTGCTGGGCATCGTGGTGGGCTATTTCTGCCACAAGTACGCGCAGAACGAACAGGAGGCGGCGCATATCGCCTCGTACTTCAGCCTCCTCACCGACATCTTCCTGCGCATGATCAAGATGATCATCGCGCCGCTGGTCTTCGCCACCCTGGTGACCGGCCTGGCGAGCATGAGCGACGCCAGCGCGGTGGGCCGCATCGGCATGCGGGCGATGATCTGGTTCATCGCCGCCTCGGCCATTTCGCTGCTGCTGGGCCTGGCGCTGGTCAACATTTTCCAGCCGGGCGCGCACATGAACATGACGCTGCCGGACGTCGGCGCGTCCTCCGGCCTGAAGACGGGCGATTTCACGCTGAAGGCCTTCATCACGCACGTGTTCCCCCGGAGCATCGCGGAGGCCATGTCCGACAACGAGATCCTGCAGATCCTGGTGTTCTCGCTATTCTTCGGCGCCGCGCTGTCGTTCATCCGCGGCAAGGGCCACAACACGCTCTACAACATGATCGACGAACTCGCCAAGATCATGTTCCGGGTGACCGATTATGTCATGCGCTTCGCGCCGATCGGCGTGTTCGCCGCCATGGCCGCCGCGATCACGACCGAGGGGCTGGGCGTGCTGGTCAGCTACGGTAAGCTGATCGGCGAGTTCTACCTGGGCCTGGCGCTGCTGTGGGCGGTCCTGTTCACGGTCGGGTACCTGTTCCTGGGCAAGTCCACCTTCCGCCTGGGCGGCCTGATCAAGGAGCCCACGCTGCTCGCCTTCTCGACGGCCAGCAGCGAATCCGCCTATCCCAAGACGATCGAGGCGCTCACGCGCTTCGGCGTGCCCAAGCGCATCTCGGGCTTCGTCCTGCCCCTGGGCTATTCCTTCAATCTGGACGGCTCGATGATGTACCAGTCCTTCGCGGTGCTGTTCATCGCCCAGGCCTACAACATCCAGATGAGCCTCACGCAGCAGCTGACGCTGCTGCTGGTGCTGATGGTGACCAGCAAGGGCATGGCCGGCGTGGCCCGCGCCTCGCTGGTCGTCGTGGCGGCGACGCTGCCGATGTTCCATCTGCCAGAAGGCGGCCTGCTGCTGATCATGGGCATCGACCAGTTCTTCGACATGGGCCGCACGGCCACCAACGTCGTGGGCAACAGTCTGGCCACCGCCGTCATCTCGAAGCTGGAAGGCGAACAGGAAACTCCCGCCGACGAGCCGGTTGGCGATGCGCCGGACGAGGCCCCGGCGGGCCAGCCCGCCAACCAGCGCGCGTAAAAAAAAACGGGCCGCCAGGCCCGTTTTCATGGGGGTGTTCCGCCTTGACCGGCGGAATCGCCGGGAGCAACATATAAGCCCTTTGCCCGACTTACCGGCGCGCCTCGCCAGCGCTCCGCGCGCCGCCCGCAAGCCATGATCTCCAAACGCCTGCGCCGCACCCTGGCGGCCATCGCACTGAGCGCCGCCGCGCCCGCCTCATACGCCTGGACACGCATTTCCTGCGACCTCGGCGGCACCGTGGCCAACCTGCCGATACAGCTGCGGCAATACCGCATCGACGGCACGGAAATCACCCAGCTCATGTTCAGGCTCAAGGTCCGCCACGCGGACATCCCCGACGGCGCCCGCGCCGATACCGATTGCACAGAGTTCATCGACCGCGAGATCGACGTGACGCTGGCCAATGCCGGCGCCGGAACGGTGCGCAAGGGCAAGCCCCTGAAGCTGCGGTACCGCTACGACGATTCGCTGGGCCAGGCCCAGGCCACCCGCTTCGAACTGGCCCGCTAGGGCCTGCCCCGGCGGACCGGGCCGGCCCGCGGGTCGGTTTGCGCTAGTCGTTCACCGAGCAGGACACCGGCGCGCCGTCTTCGAACTCCACGTCGTACGTGTGCACCGGGTCCCAGGGCAGCGTGAACCACAGTTCATAGCCGTCGCCATCCTCGTCGAACAGCCACAAGGCGCGCAGCACGGCCTTTTCCGCCATGGCTTCGGCGGTTTCCTCCTGCAGCAGCTGGTTGTCGTCCAGGCCGAGCTTCTTGTAGTGCTCGTAGGAATAGTTGTCGAGCAGGAAATCCGCGGCGGCGAGGATCTGCTCGTCAAGGTTGTCGATGATCGCCTTGACCACCTTGGAAGCGCCGCTGCCCGGCTCCTCGCCGTCGGTCTGGACCATGACGTGGATGGGAGGACGCCCCTCGCCGGCGGCGACGTTTTCGGCCGCCCACAGATCGGGTTCCTCGGGATCCTGGGTGAAATTGATTCGTGCCATTGCGCGCTCCGGGAAAAGGGGCGCCGCCCGCGGGAAATCGCGGCAGCGCTCTTGCCGCCATTTAACCAGATGCGCGGCGCGCCGTCCGCGCATGGCCGGGATATTTCAGACGCGCTCCAGCGGCAGGTGCGGCAAGGCGGGCAGCGCGACGCGGATGGAATCGCCCGCCCTCACCTCGCCTCCCTCGATCACGATGCCCATGACGCCCGCCCGGCGCATCAGGCTGCCGTCCGGGTGGCGGCCCAGCACGGCGGCGGTCAGGCCCTTCTGATAGTTGTCCAACTGTGCGCAGGGATTGCGCAGCCCGGTGATCTCCACGACCGCGCCCGCGCCGATGTACAGCCGCGCGCCCCGCGGCAAGCCCAGCAGGTCGATGCCGCGGGTCGTGATGTTCTCGCCCATCGTGCCTTCCGCCACGTTGAAGCCGGCGAGCTGGAGTTCGTCGTGCAGCTCGCCCTGGATCAGGTGCACCTGCCGCAGATTGGGCTGCGTCGGATCCGCCTTGACGCGGGAGCGGTGCTTGACGGTCACGCCGAGGTGGGCGTCGCCCTCCACGCCCAGCCCCTCCAGCAACGTGATCGCGGGCACGACCGGCTTGCTGAACGAATGGGCCGCGCTGCGCGCCACTGCGGTCACGATGGGACTCATCACGCTTCTCCAGGAATCGCCTCAGGCCGCCAGGCCCTGCGGCTCGGCCGCCCGGGCCTCGGCCAGACGCAAGGGCGCATAGTGCGTCGAGAATACCAGGCGACCCGCCGACCAGGTGTGGCTGATCAGGGGCTGGCCGCCCACCTGCGCCACCGCCACCAGATCCGCGCGCATCCCCGGCGCGATGCGGCCGCGGTCCGACAGGCCGCAAGCCAGTGCCGGGTTCAAGGTGACCAGCGCGGCCGCCTGCGACAGCGTCAGGTCGGTCTGCGCCTCCACCGCGAAGGCGGCGGCGATCAGTGTGGATGGCTGGTAGTCCGAGCAAAGGCAGCTCGCCACGCCCGCCCGGACGGCATCGATCGCTCGCATGGAGCCGCTCTGGCTCTGGCCGCGCAGCACGTTGGGCGCGCCCAGGATGGTGGGCAGGCCGCAGGACACGGCGGCGCGCGCGGTATCCAGCGTGATGGGGAACTCGCTCATCGCCACGCCCAGGTTGCGCATGGTGGCGATGCGGTGGATCGAATCGTCGTCATGGCTGGCCGTCGGGATGCCCAGCCCCTGGGCGTGGGACAGCAGCGCCTCCACCCGCGCCACCGCGCCGTCCTTCGCGCGGGTCTTGGCCTCCGCGGCTTCCTCGGCCTGCTCGCGACTCATCGCATGGTTGCCCATCATGTATTGCAGATAGGATTCCAGGGTCTTGAACTGCCCCTGGCCCGGCGAATGGTCCATCACGGACAGCAGGTCCACCGCGCCCTCGTCCATCAAGGCGCGCAGCACGTCCACGGACGTGGCGTCGGTGACCTCATAGCGGCAGTGCACGCGGTTGTCGACCAGACTGTGCCGGCGGAACGCGCGCACCGTGCGCACCACTTCCGCCGCCGTCTGGTTGTTGCGCACGCCCCACTCGCTATTGGCGAACGAGAGCGCGTGATAGGGCGTGGTGATGCCCGCCGCGGCATTGCGGCGGTCCACCTGCGCCACGGCGAAGTCCAGCGGAAAGAGCACGCGGGAGCGTGGCTCGGCCTCTTTCTCGATCGCATCGCAATGCAGGTCGATCAGGCCCGGCATCAGGGTCTGGCCGCCGAGATCGATTTCGCGGTCGGCGCGCGCGCCGGCCGGCTCGATCGCCACGATGCGGCCGTCGTCGATCAGCACGGCGCTGTCCTCCAGGACGCGATCGGGCATCACCACGCGGGCATGGGTCAGGTAGGTGCTATGCATCGTCAGGCCTCCATATCGGCGGCGACCGCCAGCGCGGGGCGCAGCGTGAGGATCTGGGTGGCGACGGCGTCGCGCACCTCCTCGTCGTGGAAGATCCCCAGCAGGCACCGCCCCTGGGCGCGGACCTCGTGGATCAGCTCGATCACCACCTTGCGGTTGTCGGCATCCAGGGACGCGGTGGGCTCGTCCAGCAGCAGGATGGGATGGCGGGCGATGAAGCCGCGCGCGATGTTCACGCGCTGCTGTTCGCCGCCCGAGAAGGTGGCCGGGGCCAGGCCCCAGAGGCGGGCCGGCACGTTCAGGCGCTGCAGCAGCGCGGCGGCCCGCGCCCGGGCCTCCTCGGCATCCATGCCGCAGGCCCGCAGCGGCTCCGCCACCACGTCCAGCGCCGCCACGCGCGGGATCACCCTCAGGAACTGGCTGACATAGCCGATCACGTCCCGCCGCAACGCCAGGATGCGTTGCTCGGACGCGCCCACCAGCTCGGCCCATCCATCCCCGGCGCGCACGCGGATGCTGCCTTCGGTCGCCAGATAATTGCCGTAGAGGCAGCGCAGCAGCGTGCTCTTGCCGGTGCCGGACGGCCCCGCCAGCACCAGGCAGTCGCCGGCCGAGGCGTCGAAGTCGACCGCCTCCAGCACCGGCAGCCGCATTCCGCCCTGGTTATGCAGGGTGAACATCTTTCCGAGGCCCCGCGCCTCGATCATGGGAGTCGTTGCGCGCATGGTCAGCTCTGCAAAATGGAAGACACCAGCAATTGGGTGTAGGGATGCTGCGGATCGTCGAGGATCTGGTCGGTCAGCCCGCTTTCCACGACTTCGCCGCCGCGCATGACCAGGGTCCGGTGCGCCAGCAGACGCGCCACGGCCAGGTCGTGGGTGACGACGATGGCGGCCAGGCCCAGGTCGGTCACCAGCTGACGCAGCAGGTCCAGCAGGCGCGCCTGCACCGATACGTCGAGCGACGCCGTGGGCTCGTCCATGAACACCAGGCGGGGATGCGTCACCAGGTTGCGGGCGATCTGCAGGCGCTGCTGCATGCCGCCCGAGAAAGACACGGGCGTATCGTCCAGGCGGCCGGCATCGATCTCCATCTTCTGCAGCCAGTTCCCGGCCACCCGGCGCAGGTCGCCGTAATGACGGTCCCCGACCGCCATGAGGCGTTCCGCGATGTTGGCTCCCGCGCTGACCTGCATGCGCAGCCCGTCCCGGGCGTTCTGCCGCACGAAGCCCCAATCGGTGCGCGACAGCAGGCGCAGGCGCGCGCCCTGCAGCGCCGCCAGGTCCGTGAAGCCCTGGTCCCGCGTGTCGTACCAGACGCTGCCCGCGTCCGGCCGCGTCTGGTACGACACCGCCGACAGCAGCGTGCTCTTGCCGGAGCCGGACTCGCCGACCACGCATAGCACTTCGCCGGGATAGAGGTCGAAACTGACGTTGCGGCAGCCATGCACGCCGTCCCAGGTGCGCGTCATGTTCCGCACGGAAAGCAAAGGTTGGGCGTTCATGCTGCGGCCTCGTTCGGGGATTGGCCGGGACGCTGCCGCGCCTGGCGATCGTTGCAGTATTCGGTGTCCGAGCAGACATAGCGGCGCGTGCCTGCATCGTCCAGGATGATTTCATCCAGGTAGCTTTCGCGCGAGCCGCACAGATCGCAGCACTCGGACCAGGTTTCCACACGGAAGGGATGGTCCTCGAAATCCAGGCTCTTCACGCGGGTGTAGGGCGGCACCGCGTAGACGCGCTTCTCGCGGCCCGCCCCGAACAGCATCAGCGCGGGGCAGCCGTCCAGCTTGGGATTGTCGAACTTCGGAATCGGCGAGGGCCGCATCATGTAGCGGTCGTTCACGATGACGGGATAGTCGTACGTGGTGGCGATGTGGCCGTGCTGCGCGATGTCTTCGTACAGTTTGACGTGCATGCCGCCGTATTCGGCCAGCGCGTGCATGGTGCGCGTTTCGGTTTCGCTGGGTTCGAGCCAGCGCAGCGGTTCCGGTATCGGCACCTGGAACACCATGACCTGCCCCTCCGAAAGCGGCGTTTCGGGCACGCGGTGGCGCGTCTGCACGATGGTGGCCGCGCGCGTGGATTCCGTCGTCGTCACGCCGGTGACGCGGCCGAAGAAGCGACGGATGTTGATGGCGTTGGTGGTGTCGTCGGAGCCCTGGTCGATCACCTTGAGCACGTCGTCGCGCCCGATGATGGAGGCGGTGACCTGGATCCCGCCCGTGCCCCAGCCGTAGGGCAGCGGCATTTCGCGGCTGCCGAACGGCACCTGGTAGCCGGGAATGGCCACCGCCTTGAGCAGTGCCCGGCGCAGCATGCGCTTGGTGGATTCGTCCAGGTAGGCGAAGTTGTAGTGGTCGTCGCGTTCGACCGTTGCGCGTTGCGTCGTCATGGGGAGACCGCCTCGTCCATCAGTTCGTTACGGGCCGCTTCGGGCGCGCGCTTGGCGCGCATGCGGCGCAGCAGTTCCAGGTTGGCCTGGAAGTCCACGTAATGCGGCAGCTTCAAGTGCTGCACGAAGCCCGACGCCTCGACGTTGTCGCTGTGGTAGAGCACGAACTCGTGGTCGTTGGCCGGGGAGTCGGCGCGTTCGCCCAATTCGCCCGCCTTCAGGGCGCGGTCCACCAGCGCCATCGACATGGACTTGCGTTCGCCATAGCCGAACGTCAGCCCGTAGCCACGGGTGAACTTCGGCCCTTCCTCTGCGTTGCCCGCGAACTGGCTCACCATCTGGCATTCGGTGACCTCGATCTCGCCCACGGTGACGGCGAAGCCCAGTTCCTCGATGTGCATCTCCACTTCCAGCGAACCGTAGCGGATCTCGGCCGCGAAGGGGTGCGTGTTGCCGTAGCCGCGCTGCGTGGAATAGCCCATCGACAGCAGAAAGCCCTCATCGGCGCGCGCGAGGTTCTGCAGGCGGGCCGCGCGCGAGGCGGGAAAGTCCAGCGGCTGGCGGGTCAGGTCGAAAGGTTCGGGATCGCCTTCCGGCACCGGCTCGGCGTCGATCAAGTCGTCTTGCGCCAGCAGATCCGTCACGCGCGGCATGGCGCTGTCCAGCGCCTCCTCGCCGGCGGGCAGCGCGTCGGCCTCGCGCTGCGCCAGCAATGAAAAGTCCAGCAGGCGCTGGGTGTAATCGTAGGTCGGGCCCAGGATCTGGCCGCCGGGCACGTCCTTGAACGTGGACGAGATCCGGCGCCGCAGGCGCATGCGGCCCGTGTCGATCGGCTGCGTATAGCCGTAGCGCGACAAGGTCGTGCGATAGGCGCGCAGCAGGAACACGGCCTCGATCACATCGCCCGCCGCCTGCTTGAGGGCAAGCGCCGCCAGCTGCGGGTCGTAGAGCGAACCTTCGGCCATGACGCGGGACACGGCCAGCGGCATCTGTTCGCGGATCTGGTCCAGACTCAGTTCGGGGACGTCGCAGTCGCCGCGCCGGTAGTCATCCAGCATGCGGTAGGAATTGAGGATGGCGCGCTCGCCCCCTTTTACGGCTACGTACATATCAGCTCTCCAGTCGCGCGCTGCGCGGCAGCCCGCAAATCCGCCGGCCGTGCGTCAGGAAGACGTCGACGCCCAGCGGGAACCGTTGGTGATTGATGCGCCATTCGCGCCAGAAGCCCGCCGGCAGCCCGGCCGCGGCCAGGGTCTGCCGCGTCTGAATGCCCGGACCGCTAAGGACGGCCTCGGGCCCCGATTCCAAGGACTCGACCTCGATCAGCAGGGTGGTCGATTGATCCGGATAGGCGGGATCGCCCGGGTGGCAGGACGCGAGCGCGGGCGCGGCGAAGCCGGCGGGCACTGCCGCGTAGCGGGCCAGCGAAGGGGAAGGCACGATGGGGCAACCGCAGTGAAAGCGCAGGAACGCGAGCGCATCCGCGCTCACGCCGTCGGGCAGCCACAGCGGCGTGTCCACGTCCGCCAGCGTCAGCAACAAGGCGGTCATGGCCGGCGACAGGCCTGCCGGCACGCCGCTGCCGGCCGTTATCTCGTATACGCGCCCCGGATGGGCCAGCGCATTCAGCGCGGCCCGGAACGTGGCCTGCGCGTCGTCGACGGGATCCGCGAAGCCGGGAAGCAGCGTCCGGCCCGATGCCGCGGCCGCCATGATTAACGGTTCCATATCAGTCCTCGCCTCGCACCATCGTGAAGAACTCCACCTTGGTCTGCGCCGCCACGCGGGCCTGGCGCTCGATCTTTTCGGCGTGCTGGCGCGCCAGCGGCTCGATAAGCCGCGCCTGCACCGTTTCATGCCACTCGGGCAGCTGCAGCAAGGCGTCGGCCACGGCGGCCTGTTCCGCGTGGCGCAGCGAGCGGCCCTGCACATAGGCCACGCCGACCACGCCCTCGCCCATCGTCACCGCGCAACGTGTCACGGTCATTTCGCCCAGATTGAACCGGGCGCCGGTGCCGCCGCTGCGGGCTCGCACCATGGCCATGCCGGTCTGGGCCGGCCGCAACGTCTGGTGCGCGGGAACGCCGGTCAATGCGCAGAACGCGCCGTCCAGCTCGCCGGGGTCCGCCAGCGACAACACGCGCATCCAGGCCGCGCGCCGGGCGTCGGGCGCATCCCGTCCTGCCTGTGGGTGATCCATTCTTTTCCTCTAAACGTCTAGACGACCGGATGGAGTATGATCGCTTCGAAATGCAAGTTCAACAGTCTGGCGTGAATTTTTGATGACAGCCGCGGGCGTCTTTCCGGCGGCCGCGGCATCGGGCACAATCGGGGCCATTCTTGACGAGCGGATATGACAGCACGAGCGCACCCCATGGTTGAAAGAGGTTCGGGAATCGCCATCTGGCGGCAAATCGGCGAATCGCTGGCGGACGACATCCGCAACAAGCTCTACGCGGCGGGAGAACAGCTGCCGTCCGAACCCGAGCTTGCCGCCAAGTTCTCGGTCAACCGCCACACGATACGGCGCGCCATGGGCGAGCTCGAACAAAGCGGCCTGGTCAGGATCGAACAGGGCCGCGGCACATTCGTCCAGGAACACGCCATCGACTACGCCATCGGCAAGCGCACGCGCTTTTCCGAGAACCTGCGCAGCCAGGGCATGCTGGGCCACCAGGAGGTGCTGGGCAGCCAGTCGCTGCGCGCGGCCGAAATCGCCAAGCACCTGGGGCTGGCCCGCGGCGCGGCCCTGCTGCGCGTGCAAATCGTCGGCAAGGCCGAGAACCGCCCCATCAGCGCCTCGGAGCACTACTTCGACGAAAAGCGCTTCCCCGATTTCGCGGAACGGCTGGCGGCCATGCGCTCCATCTCCAAGGTCTACGCGCACTACGGCATCGGCGACTACACGCGCAAGTGGTCGCGCATCACGGCCGTCCTGCCCTCGCCCGAAATCGCCCGCATGCTGGGCCAGCCCAAGACCCGCCCCATCCTCCAGGTCGAAGCGCTGAACGTGGACCAGGACGGCGCCCCCCTGCAATACAGCATCGCCCGCTTCGTCGGCGATCTGGTGCAGCTCATGGTGACGGACGAAAGCTAAGCGGAAAACGCAACGCCGCCCGCGCGGCCTGGCGCGGCGGCGTTGCAAAAGCGCCGCAAGCCTCGCCAACTCATCTAGACATCTGGTTGTAATCCAATCCCGCTACCGTCGCAGCATGAACATACGCACGCAAGCCCCCTCGCCCCTGGCCGGTGTCACAGGCCAGCGCATCCTGACGCCGCGCGGCGTCCAACATGCCAGCCTGCGCTTCCATGGAGGGCGGATCGACGACCCCGCCGCCGCCTCGGCGCGGGGCGCATCGTGGTTCGACGCCGGAGACCTGCTGGTGCTTCCCGGCATCGTGGACTTGCACGGCGACGCCTTCGAACGCGCCATCATGCCCCGGCCCAGCGTGACCTTCCCCTACGAGGGCGCCCTGTTCGACGTGGACCGCCAGTTGCTGGCCAACGGCATCACCACGGAATTCCACGGCGTCACGCTGTCCTGGGAGGGCGGGCTGCGCGGCGAGGGCTACGCCGAACGCATGTTCGACTCCCTGGAGAGAATGCGCCCCATCATGGGCGCGCGGCACTATGTGCACCTGCGCTTCGAGACGCACCACGTCGGCGGCCTGGACATCGCCCAGCAATGGATACGCAGCGGGCGCGTCCGCTTCCTGGCCCTCAACGACCACCTGCCCAGCATGGCGCGCCGCCTGGGCGACGACCGCAAGCTCATGCAGTACGCCCACCGCGCGGAATGCGATCTGGACGTCTTCCAGGACCGCATCCGCGCCGCCATGGCCGCGGCGGATTCCGTGGCCGACGCCATGCGCGAGCTGACCGCCTGCGCCCGCGATGCCGGCCTGCGGGTGGCATCGCATGACGATCCGGACGCGGCCACGCGCCGCTACTACCACCAGCTGGGTTGCGGCGTGGCGGAATTCCCGCTGACCCGCGATGCCGCCGGCGTCGCGCGCGACCTGGGAAATTCCGTCGTGTTCGGCGCGCCCAACGTCGTGCGCGGCGGCAGCCACACCGGCGCCCCCAGCGCCACGGAGATGGTCCGCGCGGGCCTGTGCGACGTCCTGACCTCCGACTACTACTACCCGGCCCCGCTCAGCGCGGCCCTGAAGCTGGCCGCCGACGGCGTGCTGCCGCTGGCGCAGGCATGGGAGCTGGTGTCGCTGAATCCCGCGCGCGCCGCCGGCCTCGATGATCGCGGCGCCCTGGCGCCGGGCCTGATCGCCGATGCGATCGTGGTGGACGACCAGGTGCCGGGGCTGCCCCGGGTATGCGCGGCCATCGTCGGCGGCGAATTGCGTTACGCCAGCCGGGCGTTCGGCGACGGCCACGACCAGCTCATGGCGGCCTGACCATGGCGCTTGCCCACCGTTACGCCCTGTACCTGGCGCCCACCGGCCCCTGGCTCGAACACGGCAGCCGCTGGCTGGGCCGCTGCGCGGAGACCGGCCAGATGCTGGCCCCGCTGCCCGGCCAGGCCGAATACCCGCGAGAATGGACGCAGGCGCCCCGCCACTACGGCCTGCATGCGACCCTGAAGCCGCCGTTCCGCCTGCGCCCCGGCGCTCGCCCCCAGGACGTGGACGCGGCCGCGCGCCGGCTGGCCGCGGGCGGCCGCCCGTTCACCCTGGCGCTGGAATGCGAGCCGCTGCGCGGCTTCCTGGCGTGGCGCATCGCGGACGCCGACACGGCCGGCCGCGCACGCATCCAGGCCCTGGCCGACGCGGCCGTGCGCGACCTCGATCCCCTGCGCGCCCCGCCCACGCCCGAGGAAACCGCGCGCCGCCAGCCGCAATCGCTCACGCCCGAGCAGCAGGCCATGCTGGCGCGCTGGGGCTACCCCTATGTGTTCGACACGTACACGTTCCACATCACGCTGACGGGCAAGCTCGACGCCGAGGCCTTGGCGCGGGCGCGGGCCGGCATCGCGGCCTTCGCCGATCCGCTGCGCGGACGGGCGATGGAGGTCCCGGGCGTCAGCGTCTATGTGCAGGCGGCGCCGGGCGCCGACTTCGTCGCGGCGCGGCACTACCGTTTCGACGGCGCGTGCGTGGACGCCGCCGGCGCCGCCTGCCTGCAAGGGCCTGCCGCCGCATGAACGCCTACGCACCCGCCGGCGGCGCGCGCCTCATCTATCTGATGGGCGCCTCGGGCAGCGGCAAGGACACGTTGCTGCGCCTGCTGCGCGCCCATCTGCGCGGCGACGAACCCGTGCTGGTGGCGCACCGCTACATTACCCGCGACAGCGGCGACAGCGAAGACGCGCTGCGCCTCACCGATGAGGAATTCGGCCGCCGCGCCGCGCTGGGCTGTTTCGCGCTGCGCTGGAGCAGCCATGGCCTGCACTATGGCATCGGCATCGAGATAGACGCCTGGCTCTCCTGCGGCGCGGCGGTCATCATCAACGGATCGCGCGCGCACCTGGAACAGGCCCACGCCCGCTATCCGGAGCTGACCGCGGTGGAGATCACTGTCGCCCCCGCCCTGCTCGCCCGCCGGCTGGCGGGGCGCGGCCGCGAAAACGCGGAACAGATCGCGCAACGGCTGTCGCGCGCGACACAGGCCTTCCCGGTGCCGCAACGCTGCCGGCTGCTGCGGGTCAGCAACGACGCCGCGCCTGAAACCGCGGCAGCGGCGTTGCTGGACATCGCGCGCGCAAAACTCGCCGCCTAGGGCCTGTTCAATCGGATCCGGCCGCGCGGCCGCCCCAAGGCGCGGCCGCGTCGCCGCAGAGGTCCAGCAGGATGTCGGAGAAATACGCCTCGGCCGCGAGCGGCTGCTCGCGCTTGCGCCGGATCAGGTTGATCGGCGGCAGCTCCCAGCCGAAGTCCCAGGGCACCATCCCCAATTTGCCCCGCTGGCACAACTCCCGCGCGATTTCTTCGGGCACCACGGAGACGAAGGTCTCGTTCATGGTCAGCATTCCTTCGATCACGTCCGTCGAGTAGGCCTCCAGCACGGGAGATGGCGGGCTGAGCGCTTCGCGGATGAAATGCTCCGCGATCAGCTGCCGCGTGGGGGTATTGGCCGCCGGCAGCACCCAATCCATCGCCGCCACCGCCGCCCAGTCCGGCCGGCGCCTCGCCAGCCGCTGGGCCAGCCTGCCGTGCGCGATCAGCCGCGGCCGCTGGCGGTACAGCGCGCGGTGGATGAGATCCTCTTGCGCCGCCATCGGCGTGGCGCGGCTGATGATGCAGTCCAGTTCGTGCTGGCGCAGCATGGGAACGAGATGATCGGTCGTGGCGCGGTGCAGGCTCAGCGTCACCCCATGGCGCTGGTGCAGGCGGCTGATCGCCGCCGTCAGCAAGGCGCTGGACACGTACGGCACCACGCCCACGTGCAGGTGCGCCGAACGGCCGGCATGCAGGGCCTCGACTTCCCGAGCCCACAGATCCAGGTCGCTCAGCATAAGGCGCGCGCGCACCAGGGCCAGGCTGCCCAGGGAAGTGGGCTGCAGGCCGCGCCCCGTGCGCATGAACAGCGGGGCCCCGAATATGTCCTCGAGCTCGGCCAGGGCCTTCGTGACCGCCGGCTGGCTGATGCCCGTGGCGGCGGCCACGCGCGTCAGCGATCCGTGCCTGGCGATGTTGAGCAGCAGCGCAAGGTGACGATGCTTCAAGCGATTGGCGAGGCGGGCCGCATCCCAGTTCACGAACTTCCCCATAACCAGTTGGTTATTGAATTATGCCAACAAACATAAAACCAGTTATTTCACGACCCTATACTGCAGGCATCCCCCTGCCCGATATCGCACTATGAGCCCCTCCTTCACCACCCGTCCCGAAATACGCGGCACGTTCGGCGTGGTTTCCTCCACCCACTGGCTCGCCTCGCAAGTCGCCATGAGCGTGCTGGAACGCGGCGGCAATGCCTATGACGCGGCCGTGGCCGGCGGATTCACCCTGCAGATCGTGGAGCCCCACCTGAACGGCCCCGGCGGCGAAGTGCCCATCCTGTTCTGGAGCGAACGCGAGCGGCGCATGCGCGCCCTCTGCGGCCAGGGCCCCGCGCCGGCGCTGGCCACGCCGGCCTATTTCCGCGGCCTGGGCCTGGACCTAGTGCCCGGCATCGGCCTGTTGCCCGCCACCGTGCCCGGCGCCTTCGGCGCCTGGCTGACCCTGTTGCGGGACTATGGCACCTGGGAGCTGTCCGACGTGCTGCGCCCTGCCATCGACTATGCGCGCAATGGCTTTCCGCTGGTGCCGCGCATCTCCCAGGCCATTCTTGCCGTGCAGGCGCTATTCCGCGACGAATGGACCAGTTCGCGCGATGTCTGGCTGCCCGGCGGCCGGGTGCCGGCCCCCGACACGCTGTTCCGCACGCCCGCGATCGCGGCCACCTATACCCGCCTGCTGGACGAAGCCCACGCCGCCAGCGCCGACCGCCGCGGCCGCATCGAAGCCGCGCTGGACGCCTGGTACCGCGGCTTCGTCGCCGACGAAATCGATGCCTACTACAGCGGTGAAGCGGTGCGCGACACCACTGGCCAGCGCAACCGCGGCCTGCTGCGCAAATCGGACCTGGCGGACTGGCGCGCCACCTACGACGATCCCCTCACCGTGGATTATGGCCGCTATACCGTGGCCAAATGCGGCGTCTGGTCGCAGGGCCCCGTCCATCTGCAACAGCTGGCCATGCTGCGCCACCTTGGCCTGGACGGGCTGGACCCGTTGTCCCCGGCGTTCGTGCACCGCGTCGCCGAAGCGGCCAAGCTGGCCTTCGCCGATCGCTGCGCCTGGTACGGCGACCCCGCCTTCGTGCAGGTGCCGCTGGCGGAATTGCTGAGCGACGCCTACGCCCGCTCGCGCGCGGCCGGCATCGGCGAACACGCCTCCCGCCTGCTGCAACCGGGCAACCCCGGCGGCCGGGCTCCGCGGCTGCCGGATCTGGACGCCGCGGTCCGTACCCTGGCGGCTTCCGACACCCGCTTCGGCGTGGGCGAGCCGACCTTCGCGGCGCTGCCGCCCGTCTCGGAATGGGCCGCGCGCGAACTGTTCGTGGGCGACACCTGCCAGATCGACGTCATCGACCGCGACGGCAACATGGTGGCTGCCACGCCGTCGGGCGGCTGGCTGTCGTCCAGCCCCGTCGTGCCGGGACTTGGCTTCCCCCTCACCACCCGCCTGCAGATGACCTGGCTGGACGACGGCGTGCCGGGGCAGCTGCAGCCCGGCAAGCGGCCGTGCACCACGCTGTCTCCGGGCCTGGCGTTGCGGGACGGCCAGCCTTACATGGCCTTCGGCACGCCCGGCGGCGACCAGCAGGATCAGTGGACGGTAGCGTTCTTCCTGCGCCACGCGATGGGCATGAACCTGCAGGAAGCCATAGACGCGCCCTCCTGGCACATCGATCACTTCCCGGGATCGTTCTGGCCGCGCGCGCAGACGCTGAACCGGCTGACCGTGGAATCGCGCATGCCCGCCGCCACGCTGGAGGCGCTACGCGCCGCCGGCCATGAGGTCAAGGTGGGGCCCGACTGGTCGGAAGGCCGCATCAGCGCCTGCACCCGCGAACCCGCGGCCGGCGGCGGCCTGTTGCTGCGCGCCGGCGCCAATCCCCGCGGCATGCAAGGGTATGCCGTCGGCCGATAAATCCGTTTCGTTCCAGCCGGCGCACAGACCGGCATTTGCACAAGGGGTACCAACCATGACACTGCGATTCAAACGACTGCTGCGCGCATGCGCCCTGGGCCTGGCGCTGGCCGCGCCCGCCGCCTCCCACGCCGCCTGGCCCGAGAAGCCGATCACGCTGATCGTGCCCTGGGCCGCGGGCGGTTCCACGGACATCCTGGCGCGCGTGCTGTCCGAGGGCCTGACCCAGTCTCTCGGCCAGTCCGTCATCGTCGAGAACCGTTCGGGGGCGTCCGGCAACATTGGCACCGCCTTCGTCGCCCGCTCCAAGCCCGACGGCTATACGCTGCTGGTAGGCTCCATGAGCACGCACACGATGAACCAGGCGCTCTATTCCAATATGCCGTTCGACGGCGTGAAAGACTTCACGCCCATCGCAGAACTCGCGCTGGTCACCAACACCATGGTGGTGCACCCCTCCGTGCCGGCCGCCAACGTCAAGGAATTCATCGCCTACCTGAAGGCGCATCCGGACACCGTGACCTATGCGTCGGCGGGCCAGGGCTCCACCAACCATCTCAGCGCCGCGCTCTTCGAGAAGGCCGCCGGCGTGAAGATGACCCACATTCCGTACCGCGGCGGCGCGCCGGCGGTCATGGACACGGTGGCCGGCCGCACGCAGGTGCTGTTCAGCGCCGGCACGCAGACCCTGCCGCACGTGCAGACGGGCAAGCTCAAGCTGCTGGCCGTCACCGAGGAGTCGCGTTCGCCCCTGCTGCCCGACGTGCCCACCGTGGCGGAAACGCTGCCCGGCTATGAACTGTCGGTCTGGTATGGCGCGTTCGGCCCGGCCGGCATGCCGCCCGAGCTGACCGCCCGGCTCAATCGCGAGATCAACCTGATCCTCAAGCGCCCCGACGTCATCAAGAAAATGGCCGACATGGGCGTGCTGCTGACCGAAACCACGCCCGGGCAATTCGGCCAGATCCTGGCGCGCGACGCGGACAAGTACGGCAAGCTGATCAAAGAGCTGGGGATCACGGCCGAATGAGCGCAGCGTCCTCCCCGACCCCGGCGCTGGCCGCGGTGCAGGCCATCGCCCGGGCCTATGCCGCCGCCGACCCGGCGGCCGCTTTCCACGCCATCGACGACTACTCGCGCGCCTCGCTGGCGCATGCCTTGTGCACGATCAACCGCTATGACGCCGGCGCCATGCGGGTCGTGCGGCTGTACAGCTCCAATCCCGAGGCCTATCCGCCCGGCGGCAGCAAGGACAAGGCCGGCACGGCCTGGGGCCGCCACGTCCTGCTGGAGCGGCGCGTGTTCATCGGCGAAGGCGAGGACGCGATCCGCGAGTTCTTCGACGACCACCGCGCGATCCGCGAACTGGGGTTGCGGTCGGTCGTCAACGTGCCGGTGGTCTACGGCGAGACCTGTCTGGGCACCGTCAATTTCCTGATGCCGCGCGCCGAGGTGTCGGATAACGACGTCCATGCCGCGCGCCTGGCGGGCCTGCTGGCGCTGCCTGCCTTCCAGGAACTGGCTCGGCAGCGATGATGCCGCCGGGGCCCTCGCCCCGGCATCTTTGCGCTCAGATCAGCGCGCTGCGGATCCGCGATGACATCATGTCGATCACCACGACGAAAGCGACGATGATGATCATGACGGCGCAGGTTTCCGCGTAGCGAAAGCTGCGGATGATCTCCCACAGCACGGTTCCGATCCCGCCGGCGCCGACGATGCCGACCACCGAGGCCGAGCGCACGTTCGATTCGAAGCGATACAGCGAGTACGAAATCCACAAGGGCAGCACCTGCGGGATCACGCCGTAGACGATTTCCTCCAGGGCGTTCGCGCCGGTCGCGCGCACGCCTTCGACCGGGCGCGGGTCGATCGCCTCGACGGCCTCCGAAAAAAGCTTGGCCAGCACGCCGGCGAAGGGCCCCAGGCCCACCGCGACGATGAACAGCATGGCGAACACCATTTCGTTGATGGCGCGGCAGGCGTCCATCAGCCGGCGCATGGGCTGGTAGACCCAGGCGGGCACCATGTTCGACGAGCACAGCAACCCCAGCGGCACCGCTACCACGATGGCCAGGAACGTGCCCCAGACGGCGATCTGCACGGTCACGACCATCTCGTCGAGATACATGCGCCAATCGCGGAAGTTCGGCGGAAAGAAGTCCGCCGCGAACTGGGCCATGTTGCCCGAGTCGCGCAGCAGGTCCAGGGGCCGCATGTCCGCGCCCTTCCACGACATGACGAGCAACGCCAGCACGACGGCCCAGACGAGTAGGACCGGCAGCGACGAGCGCGGCGCGGAGGGAAGACGGGAGGTCTGCATGGCTAGGTTCATAGAGACGGACGATAGGCGGGAAGGTTTGCGGTCGCGCGGACGCCGGCGCGTCGGGCGACGCGCCGGCGCAAGCCGCGCTTACTGCTTGGAGGACGGCTGGCCCAGGCTGGCCAGCTTGCTGTCGAGGTCGGCCAGCTGCTTCTGCTTTTCGGCCTGGCCCAGGGTGGAGTCGGCTTCTACCTTGGCCTTCTCGCGCGCCAGCTCGATCTGGCGGATGGGAACCAGCTGCTGGTTGTCCGAGGCGCGGAAGCCCTGATAGGTCAGCGCCTTCAGGTTGGCCATTTCGCGCTCGGCGTCCTTGCCCTTCCCGTAGTTCACAAAGAAGTCGCGGATGCGGACCTTCAGGTCGGCCGGCAGGTCGGTGCGCATGACGAGCGGATCCGCCGGGATCAGCGGCGACTTCCACAGCACGCGCACGCTGTCGTTAGCGTCCTTGCCCGTGTTCAGGCGATAACGCTCCAGCGCCTCGGTATTGTTGACAGCCACGTCCACCTGCTTGTTGATGACCGACAGCAGATTGGTTTCGTGGTTGCTGGCGCGCACCGTCTTGAAGAAGGTCTTGGGTTCGATCTTGTTGGCGGCCCACAGGTAGTAGCCCGGGACGGCGGTGCCCGAGGTGGAGTTGGGATCGCCGGCGCCATAGCTCAGCTTGCCGCCGCGCTTGAGCACGTCGTCCAGGGTCTTGAGGTCGCTGTCTTTGTTGACGATCAGCAGCGACCAGTAGCCCGGATTGCCGTCCTTGTCGATGACGGACGCGAACACCTCGCCCTGGGCGCGGTCCACCGCCTCGATCGCGGACTTGTTGCCGAACCAGCCCATCTGCACCTTGTTGAAGCGCATGCCTTCGATGATGCCCGCGTAGTCGGACGCGAAGAACGGCTTGACCGGCACGCCGATCGCGCGGCTCAGGTCATCGATGACGGGCTGCCACACCGACTTCAGGTTGGTCGACGACTCCGTCGAGATGATGCCGAAGTTCAGCGTCTTGGCGTCCTGGGCGTGGACCTGCGTGGACAGGGCCGCGGCGGCGACCAGGGTGAAAAAGGTTCTGCGTAGCATGGAAGGCTCCGGGGAGGAAAAGGGCGGGGAATCAGGCGGCGTGCGCCAGGTGGGACAGGGACGCGACGCTCGGCGCGTCCTGCGTCTCGTATTCGGGGAGCAGTTCGCCCAGGTCTGCGCCATACAGCTCGCGCAGCATCGACGGGGTCAGGGCCGCAGACGGGCCGTCGTAGACCACCTTGCCGTGGCGCAGGGCCACCACGCGCGGGCAGTAGCGCAGCGCGACGTCTACCTGGTGCAGCGATACCACCACCGCCACCTTACGGCCGCGGTTGATCTGGGCCAGCGTGTCCATCACGCGGCGCGACGACTCCGGATCCAGCGACGCGATGGGCTCATCGGCCAGGATGACGCGGGCGTTCTGCACCAGCGTGCGGGCGATGGCCGCGCGCTGCTGCTGCCCTCCGGACAGCGTGGAGGCGCGTTGAAATGCGTAGTCGTCTATACCAACCTGGGCAAGCGCGTCCAGGCCCTGGCGGACCTCGGCGCGCAGGAACCAGCGCGTCAGGCTGCGCCACAGCGGCACGCGCGGCAGCAAACCGGTCAGGACGTTGGTGATGACGGGCAGGCGGCCCACCAGGTTGAACTGCTGGAAAACAAAACCGATGCCGGCGCGCGCGCTACGCACGTCGCGGCTCATGCGGCCGTTGCGCTGGATCAGGCGGCCGTTGACCGCCACGCTGCCCACATCGCCGGCGACGAAGCCCGCCAGATGGCGCAGCAGCGTGGACTTGCCCGAGCCCGAGGCGCCCAGCAGGGCGACCATCTCGCCGTCGGCCACCTGCAGGTCCACGCCGTCCAGCGCCTTGGCGCCCGCATGGAAGCTTTTGCTCAGCCCTTGCACTTCGATGGCGTAAGTCATAGTCGAATCCCCGAGGGTTTGGTCATTGCCGCATTCTGTTTTCACGGCATGACAGCACGATGACCCGGGAATTGAATGGTTCGGCCGAAATCGGGGGCGCCGCAATGCGCTGAAAGACATTCGTCATAAAAGCGGGCCCCCCCGCCGCGCGCGCCGCGGGTATATTGAAGCTATTCCCCAACAGCCAGGCGTTCATCATGATCAAAGGTTCCTGCCTGTGCGGCCGCATTGCGTACGAGATCACCGGCCCGCTCACCAACGCCCTCAACTGCCACTGCACCATGTGCCGCAAATCGCACGGCGCGGCCTTCCGCAGCCGCGCCACGGTCCAGTCCAAGGACTTCGCCTGGACGCGGGGAGAAAACCACGTCACCTGGTATTGCTCGTCTCCGGGCAGCTATCGCGGTTTCTGCGAAGCCTGCGGCACGCCCCTGCTGAGCCGTTTCGACCAGACTCCCGACGTTTACGGCCTGCCGCTGGGCGCGCTGGACGACGACCCGGGCGTGAAGCCGGCCGCGCATTGCCACGTGGCCAGCAAGGCCCCCTGGTTCGACATCACCGACGACCTGCCGCAATACCCCGACGCCTACGGCGCGTTGGAAGAGCACCGCCCGCAGGCCGTTACATAAAAACTCAACCAACTGGTTGAATCTCAGCGGCGGCGGATTTATATTCAACCTTATGGTTGAATCAATGCCCTCCCCCGTCCTCGATGCCGTTTTTCGCGCGCTGGCCGATCCCACGCGGCGCGACATGCTGCGCAGCCTGACGCAGGGCGACCAGACCATCGGCGAGCTGGCCGCGCCCTACAGCATGAGCTTCGCGGGCGCCTCCAAGCACGTGCAGGCCCTGGAACGCGCCGGCCTCGTCCGGCGTTCCATCCGCGGCCGCACGCATGTCTGCAGCCTCAACCCCGAGCCCATGGCCGAGGCGATGCAATGGCTGCGTTTCTATGAGCAATTCTGGTCGGGCAGGCTGGGCGCGCTGGAAACCGCGCTCGCCGCCAGCCGGTCCCCGGCCGCGTCCCCAGGAGAACAGCATGAGTGATCACGGCGTCGTCCTCGACCCCACCTCCATCCGTTTCACCCGCATACTGCCCGCCAGCGTCGAGGAAGTCTGGGCCTTCCTGACCGAGTCGGAAAAACGCGGCCGCTGGCTGGCCTCCGGCGACATGGACCTGCGCGAAGGCGGCGGCGTCACGCTGCGTTTCGTGCATGCCGACCTGTCCTCCGTGGATGAGCCCGTCCCCGACGCCTACAAACCCTATGAAGGCGGCGTCACTACGCAGGGCGTGATCACCCGCTGCGAACCGCCGCGCCTGCTTGCATTCACGTGGGGCGGCTCGCCCGGCCATCCTTCCGAAGTCACGTTCGAGCTTTCCCCGCAGGGCCAGGAGACCCGCCTGGTCCTGACCCACCGCAAGCTCGCCTCGCGCGATGACGTGGTGGACGTGGCCGGCGGCTGGCATGTGCACCTGGGCGTGCTGGAAGCCCGCCTGGCCGGCCGCGCTCCCGGGCCGTTCTGGTCCGTCCTCGGCCGGGTGGAAAGCGAATACCAGGCGAGGATCCCTCCCCGCTAGAGTCGTCCAGCAGCAACTATCATGGCGCGGCGGCGGATAAATACTGGCTAATCATTGCGCTTTGCAGTAACATAAGTCCGTGATTTCTCCGCGAAAACCGGGCTTCGGTCATTCTGCGTCGCCAACCTGTAACGCCTCAGGGCAATACGATGAGGCCCCTTCGGGACGCGTCCGGAATTCAAGGACGAAGCCTGCCGCCGCAAGAGGCGTCGCCGCACCAAGCGCAGCGCCATCCGGCACTGCAATAAACGTTCCACCCGCTTCTTCCGGCGACGCGCGCGTAGCGCGCCGCCGCGACCAAGCCGCGCATCGCGCGCACATTGCCCTCGCGGCGCGAGTATCCGTCATTTCAGACATCCGCTTGGGATGCGTTGGCCCCTTACCCGCGCCTGCCCGGACGTTTTACGTTCAAACCGCTGGACCTGGTTATTTGAGTCCAACGCGCTTGCCGCCCTGCGGCGAGCCATGCCGCCGGCATGGCTGCGCGTATTGATAGGAGTAGAAAATGGCTAAAGAAGAACTCATCGAATTGGATGGCATCGTTGACGAAGTGCTGCCCGATAGCCGCTACCGCGTGAAGCTGGACAACGGCATCGAAGTCGGCGCCTATGCCTCCGGCCGCATCCGCAAGCACCGCATCCGCATCCTGGCCGGCGACCGCGTCACCCTGGAAATGTCGCCGTACGACCTGACCAAGGGCCGCATCAACTTCCGCCACAAGGACGAGCGCGCGCCCTCCACGCCGCGCCCCCAGCAGTACCGCCGCTGAGCCAGGGCGACACAGGGCCGGCGCCGCGCCGGCTCCCTGCCCCGCTCGCGGGCCTTAAGCGCCACGGCAATATGCCGTTATGCGTGGAGCGCCCGCATCCGGACGAATGGCGCCTCCCCACGCGCGACTCCCGCGGAACGCGCACGATGCAAGATGGACCTGACAGAAGAGTTGCAAGCAGCCGCTGACGAGCTTGCCCTGGCGCGGAGGCGATTCGCGAAGGGCGAGGAAGGCCTGCGCCTGCTCCACCAGTCGCGCGAGGCGTTCATCAACAGCCTGCGCAACACCGGCCTGACCTACGCCGAGGCCAAGACCAAGTACGACAACTGCCTGGACGAACAGGAAGCCCAGCAGCTCCACGTGCGGCAGCAGATGGAATATGCCGAACGCGTGCACCAGCACGTGCTGCACCGGATCGCGCTGCAGGCCGCGCCCGCCTGAGGCGCGGCCTCGGCGGAATCAGGGCTTGAAGGCCCCGATGAAAATGGCGGGATCCACGCGGGCGTCGTTCAGGCTGACGTTCCAGTGCAGGTGCGGGCCGGTTGCCCGTCCCGTCGCCCCCACCTTGCCCACCAAACCGCCGCGCGGCAGTTCGTCGCCGACTTTCACGTCGATCGCCGACATGTGGCAGAACATGCTGACGAAGCCCTGGCCGTGGTCCAGGAACACCGTCTTGCCGTTGAAGAAGTAATCCCCCACCAGCACGACAACGCCGGCGGCCGGCGCCTTGATCGGCGTGCCCGCGGGCACGGCGAAATCCAGCCCCGAGTGCGGGTTGCGTTCCTGGCCATTGAAGAAGCGCCGCAAGCCGAACGGGCTCGACAGCCGCCCGCCGCTCACCGGCCGGTCCAAGAGCAGGTTGCTCGGCGTGACCCCGGCCCGGTAGCCGCGGTTGGCCGCGCTTTGCTCGGCCATCTCGCGCTCGATGCGCTTCAGGTCGTCAGGATTCGGCTCGACCTGGCGCTGGTTCTTCAGCGTGATGCGCTGCGCCGCGTATTCCTTGCTTCCGACCTTGAAGGACAGCTTGCGCTGGCCTTGCGCATCCGTAACCGACACCTGCTGCTCGCCCGGCTTCACGCTCAGCGGAATGCCGACCACGGCGATCCACTGCCTGCCCTCTTCGCGCACGACCAGGACACGCCGCCCCAGGTACGTGACCTCCGGGGCGCGTTCGGCATCGCCCAGGCCCAGGACCGCGACGCCGCCCGGCACGGGAAAGCTGAGCTTGCGCGTGAGATAGCCTTCCTGCTGCGCCAGGACGGGCAGCCCCAGGCTGGCGGCCGCGGCGGCCAGGCCCAGCCGCAACACGTCGCGACGGCGGAACATGGCGCTTACAGGCACAGGTTCGCCGGCTCGATGATGCTCTGGTCGCGGCGGGCGATGCGCGTGGACAGGCGCGTTTCGGTCTTGCCCTTCCAATGGGTGGTGGTCAGCACGGCCTCCACGCCCATGCTGTCCTGCATGATCAGCTCGAAGCCGTTGCGCACCGCCTGCCGCTCGAAATTCACGCCCAGGTTCTTCCAGGATTCCGCCACGCAGTTCGTGTAATCCTCGGCCGAACGCTGGGTGGAGCCGTAGAAGACGGGATCGCGATCGCGCACGTCTTTGACGTTGGCGCAAGCCGTCAGCGCGGCCAGGACGGTGAGGGACAGGGCGGTACGGACCTTCATGGCGGTGGAACTCTCGATCGGGTGGAAACAGGAAAAGCGCGGCCAACTATAGCGCAGCGCGCGGGCCTGGGCCTGCGGCCGCTAGGCCCGGGGCGCGCGCCGGGCCGATTTGGGCCGGAACGCCTCGATGACCTCCGGGCGGGTTTCGGCATAGGGCCCGCCGATCAGATCGATGCAATAGGGAATGGCGGCGAACAGGCCCGGCACCAGCACCGCGCCGTCTTCCGCCTTCAATCCTTCCAGCGTTTCCCGGATGGATTTCGGCTGGCCGGGCAGGTTCACGATAAGCGCGGCGTGGTCCGCGATTTCCCGGATGACGGCGACCTGGCGCGACAGGATGGCAGTGGGCACGAAGCGCAGGCTGATCTGACGCATTTGCTCGCCGAAACCCGGCATTTCCTTGGTGCCGACGGCAAGCGTCGCCTCGGGCGTGACGTCGCGCCGCGCGGGACCGGTGCCGCCCGTGGTCAGCACCAGGTCGCAGCCGCAACCGTCCACCAGTTCGATCAATGTCTCGGAAATCCGGGCGGGCTCGTCGGGGATCAAGCGGTCGACCGCCTGCCAGGGCGTGGCCAGCGCGCCGCCCAGCCATTCCCGCAGCGCGGGCAGGCCCTGGTCCTGGTAGGCGCCGCTCGAGGCGCGATCGGAAACGGACACCAGTCCCACGATCAATTCATCGGGATGGCTGCGGACGATACGGGTGGAGGTCATGGTTGCGGAATCGTGGAATTGGACGGTGGGACGCCGCGACCGCGGCGTGTGGCGCGGTCAATCATGGAAATCCAGAAGATGCCCGCAAGGACGATGCTATCGCATTCTTTCCCCCGGGAAATGGCGGCCGCCTCCGCCATCCGCGCGATCCGCGCTGTGGCGAAAAAGCGAATCGGCCATGGCCCCGCTTTTCCGCGCTTGTTCCGGCCCTGGCCGCTCGCTAACATCCGCTAACAATCCGACCCGCGAGCAAGGCATCCGCGCTTTTTTTGGTTCTCCAGAATGAACACACTCACCCTCCGGCAGCATGCGCTGGCGGCGGCGCTGGCCCTGGCCGCCGCCGCGGCCGCCGGATGGGGCGCCCTGCATTCGCTGGCCTTGAAGACGGAACCCGTGCCCGCGGCCGCCCCGGGCCTCTACATCCCCAATCTCGGCAATACGCTGCACGAGCAGACCCGCAACCTGTCTCGCCTGAGCCAGGCCCTGCGCACGGGAGACCGCCTGGTCATCCTGGGTTCGTCGGAGCTGACCAGCAACGACCTGCGTTTCGTGCCCTACCGCTACCTGGCCGACGAGTTGCAGATGCCGGTGCTGGCCTATGGCCATTCCGGTTTCCAGTCCCTGGGCATGCAGCTCGTGCTGGCGGCGCTGGCCGACGACCTCTCGCCGGCCTCCCGCGTGGTCGTCATGCTGTCGCCCGGCTGGTTCGATGGCGAGGGCGGCCTGGGCCCGGACGAATTCAAGGAGCACGCCAATCCGCTGCTGCCCAGACTGCTCAGGCAGCCCGAAGGCCGGGCCGAAGTGCTGCGCTGGCTGCAAGCCAAGGGCGACGCGGGCGTCGCCTGGTCGATGGCCGCCGAGCAGGCCTATGTATTCCGCCAGCGCGTGGTCGACCTGTGGACGCCAGCCCACGCGGCTCCCGCCCCGGAACGGGAGCGCGAGGGGCCGGCCGCCGCCGCCCGCGTCGTGGACTGGGACGCCCTGGCCGAACAGGCCCAGGGCGCGGAGCAAGCCCTGATGGCGGGCAACCCCTACGCGGTGCGCGACGATTTTTTCCAGAAATACCTGCGGACCGTACCCGAGGGCGGCAAGACGGCCTACCTGCCGCAGCCGCTGACCGGCCGCGACGAACTGCGCGAGCTGACCGCCCTGATGGCGCTGCTGCGCCAGCGCGGCGTGGACGCGCTGTTCGTCATGCAGCCGCTGCACCCCATGGTGTTCAAGGACCTGGACCGCTTCGCGCCGATTCAGCGCGAGGTCGCGGCGCTGTGCAGGCGCTACGCCATGCGCTGCATGGATATGTACGGCGCGCCCTTCGAAGTGGGCACGCTGCGCGACGTGCAGCACCTGGGGGAACTGGGCTGGCTGCGCGTCAACCAGCGGATCGCCGAAGTTTTCCGGCCGTGAAGGGGACGGATCCCATGAAAAGAACCTTGTGGCTTTGCCTGCTGTACCTGGGCCTGCTGGCGGTCATGCTGATCCAGGCCGACACATCGGCCAACCTGGGCAAACCGATGGAAATCGAGTTCCAGTATTCGAAGTTCTAAGGCCGGCCGGACCCCTCATTTGGTAGCCGCACGCAACCAGTGACAGGTCACAAATCTGCAATAATCAGCGTCTCGCCGGAACCTCGCCCCGCCTCCATGTTCGACCTCTTCCACGGCCTAGACCTTTGGGTAGGCCTCAGTCTTGTCTTGGCCTTGACGTTCGTCCTGGCCTTTGAATTCATCAACGGATTCCACGACACGGCCAACGCCGTGGCAACGGTCATTTACACCAAGGCCATGCCGCCGCACCTCGCGGTCGTGCTGTCGGGCATTTTCAATTTCCTGGGCGTGCTGCTCGGCGGCGTGGGCGTGGCCTACGCCATCGTCCACCTGCTGCCGGTGGAACTGCTGATCAACGTGGACACAGGACGAGGGCTGGCCATGGTGTTCGCCATGCTGGCCGCGGCCATCGCCTGGAATCTGGGCACCTGGTACTTCGGCATTCCCGCCTCCAGCTCGCACACGCTGATCGGCTCGATCCTGGGCGTGGGCCTGGCCAACGCGCTGATTACCGACCTGCCGCTGGCGGACGGCGTCAATTGGGGCAAGGCCATAGACATCGGCCTGTCGCTGGTGGTGTCGCCCGTGGCCGGCTTCCTGGTGGCGGGCGGCTTGCTTTTGGTGCTCCGGCGCTGGCTGCCGCTGTCGAAAATGCACAAGACGCCCGAACAGCGCCGCGCTCTCGACAACAAGAAGCATCCGCCATTCTGGAACCGGCTGATCCTGGTGCTGTCCGCGATGGGCGTGAGCTTCGTCCACGGCTCCAACGACGGCCAGAAAGGCATCGGCCTGATCATGCTCGTGCTGATCGGCATCGTGCCCGCCAACTTCGTGCTGGACACCAGCAGCACCACGTACCAGATCGAGCGCACCCGCGACGCCGCCAATCACCTGAATGTGTTCTACCAGCGCAACGAGGCGATGCTGGGCGACTACCTGGCGCTCAAGCGCTACGACTCGACCACCGAGCTGCCCCGCAACTTCCGCTGCGATCCCGAACTGACCATGCCGACCATCGCGGCGCTGCAGGCCGATTTGCAAGGCGTGTCCAACTACGCCGACCTGTCCGCCGAGAAGCGCATCTCCGTGCGCCGCTACCTGCTCTGCCTGGACGATACGGCCAAGAAGGTGGCCCGCGTCGAAGGGCTGCCGGCGCGCGAACGCGCGGACCTCCAGCGCCTGCGCGCCGACCTGACGGCCACCACCGAGTACGCGCCCTTCTGGGTGATCGTTGCGGTCGCCCTGGCCCTGGGCGCGGGCACCATGGTCGGCTGGCGCCGCGTGGTGCTGACGGTGGGCGAGAAAATCGGCAAGCAGGGCATGACGTATGCCCAGGGCATGTCCGCGCAGGTGACCGCCATGGGCGCCATCGGGCTGGCCAACGTATTCAGCCTGCCGGTTTCCACCACGCACGTCCTGTCCTCGGGCGTGGCCGGCACGATGGTGGCCAACAAGACCGGCCTGCATGGCGGCACGGTGCGCAACATCCTGATGGCCTGGGTGCTGACCCTGCCCGCTTCGATGCTGCTGGCGGCCGGGCTGTTCTGGATCGGCGTGCAGATCGCGGGCTGACGCCCCTGCCCTGGCCGCGCGGGCAATCCGCGCGGCGGGTGCAACACTCTGGCTACCGCGCCGGCCTTACGCGGGAAGCGGCCTGCGTCTACCATGGCGCCATGACGGCTCCCAATCCCACCCTGCATTACATCTTCGATCCGCTCTGCGGCTGGTGCTACGGCGCCGCGCCGCTGCTGGCGTCCGCGCGCGCCATCGTCGGCCTGGACATCGCGCTCCACGGAGGCGGCATGATGGCGGGCGGCAACCGCCGGCCGGTGACCGAATCGCTGCGCCGCTACGTCATGCCGCACGACGAACGCATCGCCAGCCTGACGGGCCAGCCCTTCGGCGAGGACTACTTCAACGGGCTGTTGCGCGACACCGGCGCCGTGTTCGATTCCGAACCGCCCATCACGGCCATCCTGGCGGCGCAAGCGCTGGGCGGCCGCGGGCCGGATCTGCTCCAACGCATCCAGCGCGCGCACTACGTGCAAGGCCTGCGCATCGCGGACCCCGCCGTGCTGTCGGCCCTGGCGGCCGATATCGGGCTGGACGGCGCGGCCTTCGACGCCGCCTACGCGGCGGTCCGGGGCGCTGAAACCGCGTCGCACATCGCGGCCAGCCGGCAGCTGCTGGCCCGGCTCGGAGGCACGGGCTTCCCCACCCTGGCGCTGGAACGCGGCGGCGCCTATGAACGGCTGGAGCCGTCCCGCTACCTGGGCCGCGCCGGGCAATGGCAGGCGGACCTGCGGGCCCGCATCGCCGCCTAGGGCCTGTTCACCCTAGGCCGCCAAGGCCAGCAGCACCCCATAGCCCGCCATCCCCAGGAGCACGGCGACACCCGTGTTGCCGACCAGCCGCGCCGCCACGGCGGTCACGACGAGACCTCCGGCGTATGGCCCGATCCGGGCGGCCTGCTCGCCGGCCTCCAGCAGATCGGGCACGATCACCGCAGCGGCGATCCCCGCCAGCAATGAAGGCCCGAGCGCGGCCAGCGCCGACCCCTCCCGCGACAGATGGCGCAGCAGGCGGCTGCGCTCGGACAGCATGAACGGCAGCGCGCGGGTCAGGTAGGTGATCACGGCCATGGCGACCACGGCGCCCCAGAAACCCAGGCCGTCGGTATTCATGCGGACCTCCTCAAGCGGTATGCGATGCAGCCGATGACGGCACCGGCCAGGATGGCGGCGCTGGTGTGCCCCATGGCGGCCACGACGCCGGCCCCGGCCACTGCGGCCACGATGGGCAGGCCCATGCCGCGCTTGGCGCTCTGGCAGACCAGGGCCATGAACAGCGCCGGCAGCGCGAAGCGCATCACCTGCGACAGCATCGGATAGTGGCGTTCCAGCCCGTCGCCGGCGTAGACGCCGACCGCGGTGCCGGCGATCCAGGTCAGCCAGGCGCCAAGCCCCAGAGCGGTCATCCAGCCCTGCCGGCGCGCGGGATCCACGGCCTGCAGGCGGTTGAACGCCGTGGCGAATACCTCGTCCGTCAGGAGGAACGCGATTTTCAGGCGGCCGCGCAGGCCGGCGGGCAGGAAACGGGAGAGCAGCGGGCCGTACAGCAGGTGGCGGGCATTGAGCAGCGAGCACAGCGCCACCACCCACAGCCATGGCGTGCCCGCCTTGATGGAGGCCAGCAGCAGGAACTGGCTGGCGCCGGCGTAGACCAGCACGGAGATCAGGACGACTTGCAGCGGCGCCAGGCCGGCCGCCATGCCGGCGATGCCGAAGGTCACGGCCACCGGGAAGTAGCCGATCATGACGGGCAGGCAGGATTTCAGGCCGTCGATGCGGGCGCCAGCGAGAGCGGGCGCCGGGGCGGATGAGGACTCCAAGGTTCTTTCGCTTGTTCGGTGTTGCGGCAAGCGCCTAGTTTACTCATCCGCCGGGCGCGGCTAGGTCTCGTCGGCGCCCAGCACGCGCAATTGCGCCTTCAGGCGCCGGACCTCCTGGCTCAGGTCCAGGATCAGCGCCGCCGCGTCCAGGCTGGCGCCGAAATCCCGCTCCAGGCGCCGCGCGTCCAACGCGCGCTGCAGATCCACGCTGTAGAACCGCCAATCCGCCGGCCGGCGTCCGCTGGCATTGACGATGCCCACTTCGACCAGCCGGACGATCCATTCCACTTCCTGGCCGCAGGCGCGGGCCAGGTCGTCGGCGCTCAGGGGTTGCGTCTTGCCCACGACGGTGGCGCTGGTGATGACAAGCTTCTTCATGATCAGACCCCCATGTGGCGCCGCGGGTTGAAAGGCAGGTCCTGCTGCAGCTTCCGGTAGGCGGCCTTGGCGGCCTCGCTGTCGGCCGGCGGCAGCACGAGATCCAGCACCAGATACAGGTCGCCCGCCGGATCGCCCGGAATTCCGCGCCCGCGCAGCCGCAGCTTGCGGCCGTTGCCGGAACCCGGCGGGATGGTGACCTCGACGGTGCCGCCCGGGGTGGGCGACTTGACGCTGGCGCCCAGCGCGGCCTCCCAGGGCGCCACGGGCAGCGTCATGTACAGGTCGCGGCCGTCGACCCGGTACTGCGGATGCGGCTTGAAGCGGATCTCCAGGTAGAGGTCGCCGTTCTCGCCCCCGCCGTATCCGGGCATGCCCTGGCCCGCCAGGCGGATGAATTGCCCTTCCCGCACGCCGGCGGGGATCTTCACGCTGAGCGTGCGGGTCTGCATCTGCGGGCGGCCCTGGTCGTCGATCTTCATCGAACGCAGGCTGATGTCGCGCGTGGCGCCCTTGAGCGCGTCTTCCAGGTCCACTTCGATCGCGGCATGGTGGTCTTCGCCGCGCGCGCGGAACTCCTGCTGTTGCGCCCCGCCGTGGCGGCCACGGCCGCGGCCGCCGAACAGCGAGGAGAAGAACTCGCTGAACTGCGCCTCTTCGCCCGGGGCCGCGCCCCGATGAAACTCGAAGCCTTCGTCCCAGCCAGGCGGCGGCTGGAAGCCGCCCCCTGGCGACACGCCCTCGGCCAGATTGTCGTAGGCCAGGCGCTTTTCCTGGTCGCGCAGCACGTCGTAGGCTTCGTTGACGTCGCGCATGCGTGTTTCGGCGTCCTTTTCCTTGCTGACGTCGGGATGATATTTGCGGGCGAGCTTGCGGTAGGCGCGCCGGATCTCGTCTTCCGAAGCGCCCCGCTCCACCCCTAGAATGCCGTAATAGTCCTTGAACTCCATGTTCCGCCCTTTGCAAGGGTTGCGGCCGCCCTGGATCGCTCCTGGATTCGGCCTTGAATATCAAGAAGATAGGGGTTGCGGACCGTTTTTTCAATGCGCCTTGCCAAGCCGGGCGCATCGCGCATAATGTCCGGTTGCCGCGGCGGCCGCTGCCGCGCCGAACGAATACGAACGAACAGGAACGATCGTGCTGGAAATCATCGACGCCGACTTCAACGACCCCGAACACGGCCGCCAGGTGCTGGCCATGCTGGACGAATACGCCAGCGGCCCCATGGGCGGCGGCGCCCCGCTATCCGGCTACGCGCGGCAGCACCTCATCGCCGAGCTGGCCCGCCGCCCCACGGCCCACGCGCTGCTGGCCCGGGTCGACGGGGAGCCTGCCGGCGTGGCGATCTACCTCGAAGGCTTTTCCACCTTCGCCTGCCGCCCGCTGGTCAATCTGCATGACCTGGGCGTGTCTCCCCGGTTCCAGGGCCTGGGCGTGGGCAAGGCCCTGCTGTCCGCGCTCGAAGACCGGGCGCGCCGGCTCGGCTGCTGCAAGATCACGCTGGAAGTGCTGGAAGGCAATGCCGTCGCCCAAGGGCTGTACCGCAAGCTCGGCTTCGAAGGCTATGCGCTGGACGACGCCACCGGCCGCGCCATGTTCTGGCAGAAGAAGCTGCCGGCCTGAGCCGCGCGGTATCCATTTTTCGCCGGGCGGCTTCGCCCGGACCACAACGCAGGATCGACCATGAAAATGAGCAATATCCCCTTCGGCACCACCGACTGGGCCGACGTGGAACGCACCGAACACGCCGGCGAGACCGGCATGGCCTATTGGCGGACCCGGCAGTTCGGCGATTTGCGGGTGCGGATGGTGGAATACACCCCCGGCTACCTGGCCGATCACTGGTGCAGCAAGGGGCACATTCTTTTCTGCCTGGAAGGCGAGCTGCACACCGAACTCGAGGACGGCCGGCAGTTCGTCCTGACACCCGGCATGAGCTACCAGGTCGCGGATCAGGCCGAGCCGCATCGTTCCTCCACCGCCACGGGGGCCAAGCTCTTCATCGTGGATTGACGCCCCCGCGCGACACGCGGGCGGCAGTTGCGTTACGCTTGACCCATGCGGGGCCTCGCGCCGCGACGCCCCGCCGCCTATCACCCGCCTGATCGGAGACCACACTTGGGCGCCCCGCTTACGCTATTCGTCGATTCCCTGTTTCTCAGCCCCTACGCCATGTCGGCCTACGTGGCGCTGACCGAAAAGCAGCTGCCGTTCGAGGTGCGCCCGATCGACCTCGAAGTCGGCGAGCAGCGCATGCAGCCCTACCAGGCGCGCGCGCTGACATCCAGGGTGCCCGCCTTGACGCACCAGGATTTCCACCTGACCGAATCCAGCGCCATCGCCGAATACCTGGACGAGGCCTTTCCCGCGCCTGGGCACACGGCCCTGTATCCGCGGGATCTCCGCGCGCGCGCCCGCGCCCGGCAATTGCAGGCCTGGCTGCGCAGCGACCTGGCCGCCCTGCGCCAGGAGCGCCCCACCGAAACCGTGTTCTATGGCGCCGCTGGGCAGCCGCTATCCGACGCCGCGCATGCCGCCGCGGCCAAGCTCGTGCGGGTGGCGGAAAGCCTGGTGGGCGGGGGCCGGGACTGTCTGTTCGGCGAATGGTGCATCGCGGACACGGACCTGGCGGTCATGCTCAAGCGCCTGTCCCAGGACGATCTGCCGGAACCCTTGCGCGCCTACGCCGACGGCCAGTGGCAGCGCCCATCGGTCCAGAAATGGCTGGAGCACAACGCCGCCGCCCGATCCTGATCCCGGCTCACTTGCGCGGAGGGCCCGATGCAGCTGCTGGACCATGTTTCCATCACCGTGCCCGACCTGGGTCCGGCCCGTCCCTTCTACGACGCCGTCATGCGGGCGCTGGGCGCCGACAAGGTCTATGACCGTCCCGATGCGCTCGGCTACGGCGAGCGCTGCGGCCCCGGCGGCAACCAGCATAGCTATCTATCCGTGTTCGCCACCGGCGCGGCCGTCGACACCGCCGCCGGCGCGCGCCGCCACTGGTGCTTCAAGGCGCCCAGCCGCGCCGCGGTGGACGCCTTCCATGCCGCCGGCCTGGCGCATGGCGGGCGCGACGAAGGCGCGCCAGGCCCGCGCGAACACTACCATCCGCAGTACTACGCCGCGTTCCTGCTGGACCCGGCCGGCAACCGGATCGAAGCCGTGTGCCACGATCCGGCGTGAACCCGCCAGCGCCAGCGGAACCGGAATGCAAATAGGGACGGGTAAAACCGGCCGGCTTGACAGAGATCAGCCCCTCTGATGTTGCAGCGCAACATCAGTTGCGGTGTAATGGTGAGGTCAACCTGGCCGGTTCCACTCGGGATCGGCCTGGCGGCTACCGCCGCCGGAAGCTACTACAAGGAGATCGCCATGGCCGGATCCGGCAACGATCGCGTCCCCGCGCCGTCCTTCAACCCCTGGACGGCCGCCTACGAATACGCAGTGGACGCCTGGCAGCGCGGCGTGCTTTACGCCGACGTCATGCGCCAGCGCGGCAATCAATATCACGAACACATGGCCAAGCGCGCGCCCAACGTGCTGAGCATGGAGTTCGAGCTGGTGCTGGACGGCCGCTGCCTGCCGCGCCCCGTCAACTACGGCCTGCTGCGCATCAAGCCGCCCGCGGGCGTGGAAACGGATCCGATCAAGCGCCCCTTCCTCGTCGTGGACCCGCGCGCCGGGCACGGCCCCGGCATCGGCGGCTTCAAGCCCGAAAGCGAAATCGGCGTGGCGGTGCGGGCCGGCCATCCCTGCTACTTCGCGACCTTCCTGCCGCAGCCCATGCCCACGCAGACCGTCGAAGACGTGATGATGGCCGAGGCCCGGTTCCTGGAAGAAATCATCGCCCTGCACCCCAATGCCGAAGGCAAGCCCGTGGTGGTCGCCAATTGCCAGGCGGGCTGGCAGATCATGATGACCGCCGCCGTCCGCCCCGAGCTCTTCGGCCCGATCATCGTCGCCGGCGCCCCCCTTTCCTATTGGGCCGGCTGGCGCGGCATGAACCCCATGCGCTATGCCGGCGGCCTGCTGGGCGGCAGCTGGCTCACGGCGATGACCAGCGACCTGGGCGACGGCAAGTTCGACGGCGCCTGGCTGGTGCAGAACTTCGAGAACCTCAATCCCGCGAACACGCTGTGGTCCAAGCAGTACAACCTGTACTCCAAGGTGGACACCGAATCCGCCCGCTACCTGAGCTTCGAGAAATGGTGGGGGGGCCACGTGTTCCTGAACGGCCCCGAGATCCAGTACATCGTCGACAACCTGTTCGTCGGCAACCGTCTGGCGACGGCCGGCCTGGTGACGTCCGACGGCATCCGCATCGACCTGCGCAACATCCGTTCGCCCATCGTGGTGTTCTGCTCCAAGGGCGACAACATCACGCCTCCGCCGCAGGCGCTGGGCTGGATCCCCGATCTCTACCAGGACGAGGCCGAAGTGCTGGCCCACGGCCAGACCATCGTCTACGCCGTGCACGAGAGCATCGGCCACCTGGGCATCTTCGTGTCCGGCAGCGTCGCCCGCAAGGAACACCAGGAGTTCACGTCGAACATCGACATGATCGACGTGCTGCCGCCGGGCATCTACCAGGCCGAGATCGCCGACAAGACGCCGGACACGCAGAACGCCGACCTGGCCTATGGCAACTACGTCCTGTCGTTCGAACAACGCAGCCTGGACGACGTGCGCGCCATCGTGGACCGCAAGGAAGAAGACGACCGCCGCTTCGCCGCCGTGGCCCGGATCTCCGATATCAACCTGGGCATGTACCGCAGCTTCGTGCAGCCCTGGGTGCGCGCCATGGTGACGCCGCAATCCGCGGAATGGGCGCAGCGCCTGCATCCCCTGCGCCTGCCCTATGAGCTGATCTCGGACCGCAACCCCGTGATCGCGCCGATCGCCCAGGTGGCGGAACAGGTGCGCGAACACCGCCAGCCCGTATCGCCCTCCAACCCGTTCCTGCTGGCGCAGGAAATGTTCTCCAACCTGATCGAGACCAGCCTGAACATCTGGCAGGAATTGCGCGATTCGGCGGACGAACGCACCTTCATGGGGGTCTACGGCTCGCCCCTGGTCCAGGACATGGCCGGGCTGGGCGCGCGTTCCGGCCCGCCGCGCAAGCACCCGGGCGTGTCGCCCGAGCATCATCGCTTCATGGAAGAGCGCGCGGCCGAACTGCGTTCCCTGCTGCAGGAAGGCGGCCTGCGCGTCGCCGCGATCCGGATGCTGTTGTACGTGTCCGGCGCCGAAGGCGGCCTGGACGAGCGCAGCTTCGCGCTGATCCGCAAGATGCGCGCGGAATCCGACAATGCCCTGACCCTGCAGGAATTCAAGGACGTCACCCGCGACCAGGCCCTGATGATGACGCTGGATTCGGCCGCCGCCATCCAGGCCATGCCGCGCCTGCTGGAAGACTCTCCGTCCGCCGCCATCCGCGAAACGCTGGACACCATGAAGCGCGTGCTGGAAGCCGCCGAACCGCTGAGCGAGGCGGCGCGCGAGAGCCTGGGCGAAATGGAACGGATCTTCGAATCCGCCGAGCGCCGCGCGCAGAAGCGCGAACAGGCGCTGGCGCCCGCGCCGGCCAGAACAGCGGCCCGCAGGCCCGCGCGGGCGGCCGCCTCCAAGACCCCGCAAGCCGCCGTCACGGCCAAGGCCGTGAAGGCGGCCTCGCCCTCCGGCGCCAAGCGCGGCGCCGCCAAGGCTCCGGCGCGCGCCGCGCGCAAATCCACCAAGGCGGCCTCCTGATGACCCTGCCCGCGTCCACGCATTACGACAAGCTCATCGCCCGCGCCCAGACGCTGGCGCCCGCCCATTGCGCCATCGCCCACCCCTGCGACGAACCTTCGCTGTCCGCCGCCCTGCAGGCCCGGGACCTGGGGCTGCTGCAGCCGATCCTGGTGGGCCCCGAGCTCAAGATCCGCGCGACGGCCGCCCAGCACGGGCTGGAGCTGGGCAACGCCCGCATCGTCGACGCGCCGCACAGCCACGCGGCCGCCGAGAGCGCGGTCGCCCTGGTGCGCAGCGGAGAGGCCTCCCTGCTGATGAAGGGCAGCCTGCATACCGACGAGCTCATGCATGAAGTGGTGGCGCGCGACACCGGGCTGCGCAGCGGCCGGCGCATCAGCCACGTGTTCATCATGGAGGTTCCCACCTACGCGGAGCCGCTGTTCATTACCGATGCCGCCATCAACATCTTCCCCGACCTGGAAACCAAGGCCGACATCATCCGCAACGTGATCGACCTGCACCACGGCCTGGGCCTGGGCGAACCTCGCGTGGCCATCCTGTCCGCGGTGGAACAGGTGACGCCCAGCATTCCGGGCACCATCGAGGCCGCGGCGCTGTGCAAGATGGCCGATCGCGGCCAGATAAGCGGCGGCCTGCTGGACGGCCCGCTGGCGCTGGACAACGCCATCAGCCCCGATGCCGCCCGCATCAAGGGCATCCGTTCTCCGGTCGCCGGGATCGCGCAGGTGCTGGTGGTGCCGGACCTGGAAGCCGGCAACATGCTGGCCAAGAACCTGACCTTCCTGGCCAATGCGGAAGCGGCGGGCATCGTGCTGGGCGCGCGCGTGCCCATCATCCTGACGAGCCGCGCCGACAGCCCGCGATCGCGCCTGGCCTCCTGCGCGGTGGCCGCCATCTACGCGCACCATCTCAGCCTGGAACAGGCCCGTCCGCTCGCCTGATGCCGGCCCCTATCCGCTGACCCGACTTGTCCCAATCCGGAATCACAGCGCCATGACCGACACCATCCTCGTCATCAACGCCGGCAGTTCCAGCATCAAGTTCTACCTGTACGACATCGACGGCGCGCAGGAACTGGCCCCTCGCCTGGGAGGCCAGCTCGAAGGCATCGGCACGCCTCACCCCAGGCTGCGGGTGCGCGACGCGGCGGGCCAGACCCTGGTGGAGCGCGAAATCTCGCCCAGCCACGCGCCCGACGTGCCCAACGCCCAGGAAGTGGTCGGCACCTGGCTGAGCGGCCACCTGGGCGGGGCGCCGCTGGCCGTGGGGCACCGCGTGGTGCACGGCGGCCCCGATCTGGCGGAGCCGGTCCTGGTGGACGACGACATCCTGGCCAAGCTCGACACCTTCACGCCGCTGGCGCCGCTGCACCAGCCGAACAACCTGGCGCCGATCCGCGTGATCCGCGAACGCCGGCCCTGGATTCCCCAGGTGGCGTGCTTCGACACCGCATTCCACCGCAGCCACTCCGACCTGGCCGACCGCTACGCGCTGCCGGAGCGCCTGTACCAGGAGGGCGTGCGCCGCTATGGTTTCCACGGTCTGTCCTACGAATACATCGCGCAGCGCCTGCGCCAGGCGCTGCCGGACATCGCCATGGGCAAGATCATCGCCGCGCACCTGGGTTCGGGAGTGTCCGCCTGCGCCATGCACCACGGCAAGAGCGTGGACAGCACCATGGGGTTCACGGCGCTGGAAGGACTGCCCATGGGCACCCGCCCAGGCCGCCTGGATCCGGGCATCGTGCTCTGGATGATGGAACGCGGCATGAGCCACGACGAAATCGAGCACATGCTGTATCACGACTGCGGCATGAAGGGCCTGTCGGGCATCAGCAACGATATGCGCGAACTGCTGGCCAGCGAGGCGCCGTCGGCCCGGCTCGCGCTGCAGTATTTCGCGTGGCGCGTGGCCGAGGGCATGATCGGCCTGGCCTGCGCCATGAACGGCGTCGATGCCATCGTCTTCACCGCCGGCGTCGGCGAGAACGCCGCCGAAATCCGCCAGGCGATCAGCGAACATTGGGGCTGGCTGGGCATCAAGCTGGACCCGGAGCGCAACGGCCGCCACGGTCCGCGCATCTCCAGCGACGACAGCCGCATCGGCGTCTACGTGGTGCGCACCAATGAAGAATTGATCATCGCCCAGCATACGCTGGCGCTGGTGAAGCCGCGATGAGCCTGCAAAGGCCTTACGGGGTGAACAGGCCCTAGCCCAGCGTGGGCGGCGCCGCCTGGCGCCAGCGCTCGATGGCCTCGACCGCCTGCTCGGGGCTGCCGAAAATCTTGTCGCGCCCGATCTTCTTCACCAGGCCGGACCGTTCCAGCGCCGTGCGGAACTGGCCATGCCCGCCGGCGACCAGCAGGGTCATGCCGCGGGCGTCCAGTTCGCGCTTGAGTTCGTACAGGGCCTCGACCGCGTCGGCGTCGGCCTGGGTCATGGCCTCGGCGTCCAGCACGAACCACTGCGCGCCGGCCGCCTGGTCCATCACTTCGCGCGCGCGGCGGCGGAACGCGTCGGCATTGAAGAACCACACGGACGACTCGAAGAGCCAGATCACCGTCCCCGGCACCGGCTGCGCGTCGGGATTCAGGTGCAGCTTGCCCAACACCGATTCGCCGGGCAACCGGCCCAGCAGCGCATCGCGCGGATTGCCCGACACATACATCGCGTACAGCAGCGTGGCGCCCACCGACACCGCCACCCCCTGCAGCACGCCGAAACCGATGACGCCCACGGCCGCCAGGATGCCGAAGGCGAGTTCGATGCGCGAGATGCGGGCCAGGCGCAGGAAAGCCTTGCCGTCGAACAGGCTGACGGCTGCCAACAGCAAAATGGCCGACAGGACGGCTTGCGGCAGCCAGTAGAGCGGCGCGCTCAGCAGGCCCACCACGATCGCCAGCGCGGCCGCGGCGCTGACGCTGACCAGTGGCGACGATCCGCCAGCCACCAGCCCGACCGCGGTACGCGAATCGGCGCCGGTCACCACGAACCCCTGGAACAGGCCGGCCGCCACATTGGCCGCGCCGAAGCCCACCAGCTCGCGGTTGGGGTCGACGTGCTCGCCCGTGCGCGCGGCAAAGCTGCGCGCCGTCACGATGCCGCTGGAAAAACTCACGACGAGCACCCCGGCCGCACCCATCAGGATGCCGTCCACGCCCTCCAGCCGCACCGGCAGGCTCAGCGACGGCAAGCCGGCGGGCACCTCGCCCACGACCGCGATGCCCAGGCTGGGAAAGTCGAAGATCCACGACACCAGGCAGGAGCCCGCCACCAGCAGAATGGGACCGGGCAGGTTCGGCCGCCTGCGCTTGAGCACCACCAGCAGCAGGCAGGACGCCACGCCCAGGATGAGCGTGGGGATCCGGATTTCGGGCAGGCGGCGCGACAGCTCGAGGAAAGGATGCACCAGGCCGCTGTTGCGCAGCCCCACTCCCGTCAGGCCGCTCAGCTGGGAAATGGCCAGGGTGACCGCCACCCCGGCCATATAGCCGATGAGGACGGGGCGCGACAGCAGGTTGGCCAGCACGCCCAGGCGCAGGACGCGGGCGATCAGGCAGCCGGCGCCCACGGTCAGGGCGATGCCCGTCGCCGCCACCAGGCGGTCTTCGGGCGTGCTGAGCGCCATCCCGGTGAGGGTGGCCGCGATCAGGGTGCAGGTCGCCGTGTCGGGCCCGACGATCAGCGTGCGCGAGGAGCCGAACACCGCGTAGCCCAGCATGCCGGCGATGGCGGCCCACAGGCCCGCGACAGGCGGCACTCCCATCATGGCGGCATAGGCCAGCCCCACCGGCAGCGCCACGGCCGCCACGCTCAGACCGGCCAGGACGTCGCGCCGCGCCGATTCCCGGGTGATGCCCCGGAGGTTGTTCAGGCCAGGAAACAGGCGTAGGTTCATGATGCTGCGGGCGTATCGGGGTAGCGGGATTCCGCAAGGCGCGCGGAGTGTGCGCCAAGCCTACACCAAGCCCGCGCGTTGCAGATGCGCCGGATCGGGCCGCCGCAATGAATATTCCTTAAGGGAATCAACTTTCTTCAATATTTATCCCTTTTCGGAAGCGAGATCATTGCGTAGAGTCGCCTGCATAAGAAAAGCGGCGCTCCGCCGCATCCGTAGACCAAATCGGCCCCCGCCCGCGCAAGCGCATCCGGCGGACCACGGGCCCGCACTCCTGGAGACCCCATGCACATCGCCTTCCTGCGCCGCGCCGGCGGCGCGCTCGCGCTGGCCGCGCTGGCCGCCGCCATCGCCCCCGCCGCTTCCGCGCAACCCTACCCGGACCGTCCGATCAAGCTGGTCGTGCCATGGCCGCCGGGCGGCGCCACCGACGCGCTGGGCCGCATGCTGGCGCAGCGCCTGACCGAGAAGCTGGGCCAGACCGTCATCGTGGACAACAAGGCCGGCGCGGGCGGCAATATCGGCACCGCCGCCTTCGTGCGCGAAAAGGCCGATGGCTACACGCTGCTGATGGCCACCAGCTCCACCAACGCCGCCAACCCCCAACTTTATTCGCGGCTAGGCTTCGACCCGGCCAAGGATTTCGCGCCGGTCGCCTTCGTGGCCGAAATTCCCAACATCCTGGAAGTGCCCAGGAAATCGAGTTTCCGCTCTGCCGCCGACCTGATCGCCGCGGCGAAGGCCGAGCCCGGCAAGCTGAACTATGGTTCCGGCGGCGTCGGCTCATCGCAGCACCTGGCGGGCTCGATGTTCAAGCACCTGACTGGCGTCGACGTGCTGCACATTCCGTACAAAGGCAGCGGCCCGGCGGTGTCGGACCTGATGGCGGGCCAGGTGGACATGATGCTGGACACCGGCTCCCTGGCCCAGGTACAGGCCGGCGCCTTGCGCGCGCTGGCCGTCGCCTCGCGCCAGCGGCTGCCCGCGTTGCCGGACGTGCCCACCTTCGCCGAAGCGGGCGTGCCCGGCATGTATGCATCCGCCTGGTACGGCATCGTGGCGCCCGCCGGCACGCCGGCTGACGTGGTCCAGCGCCTGAACAAGGAAATCAACGCCGCGGTCGCCGATCCCGAGATGAAGAAACGGATGGAAGGCATGGGCGCGCTGGTGCCGGACGGCCAGACGCCCGAAGCCTTCGGCGCGTTCATACAGTCGGAGATCGCGCGCTATGCGGACATCGTGAAGATGTCCGGCGCGAAGATGGAGTGATGAAGGATTGCGCCGCGCCCAAGCGAGGCAGCTAGCCCCGCAGGGACGCGGCGTGGGGGCTCGCCCCGCCGCCGAGCCGCCTCAAGGCGGGGCAGCCCCCTCGGGGGGCAGCTAGCCCCGCAGGGGCGCGGCGTGGGGGCTCCCTCACCCCGCGCGTTCTTCCAGCACGGCCACGGCGGGCAGGGTCTTGCCTTCCAGGAACTCCAGGAACGCGCCGCCGCCGGTCGAGATGTAGCCGACCTGCTCGCTGATGCCGTACTTGGCGATGGCGGCCAGCGTGTCGCCGCCGCCGGCGATCGAGAAGCCTTCCGATTCGGCGATGGCGCGCGCCACCACTTCCGTGCCGTTGGCGAACTGATCGAATTCGAACACGCCCACCGGGCCATTCCAGACGATGGTGCCGGCCTTCTTCAGGATCTCGGCCAGTTGCGCCGCGGTCTTGGGGCCGATGTCCAGGATCATGTCGTCGTCGGCCACCTCGCCGGCGGCCTTGACGGTCGCCTCGGCGTCCGCGCCGAAGGACTTGGCACACACCACGTCGACGGGGATCGGCACCGCCGCGCCGCGCTGCTTCATGATGTCGATCACGGCGCGCGCCTGGTCGACCTGGTCGGGCTCGGCCAGCGATTTGCCGATGGACAGCCCGGCCGCCAGCATGAAGGTGTTGGCGATGCCGCCGCCCACGACCAGCTGGTCGACCTTGTCGGCCAGCGATTGCAGGATGGACAGCTTGGTCGACACCTTGGAGCCGCCCACGATGGCGACGAGCGGGCGCTTCGGCTCGTTCAGGGCACGGCCCAGCGCTTCCAGCTCGGCTTCCAGCAAGGGGCCGGCGCAGGCCACGGGCGCGAAGCGCGCGATGCCGTGCGTGGTGGCCTCGGCCCGGTGGGCCGTGCCGAACGCGTCATTGACATAGACGTCGCACAGCGCGGCCATCTTCCTGGCCAGCGCCTCGTCATCCTTCTTTTCGCCGACGTTCACGCGGCAGTTTTCGAGCAGCACGACCTGCCCGTGATCGACCTGGACGCCGTCGACCCAGTCGCGCACGAGTTGCACGGGCATGCCCAACAGCTCGGACAGGCGCTGGCCGACCTTGGCCAGCGAGTCGGCGTCGGTCAGCACGCCTTCCTTCGGACGGCCGAGGTGGGAGGTGACCATGACGGCGGCGCCGGCATCCAGCGCCAGGCGGATACCGGGCACCGAGGCGCGGATGCGGGTGTCTTCGCTGATGCGGCCGGCGTCGTCGAACGGCACGTTCAGGTCGGCGCGGATGAACACGCGCTTGCCGGACAGGGCGCCGGACTTGGCCAGCGCGGACAGAGTGTTGACCTTGGACATATTTGGATTCCTACGATGGGCGTACAAAGGGGACGAACCCATTTTCCGCATGCGCGGAAAACAAATCCGTCCCCTCTATGGACTAGCCGTGTTGCTTACTTGGCCGACATCAGCGCGACGGTGGTGTCGAGCATGCGGTTCGAGAAGCCCCACTCGTTGTCGTACCAGGACGAGACCTTGACCAGGCGGCCCGAGACCTTGGTCAGCGACGCGTCAACGGTGCTGGAGGCCGGGTTGTGGTTGTAGTCCACCGAGACCAGGGGTTCGGTGTTGTAGTCCAGGATACCCTTGAGCGCGCCTTCCGAAGCTTCCTTCAGGATGCTGTTCACTTCCTCGACGGTCGTGTCGCGCTTGGCGACGAACGACAGGTCGACGATGGACACGTTGATGGTCGGGACGCGGATGGCGTAGCCGTCCAGCTTGCCGTTCAGTTCGGGCAGCACCAGGCCCACCGCGGCGGCGGCGCCGGTCTTGGTGGGGATCATGCTCATGGTGGCCGAACGGGCGCGGCGCAGGTCTTCGTGGTAGACGTCGGTCAGGACCTGGTCGTTGGTGTAGGCGTGGACGGTCGTCATCAGGCCGTTTTCCAGGCCCAGCTTGTCGTTCAGCGGCTTGACCAGCGGGGCCAGGCAGTTGGTGGTGCACGACGCGTTGGAGATGACGGTGTCGGAGGCCTTCAGCACGCCGTGGTTCACGCCGTACACGACGGTGGCGTCCACGTCCTTGCCGCCGGGGGCCGAGATGATGACCTTCTTGGCGCCGCCCTTGATGTGCGCGCCGGCCTTTTCCTTGGTGGTGAAGAAGCCGGTGCATTCCAGCACCACGTCGACGTTCAGCTCGCCCCAGGGCAGTTCGGCCGGGTTGCGGTTGGCCAGCACGCGGATCTTGTCGCCGTTGACGACCATGAAGTCGCCGTCGACTTCGACGGTGCCCGGGAACTTGCCGTGGGCGGTGTCGTAGCGCGTCAGGTGCGCGTTCGTCTTGGGATCGCCCAGGTCGTTGATGGCGACGATTTCGATGTCGTGCTTCTTGCCACCTTCGTAGTGGGCACGCAGGATGTTGCGGCCGATGCGACCGTAACCGTTGATGGCGACGCGAATGGTCATGACTAAGCTCCTTTTTACAAAACTTGGCGGACGGTCTCGGCCACCTTGTCGGCGGTCAGCCCGAAGAACTTGAACAGCGCGCCGGCCGGCGCGGACTCGCCGTAGCGGTCGATGCCGACCACCGCGCCTTCCAGGCCCACGTACTTGTGCCAGAAGGCGGTGACGCCGGCCTCGACGGCCACGCGCGGCAGGCCCTTGGGCAGCACGGACTGCTTCCAGGCGGCGTCCTGGCGGTCGAACACGTCGGTGCTGGGCATGGAGACCACGCGCACGGCGATGCCCTCCTTGGCCAGCAACGCCTGCGCGTCCAGCGCGATGGCGACTTCCGAGCCGGTGGCGATGATGACGGCGCGCGCGCCTTCGGCGTCGCGCAGCACATAGCCCCCGCGGGCGATGGCTTCGACGGTGGCGGCGTCGCGCTGCACGAACGGCAGGTTCTGGCGCGACAGCAGCAGGGCCGTCGGGCCGCCATCATGCACGTCCATGCCGATGCTGGTCGGGCGCGTCACGGCCGCGTTCCAGGCCACGGCGGTTTCGGCGGTATCGCACGGGCGCCACAGCGACAGGTTGGGGATCAGGCGCAGGCTGGCGGCGTGTTCGATGGACTGGTGGGTGGGGCCGTCTTCGCCCAGGCCGATCGAGTCGTGGGTGAACACGTGCACCACGCGCTGCTTCATCAGCGCGGCCATGCGGATGGCGTTGCGCGAGTAGTCGGAGAAGGTCAGGAACGTGCCGCCGAACGGCAGGTAGCCGCCATGCAGCGCCACGCCGTTCATGATGGCGGCCATGCCGAATTCGCGCACGCCGTAGTTGATGTGGCGGCCGAACTGGATGCCCTGCTCGCCCGCGCGGACGGCGGCGACGCCCTTCCAGTCGGTGAAGTTGGAGCCGGTCAGGTCGGCCGAGCCGCCCAGCATTTCCGGCAGCGCGGCGGCCAGCGCCGTGATGGCGAACTGCGAAGCCTTGCGGGTAGCCACGGTTTCGGCCTTTTCCAACGTGGCGTTCAGGAACGCCTGGAACTGGTCGGCGTAGCCGGCGGGCAGTTCGCCCTTCATGCGGCGCGCGAACTCGGCGGCCTCGGCGGGGAATTCGGCGGCATAGGCGTCGAAGGCGGATTGCCACTCGGCCTGGGCCGCGGCGCCCTTCTGGCGGCCGTCCCAGCCGTTGTAGACGTCTTGCGGAATCTGGAAGGGTTCCGAAGACCAGCCCAGCGCGGCGCGGGTAGCGGCGATCTCGTCCTTGCCCAGCGGCGCGCCGTGCACGTTGTGCGTGCCCGCCATGTTGGGCGAGCCCTTGCCGATGACGGTGCGGCAGACGATGAGCGTGGGCTTGGCGGACTGCGACTTGGCCTGCCTGATGGCCGCGTCGACGGCGGCGACATCATGGCCGTCCACGCCGCGGATCACGTTCCAGCCGTAGCCTTCGAAGCGCTTGGCGGTGTCGTCGGCGAACCAGTGCTCGACGTGGCCGTCGATGGAAATGCCGTTGTCGTCATACAGCACGACCAGCTTGCCCAGCTTCAGCGTGCCGGCCAGCGAGCACACTTCGTGCGAGATGCCTTCCATCAGGCAGCCGTCGCCGGTGAAGGCGTAGGTGTGGTGGTCGACGATGGTGTGGCCGGGCTTGTTGAACTCGGCGGCCAGCAGCGCTTCCGCCAGCGCCATGCCCACGGCATTGCCCAGGCCCTGGCCCAACGGGCCGGTGGTGGTTTCCACGCCCGGGGTGATGCCCACTTCGGGGTGGCCCGGCGTCTTGGAGTGCAGCTGGCGGAAATTCTTCAGTTCTTCGATGGGCAGGTCGTAGCCCGTCAGGTGCAGCAGGGCGTAGATCAGCATCGAGCCGTGGCCGTTGGACAGCACGAAGCGGTCGCGGTTGGCCCAGGCGGGATCCTTGGGGTTGTGACGCAGGTTGCCGGCCCACAAGGCTTGGGCGATTTCCGCCATGCCCATGGGAGCACCCGGGTGCCCGGAGTTCGCTTGTTGCACGGCGTCCATCGCGAGGGCGCGGATGGCATCCGCCAAGGCAAGTTTAGGGGCGGTCGGATTGCTCATTCGGAAGGCTCTTTGAAGCTGGCATGCCTAGAGAAAAATAGGGCCAGTTAAGTAGGTTGCGAAGCAAGGGATTTTAGCATCCAGGGGTTTCCCTCAGGCCATCGGCCGAAAGGCCGGTCCGGCAGCGGCTTCCGACGGCATAATAAGGTCCCCGCGCCGCCCCCGCCGCGCGGGCCTGCAGCCACTCTTTGCCATAACGCAACGCCCATGTCCGCCCCCCGCTTCTTTTGCGAAATCCCCCTCGCCGCCGGCACCCGCGTGACCCTGCCGGATGCCCTTGCCCACCACGCGCTGCGGGTGCTCCGCCTGCGCGACGGCGAGGCCCTCACGCTGTTCGACGGCCGCGGCGGCGAATATCCCGCGGTGCTGGAGGTGGAAGGCAAGGCCGGCTATGCCCGCTTGGGCGACTTTTCGCCCCGCGAGGCCGAGCTGGCCGGCAGCGTCACCCTGGTCCAGGGGCTGCCATCCGGGGACAAGATGGACTGGGTCGTCGAGAAGGCCGTGGAACTGGGAGCTGCGCGGGTCTGCCCGGTCGCGGCGCAGCGCAGCGTATTGCAATTGTCGGGGCCGCGGCTGGAAAAACGCGTGGCGCACTGGCAGCGCATCGCGCAGTCCGCCAGCGAACAATGCGGCCGCAACCGGCTGATGGCCGTGGACGCGCCCCTCACGCTGGCGGAATGGCTGGCGCAGCCGGAGGCCGGGCTGCGCCTGATGTGCCATCCGGAAGCGCAGGACGATCTTGCCGCCCGGCTGCGGTCCGCCCCCGGCCTGCAGGCGCTGACCCTGCTGGTGGGTCCGGAAGGCGGATGGTCCGACAGGGAATTGGCGCTGGCCCGCGAGGCCGGGGTCCAGGCCGTGCGCTTCGGCCCCCGCGTGCTGCGCACCGAGACGGCCGGGCTGGCCCTGCTATCGGCCGCCAGCGCCCTGCTGGGCTGGTAGGCCGCTCAGCTATTTTCGCCGTAGGGCGCGGCGGCGACTCCCGGCTCGGGATCGGGATGCTTGCCGGCGTGCTCGATGACGTACGCAAAGACGCGGCCGTTCTCGCGCGCAAAATCGGACGCATCGGAGCAGACGGTTTCAATGAGGGCGGCGTCTTCTTCCAGCGCCGGATCTCCGGAATGCAGCTTGTACAGCCACAGCACCACGCCGATCTTGTGGTCCAGCACCGTGTCGCAGAGGCAGTCGTACAGCGCGTCGAGATTGCCGCCGAAGTACTCGGGAAAGTCCACCGCCTTGACGATGGCGCGCAACACCGCCGAACGGCTGCGGGCAGGATCGCAGTTGGCGACGAACAGGGGCAGGCCGAGCTCATGCGCGGCGTCCACCACGGCCTTTTTATCCAGCCCTTCGCCGGCCAGCGCACCGCCGCGCAGCAGCTGCCGCTGCAAAGTAGATTGGCCATTGCGCGTCATGCCTGAGCCTCCTTGAAAAAGGCGATCACTTCGTCGTTACGCTGCATCGTATCGGCATAACCCAGTTCAATCAATCGCTTGGTGTAGCTGGATTCGAACAGGAGGTAGGACATCAGCGATCCGCCCCCCGGACGGCTTGGATCGGACGATACACCGAGTACGCGGAAAAGGGCACGGGCCTGGGCCGGCATGTCCTGCAAATGCTCCAGCGCCATCAGGTCCAGCGACTGGCTGGGAGTGATCGTCAGGACGTCGATGCGGCGCACGCCGGTAGTGGAATCGCCCTCTCCGGTCAAGGCCATCAAGGAGTTCATCCGCTGCAGGCGCTCGACGTCGATCGACAGGCCGTCCAGGAATATGCTGGCCAGCGCATGTCCGCCCACCTGGGCCAGGGACGGATAAGGCGGAGAGTCCTCGCGGTTCTCGGGATGAGTGTCGTCCCGGAAGCCGGTGCCGATCACCAGCACCCGATGCGCGCCCAGGTGTATGGCGGGGCTGATCGGCGCGAGCTGGCGCATCGAGCCGTCGCCGCACCACTCGCCCTTGCCGTGCACCTGCACCTGCCGGGCGGGGAAGACGAAGGGGATGGCGGACGACGCCATCAGGTGATCGATGCCGATCGGCGTGGGAATGGCCAGGCGCAGATAGCGGTGCCAGGGCTCGATGGGCGTATGCGCCTGATAGAAGGTCAAGTGCTCGCCGCTGGTATAGCCAGAGGCCGTGATCGCCAGCGCGGACAGGGCGCCGCTCTCCAGGTTGGACCTCAAGTGCTGAAAATCCAGCACCCGGCCCAGCAGGGCCTCCATGGGACTGTTGTCCAGCAGGGACGTAGGCCGCTTGCGCGTCAGCCCCGAATACATCCAGCCCAGCGACAGCAGGCCCAGCCAGCGGCCGCCGGTGCGTAGCATGCCGGGGGTGTCGGCCCGGTAGATCATGTCGGTATTCAGCGAGGACCACAGGCGCCGGATGCGCCGCACTCCCAGATGCGGCCGATCTGCCCGGCACGCCAGCGCCGCGGCGTTGATGGCGCCCGCCGAGGTGCCGCAGATGATGTGGAACGGATTCTGGAAACGGGAATGCCAGTCCGGATCCAGCAGTTCCATGATGGCGCTGAGCACGCCCACCTGGTAGGCGGCGCGGGCGCCGCCTCCGGTCAGGACCAGGCCGGTCGGCGTGCGCGGGCACGCCGGACCGGCCGGCCTTACTTCAACGCGGTGTGTTGACATCGACGACCGTCATCGCGGTCATGTTGACGATGCGGCGCACGGTGGAGCTGGAGGTCAGGATGTGCACGGGCGCGTTCGCGCCCAGCAGGAACGGACCCACCGCCACGTTGCCGCCCGCCGCCGTCTTGAGCAGGTTGTAGGCAATGTTGCC